>Ga0183096_1000011_pt1 | contig 618751 bp, 541 predicted proteins | sample Biomet5_FD_127791 | JGI IMG/M metagenome (GOLD analysis project Ga0183096, IMG submission 127791) | Microbial communities from bioreactor (seeded with sewage sludge) at LBNL, California, USA - Biofuel metagenome 5 (version 2) (version 3) | ecosystem: Engineered > Bioreactor > Anaerobic >...
TATACCCTACTCCATCCATGTCACTGCCATAGAAGTACATTATCACCTTACCGTTCTTATTCTCATACGAGATATCCTTCGGCACTATGAAGTTTGCCGTAAAATACCCGTTGGTTACTGATACCTGCCCCCGGAATATTATTCCTCCCTGGAGCGTTACCTTATAGTTACCTATCTGTTCAAGGGCTACCTGACGTTCTGAGTCATATACTGTCAGGATACCTTCTCCGTTAAAATCTGTCCATGTACTGCCGTCTGTTTTTACTATGTGACCGCTTATTGTGGTGCTGCCAAGGGCTTTTATCTGTACTGTATCGGTACTTACATATTTGCTGTTTACTGTATCTATGTCTGCACTATACTGTGGAAGGTTTATCCTTAATGCAGGATCTCCAAAAACAAAGTATGACTGATCATTTGTCTCATAATGGCTTTGCTTTGCAAGAAAACAGGAATACCCAATTGTTGGCCGCAAATTCAGGGTATCGTAAGAGGCAAACATATTTGAATATATTGATTGAATAAAAACCTGATTATAGTCGTCAATAACTGCCCTGGCAGCAGCTATAGATGCAATCGCCCCGGTTTGCGAAAGCATCAGCAAATCTTCATTGCTGCTTCTTTCGCCGGGAGCATCAAATCTGCCAAAATTACATGTGCCTGCTGTAAGGAAGAATAATTTATCATTTTTCAGACCCGGGATAGTAACATTACGTTCAAAGATATATTCATGCGCCCATACATCCGTATTACCATGTCCAATAAAATTAATTACAGCAGTACCATCATTAATAGCTTTTATAATTGCATCCCGGCATTCAGGTTTTCTTCTGCCGGCTGTGGTATTTACAACAGGATATTCAGCAGCATAAATTTTCTGAAAATTAAAAGAATGGGGGAAATATGAGGACTCTAAAAGTTCGCTCCCTGAAGTGAATTGAATCTCACTGGTTGAATAGCCACTGGAATTATATGCATCATCAGCAACAAGAGTAATAAGATTGTTCCATGTTCCCCTGTTGTCATTAGCTTCATATTTAATAACTTTATTCACATAATTATTAGCATCTTCAGCAGTTCTGAAAGTCATTCTGCCGGAAGCAATATCGACCTTGCTGTCTGTGCCTGAAACTTTCACAAAAAAGTCATCTGAACAATAAGAATTTATATCATCCTCAAATTTACTGTTTTCCCAGACCGGAACGTAATTATTCCCGGCTTTTTCAATATCCTTATAGTCATAGGTACCACCGCCAAAAAAGAATACATATTCAGGCCTTATCTGCCAGTTATCATAAGCATATTTCAGAAAATCCCTTATCGATCCCGGGTCTTTAGTGCCTCCACCAAATTCATTAAATATCTCGTTTACATCAACCACCATTGATGACAGCTTTACTTTAGCTTCATTCTGACGGTAATTCTTCAGCCTCTGCGCTGCTTCATTAAAGTTTGAATGTGTTATTATTACATATTCTGCCCCGCTTACATTTCCGTGTAGGTTTGAGTTGGATACTGCTGTACCTTCGGACGGGGTTAAATATGTATCATTGCCTATGGCTATATACTTTGAATATTTACTGCTTTCATTCTTTCTGAAACGGCATTCTCCCCCGCTCAGCATTGTGTAATTGCTTACAAGTTTAAGGTTATTATACTCTGTTACGTCATATACCTTTATGTTTGAGTTACTGAACCCGCTTAGCTGGTATTCTACAAGACCTGTATTGCTTTTGCTGAAAAACATCAGGTAGTCACTCTGCGCAAGCAGCTGCTTTTCATATGTTATTTCAAAATAATTGAGGTATCCTCCCTTAGAGGTTGAGCTGTATGGAGTCAAACTTAATTTTATAATGCTCTGGTTATCAGGGATAACATCGCTGTTGGTAGCAGTAATTATATTATCAACACCATAATAATGATCGTCATCACGTACACCTGTTAATGTTTTAGATACCAGCAATTTGGAGTTATCATAAATCTGGAGGACATCTCTATTAACTTTTGTAGCATTAACATAGTCTATAGTATATGCAACAGGATATGAATCAAGCCTTCCGTACAGGCTTTTTGTATATGAAAGTATTTTGTTAGTTGGAGTTAAAGCATCACCAAGAAAAATCCTCCCGGATTCAGCAATATTTATTTTATCTTCATCAAGGTCAGCATAAGCTGTTGTGGATGTTTGCGTATATGCTGGGGTCCCGCTGCTGCCTGACTCATCCCCTATCCTTTTGCCATCCGCATCTCCTGATGCCGTTATCCAGAAGTAATTATCCGCACTGTAATAATTGAAAAATCTCTTTACGGTATTGTAACTTGTATCAACATCCCAGAAGTCTATTCCTCTTCCATAAAACAATATATAATCACCTTCATCAAACTTTCCGTCTTCCTCTCCAACCACTTCTATGGCTACTTCTTCAAGGTCTTTCGGGCGGGCAGCATTTATGTTTTCAGGAAGCATCATTCCGCTGTTGTTATATATTTTTATCTTTCTCGGGTCTACTGTTGAGGCATCTATTCCATATTTGCTCAGCATATCGCGGGTTATTTTGTACATCCCCTCTTTGGCAGCAGTAAACCGGTACCACGTACCAGTGGCAAGGACACTATTATCTATATTTCCTGATTTTTTTAACGAAGATGAAGATTGGCTGCTCTTCCATTTGTTAACAGCTTCAAAGTTTACTACTGATGATTGAGCCATTTTATCACTGTAGTTACCATTCCCCTGCACGCCGCTGAAGTTTACCCTGAAGATAATCTTTGTATATAATGTTATTACTGCAGAAGCAGCGTCATACTGAACCGGCTTCATAATAATAGTCTGTACAGGCATATCCCGGATAAGGCCATATTCGCCAAAACTTACTATATCATTTTCGTCTTTCCCGGAATAATATAAATCATTTAATTCATAAACCGGGGAATCATTTTCATACCTCGCCACAGGTACTATGGCACCTGCAATTTTCTTTTTAACAGTAGAAATAACCTGTATAGTATTTCCATTTTCGCCGGGAACACCTACGTTTATTCTTCGTTCAGGAAGAGCAGGTTCACCTGGTTTGGCTTCCACGGAACTGCTGCCAAGGTATAATTCAACTTTTTTAAACTGCTTATTGTTAACAGTAATTCCGGAAGTATCAATATAAGAAGGTGTATATTCAATTATGAGCGAGTTTCTGTCTGAAGAAATAATTTTAATATCGCTTTTAGCAAACAGAAAGAAGGGTAAAAATATAATAACAACAAAAAGATATATTCTGCCAGTCACTTAGCACTCCCTTATAAACTAAAATAGTAGCAGAATTCTATAAAACTCCGTAGTTTTTATTTCAAACTACGTAATCAACCTGAAGAAAGTCAAGCTCATTTTACATTTAATAAATTTCCATTTTTATCCTGAATATATTCACACCTAAAATAAAGAGCCATTCATGCCAAATAATCTAAATTATTTTTGAAAATTTCATTTGACAAATATTTTATTTAGCTTTACTTTTGAGGCATTATAATATGACAAACAAATTAAATACATATAAACCAACTTCAACTAAGTGCACTACTACTACCACTACCCCAATGGGTATGCGCAATTCTGAAGTTAGGTTATAGGTAAATAAGAAATTAAAAAATACAAAACCGGCTTCAGATTTATGAAGCCGGTTTTTTTTTATCATTACTGAATTGAGGTAAATAAATGAGAGTTCTGAAGTTTGGCGGTTCCTCCGTAGGAAATTCTGAAAGAGTTAAAAACGTTATAGATATTATAAAAAGGACTCAAACTACCAACGTTGCCGTAATTTTTTCAGCTTTCCAGGGAATAACAGACGAACTTATAAAAGTAAGCAGGCAGGCAGCCCGCGGAAATAATTCTTATGAAGATCTTTTTCACCAGATAGAAAAACGTCATATCATGCTGGCAAAGGATCTTATTTCGGTTAAAAGCCAGAGCAGAGTATTAGCAAACCTTAAATTAAACCTTAATGAACTTGAAGATGTTCTACATGGTGTATTCCTGGTTAAAGAGCTTTCATTGCGGACTTTAGATTTTATTATGAGCTTTGGCGAAAGATTTTCAGCTTATATAATAAGTGAGGCAATGAAAGATGCCGGCATTGACTGCGAATATCTTGACTCAAGAATGGTAATAAAGACTGACGAGAACTTCAGCAACGCTAAAGTTGATTTTGTAAAATCCAATGAACTGATTAAAAAATATTTTACTGAGCATAATAAACTGCAGGCTGTTACAGGGTTTATTGGTTCAACAATAAATGAAGAAACAACCACATTGGGCAGAGGCGGTTCAGATTATTCTGCATCAATATTTGCTGCTGCGCTTGATGCTGACCAGATTGATATATGGACAGATGTAGACGGAGTGCTTACAGCGGACCCGCGCAAAGTTAAAAAAGCCTTTTCAATTCCGAACTTAACCTACGAAGAAGCAATGGAGCTTTCACACTTTGGAGCAAAGGTAATTCATCCGCCAACAATGCAGCCTGCATTAAACAGGAGAATTCCAATCAGGATTAAAAATACATTTAACCCTGATTTTGAAGGAACACTTATCAGCGGCAAGGAAACACCCAACCACTTCCCTGTTAAGGGCATCTCTTCTATTGATGATATAGCACTGCTTACAATTCACGGAAGCGGCATGGTAGGAGTTTCAGGTGTTGCACAAAGAATTTTTTCAGCACTTGCGGGACATGCAATAAATGTAATTTTAATATCACAGGCTTCATCTGAACATTCTTTATGTATTGCAGTAATGCCAAACCAGGCAGCAGCAGCAAAAAAAGCAATTGAGCATGAATTCAGATTTGAGATGAAGGAAAAACTTGTTGACGAAGTTGCTGTTGAAACAAACTTATCCATTATAGCTGTTGTTGGCGAGCATATGCGCCGCACACCGGGCATTTCCGGAAAGATATTCCAGTCACTCGGAAGAAATGGTATCAATATTATAGCAATAGCACAGGGTTCTTCTGAACTAAACATTTCAGCAGTTATATCAAAAGATAATGTATCGAAAGCATTAACTGCACTGCATGATGCATTCTTCCTTTCAATTACCAAAACAGTAAATGTATTTATTGTAGGAATCGGTCTTATAGGCGGTACACTTTTACGCCAAATTAAGCACCAGGAAGATTTCCTTAAGAAAGAATACTCTCTTGCAGTAAATGTTGCCGGGATTGCAAATTCAAAAAAAATGCTGATAAATGAGAATGGAATTGATCCGGATACATGGCAGGAACAGTTAGAAGCAAATGGTAAAGATACAGACCTTTCAGCCTTTATTAAAAAGATGAAAGAATTAAATTTGCCATACAGTATATTTGCAGATTGTACAGCGAGTGAAACACTGGTTAATTATTACCTCGAAGTACTTAAGTCAAACATATCAATAGTAACCCCAAACAAGAAAGCCAATTCAAGAGAATTCAGTTTTTATACAGAGCTAAAAGAAACATCACATAAGCACAATGTTAAGTTCCTATACGAAACAAACGTCGGTGCAGGGCTTCCGGTTATTGGGACTATAAAAGACCTTGTCTCTACAGGCGATAAAGTATATAAAATAGAAGGCGTTCTTTCAGGAACACTAAGCTTTATATTTAATACTGTTGCAGCAGATAAATCATTCAGCACTATTGTTAAGGAAGCCAAACAACGCGGTTATACCGAACCTGACCCAAGAGAGGACCTTAATGGTATGGACGTTGCAAGAAAACTCCTTGTACTTGCAAGGGAAGTTGGAATGAAAATGGAGATAAGTGACATTACCATACAGAACCTTGTCCCTGAAGCAGCAATAAAAGCTCCGACAGTTGATGAGTTTTTTATGCGGCTTGAAGAATTTGACAAGGAGTTTGAAGAAAGAAGGAGCAAACTTGAATCAGAAGGAAAAGTTTTAAGATATATAGCAAAACTTGAAAACGGAAAAGCAGAAATAAGCCTGCAGGAAGTCGGGCAGGAACATCCGTTCTATTCGCTTTCGGCAAATGATAATATACTTGCATTTACAACCCGCCATTACCAGGAAAGGCCTATAGTAATAAAAGGCCCCGGTGCAGGTGCAGATGTTACAGCAGCCGGCGTGTTTGCTGATATTATCAGGATAGCAAACTATTTAAGTTAATTATTAAAAAACAAAATCAGAGAAAGTTATGGCTGAAAATAAAATACCCGTTGGTGTTCTTGGTGCAACAGGAAGTGTTGGACAAAAATTCATTTCATTACTTGCAGACCATCCATGGTTTGAAATTACTGAAGTAGCTGCTTCTGAAAGATCAGCAGGAAAAAAGTATAAAGATGCAGTTAACTGGATATTATCCACTCCCCTTCCTGAAAAAGTAGCAAATATGGTTGTTAAAAATTGTAAGCCGGACTTAAATTGTAAAATTGCATTCTCAGGACTTGACGCAGGCGTAGCAGGAGAAGTTGAGACAGAATTTGCAAATGCAGGATATTATGTAGTTTCCAATTCAAAAAACCACAGAATGGATAAAGATGTTCCGCTTCTTATTCCGGAAGTAAATGCAGAACATATAGAACTTATAAAAAGCCAGCCTTATAAAGGTTGTATAGTAACAAACCCAAACTGCTCAACAATAGGTATGACGGTAGCATTAAAACCGCTGGCAGACGCCTTTGGTATTGAAGCAGTGAATGTAGTTACAATGCAGGCTTTGTCAGGTGCAGGCTACCCCGGTGTTTCAAGCCTTGATATAATTGATAATGTTATTCCTTTTATTGGGGGCGAAGAGGGAAAAATGGAATCAGAACCGCAGAAAATTTTGGGAAAGAATAACGGAAAAGAAATTGAAGATTACCCGGTTAAAATAAGCGCCCAGTGCAACAGGGTTGCTACAGTAGACGGGCACCTTGAATGTGTACAGGTAAAGCTAAAAAAGAAAACTACAGTGGAAGAAATCAAAAAAGTTTGGAATGAATTTGCAGGAGAGCCTCAAAAACTTAATCTTCCGCTGGCACCCGAAAAAGCAATTTATTATTTTGAGGAAGATAAATATCCTCAACCAAGAATCCACAGGAATCTTGATAAAGGAATGGCAGTTTCAGTAGGCAGACTGCGTGAAGATTCCTTATTTGATTTTAAATTTGTGGTACTTTCACATAATACAGTTAGAGGAGCTGCAGGCGGCGCCATCCTTTGCGGCGAATTGTTGAAGGCAAAAAACTTAATAAAATAGAAACCGGGTATGAAACAGAAACAAACAGCAGATTTACAGGTTAAACTTGACGATTATTACCAAAAACTGAAAACAGGTGAAGCAAAAAAAGAAATAAGCGCATTTGCCCCAGCCTCAGTTACAAATGTAAGCTGCGGTTTTGATATACTTGGTTTTGCAATTGATTATCCCGGGGATGAGGTTGTTCTTAGACTAACCGATGAACCGGGATTAAAAATTGCCAGGATTACCGGCGATGAAGGAAGGCTGCCAATGGCACCTGAAAAGAATACAGCCGGTATGTCACTATTATCTCTTATGAATCACCTGAACTTTCCTTATGGCATAGAGATGGAACTTCATAAGAAGATGGCACTTGGAAGCGGGCTTGGTTCAAGCGCTGCCAGTGCTGTTGTAAGTGTTTTTGCTTTTAATGAAATGCTTGGCTCACCTTTAAGCCGGAGAGAACTTCTTCCATTTGCACTTGAAGGTGAAAAACTGTCAAGCGGAGGAAAACCGCATGCTGATAATGTTGCTGCCTGCCTTTTTGGCGGGTTTATTATTGTTAGAAGCATTGCACCGCTTGATGTAATAAATGTTGAAACGCCCGAAAATCTTTTCTGCACAATAATTCATCCACATATTGAAATTAATACAGCCGATACCCGTAAAATTCTTAAGAAGCAAATACTTCTTTCAGATGCCGTCCAGCAATGGGGAAATGTTGCAGGGCTTGTTGCAGGATTAGCACAAAAAGATTACGAATTGATTGGCCGTTCACTTCAGGATGTTATTATTGAGCCTATACGTTCAATTTTAATTCCCGGCTTTAATGAAGTTAAAGCTGCTGCAATAAAAGCAGGAGCATTAGGGTGCAGTATTTCCGGTTCCGGCCCTTCAATTTTTGCTTTAAGCACTGATATAAATACTGCAGAAGAAGCAGGTAAAGCAATGAAAAAAGTTCTTAACAAAATTGATATAGGCAGTGACCTTTATATTTCAAAAATTAATCCGCAGGGGCCAAAAGTTTTAGAATAAATTCCCTGGCAGCCGGATAATTTTAACATTTTTCTTAATTATAACTGAATATGAAATTTTACAGTACAAATGATAAATCCGTTTCAGTATCACTAAAAGATGCTGTACTTAAAGGAATTGCAGATGACGGCGGATTGTTTATGCCTTATGAACTACCCAGGCACAGGGACTCCTTTATAAGCAACCTTGATAAGTTTACATTTCATGAAATAGCTTTTGAAACAGCAAAACTATTTTTATCAGATGAAGTACCTGTTAAAGAGATAGAAGCCATTGTAACTGAAGCTATTAACTTTGAGGCCCCTCTTTCATGGCTGAATGATAATATGTCAGTACTTGAATTATTTCATGGGCCAACACTTGCATTTAAGGATTTTGGTGCAAGGTTCATGGCAAAGCTGATGTCTTATTTTATTCTGCACAGCGGCAGTGATAAAAAGAAAATAACCATACTTGTTGCTACTTCCGGTGATACCGGCAGCGCTGTTGCCAACGGGTTTTATAAAACGGAAGGAATAGATGTGGTACTCCTCTACCCTTCCGAAAAAGTAAGCCTTATACAGGAACAACAACTTACTACACTTGGAGAAAATGTTACTGCACTTGAGGTTGAAGGAACATTTGATGACTGCCAGCGCCTTGTTAAGACAGCATTCCCTGATAAGGATATTACAGGTAAGATGACTCTTTCCTCTGCCAACTCAATTAATATTGCCAGGCTTATTCCGCAGTCATTTTATTATATAAACGCTGTTGCCCGGGTAAAAGACAAGAGCAAACCGGTTATTATTTCGGTACCAAGCGGAAATTTTGGAAACCTGACAGCAGGCTTGTTTGCAAAGGAAATGGGACTTCCGGTAAATAAATTTATTGCGGCAGTAAACTCCAATGATGTATTTCTTGAGTATTTAAATACGGGCAAATTTAACCCGCGCCCTTCGGTAAAAACAATATCTAATGCAATGGATGTTGGAAACCCAAGCAATTTTGCCCGTATAATGGATTTATTTAAGAATGATTACAGCAAAATAAAAGATATAATATACAGTGCCCGGTTTAATGATGATGAAACACGCAGCGGAATTAAAGATGTATATGACAAATATAATTATACAATAGACCCTCACGGGGCTGTTGGTTACCTTGCTTTAAAAAAGTATTCAGAAGAAAACAATTTGACAAACTATAATGGCATTATTCTCGAAACAGCTCACCCGGCTAAGTTTAAGGATGATGTAGAAGAAGTTATCGGAAAGGAAATTGAAATTCCTCCATTACTGCAGAAATGTTTGCAGAAAGAGAAGCATTCAGTAAAAATTTCAAAAGAATTTAGCTCTCTCAAATCTTTTCTTATGGAACGTTAGTTTAATTATGATTATCTGACTGAGAGTCATAAAAAAATTTGTAAAAACAGAGGAAAGTTATGAGTGAAAAAAAAGCAGCCGTTCTTGGTGGCGGCAATATAGGGCTCTCGATAGCGCAGGGCCTGGTAAACTCCGGTTTATATTCTGCCGGCAACATTTATTTAACAAGAAGAAATACCGCTCCGCTTAAAGAATACAGCGGGCTTGGATATAATGTTACCAGTGACAATCGCACTGCAGTTTTAGAATCTGATATAGTAATTATTGCAGTACAGCCTCAGCAGCTTGATGGAGTACTTACTGAAATTAAGAGCAGCCTGGATGAAAAGAAGCACACACTAATTTCAGTTGTTTCAGGTGCAAGTGTTAAAGCAATTAAAGAGCAGGTTGGCAAAAATGTCACTGTAATAAGGGCAATGCCCAACACTGCTATTGCCATAAGAGAATCAATGACATGCCTTGCCGGAGATTCAGCAGATAAAGAAAAAATGGATGAGGCAATAAAGATTTTTGATTCTGTTGGCAAAACACTTGTTATTACTGAAGAGCTGATGATTCCGGCTACAGCATTATGCGCATGTGGAATAGCCTTCTTCCTTAGGGCAGTAAGAGCTGCATCACAGGGAGGAATTGAAATCGGTTTCCATTCAGAGGAAGCATTGCTAATGGCAGCACAGACAGCAAAAGGAGCTGCAGCACTTCTGTTAAGCGGGAAAACACATCCTGAAAATGAGGTTGACAAAGTAACTACCCCGCGCGGATGCACTATTTCAGGGCTTAACCAGATGGAACATTATGGATTCAGCTCTGCATTAATACGCGGAATTGTAACCTCTGCGGATAAAGCTGCGAAATTATACAAAATTGATGAATAAATATTTTTGCTTATTATAGTAAAATAAACTTTAATATAAAATTTTCGATAATATTTATTAAGTACTTGACAACATAATGTTGAAAAGTTATCTTTGTTCTAATAACAAATGAATAACAAAAAACTAAATATTAACAAAAAACTCATGGCGATGTGTTGCTGTATGATGATGCCCCCGGTTCGGGAGGATGAAGCCTGAGTTTAATGATTAGAAATTAAACAACGACCCTTCCCGATAACCTGATCGTGAAGGGTTTTTTGTTATACTGTTTTTACATATTTAACTCTTATCGTGAAAGGTTGAGGGATCAGGCCCGTTGAAACCTTAGCAACCGTCCCGCTTGCGGGAGTAATGGTGCTACTTCCTGCCCCGTTCCGGATTTCCGGAATCAGAGGGAAAGATGAGAGAAGAAGTTTAACGAAACCTCTTCGAGTAATCTGGCCCGGAGAGGTTTTTTACTTTTAAAGGGTTTGATTAAATGGAAGTAGTAATTATGAATTTAGTTAAATCATATTACTATCAAAGAAAGGAAAACAAAATGAGCACGAACGGGAAACCACGCAATTACAGGTACGAAACTCTACAGGTGCATGCAGGACAGGAACCTGATCCAACTACAGGCTCAAGGGCTGTCCCAATCTACCAGACATCGTCATATAATTTTAATGATGCCCAGCATGCTGCTGATTTATTCGGCCTGCAGAAATTTGGTAATATCTATACCAGGATAATGAATCCGACAACTGATGTTTTTGAAAAAAGGATTGCTGCTCTTGAAGGCGGCGTTGCAGCACTTGCAGTTTCTTCAGGACAGGCAGCACAGTTAGTTACAATCACAACAATTGTCCAGGCAGGTGAAAATATTGTTTCAACCAGCCTGCTGTACGGCGGCACCTACAACCAGTTTAAGGTTGCTTTTGCCCGTATGGGTATAACTGTAAAATTTGTTGACGGCGATAAACCTGAAGATTTCGAAAAGCTTATTGACGAGAAAACAAAAGCATTATACATTGAAACTATAGGAAACCCAAGCCTTAATGTACCTGATATTGAGGCTATTGCAGCTATTGCTCATAAAAACAGAATACCGCTTATTGTTGATAATACTTTTGGCGCTGCCGGATACCTGGCAAGGCCAATTGATCATGGAGCTGATATTGTTGTTGCAAGTGCAACCAAGTGGATTGGCGGGCATGGCACCTCACTTGGCGGTGTTATTGTTGATTCAGGAAAATTTGACTGGGGCAGCGGTAAGTTCCCTATCTTTACTGAACCATCACCCGGCTATCACGGGCTTAAGTTTAATGAGATATTTGGTAAAGGTTCGCAGTTTGGAAATATTGCTTTTATTACAAGAGCCAGGGTTGAAGGTTTAAGAGATTTAGGCCCGGCATTAAGCCCTTTTAACGCATTTCTGCTGCTTCAGGGAGTTGAAACTCTTTCATTAAGAGTTGAAAGGCATAATGAAAATGCGGCAAAACTTGCAAAATGGCTTGAACAAAATCCTGCTGTTGACTGGGTATGGTACCCGGGACTTGAAAGCCATCCTTACCATAAAAATGCAAAGAAATATCTTAAAAAAGGTTTATTCGGCTCGATGTTAGCCTTTGGAATTAAAGGCGGAGCTGAGACAGGTAAAAAGTTTGTTAATAATGTAAAACTTTCAAGCCTGCTTGCTAATGTGGGCGATGCAAAAACACTTGTTATTCATCCTGCATCTACAACACACCAGCAGTTATCAGAAGAAGAACAGAAAGAAGCCGGTGTACTTCCTGAATTGATAAGAGTATCAGTAGGGATAGAACATATTGATGATATTATTCAGGATTTTGATGAGGCAATCAAAACTGCAGTTAGTGAAACTGCAAAAGCATAATCTTTTCAGGCAGCCGGCTTATACCGGCTGCCTGAATAAAAGGAAGTTTAAAATGGAAATCAGAGGTAAGTATTATAATGAATGTTGTTGTTAAAGAATCAGCACAAGTATTGGCAATAACCAGGTTTTTAACATTACATGACCAGAATAATCCGTTAATTCTTGAATCCGGAGAGACTCTCTCCCCTGTTGAAGCTGCCTACCAAACATACGGAACGTTAAATGCAGATGGAACAAATGCAATATTGTTATGCCATGCATTAACAGGAAATGCCCATGCCGCCGGAATTATTACAGACGAAGAAATATTAAATACACAAAACTGCGATTATCTTCAAAGATATAATAAAATGTTTCATGGTAAGGCAGGCTGGTGGGCTCCGCTGATAGGCCCGGGAAAAGTTTTTGATACTGAAAAATATTTTGTTATCTGTGCAAATTTTTTGGGTGGCTGTTATGGTACAACCGGCCCGTGCAGTATAAATCCTTCTACAGGACACAGGTATAACATGAAATTTCCTGTTGTTACTGTAAGGGATATGGTTAAACTGCAGTACAGCCTGGTAAAAGCGCTGAGTGTAAAAAAGCTTGCAAGCGTTGCGGGAGGTTCGCTTGGAGGAATGCAGGTTCTTGAATGGGCAATAATGTACCCGGAATTGGTAGAATCTATTATTCCAATTGCAACTGCAGCAAAGCATTCACCGTGGAGTATTTCACTTAACCAGGCAGCCAGGGAAGCTATATTTAATGATATTAACTGGATGAACGGAGAGTATACAGAGCAGCCTGTTGCTGGATTAAGCCTCGCAAGAAAAATAGCTATGATAAGCTACAGAAGCGCTGACTCATTCACACAAAAATTTTCACGCCAGAGAGTTCAGAATGGAAACGGCAATTATTTTGATGAGAAGAATATTTTCCAGGTGGAAAACTACCTGAACTACCAGGGAGATAAACTGGTTCATCGGTTTGATGCAAATACTTATCTGTATATTACCCGCGCTATGGACCTGCATGATGTAAGTTATAACAGAGGCAGCATTGCCGATGTACTGGGTTCGATAAAAACCAGATGCCTCAATATTGGAATAAACTCAGACGTTCTTTATCCTGCTTCAGAACAAGTCGAAATATCCTCATTTATTAATGGTTCAAAATATCATGAAATAGATTCAATTTTTGGCCATGATGCATTTCTGATTGAATTCGAACAATTAAGCAATATAATAAAACCATTTCTTACCGGGTCACTTTAAAAAGAAAGGATACAATGATTGGGCTTAAACAAGCATTGTATCCCTGGTGGGTTTCATGAGGTTATAACAGGCTAATTGGAAACAATTGACCTATTATAAATATATGTCTTGCTTTTCAGGTCGGCTTTCGGCTTCGAAAAGATATTTTAGTACAGCAATCTTTATTCCACAATAAAAACCACTGATATCTTATTATTTAGGGTTAAAATTAATTATATTTCTTATATATGAAAAAATTCATATCAAAAAAGAGATTTGCTCTTCGAGTGTTTATTATTAATAATAAACAATGTATAAAACTCATCTATTGAGTTAAAACCATAAAAATCGTTTAATTTTTAAGTTTTTATAATAAAAGTCAGCGTTTCAGCTAATATTTTTTATTAATTACTTTTGTTTATTTTAGTAACAATAATTATTACCTGTAATTGAATTATGAATACCCGGACTCCGCTGGACTTCGAATTATTTGCTGATTTTAATGAAATGTGTTTCATTTTGTCTGCAGATGGAAAGATTATCAATGCAAATAAATGTGCTAATTCTAAATTATATTCTAATATTCATAATTTAGAAGAACAAAATTTTTTAGAGTTAATTGATTCTGAATACCGGGAAAAAACGCGGATTGCATTTACAGAATGCTATATAAGCGGAACCAGTAATACTATATTTTCAAGGTTTAATATTACCGGGGAAATATATGATTCTAATGTTTTCTTTACACTTTATACGCAAAATGATAGCAAAAAAGAGAAATACTGTTTTGTAATGGCGCGGGATATAACTGAAGAAAGAAAAAAAGAGCTGGATTTACTGACTTTCTATTATGTAGCTGAAAACACTGTTAATCCCCTTCAAATTACTAATATGCAGGGAAAAATGATTTATGTCAACCCGGCATTTGAAGCCAGCAGTGGTTATACAAAGCAGGAATTAATAGGAAAGAACCCGGTAGTTTTTGGAAGCGGAAAACATTCCAAAAAATTCTGGGGGAAAATGTGGACTACAATTACGAATGGCAAGGTTTGGGTAGGAGAAGTTGAAAACAGGAAAAAAACAGGTGAACCATTTTATACTCAACTGCTAATATCGCCTATTCTGGATCAGGAAGGAAAAGTATCAGGTTTTTTTGGTATACACCGTGATCTTGGCGAAAAGAAAATGCTTGAAAAGCAGTTAATTCATACTCAAAAAATGGAAAGCATTGGGACACTTGCTGCCGGAATTGCTCATGAAGTCGGCAACCCGCTTGCTTCAATTTCTGCCCTGGTACAGGTAGTACAACGGTCGACAAGCGACAGTTTTATTAAGGAAAAACTTGAGCTTGTTAAAAGCCAGGTTACAAGAATTTCGAAAATTATACGTGACCTTGTTGATTTTTCAAGGCCTTCAAATTATGAACTGCAGTTAACTGATATTAATTCTAATATTAAAGAAGCAGTAGAAATAACCAGGGTTGGTTCAAAAGCAAAAGATATTCAATTTGCACTTGAACTCGACCGGGAAATACCAATGCTTCCATTAATTTCTGACCAGATACAACAGGTGTTTGTAAATATATTACTCAATGCAGTTGATGCTATTGGTGAAATAAATAATGAGGAAAAGGTAATTTCTGTTACCTCTGAAGTGGATGATGAATATGTTAAGATTGTATTTAAGGATACCGGGAGCGGTATTTCGGAGCAGAATCTTAATAAGATATTTGAACCTTTCTTCACAACAAAAAAAGAAGGCAAAGGTACAGGGCTTGGTTTATGGGTCAGCTATGGAATTATTAAAAGTTTCCAGGGAAATATAAAGGTAAACAGTGCAAAAGGTAAGGGAACTCAATTTACCATAACTTTACCAATACAATCATAAGGGTAAAAAATGTCCGAAAGAATTTTAGTTGTAGATGATGAAGAAATAATAAGAGAATCACTTTCATTTATATTACGTAAGGAAGGTTATTTTGTAGAGGAAGCTGAAAACGGGAAAGCTGCATATAACAAGCTTTTAGAATCTTCTTTTGACCTGGTTATATCAGACCTTGAAATGCCCCAGATGAAAGGCATTGAACTTCTGGAAGAAATAAAAAAGATAAACATAAATACTGCCGTTATTATTGTAACTGCATTTGCATCCCTTGATACTGCTATTTCTGCTCTTCGTAACGGAGCCAGTGATTATATATTAAAACCTATTGAATTTGACGAAATTCTGATTAAAATAAGAAGATTGTTTGATGTGAAAGACCTGCTGCTTGAAAATAGAATATTAAAGAAGGAACTTCAGCGTACATTTGATTTTGAAAATATAATTGGAAAAAGCTCTTCAATCAGGAAAGTGTATGATATGATTCAGGCTGTTGCAGAAAGTGACAGTACTGTATTAATTACCGGGAAAAGCGGCACCGGGAAAGAACTTGTTGCACGCGCTTTACATTTCCAGAGCAGAAGAAAAAACAAACCTTTTGTTGCGGTAAACTGTGGTGCAATTACTGAAAACCTGATTGAAAGTGAATTGTTTGGACATAAAAGAGGTGCATTTACAGGCGCTGTAGCTGATAAAGAAGGTTTTGTTAAAGCTGCTGAAGGCGGAACTCTATTCCTTGATGAAATAAGTGAACTTCCTCTTCAATTACAGGTAAAATTACTAAGAGTAGTGCAGGAAAAGGAATATACCCCGGTAGGAACAACTCTTTCATTACCGGTGAATGTAAGGTTTATTGCCTCTACAAACCGCGAGCTAAAAGAAGAAATTAAAGCGGGCAGATTCAGAGAGGATTTGTATTACAGGCTTAATGTAATTGAAATTAACCTCCCTCCCCTAAAAGAAAGAGAAGAAGACATTCCATTGCTTGCTGACCATTTCCTGGATAAATATCGCAAGGAAATGAATAAAAACATAAAAGGGATTGACAGTGCGGCAATGCGGGCACTTCTTAGTTATGAATGGAAAGGCGAGGTACGTGAACTTGAAAATGTTATTGAAAGAGCCGTAATTTTTTGTAAAACTGACTTTATAATGCTTAGCGATCTGCCACAGTCTGTAAGGCCTAAAACTGAAATTACCGACTTTTCCAAAGGCGGAACCCTGGAGGAAGCTGTAAGAAGATTTGAAAAAGATTATATATTAAAAGCACTTGAAACCTCAGGTTATGACAAGGAAAAGACTGCCGATGTTCTTCAGGTTGGGCTTTCAACATTGTACAGAAAACTGAAAGAACTTGATATAAAAATATAATTGTTTGTTTTTGAGCTGATTTCTCAATTTCTGCAATTTACATGAAGCCATTTTCAGATTAGAGAATCTGCATTTATCTCATTATTTTACCTGCTTTTTTTCATTCAAAATATCCGCTTTTTGAATAAATAGTGAATTATCCTTCTGGCACGCAAATAGTGTAGTATTGGCAAGTAGTTTAATATAAATACAAGCGATTTTATAATTATCCATGAAAAGTATTCTGTTTTACAGCCCAGACTTCAGTATGTGCTACAGCCTGCTAATGTACCTGCAGGACAAGTTTAATGTGACTACAACCACAGATTTTGAGATTGTTGAATCATTATTATCTACATCCGATTTCGATATAATCCTGCTTGATTCAGAGCCGTCAGCACAGGTTGAAGAGGTTTGCTCTAATCTGAAAGCTTCCGGTAAAAACATACCGGTTATTTTAACTTATGTTTACCAGAATCAGATTAAAGACCAAGAGATAAAAGTGCGTCCGCTCATAAATTCAGTGTTTTATAAACCCTTTGACCTTAATGAAGTAACCCGCAAACTTGCATCTCTTTCTATTTAACTGCAATATTTATTTATAAATTCTTTTGCTGTTTTCCGTGTCCGTGGACTGATGCTTCTAAGTTCAGATTCTGCAAACTCCAACAGATGTTTTTTGTTTTTTGCATACGGATACAATTCAGCAAAAACTTCAATAATATCTGATGTTAATAATGCCGCCTGCCTTGAATTTTTTGTATTAGAATTTACGCCATTAATAGAAAACAAAAATTTTATTATCTCCTGACGTGATTTTTCTTTTGCCAGGGCAATCTTCCCCAGGCTTTTTACACAGTATCTTTTAGTTACTAAGCTTTTGTGTTTCATCTGAGTAAAAAAACTGTTAAGCATCTTATCAATATGATTGCCGGAATCAACTGCGGCAAGGTTTGCTGTAATTTCCATAGCAATATTCTTATGGTAAGAAATATTACTTCCAAAAAGCCGGCTTATATCATTTATATATTCATAAAACAATTCAGGATGTTTTTCACTTGCGGGGGCAGCAATCATATAGCAGTTATAATATACACTTATATCCTTATTATTCACCAGCTGGTATATTATAAAATCGCGGGCAGGTTTATCATTTAGTATAAGTTCTGTAAATTCAGGGATGTTAATACCCCTTGCAGAAATCATAAATAACAGATCGTCCATAGTTCCCCGTTTGTTGCAATTAATGAATGAAATAATAAAGTTAATGAGCAAAAGAAATTTATTTTATTACAGGATAAAAAGAAATGGATAATTATTTTGTCAGTAATGACAAGTCAAAGCTTGATATTAAGATAATTCACGAATTTCTTACAAACAGTTACTGGTCGGCAAATATTCCGGAGTGGATAGTAAAGAAGGCTATAGAAAATTCGTTATGTTTTGGGATATATAATGATACCACACAGGTTGGTTTTGCCCGCGTAATAACTGATTATACTTCCTTTGCCTACCTGGCTGATGTGTTTATTATAGAGGAGCAACGCGGGAAAGGACTATCAAAAATGCTTATACAGGAAATAATCAGCAGCCCCCAGTTAAAAACTATACGTAAATGGATGCTTGCGACAAGAGATGCGCATGGATTATACAGCAAGTTTGGATTCAAACCTGTAAGTAACCCGGATACACTTATGGAAATATTCATACATGATTATTACAATACTTTGAAACCTGAAGAAACAGAAAAAGGCCAGGGTTAATCAAAATCAGCAGGTAAATCAGGCTGCCTGTAATGTTCAAAAAATCTTTTTATTTGTTTATGCAAAGTTCTTCCCTCTGAAAGAGGGGGAATTTCATCTTCAGCAAAGAAATTTACATCACTGGTTTCGTTACTTGTTTTTCTTTCACCTCCGGTTATTTCACAGAGAAAAAACAGTTTAAATATATGAAACGGGTATGGATCTTTGTGCCCCTGTTTATCCCTGTCATATACAGCCAGCACTTTTTTTGCTTTAACTACATAGCCTGATTCTTCCCAGACTTCCCTTTCAACTGACTCAGAAGGGGTTTCGTTTGGGTCAGCCCATCCACCCGGGAAAGCCCAGCCGCCATCTATAATTTCTTTAACTAGCAAGACTTTGTTCTCTTTAAAAACAACTCCTCTTACATCAACTTTTGGAGTACAGTAACCTGCTTCCCTGCTAAAAATGTCTTCAATTATTTCGGCATTACTATTTGACTGCTGAGCAAGTATTTCAGAAGCTATTTTTCTGACCGACTTATACCTTTGAATATCAAATTCATTTTGTGAATAAGTAAGTCCATTTTGGGCAATTGCCTGCAGTTCTTTTACCCACTCAAGCCATTTGGGTATCATTTTGAGTCCTTGTACAGTATAAGAATAAAATTGTTTATGCTATTATAAATATTTTTATTGGTATTTACACATTAAGTTAGAATTACTAAGAACAGTCCGGTAGTATAAACAGTTATAAGAGAGTTTATTCTCAAAAAACTGAAAAAGCATAACTTTCCCAAAATAGCTTTTAACTTCCCTGTGTCCAGGACACCCCGATCACTATATTAACTAAATACCGGTTAATAAGTTTAATAATTAATAGTCATGGTTACACCTGCAGAAATCCATCTGCCCGGCAGAGGAATAAGCTGCATGTCCCTATATGATTTATTAAAAAGATTTGTTGCTTTAAGAAACATTTCAAAAACAGAAATTTTGTAACCTAAACGGCTGTCTACGATAAAATCATCAGAAGAATTAACTCTGTCCTCAAATCTAAACATCCAGCTTTGTTTTATATTAAACGGAAGGTAGTTACCAATATTAAGTACAGCCTGATGCCTTAAATGGTCAGGCATATACCTTGATAAAAGGCTCTTTGTCTCTTTTGTAATATCAAGATAGGTATAGCTCATTCCAAGCTGATATATATAATCATTTTTCACAGGATAAAAATTAAGATTAACCTCTATACCATTTGTTGTAATCTTCGAAACATTATCAGCTTTCCATACATTAGTCACAGGAATGTAAAACCAGTCGATAATATTCTTCCCTTCTTTTCTGAAAAGGCTTAAATTACACGAAAGTGTTTTCTGAACCCAAAACAGCCCTGCCTCATAATTTGTTGTTTCTTCGTGTTTCAAATTTGGATTACCTTCAGAACCACCTCCATTATAATACAAATCTGTGAACGAAGGTATTCTGAAAGCTCTGCCTGCAGAACCATACAGCCTGAATCCGCCTGAAAAGACATAAGAGAAATCAAAACCGGGCCAGTATTTCCATCCGATTACAGGATAATTATAAGCAAACAGGCCGGCTGATAAGTTAAGATTGTTCAATAAAACAAGTTTGTGCTCAGCAAAAATCCCATAGGTTTTTCGGGAATGATTGCCAAGATTTGAACTTTTAATTTTATCCTGATTTATCTCTCCCCCAAAACTGGTAATTCCGGCTGCAGTTGCAAATGATACCTGCAGTTCATAATTAAAGACATTTGTTGTATGATTATTTTCATACAGAGATGGTATTTTGTAATTAAGCAGGTACCTGTCTTTATTCTTTCTCCATGAGATTTTAGGGGTAACGGTGAAAAAGCCTGAATGTATTTCAGCATTAGCTGAAGCAACTGATGTAACAAGATGCTCCCATTGTTCAGGCGAGGTTGTATAAAATCCATTTGCGCCAAATTCATTATCAATATGCCCTGCCAGAATATTTATACTGCTGCGTCCAAACTGAAATGAGGAATTGTAATTAACATCATATTGTTTAAATGCAGTATTATACCTGTAACCATCAGATTTTTTTCTGTTGAAGGAGATATTATTGTTTAAATTGCCTATTGCATAAGAAGTGCCTAACCCAATTTCATACAATCCATTTTCGCCGCCAAGAGAATGCAGATTAAGATTATTCGATTTATTCTTCTTAGTAATAATATTTATAACACCGCTGAACGCATTGGCCCCAAAAGATTTTGCTCCCTGCCCTTTAAGTATTTCAATTCGTTCAATATCGTTCAGCGATACCGGCAAGTTCATATTATGATGCCCGGTTTGAGGATCACTGATTTTTACACCATCCACCATAATGAGTGTCTGCTCAAAAGAACCTCCCCTGATACTTACATCAGCCTGTACACCTTCTGTTCCACGCTGCCTAACATCTACACCAGCAGCATACTGAAGTACATCAGGCACACTGGAAGCAGGTATATTTTGCAAATCTTCAGCAGTAATTACTTCAACACAACGGGTAAGTTCATTAAAAGAAACCGGCGTTCTGCCGGCAGTAACAACAACATCAGGGAGATTATATGTTGAATCCTGAGAGTAAACGTCTAAAATGGCAATAAATATTGCTATGACAGATAGAATTATCTTCATAAATGATATGGGATAAAAAAGATATGAATACTGTATATAAGCTTACATATCGATCATAAAAATCTTTTCCAACGAATCGATCATTTTTTCGCGGAAAATTGGCTTAGAAATAAAATCATTAAACCCGGTAGCAATAAATTTTTCTTTATCTCCCGGAAGTACATAAGCTGTAACAGCAATAATTGGAATATTTTCATATTCCGGCATTTTATGGATAATTTTTAAAGCATCAAGGCCGTTATACTCACCCTGAAGATTAATATCCATAACAATGAAGTCGAAGTTTCCTTCATCAAGAAGCGGAAGTGCTTCTTCAAAACTGACTGCAAATTTAATTGATTTAAGTTCTTTCATCTGAACTTTAAACAATATCTGAGAATCTACCTGATCTTCAATATAGAGACAAGATAATTGAGAGAGATCCAACCTGTCATGGATTCTATCAGGAACAGATTTAGCAGGAGCCTTCAATTCAGGAACCGGTAAAACTTCTTCCTCAATTTCTTCAGGTTCAGGTTCAACCTCTTCATCCGGAATTATTTCAGGAACGGATTTCGAAATTAACTCTTCTTCAAGTGCAGATTCTTTAATAACTTCAGGCTCAACACTGCTCTCAACTGGTTCAGATTCTATTTCAGCAATTGCATGTTCAGGTTCAGGTTCATTTTCAATATAAGGAGCTGGTATATCATTTTTAATTTCCGCGGGCCTATCAACTGAATTGATTTGCAGCGGAAAAACAAATGCATAATCTGTTTTGTCAGTTAAGCTGCCCAATATTTCAAACTGGCCATTCAACATACCCAAAAGACTTTTAGCCAAACGTAATGTCAGCTTTGAGATGCCATAATCTTTTTTCTTGTTACTTTCCGGTTCATTGAACAGAAGATTTAATGCGTCTGTAAAATTTTTAGAGGAGGCTGAATAATTATCTTTTACTGAAAGAGCGAATGTTGAATCATTCAACTGATATGATGAGAAGTATATCTTCTTCTCACGGGTAATTCCGGCAGTAATATTTAATAACAAAGCAGCAAATTGTTTAAATCTTTGTTTATCGGAAACAAACTTTAAAGATGAAGATATTCTGCCATACGCAAATTCAATTCCACGCGTGTTTGAAATTTCAGTAAAATCATTTTGCAGTTCATCAATAATTTCTGTAATCGCTACATTTTCAGCGTGAATTTCAGCATTGTTTTTTAAAATACTGGAGTATTCAGCAATTGAATTCATAATATTTAATAACTGAATCCTGTTCTGAGTTATAATATCAACAGATTCCTTTTGCTCAGGAGTAATGTCTTTTATACTTTCAGTAAGCTCCTGAACAAAGCCAAGAATTACATTTATCGGAGTAAGTATATCATGAAACATACTTGAAATAAAAACCGAATTTTCCGCCTGCACGGATGAAGCACCTGAAGCAGATATTTCATTTACAGGCTTTTCAACAATCACTTCCCTTACAACTTCATTAACTACTTCCCTCACCTCACCTTTCTGTAATTTTCCAACTATAATAAATGACTCAACATCAGATTTATAATCCAAAACCGGTGTTGCGGTAAGGTCAAGTTCAAGATGCTCTCCATCCTTTTTTTTCAGTTCCATAGTTAAAGAAACAACTTCCCTGAGGTGAGACTGAAAGACCGAGGTATTCATTGTAGCCCGTTCTTCATTCTTTACCAGAGAAGGGAAAGATGTTTTGTCAACATCATTAGAAGAATACCCCAGGATATCCGTAACAGGTTTGTTTATAAAAGTTATAAAGCCTTCGGCATCAGTAATAAATATCAGGTCTTCAGTATTATTAAAAGCAGCCCTGTAAAGCTGGTTATCTTTTTCAAGTTCCAGCTTGTCAGAAATATCCCTTACAATATTATAATGCGCATCGCAATCATTATACCTGAAGCTGATTTTACTTATTTCAACAAAAACAGAAGAGCCGTCTTTCTTTTTATGCCTGAAAGGCCCGCTGAATTGCCTGTCACCAGTTTTGGAATTTGAAGTATCAAGAAGTGTCTGAATATCTTCAGGAGTATAGAGGTCAGTTAAATCCATTTGAAGAAATTCATCCTTACGATATCCATATAAAGCAAGGGCTGCATCATTTACTTCAAGAAACCTGAGATTATCTGTGTCATAGATATAAATAGGTTCAGGATTATTTTTTATTATAAGATCAAACATTCTGCCTCTTACATTTAAAAGTTTTTCGAGGTCATTAATCTCTACTTTTTTTTCAATAAGTAATGATATCCCGGAAGGCTCATCAGTATTATTAGTTAGTTTACTAAGCGAGACGCGAAAACCATCAGGATATTTATCTTTATAGAGTTGAGGAATTATGTTATATTCTTCAAAATCTATTGGAGAATTAATGAAATATTTTATTTTTTCAGAGATTTCAGAAGGTAGCACTTCTGAATAGATTCTATTGTTATAATCACCAAATTCGTATGTAATTAATTTACAAAATTCCCCGCTTGTATTCCTAATAAATCCATCCTTGTCTAAAAGGCAAACTGCCAACGGGAAAGTGTTTAAAAATTGTTCAGCATATTTAAATATTTCTGAATTTAATACTCTATTCTCCCTGGTTTTTGTAAATCCGGCAAAAGCTACTAAATTGCCGTCTTTGTCACATAGAGGCAATTGTATTAACCTGTTTTTTTCAGGAGTATTTTTCCCCGGAACAGGAATGCCATCAAGTATAATACAATTATGTGTTTCCCGCATATAATCTTCAGCAGCAGTATACAGGCCGTGCAGAAAAACCGGGATAAATGTATTTTCTGTTTTTCCCTCTATAAATGATGCATTCATACCAAGCACATTAGCTATCGCATCATTTACAAGGATATATTTAGATTCAGCGTCTTTCAGCCAAAAGAATTCGTTCAGTTTATTAATTTCTGCACGGAATTTTTCTTTACCTATAAAAGTAAAAGGAAATGATGAATTTAACTTACTGAATACAGAAAGTATGTTTTCATCATCTACAATATTTTCAATTTCATTTATTTTAAAAGAAAGTACAGTCACATCCTTAAAGGACAGGTTCTGGGCAGCACGAAGAATTGAAAACAAGATAACATCTGCCTGTCCGGATTTATATAATTCAAGATGCAACGCCGAATTATAGGATATACCATTCTGAAGAGTAATATTTAAATTGGTTTCCTTTGAATTCTCAGGTAAGTCAGATATTTCTTTTATCAGGCCTGCAAATATTCCTGCTGTTGCTTCGTCCACCAAATCATATATATTGCCGGGCTTATCAGAAATACAAAGAATCTTTTTTGCCTCACTATTATAGGTCAGTATATTCCCCAGTGTATCCGAAACAAAAAAGGGGTCTCTGATAAAATGATTTATCTTTGAGAGTAAATCAATATTTAATTGTTCTACAGCAGGCATTGCTTTAATTTTTACAGGGAGCTGCCGGTTCTGTTTACTACATCTGAAGGAACTAAGGCATAAGTTAAGCAGACTGTCCTTATGCTGTGTCCGAATAATTCATAAGTATGTAGTTTTTTTTCAGTATCAGTTTCTGAAACCGCAGAAGAAACCTGGCGAGCTAAATCAATTCTCTCAGTTAATAAGTTGGTTATACCCGGAGCAGAACTACTATCCGGGCAGATATTGAAACTTCCGGCTAAATACTCAGTATTTAATGACGGAGCAGATAAAGAAAATGATTTTGTAGTAATTGCAACTGAATCAGAATATTCTGAAGAATATGTACCATCAGAAGATAACAATTTATAATAGTATGTATTATTTGGAACTACTGAATTATCTTCATATTGTTTATTATAATCATCAGTCTGGCCTAAAAGCTTATAAGCAGATTCTCCTTCCATGCGCCTGTAAACATAAATATATGTATAACGCGAATCATTATCTTTCCACTCAACCAGGACAGTGTTTGTACCAGTATTAGTAAGTGAAGATATAACTGGAGTCGCCAGAATGTAACTTGGAGTTTGAATAGTCACTTCAGAAGACCATGAAGAATCTGTAGAAGAATATGCCTTAACCCTGTATGTGTACTCTACTCCTATTGAAAGGCCATTAGCACTATCTGTATAAGTAGTAACATTCTTTGTAACCCTGCCTATCTGGGCAAAATCTGACCATGTCGTTTTTCTTTCAATGCCGAAATAATTTTCGTTTGAACTGTTATCTTTCCATGTAAGTTTAATAACTTTTGTACCAGTTGCCTTAGCAGTTAAATTGCTTGGAGCCATAACATAAACTGAACCGCCTGAACCAAGAGAATTTATTTCATCTGAAAAGCCAGATTTTCCATAAATATTAAACCCTCTGATTTTATAAAAATAAATTGAATCAGCTTCAATATTTTCATCATTCACATTATTGGTTCCGGATGGAGATATAATTTCAGGGTCGTTGGGATAGCTGCCAAAAGCACTTCTTTTAAATATTTCATAACCAATTACATTTGAAGAGGAATCTGACCACGAAAGATTAACTGAAGTTGATGATAATGAAGATATTTTAAAATTATAAGGTGTATGAGGGGGTTTATTATCTTTTACAACAAAAAGATTTTTAACAGTATCGCTGACAACACTGCTGCCATTAGTATCATAGTACACCAGGTAAAGGCTTATAGTTTCTCCAATGTAGGTAGAATCCAGAGAGAGAGTTATTGCAGGCTGGCTTCCATCACTTGAAGCATCAATATGCGAATTATATTTACCATTCACATATAATTCAATAAAACTAATAGCCGAACCTTTTACCAGGGTATATTCTATAGCCTGGCCGGAATAGCTTATTGTATCATTTGTCTCAGGACTTGTAACCTTAATACTGATATCACTGCTTAACGCATCTGTAGATGAATTAATGCATCCCGAACCTAAAACTGCTAAAAACAATAGGAATACAGGATATAAGACGAAATATCTATTTGTTTTTTCTTTCATAGGATTTTGCCGGACATCTTATTAATAATCAAGATAATAAGTTCTTGATTCACTTTCCTTTAAATTATCAAGATACATATATACCATTTTTGTATCTTTATTAAATTGGTATTTTGCCGGGGCAGTACCAATCAATTCACTGGATATATGAAGATTTTTAACATCATCATTCATATTTATATTTAATATGAGTCCGCTTATAGTTTCCTTGCCCGGATTAGAAATAATTACAGCAACTCTATTGCGGCCGCGTCTGTTTACTTTTATCTCAATATAGTTTCTGTTTGCATACCACTTTTCAATTTCAGAGGCAGTTGTAACCCATATATTTTTACTTTTAAGGTCTCTAATTACATCCTTAACCACATTGGTAAATTCAGGTTTCAGCTGATAATCAGTATGCAATTTCAAGAGATATAGCCCACCTTCAAAAAGCAGCCTGTCAATATCTTCCTGGTAAGTATAGAACTGAAAGTCAGGCTGAATAAGGCCAAAGTCTCTTATAATCTCATAATCATCTCTTGCAGTTTTAGTCATCGACATAATTCGGCTTTTATCCAGAATTACGGTACGTGGAACAGACCTGTCAGTAAGAGAATCAGTAACAACAAATCTATATTTTGCACCTATTAAAGCCTTAAGAGTATTTTGATCAAACAAGCCGTAATAAGGATAAACTCCGGGAGCTGTTTTCTTTGTAATCCTTTCTATAGCAGTTTTGGCATTTTTTAGCTTTTCAAGCTGCATTTTGAAACTGTTAAGTTTATTAACAGTATCATTAACAGATGAAAGATAACCAATATCTACAATAGGTGAAACATCTCCATAATCAATTAATGACTTAACCAGTACAGAATTCTGTTGTGCTATAAAAGGATCAACGAAAAACGAAGCCTTTATTTTTTCTGAAGTAAGTACTCCAAATAAATTTTTAATATTATTAACATCTTCACCCAGAGTAGGCATTAAAACAGCAGCGGCTTCATAACCAGCAGGCCATTCTTTTATATAAGCTATAGGATCATAGGATAACCAGCTCATACAATTATTAAATAATCGGTCAAAATAAATATAATCTTCCTGTTCACCTATAACAGAGTTTATTTCAAAACCCATCCAGACAAAACGGCCTTTGCCATAATTGCCATAAATAATACCGGCACTCTTTTTAAGTTCTTCTCTTGCAAGCCCGTTATCAACTCTGTAATTATACCAAAAACTAACCTGAGTAGTACGGGGATCCAGGACCTCTACAGCCATAGGTTTATCCCATGTAGCAATTTTAAGAGGATAACCGGTAGGAATATTGGCTGTTAACGGCAGACCGCCACGTAAAGTATGAATTCGGGAAGAATTATCACTATTTATTTCGCCTGAAAACCTAATGCCAAAAACTTCTGAAACAAATTCCCAGCCTCTCCATTTTCCATCATCTGAATATGAAGCGGTACCACTTGTTGCAAATATGCTTCCGCCGCTATCAATATATCTTTTTATCTGAACAATTTCTTCGTCACTAAGAGATTTTGATCCTGGCAGAATTAATACTTTGTATTTAAAATGTTTTCCTGCCTCAAGAGCTTCATCACTAATAACTTCATAACTAATTTTATTGTTGCGTAAAAATCTTTTCCATGTAGTAATATTATCAGAAAGCCAAGTGCTCCCGTCAGGAAGCATATTTTCTGTATGTTTAGAGTATAATATAGCTACATCTGCTTTGCCCCCGAGAAGGAAACTTTCAAGAATATCTACTCTGGGAACAAATTCCGATAGGCCAAATTTTCCATAGACCCCCTGAAGAATCAGGTAGTAAATAAGAATGGAGGCACCAAGAAACAATAAACCGGAAAAAAGTAACGTAAAATGGTTAACTCCACCTTTTTTTTTACCACTTTTTAACGCCACCTCATTGCTCCGGACTGTTTGTCTTCTTTAGGAGAAACATAACCTTCGTTTGTATACTTGTAATATTTATTTGAAGGGCCAGCCTGAGCTCCACCCTGATTTAGTACATTATCATAACCTCTCTGCTGATACCCGTTGTTAAACTGGCCTGCCTGTGCAGCCTGCTGCTGCCATCCCGGCTGTGCCTGACGCTGTTTAACCACAGGCCTCTGCAGTTGAGTAAAAGCAGGCTGACGGTTTACATTTGGCCTTGGTTGTTCTACATCTACAAATACAGGCTGAACACCTACTCTTACCTGCTCAGGTTGAGAACCGGGAAGTTCGGCAGGAGTAATTATTTCAGCTTTTATTGCAGCAGGTCTTTGAGCCGCAACTCTCTGATCCTTGCTTTCTCTTATTTTATAAAGTATGTAAGCTCCAATTGCAAGCAAAAAAGTGCTTATTGTTGCAACCAGAATGATTGTCGATAATATAGGTATGAGTTCCATCTGAACCTCTAAATAAATTATTAAACTTAATTATGATTTCGCCAGGCCTACACGTTCAAGCTTACCCCAGGTCATCTTTATGCCGAGGAATTCTTCAATAGTAGAAGCTGCTTTACAAATATCAATTATCAGGATAAAAAACATTCTATAAATAAAAGCATAACCAACAAGTCTGAATTCTTCTTTCTCGGCAGCAATACAGTATAGTGCGGTTACCAGATCAAGTAATGCCAGCCCTGCACCCCAGTAAAAAATCAATGAAGTAAAACCAAATGCAAGTGCTGCAACTATAAAGAAAATATTGGTAGCTATATTCATTGCCGGCCAGATTAAAGCTTCATAAAACATTGTCCACAGAATAAAAGTATCACCAATATTTATAGTAGGATTAAGCATTATGTTTCTGTGTTTCCTGATAGCCTGTAGTATTCCGCGTGTCCATCTATATCTTTGTTTTAAAAGCTGCTGCAGTTTTACCGGAGCCTCTGTATATGAAATTGAATTTGGCTCATAGTATATTTTCCAACCCTGAGCAAGAATCTTAAGAGTTAAATCAGCATCTTCTGCAAAAGTATCACTTGAATAAAAACCAGCCTCTTCAATTGCTTTTTTTCTGAATAATCCAATAGGTCCGGGAATTATATTTACAAGCCTTAAAAAACTCTGGGCACTGCGTGCCAGATTTAATCCTTCTATATATTCAAGCGCCTGAAGGTCTGTTAAAAACTGACGACGGTTTAATACTTTTACGTTACCTGCAACGGCTCCAATTTCCGGATTACTAAAATGACGTACGGCAAGCCTTACAGAATCAGGAGAAAGCTGTGAGTCACCATCCATGCATAAAACTATTTCAGCTCTTGCCATTTTTATACCGGCATTTAATGCCTGTGATTTACCACCATTTGGTTTATTTATAAGAGAAACCTTAACATCGCCATATTTCCCTTTATGATAACCAACAAGCTTCTCTGCAACAACTTTTGTTCTGTCAGTAGAACCATCATTAACTATTATAATCTCAAAATTTTTATAATTTAATTCCAAAAGCGATTTTACTGAATCAGCAACTACTTTTTCTTCATTATATACCGGAACAATAATACTAACAAACGGGAAGAACCCGGAAGAAGTATCAAAAGTATATTCATTAATATACAAATAAGCCATAACAAGTATGCCAAAATATCTTGTTAAAAGAACAAACAGGAATATAACAAGAGCAACTATTGTTGAATATTCAATCAATGAGTTAATTGATAGTACGGTGTAAGGAAGTGTAAAAAAGATTATAGCTGAAAGAATAATTGAAATTATACCTGTTATAATTATTCTTTTAAGATATTTTTTTGATTTTTTCTCAACAACCACATCTTCTTCGTGGTTTTCAAGAATAATTTCTTTTTTATTTATTTTTTGAGCTGTTTGCATACATCATTATTGATTATTTACAGTTAATAAATCAATAATAATGCCATAATATTAAGCATAAAAAACGGCAAAATAGCAGTTTTTCATGTATTATGATAAGAATTTAACGGAGAGTGTTTCAATTTAGTACATATATTTCCCCGCTTTTCAAAGCGGGGAAATATTAAAAACCACTATTTCTGTTTATTATATTCTGTCATTAGCGCATTTGAAAGCAATTCGGCTACTTTTGCACCACCTTCTCCGGTTAAGTGGCAGTAATCTTTAAATGCCAATGGAGGGCCAGCGTTAACCCAGCCGGAAACAGAATTTTCACCACCCATTGCATCAAATAAATTCCAGAAAGCAATATTTGTTTTTGCAGCAACATCTTTCTGAGCTTTAAGCAGCATAGGAATCTGAGGGTCAGTAACAAACTTTGAACCTTTTTTGATTCCTTTATCACCAACACTTACCAGCAGAATACTTGTCTGAGGGAAAGCCTGTTTGAAATATTCAATTACTTTCTCCATTTTCTTTGCATACCAGTCATATTCAGTATAAGTAGGTGAAAGTACATTAATACCAAAACTTATAATAATCAGCTTATAATTAAGTAATTTATTAAAATCTTTAAGAACATCCTGTGGAATATCAACTAAAGAAACACCTGAATTACCCTTTATTGGAATGTTATCAAAGTAAACACCATTACCATTATCAAGGCTCACACCATAAAAATACGCTCCGTCACATTTTTCGAATTCAAGATTAAGTGATGTAGCATGTGCTGATTTCATTTCAAGAGTTTTTACATTATTACCATTTGCAAGGCTTGCTGTTTGGGTACCGCTGTTATTAAATGTATACTTAACTTTACCGTTATTGTTTCCAGCCTTGTATAATAAGGTTGCATTAGAAAAATTTCTGAGTGTTCTTGATAAAGCTGTTGTTTCAAATTTTGCCCAGCTTTTATCCGATGGAACAAATACAGATGCATTTATACCAAAAGGCCAGTTATTAGGATTTCTTTTAAAAATTGAAGCTTCCTTCCAGTCATCAGAAGAAGTACATTTTGTTGACTTTCTCATTGGAGCATCTTCAGGACGAATAGCTACAAGCCCGGCACCATTTCCTCCAAATTTTTTCTGAAAGAAATCTCTTAGGTCTGAAGTTATAACGTCACCTTCAATAAGAGAATCACCAAAATGGGCTATATGGATTTTCTTTGTTTTAGCATCATTTAAAGCCTGAAAAAAATACTTTAACTGGCTTACATTACCAGTTATTGGTACATTTTTCCCTACGTTTGAGCTGCCCGGCTGTTCAGCTAAAAGTACCGGAACGGCTGTAAAATAAAGAATAAAAATAAATAATAATTTTCGGCTGATTGCCACCATAATATTTTCCCTTTATAATATAATCTTAATCTGTTTTAATTTAATTTCACCGCAATAACATCATATGCACAACATTTAACCGGTGAATAATAATAACTCCCTTCCGGGAAGTTTTCTTTTAGTGAAAACTTAAGTATGCAGAAATAGTACCTGATACAAAATTATAACTTGCGGCATCTCTATAGGTACTGCCGGCAGAAATTTTACCGCTAATTGTTAAATTATCAATTGGTTTATATAATAGGTCACCGGATATTTCTCTAATAATAAAATCTCCGTCAGGTATATATCCAAGTTTGCCGCTTATATCAATTGTAAAATCGTCTTCTTTTATCATTTGCCAGTCACCCCATACACTATGGGAATCAAAATTCTGAGGCGAATAATATAATTTTGAAACTTTAAGATAATTAGCATAGGCATATTCATAGCCATAAGTTAAATCATCCTGATATTTCCTGCCTATTCTTAAATTCAGGTCATTACCCTTGTTGCCATCCTTAACATCTATATAAGTAAACGCACCCGAAAACCTTAAGCCAGACTTATGATTATAAGTACCTAAGAGCTTCATCATATTTGCATCGTAAGCAACATATAACAGATTGGGAGAATATAAGACTAATCTTGCGTCTGTATTTTCATAGACGCCTGCTATACTAAATTTTGTTGAATCCTGATACCTGACAGTAACATCACTAATATTTCTCCTTTTTTCGTTTTGTATGTTCAGTATACCAAAACCAGTTGAAAGAGAAAACTTTGCACTCGGAACTATAAAAATCTGCCCCTTAAATGAAGTTAAGTATTGATTGCTGTATTTGGAATACACATAAGTCCGGAATACTGAGGCTCCCAAAGTTAGAAAGTTACTAACCCCAAACTCAAATCGACCGCCCATATTTTTTAATCTGAAATCCTGATTGTCAGAATATGTAGCAGCCATTGGCGCAAAAGCAACACTTGTAGGGAATGAGCTTATAAATGCACTAAAAGAAGATTTTGGCAGCCATTTAATTCTTTGTTCAAGAAAACTAACCTGGGTAGAATCTGTAGTTTTCTCTATCAGGGACTCATACACATCTTCTGCTTTACTATACTGATGGTTCATTTCGTATGCAGCAGCAAGATTTACCTGCGTATCATAATCATCAGGATTTTCAGCCGAAAGCTTCTTAAATTCCTGTAAAGCCTTAACAGAATCATTTGCTATTAAATAAGCTTTTGCCCTTAAAAGAGCAACATCAAAATCATATTCTTCACTCAACAGCCTGTCGTATATAGCAAAAGCAGTATCAAGATTTCCAGCACAAACATTAACATTTGCATATTCTGTTTGTTCCATCCTGGTAGCGCCTGAAATTTTAGAAAAGTACTCGCTATACTTTTCAAGTGCGCCAACACAATCGCCATTAGCAACCATTTCCCTGCCGTCATACAATATCTGGTATATTTTTAATCCTTCAAAATTTGAAAGACTTGAATCATAATAAATCTGGACAGTTTCGACCTCTTTACTTGATGGATCAATTTTACTTGCTCTTTCAATCAATTCTTTAGCTTCATCAAACTTTTTCTGCCTTATAGTCATAGATGCAAGAGCAATAAGAGCTTCAATATTATCAGGCTTTCCATCAAGAACATTTCTCAGGTAGGTTTCAGCAAGTTCCAGGTCCTGCGCAGTCCAGACAGCAATTTGTGCCCGCAGCAACTGATAGTCCAAATTATCTTTATCCTGTGCCAGAAGTATATTAAGCTGGTCTATAGCTGGTTCAAACTGGAAGTTCCAGGCCAAAAACTGTGCATACTTAAATCTCACATCCGGATCTTTATCATCAGACAATACTGAAACATAAGTCTCAAGAATTTTTAGTGCCTGCTCATAATCATTCAGCCGCGCATAATAATCAGCAAGCTGAATAACAGCTTCTTTATTATTAGGGTCTTTTTCCAGAATGGCAGAATACTCAGCAATTTTCTGCTGATATACACTATCTCTTTCAGCCTGTACCTGTTCACGATAATCAGAAACTTTATCAGCATATGAATTATCACGTGAAATAATTTCTATCTGGTCATAAGCTTCTGCAAATCTTTTATTCTTAACCAGTTCTTCAATAAGTTTAAATCTTACTTCATTATCCTTGGGATCTTTTTTAAGCAAACGGTAATACCTGTCAATAGGATATTCCTGTGCTTGTTTAACTTCAGGCATACCATAATTATACTTACTGGTTGTATCATTTACAGTAAAGTTATATCCTTTTCCTTTGGCAGCTTCACGCCCTTCAAGGGCCTCCCTGAAATAGGGACGAATAGCTATTGCATGGTCAAACGCATCAACAGCCAGCTTATTTTTCCCCAGCCAGAAAAGGAAATATCCATACCTGGACCATAACCGGTGATCTTTCGGGTATTTGTCTGTATATTTCTTTAAAATAGGTTCACCCTTTTTAAGGTGCCCGTTTTTTGCAATAATTTCAGAATACCGTATAATTTCGTCAGCTGATGCCTCTTCCCTTTTAAGGTAGTCATCATACCATTGTTCAGCAAGATTCCATTGCCCAAGGTTTTTATAACATTTCCCAATTTCAAGATAATTTACCGGCTTATTTGGATTAATTGCTATCTCTCTTTTATGCCCTTCAATTTTGTTATTAAGAAGTTTATACCATGAATTGGTTGTGCGGGAAAGGTTATTATCAATTTCTTTGTTTTTAGCATCAAGTTTATGGGCAGACTTAAAATCATATACAGCCTGCTCATATTGAGCTCTCTTTTCGTAACAAACACCCCTTAAATTATAACCATCAGCTCTTTGTGGAAATGCAGAAATATACCTGTTTAAAAGATCAATAGCCTCACCATAACGGCCGGCCTGCATTTGTTTCAGAGCATCATTTTTCAATGAGTTACCATCATTCTGAGCAAAAGCTATTACAGAACAAAAAAGTAGTATAATTATAAAGTGAAAAGCAGCAAAATTTCGCATGTTATTTTCTATTAATAAAAACCTAATTTGTTTTGTTCTTTCTGCTGGTCAGAGATTACGAGACTAAAAATATCCTCTGCAGACTGAATAGTATCGTCCATCTTAACTACAAAGACTGATATACACTGAATTAGTGAATTAAGAAGAGCCTGCTCATGACTGGGGAGGTTTGATTTCATTTTTGATATAAGGCTGTTAATGCTTTTTTGATCATCCTTAGTTATAAGTACAATAACCTTATTTGACATAGAGCATATTTTATCTTTTTTATCTGAAGATAATCTGACTGTATTTTGCAGCTGATTTACAGTTAACAATCCCTGTTTTTCAGCAGCCGGGTCAAGCATAAATGATACTATGGAAAATACCTGTCCTGTACTTTTATATAAAGCAATCTGGTTATTCAGGATTAAGCTAAAGTCATTATAACTATAAATATTAGGAACTGAATAACTGTCCTGCGGTAAATCAATATCCGATAAAGGTTTATATCTGAAATCAGACCTTGTAACATTTGCTGAAGTAAAAGCACCGGTTGTTCTAGGAGAAGGAGGCAAAGCTTCAACAGTTACGCCTTTGTAAGGTTCAATATAATAATCAGAGGTAAACTGCCCTTCTGTATGGCCTATATTGGGTGTAATGGTAATTTTACCACTCTGATTTCTATCCGGGTTTTCATTTTTCTGCAGATAAATAATACCTGTAGCATTTTCAGCCAGAACATCAACTACACTTTTAGCAGCCGGAGTAGCAGGATCGCCAAGTATAAAAAGACTTGTTATTCCGCTGTCCTCAATACTCTCAGTAGTTCTAAGAAAAACATCTCTTAAAAGGTTAACATTTTCAAAGCCGATAAAAGGAGTTAGTTCATCAAAAACAATTTTATTGGGCTGATACTGGTCAACAACAGTAACAATATCATTAAGATATTCAACAAGAAAATCATCAGGATTAGCAGAATCATATAAATCAGTTGGAGGAGCTACCCTAACCACAATAATAAGATTTTGATTCATATACTGCTGAAGATCAAAATCAATAGAAGCAGCATGAATCATTAAGTCTTTTGGCCTCATACTAGTAAAAAACAGGCAGACTTCCTTCTGTTTAGCACATTCCATAGCATATTGTAACCCAAGAAGCGTCCTTCCCGATTTGCGTGAACCTAGAAGTAAGTAAGTTCCGCCTCGGTAAAAACCACCCCAGGTATTATCAACTAGTGAAATGCCTGATTTTAATAACTGTATTTTCTTTTTCATATCCATAAATAAAACTTTCAAAGTAAACTCTCAAATACCATGCCGGGATAAAAGAGCTGTTTAAGCTCAGTTTTGAATATAGTATTTTATGTATGACCCATAAAGAGACATAGTCTAATATGGTTGTTTTATATTGCGACAGTAAACACCCGGCAGAAATTTGTATAAGTTGATTGATAAAGAAAATTTATCTTTTTTCAGCATAATAAGCAAAAACAAACAACCCGGTTGCATTACTTACAATAGTAGGTTCATTTGTTATATAATCCATCTTATCGTCAAAATACTTTATAGAAGCAGTATTAAAACTATCGTATGTAAAATTTTGCCTTTCGATATTATACTTGCTCAATAAATCTGATGGCGCCGGGCCTGCAGTAATAGCTCCCGGAAGCCTGCCATTATTAAAGTAAGCAACCTGTGAATGAAGGTTTACAGGAAAGCGGGTTCCAATATTATAGATAAATGATATACCCCAGGGATTTCTTCCAAGCACATAGTCACGATGAAGAACAGCCAGAGAATCATAAAAAGATACGCCTGTCAGATCCTTATAAAGTATCACCTGAAGAGCAATGCCAAGATATGAGTTTGTTGTACCCCATGATGCAGGCAGCCCTTCACAAAAAACAGAAGTACTTTTAGTCTTATTAAAACTATCCAGGTTATTTTTAATATAATCGGCAAACCGCGGTTCAATTTTAGCTATCCGGTAATGAGCAAGCGAATTTATATTTCCCCAGCTCCACCAGTAATCAGAACCAGCTTTGTCAGCCAGAGTTTCAGCTTCATCAAGGTATTTTTTATCTCTGGTTGCCAGATATAATTCTATAGCACCAAGCGCAAGTTTACCTTCATAATGAACATCCTGGTAAAACCCCGAAGGAGATTTATCAACATCCGGCACTTTATTTCTTAAAGCATAAACTTCTTTTGCTTTATTCAGCAGTTTAGAGCCAAATTCAGAATCATAAAACCTTTCAGTCCATATTCTTGAAGCCAGAGCCATCACGGCAGAATATATACCGACAAGATTTTTCCCCATTCCCATATACCCTTTCCTGATATATTTCAGAGTATCTTCTTCCGGAAGCCTCCATCCAACGTCATGATCACTAAGATCCTGAACCTGTGTTACAAATTTATCTTTAGCAAAATTACATCTTAACAGCCAGTCGATGCCAACGCGGGCTTCTTCAAGTATATCCGGCGCTCCATTATGATTATTATCAAATTCGAATTTATCTTTTTCAAATTCATAAGAAAACAGCATCATATAAGTAGTAAATGCAGTAGTAGAAAGGAACTTTACATAGTCTCCAGCATCGTGCCAGCCGCCGGTCAGATCAACCACTGCATTCTCATCATAACCTTTAACCCCTGAAACATCATATAAATGACAAACTTTATGCATATATGGATTTGTAGGCCCGCATCTCTGAACCTGGAAAAACAGTAAAAGTGAGTCAACAACAGGAGTGTATACATTCTGGTCAATACTAAATTTATAAGATTTTTGACCATCAGCTTCTATTATATAAGTCCCTTTACTTTTTAGCTTTGTGAAGTTTATTGTATAACAATGCTTATATTCCCCGTAAGTAAACCCACTGTCACTAACTACCCCATCCAGCACAATACTGCCGGAAGCAGTATTTTTTATACTGAATTCTTTATTATGCAATGCCTTTTGAGAAAAAATAACTGCAGTTTTTAAATCAGAAGGTAAAAAACCTGCCTGGTTTACACGAATATATATATTATCCGGGTTAATAGCGTTGCAACTGCAGTTTAGTGTAACAAGCAACAGTAAAAAAATGGGTTTGAATTTGTTTGTCATATTTAAGTCTGTAAAACTCTTATAAAGATAAAAATATTTTACGTTTTATACCATTCAATAAAATTGGCTGTTTTATAAAAAATGGGATAAAATAAGTTAGTTGAAATTGGAATAAGATTGATTATTTTTGAATAAAAGGAACAACTGTTTTTATGAAAATGAGAATATTAGCATTTTTTTTATTTTTACCTTTTGCATTTATTCTGCCGCAAGGTATAGGACAATTAGCTCCTGATAAACCTGCGGAGGTATTCCCGGATAATGCACTTGGGTTGGACATTATGTTTAGCGAAGGTGGATTCGGGCTTGGTACTTTCTACCGCAGGCAGTTAAGCCAAACATTTACTTTGTTCAGTGATTTTTCTGTTTCTGAATCAAAGGATGAAAATGAATTTGAGTATGTGGATTATTACGGCAACACATATACTGTTGGTAAAAAGAACAGAGTTTTTCTTCTCCCTTTAAACTTCGGAATGCAGTACAGGCTTTTCAGTGATGTTATTTATGACAACCTGCGTCCGTATATCAATGGAGGTGTTGGGCCGGCTTTGGTTTTGACAACACCCTATGAAGAAGAATTTTTTTCTGCATTTGGCAGAGCACAGGCCCATTATGCATTTGGAAGCTATATTGGCTTTGGAGCTAATTTTGGACTGGATAAATCTTCTCTCATTGGCATTAACCTACGCTATTATATGATTCACTTTTTTAACGAAGGGGTTGAAAGCCTTGCCGGAAGGTATAAAAAAGACCTTGGCGGTTTCTATCTTACTATTAATATAGGGATGATGTATTGAGTTGTTTTTTCTGACTGCATTATCCCCTCCATTTTATTGTACAGCCTATTGACCAAGTTTCAGGGACTGAAATTTCTTCTCCATTAAGCAGTTCATTCAGTGCTTCCCGCAGATAACTGCTATTTACTTTTTCCGGTTCTTTCCAGTTATTATCAATTTTTCCCTGGTAGACAAGTTTCCGCTCTGAATCAAACAGAAATATTTCAGGTGTATGCGAAGCCCCATAGGCTTTTGCAGTTACCTGTGTTTCATCTCTCAGGTAAATGAAGTTAAATTCCCTTTCCTCTGCCCTTATTTTCATTTGAGAAAAGGAATCTTCAGGATATTGAGAATCATCATTTGAGTTAATAGCAATTATAATTACACCTTTTTCTGCATAATCATGCTGAATGGCTTTTATTCTTTCCTCATAAGCCTGAACATAAGGACAGTGATTGCAACTAAAAATAACAATTAGGGCTTTATTTGAGCTAAAACTCTCAAGAGTATAAACATTACCGTCTGTTGCTTCAAGGTTAAAATCCGGAGATTTATCATTTAGTTTTAATCTTATATTTTCCAATTAAACTCCGCTTTGCTAAAATGGATGATAGTAAATAAATTTATAAATATATAATTTTGAGTTAGTTATGACTCGCATAATTCTTTTCATTTTAATAATAACAGGATCAGTAATGGCACAGGATTTTGAACTGGCAGATTATTTAAATACCAAATATGAAAGCTACAAGGAAACAACATTAAACATACGTCGTTTCAAACACTCTGATATTGTACCGCTTATTGAACGTTTAAAAAATAATAATTTATATAAGGTTAATAAAGCCGGAACTTCTGCACAGGGCAGGGATATTTACCTGATTAGTTTTGGTAACGGCCCAACCAAAGTTTTTTTGTGGTCACAGATGCACGGGGATGAACCATCGGCAACAATGGCTCTTTTTGACATTTTTAATTTTCTTAATTCCGGTGACCAGAAAGAATTCAAAGACGACCTGTTAAAAAAGCTTACTATTTATGTAATGCCTATGGTAAATCCTGATGGAGCCGAAGTATTTGAAAGAAGGAATTCTGCAAATATTGATATTAACCGCGATGCTGTAAGGCAGCAAACACCTGAAGGAAGGCTTTTAAGAAGTACCTTTGAAGGTATAAAAGCTAAATTTGGTTTTAACCTTCATGACCAGAGCCCAAGATACTCAGTTGGCAACAGCCACAAAGCTGCGGCACTGTCTTTTCTGGCACCTACCACCAGTTATGAAAAAGGAATTGATGATGTACGCGAAGGAGCAATTAAGCTGATAGGTGTTATGTACAGGACACTTTCAAACTTTATTCCAGGATATATAGCAAAATATTCAGATGAATTTGAACCGCGAGCATTTGGGGATAATTTTCAAAAATGGGGTACCAGTACAATACTTATTGAATCCGGCGGATGGAAAAATGATCCTGAAAAACAGCAAATAAGGAAAATGAACTTTATAGGTATTCTTACAGCTTTACAAAGCATTGCCAGTGAAAGTTATAAGAATGAACCTAACAGTACTTATGATTCGATTCCGTTTAACGATAAATTTATTATGGATCTGCTTCTGAAGAATCTGACTTATGAATGCGGAACAACTACCCAGACAATAGATATAGGAATAAACAGGGATGAAGTAAATAAAGAAGGATCAAAAGATTTTTATTATAAATCTAAAATTGAAGATATAGGTGATCTTTCAGTTTTTTATGGATACGAAGAAACAGACCTTACCGGGTATGAAGCCGTTCCGGGAAAAGTTTATGAAAAGGAATTTTCCTCAGTTGATGAATTAAAAAAAGTAAATTTTAATTCATTGTATGAACAGGGTTATACATTTGTAAAAGTAAATTCTTCTGAAATTATTGACGCGTTTATTGATTTGCCAATTAATATTATTACTGATAAAACCTTTAATGCAAACAGTCGTATAGTAATTGAAGACAATCCTAATTTTGTTATTAAAAAAGACGGTATAGTAAAGTATGCTGTAATTAATGGTTTTTTGCATGATCTGAGTAACCCGGATAAGAATAATGGCAATGGCCTGAAATTTCCTCAATAAAAGGTATTTTCAACAAAAAAGAGCCTGTTTTCATCAAAAACAGGTTAAAATTGGCTATTATTGGTAAATGAAAATATGCCGGGATATATTTTGTTTGATTTTGCTCCCGGGGTTTGATATATTTAAAGTCCGTTTATATATAAATGAAGGTTATAATGGCACGAATTAAAAATGTTGAGGCTTTTTGCCCGGTTTGTAATGCAGTAAGAAAGATGGAGTTAGCCGGAGAAGCTGCCGGGGCAGAAAACGAAAATAAACGTTGGGCCAAATGCAAGAAGTGCAAGCAGACTATGATTATAGATATGACAGAAAGTGTAAAAGAACCGAAACCTTCACTTGAAGGAATTGAACATGGTGAATGCACTGTTTACTCCCCCAGCAAATCATTTAATATTGGGGAATCAATTTACCATGAAAACTGGGATGACTTTGGCAGAGTTATTTCGAAAGATGTTTTATCAAGCGGCCAGAGTTCAATAACAGTTGAATTTCAGAAATCAGGAAGCAAGAAATTAATTGAACAATTAACAAACTAATTTAAACTTTCCCACAAGGGATTGATACCATAAAGTGAGGTGAAATAATTGGTAGGCATTACAGTTGGAGATAACGAATCCATCGACAAAGCGCTAAAACGTTTTAAAAAGAAATATGAACGATCAGGTGTGTTAAAAGAATTCAAGAAAAGAACATTTTTTGTTAAGCCATCTATAAAGAAAAGAATGGAAAAGATGAAAGCGGCTAGGCGCGCTCACCGCACTGACAATATGGACTAGTTTTCATAGAAACCCCTTCTAAAACAGAAGGGGTTTTTTATTTTAAAGCTTCAATCTTTTAATGTTACTTTAGGTTCTGTTGCTTTAACGTCTTTTTCAGTCTTCAGGTAATTTTCTTCAAAATGCTTTTTAATAAGCTCAAAAGCTTCATCTACATCATTACAAAATGAAAAAAGGTTAAAGTCATTACGGCTGATAACGCCATTATCAGCAAGTGCATCAAAGTTAATTATGGTTTTCCAGTACTTTTCATCATAAACAACTATTTTAAGTTTTTTCTTTATTTTTTCAGTCTGAACAAGTGTAAGAATTTCAAACAATTCATCCAGTGTACCAAACCCGCCGGGAAAAGCAACAAGCGCTTTTGCCAGGTAAGCAAACCAGAATTTCCTCATGAAGAAATAATGAAACTCAAAACTAAGTTCACGGCTAACATAAGGATTAACATATTGTTCAAACGGCAGGCTTATATTTAGGCCAACAGAATACCCCCCTGCCAGTTTGGCTCCCTTATTTGCAGCTTCCATAATACCAGGGCCGCCGCCTGTACAAATAATAAAACGATTAGCAAAAGTTTCAAGGCTTAAAGACCACTCAGTCAGCTTTCGTGAAAGTTCAACAGCATCTTCATAGTATCTGGACATTTGTGCGTTATGCTGAGCAATTCTGAGGCTTTCAGCCAGCTTAGAGGTAGCTTTGGGATTTATTGTTTTAAACTTATTTAATTCGGCTGTTGTTTCTTTTTTAGAACGAAGCCTTGCCGAACCAAAAAACACAATTGTATCTATAATTTTGTGCTTCCTGAATTTAGCCTGCGGTTCAAGAAACTCTGACAGCATCCTTACAATTCTTCCGTCAGAGGAATTAAGGAATTCCGGATTTTCATATGCTTTTAGAACAGCTTTACGTTTTGCCATAACTGCCTTCTGATTTTTAATATGTAAAAAAATATCCCCTTTTAAGGTTTATTTTTGACTGTACTTTATTTTCGAAAAGTTTATATTTGCAAAGAGTATGCAGATACTTTTTAATTATTTACTTTTATAAAAATAAGATACTTATTGAATTTTCCAAATCTTACGGAATATCCGGAGCGCCCTGATGGTTTATATTTTCAGACTTCTAATACTCGCCATTTTATTAAATACCTTCAATTTTGCTGCAGATAAAGAGAAAATAAGAGAACAGATAACAGAAATTGTTGCCAATCTTCCTGCAACAACAAAGGCAGCTGTGCTTATATATAATCCGCAAACACAGGATACTATTTACAGCCTGAATGCGGATGTATCAATGATACCTGCATCGAATACAAAACTATTTACTACTGCAACTGCCTTAAACCTGCTGGGCGGAGATTATGCACTAAGTACAAAACTATTGTGTACTGATAATAATACTAAGGATGGAATTATAAACGGAAACATGTACATAAAAGGTTTTGGAAACTCAACCTTCACCAGTGAAGATATGGCGGATATGGTTCAGGAACTTAAAAGAATTGGAATTACACGAATTACAGGAAGTATTATTGGAGACGATACTTATTTTGACAGTCTTTATACCCGTGATGACTGGATAACTGATGAAGCCGCAAATGTTTCGCTTCCGCCAATTTCTGCAATAGTAATAAACCGGAATACAACACTTGTTCAAAAGAAAAGAGGAAGAAGGTTGAGGAATTACGTTTCTAAAGTTTCTAACCCTCCCCTTTTTGCGGCTGAGATGTTAAGAGAAAAACTTATTAATAATGGAATTTCTGTCGCTGGTAGTGCCTTAGCAGGCGAAGCACCTGCAAATAGCTTTACACTGTCTGAAAAATCTATCCAGCTGCGCAAGTTGATTGGGATGATTAATAAAAGAAGTGATAATTTTTTGGCGGAATGCCTGTTTAAGACAATTGGCGCTGCTGCCAGCGGAATTCAGGGAAATGCTTTTTATTCAACGCAGGCAGTACTGGATTTTATTGATGATAATGGAATATTTGCAAAAGGGACATCGGTTGTTGACGGCTCAGGCATTAGCAGGTTTAACCAGATAACTACAGGTGCAATTGCCGGGCTTCTTGAGAAAATGTACTTTGATATAAAGAACTATGAGGATTATTACAATTCTTTAAGTATTGCCGGTATTGATGGCACATTACGCAACAGAATGAAAATGACTCCTGCCGAAAGAAATTTCCACGGCAAAACAGGGACTCTTAATGGAGTTACTTCCATTGCCGGTTATGTAAAGGCAAAAAACGGAGAAGACCTTGTTTTAAGTATGATCTTTGAATACAGAAACGGGAGTCAGTATTTTCACAAAAGGACAGAAGACGCAATAATTGAGAAGCTTTCAGAGTGGGAATAATCCTGAAAAAACAGTTTAACTGGTTTATATAGTTAGTTTTTCCCAGGATAATTTTTAATAGAGGTGTTTAACTTACGGCTTTTGATAATCTGAAGTCATTGTTTCGGTATCTTTACACTAGCGATAGACATTCCCCCAGGTTGATTTATACTATATCTTAATATTTCAGAATGATCCTGATTTTAAAATAAAAAAGGCAGCTATTATAAAAGCTGCCTTTTCAAAATCTTATTGAAGAACTATTATTTAACAGGAGCCTGTTGTTGAGGCATACCCGGGTTCTGTGGAGCAGATTGTCTTCCACCTTTCTGAATAACGCTTTCGCTGTTATCAGCAGAAGCAACAGGAAGGAAATACAGGTTAATAACAATAGCCAGTACAGCAAGAGTACCGCCAAGTATCCAGGTTGCCCTGCTGAGGAAATCCGCAGTTCTTCTGGTACCAAACATGGTTCCCATACCTCCGGCAGCACCGCCAAATGTACCAGCAAGTCCGCCGCCTTTACTTGACTGCAGAAGTACAATAATAATCAACAATACCGCAACTATTGAAGCAAGAGCAACTAAAAAAGTATACATTATTAACTCCTTAAAAATTGCAGCTTAAAACCAAATATGCGCTAAGTTCTTATATTACAATCACTTAATCTTCTTTTATGCGGCGCATAGCTGCAAAATGCATTATTTTTTATTTAGAAGATGTAAATATACAGCTTTTTAATGAAGAATTTCAAGATAATTCATGTAATTGATTTAGATAATTTATGTTTTTGCCGGTATTTGAGTTTTACCTGAAATTTCTGCTATTTTAAAATGTTGTAAATAAACTGTTAATTAAGGGGAGCAGTATATCTACACTTTTCACTAATCCCCTGCCGGAGAAAACATGGAATTATTATCAAAAGAACAGATTATTCTGGCTGAATACCGACTTGCCGATGCAATGAAAAAACATGATGCAGCTGTACTCGATATGTTAATACATGATGACCTGGTTTTCCATACACCTGACGGAAGTGTTATTACAAAGCTGATTGACCTTGAAGCTCACCGCTCTGGTTCAATGGTAATAGAATCACTTACAGCATCTGAACAAAAGATAAGCCTTTTTAACGATACTGCTATTGTCTCCGTTCTTATTGAAACGAAAGGAGAAATGATGGGACAGCCTATTGCAGGAAAATTCAGGTATTTAAGAACATGGAAAAGCTTTGACGGCAATCCTAAAATAATTGCGGGAAGCTGTATCCAGGTATTATAGATTTTATTATTCAAGGAAATGTATCTGTTGAACCTTTGAAATAACTGAATTCATAATTTACATAAATTTTAATTTCTAACTACAAGCCCAAAACTATTATAAAAACAGCTTTGGGCTTATGATAAAACTACTCTTCACCGTTGCATGCTGTTTATAAGCTGTATGACAAGCTTATAGAAGCTGCCTGCGCCGTAATATTATATGTGCCGTTAAATGGGGTTGTGCCAATTAGCTGTTTTGAATTTTTTACTTCTGTTTCAAAAGTATAGATGTAGAGATAAGCTGCTGCTATGTTAAGAGCAGAAGTAAGTTTGTATGTAAGTCCGGCACTAAAGCCAAGACGATTGCCTTCCGGCAGTGAAGGGCTGATCATGTCTTTATCTACCGGGTTTTTATCATAATAAATTCCTGCAAGTACATTAAGGTCATCTGTTGCCTTATAGTCGCCGCCAAGCCTAAGTATGAATGAATCATCATAAAGGCGCGGGCTTGCAATATCTGAAACAGCGGCATCTTCAAAGTTTACCTTAAGAGTATCATAACTTGACCATCCTACTACCTGTACATCAAAAGCCAGGAGCAGATCAGGAGTAACATTATATGCCACACCTGCAGCAAGATTAAAAGGGGTTTTTACTTCCGCGTTTAAATTGCCATGAGGGAAAAGAGCTGCAGCGACGGCAGGCACTGATTCAGTTGTTGCAGTACCATCAAAGCTGTATTTTACCTGGCTGTGAAATGAAGCGCCGATTGAAAGATCGCTGTTTGGTTTATACATAACTCCAAAGTTGTACCCAAAAGCAGAATTTTCATCCCCCTTAAGTGAAACAAATGCATCGCCGCCGCCAAGAACTGCGGGCTTTGGAGTTTTTTGTGTTATTGTAACGTTAGCCCAGCTATATACAAATCCTGCACTTACTGAAAGTTCGTCAGTAATTGAATATGCTACTACAGGAGAGATTTCAAAAATTTTAAGTGTGGTTTCAAGAGCAAGGTACCTCCCTGCCCAGTTATCATCCCATTTTGTACCCAGCCCAAACGGACTTGTAAAGCCAATACCGGCAGCAAAATCTTTATTTATTTTATGTGCAATAAAAGCATGAGTCGGAAAGAAATACTGGTCTTCAGTTTCATATTTAATATTTGAACCAAGCGGCTCAAAAGAAGAACCGGGAGTTATCATGGTAGTACCTATCAAAAAGCTTGTTCCGTTAAGCTGAGTTAAACCAGCACCATTCCAGTAAATTGAAGAAGCATCATTAGCAACTGCAGTAAAAGCGTTGCCCATGGCAAGCGGCCTTGCACCATGTTCATTTAACTGAAAACCTCCCGCATAAACTGAAAAAGATGCCAGAACGGCACAAAGCAAGGATGGTATAATTCTCTTCATAAATCTCCCTATACTGTTTATTTTTGTTCCATTGTTTTACTGCAGCAACACGCATAATAGCAGCAGGAGTATTTATAGGTATCCGGAACCCCGGACCTGCCAAAGTAATGGTAATAATTAAGTAAATACTAACTGCTTTTTGCCATCTGTTACGGCAGTATATTTAGCTAAAAAAGCCAGCCGAAAATAAGTAATGTGGTGAATTTAATCAATATTGAATTCATTAAATATATTTTCAGGAATAAAAAGGTTGATTTTGACAAGAAATAGAATAATTCATTTAAAATTGAAGGGAATATCTTCTCTTCACTAAACAGGGGAAATAATGGGGATTTTAATAATATTTATTTTGATAATTGCTTTTGCTTTCCTGCCACACTACATACAATATTTTATGAGTCAGAAGTTAGGTATTATCTTAAAAACATTAATATTAATTGCCGGTTACGCGGTTTTGCTATTATTATTCTATCTTACATACCTGTTATTTCCATCCGATTTTGAGTATGTATGCAAAAAAATGGGCGGTAGCAGGTATTAACCCGGTGAAGGGGTTTAAGCTACCTTTATTTCATTATCATCATCCCGGAATAATAAGGAACTCCAAATAATATTTTAAGAATTTGGATTAGCTAAATTGCATGTAAGTTTTACAATCTTGATTTATAGCTTCCTTTTTATTAATAATAAAACAGAGATTTATATAATAAACCAAAACGAACAATCATGACAACTAAAGAAAAAGTAAAGCGTGAAATTGACAGGTTACCTGATGAGTTAATAGAAAGAGTTCATAAGTATATTAATTCGTTAAAACAAACCTCAACAAAAAATAAACTGCATACATTTAATCTTAAAGGACAGCTTGACGATGTAAATTTAAGAGAAAGAACTTAAACTACTTTCACCTCGTTATTAACCTCCCTTTTCATTTTTTTCTGGCGTTTAATTAAAAACAGCATTAAGTTTAAGCCGGTGGGGGAAAAACCTCTCTCTTCATAATCTATCCACCAGATACACTATTTGTCAGGGAAGCTCATAATTTCTAAATAGCCTGAAAAAACCTGCAGGTAAGCAAGTAGAAGAAAAAATAACTTAATATTAAACTGTTATATAAATAGCAGTATACCAATAATTCTTTTGCAGAGGAGTAATCAAGATGAACAAATTTCAAAAGATATTTGGCTCAGGGCCAAGAGGATTATTAATTAGTCTGTTACTATTGGCACTATTTTTATTTATTGAAAAATATTTTATTCCATTCAAAATAACTGATAATGATTTTCTCCGGTATGCTTTTTTTGGAGTTTTATCTTTATTTACAGTTATTACGATTATTTGGAGCATAAAATCTTTACCACCCCAGGATAGAGGAAATAAAATAATTACTTCTGGTGCGTTTAAATATTTCAGACATCCTTTATACGCTGCTTTTTTAACTTTTTTTAACTTCGGGTTAGCAGTTCTTCTTAATAACTGGATTTATATTTTATGGGCACTTACCCAACACCCCATATGGCATTGGAATATAAAGGAAGAAGAAAAACTTATGGAAAAAGAATTCCCGGGTGATTATGTAAAATATTCTCAGACAACCGGAAGGTTTTTTCCGAGGTTTTTTAATAAATCTAATAAAACAATATAGCTTGCAATTCCCTGGCTGGCATGTTTACGCAAGCCGTGACGGAAGTTAAGATGATAATTGCCTGTTCTTACATAAATATTAGATAATGTTCTAAGGAAATTTATTTTCTGATATACACGGCTAATGAAACTGCTTTAACATGATTTTTTGTTCCGGATAAAAACAGTATTTAAGCTTGCCCGATGTTTAAGTTTTATTTATCACATATTTAAAACTTGAACCTTTGAATGGTATCTTCACCTTGGGTATTAAATACTGAAGATTTGTAACGTTAGCTTCTGTCACTGTTTGTGACCATGACAGCCGTGAAATAGCCTTTGAACAATAAGTTTACTACAAAAAAAACAATGAGCTAATAAGGTTTGTTTTTGTGGGTTTGTATAGTTACTGAGGTTAGGACAAAGATAAGGTTTTCTTCCCCACGCCAGTCATGGTTAACAACATGAAATGTGTTCTTTTCATATAAACTGCTACAGAGCTTTGCCGGAATATCCAGACGCTTTATAATATAACGAAACACCTAATACACTTTCACTTTACATAAAAATCAGATTTTCTTCCCTATATAAAAAACATACCCGTAATACTGTTTGTATTTTGAATACAATTCGGCCTCATACTTCATTTTTGTAATAAAATCCTCTACGGATTTATTCCCGGCATATTTTTCTAAAAGCACTTTTCCTGCTGCTTCACGCGGGATGAAATAACTATCAGTCCAGCATTTCTCAGGTAATATAAATGCAGTAATAAGATTATAACCTGCCTTTTGCATTATTGAAATATTATGTGTTATTGTGCTTATTTCAGGAACATTATCAACCCACCACTTTTCAATTTCAGCAGGACGCTCATCAGTAAACCATGACTCGTATGTCAGGGCAATATAGCCGTCTTTTTTCAGGAAGCTTTTCCAGTAATTCAAACCTTTTTCAAAACCAATACCTCCAACTGCCCCTTCAGACCATATAAGGTCATATTCTTCTTTTGGAAAAGGGAGTTCCTCCATTGAGCCGACAATACCTTTTACTCTGTCCTGAAGATTTAATTTTTTAGTATTATCATTAAAAGTATTTATAAAATCAGGGAGGAAATCCACACCGGTAATATTGCCATTTATATTTTTTGCAAGTACCATTGTCTGCCCGCCTGTCCCACAGCCTAAATCCAATACCTTCAAATCTTTATTTAAATCATCAAGAAAACTTAATGCCCTGATTGTCATTTCAGGACTACCCGGCCCCTGTCGTTCTAATCCGGCATGCAGTTCACAAATCAGACTTAGATTAAAGTCATTTATGATTTTATTTTCACTCATATTTATGTCACTTCCTTCCATACGGTCCTATTTACATTTCCTGTTTTGTTTGTTTAATCCTGTCCTAACACTTTGATCACCGAACAGCGATTTTAATTGTTCGGGCAGAGCCAGTATGACTGTCAGCTACCAGAAACCTTTTTCAAAAATAATGAATAAAACAGAAAGAACAAGTTCCTGGTTATCTAACAGTATGGCCCTTCCCTGCCATCTATATAATTAAAAGTATAAAATTTTATTAACTGCATTAAGAAAAACAGTAACGCCATGGAACAGGTAATAGGGTTACCACATAAAAAATCCAATAATTAAATAAGGTTTGTTTCAGCGGATTAACCTGGTTACTGAGGTTAGTAAAGCAGATAAGGTTTACTTTATGAATTCAACACTACAAGAGATATTTATTCTGCAGAAAACATATATTTTTCCCAGACTGATACTGTTTATAACTGCAACGATCCGGAATACCGGCAGTCCATTTACCCGCAGTAACCAATATAGACATTCTTCATGTTTTTGAGTAATTTTTCAAAACAAGGGAAATTATTACCTGTCATTTATAAAAAATTAGTAATTTATTTCATGTTCAAAATATCATAATGAATAAACTTCTTACAGTTAAATGAAAAAATGGACAGACGAGGAAATAAAGTATCTTAAAAGACATTATGCCAAAACAGATACCGACAAGATAGCCGGATATCTTAACCGCTCAAAGAATGCTGTTATTTCAATGGCTGTGAAACTTGGAATGACAAAAAAAGGTTTCAGGCACTGGGAAAAGTGGGAAGATAATTACATCAAAAAACATTATGCTGACCGCAAACCATCTTCCATGGCAAAGACAATCCATCGTACAGCGCATGCAGTTTTAAACAGGGCACATAAATTAGGAATAACAACAGAACGCGCTCAGGCCTGGTCAGAAGAAGACAAAGAACTTCTTATGAATAAGTATAAAGACAGATCCGTACCGCTTGAAGAAATTGCAAAAGAAATAAACCGGTCAGTTACGGCTGTCAGGTCTTACGGCAAGCGGCTGAAAGTTAACCGTCCTTTTCACGATCATGAGTGGACAAAGGAAGAGCATAATTATCTTAAGGCCAATTATAAGAAAAAAATGTTCAAGGATATTGCGGTTGATCTTGGGCTAAGCAGTGACGCAGTCGTCCTGTATGCAAACCGGAACGGAATGTTCCGCAAAGCCAAAACACGTTACTGGACTGATGAAGAAACAGAATTTGTACGCAGCAATTATTCAGTAATGACTGCAGAAGATATTGGCAGGCAAATCGGGCGTTCTGAAAAATCAGTAAGGCAATGTGCAGGCCGCCTGGGACTTCAGGGTAAACATAACTGGCATAAACAGGCAAATATTGAAGCCAGAGTCCGCAAATACAAAATATGGCTGGCAAATAATGAAGCTGAAAAAACCGGCTCCCGGAAGAAAAGCGGAAAGAAATAGTATTCATTAGCTCTGATTAACCAGATATACGTGCAGCAACCAGGACATGATGTATTTATTAGTATAAAACGACATGCCCATTATTTTAGGTTGATTACCAGTCGGGCGTTTTACTGTTGCCTTTGAAAGGTATCTTAACCATTAGCACCGTGCACGTTAAAGGTGTTATGTTAGCTTCTGTCACGGTTGGCGACCGTGACAGGCAAGGAAAACTCGACGTAAGTCATAATGATTATTCGTGACCAAAGAGCAGCGAAACAAGCTATCCCCTGCTACTCCCTTCCTTTAGCTCTTGTTGCCTATGAGAACCGGATATATTTAAGATTATTGATTCAGACCTGAATAAAGACTATATTTTAGTCAATATTATGAGGGCAATATGAAGTTCAGTGAATTGATAAAACCTATAAGCTACCTGAAAACACATGCTTCTGAGGTTATACGGGATGTTTCTGATAATCAGAAAACTATAGTAATAACACATAACGGTGAAGCTAAAGTAATTCTGCAGGATGTTAAGGTTTATGAACAGACCCAGGAGTCAATGGCTTTGCTTAAGATACTTGCATTAAGCGGCAAGAACTTAAAAGAGAAAAACTACAAGCCTGTTGAGCAAACATTTAAGGATGTAAGGCTGAGAATAAATGATTTCAAAAAGGATATGAATGAAGGTTAATTTCATATCAGATGCGGAAGAGGATTTATTAAGCATTTACAAATTTGTTTATATAAATGATTCCGAAACTCATGCTGAAAAATTATTTGCCGGATTGTATAATAAATGCTTAACATTAAAAGATTCCGCTGATAGAGGGTGCATCCCACCTGAATTAAAACGTATCGGAATCAGCGTCTTCAGAGAAATTATATTAAAGCCATACAGAATTATTTACCAGGTAATAGATGACAGTGTTTTTATTGATTGTATTCTTGACGGAAGAAGGGATATTCAAACGTTGCTGCAGGAAAGGCTGCTGAGGAGTTAATACTGTTTTACACAGTTTGCTGAAAAATTTACTATTTTTGAGGTTGATAATTGTAATCCATTGGATTATATTAAACTATGCTAATTACAATTGTTGAATTACCGGAATACATAAAAAAAGCTGATAAAGTATTAACCGCAGATGAAAGGAGTAAGCTGCTTTACTATCTTTCAGAAAATCCTGAGGCCGGAATATTGCTGAAGGAAACCGGTGGAATCAGAAAACTCCGATGGTCGTCAAAGGGTAAAGGCAAAAGTGGTGGTTCCAGAGTTATCTATTTTTATTATAACACTACTTTACCATTATTTTTATTGACTATATTCAGCAAAAATGAAAAGATTAATCTTAGTAAAGCAGAAAGGAATGAATTAGCACAACTGACAGAACTATTAATAAATAATTATAAGAGATAAATATGAGTAAAGCATATAAAAGTATAAACGATGGACTAAAAGAAGCTATTTCATATTCAAACGGGAATACCAAAGGCAGCAGAGAATTCAGGCCAAAACATATAAATGTAAAAGAACTTAGAGAAAAAATCGGGATGACACAACTAAAGTTTGCCGCATCATTTGGAATCAGTCCCGGTACTTTACGCCACTGGGAAAGAGGAGACAGGTATCCGCAGGGCCCGGCATTAGTGCTGTTAAATCTGTTATCCAAAGATCCAAATACTGTTTTGGAGATGCTATATCAATAAGCGTTTTTCATACAGGCGAACTTGTAACTGGTAAAATATGGTCCGTTAGTACCATACAGACAAAATAACCATTGTTTTAAGTTAATCACTAGTCGGGCGTTTTACTGTTGCCTTTGAAATGTATCTTAACTATTAGCACCGTACACATTACCATTTGTTATGTTAGCTTCTGTTACGGTTGGGCGACCGTGACAGGCGAAGAAAGAAATAAAAATAGCTCGAAATAGGATGAAAGAGGTAGTAAAACAATGATTCATAAAGAACTTAAAAACAAAGCGCTTAAAAAATTATCAGTTCAAAAAGAATATGATAGATTAGAACCGGAATTTTCTTTGTTAAGAGAAATGTTGCGGGCAAGAAATAAAGCTGGCCTTAGTCAGGCACAAGTAGCTGAAAAGATGGGAACAAAATCCACTTCAATTACAAGATTAGAATCATCTTTGACAAGTGGTAAGCATTCACCTTCACTCGCAACAATAAAAAAATATCTGGAAGCTTTAGACTGTCGTTTAGAAATAAGAATTATCCATAATTTGCCATAGAAATGAAGTTAAACGAAGATATCAGTTAAGAAAAATTATTTAATAAAGCCATGTCTATCTTGAATGAAAAATTAAGGCCATTAGGAACGAGCAGGTTTCTCTCCATAACCAGCCGGAAAAGGACGGAGTCTGTTAAACGCCTCCAACAATGGCAGGTTAAGCTTGATAAGGCAAAAGTGTTTAAAGAGATATTTGAGTAAACTATCAATAGAGTAAGAGAGCCACTTTTAATCTCCTCTTAATGAAAGACTCAAGGATATATCGCCACAGATAAGTCTGCCAATATTCAGCCTGACACCAATATTTCATTTCATCTCCAAATAATATTTATGTTGCTAAAATATAGTAATTGGTTTATTTTAATATTGAGTTTCTGCACTTAGGGGCAGGGTGATAGCAAAGGGGTTCTTTCCTCATCTAATATTGCAGAAGAACCAATGGAGGTCTAATATGTGGACAGACTCATTACATGTATAATATATTATTTGAAATAGTTAGTAAAACTGTTATACCACGATCGACAAAACAACTTCCTAGTCAAGAAATTGATTATTTGGTTCAATCTCAGTTTTTAGATTCTTTGTTGTTAAATGATAAAATATCTTTTATTGTAAACGGTCCAAATTTAGATATAGTTGCCCTATTTAGATGGTTTGGAAAGGACACTGTTGAAAGGTTATTAGAAGATAAAATTATTGAATTCATTTACGCACCCGGTGTTTTTACATATTTAACTAGAGGAAATGTTGAATCTTTAAAATTATCCTCTAATCCTGGTCTAACTTTACTTTCCGCACTTGATCCTGCTTGGAATTCTATTTTTGATTCAACCTATTCGGCATTAAAAGAACAAACTGAATATCCTCGTTCATATAGAAGACATATATCTCGATTAGTTGAAAAGACATCTGTCCCTTTTTCAATGGATGAAATAAGAGACAATGTCTATGAATCATCTCAATTTGATGTTAGAAATGAAATTGGTAAAGAATTTGGCTTTGATAAATATGCTAATCCTGATGATGGAACAATTGCACAAGATATGATATCTTATTATTTAGATATTGCTCATTCAAATAATATTCTTTTTTTAAGTGCAAAAAATAATTGTACAACAATATTAGGAAATGAGAATACAAACAATATTCTAAATCTAAAAGTACAGTGTATAAGTTCGAAATTGGATAGCACTATAAAGAACTATCAATATATTAAAAATTTCGAGGATTTCCCCGATATTCTTCCGTTGCTAAAGAGTGGAAGTCTTAAATTTAATAAGTTATTAAAACTTCGCGATAGTAAGGATGGAGAAAATTTTAAGAATTGGATTCACAATATGCAATCAGGAAACGAAATTGATGTAATAAAAGAGTTTACAAAAAACATTTTCAACAGAAATTCAGACCTTCTTTCGTCAAAGATTTTAAGAATTGTTTTTAATACTGGGGTTGGTGCTTTGTTACTTCCGCTTAATCCAATTGCTGGTTTGGCTGCTGGTGTTGGATTAAATTTGCTGGATACTTTTTTAGTCGAGAAGTTAATAAACAAATGGGAACCTAAGTTTTTTATTAACAAAATAAAAAAAGTTTCAACATCCTCATAGCTAACCAAGCAGGCTAATATTTTTTTGCTTGTAACACTTTCATTATTCTGGTTCACCATTAGAGAAATAAGTTTTGAACACAATATAATTTCTTAACTGGCTGAAATATTAAGGCTTTTTAATTAATATATAGGCTACTCTAAAAAGGAAATCCCCTTCTCAGTCCATGACATAATCGTTGAAAATTTACTTGCCTATATGTTCATAGTAAGCAATCCTTTAAACCTAAAAATGCAGCCTTACGACTGCATTTCTTTGTAGCGGGGGAGGGATTTGAACCCCCGACACGTGGATTATGATTCCACTGCTCTGACCTACTGAGCTACCCCGCCATACCCGGCATTTTTGCCGTCAATTCAAATTTGAGCCTGTAAATATAGAAGTTTTACTTCTTAATTTCAAAGGAATGGGGCATTTTGGTATATATTTTTATTCGTAATTTCTAAAAAAAGCCTTATTTAAGCTTACTTTTAATATTTGCCTGGTATTCGTCCTTATATATTCCCTCCCCTGCTGCTTTATAATCTTTTACCGGGATACCTGCATTTTTTAAACGGGTATTTGTGGTGCCAATACGGTCAATGGGATCAGGGTGCGTGGAAAGGAATGTTGCAATTTTATCACTTTTTGAACTTACCAGTTTGTCATCCCTCATTTTTTCAAAGAAGAATTTTACTCCGCCCGGATAATACCTTGTATCCTGCAGGTATTTAAATGAATATTCATCAGCCTGGTTTTCATCAGTGCGACTGTTTGCAAGGAATGCAACGCCTGTAAGCAGGTTTGCTGCAATCTCTTCTACCTGTGATGGGTTTTCGCCAAGTACCAGGCTTGCCAGCATTGAAACGCCGTAGTAAGCTGTCATCCTGTTTGTTGCATGCCTTAAAGCAGCGTGGGCAATTTCATGGCCAAGTACACCGGCAAGGGCAGCTTCAGAGTCCAGGTATTTAAGCAGCCCGGTGTATACATAAAGATAGCCGCCGGGAAGTGCAAAGGCATTAAGTTCATCAGGTTTATCCAGTATTTCTATCTTATACTGGTAAACATCCTTGCCGCTTATTTTGGATGAAGCAAGTATATGCTGAAATATCCGCTGGTCAATGTACTGCCTTATTGAAGGATCACCTTTAAAAGGAGGATAATCTTTAGGATTGGCCGCCATTTGGTCAACCACTTCTTTGCCAAGCTTAACATCTTCAGATTTTGAAAAAAGATTTATGCCTGTACCGCATGAATATACTGTAAACGCAATAACTGACACAGTAATAAATAACATGTACACTCTTAAGTGTTTCATTTATCCTCCGCAGGTTTATTGGAGCATTTTTACTGATTTAAGGGAAATATAAAAGTAATGTATATCTAATTTAAAAATCATTCAGAGAAACAGCAACCCCGGGAAAAGAATTATTTTATTTATATCTGTCCAACACACGATAAATCTGATAGTAGAAGAGAGCATTTATTGACTAGACAGCTTTTATAAAAGATAACACTAAATTTAGTTTCATCCGCTCCGCGGGGGCCCCATTTTCCTTGATCCACGCCAGAGCGGGACAGGTAAAAAATGGGGGAAAAAATCTCCCGAAGGGATCACTATGTGAAAGACTGCAAAATAAAGACTAAAAACCAGCTCCATTGAAGCTGCGGGGAAATAACTCGCTAATCGCTCGAACATCACGCCATGGCGGGACCCTGCAACGCTTCATTACGCTGATTTTCTTAACGTCTTTCTTTTGATGCCGGATAGCATCATCCCGTCTTTACATATGCCAGAAGTTTCTATTATAAGTGGTTAATTTATTATAACCCGATTTTGTTTTGATTTCCGGTTATTAGAACACTTTTTCTTTCAGATAGTTTTTATTTGGAACAGCAAAGATTTTATTCCCCTTCTTCTCTTTCCTGAATCAGTTCCCAGAGTTTATCAAGCAGGTTTGTAAGGCCGTACCCTGTAGCTGCGGAGAACACTATTGCAGGTGCATCTGTGCTGCGTATTTTTTTCTTTGCCAGCTTTTTAATTTCATCTTCTCCAACAAGGTCAGCTTTTGAAAGGGCAACAATTTTTTTCTTCTTTGCAAGCTCAGGACTGTAGCTTTTAAGTTCATTAAGCAGAATTTTAAAATCACGCTGGTAATCATCCGATGTGATATCAATAAGGAACAGAAGAATTCGTGTTCTTTCAATATGGCGCAGGAATTTATGGCCAAGTCCTTTTCCTTCGCTGGCGCCTTCTATAATTCCGGGAATATCTGCAACTGTAAAGCCCTGGTAGTCCCTGTAATTAACAATACCAAGATTTGGCTCAAGCGTAGTGAAGGGATAATCAGCAATTTTAGGGCGTGCCGCAGATATGGTTGAGATAAGTGTTGATTTGCCTGCATTCGGAAAACCAACAAGCCCAACATCAGCAATAAGCTTAAGTTCAAGTAAAATGTTTCTTTCCTCACCTTTACCGCCTGGTTCAGCAAACCTTGGAGTCTGCCTGGTAGCAGTAGCGAAATTAGAATTTCCTTTGCCACCCCTGCCGCCCTTGGCTATAATCACGCGCATTTTATCTTTACTAAGGTCGCACAGAACTTCACCGGTAACAGCATCTTTAACCACAGTACCAACAGGCACTTTAATAATAGCATCATCACCATTGCTGCCGTCTTTAAGTCCGCTTGCCCCCTGTTCGCCATTTCCGGCTATACAGCGTTTTTTGTACCTGAAGTCCAGCAAAGTAGAAAGGTTATGGTGTGCTTCAAGGATCACATTCCCTCCCCTGCCGCCGTTGCCGCCTGAAGGGCCGCCCTTAGGGACGTATTTTTCTCTGCGGAATGTTACAGCGCCTTTACCGCCATTCCCTGACTTAATAAAAATCTCTGCAAAATCTATAAACATTATTACACCTGGTTAAAATAATTTGATACTGCGTTTGTAAATGTTACCGCGTCGCGGGAATAGGGATTAATTTTATTAGCTATAAAAACGCCTTTTAATATTTCTGTAGCCTCATCATAAGTCCGGCATTCAGAAATTTTTTCAATTGTTGAAGTAAAATCTTCGCTGTCTTCGTTAAAAATATTATCTGTTATTTTATTTATTTCTTTGTTTGTTAAATATTTAAACAAATCTTTTCTTCTTTCAGGAAATGACTCCGGCTCAGGTTCGGGGTCAATTTCCTCTTCAGGAAGATTGCTGCTATAGGCTGCCGGTTCTTCTTTTTCGGTTTCTGGTTCAGATTCAGGTTCAGTCCATGGCTCATCTTGCGGCTCAATTTCGTCTTTTTGTGGAATATCATCTTTGTGCTGGCTCTCAGGTTCAGGTAAAGGCTCCTCAATAATTACAGGTTTGCCTATATTATCAGTAATACTAAAATCATCCTGTGAATCATCTTCCGGTACAATTTCAAATTCCATATCGTCATCCGGAATTTCCAGTTTTCTGAAACTCTCACTCATTGCATCATCAAGACTTTCATCAGTAAGCCCTGAATCATAGCTGCTGTCTTCATCATGAATAAATTCATCCTGTTTAGCAGGTTCAGGTTTACTTTCAGTTTCATTCAATTCTTCTTCAGAAGCCTCAGCATCAGGCTGAGATTCATTAAAATCATAGAGGCTCTCCAGTTTTTCTTTATCAGAGATATCAAATTTAATCTCATCATCATCTGATTTTATGTCGTCAGAATTTATTTCAAATTCTTTAAGCTCTTCATCATACATTTTAAGCAGGTCATCATCTTCCGGGATATCAACAGCAAGCTCATCAGCAGTTAATTCTGTTTCATGATGGATTTCATCCAATTCTTCAATTTCAGGAAGTTCTTCAGATAGCTGCTCAGTTAATTCTTCAGGTTCATCATGAGGAATTTCAACTTCATCAGGTGCATTTTCAATTCCAGGTGAATTTTCAATTCCGGGTTCATTATCATCCATTACCTGCTTGTACAAATCAGAAATAATCTGTTCCTCATGTGACTTGGGCTGCTGCGGCAAAGGAAGGACAGGTTCTTCTACCGGTTCAGGCTCAGGCCCGGGTTCTGTTGTTTCTTTAAGAATTGCCTGCTGTTCAAGCGGCCTGGTAGAGTACATTACATTACGCAGTTCTTCCACTTCAAATGTGCCTTTAACCGGCTGAGGCAATGCCCTTCTTAATCTGAAAAGCAAGTCAATCTGGTTCTTTTCTTTAAGGAACATCTCAAGGGGAACAGGAGTAACCTTGGCATAATTTACTCCGCCTATATTAAAAAACTCAGCAATCGAGTAAACTGCATTATCTATCAGGTCCTTCGACTGCCCCGGGGCATACATTTCTTTGTCAATTTTATTCAACAAAAGGTCAAACTCAATACGCGTTACGGTAACTATTTTCCTTTTATTCAGGTATGCAAGCAGTATGGTTTTGAGATAATCGTAATAATAAAGGTAATCCAGCATAATTTTTATCTCATCAACCGGTTTACTGTCAGAGTTATCATAAACCAGTTTTGTAAGTGACCATCCCGGCCGGGAGATAAAATTCATATTAAAAGAAACAGCCTGTATTATAAGCCGTTTAATATCCTCAAAAGAAATTTTCCTGGTCTTTTTTATCTGTTCATTAATTTTTATAAAAAGCCTGTTAATTTCATCGCCTGAATAATCAAAAACAGACTGCTGAAGCAGCTTTTTCCTGTCTTCATATATAAGAAAATCAAGTTCAGAAGAAATATACCGCAGAATAGCCGGATGTATATCCACTGAAGCGAGTTTTTCGTATGTGATAAATGAGCCAAGATTTTTAATCTTGTTTAGAGTAAAATCTGATACAAATTTTATTTCTTTTTCAAACATAATTTTTTGCTGGAAATTCAAGTGGCAAAATAAAAAAATATCTGTTAAAAAGGTTGTCTTTTTGAATAAATTCGAACAGGAATATACCCGGACAAGTTAAAATGCAGGGCATTTCCCGGGAATGTTCACTTATCATTTCTATAAGATTTATCATACTGATAAACGCAAAACCCTTATAAATTGTTAAAAAAACCAATAATAGTTAACAAAAATCACCAAATTCAAATTTAGATAAATGGCACTCTTTATGAAGATGTAAGGCAATTGTTATATCACTAAATTTGAATGACTGCTTTATGCTTATAAATTCCATTGACCTCTTTATTATTATAGGTTACTTTGTACTTGCTGTGGGGCTGGGTATACTGGTATCAAAACGCGCCCACAATATGAACTCTTATTTTCTTGGCAATAATCAACTTCCCTGGTGGATGCTGGGTGTTTCTGATGCATCGGGGATGTTTGATGTTACCGGTACTATGTGGCTGGTGTATGTGCTTTTTGTTTACGGATTGAAAAGTATCTGGATGCCGTGGCTATGGCCTACATTTAACCAGATTTTCCTTATGGTTTTTCTTTCTATCTGGCTAAGAAAGTCAAAGGTTATGACCGGTGCGCAATGGATAGAGACAAGGTTCGGCCACAGTACAGGGGCACGTTTATCCCATTTAAGCGTAGTGATATTTGCCCTGGTAAGCGTTATTGGTTTTATAGCTTATGCATTTAAAGGCATAGGTAAATTTGCTGCAATATTTTTCCCCTGGCATATTTCTCCGGATATGTACGCAGTAATACTTATGACAATCACCGCCATATATGCTGTTAAAGGAGGTATGTTCAGCGTAGTAATTACCGAAGTACTTCAGTTTATTGTTTTAACAGTAGCTTCTGTTTCAATAGGCATACTTGCAATGACATCTATCACTCCCGAACAACTGCACAGTGTTATACCTAATGGCTGGTCATCCCCGTTTTTTGGCTGGACACTGGATTTAAACTGGACAGGACTTATTGATGCTGTAAATACTAAAATAGCGCAGGATGGTTACAGCCTGTTTGGATTGTTTTTTATAATGGTAGCTTTCCAGGGTATACTTAAAAGTGCCGCTGGCCCGGCGCCAAATTATGACATGCAGAGAGTGCTTGCAACAAAATCACCCAAAGAAGCTGCTAAAATGAACTGGTTTGTAAATATAGTCCTTATTTTACCACGCTATATGATGATTGCAGGCATTACTGTACTGGCACTTGTATTCTTTTCACCTCACCTGCACAGCATGGGTAAAAATATAGACTTTGAAACTATACTCCCGCTTATTATTAAAAACATTCTGCCTACCGGGCTTGTAGGTCTTCTGCTTGCAGGGTTGTTTGCTGCGTTTATGTCAAATTATGCAGCCACAATAAATGCTGCGCCTGCTTATGTAGTGAATGATATTTACAAAAGATTCATAAATCCTGATGCAGGTGACAAAACATATATAAGGCTTAGTTACCTTACAACAATTGCATTTGTAATAATCGGATTCATTTTCGGATTTATGGTTGACTCTATCAACCAGGTAACACTGTGGATTGTAAATGCACTTTACGGCGGTTATACTGCATCAAATGTACTTAAATGGTACTGGTGGAGACTTAACGGGCATGGGTATTTCTGGGGAATGGTTGCAGGCATAGCAGCTTCACTTATTCTTCCGCTGGCTTTCCCCTCACTGCCTGCGCTTATGTCATTCCCATACATCTTTGTAATTTCTTTAACAGGTTGTGTGCTTGGCAGCCTGTTCACAAAACCGGAATCAGACCTTGTACTTATGAGGTTTTATATGCAGATACGCCCATGGGGTTTCTGGAAACCGGTAATTGAAAAAATCCACAAGTATTACCCTGACTTTGAGCCAAACAGAAATTTCAAAAGAGATGCATTTAATGTTATTATTGGCGTGACATGGCAGACTTCACTGGTAATACTCCCTATCTCACTTGTTATAAAAGAGTACTCGCTGCTTACAGGTTCTTTAATTAGTATTGCTATTACCTCACTTATACTTAAGTTCAACTGGTGGAATAAACTTGATGAGATGAGCAAAGAAACTCTGCCGGAAGACTTTGACACAAAAATGCCGGCTCTTTTATCCTCTAATGAATCTGAAACCGTAAACAGTATACCTGCGGCGGTAAAATAGCTTTTGCTTTGCTGAAGTATATTTTTCTACAGCCCCGGAAAAATACCGGGGCTGCTTATTAAATTCCTTCATATAAACTACGGCTCAGCCAATAACAAGTATCCCCTGCTAAATTACTTAACAACCATCATTTTTTTTACGGATGTATAATTTTCTTTACCGGCAGACGCAGTAAGCCTGTATACATAAACTCCGCTGGCAAAATTACTGCCGTTAAATTTAATTTCTTTAAATCCTGCTGGCTGTATCTCATCAGTAAGTACAGCAACTTCCTTCCCAAGTATGTCATAAACTTTCAGGGTAACCCTGCTGTCAAACGGCAACTGGTACTGTATTGTTGTTGTTGGATTAAAAGGATTAGGGAAGTTCTGTTCAAGCCTGTATTCTTTCGGTGTAATATAGCTGAATATAAATGACTTTGTAAGCGCTACGCCGTTACTGCCTGATACTGTAAATACAACTGTATCTTTTGCAGTTACATTTACAGTCCTTTCCACATCAAATGTAAAAGTAACATCTGATTCTTTTTCAGCATCAAGTTTGTTTACTGCCTGTGACGATGATAAGAACTTAAGATAAGCCGGCGATTTCTGTAATGTTACTTTTATCCCTTCTGTATTTACCTGCGGGGATATATTGGCAAGTGTTATTGTAAGCGTGTTATTTTTTGCGCCGGGCATAAGTTCATATGAACTTTGGGCTGTAAGCATACCGGCAGCCAATAAAAAGATAAATATTGTTTTCATGTTAAATTCCTGTTTTGTTTTATAATTTACATGATAAATCTTTCTTAACAGGGGACACACACCCGGCTATGTCAAAGCGCTTCGCCGGACAGGCTGTGTGTCGGCTACATCTTATGGGAAAACAAATTCAACTGTACTGTTTTCTGCAGTATTCTGCGTTTTATCTTTCTGAACACCATTATAAGAAGCACGGAATGAAAGATTAGCCGGAAGAAGTTCTTTTACGGCTTCACCATTTACAGTTGTGCCAAACTGCCGCCAGGCACCTGCATAATATTTTATATCCGCACTATTTGCGGGTTGTCCTTCAGCATTTTTTACTGTTACACTGCACGCTTTTGTTGAAAATGTTACGGTACTGTTAGTCCCTATATTTTGCTGCTTATCATTGCTTACATATTCATGTGTCGTTCTGAAGCTGTATGTGTTTGGCAGAAGTTCCTTGTATGCTGTACCATTTGTTGTTGTGCCGAATTCGCGCCATGCTCCTGCATAATACTGAACTGTACCGGTATCCATCAAACTTCCTGAACTGTTTCGAAGTTCAACTGCAGCATTTACGGTATTGAATGTTACGGTTGAGTTTGCACTGATGTTTTGCTGCTTATCATTGCCTGCATTGGCATATGTCATTCTGAAACTGTATGTATTCGGCAGAAGTTCCTTGTATGCTGTACCATTTGTTGTTGTGCCGAATTCGCGCCATGCTCCTGCATAATACTGAACTGTACCGGCATCCATTAAGCTTCCTGAACTATTTCGAAGTTCAACTGCAGCATTTACAGTACTGAATGTTACGGTTGAGTTTGCACTGATGTTTTGCTGCTTATCATTGCCTGCATTGGCATATGTCATTCTGAAACTATATGTGTTTGGCAGAAGTTCCTTGTATGCTGTACCGTTTGTTGTTGTGCCGAATTCATGCCATGCTCCTACATAATACTGAACTGTACCGGCATCCATTAAGCTTCCTGAACTATTTCGAAGTTCAACTGTGGCATTTACGGTATTGAATGTTACTATTGGGTTCGCACCTATATTCTGCTGTTTATCAGTGCCTGCATTGGCATACGTCATTCTGAAACTGTATGTATTCGGCAGAAGTTCCTTGTATGCTGTACCATTTGTTGTTGTGCCGAATTCACGCCATGCTCCTGCATAATACTGAACTGTACCGGTATCAAGTGAAATGCCGCTGCTATTCTGAAGTTTAACTTCTGTATTTACTGTCTGAAATACTGCAACATTGCCATTTGCCAGGGACACGTTTGAAAGAGTTTGTGTGCCATATTCGTAAGTCATTTTTAAGCTTACCGATGACAGAGTTGAATCTACAAGAAATGTACCGTCACCATTATTAATTGCATCTTTCCAGCCTCCTTCATAATACTGCAGGCTGCCGCCGGTTAAAAGAGTTCCGGTGCTATTGAGGAGTTTGATATTGAAATTCATTTCTGCCGGAACCGAAGGTAAATGATTTAATATGTACTTAGCGAATGTATTTATAAATATCTTACCATTTGCTGTAACAAAGCTTTCAGTAACATTCAGGCTGTCATTATATTCATAATCAGCTTTTTGTTTCAGCATTGTCAGCTTCTTTGCGCATGATAGTGAATCCCCTTCTTCAAGATAATTCTTAGCATTTTCTGCCTGTAGAAGAAAAGCATTTGCCATACTTGTATCTATCCATGACAGGCTGCTGCATTGTATTATATATGACGATAAACTGTCTACAAGGCTTATTACACTCCTGTTTTCATCAGGGCTACCTATTTCATGAATCAGAAGCCTTGAACGAAGGTATTCCTGAGATTCCTGGTCAGGTTCATTAGGCAGGTATTCCAACAGGTAATTATAGTTAAACGGGCAGCTATAATCAGCCAATAATACATCATAAATCAAAGTAAGGTTCATCCGATCGCCTTCAATATATAATGATTCCCTTAACAGTAACAAGGCTTCTGCAGTAGGGTATTTTTCACAGTATTGTATTGCCAGGTTACGATTATTTGCAACAGTATCTTCTTCCAGCATCTTTTTTATGTACGGGAAAGCATCATATTTATAAATCTCCTCAAGTTTGAATAAAGCCGAAAACCTGTTTTGATCATTATTTTCATTTGTAACCGCCTGTTCAAGTAAATATCTTGCTCTCGGGGCATATTCTGCTGATTGTTTTATGATATCAGAAAGCAGATCTATACCACGATAATGTGACATGTCCTCTTTATATTCCAGATTTTCAAATATTGCAAAGACAAACTCTATTTTTGAAAAGTCATTAAATTTCATTAATAATGTATTCGCCCATACCTCTTCTGTTAATCTCCATGAGTCATCCCGATAATTAGTTTCAAGAGTATCAATGTATGCATGTATCATTTGTTGAGATTCCGGAACATTTAGTTCAACGAGCGTTTCCAGGTATTCTATTCGCAAAGTAATACCAATCGTCATGACATTATTTATTATCGCTGGTATTGCTTCATAAACCTTATTCTCCCTGATTATCTTTAACGCATTGGATACTTCTGAAGGATCATAATCAAAAATAGTTTGTACATTGGATATTATTTGTATTAGTTCTTCTTTTCTTTCCTCTGTTAACGATTGTGAAAATATATTTCCTGTTAAAAGGAGGAAAACAATAGTTATAAATACTTTTTTCATTTTATTTTACTCCCTTGTTTTTTTGATTAATTCTATCTTGAATAGCTTTAACGTATCTAGAGATTTTATCCTTTATTAAAGTATTATTCTGAACTTCTTGTTCACTTCTTTTGGCTGTTTCTTTTAACTTCAAATTAAACCACCTCATTATAAGTCGGTATGTATACTCTGCTAATACAACATCATCATCTGGTAGTGTAAACGACGAGAAAGCTGATTTAAAAGTTGTTCCTTCTGGTAAAATAGGATATAACTCTGGTGGAATTTTTTTATTTAATATCATTGGTATAGCATTTTTGTAATCATCTTCATGTATTCCCTCATGCATCCATATTACCTCTTTAAGCAAATAATCTTCCCCCTTACCATATTCATACTGAAGTATAAACTGTTTTTTGGCTTCTTCTAGTTTATCATCTGTAATTTTATTTATATCATCTATAATTTCAAGTGCTGTACTGCCAAATTTACTATGGCATAAATCTTTAACAAGAATATGCTTGAAATAATCATCATTAATTTTAAAATGATAGTTGTTTTTATAATCCCTATATGACGTTAATTCGAATGTTCCAAATGGGAAAGGCTCATTAGTACGTACAAAACCCATTATAGTTGTTGTAGTACTGTTTACAGAATTACAAATGCTATCACAAAAATGCACCAAATTGAGATATATTGGATAATAACTGGGACTGTTATTAATATATGAGATCTTATTTCCTAAAAAAACGGTTCCATCTGTATGATTTAAAATAATCATTCTTATTTTAGCTTCCCATGGCTTAAATATATTCGCAATTGCCAAATTAGTTGTTGCAGTAAGAGGATATGTAAATTCAGCAGCAGAACAGGTTTTAACAGATACGGGAGCTGATTTAAAGTTTTTCCTAATAACTTCAGTTAATCTTGCAGTAAGTGAATCGATTGCCTCTTCTTTGGCAGTTTTAGGAACATATTTTCCTTTTGATACAGATTTTGAAGCTACTCCCCCATCCAGTATGCCTGCCTTTATTTTTACAGCAATACTATCAGAGCCGGTACTATCTGCAGCAACAAATTTTACTTTAACATTCGATAATTCGGTAAAAAACTCACCCCGGGTACCATCAGGTAACAGCAATTCTCCATTTCCGCAATTATCGGCTATTCCTACTTCAAATGTAAAACCCGGTGTACTAATGTATTTACCTTCATAGCTGCTCCAAGTTTTAAGAATTATCTCCGCAGTGTCAGAAGGTGCTATCATTTCAGGCTCTGTATTAACCTGTAGATACGGCATAACTTTTATGGTATCTCTCTGGATATTTCCTGTGACTTCATATTCAACAATTACGTTAGTTGGCACATCTGGCTGATTATCCATGATAAGATAATACTGGGATAAATCATTAGAGTAAACTTCAATATCATCACCTGCAATTTGCCATGTTTCAGTACTAAGAAATGAAGCATATTCACCACCAGAAACAATTCTTAAATCTGCTTTTACAAAATTCATAAAATCTTGTCTTGGATCGAGTTCAAGGCTGGCAACATCAGAATAACTGATAGTATTTTCGCGTATAGAAAACTTGCTTTGCGCAGGTATTTCATATGAGACTGACCCGCTTTGTCCGTTAAGTGCCCCTGTAATTTGAGTAATTTCCGGCTGGGCATCATATGGCAGTTTTGAAATAATTGCATATTTATAGTCTCCGCCATACGGATAACTAATACTGCTTCCTAAAACTTCTTTTGTTTCATAGTTAACATATTCTGCGTTAGGAGAGGATATTGTTTCAGTAACATTTCCACCCGTCCACAAATCTCCTTCATCGCAGTAGATGTAACAGACTTGTTTAAAAAAGGCCGTAGTTCAACCTTTTCATTAATATGCACCTGAAAATATGTACTGAAGCAAAAGATAAGAACCCCTGATAACACAATAATACTTTTCTCATAAACATCCCCGAATGTTTAGTTGTAAAAAAAAGATCGCCCCGTGACCTAAATATTTTTACTGAAAAGCTTCCCCCGTAGTTGAAATGAATATTATTTTGAAGCTGTATATGTTAATATCAAAAAATATTCCGAAACATAAAATTTAAATTATGTTAATTATTTGTTACGATAAATCCATAAGCGGTAAAGGTTACAGGTAATTATTACATACACTGCCAAAAACCCGGGCAGACAGAGATAATTACGGGAAAATAAATTCAACTATACTGCTGACTGAAATATCCTGTGTTATTTCTTTCTGAACTCCATTATATATAACCCGGAATGTATAGCTGCCGGGCAGAAGTTCTTTAACTGTTTCACCGTTTACCATTGTGCCAAATTCTCTCCAGCCGTCAGCATTATATTCTGCTGTTCCTCTGTTAAGCACATTTCCGCTACTGTCATGTATGCTTATTGTTGTATTTACTGTCTGAAATACTGCAACATTGCCATTTGCCATGGACACGTTTGAAAGAGTTTGTGTGCCATATTCGTAAGTCATTTTTAAGCTTACCGATGACAGAGTTGAATCTACAAGAAATGTACCGTCACCATTATTAATTGCATCTTTCCAGCTTCCTTCATAATACTGCAGGCTGCCGCCGGTTAAAAGAGTTCCGGTGCTATTGAGGAGTTTGATATTATAATTTTTCTGATCAGCTTTTAGTATTGAATCTATATTTAAAACATATACATCTGGATCATTTTCAAGATTAACAGTATAATATAAGTTATCAGGATATAAATCCGATGTATAGATAATACCACTTTCAGGAAGTGTAAGGGACTTAAGTAATTGACCATTCAATGTATTATAGATTTCAATCGCACCTGTATGATATACTAAATAAGAACTATCTTTTGTGATATTCATTAATACCAGATATTTACCTTCCATTGTAAAATAGCTTTGGCACAAACCATTATGATATATCTGACTTGAAGAATAATCTGTTGCGAAATTATGTATATTAAAATAGAAATCCCTATTAAGGTTATTATATGATGAGTACGAATTAATTACTCCGACATCATTTTTCCCATAATCAATAATATATCCATCACTATCCGTTTTACCCCATGTTGACAAGTTTCTTTTAGCAATTATTTGATTTTGATTAATTGAATATGTCCATACTTGTTCTTTACGCGTTAATGTATCGACAGCATAAAAATAAATCTTGCTGCTATCTTTAGATAAAAATGCAAACCTTTGCGGATTCAATGTTGAACTACCACCACTACCTTCTATTAGTTCTGATATTACTTCTTTGGTAGATATTTGAACAACTGATAAAAGTTTATAATCATTGGAGAATATTATAATTTTATCAAGGGTTGGCAGGTAAAACAATTGTTCAACAGAATTTATGTTATCGTTTAATTCCATAAAAAAAGAAGAGTCCTGTACCATTATCAAATAATTTTCCGAATTATTATGATAATAACGTGAAACACTAACCAATTGCTGAGACGGATCAGTAACTATCTGGTCATAATGATTTCCGAATTGCGGATATTTTTCTACCTGCTTAGTATTAATATCATAACGCATAGTCTGGGATAAATATTGTTCTTCACCATTACTAGTATCAATAGATGTTATTGTATAATACAGAAATGGTTGAGCGATGACTGATAAATTAAAAAGCAATACAAACAAAAGAGAAATATTCTTTTTCATTATTTTCTCACATTATTTAATTATATCTAAATATTTATTATAAACAATAATACCATATTCATTTTTTATAGATAAGTCGTGATTTCTTTCCCAACCTATTTTGTTATCATAAACTTTCCAATATAATTTACCCGAATTATATAACTGATAAGTGGTTATCAAATCAATATTTTTATCTGAATTTTGATTAATAGATTTAGAATATTTCTCAGCAATAATTTTCTTTGTATTATAAATATTTTTTCCAGTATTAATGATATTTTTCCAATTCCATAGATCATTTTCCGAAGGGAATGGGTTATCTATTTGACCCATTCCATATCCGCCTGGAACACCATAAGCGGGATAACCTTTTTTATTATACTTCCAACCAGGTAATTCATAACCATAAGCCGGATAGTTTTTAGTTATATCTTCACTATTAAATTGAAACCCTTTACTTTCATGCTTTATAACAGCTAAGTATTCATCATTATCCACATAGCTTCTTAAAGCAGCAAATTCAGGATTGCTACCCAATATTTTGTTTGTCTTTTGAGTGGTTACTCCCAATAATTTACCATTCTGGTTATATGCTGTTACCTGGATAAACACATCCCCACCAAGAAAAACATTATTGCCTTCATTCCAGTCAGTGATTATTACTTCACATCCATTTTTATAGTCTTTTCCCTTAAAATTAGCTAAGTCTACATTTTTTTTTCAAATCTCACATTCCATTGCGTATTATTTGAATTTTCTGCCTGACTCTCACCGATAAATTTTATTTTCCCGGTTCTTGAACAGATATCAATATCTCTATAAAATTCATGTCTATATAGTTCATAACTAACCCAATATTCCCAATTAAAGGTAACATCACCTTTATTATAATCTTTCAATAATACTTCATAATATAAAAATTCTTTACTTCTTGTCCCGGAGACTAAAGTATAAGACGGGAAAAGTTTTTCATGTAAAAATCACATATATCTTTCTGTGTACATTAATAAAAGACGGCATATAAGAGATGTGAGATGCAGAAAAAAAATAAAGGCACCTTGCTCAAAGTTGAACAGGTGCCTTTAATTTAATAAGCTAAACTAAAAACAGATTATTTGGCTTTTTCCTGTTTCAGGCTTGCTTTAAGATACTCACGCCTTAAAGTAGCAATTGTATCCATAGAGACTCCCTTAGGACATTCAGCAGAACATGCTTCAGTATTTGTACATGCGCCAAAGCCTTCAATCTCCATCTGATTAACCATTGCAAGCACTCTTCTTTCTCTTTCAGCCTGTCCCTGTGGCAGCCTTGCAAGATGAGCAACTTTTGCAGATACAAACAGCATTGCAGAAGCATTTTTACATGCAGCAACACAGGCGCCGCAGCCTATACATTCAGCAGCATCAAGTGATTTTTCCTGCTGGTCTTTAGGTATAAGTATTGCATTTGCATCAGGGGTACCGCCGGTACTTACTGAAACAAATCCGCCTGCAGCAATAATTCTGTCAAAAGCAGAACGGTCAACAATAAGATCTTTAATTACCGGGAAACCTTTAGCTCTGAAAGGTTCAATAGTAACAGAATCGCCATCCTTAAAGCTTCTCATATGAAGCTGGCAGGTAGCAACACCTCTCTGCGGGCCATGAGGCCTGCCGTTTATGAACAGGCTGCAGCTTCCGCAAATACCTTCGCGGCAGTCATGGTCATAAGCAAAAGGTTCTTTACCGCTCTTAATTAATTCTTCATTAACAACGTCCATCATCTCAAGAAATGACATATCGGGAGAAACATTAGTAGCCTCATAAGGCTCAAAATGCCCCTGTGATTTACTGTCTTTCTGACGCCATATTTTTAAGTGTAAATTCATTTTTTAATATCCTTATAACTTTAATCCATAAAAATGGAATTATCAAATTCAGCTTAAAATATCTTAACTTCTAATTATTTATAGCTTCTCTGAGTAAGCTTAACGTTCTCGAAAGCAAGGGTTTCTTTGTGCATTTCCGGTTTCTGGCCGTCACCCTTGAATTCCCAGGCAGCAACATAAGCGAAGTTTTCATCATCTCTTTTAGCTTCGTTTTCTTCTGTCTGGCTTTCTTCCCTGAAATGCCCGCCGCATGATTCGCGTCTGTGGAGAGCATCTTCAGCCATAAGTTCGCCAAGTTCAAGAAAATCAGCTACTCTGCCTGCTTTTTCGAGAGACTGGTTAAGTTCCTCATTAGTACCTGCTACTCTAACATTTTTCCAGAAGTCTTCACGAACTTCTTTAATTTTGCTGATAGCAGTCTTTAAGCCATTTTCGTTTCTTGCCATTCCAACATTTTCCCACATAATATGGCCAAGGTCTTTATGAAGTTCATCAACAGTTTTGTTTCCTTTAACAGAAAGCAGTTTGTCAACTTTACCTTTAACTTCAGATTCAACCTTTTTAAATTCAGAATGGTCAACAGTAACCTTATCAAATTTTTCGGAAGCAAGATATCCGCCGAGTGTATAAGGAATAACAAAATAACCATCAGCAAGGCCCTGCATAAGAGCAGAAGCACCAAGCCTGTTAGCACCGTGATCTGAGAAGTTGCATTCGCCAAGAGCAAAAAGTCCGGGAATGGTAGTCATAAGGTTGTAGTCAACCCATAAGCCGCCCATTGTATAGTGAACAGCCGGATAAATTCTCATAGGAACTTCATAAGGGTTTTCAGCAGTAATCTGTTTGTACATATCAAACAGGTTGCCGTATTTTTCTTTAACCTTATCTTTACCCATTCTGTTGATAGCTTCAGCAAAATCGAGGTAAACAGCTTTTCCTGTAGAGCCAACACCCTTGCCTTCATCAGCCATTTCCTTGGCATTTCTTGAAGCTACGTCTCTTGGAACCAGGTTACCAAAAGAAGGATATTTTCTTTCAAGGAAATAATCTCTTTCAGCTTCAGGTATCTGGTTAGGAGCACGTTTATCGCCTTTGTTTTTAGGAACCCAAACACGGCCGTCATTTCTTAAACTTTCACTCATAAGAGTTAATTTTGACTGGTAGTGTCCTGAAACCGGGATACATGTTGGATGTATCTGGGTAAAACACGGATTTGCAAATAAAGCGCCGCGTTTGTAAGCTCGCCATGCAGCAGTTGCATTAGAGCCTTTTGCATTTGTTGAAAGATAAAATACGTTTCCGTATCCGCCGGTTGCCAGAATAACAGCATCAGCAGCGTGAGATTCAACAGCGCCGGTAATCATATTACGGGTAACAATACCGCGTGCCTTGCCATCAATAACAACAAGGTCAAGCATTTCCCTGCGCGGGAACATCTGAACAGTTTTAAGCCCAACCTGTCTCATTAAAGCACTGTAAGCGCCAAGGAGGAGCTGCTGTCCTGTCTGGCCGCGGGCATAAAAAGTTCTTGAAACCTGGGTACCGCCGAAAGAACGGTTTTCCAGAAGTCCGCCGTACTCGCGTGCAAACGGAACGCCCTGTGCAACGCACTGGTCAATAATGTTAACACTAAGTTCAGCAAGCCTGTAAACATTAGCTTCGCGTGCGCGGTAATCCCCGCCCTTAATAGTGTCATAAAATAACCTGAAAATGCTGTCGCCGTCATTCTTATAATTTTTAGCAGCGTTTATACCGCCCTGAGCAGCAATACTGTGAGCGCGGCGAGGGCTGTCCTGGAAGCAAAAAGCCTTAACATTATAACCCATTTCACCAAGAGAAGCAGCAGCAGAAGCGCCTGCAAGGCCTGTACCAACAACAATAATATTATATTTTCTTCTGTTAGCGGGGTTAACAAGTTTTAAATTAAATTTATGATTTGTCCATTTCTGGGATAAATCACCAGCAGGAATTTTTGAATTAAGTGTCATATTAGTTACCTCCGCCATAGGTTAAGTACAGAACAATAGGTATCAGAGCAAAACCTGCACATATTAATATTGCAAACGCTATACCTGTCCCTTTGATTATTGGGGTATATTTATTATGTCTCATACCCAGAGTTTGGAAAGCGCTTTGAACGCCGTGAATAAGGTGTATTGCAAGAAGAACCATTGCTATAACATAGAATAAAGATATCCATGGATTCATAAAAGCGTTAATACAGCTCTGGTACATGGTTTCTTCAGGATTGCCAAAACGATGAGGGAAGAAAAATGCTGACAGATGAACGACTAAAAATAATAATACAATAATACCAGACTGTACCATAAATCTTGAATAAAAAGTACTGTTAGCAGAAGCAGTAACAGTCCTGTAGCCAACCGGGCCGCGGGCATTTTTGTTTGAAGCCCAAAGCCTTAAGGCATTTACTATATGATAAATGAAGCAAAGGAATAAAACCAGCTCAATTATCCTTACCGGAATGTTGTTATTGCTGGCCATAAAAGAAGCATAAGCTTCAAAAGCTTCCCCGCCATCAGCTTTCAAAAGGAAAAGATTTCCTATAAGGTGACTTATAAGATATAATGCCAGAAACAAACCGGTTAAAGCCATAACCAGTTTCTTTCCGACGGAAGAATCAAGGAACCGAATGAACCAACCCATTATAAAATATCTCCTAAGATAGTATGCATAAATACTGAATATGCAAATGGTTTGTAATTACGAATTGATATGATATCCCGATTTGGAATTAAACATAGCTTGAAAATTGATTAATTATGCAAGTAAAAATTATTAAGAATTGCCTATAAAATCAATTTGCAATTGTTTTATAAGTTTTTAAGGAATGGGTAAAATTTCAATTAATTTTCAGGGGGAACCCGCATATTACTGGTATTTTGGACCGCCGCTGCAATTTCAGGAATTATTCCAATCTTTCTGTATATAGGAGCCACAAGTTTTCTTATTGTTTTTAGCTGAAAAGCGAATATTATTCCGCCAATGATGCATATAATTCCACCAATTGTAAGTGTTTCAGGAGCGCCTAAAGCACTTGCCATACTACCGGATATCAGGCTTCCAAAGGGCATCATACCTGCAAAAGACATCGTATAAAAACTCATTACACGGCCTCTCATTTTATCATCAACTATTGTCTGCAGTATAGTATTACATGAAGCTGACTGCATCATCATTGATGCCCCTGTTATTGTAAGAAATAACAATGAAAAATAGATGCTTTGCGATTGAGAAAATAAAATTAACCCTATACCAAACAATATACCCGCAGTAACTATCAGTTTGCCAAGCCCCAAAACCGACTTTCTGGAAGCCAGGTAAATTGCACCTGAAAATGCCCCAACTCCAACAGCTCCCATTAAGAAGCCAAGTGTATGAGCACCTCCATGAAGTATATCTTTTGCAAAAACAGGCATAAGCACAGTATAAGGCATTCCCCACAAACTCATAAGGGCAATTAGCAGAATTAATGAACGAATTGGCTGAAAACCGAATGTATAATTTGCTCCTTCCTTCAAACCGGCAAATACATTTTTTTCTTTATTATCTGCAGGCACAAAAGGTTTAATCTTCATTGCAAAAAGAGCAATAATAACTGCTATAAAACTAATACCGTTTATCAGGAAACATGCCGCCTCGCCAACAGCAGCTATAAATAATCCGGCTACAGACGGCCCTACCAGCCTTGCAGCATTAAAAACGGAAGAATTAAGTGCAATAGCATTGCCAAGGTCTTCCCTTTTCTCCACAATTTCAATCATAAATGACTGGCGTGCAGGCATATCAAACCCGTTTATAAAACCGGCAAGTATGTTCAGTAATATAATATGCCAAACCTGAATCAGGCCTGAATATATCAGGAATGCAAAAAGAAAGGCAATAAGCATAAAGAGAGTTTGAGTAATAATAATAATTTTATGCTTGTCCCACCTGTCAATTAATACTCCTGCGAAGGGCGCAAGAATAAATGTAGGTACCTGGCTTGAGAAACCAACTACTCCCAGAATAAATGCAGAGCCGGTCATGCTGTAGACAAGCCAGCTTAAAGCAATCTGCTGCATCCAGGTGCCAATTAACGATATAATCTGCCCGCTGAAAAAGAGCTTATAGTTTCTGTATTTAAGTGCCCGAAGTACTGACCTTATTTCCATTGAAGCTTTTTCTAATTGCCGCTGTTTGTATTAAACGGATAAATAAAAGAAATTCTTGGTTCTATTCTTTTTTGAGTCTTATATGATATTACATTATCATCCGCATCTCTTACAGGACTGAAAGTCCAGCTGTATAACATTGAGATAAGGAGATAAGGCATAGGCTTATACCCTATTTCTGAAAAGAGGTATGAGCGGTCATCAAGGGTAAATAAATCTTTTTCATCTTTAATGTTTGTTTTACTGTATCCTGCGCGTGCCACATAAGGAGCATCTTCCGGGCTTACGTCAGCACTTATAAATAAAATGCCGCTGTCAGGGTCTTTATCAAGCCGCTGGTAACTGCCAACAACATCAAACATGCCCAGAACATTTACTCCCAGTTCGCCATAATAACCGTTACTGTTATCAGTTGCAGCTTTAAGCTGCTGTACTTTGCTGTAAACCAGCCCGGTTGCTGTATCAATCCTGAAACGCTGTGATTCATATAATGTGTTGAAATATGAAGGGATGTAATTATCACCATTAAATCTTCTTTCGAGTTTTGCAGTAGCGGTAACCATACCAAGCCCGCCAAAATTCATTATTACACCTGCTGCAGAACCACTGCCAAAGTTTATTATTTTATTAAAGTCATAATACAGGTCAAGGCTGAACATACTGGTGCTGACAACGGGAAGTCCCAGGTCAAAACCAACAATGTTGATTGAACCTTCATCATTTACTGCAGCAAATGTTCTTTGCTCATGGTTGTAGGTACCGTCAGTTATACCGGCATTATCATTAAAATCACCGGCATAAGTAACACCTACTTCCAGATTGCTGATTATAGGAATTGTTGAAGCTGATGTAAACTGAAGCGGCCTTACAAATCCTCTTACACCCGCAACACCAGCCTCTGCAAAACGGCTGTATATGGACTCTAGTCCAAAATTTCCAAAATCAACATCAAATACAAGCCCGTTATTGCGGTTGTCAAAACCCGCATTATTATTATACCTGTACATAACACTTCCATGCCCAAGAGTATAATAATCGATAGCGCCAAGTTTAATAAACAGAGGGTCATTCTTCAACCCATAACGTACATACCTTATGATGCTTAAATAATCAGAAAATTCATTAAAGTTTTCTTTCCTCAGTTTTCCTGTTTTATCAAAGTCCAGAGTAAGATCAAGGCCAACACCGAAATTCAGAAAAGAAAGTTCCGGCCTGAAGTGAAATGAATAAAAAAGGTCACCATCAATATAATTCAGCCCAAATCCCCCGTTTATTTGCCCCTCATTAGGCAGCGGAAAGCTTTCATATTGGGCAAATGATGGTATTGAAAAGATCAACAGTAAAAATAAAATTACTTTTTTCATATGCTTCCGGCCATTCCTGAATGATTATATATTTTATTAAATTAACTGAATTGGTACAGGCAATTTAATTAATAATTGTGATTCTTCATTGAATTTATTTAACAATAAGCAAAAATATTACCCATTTGCCTTAGTTGTTGCCTTCTCTGCATTAGCATGGATGTTCCGGTTTATCCAGGATGATGCTTTTATATCTTTCAGGTATGCTAAAAATTTTGCTGAAGGATACGGACTTGTTTACAACCCCGGTGAAAAAGTTGAGGGTTATACAAACTTCTTATGGACTATGTTCCTTACAATACCACATTTTTTTCATCTTGATATTATTAATTTTTCACAGGCAGCCGGGGTACTGCTTTTTGCGTTTTCATTGTTTCTCACATTCAGGATAACAAAAACTCTTACAGGCAGTTATTACTTTGCCTCTCTTGCTTTAATCTTTACAGGGTCAAATTTCACTTTTCTGTCTTATGCAACAGGAGGACTCGAAACACAATTATTTACATTTCTGCTTATGATGGCTTTCGATATTGCATTACACATTAATAACAAGAATAACAGGCAGCTTTTTGCTATATCACTAATTTTTGCATTGCTTATGCTTACAAGGCCTGATGCTGTACTTTTTATTGCAATTATACTTTTATATCTTTTTTATAAAATGCACAGTTTCCAGTGCGATTTTAAAAATTATACCATACTAATCTTCCCGTTTATTTTAATATCAGCATCATACCTTGCATGGAAATTAAGTTATTATGGTGATATACTCCCCAACACTTTTTATGCTAAACTATCAACCGGAACATCCAAAGGGTATGGCACATATTATGTTTTCACTTTTTTCAAATCATACATGATAATATTATTTCCCCTGCTTGTATTTGTACTTATGAAGAAAAAACTTTTATCTGTTGAAATTATTGCCCTGTTAATAATAGTTATGGTTAATGTTCTGTACATTGTTTTTGTTGGAGGCGATTTTATGGAATTCAGATTTTTTGTGCCTGTTATACCCGCCTTTTTTATACTGACTGTTTTAACACTCAAAGCAATGAAGCAAAAGCTTCTGATTTTAATATTAAGCTTAATCATAATGGCTGGCACCATCAGCCATGCATTTGCGTTTAAGTCTGAACCTGGACACCAGCTTTTTTCAATAAAAGAGCTAAACGGACAGATATATGATCCTAATTTCAGCTGGATGAAAATCGGGAAATGTTTTAACAAGTATTTTAATAACAGCAACATTACAATTGCAACTACTGCTGCAGGCGTAATCCCATATTTTTCAAACCTTCGGACTGTAGATATGCATGGGCTTAATGACAGGCAGATTGCCAGAACCGGCATAAAAAGCGGAAACCGGCCGGGACATCAGAAACTTGCCGCTTTTAACTACCTTATGGAAAAAGATGTTAATATTCTTATAGGCCATCCTTTTGTTATGTGGAATACATTCAACAGTGAAAAGATTACTGCAGTACAGTTCAGAAACTATTTTATGTACGATTTAAATAACCTGCCCGCAGATGCTTCAATAATTAAAATGCCTATAGATAACGGCTACTGCCTGTTTTTTATTTATCTTCAGAGGAACAGATTTATTGATGATGTGATAAGAAAGAAAGGCTGGGAAGCAACAACTGTAGCAACACTATTTAAACATATTGCTTATTCATCGCCTGCGAAACAGTTTTAAAAGTAATAAGAATTATCGTAGTTATTTGATTTGTTATAGTATCTGCCGCTTTGAGATGACAACATTTTATTATTGTATTATTTCCTTGCCAGCCAAATTTCAGGATTTTGATTTGTACGGGAATTCCAGATTTCAAAATGCAGAATATTACCGTCAACACTTTCGCCGACCTTTGCCAGGACAGTTCCCATTTTCACTTTATCACCTTCTTTTACATGTATTTCGGAAAGATGACTGTATACTGTTCTGTAGTCTCCCTTATGTGTTACAATTATTATACTTCCATAACCGGGTATCCAGTCAATTGCGGAAACAACACCTTCAGCAACAGACTTAACACTAAAATCAGCAGTTGCCTGGATATCAACACCATAATTTAAGGTCACAGTATTCAACTTGGCATTTCTGTTTTCCCCGAATTTTTTAATAATTTTGCCGCCTGAAACAGGCCAGTTAAGGCGCCCCTTCAGCGCAGAAAAAGAAGAAAAGGAGGATGTTGAAAGGTCTACATCGTAATCTTCAGCAGTTTCCGTTTTGGGAGAAACAGACGTTTCGGTTTTAGAAGCCTTAGGAGTTTTTACAACTGCTTTGCTCCTTGCAGCTTTTTCTTTTTCTATTTTAGCCAGTCTTTCTGCTTCTTCTTTCCGTTTTCTCTCAGCATCTTCAATCAGCTTTGTAATCAGGTTTTTAATTTTAATTTCAGCACCGCGTTTGGCATCAAGGTCTTTCCGTAATTCAGCCTTATCATTCCTGATCTTACTCAGGATTTTTTTCCCTTCTGTAAGTTTAACCTCAAGTTGTTTTTCCTCAGTCTCTTTTTGCCCTGCAAGCTGTTCTTTTTCTTTCTTTTCAGATTCCAGCTTTGACTTAATGACAATAAGTTTCTCTTTATTAAGTTTTAAGTCTTTGAGGTCTTTTTCACGGCTGTCAGAAAACTTTTGCAGGTATTTATATCTTAAAACAGCCTGTTCAAGTGATTTGGAATCAAACAAACCTGCCAGTTCACTTGCTTTTCCGTTTTTATATATAGAAAGGACGTATTTTGAATAATTTTCCTTAAGCTGTTTAATTTCTTTTTCAAGTTTAACAATTTCCCCTGAACTGGCAGCTATTTCGTCTTCTTTTTCTTTCTCTTCTGCTCTTAACTTGTTAATAAGTTTATTAAGTAAAAAATTCTGGCGGCTGTAATTTTCCACTGCAGCATAAGATTCTTTTTCCTTTTGCGCTCTTGAATTTATCTCAGCTTCCAGTTCAGCTATTTCTTTTTTTATTCCTGAAAGTTCAACTTTTTTTTGCTCAATTTGTTTCTTCTCCTGGGCACTGCCTGTAACGACGAAACAGAAAAAGCACAATAGTATGTATTTAAAGGCATTTACCATTTGATAACAGTTGCATCATCAGGGACATCAAAATTTATATAAATATCTTTTTTATTGGCACGCATATTTCTATAATCAATCTGTAAAAGCTGATTATCGCGCAAATTTTTTATCTGTATGTTATAAGGAACTGCAACCCCTTCAAGTACTGAAAATTTTGAATACTTCCCTTCCAATAAATTTCCTTCGCCGTTACTTAGTTCATATTCATCAATACTTAGCTCTCTTACATCAACAACATATTTGGTTTGAAGATTTGTCTGATTATCCATATACTTCAATATATACTGATCATATACAACCTCATAACCATTTGGGGGGAGATATAATTTATCTGTAAGGTTAACTGAACCAACAAATGCATCCATTAAATCGTTAAATGAAAGATTTATTTTAAATATTTCTTTTAAAATATCATCGCTGGGCTGACCTTCATAAACAGTATTCTGCATTGCATCATAAAAAGCAAAATTATTTTTTGTTACATAAGCCTGTGCCAGTTCAATACCAAAGGGCCCCATAATAGTAAGAGAAATTGAATCAGGTTTTGAAACAACAATTTTAAATGTAGCGCTGTTATTAAGCTGGTCTGATTTTATTGATATTGTACCGGTTCCTTCAAACGTTTTAATACGGCGCCTGTTAGCTTCAAGTTTATTTATAAGCCTTTCAGAAGGAAGTATTTCAACCTCTTCTGTAGGTTTGGAAGGTATACAGCCATTAAAGTATAATGCCGGAGCAATTACTATAAAAATAAAAAACAAAAATCTTTTCAAATTTCACCTTTTTCAATTTTATCTTTTAATTTCTTATTTGTTGAGTCCATATCAAAGGATTTCTGCCACATTTTTAGTGCTTCATCCTTCTTCCCCATCATATATAAGACGTCCCCAAGATGCTCTAATGTTACAGATGTTTCACCGTCAATCTTTATTGCTTTCTCAATATTCTCTTTAGCCTCTTTATAACTGCCGAGTTTAAAATAAATCCAGCCTATAGTGTCAAGATAAGATGAATTCTGAGGATCAGCTTTAATGGATATCTTAACCATGCTTAAAGCACGGTTAAGCTGCAGCCCTCTTTCTGAAAGTGAATAAGCATAGTTATTATTTACCAGGGCGTTAAGCGAATCAATACTTAATGCATGTTCATATACACTATCACATTGCGACCACATTTCCATGGAATCATAAACAAGCCCTAGTGTTCCCATTAGGTTTACGTCATCTGGTTTTAAAGCAAGTGCTTTAGTAAGATAATTAATTGCTTCGGTACGTTCTTGTAGCTGGTTTAATGTATACCCATAAGCAGATAATGCTGTTACATCAGAAGGATTAAGATCAACAGCTTTTTTAAGATAGACCTTTGCTTCAGCATGCTTTTCACCCTGCGAAAGTGAAAGCCCTAACAGAAGATTAACCGGGAAATTCTCAGGAAATGATTCAACAGCTTTTTGAAGTACTATAACAGCATCATCATATTTCTTATTGTCAAAGTACATTCCGGCAAGCCTTACCCATCCATCAACATTCCAGCCTGCAAGTTCTGTTACTTTTTTGAAATAACTGATAGCAAGAGAATCATTTTTTTCATTAACTGCTATTGCACCAAGATACATTTTTACCTGCCAGTCAGTTGTATCTTTATCAATTTTGGTAAACATTGATTTGGCAATTGGCAAAAGGCTGCTATCCTGGAAGGACTGGCTGAAAAAAGAACCAGCTATCTTAACTTTTATATCAAGAGGAACATCCGGCTGCCCAAGTATATATGAATACTCTTCAGATGCTTTGGTCCAGTCATTTTTAGTAAGATATATTTTAGCCTTCTTTTCCCTTGCTTCAAGATCATCGGGAGTTAGTTCAATAATATCATTTAAAATTCCAAGGGCATTATCGTCCATTTTTGTTCGAATGTAAAAATCAGCCAGCAGTTTCTGTAGTGAAGAATTAGCCGGGTCAAGAGCAAGCAGTTCCTTTATATTGGCAGCGGCATCGTCCAAATTCCCAAGCTTTTCATTTATTTCTGCCATTCTTATAAGAACATTCCATTCAGGCCCAATCAAATCAACAATTTTTTTATAAATCCCAATAGCCTGGGCTGGCCGTGTCCCTTCATAAATCATAGCAAGCTGATAGTAGGAAGTAACCCTTGTTGAATCCAGGGCAATTATTCGCTCAAGTACAGCGGCTGAAGAGTCATTCTGGTGGGCAGTAGAATATATTTCTGCCAGCAAATCCAGGTATTCAACACTTTCAGGTTCAAGGGCAACAGCTTTCTTTGAATTTTGCAGGGCAAGAGAAAGTTTATTCAACGCCATGTAGTTCTTTGCAAGGGCGTAATACACACCTGAAGAGGAATCAAGAGCCAGAGCATCCTGGTATTCCAGTATTGCCGCAGCAATATCGCCTTTGGCTTCAGCAGTAGCTCCATTTATAAAATGTTCAAGCGCCGCCTCTTTTGGTTTAGAGACTTCAGCTTGCTTTATTTCATTACCGTTATTGGTAGTTTGAATAGTTGAAGAACATGAACAAATTAAAACCGAAACAAATATGGCACACAGGTATTTATACATAAATATATTAAATTATAATCAATTCCCGGTTTCTTCACCCTGCCCGCCGATAAACAACCGGATTCAAAGCCGGGATGAAGTTTTTCCTTTACTATTGCAATAACTCTGTTATTCTTGCATACAAATATAGTAAAGTCTATCTTTGTAAAAAGAATCAAAAAGGAGGTATGGAAATATTTGATTTAGGCCTGGCATTTGTTTGGGAGTATGACGATGGTTTTATCGAAATGCTGGAACAGGTGCTGCACAGGGCAGGATTAACTACCTATATAATTGGTTACCATAATCTGGAAGAAACCGGAGAACTTATAGCCCACAAAAAACTTGGGTTTAATTTCTATCTTGACCGCGCATGGGATGTGGAAGAATCATTCGAAGAGCTTGGAAAATCTGTTCAACGAAGGAAAACTATTATATTTAACCCTTATAAAAGGGTACTCCACGCTATTGATAAAGCCAGTATGCATCTGGAGTTTCTTACTGCCGGAGTTGATGTTCCATATTCTATTATTATTCCGCCGCGAAAAGAAGTAGAACATATTAAACTTTCGGTAGAAGACCTGGCTATACTTGGCAGACCGTTTATAATTAAACCATGCAACACTACCGGAGGCGGAATTGGCGTTGTAACCGGTGCCGAAACTCTTTCCGAAGTACTGCATGAAAGGTTATCCAATATGGGAGACAAATATATTCTACAGGAAAAGGTTATTCCTGCAGTTTATGATGGCAGGCGGGCATGGTTCCGTTCTTTCTGGGCATTTGGAAAAACAATTCCTGTCTGGTGGGATGACCAGACTCATATATATAACCTGCTGACAATGGATGAGGTAAGCCGTTTTGGATTAAAAAAACTTTTCAATATTACCCGTACTATTGCCCATGTTACAGGTCTTGATTTTTTTTCAACTGAACTTGTTGTAACTGAAAACAGGAAATTTATAGCAATTGATTATGTTAATGACATGTGTGATATGAGGTTAAAATCAATACATTTTGATGGTGTTCCAGATGAAGTAGTGAAGCAGATTATTATAAATCTTTCCAAGATGATGATAAAAATGAAAAAGAATATGTAAGATATATGGGGAGGCTTAACATTTATATTATTGCTGCTATATTATTATTTATTGTTGTTTTTCTGAGTTTTCAATACATTTTCAGTATTTATGAGGTTATATATTCAGTTAATCCCAGGGAACTTTTTGCAGATAATAAATCAACAGTAACAATTTCCGCAGTTCCATTAAATTCTTTTGGGCATAAAGCACCATTTAGAAGTGTATCAACAGTTTTTAATATTGCAGAAGGAAGTGAACTGGCAGATATTGTTTCAAAAGACGAAAAAAATGGTTCTCTAACCCTTCGTGCAAAAGAAAAGCCAGGTATTATTGTTATTCATGCAAAAGCTGAAAAGTCACTTCTCCCCTCCTCTATTGAAATACCGGTACAACTTAATATTGCTGCAAAATGAGCTGAAACAAGACGTTTTTACCTTCCTCACCTAAAAAACCTTCTGATTTTAGTGCCGCTCATCACATATTGTTTTTGTTATTTGATAGAATTTGTTTAAATTTTCGACCGTTAAAGTAAAACGGTTGAAAAGTAAATATGCAAAAGAAGAAATGTAATTCATCAGAACGTTCAGCAGAAAAAGAAAAAGCAATAATCAGTGCAGCCGGAACCCGGTTTGCATTATATGGTTTTTCCAAAGTGTCTATGGAAGAAATTGCAACAGATGTAGGCATGGGAAAAGCTTCGCTTTATTACTACTTCCCCACCAAGGAAAGTGTGTTTCAGGCGGTGATTATTGAAGAAATGAATGAATTTCTGAAAGAGACTGAAAAAACACTTAAATCTGAAATGACAGCATCAAAAAAGATAATTGAGCTGGTAAAAAACAGGTTCGTATTTATTCAGAAGTTTCTTAACCTGGGAGCTTTAACAGTTTATTCATTCCACGACCCCAATTCAATATACAAAAAATATTTAGCAGTTTTCGAAGAAAAAGAACTTGAATTTACCAATGCTGTTATAAAAGAAGGACAGATAAAAGGCGAATTCAGCGAAAATATTGACCCCAAAGCAGGGATTACTCTTGTCCACACTCTTCATGGATTAAGGGTTCGTGCAATAAAAAGATACATTTTGCCGCCGGGAATGAACTTTCCGGAAGCAATAGATGAATTGCAGGAAGAGATGAACATTTTAGTTAAAATTTTTATAAAAGGTATATCTAAATAATATATGATTACAGGAGACAAACAGAATGTCTGTTAATGATAATAATTTAAGTAACTATGAAAATGCAGATCAGGATATCAATTCAGTTCCGTTATATAAAAAGAAAAGCCTTTGGATTGGATTGGTTTTAATCCTCATAGTAATAGGTACTGGTGCATATTGGTTTATAGGAAGCCTGGGGACTATTTCCACAGATGATGCTTTTATTGATGGCAATAGATTAAACATAAGCCCAAAAGTACTTGGCAGAATTGTAAAGCTATACGCTGATGAGAGGGATACTGTTCACGCCGGGCAGTTAATTGCTGAACTTGATTCAACAGACCTTCTTGCAAGGCTTAGCCAGGCAAAAACAATGATTGAAAATGCGAAGGTAAGTATTGAGCTTGCAAAAGTTAATGTTGAAAAAGCACAGATTGATTTTGACAGGGCTTCAGCTCAGTATAAAGACCATATCCTTCCAAAAGCAGATTATGATAATGCATTAAAAAAACTGGAAACTACCCAGGCAGAATATAAAATTGCATTAAGTAAAGTTACTGTTGCAGAATCTGACCTGGCTGTTATTAAATCAAACCTGGATAACACTAAACTATATTCTACCATAGATGGGGTAGTTGCAAAAAAATGGATACTGCCTGGTGATATAGTTCAGCCCGGACAATCTATATTGACAATTTACGACATGAAAAACATCTGGGTAACTGCTGAACTTGAGGAAACAAAAATTCATGCACTTAAAATTAATGATAAAGCTGAAATTGAAATAGATGCTTACCCCGACCAGAAGTTTACCGGAAGAATTTACCAGATAGGAACGAATACTGCAGCACAGTTTTCTCTTATACCGCCCTCAAATGCTTCGGGTAATTTTACCAAAGTAACACAGCGTATACCGGTTAAGATATCTGTTGAGCCCGAACATACCAACAGCAAAATAAAGTACGGATTTCTTCCTGGAATGTCTGTGGAGATAAAAATAAAAGGGCATCAAAATGGTTAGGCTGCTAAGGAAAAATGTAATAAAGATAGTACCTTCACTGCATCATGAACATGCACAGTACAAATGGTGGGTTTTGCTTAGCGTTATGGTGGGTACTTTTATGGCAGTACTTGATTCCACAATTGTTAATGTAGGCCTTTCAAAAATGACGGCAGCTTTCGGAACCAGTATAGATAAAATTGAATGGGTGCTTACAGCATATCTCTTAATTTTTGCTGTAATGCTCCCCTCTTCTGGTTGGATTGCTGATCATTTGGGTTATAAAAAAACGTATTTTGGCGGGATGTTCCTTTTTACACTTGGGTCCCTGCTATGCAGCCTTTCCTGGAATGAAGATGCTTTAATTTTTTTCAGAGTAGTACAGGGAGCTGGTGCAGGTTTTATTATGCCTGTAGGAATGGCAATTGTAACCCGTGAATTTCCCCCTGAACAAAGAGGCACTGCCCTTGGATTCTGGGGTATTTCATCTGCCGCTTCTGTTTCTCTTGGACCTCTGGTAGGCGGATACCTTATTGATACTTATTCATGGCACGCTTTATTTGATGTTAACATTCCGGTAGGTATTGTGGGGCTTATAGCCATTTTACTTATCCAGCGAGAATTTAAAACAGATAAAAAGACAAATTTTGATACGCTTGGATTTTTAAGCATGAGCATATCCCTTACATTTTTACTGCTTGCACTATCTGATGGCAATGCTTCATGGAATACGGGAGGATGGACTTCAACATTTATTCTTTCATGCTTTTTTATTTCGGCAATAAGTTTTATTGTATTTATTATTACTGAAATAAATGTTAAACATCCTATTGTTGATTTAACACTTTTCCGGGACAGAAATTTTGCTTCCGGTTCAGTTGTACTTTTTGTTTTTGGAGTAGGATTTTTTGGAAGCACTTTTCTGCTTCCGTTATACCTGCAAAACTCACTTGGGTATACAGCTTTTCAGGCAGGGTTGGTTTTTCTGCCGCTTGGAATTGTACAAGCAATAGTATCCCCTCTTTCAGGTAAATTAACTCAGAAGATAAACCCTATCTACATGGTTTTATTAGGGATAATTCTCCTTACTTGGTCATTGTATGCTTATGGATTCTTTTCGCTTCAAACAGAAATGCCAGCTATACAAATTCCTTTAATTGTACGTGCTTTTGGCCTTGGACTGATATTTGTGCCTTTGTCAACTGTTTCGCTGCTTAGTATATCAAGCAGAAAAATGGCACAGGCATCAGGTCTTTTTAATACAATAAGGCAGATAGGAGGAAGTTTTGGTGTAGCTTTATTGGGCTCGCTTCTTACGAGAAGAACCATTTTTCATACACAGGCATTTGCACAAAACATCGATCAAAACTCACCTGTATTTCATTCAACTGTAGCACATGCGCAAAACTTTGTAAGCAATGCTGTAGGAGGAACCCAGGGAGAAATTGTTTCAAGAGCCAGAGCCCTTGTAATGCTTAATTTGTCATCACAGTCTTTTATTCAGGGGGTAAGTGATGATTTTCTAATTGCAGCTTTACTTACTGCATTTCTTAGTATACCAATATTTTTTTTAAAAACTTCCCAAATGAAGACTCCCAAAAAGGAAGTTAAAGGATAATAATACAACGGATATAATATGACAGGATATTTTAAATACATAACGATTATATTGTTTCTTTTTACAAACATAAACTTGTTTTCACAAAAGTCACTCACATTAAAAGATGTACTCTCTATGACTGTAGGCAACAGTTATTTAATAAAACAAAAAGAATATGAATTAAGTGCTGCCAGTTTCAGGGTTGAACAACAAAAAAGTACCGAACTGCCCACTGCAGTTGCAAACGCTTCATACACAAGAGTAAGCCCTATATCAGAGATGTCATTTGCAGGCCATAATTACGAATTGAATCCTGCAGATAACCTTAATGCCAATATTTCAGTTCACCAGATACTCTATGATTTTGGCAAGCGGGAATCACAGGTTAATTATGCGTCATCACTCCTTAGTTCAATTACTGATAATGAAGAACTTATTAAGAATGACCTTTCAAACCAGGCACTTAATGTTTTTTATGGGATTCTGTTCCTGCAGCAAAGCGCAGCAGTAAAAGATACAGAATATGCAGCATTAACAGAACATCTTAAAACTACTGAACTGAAAGTTAAAGATGGAACCGCTACTGATTATGATGCGCTGAGCACCAGGGCAAAAATGGCAGAAATTAAAAATGAACAAATTGAGATAAGAAATGAAATTGAAAAACAGATTGTTATTCTTGAACAACTGACAGGAATTGACAGGAAAAGTGAAATTAATATAAGTGGTGAACTGGAACTGCCTGTATATAGTTTTAATACAGATTCAGTAATAAATACTGCTTTTAATCAGCGCCCGGAACTTAAACTACTTGCAGACGAGAAAAACTCTGCAATGCTTATGAAAGATGCTTCAGCAAAGCTCGACCAGCCGGTTTTCAGCGCCGATGTTGCTTATGGTATAAGAAACGGATATGAACCAAATCTTGATGCTCTGCGGGGAAACTGGTCAGCTAATCTTACAGTAAGTGTACCTGTTTTTAATGGCTATCTTACCAAAAACAAAATAAGTGAGGCTGATGCTGTTATTGAAGCAGATAACCAGAAAATATTTCATACCAGGGACCTTATAACAACAGATGTCTGTAATTCATTAAATGATTTCAAATCGGCTGTGGAAAAGATAAGTAATACCTCAGTTCAGATTGAATACTCAGAAAAATCACTTGAACGGGTAAAGCTGCGTTATAACAGCGGCTCGGCAACTAACCTTGAAGTACTGGATGCCGAGACTATGTTAACCCAGGCAAGACTACAGTATATACAGGCAAAATACAAAAGTGTTGTAAACTACTACATGGTTCGCAAAGCCGCCGGGGATAAGATTTACTCTATGTAACATATTATACAAGCAGGCAGAAAATGCCTGCTTTTTCCTTTTCAAAAACCAGTTCAGCACATAACATTTTACGTGAAATAATTCTTGTAAATTCCCCTTTTTTAAATATTTATTATTATTTTCGCAATAGAAAAAAATATTAAGAGGTAACATGAAACGGATATTCACTATTATAATTGCCGCAGTTATATCCTTTTCAGCTTTTGCTCAGGGTACTGCAGGTGAAGGTGCAAAATACGAATACCGTTCTCTTATTGATATGCCCACAGCCGGCATACTTGAAAAAGGATATGTAGGAACAACTACTGATATTCTTCCCGGCGGAACTGTTATTGCAAAACTTGAAGTTGGTGTTTTCAATAATGTAAGTTTTGGTATATCCTATGGCGGTGCAAATATTATTGGCGCCGGTTCACCTGACTGGTATAAACTGCCCGGAGTTAATTTCAGATTCCGTTTGTTTGATGAATCTGTTACCACACCGGCTATTTCCCTTGGTTTTGATTCACAGGGAAAAGGCGTTTATTTTGATTCTACTTCACGTTATGCAATTAAATCTCCCGGTTTTTACGGGGCTGTAAGTAAAAACTTTGCATTTCTTGGCTTCCTTAGCCTTCATGGATGTGCAAATTACAGTCTTGAAACAAAGGACGGGGACAACTTCCTTAATATAATGGTCGGTTTTGAAAAAACTATCGGCAGCAACCTTTCAATTATTGGTGAATATGATTTTGCACTAAATGATAATACAACTGATATGTATGGAAACGGCAGCGGTTATCTGAATCTTGGTATCCGCTGGGCAATGGCTGAAGGTTTTACTCTTGGCATCGATCTCCGCGATTTACTGGATAATAAAAAATGGGCACCAAGCACCGCCGACAGGGCACTGAAAATTGAGTATATAAAAAGCATTTTCTGACCTGTTTTTTAGTTATCCGGTTCAATAATTTAGGAAATAAATTATTGCCGTATCAGAGATTTTTTAAGGCTTTTCCCCTGCTTTTTATCCCTATTTAGGGAACTTTAAGAGAATTCTGCATATATAATTATTGTAAGTTATATGTGTTAAATAAAATCGAAATCCCGGTACCCTGTATATTAATATAAACAGAAGAGTCTATTTTAATATACAGTAAGCTGGTATAATATAAGCTTTTGATGACTGATTTATCCATTTTATACGGCTCGATTTTTGCGCATATTTGAATATGACTTATGGAGGAGAAAATGCAAAATATTAAACGGATGTTAGTTACACTTGTTTTGGTTTCCGGAATCTTTTTTAGCGGATGTTACACACAGGTCGCTACAAAAGGTTATGACCGGGACAGGTATTCTTCCTACAACCAGCAGGAAGATGATTCATATTACGATGATAACCAGGGAGACACAGAAGATACTACTTACACCGGTAATGACGAGTACTATGATGATGGAGTTACAATAAACAATTATTATGGCCCCGGCTACAGCAGGTATTACTGGGGTTATTATCCCTCCATTTCTATGGGTTTAACATGGATCGGCTATGGTTATTATGACCCGTGCAGTTATGATCCATATTACTGGGGTTCGCCAATTTACTGGAGTTACGATCCATTTTACAGGTTCCCTAATTATAACTTCTGGGGATACTACGGATATCATCATGGCTGGGGCGGATATGACTATGCTTATGACAATGGATACAGGTACAGGGATGGCAGAAGTGAAGATATATACAGGCTGCGAAACGGAGGCGAAAGAGGACTTTATACTACCGCACGAGGCGGAACTTCAACCCGTGGCGGTGGTGCTGTATCAAGATCGGTTGCTGACAGAGACCGTGTAACAACAAATGTTAGAAATAATGAGGCCCGTGCAAGAAGTAATTCAGATATAAGAGAAAACTCTGTCCGCAGAAGAGAATTAAACAGAGATGCGGCTAATGTAAGAAGCAGTGAAAGAAGTACAAGTATCAGCAGTGAAAGAAACACCAGAACAAATACAGACAGAACCTCAGTAAGAAGTTCTGAAAGAAGAACATCAGCAGGCAGAGAGAATGCCCGGGTAAGCAGCGGCAGTTCTAATTCGCGGGTTGAACGTTCAAAGAGTTCAGGGAAATCATCTGTAAGCTCAGGCCAGAGAAGTTCAGGCTCAAGGCCTCAGTACAATACACCAAGAGGAAGCAGCTCATCAGGCAGAAGCTATTCTCCTCCAAGCAGCAGCTCGGGCCCGTCCAGAAGTTCAGCTCCATCATCCGGCAGTTCGCGCGGTGGAGGAAGCAGGGGCGGTGATTCCGGCAGAAGGACAAGGTAATTTTATGAAAAAGATAGTCTTAATAAACAGTTTATTAATAATCATGGTATTCTTCTCAGGATGTTATACTGTAGTGTGGAATCCAGATGATGATTTGCCAACTGCTGACTCTCAAAGCAGTGAAGATGAATATTATGATGACGGTGGTTATTACAGGGATAACTACTATGGCGGTTATGGTTATTATTACGAAACTCCATGGTGGCAAAATCTAAGAGGCGGAACTGTTACTACAAAAGCTTCAAACAGCGGTAATAGCAGCAGCGGCACCAGTTCTACTATGGAAAGAATAAGAAATCGTGATGGTTCACGCAGTACTGAAAGCGGACGTGTTATGACTGCCCCGGCTGCAACTACTTCTGCATCAGGCAGCAGTTCATCAGGAAGCTCTGCAGCTAAAAGCGGTTCATCCACCGGTACACGGGAAAGTGCTCAAAGTGCAACTAAAGAAAATTCAGGTACATCAAGCAGATCCGGTTCTACTTCATCAGATAATGCTAACCGGGTCAGAAATAATGACGGAGGAAGAAATGACGGGGGTAAAAGATAATGAATAGCTTAATCTCAAAATTCAGCAAGCTTTTTTGTTTTACCATGCTGTTTTCAGCTTTTACATTTGCTCAAAATATAAATGATGCGCTCAGGCTGGCAACACCGGGGCTTGGCTCTAATGCCCGCGCCCTGGGTATGGGTAACAGTTATATAAGTTTAAGTGATGATGCTTCTGCTGCTTATTTTAATCCTGCTGGTTTTGGCCTTCTTAAAAGGATTGAATTTTCAGGCGGTTTAAGCTACCAGAATGTAAGCAATTCAACAACTTTCTTTAATGAAAGTACTGATTATTCAAACAGCAAAACAAGGCTTGACCGTATAAGCTTCGCTTTCCCCTTCCCTACAACACGGGGAAGCCTGGTTTTTGGTTTGTCTTATCATAATACTAAAGATTTAACCGGCGCTATGAAGTTTAACGGGTATAATGGCGGAAATACTTCTCTAATACAGGATTTAAATACCGATGGTAATATTCCTTATGACTTGTTCCTGACTGACGATAAGTATAATACTCCTTTTAATGGTAAACTTCAGCAAAGTGGTTCTATACTTAATTCCGGCGGAATAAATAACTGGACTTTCTCAGGTGCAGTTGAAGTTTATAAAAATGTTTTTGTCGGAGCTAATATTAACATCATAACAGGAACTTATGAATCTAATAATGAATATTATGAAGATGATGTTAATGGAATTTACCAGGCTAATATTGTTGAGAATGACTCAAGAACAAAAGATTTTCAAACATTTTATCTTAACAGGATTATTAACTGGGATTTATCCGGCTGGGATGCGAAGCTGGGCTTTCTTTATCAATTGAAGAATAATGCCCGTTTTGGCTTTACAGTACAGTTCCCAAAAACATATCATATCGAAGAAAACTTTGATGTAAGCGGCTACAGCCAATTTTTGGACACAAGATTTAACCTTAACTCCGGTGACTATTCTGATAAAGTTAAATATGATGTTGTTACACCTTACGAAATATCTGCCGGATTCTCTTATAATTATGCCGGTTTGATAATAAGCGCCGAAGGTACCCTTATCGATTATTCACAGACTGAATTTGACCATGATGGTGAGGGACTTACAACCACATATATCAATAATATAAATAAGAATATTAAAGACCAGCTTACTGCAGTGCTTAATTATAATATTGGACTTGAATACACAATACCAACAGCAGGTATAAGACTAAGAACCGGTTTTATTATGATGCCTTCTGCTTATAAAAATGATCCTTCAGAATACGATAAAAAGTATTTCACAGCCGGTATAGGATTCCTGACAGATGAAACAATAGGCATTGATCTTGGTTATGCACATGGCTGGTGGAAAGACTTCGGCGATAATTACGGAACTAATGTTTCCCGTACCTTACAGGATATAACTACCGATAAGGTAATTGTTTCAGCTACTTACAGGTTTTAATAATACCTGATATTTGACTTAGAAAAAAGAGCGTCATAAATTTTATGACGCTTTTTTATTTTAAAATCAGGAGGCTCTATTAAAGGACTCGTTTCCCGTGTTGAAAGTAAAGATTATTATGTATTTGATAAAAATACAGGCGGTACTGTCAGGTGCAGCCTTAAAGGTAAATTCAAGAAAGAGTTTAACCTTAAGAAAGATAAACTATATCATACTGATATTGCCATTGTTGGCGATAATGTTGAATTTGAAATGAATGAAGATGGTTCAGGTGTAATTTTTAAAGTTCTTGAACGCAGTAATTCACTTTCCCGTAAAGTACCCAAAATTAAAGGGGCAAGTTACCGCGGAGAAAGGCTTGAACAGATAATAGCTGCTAATATTGATACTCTTTATGTTGTAAGCAGTACATCCAATCCGCCTTTTAATAATAAAACTATTGACCGTTTCCTGGTAGCTGCTGAAAGTGCCCGCATAGATGTTAACCTGGTTATAAATAAAACAGACCTTGCAGAAACAGAATTTATAAATGACTGGATAAGGCTTTATTCAGAAATTGGTTATAAAGTATTCCCTGCCAGCGCAAAAACCGGGGAAGGAATAAATGAAATAAAGGAATCTTTGCACAGTAAAAGAAACTTGTTTTGGGGACAATCAGGCGTTGGAAAGTCATCACTTCTGAATATACTTTTTCCCGGCCTAAACCTGGCAACAGGAGAAATAAGCACTTTTACTGACAGAGGCACACATACTACAGTTACTTCTGTTATGATAAAAACCTCTGATGACACATTTATTATTGATACACCCGGTGTAAGGGAAATTGACCCTTTTGGAGTAAAAAAAGAAGATCTCGGACATTATTTTATTGAGTTTTCTGATTTTATTCCCGGCTGCAGATTTAATACCTGTACTCATCAGCATGAACCCGGCTGTGCTGTAATTGAGGCGGTTGAAAATGAAGAAATATCGGTGGAGAGGTATGACAGCTATCTCAGGATTCTTGATACAATAGAAGATGATATTATTTACAAATGACAGGAACAAATATTGTGCATATTTAACAAACAAACCAGTTTTTTTAAGCATCCCGGGTTTTTGATAAAAGCACATTTTATGTTATTGTAAACATTTACGAATAGATATATATTTGCAGAAAAAAAATCAGTAAATGGAAGACATTATCTCAAAGTCCGTTGGGGATTTTAATCAATTTCTCGCCGGCCATGAAATTACTTTGAAGAAAAGGCCGGGAAGCACACTTATTAGTTATGCTGCTATTATTGGTAAAAAAGACTTTTCATTTTTACACAGCATAAATAATTACATGAAAACACCGGCAAGAAGTTTCTATTTCAGGCAGCCTGATAAGGCTTTTGCATTTCTTGCAGTTAATTCATGTATTGTTATTTCTGAAAACGGCCCGGGAAGGTTTGCTTCAACTGACAAAAAAATTAAAGAGTGGAAAGACAAATTTTTACATAACCTGGATATTATAAATACCCGGCGGATTCCTCTTTTTGTGGGCGGTATGAAATTTACGCCTGAACATCCTGATGATTTATGGAACGATTTTTACGACTCTTCATGGTTTGTTCCTGAATTTATGTTAATTGAAAACAATGGCACAAATTACCTGGTTTATAATTTTATTTATCAAAAAAATATTGATAAAAATTCCCTGGCAGACAGATATAAAAGAATATTCGAAAGTATTCTAAACAGCCCGCCAAAATCCGAATCCGGGACAAATACTATAATAAAAGAATTTGAAGGCGGCTCACCCAAAGACAAAAAGAAATGGAAACAACTGGTATCAGCAGGTATTGAAGAGTTACTTGATAAAAAAGCCGAAAAAATAGTCTATTCCCGCAAGATTGGATATGTTTTAAACAAAGAACCGGACTTTAGCTACATAGCATCTTTTCTTGGGGAAAAATATCCTGGCTGTGCAGTATTTGCATTCCATCAGAATAATTCAGTTTTTTTTGGTGCAACCCCCGAGAAACTTGCTGTTGTTTCAAATGGCAAAATTGAAATTGATGCCCTTGCCGGTTCAGCCCCAAGGGGAAAAGATGATGCTGAAGATGAAATGATTACAGCATCTTTGCTTACTGATAATAAAAACCTAATTGAACACAACTTTGTTGTAAATTATATAGTCAGTTCTCTTAAAAATTTTTCTTCTGAAATAGAAAAAAGTGCAACCGGGATAAAGAAGCTAAAAAACATTCAGCACCTTTATACAGGTATCACAGCCCGGCTAAAATCAGCCGGTACACTTTTTCAGTTATTAAGTGAGCTCTTCCCTACCCCGGCAGTATGCGGAGTACCAAGAAAAACTGCCCTGGAAAATATAAAAAAGAATGAACCTTTTAATCGTGGTATGTATGCTGGTTTAATTGGCTGGTTAAACATAGACGAGGAAGCCGAATTTGTAGTAGCAATCCGTTCTGCTGTAATAAAAGGAAATAAACTATTTGTTTTTGCAGGCGGTGGAATAGTAGCAGATTCGAATCCTGAAGAAGAATTTAATGAAACTGAACTGAAACTTAAACCGATTCTCTCTATCTTTCAGAATGAAAATTAAAATAAACAAAAACATTTTATGGACTGAGGCTTTTTCCAGAGAACTGTCCGAAATTGGGGTAAAATATGCATGCATATCTCCAGGGTCCAGAAACACGCCATTAACATTAGCATTTGCTAATAACAAGAAAATAAAAACTTTTATTCACATAGACGAAAGAAGCAGCGGCTTTTTTGCACTGGGAATTGCCAAAGCAACAGGCAGCCCTGTTGTTCTTGTTTGTACTTCAGGTACAGCAACAGCGGAATTCTATCCTGCAATTATTGAAGCATACCAGCATCGTATTCCACTGATTGTCTGCACTGCAGACAGGCCCCCGGAGCTAAGAAATCGCGGAGCTAACCAGACAATCAATCAAAATAATTTATATAAAAACCACATCAGGTGGTTTTTTGATGTAGGCCTGCCAAAAACGGATTTAAAAAGTATTACTCATATAAAATCTGCAGCAGAAAAAGCAGTTTATAACAGTTGTATAAAATCACGCGGCCCTGTTCATCTTAACTTTCCTTTCAGGAAACCTTTTGAACCGGATTCATATACTGATGAAATAAGTAAAAGCCTTAATAACTTTGCATTAACTCCGCTTTCATCAACTGAAAAAGTATTTGCTAAAAAAGAGAAGAGTATCTCAAAGCAAAAATGGTTTACTGAAGTATTAAACATTGTTAAGAAAAAAAGGAAAGGTATTATAGTTGCCGGACCTGAAAATTTTACTCCACAGTTTGCTGAGTATTGCCAGAAACTATCGTTGAGGCTTGGTTATCCTGTTTTTGCCGATGGAGCATCACAGCTTAGGTTTGGCAGTCATGATAAGCAAAACATAATATCAAACTTTGAGGGTTTCCTTCGTTCAAAGTGTTTTTCTGATAAATATAAACCGGAAATTATACTTCAATTTGGCAGAACAATAACATCCAAAGCACTTGATGAATACCTTAACAAATGCACTGCGGCAAGATATATTGTAAATGATTATGGTGACTGCTTCGATCCATCAGGGAAAGCAAAAGCTGCACTGGCATACGAACCAGGTTTATTTTGCAAAAGTTTATTAGCTGCTGCTGATAAATACAAAGTTCCGGCTCCCGATTCTGACTGGACAAATAAATTTATAAAGGCTGAAGAAATTTCCGACAAAGTAAGAGATAAAATTATTTCTAAAGCTAAGTTCCCTGCTGAAAGCTGTATTCCGGAAGAGGTATTGAACATTATACCTGACGGGACAAAGATTATGATGTCCAACAGCATGCCGGTAAGAGACTTCGATTATTTTGCACCCAAAATCAGGAAAGAGATTACTGTTTTTAATAACCGCGGGGCAAGCGGTATTGATGGAATTACTTCAACGGCTCTGGGTATTGCTTCATCCGGTAACTCTCCAACGGTGCTTATTACCGGTGACCTTGCTTTTTATTATGATTTAAATGGATTGCTTGCTGCTGCAAAGTATTCGATTCCCCTGGTTGTAATACTTGTAAATAACAATGGCGGCGGAATTTTTGAAGTTCTTCCAATTTCTGATTATGGCAAAACATTTAAGGAGTTTTTTATTACTCCGCATAACCTGAATTTTGCAGCATTTGTAAAAGCATATAATGGTTCATATTATAATGCTAAAAACGAAGCAGGATTCAGAAAAGCACTTAAGTCTGCAATAACGGCAAAAAAACTTACTGTAATTGAAATAAAAACAAATGCAGTTAAATCACTTGCCATAAGAAGAAAGTTCTGGGCTGCTGTTAACAGTACACTTGAACAGGATAAATCTTTATAATATGAAGATACTATTCCCTGGTTTTAGTATTAATGCTGAAATATTAAGGCCCCGCAAATCATCAAAGTATATTTTTTTACTTCATGGTTTTACCGGGTCATTAAATGACTTCAGAAATATTGCCGGAAAAATAGACCAGGAATACACTGTCGCGGGAATTGATATAATCGGGCACGGAGAGAGTGATTCCCCCGAAGATATACTACTCTATTCCGCCGCAGAAATTGCAGCACAGTTTAAAAAAGTTATAAATGAATTTACTTCTGACAGAGTTGTACTTGCAGGCTATTCCATGGGAGGCAGAGCTGCTATTTCATTTGCAGTAAACTATCCTCACCAGCTAAAAGGGCTTATTCTTGAAAGCTGCAATCCTGGTATTGATAACCAACCTGAAAAAGAAATGCGGATAATACAGGATAATAAAGTTATTGGAATTATTGAATCTGCCTCAATGGAAAATTTTACTGACTACTGGATGGACCTGGATATCTTCAGTACACAAAAAAAACTGCCCTATGAAATAATAAGAGCCATAAGGAATGCAAAGTTAAAAAACAATAAAACCGGGCTTATCAATTCGCTAAAAGGATTCGGTACAGGTGTTATGCCTTCTTTTCATAATAAACTTAAAAATATAAATATACCGGCTCTTATAATCTCCGGAGAACTTGATAATAAATACTCTTGTATCTGTGAAGAAATGTCAAAGAATATACCCTTAAGCAGGCATGTTAGCATAAAATCAGCAGGCCATAACACTCACCTTGAACAGCCCGAACAGTTTATTTCTGCTGTTAATACTTTTCTTTCAGAATTACAGTAACTCATAATAACCTGGCCTTAAAGTAAAATAATATTTCCAATTCGCGAACAAAGCAGATGCTTTTAGCATTTTGGACAGACACCCTTTTTGTCTATTTTTGTACAATTTTATATTAACAAAACAACTAAAAACAGGTTTTTATATGAGTTTTAACTGGAAAAAAGCCAAAGATTATACTGACATCATCTATGAAAAAATGGATGGAATTGCAAAGATTACTATTAACAGGCCGGAGGTAAGAAATGCTTTCAGGCCGGAAACTGTTATTGAAATGTATGATGCATTTGCAGATGCACGCGAAGATCAGTCAATTGGTGTTATTTTATTTACAGGTACAGGCCCGGCAAAAGACGGCAAATATGCTTTTTGTTCAGGCGGTGACCAGCGCATACGCGGGGACAAAGGCTATGTTGGCAAAGATGGGGTTCCACGCCTTAATGTACTTGACCTTCAAAAACTTATAAGAAGTATTCCAAAACCGGTAGTAGCTCTTGTTGCCGGGTATGCTATTGGCGGCGGGCATGTACTGCATGTTATATGCGATCTGACTATTGCCGCTGATAACGCAATATTCGGACAAACAGGCCCCAAAGTAGGCAGTTTTGACGGAGGGTTTGGCGCAAGTTTTCTTGCCAGGGTTGTCGGCCAGAAAAAAGCCCGTGAAATTTGGTACCTCTGCAGGCAGTATAATGCACAGGAAGCTCTTGAAATGGGGCTTGTTAATAAAGTAGTTAAAGTTGAAGAACTGGAAGCTGAGGGAGTGGAATGGGCAAAACAAATGCTGCAGCATAGTCCCCTTGCTTTACGCCTTCTTAAATCATCCTTTAATGCTGAACTTGACGGACAAACAGGTATACAGGAACTTGCAGGTAACGCTACCCTGCTTTATTATATGTGTGAAGAGGCCCAGGAAGGAAAAAAAGCTTACCTTGAGAAAAGGAAACCTGACTTTGATAAATTTCCGAAGCTTCCCTAAATCATGAAACATTTGCAAAACAAGACTGTATATGCACCAAGAATAAGTATATACAGCCCTGTTTCATACATTATTAAATGAAACTTATTTTAGAAAGATTTTTTATTAAATGACTAACTTTAAAAAGTGGGTTATCGCAAGCAGGCCCAGAACATTACTGGCAGCAGTTGTACCTGTTATGGCCGGTTCAGCGCTTGCAGTTCATAAAGGCAGGTTTTATTTTACTTATTCTTTTGTTGCACTCCTATGTTCACTTCTTATCCAGATTGGAACGAATTTTACCAACGATTTATATGATTTTATTAAAGGAGCTGATACTGAACAGCGAAAAGGCCCGTTGAGGGTACTTGCTTCAGGGCTTGTAAGCATAAAAGAAATGAAGGCCGCAGTATTTATTGTATTTGCCGCTGCTTTTCTTCTTGGAATGTATCTTGTCTATGCAGGCGGCACATTGATTTTTGTAATAGGAGTGCTTTCCATTATAGCAGGACTGGCTTATACTGCTGGCCCTTATCCCCTTGCTTACAACGGGCTGGGAGATATTTTTGTTTTCCTTTTTTTTGGCGTTGTCGGCACAATGGGAACTTACTATATTCATACGCAGGAAATTACGCTTCTGGCTTTTATTATTTCAATACCTGTGGGAGCTTTAATCACTGATATTCTTGTAGTAAATAATTTCCGCGATATTGAAGAAGATAAAACTTCAAATAAGTATACTCTGGCTGTAAAAATCGGCAAGTCATTTACGCGCTACCAGTTTATTTTGCTGCTGGGGCTTTCTTTTATTGTCCCTCTTATACTTTTTGTTTTCTATAATTTCAATTTCTGGATACTGCTTCCGTGGGTTACACTTCCGCTTGCCGGAAATCTTATCAAAATGCTTTATACTCTTGAAGGAATTCAGTTAAATAAAACACTTGAACTGACAGCAAAATTTTCCGCTTTATTCGGACTGCTGTTTTCATTTGGAATTATATTATAAATGAACAGGCTGATTGAATTATCAGGCAATGCACGTTATCAGGAAGACGGCCCGTTTTTAGTATATGATAGCATCACTACTTTTAGTGAGTTTACGGAGAAGGTTAATAACCATGCTTTATTTTTATATGAAGCAGGCATAAGGCAGGGCAATGCTGTACCGCTGATATTACCCAACAGTCCGTTTTACCTTGTATCAGTATTCGCCCTCTGGAAACTTGGTGCAGTACCTGTTTTGCTAAACACCCGCCTTACAAATACCGAGATAAATAATCTTGTCGATTTTATAAACCCTGCTCAAATAATTTCAGATAACAGCAACTTAACTAAAATAAAAGTAATCAGCTATACAGGTACCACTGAAAAAACATACACTCTTCCCCGGTTTGAAGCCGCCCCGGATAAAACAGCACTTATCCTGTTTACATCCGGTTCTACCGGCAAACCAAAAGGGGTAGAAATTACATTTGAAAACCTTATTGCCAGCGCTGAAAATGCAAATGCTTTTATGCAGCGGGAATTCGAATCACTCCTCGGCCGCTATCCGCAAAGCTGGCTTGCAAGCCTTCCATTTTATCATATAGGTGGTTTTTCAGTTGTAATAAGAGCCTTGTTAAGCGGAAGTGCAGTCATTTTCCCTTATTCTCAATCAGCTGAAGATATATGCTTTGCTGTAAATAAACATAAGCCTGCTTTTGTTTCCCTTGTTTCAACACAACTTAAACGGCTGCTTGAACTTGACTGCTATTTATTATCTGAAGTATCCGGAGTGCTGCTTGGCGGCGGCTTTATTGATGAAGAATTAATCAAAAAGGCTGTCAGTGCCGGTATAAAAACTGCAAAGGGTTATGGCTCTTCAGAAACTTCATCATTTGTATGTGCACTAAACTGCAATAAGAATATCAAACTTTCATCATCAGGCAAACCTGTTTCAGATAATGAGATAATTATTGCAGATGATAACGGCAATACACTCCCTGCCATGCAGGAAGGTGAAATACTAATAAAAGGAAGAACTGTAGCAAAAGGATATTATAAAAATCCTGATGAATCCGGGGAAAAATTCAGGAAAGGATATTTTCATTCAGGTGATATAGGCTATATTGATGAAGAGGGTTACCTCTTTGTTGCAGCAAGAAGGACAGATTTAATAATATCAGGCGGAGAAAATATAAATCCCCGTGAAGTAGAACAGGCAATTCTTAAACATCCTGATATTATTGATGCTGCCGTTATAGGAATAGAAGATAAAGTATGGAGCCATACACCGGCAGCGGTACTGGTAACAAATAATAAAAAACAAATTACACAGCCAGAGCTTAAACAATTTCTTAAAAATGAACTTGCCGGGTTTAAAATACCATCTCTGGTTAAAATAGTGGATAAGCTGCCTAAAACACCATTGGGGAAAATACGGAAAGATAAATTAAAGGAATTATTCAGGAATACCTGAAAATAATAATTAAGCCCGGGTGAATGGCACAATTCATTTTAAGCTGTTTATATAACCATGTATACTTATAGCATTGTCACCGGAAAAAGCATTTATAAAGTTATCGTCCGTAAAGAAGTGGTTCCTTAAGTGCCGGCTTTGCTGCCATTAAATTACAATGGTTTTTAAGACTCACCTAATATGGTAAACAGGCAGGAAAGAAATATCGATAACAAAACCTTACCAGCTATTCTCTGCCCAAACCAAGGATAAGCGATTCTGATTTATCAAGCAGTTCCTGGGGTATATTCTTTAAAATTTCTTTCGAAAGAATGTTAATCAGGTTTCTTTTTATCAGAGCTTTGCTGTAAATAAGTCCTATTTCCCTGCGCGGGATGGGCTTTTCGAATGCCCTGACAAGAGCTTTTTTCTCATCACTCATATCATTCATAGCAAGCTGTGGAAGCAGAGTAATGCCAAAATTCTGCTCAACAAGTTTCATCAGCGTATTTATTGAGCCGCTTTCAAACAAAAATTTCTTCTCATTTTTGCCCTTAGCCTGGTCATCCCCGCAAATTCTTAATGTCTGTTCCCTGAAACAATGCCCTTCCTTTAACAGCAGCAAGTCTTCCCTGGGAATCTCCCCAACTTTTATTTTTTCTTTTTTATAGAGCGGGTGGCTTTCTGATACATACAATAAAAATGGTTCAAAATAAAGTGACTGCTCAATCAGGTCAACATTATTTATAGGAAGAGCAAGTATACCTACATCAATAAGGTCTTTCTTCAGATATTTTATTATTTCACGTGTAGTAATTTCATTTATGATAAGTTCAATCCTGGGATATCTTGTTGTAAATGACTGCAGAAAAAGAGGAATAAGATACGGCGATATTGTAGGAATAATACCAACACGCAGTATACCTGAGTTATCGCCTGTTTCATTTTCAACTATATCAGTTAGCCTGCCTGCTTCCTGAAGTATAATTCTTGCCTGCCTTAATACTTTAACACCCATTTCAGTAGCTGAAACAGGCTGTTTACTGCGGTCGAATATAAGAATTCCAAGTTCTTCTTCCAGCTTTTGTATCTGCATACTAAGTGTAGGCTGGGTAATGAAACAATGCTCCGCCGCTTTACTGAAGTGCTTAAAATTATCAACGGCTACAATATATTCCAACTGCGGTAAGGTCATGTACTTTCCTGTATTTTCTGCAAAACAAATTTACGAATTTAATGAGAGAGCAAAAAACGGCCAGGATTAAACAGATTTAAGGATTAACAGGATTAATTACCAGGATTATGCTGATTAAAGTATTGACGGAATTCCTAAAGGCAAAGATTATTTATAATTCATGTAAACTACAAATCTATTATGTAAAAATATTTTATAGAATAATCTATTTCTTTATGATTTTCATTTCACATTAACTATTTATAAAACAATAACTTAGCACTCATTTTTGCATCATAGGTATTATCTATCACACCATAAAAACTATCTATTGGACTACCTCAGTTACAGCCTGTACATTTGGTACAGTTATTTGAAATTAAATAATGAAATAAAAAAAAGATTAAAACTGAAAGGATCAAATAAAATGAGTAACATAGGATTAGGGGAAAAATTTCCTGACTTCACAAAAAAAGCAGTTGTTTCACTTGAACCTGGAAAAGAATTCTCGGATGTAACCTCCGAAGCTCATATCAAAGATAATAAATGGATGGTGCTGTTCTGGTATCCAAAAGATTTCACTTTTGTATGTCCAACTGAAATTGCTGAATTTAATAAAAACTATGGTGAATTCCGGGACAGAGATGCTGTATTGTACAGCGCTTCAACAGACTCAGAGTATGTTCACCTTGCATGGAGAAACAGTCATCCAGACTTAAAAGACCTTAAGTTCCCTATGATTGCCGATACTTCAAAATCACTCGGTGAAGAACTTGGCATCTTAACAAAGGATGAAAAAGTAGCTTACAGGGTAACTTATATAGTTGACCCGCAGGGTATAATCCGCTGGGTTAATGCAAATGATTTGAGTGTTGGTAGAAATGTTAAAGAAGTGTTACGTGTACTTGATGCTTTGCAAACCGATGAATTATGCCCGTGCAACTGGGAAAAAGGCCAGTCAACAATAGCTGCATAATTAGTTTTTCCCTGATTTATTTGACCCCGGGTCTGGTTAATACCGGCCCGGGTCAGATTAACCTGAAATTAGAAAAAGAAAGGGGATTTAAATGTCCTTAACAGAAACAAGAAACGATTTATTAAAAGACCTTAGCATAGATGAAAATGCTGCGATACCTAACCTTGATATAATGTCAAATGGTGAGACAAAGTTTTTACGCGACCTTCGCATAAATGTAAAGAATGTATTAGGCTCAGAAAGGCTTACACCAAAGGAAGCTTACCTGCTTGCAGCTTCAGTGGCAATTAACGAAAAGAATAAAACACTTGCTGACGCTTTTACAGCAACAGCATCAGCTAACGGCGCAACAGAGGCAGAAATAGCAGAGACTTATGCATGTACGGCAACGCTGGCAACCAACAATGTATTTTACAGATTTAAGCACTTTATAAAATCAGCCAGCAGTGATTATGAGACTATGCCTGCCGGGATAAAGATGAACATTATGATGTCCCCTGTGCTTGGGAAAGAATTTTTTGAACTGATGAGTCTGGTGGTTTCGGCTTTGAACGGATGCGAATCATGTGTAAACTCACATGAAGCTTCGCTAAGAAGGCTGGGTGTTGAAAAGGAGAAAATATTTGATGCAATAAGGCTTGCATCAGTAATAAAAGGCTTAACTATTACAATTAATGCTCCTGAAAAACAGTTAGTATAATTTATTTGAGAACTCCCTGATTAATTATGTGCTCTGAGGGTTTTTCCTCAACCTCTCAGAGCCATATTTTTCAACAAACAAACGATTTTATCTTACTCGACCAGAAAAAGCGGTATCACTCCCCATGGTACCGCTTTTTTATTTTAAAAAAGTTTCGCCAAAACCTGACAGGAATACACATCCCCACCCTGCCGATTGCTGCAGGCAGTTGGTTCCGGGAATAAAATTCTATAATAGTACGATTTAAACGCAGAGCATTATCAGAATAAAATTACCTTAGACAGGTTTCAATTCTATAATAGTACGATTTAAACTAATGCAAGTGACCAAATAAATTTTGGTTTAGGACGTTTCAATTCTATAATAGTACGATTTAAACGATACAATCACCTGGGCCTTCATTGCAAAAAAAGAGTTTCAATTCTATAATAGTACGATTTAAACTGCAAAGAAACACGGCACACCTTACAAGGTAAAAGGGTTTCAATTCTATAATAGTACGATTTAAACTTAATGAACACAAAGAAATTCATGAGGTTATATTGTCGTTTCAATTCTATAATAGTACGATTTAAACGCAGGTGACAGCACTACTAATTATGTTGCATTGCCGTTTCAATTCTATAATAGTACGAGTTAAGCTTGTGTTATAAACCCAAACGGGCCTGAATATTTTACTACAAACATTTTTATCCTCTGTTTTATTGTTTTTAAGATATTGCCCCAAACCCGCTGCCGGTGGAGTGCCCTACACCTACGTTCCAGGCAAACTGCACTGCAACCGGACTCCCCTCTACTATTACGGGACATATACTTGTCCTGTTTTCAATATCGTTTATACGGACAAGTTTTGTTTTGGCTTTGGCATAATTCCTGTCAAACTTAACTGAGGCTTCTTCATTTATACCTGCTGTATGCAGCTTCTTTTTTAGCGTTTCGGTTAAATAAACATCAGCCTCAGCGTCTTTAAATGTTAAATGCCGGGCTTTTTGTTTTTCATCATACTTCCTTATAAAAACCGGGCTTGCTGTGTTAAAACATTCAATTCCCCCAAACTGCGGGGTTTCCTGCATTTGTATTTCAAGTACGCCCATATTGCAGCAAACCTCCGGGTCTTTTAACGCTCCGGCAACAAGCTGTTTAATAATACTTTCATCCCATGCACTTATAAACCACCGTGCCCCGTCTGGAAAATTCAGTCCATCCCGGCACGCCCTGCCGCCTGCAAGCCAGCTTAATGAATACAGGCTTATACTGTCATGAAGATTATTCCACCCCATCCATTTATGAAAGACCCCTGTAAGGTAATGCTGATAATCAAACGGCACAGTTTGGGTATTGGCTGAAAGCCTGAAATGCAATCTCATTTTGCCTCCTGTTGGTTTAAATAATACACAGCTTCGCCCGGTAACTTACATTCCGGACAAGCAGTTATTTTATAGTTATTAATATTTATGTGATTCTGCTAAAAGCGAATAGAATAAGAAAAGATAAAAAAGCTTAAGCCCCCGCCCCGTTACTTAAGCAAAAGAAAAGGTTCTACGTATAGTAACCAATAACCATCATAACAGATCCCCCGAACGTATGATTTATTAAGCATAACAAGTACAACTTAATCTTTTAGGATTTAAAAAGAAATGCAGGTTTTAAACAATTATACCATGTTCAGGTAAAACCGGGGTGGAAGTTTTTTAACCTGGCTGGATTTACATACCGGATAAACCGGGATTATACACTAAACCAGGTGTTTCTCCAGCCCTTTATATACTTTACCAGTTATGTTAGTCTTTTTCATGCTTTCCTTACTAACAAATACATGGACAGTTTTAGCAATAATGCACTTTTCTCCGCGGGAGTTTTTTACAAGGTAATTAAGTTCAAATGAGGTTGTTTTTAACTGTTTAACATTAATTTCAATTGTTATTTCTTCGCCGTACTTAACCGGCCTGTGGTAGAACGCTTCACTGTTTATAACCGGCACAATATAGTCAGGACTGTTCCAGTAGTCCTCACCAATATCAAATGATTCTATTAAACTCTCATAAGCTGCATGGCATATTTCATAAACACGGGCATAAAACAAAATCCCGGCAGGATCGCAGTCATAAAAGTTTATTTTCCTGTTATATGAAAACATGTTTCCTCCAAAATATAATACTGATAAATTTCTGAAAAGTTCATTATTATAAAATAGGGTATTTATTGCAATTCGGGAAATACAGGCATAAGGCGTGCTCCTGTAATTCGGCATACCTGTTACATATATCCCCGGCATGCTCCCCTTTATCATGCTCCGTTTAAACCATATTGCTTTATATACAGGCAATTATCAGCCGGTACATCTTAGCCAGTAAATTCCTGCTGCAACAAAACCAGGAACAGAATATTTCCGGATTATATATTTGTAGTTTTTAATTTGCCTATTTATTATTTTTGTTTAATATCAGCCCTTTAATGCATTTAGGATAAACATTGGAAATTAAAACAGTTACACTATTCGTCCTGCTGGTATTTATATCAGCTTTCACTTTAAAAGCACAGCTAAAACCAGATTATTATAACGCTGCAGATTCTATTATTTATCATTCACTTTCAGAACAAAAAGGCTATCACTGGCTTGGTGAATTATGCGGTATAGGCCCGCGCCTGAGCGGATCAGAGAACCTTAACAAAGCAGTTGAATGGAGCAGAAAGAAAATTGAAAGTCTTGGCCTTGAGGTTTGGCTTCAGCCGGTAATGGTGCCCCACTGGGAGCGCGGAAAGTTTGAGTCTGCTGAAATAGTTTCTACGGGAGCACACAAAAAACTTATAATTGCCGCCTTGGGCGGGAGTGTTAACACGCCTGAAGAAGGTATCACTGCCGGAGTGATAGAAGTAAAAACTTTTGAAGAGCTGGAAAAAAGAAAGGATGAAGTTAAAGGAAAAATAGTGTTTTTTAATCACCCCTTAGATCCTTCTCTTGTAAGTCCTTTTAAAGGATATGAGGATGTTGTTAAATTTAGATCAAGGGGAGCAATAGAAGCAGCAAAGTATGGCGGAGCAGGATTACTTATTTGTTCAATCACTTCCAGATATGATAATGTGCCGCACACCGGGGGAATGAGAAAATATGATCCTATGTATGGAAAAATCCCGGCTGCAGCATTAGGCTTCAGGGATGCAGTGTACCTAAGCTCTGCTCTACTGGAAAATCCATCTCTGCAAATTAATCTGAAGCTTGACTGCAAGACATTCCTGGATGTTCTTTCGTATAATATAGTTACGGAAATCAAAGGAAGTAAATATCCTGATGAAATTGTACTTGTGGGCGGCCATATTGACAGCTGGGATAAAGGTACAGGCGCTCATGATGACGGAGCCGGGTGTATGCAGGCGCTTGAAGTACTTGATCTTTTTAAAAGATTAAACATCACTCCCTCACGGACAATACGCTGCGTTTTATTTGCCAATGAAGAAAACGGGGTAAGAGGAGCACTGGCTTATGGCAGGTATTCTGATTCTCTATCAGTGAAACATATTGCTTCAATTGAATCTGACAGGGGTGCATTTACTCCAGTAGGCTTTGAATTTGATGCAGATTCTGCACATAAATCGGAGGTTATTGAAAAATTGAATGCCATGCTCCCTGTTTTGAAAAAGGCCGGAATAGAATGGATAAAGGAAGGCGAAGGCGGAGTTGATATTTCTTTTATAAATAAGGTTAATGCGCATATAGGGTATGCTCCGGATGAGCAGAGGTATTTTGATGTACATCATTCTGATAATGATGTTTATGAAGCAGTTAATCCGAGAGAGATGCAGCTTGGTACGGCAGCTATTGCAATACTTACTTATCTTATAAGCGAAGAAGGATTATGATAAACCCACTTTAGGATAATACCATTAATTGTTTGTTATACAATCACTTGCCGCTTTCCCGCTTTTAACTGCCCCTTCTATAGTAGCGGGCAGCTTTGTATCAGTCCAGTCTCCGGCAAGAAAGAAATTGTTATAAGGCGTCCTTGCACCGGGACGTTTTTTTAATATATCATTTGAGGGAACAAAGGTAGCACGCTTCTCTTTAATTACCCTGTAACCTGCCACATCTTCGCTTTTTATATTTAAATATAGCTCAAGTTCGCGGGAGCATAACTCAAACAATTTTTCTTTTGTGCCGCCTATTATAGAATCCGCACTACTTATAACCAGGGTAATATAACTCCCGTGATTAAATACCCAGTGCACAGGAGAATCAATAAGTCCGTAAAATTTTTCCTGAAGTTTGTTATTCTTTAACCATATATGGAGTGTTAGGATAGAAGAATATTCCAGCTCCGGCAATTGAATATTTGCCTGTTCCGGGAGCACTCTTTTTAAAGCATACAGGGGAAGCGCTGAAATGACGTAATCAAAATCTTCAATAATCCTTTTGGATGTTTTAACAGCGGTTATCCTGCTGCCGGATGATTTAATACCGGTAACTGTTTCATGAAAACAAATCGTGCTCCCATAGTTTTGAAGAAACTTAACAGCATCGTTGCAGTATGATTCTGATAAACCGGATTCCGGCAGAATAATAGATGCTGCCTTATTTCCACCAATAAACATCTGCTTTAGTATATCTACAAATAACCCGGCTGAAGCCTTTGTAATATCAGCATTTAAGGCTCCCACTGAAATGATTTCCCAGAATGCTTTTTTAATTTCAGTGTTCTGCCCTTCCCTGTTCAGCCACTCATCAACACTTAGTTTCTCAAGATCACGTGAAGAATAAAGCAGCAGTTTAAGAAATACTTTAAGAAGTTTAAGCCGGTTACGTAATGATAAAGCTTTATAGTTTAACAGTCCAATAAGAAGATTAGCAGGATACAGCGATGAAACAGCATTAAGCAGGAGCACATTAAAACCGGGTTTAACAAAATTGACGGCAAGCTTATCCTGCCTGCTGAACTTGCTCCCGGATCCAATTATATCAAAGAAATTAAGCGTACAATTATAACAACCCATCATAATATGCTGGCCGTTGTCAATTACTGTATTTGTATCTTTGTCGGTAAAGGAATAGGCACGCCCCCCTGGTTTTCCTGAAGACTCTAAAACTGTTACATTTAATCCTGATTTTATAAGGTATACTGCCGAAGAAAGGCCGGCAAGGCCTGCTCCCAAAATTAAAACTTTATTACCTTTAACAGTATTTTTACTAAAAGACAGAGCGTGCTCCATCAATAAACGAGGCTGTATTTTGCCCAGACACCTAGGGCAATACCAACTTTCTCCACCCCTGAAACCCTGATGTTTTTATTGTAAATATTATAATCTGCATCAATAATTTTTTCAAGCAGTTTATAATAAATATGCTGCATAGCGCGTGCTGCAAACATTGCTCCTTTGTCATCAAGGTGTAGGTTTAAAGTAGCCTGTTCAAAATAATAGCGGGCACGGTTGGCTTCATATTCCATCAGATTAACAAAATCAGGATTATAATTCTGACGAAATATATCATCTTCACTGTAATTGAATTTTTTCAATTCTTCCTGGGGCAGGTATATCCTCCCCTTCTGGGAATCTTTTTTAATATCGCGGAGTATATTGGTAAGCTGAAGAGCAATACCAAGGTTAACAGCAAAGTCTTTAGCAGACTTATGCTTGTATCCGAAAATTTCAATACACATCAAACCCACAGTTGAGGCAACCCGGTAGCAATACAATCTTAAATCTTCAAAATCAAGGTACCTGTTTTTTTGCAGGTCCATTTCCATTCCTTTGATGAGTTCAAAAAACGGCTCAACCGGAATGTTAAAATGCATTATTGTTTTGCCAAGCTTATTAAGCAGAGCAAAATCAGAGTGACCCTGGAAAGCTTTTTCAAACTCAATACGCCATTTTCTTAGTTTTTCATATTTCAGGTCTTCAGAATCATTTCCTTCGTCAACAATATCATCAGTTTCCCTGCAAAATGCGTAAACAGTGTTCATTGCATCCCGCTTTTCTGCAGGCAGCAGATTAAAAGCATAATAAAAACTGCTTTTACTTTTTTTAGCTATTTCTTTGGCGTTATCTGTCATAAAAATGACCGTAATAATAAAACGGCAAAATCCTTTTTACTTAATGAAGGACGCTGGGCAAATATGTTATAATCATTTTGTTTAACCCTGTTCAGAATTTCCATTCCTCCAAGGATAGTCCACTTAATTTCAAATTTGAGCCTTCCATGCAAAAATCTGAGAAGTTTACTGCCATCAACAAACATTTGCTCTGTCCTGTCAACATTCAGCTTTATCAGCTTCTTTAAATTAGGATTATTTTCCTTTAACTCAAATACTTTATGATTAACGGTAAAAGACTCCATTTCGTCACCGGCAAGATAAATCCTGCCCTTTTCGTCATAATCTATAATCGTATCCTGAAGAAAATTTGTTAACTGCAAGGCTGTGCAAATTTTATCTGAAAGAAGGAAAGCCTCATTATCCCTGATGTCATTTAGTTCCAGGATAAGCCGGCCTACAGGATTTGCAGAATTTTTACAGTAGTGAAGCACCTCTGTAAAGGTGTCATATCTTTTTTTAGTTATATCCTGCTTAAAAGCTGATAAAAGGTCATAAAAAAGATCAGTTGTTAAGTTTTTACTTTTAATAGTAGCCGCCAGTGCAGTTTCAAAATCGTCACCCGTATTTCCATTTATCATTTCAGTCAGCCTGTTCTGGAACTGTTCAAGTTTCAGAACACGGTCAAATTCATCAATACTGCCTTCATCAGCAATATCATCTGCTGTACGGGCAAACCAATAAATAACAGCCACATGTTTTCTTAAATCTTTAGGAACAAGAAAGGAAACAACGGGAAAGTTTTCGTAGTGATTACCAGCGAATTTTAGTGCCGCCTGGTATCCGTAATCTGTTTTTTCGCTCATAATTCAATCATTGTAAACATGCTGAAAATTACTTAAATTTAAAGACTTTTTAAATGGATTTTAGTTGAATATCAATAACCCTGACAATTTAACTTACTCATCTTCAGACGTAATAGAATACTTCTATTAGCAGCATTCCTTTATCCATTTCACCGGTTATACAAAATGAATTCCAGAGATAATTATGAGTTTACTCAAAGAAATAAATAAAAGAAGAACATTTGCAATTATATCACACCCTGATGCGGGTAAAACAACCCTAACTGAAAAATTCCTTCTGTATGGAGGCGCTGTTCAGCTTGCAGGTTCAGTTACAGCAAGAAAAAACCAGAGGAAATCCACATCTGACTGGATGGAACTGGAGCGTAAAAGAGGAATTTCAATCAGCTCAACAGTTCTGCAGTTTGATTATAAAGGATACAAAATAAACCTGCTTGATACACCGGGACACGAAGATTTTTCTGAAGATACTTACCGTGTACTTACTGCTGTTGATGCTGTTGTGATGGTTATTGATGCCGCAAAAGGTATAGAAGCGCAGACAAAAAAATTGTTTGAAGTCTGCCGCAAGCGTGCGATACCAATTTTTACATTTATAAATAAGCTTGACAGGCCCACAATGGAGCCGCTTGAGCTTCTGGATGAACTTGAAAAAGTTCTTGGTATTGGAGCTTTCCCAATGAATTACCCTATGGGAACCGGGATAGATTTCCGCGGTGTTTATGACAGGATGAACAAACAGATTCACCTGTTTGAAAAAACTACAGGCGGTTCTTTTAAGGCGCCTGTTTCAATACTTGATATAAGTGACCCGTTTGTAAAGGACAGGTTAAGTGAAAACCTCTATAACAAGACTGCCGAAGAGCTTGAAATGCTTGATTCAGCAGGAGAAGAATTTGATACACAGGCGGTAATTGACGGAAAATTAACTCCGGTGTTTTTTGGAAGCGCAATGAATAATTTCGGCGTTCAGCTTTTGCTGGACGGATTCCTGGAATATGCTATTCCCCCTACCCCGCGGACAAGCCTTGCCGGAGAAATAAAGCCGGATAATGAAACATTTTCAGGTTTTATATTTAAGATACAGGCTAATATGGATCCTAAACACAGGGACAGAATTGCTTTTATGCGTATATGTTCAGGCAGGTTTGAACGTGATATGCAGGTATTTCATGGCCGTTCAGGTAAAAAAGTAAGGCTGTCAAATTCACAGAAGCTTTTTGGCCAGGACAGGGAAACAATTGATGAAGCATACGCAGGTGATATTGTAGGATTTGTTGGTAACGGAAACTTTGGTATTGGCGATACACTTACAGCAGACCAGGCAATTATATATAAAGAAATTCCAAAGTTTGCCCCTGAATATTTTGTATTTCTGCATAATCCTAATCCTTCCAATTACAAAAAATTCAGAGACGGTTTGGACCAGTTAATGCAGGAAGGTGTTATTCAGTCATTTTATATAAAGAATAATTACCAGAAGGTACCTTTGCTGGGAGCTGTAGGGCCTCTGCAGTTTGAAGTAGTTCAGTACAGGCTTCAGGATGAATACGGCGCTGAATCAAGAATGGAACAGACTAACTGGAAGGTATTAAGATGGATTTCGCCGGAAGTAAATGAAGAAGAGCTATCCAAAATAGTTTTGCCTGCCGGTGCTGCACTTGCAACTGATTCAGAAGGAAGGACCGTAATTCTGCTTACGAGTGAATGGTCATATAATTATTTTATGGAAAAACATCCAAAGATTGAATTAAGCGACAACCCTTTTAATTTAATGCAGGAAAACGCCTGATAAAACAGTAAGTATTTATATAGCTCCGGGTAAACTGCCGGAGCTATGTTTTATTTCTTCTGATATTTCCACATCCTTGTTTTACCTTCAGCTATCCATTCAATTGCAGTTTCTATTCTTTTATCCCGTGTGCTTTCAGATTTTGTATTAAATATCCAGTCTATATATTCTTTCTTATTTGAATAACTGAACTTGTCAAATACTTCTTTGGCTTTTTTGTTTTTCTTTAAGACTTTAATAAATACCTCCGGGACTTCTACCTTCCTGTCCGGGTCAGGTTTTCTTCTTATCACTTTGGTGCCATCATCATTTATCTTTACAGCTTCTTTCAGGTAAGCAAGCATTACTTTATCCGAAGGCAGTTGTTCCAAACCGGTTAGCTTACCCATTTGTCCCATACCATTTCCGCCAGGTTCAACAAATATCTTTTCAGTATCTTTCATTAAAGAAGCTTTCCAGAAATTTATTGAACAATGATGCTTAAATGCAGTTACGGAACAAAGTATTCCTTTATACATAAAAACAGGCCAGCCCCATTTGATTGTTTCTTCAACATCAGGGCATGCTTTATGAACAAGCTCCCTGAAATGAGTTAATAATGGTTTTGCAAATTCAGGTGCAGAATTAATATACTTATCCACCCTTGCATCAGTTTTAATCATAATACCCCTGTTAGTTAATATTCATACTAATTATAAATTAGTATATCTTATACATAAATGACTAACCATTTATATAAATGTTTTATTTTTTATTCAGGTATGAATTTATAATTTCATCAAATAGTTTATTGGTTTCATCTTTAACAACCATCCGTGCCGGGTCAGCTTCAAACCATTGCAGCGTTTTTTTGATACCTTCTTTAAATGGAATTACAGCTTTATAACCGGGGACATAAGTTTTAATTTTTGTATTATCAAAAATGACAGAATGAGATTTGTCTCCAAGATAACCACCTGTTAATGTACTGTCAAACTCTGATAAAAAATCAGAAGGAATATGGACAACATCCGGTTTTGCACCGGCAGCTTCCCCAATAGCTTCATAAATCTGATTCCACGTAAGAACTTCATCTGAAGTAATATGGAAAGCATTTCCTGCTGCCTGTTGGTGGCCAATAAGTCCAATAAACCCGTTAGCAAAATCACTGGCATGTGTAACAACCCATAATGAAGTTCCGTCACCATGTATAAATATTTTCTTTCCCTTTTTTATTCTGTCAACAACAGTATACTCAGTCCAGCCTCCAAAAGGAACAGGTATTACAGTATCATAAGTATGGGACGGACGCACAATAACAACAGGAAAAGCACTGCTGCGGTAAGCTTCAGTAAGAGTATCTTCACATAATATTTTATTACGTGAATACTCCCAGTAAGGATTATATAAAGGTGTTGATTCAGTTATAAAAGGACTAAGCGGGGGTTTTTGATAAGCAGACGCAGAACTTATAAAAATATACTGTTTTGTTTTTCCGCTGAAAAGGTTAATATCCCGCTGGACATCTTCTTTGGTAAATGCAATCCAGTTTACCACAGAATCCCATAAATGATTTCTTAGTAATTCATTTATTCCGGGACTGTTTATATCTCCGTTAATTACTTTAGCTCCATCAATCTCAACATTCCTTGTTCCGCGGTTTAGGAGATACAAGTCTATCCCCTTCTGAACGCAGAGCCTGCTTACAGATGTACTGATATTACCTGTTCCTCCTATAAATAAAACCTTCATAATATACTCCGGGCAAGATAATTTTTATACATAAAAGGAACAGCCAATAAACATAAAGTTTAATTTATTCACCAATTCCATATTTTTTTCATAAATTTACCGTAAAATAAAACCAAATAATAATATGCAATTCAATAAAAATGATTTTTCTGATACAGAACTGAAAAACTTTTATAGAGAACTGCTTTTACCCAGAATAATTGAAGAGAAAAAGTTAAACCTGCTCAGGCAGGGTAAAATTTCCAAGTGGTTTTCCGGAATAGGACAGGAAGCAATAGCTGTAGGAAGTGCCCTTGCACTTGAACAGGATGAATATATTCTTCCTATGCACAGAAATCTGGGCGTATTTACTGCAAGGAAGCTTGAACTGAACAGGCTTTTTTCACAATTTCAGGGGAAACCTTCCGGCTATACAAAAGGCAGGGAACGTTCATTTCACTTTGGGACAAAGGGACATCATATAGTTGGAATGATTTCTCATCTTGGGCCGCAGCTTGCGGTAGCAGACGGAATTGCATTATGGCATAAGTTAAAAAATGAGAATAAATGCTGCCTTGTTTTTACCGGCGAAGGGGGTACAAGTGAAGGTGATTTCCACGAAGCAGTTAATGTAGCTGCAGTATGGGAACTGCCCGTAATTTTCCTTATTGAAAATAACGGGTATGGTTTGTCTACACCTGCGTCAGAACAATTCAAATGTAAAAACCTTACTGACAAAGGAATTGGATATGGAATTGAAGCCATACAAATTGACGGAAATAATATACTTGAAGTATTTTCAACAATAAAAAGAATAGCTTCTGATATAAGAATAAATCACCGCCCGGTAATTATTGAAGCAATAACATTCAGGATGAGGGGGCATGAAGAAGCATCGGGGACAAAGTATGTGCCTAAAGAGCTATTTGATGAGTGGAAGCAAAGGGACCCTATAGCTTCATTTGAGAAATATCTTACTGACGAAAAAATAATTAACGTGAAGTTCATTGAAGATACCCACATGGAGCTAAAAAAACTGATAGACGATGAATGGCTGTTAACTGAAAAGTCTCCGGATGTAACGGCTGACCAAGAGAGGGAGCTTTCAGATATATATGCCCCATATAAATTTACACCTGTTACTGCAAAAAATACTAATAAGTCAAACAAACGCTTTGTAAATGCAGTTTCAGATGCACTAAAACAAAGCCTTGAAAAATACCCTGAATTAATAATTATGGGGCAGGACATAGGAGTTTATGGAGGAGTATTTAAAATAACTGAAGGATTTATCGACCTGTTTGGCAAGGACAGAATAAGAAGTACACCATTATGTGAGTCTGCAATACTTGGCTCTGCACTTGGTTATTCTATAAAAGGCGGGAAATCTGTAGTTGAGATGCAGTTTGCTGATTTTGTTTCAAGCGGCTTTACACAAATAGTAAATAATATTGCAAAGCTCTATTACAGGTGGGAACAAAATGCAGATGTTGTAGTACGAATGCCTACAGGAGCAGGAGTCGGCGCGGGGCCGTTTCATTCTCAATCCAATGAAGCATGGTTTACGCACGTTCCGGGGCTAAAAGTCTTTTACCCTTCAACTCCGTATGATGCAAAAGGACTTCTTAATTCAGCAATAGCTGACCCAAACCCTGTAATGTTTTTTGAACATAAAGCATTATACAGGTCAATTGCCGAAGAGATTCCTGATGATTATTACACAATTGAACCTGGCAAAGCCAGGCTTGTTAAAGAAGGGCAAGATGTTACAATTATAACATACGGCATGGGTGTTCACTGGGCTGAGAGCCTGTTAAATAAAAGAAAAGATATTTCCGCTGACCTTATAGATTTAAGAACACTTATACCATGGGATAAAGAGACAGTAAAAGGAAGCATAATAAAAACAGGAAAAGTTTTGGTACTGCATGAGGACACACTTACAGGAGGATTTGGAGGAGAGATTTCAGCATGGATAGCTGAACATTGCTTTAATTACCTTGACTCACCAATTATAAGGGCGTCATCACTGGATACTCCAGTCCCCTTCTCCAGGATTCTTGAGAATAATTTTTTAGCAAATAATATATTGGAAAAAAAGCTGCAGTATCTGCTGGATTATTAAAAAAAGAAATAATAGACCCTTAAACTTCAAAATTGACACTGATATGGATAATCAATCCATTTATATATCAGTTTTATTATACCCCGGGTATTTTTATCTTTGTATAAATTTATTAAACATTACCTGGTTTAATAAATACAGTAATTATTAATTTAGAAAGTTATTCGTAAGTATGAATTCTATTGATATCTTAAAACAATATTTTGGTTACGACTCGTTCAGAAGCGGGCAGGAAGAGATTATTAACCATGTACTTAACAAAAAACCATGCCTTGTTCTTATGCCTACAGGCAGCGGTAAATCACTATGTTACCAGGTTCCGGCTCTTATGCTGGATGGGGGTACAATTGTAGTAAGCCCTTTAATAGCACTTATGCAGGACCAGGTTGATGCCCTTCGCAAAAAGAACATTCCTGCCGGATTTATAAACTCTACTTTATCAAAGTCGGAAAGAGATAAAAGGCTTAATGATTTTGTAAATGGTAAAATAAAGCTGCTTTATGTTACACCGGAGCGTTTCAGGAAAACAGATTTTACTGAAAAAATAAAAGAAGTAAAAATTGACTTGTTTGCAGTTGATGAAGCACATTGCGTTTCTGAATGGGGACATGATTTCAGGCCAGATTATTCGCGGCTGGGCGAGTTCAGAGAAATTATTGGCAATCCGCCAACTATAGCACTTACAGCTACCGCAACAAAAGATGTACAGCATGACATAGTAAACAAACTTAACCTTGATAAAAATGAAGTTCGGATATTTCACCATGGAATTGACAGGCCAAATCTTCGTCTTGAAACAGTTGACATTTTTGAGGATAAGGATAAACAAAAAGCCATACTAGATGTATTAAACAACTATGATGGTTCAGGAATTATTTACTTTGCCTTAATTCAGACTCTCGAAAAATTCTCTCAATGGCTTGGCGATAAAGGATATAAACATGCTGCATACCATGGCAAACTAAGCGATACAGACAGAAAAAGAAGGCAACGGGATTTCATAAATGACAGGCAAAAGCTTATTCTTGCAACCAATGCCTTCGGAATGGGAATTGATAAGCCTGACATACGTTTTGTTATTCATGCTGAAATGCCGTCTTCTATTGAAGCATATTACCAGGAAATAGGAAGAGCCGGGAGAGACGGGAAACCCTCAACCTGCGTTTTACTTTATAACCAGGAAGACCTTTATACACAAATGGAATTTATAAAATGGTCAAACCCGGGTTCTGATTTTTATTATGCCCTGCATAATACTCTTAAAAGAGATATCAGCCGGGCTAATTCAGATGGGATTGAATATCTTCGTGAACAAATGAATTTTAAGACAAAGAAAGACTTCAGAATTGAAACTGCTCTTGGTATGATGGACAGATATGGTGTTACAGAAGGCGATATTGAACAGAAAAATCTCGAAATAGTGTCTGAACTGCCTCCTGAACTTGAAGATGAAGAGATGATGAAGGAAAAGCTGTTAAATGATAACAAAAAGCTGCTTTCTGTAGTAAATTATTTTAAGACGGAAGAATGCAGAAGAGTTTATATTTCAGAGTATTTTGGTTTTCATGATGAAAAACCCTGCGGTAATTGCGATAACTGCCAGGGCGCATAAAACCACCTGATATACTGTTAGTAAAATTATCTAAAAAATGGAAACAAAAATGGAACTTAAACTAAGGTTAAAATTAGTCCCGGTTTTTATGTTCATAATTTTATTATGTTTAAGCGAAAATATTTCAGCATTCGTGATAAAGGCTGACACACTTGAACAGGTTGACTCATCTGTTGTAAAAATAGATTCAGCCCAAATTGTCAGGGATAGTATTTTTAAAAATATTGCCGGAGATTTTGCTAACAGGCTAAAAAGCCAGCTAAATTTAACGGATGAACAAACTGTCAAATCACAATCAATATTATCTGTAAATATTGAACAGCATTTATCCGACGACAGCCTGACAAATAGTATAAATGATGAACTTATAGTGATACTAGATGAAAGGCAGCGTTCAAGCTGGCAGATAATACGCAATGCTTTCTGGAATGACCTTAACAGGCGTATAAAAGATGATATGAAGCAATTTGAGAAGAATTAACATGGGAAAGAAATGAATTCAAAAGATAAAACGCTCATAATAAAAAACATGGTTTGTGACAGGTGCATTAAGGTTGTTAAGGAAGAACTTGAAAAGCTTGGGTTTGATATAAAAAGTATAAAACTTGGTGAAGCAGTTATAAAAAATGCGCCTGAGAATTTCCCTTACGAAGTTGTAAAAACAGTTCTGGGAAAAAATGGTTTTGAACTGCTTGAAGGCAGGAAAGCCAGAATAATTGAACAGGTAAAAATAGAACTTATTAAACTTATTCATGCTGAAGAAGTAATACCTGATATAAACCTGTCTGAATATCTTGGAGGTAAACTAAACCTTGAATATCATTATATTTCGTCATTATTCTCATCTGTTGAAAACATCACAATTGAACAATACTTTATTATGCAAAAAGTTGAACGAGTAAAAGAACTGCTTAAATATGATGAGCTTACTTTAAGCGAGATATCTTTTAAACTGGGTTACAGCAGCGTTCAGCACCTTTCAAACCAGTTCAGAAAAGTTACCGGCTTTACTGCAAGCCAGTACAAATCAAATTCCGAAAACCTGCGAAAACCATTAGATAAAGTTGGAATTGAATAATTTCCTTTTCCGGCAAACTATTCTTTATATCACACCTGCCAAATACAGTGTAAAATTCTATAATATATTCTGAATAAAGTGTAAGGCATAACTGCTTTATGCTTTTTATATTTACAGCGTAATTAAAACAAAGGAGAATAAAATGGCTGTTAAAGAATTAAAGATTGAAGGCATGTCATGCCACCATTGTGTAATGGCATTGAGAAAAGAACTGGAAAAACTTGATATTGTAACTATTGAAGAAGCTTCAGTTGGGCATGCTAAAATTCAATATGATGACTCAAAAATAACAAGCGATGATCTTGCCGGGGCAGTTGATGAAGCCGGATTTAAACTTGTTGAAATAAAGGAATAAAATGAAAGACGCAGGAATAAAAACTTTATCCCTCCCTGTTGAAGGAATGACCTGTGCAAGCTGCGTTGCACGGGTCGAAAAAACCCTTAAAAAGGCGGAAGGGGTAAAAGACGTAAGCGTTAACCTTGCAACAGAAAAGGTTACATTAACATTTAATGAAACAGAAACTAGTCTGGATAAACTGGCTTCTGTTGTTGATGATGCAGGCTATCATCTTTCAATACCTGTAAAAAGTACGAACTCTGAAGATGAAGTCCCGGAAATTGACGTAAACAGGATGAAAGCATATAATAAGCTTAAAAACGAATTCATTTTGAGCGTTATTATTACTATACCTGTTATGTTTATAAGCATGACAGCAATGACAGCATGGTTTCATAGTTGGTCCCCCCTTTCAATGAAAGAAATAAACACACTGCTGTTCATAGCATCTTCGTTTGTTATGTTTATACCCGGCAGGCGTTTTTTTACTTCAGCATATAAAGCATTAAAACATTTCTCGGCTGATATGAATACTCTTGTTGCGGCTGGCACAGGGACTGCTTACATATACAGTTCAATTGCTGTACTTTTTCCTGGTATTATAAATGCCGAACACCTGTATTTTGACACATCGGTTACAATAATTACACTGATACTAATGGGTAAACTCCTGGAAGCCGGGGCTAAAGCAAAAACAACTTCTGCTATTAAAAAGCTTATTAACCTGCAGCCCAAAACCGCAAGAATCAGGAGAAACGGAAGTATCCTCGACATACCTGCGGCTTATGCTGTTCCCGGGGATATAGTTATAGTAAGGCCGGGTGAAAAAATTCCGGTTGATGGAATTATTATATCCGGAAATACTGCCATTGACGAATCAATGATTACAGGAGAAAGTATTCCGGTTGAGAAATCAGCCGGTTTAAAGGTAATAGGTGGGACTATAAATCAATCCGGAAGCATAGAATTCAGAGCTACAGCTACGGGCAAGGATACAGTAATTGCACATATAGTAAAGCTTGTGGAAGAAGCACAGGGCTCCAAAGCTCCTATTCAAAGCCTTGCAGATAAGGTAGCTTCTGTTTTTGTCCCTGTGGTAATATCCATTGCTCTTGTTACTTTTATAAGCTGGTATTTTTTCGCAGGAATAGCTTTCACTTCGGCAATGATTAACTTTATTGCAGTGATGATAATTGCATGCCCCTGTGCACTTGGCCTTGCAACACCTACTGCAATTATGGTAGGGACAGGCAGAGGTGCATCAAACGGAATATTAATAAAGGATGCAGAAAGCCTTGAATTTGCACATAAAATCACAACAATTGTTTTTGATAAAACCGGAACAGTAACAACCGGCAAACCTGTTGTTACAGATGTAATTGTTTTAGATGGTTCAGACGAACACACACTGCTCGAATTAACTGCTTCTGCTGAGAATAAATCTGAACATCCGCTTGCACGTGCAATTGTTGATTATGCTAAAGAGAACAAAATTATAACAGGCGAATCTGAATCATTTATGTCTTTGACAGGATTAGGACTTACAGCCGTGGTTAACGGAAAAGCTATAACTGCAGGCAATGCATCCTTAATGAAAGAATATGCTATAGATACAGTTCCTGTTAATGATAAAACAAGCGAGCTTGCCAATAATGGCAAAACGCCTGTCTATGTAGCTGTCAACGGAAAACTTGCGGGCATTATTTCAATTGCTGATACTATAAAACCGGGAGTAAAAGAAACAATTACCCGGCTGAAAAAAATGAATAAAAAAATCATAATGATTACCGGAGATAACGAAGCTACAGCAAAGTCAATTGCGGCGCAGGCAGGGATAGAGAATATAATTGCCGGTGTTATGCCGGCAGATAAAGCAGGACAGATTAAACTGCTTCAAACAAATGGCGAAATAGTTGCAATGGCAGGCGACGGTATAAACGACTCCCCTGCACTGGCACAGTCTGATGTTGGAGTTGCTATGGGAACCGGGACAGATATTGCCATAGAAACTTCTTCAATAACTTTAATGAAAGGTAATATTGAAGGTATAGTACAGGCAATTACACTATCTGAAAAGACAATTGGAACTATAAAGCAAAATCTTTTCTGGGCTTTTATTTACAATGTAATTGGTATACCGGTAGCAGCACTGGGATTGTTAAATCCAATGTTTGCAGCAACAGCCATGGCATTAAGTTCAGTTAGTGTAGTGTCAAATTCCCTGAGATTAAGAAAAGCTAAACTATAAAAAAAAAGCCCGGACTTATAATCCGGGCTTTAAATTTCTTTGGGGTTAAGTGGTTTTATTTTAGAGCTGCTACCAAATCGAGGGATATTTTTTCCTCGGAATAAAATGGCTCACCAAATTGCCTTCCAATCTGGAAACCGTAAAACTCTGCTTTTGACCGGACATAATTTATAAACTCAGGGCGGCTGATAAAGGTTTCAGGCTCTTTGCTTCTGTTATTAAAAAACTGGGATTCGTAAGACTGAACAGCTTTCATTTTATCTTCGAAGCTGTCGCTTATATCAAAAATAAATGAAGGTTCAAAAGTATAAGTAAGCATATAATAATAAAGCTTTGAGGGACGGAAAGGTTCCTGTGCAACTTCTTTATCAAATGTTTTGATTTTGGCAAGGCCGCATGAAAACATAGCTTCTTTTATAAGCATGCTTCCATCAATGTGGTCAGGATGGCGGTCATTAAAATAAGGGGCAAATATGATTTTGGGTTTGTACTTCCTGATCATCATAATAACTTTAATCAGGTTTTCTTTGGACCTTGCAATATTTCCATCGGGAATAAGCAGGTTCTCTCTTACTGCAGCTTTTAAAACAATAGCAGCAAGGAAAGCTTCTTTTTGCCGGGTTTCGGGTGTCCCCCTGGTACCAAGTTCCCCTCTTGTCAAATCAACAATTCCAACTTTCAAATTGTTTTTTGCAAGTTTGGCAATGGTACCACCCATTGCTAATTCTGCATCATCAGGATGCGGAGCAAATACTAGTGCGTCTAGATTCATATTTTTTATTAAATTATTTCAAAAAACGGATATTGGCAACATATAAATTTTTTCTTATCAATTCCAACTTTAGGCAGCTAATTGTCATCGTTTTAGACTATTTTTGTACCTATAATTAAATACTTGTCCGCTATACTGTGGGCATCTTAAATATATAATCCTAAACAAGGTTGAACAGATGCACAGTTTCTCACTCCTGGCTAGCCTTTCAGGTTTATCATTTCCGGATTCTTTATCATCTGAGTCAAAAACAGCATATATAAACGGTAAAATTTATACTGTAGATAAAAACAAATCAGTTACAGAAGCTGTAATTACTGCCGGTAATAAAATTGTATTTACAGGAAGCAATATTGACGCTGAAAAACTAATAGATGGAAAAACGAAAATTGTAGACCTTCACGGAAAGCTGATGCTGCCGGGTTTTATTGATAACCATGTCCATTTTAGAACCGGAGGCAATAATCTCCTGGGTATTAAACTCCGCCGGGCAAAATCATTAAATGAGTTTCGCACTTTAATTAAAGACTATTCTCTGAAACATCCCGGGGAATGGATTACAGATGGTGAATGGGACCATGAATCATGGAAAGAGAAAAGACTCCCCGTTAAAGAAGATATTGATGAAATTACCCCAAATCAGCCTGTATTTGTTACCAGGTTTGACCAGCATATTGGCGTTGCTAATTCATACGCACTTAAACTTGCAGGTATAACAAAAGATACACCCAGTCCGGATGGCGGCCTGATTGAAAAAGATCCCCAAACCGGTGAACCAACAGGCATTATAATCGATAATGCCATACCCCTTATTACAAAGTATATCCCTCAGGATTCTGATGCGAAATTATATCAAAAGGCAGAAAGGGCGCTGCAGGAAGCAGCCAGGCTTGGGCTTACAAGTGTTCAGGATATCTCAGTAATTAAGGACTTCAGAATTTATCAGAAACTTGAAAAAGATAACAAACTAACATGCAGGATTTATTCGCGTCCACGGATTTTTGAATACAAAGAGGCAATTAAATTAAGCAAAGAACCTCATTCAGATAAACTTAAAATAGGCTCAATAAAAGCTTTTGCAGACGGTTCTCTTGGTGCTATGTCTGCATGGTTCTATGAACCATATACCCAGGATACAACGACCTGTGGACTGCCAAATGAATTGCTTTCAGATGGAAAACTTAAAGAGTGGTCGCTTGAGGCAGACAGAAACGGGCTGCAGCTTTCCATTCATGCAATTGGAGACAGGGCTATTGCTGCTATCCTTGATATTTTCACTGAAATAAAAGCGACGAACCCTGAACGCGACAGGCGTTTTCGTATTGAACATGCCCAGCATATTAAAAGTTCAGATATCAAACGTTTTGCTCAGTTAGGAGTGATTGCGTCTGTACAGCCATACCACCAGATTGAAGATGGCGTATGGGCTGAAAAGCGTGTTGGCCCGGAAAGGATTAAAGAGATGTATACTTTTAAATCCTTTATTGATGCCGGAATAAAAGTGTGTTTCGGAAGTGACTGGGTTGTAGCGCCTTTAAATCCGCTGACAGGTATTTATGCTGCAGTTACAAGACGTACACTTGATGGAAAAAATCCGGAAGGATGGATGCCTGAACAAAAAATAACTGTTGAACAGGCAATTGAATGTTATACAATAAATAATGCTTATGCTTCATTTGATGAAAATATTAAAGGAAGTATTGAACCCGGCAAACTTGCAGATATGGTAATCCTCGAAGAAGATATTTTAACTATTGATCCTGAAAGAATAAAAGATGTTAAAGTATGTATGACAATTATGGACGGGAATACTGTTTATACAGGAGACAAAGCAGGTAATTAATATAAATTATAAGGCTGTCTCAAAAGTCATTTCTATAGCATAATACAATTAAGTATTTATTACTTTATTAAATCCGACAACATGTTTATGTTAAGTTTGACTCCAACAAGTCCTTCACCTTGATAAGGGGAAGGACTACGGGATGAGGTTGTAATGAAGGCAGCAACTCACCATAGTACTATAAACATTGATCGAAGTGATACTGCTTGTATATGCCTGTTCTGCCGTATAAGGACCTCACCCCCGGCCCCTCTCCTTACCAAGGTAAGAGGGGAGCTCATTATCACTAAATCATACTATTAACATCCTGACATTTATCATTCGGCATCCAGTATTTATGTACACCCTATTACTTTTGAGACACCCCCATAAAAAATTTCTTATTTCTTTTTAAATACCAAAGAAATCCAGTCATCCATTTGTTCTTTTTCAAGAAATTCAAGTCCTGCTGCTGTATATGATTTAACAACATCATCTTCGTCTATATCTAACAGCCCGGAAAGGATAACAAAGCCGCCCGTTTTAACTTTTTCTACAATTGAACTGCATATTTCAAGTAATATGTTCTTTTGAATATTTGCAGTTATTAAGTCAAAACCTGACTCTTTTACGTCATCAATTACACCAATCCTTACATCAACACTATCTGTTACATTGTTCAACTGGCAGTTTTCTTTTGCATTATCAAAACACCATTCATCTATATCCACAGCAATGGCAGAAGATGCGCCAAGTTTTAGAGCTGCGATGGCAAGTACACCTGTCCCTGAACCAACATCAAGCATTTTTTGCCCGGCGGAGGCATACTTTTCAAGCAGCCTTAACACAAGTTTGGTTGTCTGGTGTTCTCCAGTACCAAATGACATTTTGGGGTCAATTGTAATTACAATTTCATCACCTTTCTTTTCATAATCGCGGAACGTAGGCTTAATAACAATTCTATCAGAAACCTTTATTACATTTATTGTTTTTTCCCATTCTTCATTCCAGTTTTTATCCCGTATTAGTGTTTCCTCAACAGTATAATTCAGAAGCAGCTTTTGTTCTTTAAGTTTTTCCAATTCTTCTTTTACGTTATCAATTGCAACACTGCCCAACTCATTTACATAAACGTGTATACAGTTAACATCTTCAACCAGTCCTTCGATATCAAGTTCCCACATAATACTTGTTAGAATTTCAGAGTTGAATGGTTCTGCTGTAACTAAAAAATCTCTATATCTTTTCATGTTTTTACTAATTAAACTTTAATGAATAAATAATGTTAACGAGTACATTGCCAACATCCTGAAGAGTTTCTGCACTAATGTTTTCCATAGTGTCATTATTGGTATGCCAGTAGTTTCTTCTCTCTTTTGGAGTATCGGCCCCAATAAGCTCAAGGTCAATAATATCAACAGTTCTTATTCCACCCTGGTTTAAAGCCACATGGTCATCATAAATTTCAGGATATTCAGCAGATGTAAAAGTACCGGCACCAACCTGCCCTGCCATATCCCATATCATACTTACAATATCAGGAGCAAATTTAAGTGACTGCCCTTCTTTTGGGAAAAAAGCTTCTTTATCACCGACCATATCCAGAAGAATTCCAAAAGCAGGTTTAATTTCGCCGGTATTTGCAGCGTAGTACTTGGCTCCAAGGCAATAATTTCCTAGATCACTTTTTTTGCCGTAATCTTCGCCGTCAAGAAAAACAATATCAACTCCATAGTCAATATCTTTTCCTTTTAGAATTCTTGCAATCTCCAGTAAAACCCCAACACCACTGGCACCATCATTAGCTCCCAGTATTGGCTGGTTTTGTTTTGAACTGTCTTTGGATTCTTCAGCCCGGGGACGCGTGTCCCAGTGAGCGCAAAGCAATACCCTGTTTTTATTCCCCGGGTTAAAACGGCCTATTATATTAGTAAGATGAAGAGTTTCGTTATAGCCGGGATATGTAAAGTTCTGGAGTTCAACATTATCCGCGTATTTGGATAACTCACTTTTCAGATAATTCAATGTCTTTGTATGACCTTCTGAACCAGGATTTCTTGGGCCAAACAACACTTGTTTTTCCACAAATGTATAAGCGCTTTTACTATCATACACAGGTACATTATTACTTTTTACTATCTCAAACTGGGGCTTCTGTTCCGGCTCTGCATCCTTTTTACTACAGGATATAAATACTAATGAAAGTAATAATACAGGCAGGATAAATTTTATATTTTTGTTAATCATTTGTTTTACTAAAGTTTATTTTCAGTTATTACTCAATGTTTGTGTCTTTTTTCAGAACTATTGTAATCCCATCTTTGAATTTCTGAGGCAGAAGATTTGTCGCCGCCACATAGGCACTCTCTACAGAATTAACAGGAGTAAAATAACTTTGAATATTTTTTTCAACAACACTAAATCCTGTTTTTTCTGCAATCTGAAGAAGTTCTTTTAATGTATATTCACGGAAATGCCCCGGGTTATCTGCGTTTTCTCTTATCATGTGAAAAGGATTTTTTCCAAACAACATTGATAATCTGTTCTTCAATGAAGCAGCATTAGGAGTTTGTATAACCAGGTAGCCGCCGGGAAGAAGGCAGTTATTTAAAAATTTCAGAACAAGAGTGGGAGCAGTATACAAATGTTCAAGCACTTCCGCCATGATAATTATATCACATGAAGGAAGGTAAAGCCATTTTTCAGGCTGCTGGGTATCATTAAGATTAAAATAGAAATAATGGTCTTTATCTAACTCAACATTAGCCGGCAAATGTCCCCCGCGACTTTCTTCATGTTCAAGTCCCAGGCTAAGAATTGTATCAGAATTAAATTCTGCTTCAAGTAATTTGGTAAATAATGAAGGCCCAATATCAAGAGTTATTACATGGTCTTTTTCTATTCCTGTTCTTATTTTCTTTATCATATTAAAAAGATAACTGTATCTTTTTTCATGAACGCGCAAATATTCTGCGGCTTCTTTATTAAGTTTTTTTATATCTGCAATCTTGCTAAACATTCTTGTTACCTGTAGTTTGCCAGGATATCGCATACCTGGTTCTGGAAAGAGATTACTTTTGAATAGTTATTTACGTGATTCTGCATCATAATTGAAAATGCGATAAGATTTCCGTTAGCAGCAGTAACATACCCTGAAAGACAGCTTACTCCGCTGAGAGTACCGGTCTTTGCATGTACATTATTATATGCAGCAGTACCAGCCATCCTGCCCTGCAGCGTACCATCAACTCCCGCAATTGGAAAAGAATTATATAATTTCCTGTAGGAAACAGGATCCGCATAATATATATATTTTAAGATTCCTGAAAGTAGTTCGGCAGAGACAAGATTATAATGAGATAATCCTGAACCATCTACTATCCTGTAATCACCGGGATTAAAGCCTGCTTTTGAAATAAGGCTGTCTATTATTGTTATTCCTGATTCAGCTCCAGCCGGCTGGTTATAATAATTTACAGAAAGTGCCCTTAAAAACATTTCAGCGCTAAGGTTATCACTTACTTTATTGAGCCAGACAAGGATGCTGTCAGGTTCATGTTTAATTGTATAAATCTCTTCCCTGGCAGCAGGGCATTTTGAAAGTAAAGTTTTACCTTTTACAATTATACCGGCACTATTTAGTTTCTCTTTGAATATAGTAAGGGCATAATCTGCAGGATTCACGATACTAACTTTAGCATTTTTTATTTCTCCTGCCTTAACTGAGCCATTAATTATGATTGTATTCTCTCCGTTAATTAACTTCCTGTTAATGCGTATGTTATTACCGGCAGAGTTATCATCACAAATTCCATTGTTTACTACTCTACAATACCCGGTAGCAGGCTCTAATAATATATCCGGCTTTTCACCCGCATTTTTACCTGTTACTGATACAGATATAGTATTTTCATTAATATTAAGAGAAGACATGTATGGGACATCCGGGAAAGGGTCGTCATCCCACATCCAGCCCTTTCCCCAGTAAAGGGAATCACACATTGAAACATCAGCATATATATTCCCCTTAATTTCCTTAATCCCCCTGGCTTTTATTATACTGATAACAGTATCAAGGTCAGCTACAGAAAGTACAGGGTCCAATCCCCCGGTTATATATATATCGCCGGAAAGAATTCCATTTTTCGTATCACCAGTATAGAATATTCCGGTTTTGAAACTAAAATCTTTCTTTAAATACATAAGTGCGGCTGCTGATGTGATTATCTTCATGTTGGAAGCAGGATGCAGAAGCATTTTATTATTAAGCCGGTACAATGGCATACCTGATGAAAGGTCATATACATCAACAGCACATAAAGTTGATTTGAAAAAGCTGTCCGATAACAGGCTGTCAAGTTTACTCTGCAGCGCCTGCTGGCAGAAAGTTCCTCCGGTTAATAATAATATGAAAAATATAATTTTTAGTTTCATCATATTAAAACTTTAGAAATACTCCCTTACCCTAAACTCAACGCCAATTTCATCAGTAACTATTTTCCTTGCTTTTTCTATTTCAACTTCATCAATAGAAACTACAGATAAAACAACACGAACACCATTATCCTTTGCTTTGCGGGCAAAAATTTTCATTTCGTCATACATAGAAGAATCAACCTTCATTATATGTGCATATTCATCAGCATCAGTCGCGTTAAAGCTTATTGAAACAGTATCTATTACGCCTTTAAGCTCGGGAGTAATATCTCTTTTATTTATATAATTACCATGGCCGTTAGTATTCATTCTTGTTTTGCCGCCATTCTCTTTAACATAAGCGGCAACCTGTTTTACTACATCCCACCTGATTGAAGGTTCACCATATCCGCAAAATACAATTTCATGATACTGCTTTGGATCGCCTATTTCATTTATATAACGTTCAGCAGGCGGCTCCTCACTTTTACTCATTTTAAGATTATAACCGCTAATCATTGCGTCTTCTTTCCTGCTGCAAAATATACAATCAGCATTACAACGGTTTGTTACGTTTATGTATAGTGAGTCATGTATTTTATATGTATACCTTGTATCAGATTTGCTGCCAATACCAAACAGGCGGAAAGCATTAAGAGAAGTAATCCTGCCAATATCTTCTATACTCATTTTATGAGTTGCTGCGGCCTGTTCAGCTACATATTTTACATAGCAGGGTTCATTTCTTTTCCCCCTGAATGGAACAGGAGTCATAAACGGTGAATCTGTTTCAATAAGCAGATGTTCAGGAGTTACGGCCGCCAGAACCTGTCTCAGGTTTTCAGCATTTTTAAATGTAATGTTACCTGTAAATGAAATATAATGATGCATTTTAATTAGTTTAAGGGCATCCTCCGCTGAACCATTAAAACAATGCAGTTGTGCACGTAAACCTGAACCGGCATAAGAAGTAATAATATCCATTACATCTTCATCAGCATCACGGTTATGAATTATTACCGGCAGGTCAAGTTTTATTGCAAGTTCAAGTTGTTCTCTAAAAGCTTTTATTTGTTTTTCTTTGGGTGAAAAGTCGTAATAATAATCAAGGCCAATCTCACCAATTGCAACTATTTTACTTTCGCGGGCAAGTTCTTCAATTTGATTGATATAAGAATCATCCCAGTCTTTTGTATCCTGCGGATGAACACCAACAGCGCTATAAATAAAATCATACCTGCGGGTTAATTCTATAGTCTGTTTGGAGGTTTCAATATCTGTAGCAGGTACAAGAATATAATCAACCTGAGCTTCTTTTGCTCTTTCAATAACTGCTTCAAGCTCACCCTCAAAGTTCTTGTAAAACAGGTGGGCATGTGTATCAACAAACATAAATAATATCCTTTTCAATAAATCTTAACATAAAATATTTCAAGGTGAGCTTTTAAAATACAAACTCTGCACTTAAAGTAACATTCCTTATTGGAGCAAGATTGCCCACCAGCTCAACATAGTAATAGTTCAAAATATTGTCAGCCGTTAATGTAAGTTTTAATGGCAGTCTTAACTTAGAAAAGTCATAACCTGCTCTCAGGTCAAGAACATATACGTTATCCCTCAATTCACCATCCGGCACTAAACCAAGGGACACAAGTTCATCATCAATCTCTTCTACCCTGCTCCAGTAGCGGAAATCAGCCCCTGTTTCAAATGAGTTAAACATATAAGTTACACTTGCTGAAGCAATATGCCGCGGCCTGTATTTAAGAGCTTTCTTTTTTTCAATGTCCCGTGCCCATAGGTAGGTATAATTCATTGTAAAATCCAGTCCATTCATTACATGAAAAACCGGGTTAAGTTCATATCCCTGAATTCTTGCACGTACAACATTATTAAATGTTATTTTACCATCAGTATCAACACCGGGTTCAATATAATCATAGTACTCATTCTGAAAGACTGCTGCATCCAAATTTACACTGCTAAGTATATTCCAGTTAAAACCAAACTCAAAACTTGTGTTTGTTTCAGGCTTCAGATTTGGGTTAGGTTTTACAGTTATTCCGCTTGAATATGTTGAAGTAAAAGCCTCTGCCAGAGAGGGTGCCCTGAACCCGGTACCAATAGAACTTCTTATTTTTAAATTATCAGACAAAGAATAACTTATCCCAAGTTTGGGTGAAAAATCACTGAATGCATTAAGAGTATCAAGTTTATTATAATCAAAACGTGCCCCTGCACTTACCAAAAGAGGAATGTCAAAATGTATATCGCCCTGAGTATACACACCAAAACTGCCGGAAGCCGGGCTGCCAAACAGATTTGATTGAACATCACTTAATGAAGCTTCTACGCCTGATACCAATACTATACTGCTGTTTAACGATAAGGTCGACTGAATTTCTCCCCGGTATACATTTGCGGCAGAATTGTTTGCTGATTCTGTTTGATCTTCCCAATAGGTTCTGTAATAACCAGCCTTAATGTTCAGCGAAAAATCTTTGCTTATAATGTTTTTATAATCAATACCTGCCATGTACCTGTTTGATTTAATTCTTTCTCCCTGGTCAGCATCAGGCGGAACAAGTGCATTGCGGGAATTTTTCCAGTATATAAAGCTTCCATTCCTCTGGTTCATTGAATTAAAGATGAAATTCAGAGATGAGGTTGGAGATAAACTATAGTTTCCTTTAAAATAACCCAGGTACCTGTGATAAAAACTGCTTTGCCTGTAGCTTTCATCTTCAAGCCTTGTTAAAGAAGCAGTAAAGCGAAAATTGCCTATGCTGTTTGAATGAGATATAACCTGCCCGTTAAAATACCTGTACCCTCCTGACCAGTCCCATTCTTTATATTTAGGCCTGTCATAACCACCTGCCAAGGCTTTAATATAAGTAACAGGTTTGTCAGAGACTTTCTTTGTTATAATATTTATAACTCCACCAATAGCCCCTGAACCATATAATGAACCTGAAGCGCCTTTAATTACTTCAATTCGTTCAATATCGGTTACCGGTATACTCTCCCATATTATCTGTCCTGTATCCCCGGTGTAAAAAGGAAGTCCGTCTATCGCAAGTAAAACCCTTGTTCCGGCGCCGCGCCCATATCCGCTCGAACCTCTGATACTTAACTGGTCATCCGTCATATTAACACCGGGCAGATACCTTACAGCATCTTCAAGACTTATAAAATTTTTTCTTTCCAGTACATCCGCAGGCATAACAGAAGCGCTTACCGAAAGCTCTGACATATTCTGTTCATATTTTCCGGCAGTAATAACAACCTGTCCCGCTTCAACAGCTTCTTCTGCAAGTACAATGTTAAGAACAATATCTTTATCAGATATTGCCACTTTACGCAATTCGCTTTTATAACCAATAGAAGAAAACCTCAGAGTATATTCCCCGGGCTTCAGATTATTAAATGAATAGTGCCCAGTATTATCAGAAGCAGTTCCAGAACTGCCATCTGTTAAAACTATATTTACCCCAATTAAAGCCGCATTGTTTTTATCACCTACTCTGCCAGATATATTATATGTTTGAGCAAATAATAAAAACGGAAAAAAGGGAAGCACAAATAATTTCCATAATATTTTCATCATTCACCCCCCGGAGGCTGCGGCGGAGGATTATCAAAATCACATATAATATTTATCCCCTTAACCATAGTGTTTTCAGAAATAGTTAAGGTACCGGGAGTATTGCTATTATTATTTGAATAATATATACCAGCAACTTTCCAGTCCTTTCTTTCAAGAGATACTTTTTCAGTGGATGATTGTGCTACAACAATATATTTATACGTACCCGGCTGGATTTTGAAATAAGAGGTATCCTGATTTGTATTATAATCATCAGAAGGAACACCAGAAGGAATTTCTTTTCCTATATAACCAAGATTTAAGATATTAAAATCTGATGCTAAATTTACAGGTTCTTTGAAAACAATTATGTGAGTTCGTTTAATATCGGCAGGCCATGTACCTTTAAAAGTAACTGTTCCACTGAAGCCGGTTTCTTCCACTTCATTAATTGGGGCAATTCCTTTATCGCAGCCTGCAATTAACAACAGAAGTGGAAGGAAAAAGATTATTTTTTTTATCATCCTTTAAAACCTGCCCCGGGATATCTAATCGTTTTAGATTACTTCACCAATAACAATCGGATTTTCATTCATTTCACCTGATAATCTCATAATTTCTGATTCATTTTCCGGAGAAACCACAGCAATAAGGCCAATTCCAATATTAAAGACATGCCTCATTTCTTCATCAGAAATACTGCCTGTTTCCTGAATAAGTTTAAAAACAGGAGGCAGTTCCCATTTATCCCAGTTAACTTTCAACTGCAGGCCTTCAGGAATAATTCTCTTTGTATTTCCAATTATTCCACCGCCTGTAATATGTGAAAGCCCTTTAATTTCCATATTATTTTTAAGGTGTTCAATAAGTTTAAGGTAAGATTTATGAACACTTAATAATTCATCGCCAATAGAGTTTGATAATCCTTCAGGCTTATCATTAACGTTATATTTTTCAAGTAAAATTTTCCTGGCAAGCGAGTAACCATTTGTGTGCAGTCCTGTTGAAGCAAAACCGACAAGTATATCTCCTTTTTTAATACTCCTGCCATCTATAACTTTAGTTTTTTCAACAACACCTACAATTGTACCTGACATATCATATTCATCTTCGGCATATAAACCGGGCATTTCAGCAGTTTCACCGCCAATTAATGCACATCCGTTTTCCCTGCAGGCTTTGGCAAATCCTTCAATTATACTTGCAGCTTTTTCCGGGAATAATTTACCAAAAGCCAGATAGTCTAAAAAGTAAATCGGTTTTGCCCCGCAGACAGCAATATCATTAACACAGTGGTTAACCAGATCCTGGCCTACCGTGTTATGCTTGTTCATAGCAAAAGCAATTTTAAGTTTTGTCCCAACTCCATCAACACTTGAAACCAGAACAGGGTTTTTATACTCTTTAATATCAAGTTCGTAAAAGCCGCCAAACATTCCAATATCAGACAGAACATTCTTATTAAAGGTTGATTTTGCAAAGGATTTTATTCTTTTTACTGTTTCATCCCCGGCTTCTATATCTACACCGGCAGATTTATAAGTATTACTCACTTATACTCCGAAATTCTTTTCTTCAAATTTACCCATAAATGAATTATTTACCAATTATTCAGCATTCTAAAGATAGTTATTAAATGATTATGTATTATAAAGAGATTTTATACATTTTAGACCATAATAGTTCTCTGTATTCATTAACTATTAATGATATATGATTAAATTTTAAACACATTTTTATCTCATATTTGATAAATATAAAATAAGAATTCCTATTAAATAGAACTATATTTATAAATATCAACTATTTTTTACAAAATTCAGCAAAGAAGCTTTTTAATTGTCAATTATTTGTGGAACGTAAATTGCCCTACTCCTTCCCGTATGTTAAATATATAGGGGTTCAACCACATGAAAAAAGCTCTACTGTTCGCTCTTTTTGTGGTAATTGCATACGGTATTAGTTTTGCTCAACCTCGGGCAAAAGTAAAAATTGAAGCAGTTTCACCACACAAACTAACCACCCTTGGTTTAACTACAAGCACTAATTCCGTTTCCTCAGGACTTAATGTTGTAGCTAAACAGACTTATGTTTACCTGTCTCCTCTTAATATTGCAGATACCAATCCGGTTACTGCTGCTGTTTACGAGGTAAAAAAAGGTGCCACTACAATAACCACCACCACCTTTAATAATACCTGGGCTTATTTTAAAGCTGACCAGACCGGTGAATATACTGTAAAACTTACTGTTACTACTGCTACTGGTACTGATGACACCACAATATCAATATATTCTGCTAATTACCTTGGTGTTGGTAAAGTGGAAGGAGTTGATGCTGAAGGTGCCTCATGTATGGGATGCCATTCTTCAGGCTCAAAAGACTTTACTTCTATTTTTGACAAGTGGAAAGTTTCCGGTCATGGAGAAGCTTTTAAAGTACCCGCAGAAACAAACAGTCACTTCAGTTCAAGCTGCTTTAAATGTCATACTACAGGTACTGACCATGATGCAGCAGCATCAAACAACGGATTTGATGATATTTCAACATCATGGGTTTATTCAGGTGCAAACAGCCAGGTTTGGGATTCCCTTGTAACTTATTATCCTGAACTTGTTAATCACGCAGCTGTTGGCTGCGAAAGCTGCCATGGCCCGGGAAGCCAGCATTCATCAGGCGGAGACGTAAACAAAATTGCAGTTTCTCTTGCTGATGGCGCCTGTGCCCAATGCCATGATGATCCATGGAGATATAACAAAGTTGCACAGCATGAAAATTCGCTGCATGCTGAAGCTTTGTGGTCTTCATCATTCAAACGTACCACCACTGATAACAGCCTTGGCAGCAATTGTTCAAGATGCCATGACGGACAGGGTTACGTTACTTTTATGAAAGGTGAAGTATTTAATGCTGCCAACCTTACCGAAGCAGATCATATGCCAATTACATGTGCAACATGCCATGATCCGCATGGCAACGGCGAAACAGCTTCTCTCCGTAATTCGCCGGCAATATCAGATACACTTGGAAATGGTTTTGCCTATACAGTTGGCGGAACCGGACAGGTTTGTATGAACTGCCATAAAGCAAGAAGAGATAATGTAACATATATGTCAACAAGTGTTACATCTACATGGGGCCCTCACCATTCAACTCAAACTGACGTTCTTATGGGACAGAACGCAGCTTCATTTAACGGCTCTGAGTTTATGAGCGGTTCACACCAGTTTGCTATTGAGAATGCCTGCGTTGACTGCCACATGTATGCAACGGCTGATACCGGCACAGTTGACCGCGATAAATACGGCGGACATACCTTTAAAATTGTTAACCCTGAAAGTGGCAATGCTAATATGAAAGCATGTGCAAGCTGCCATGGCACAAAGGCAAATCTTGAAGCTTTCGAAGCTTCTGCTGATTATGACAGGGATGGTACAATTGAAGGTATTCAGGATGAAATTGATGGCTTAATTACAATCTTAAGGACTCAGCTTCCTCCTACCGGAGTTGATTCTGTTTCATATTCACTGGTTCAGTCATCAGGAGATCTTAATATTAAGAAAGCTTACTGGAACTACCAGTTAATTGCTTATGACGGCAGCCGTGGCATGCATAATACTAAATTTGCTGTTGATGTGCTGAATAAATCAATTGCTGCTATTGGCGGCGTTGTTCCTGTTGAACTTGTTTCTTTCTCAGCCGATGTTGAAAAAGGAATGGTTACCCTTAAATGGGAAACAGCTACTGAAACCAACAACAAAGGTTTTGAAATAGAGAAGAAATATGATAAAACATGGAAATCAATATCATTTGTTGAAGGTAAAGGAACAGCAACTTCTGCAAACACTTACAGTTACTCATTTAAACTTGAAGGAACTGCATCCTTTAGATTAAAACAAATAGATATGGATGGTTCATATGAATATTCAAAAGAAATTGAAGTAACAGGCACTGTTACTCCTAAGGAATACTCATTATCACAGAATTATCCTAATCCATTTAACCCGTCAACAACAATTAAATTTGCATTACCTTATGACAGTAATGTAAAAGTTGTTGTTTACAATGTAACCGGCGAAGTTGTGAAAGTGCTGGTAAATTCAGTACAAACAGCCGGAACCCATGAAACCCGATTCTCTACAAATGAACTTGGAGTTGGGCTTTCATCAGGTATTTACTTCTATTCATTAGAAGCAACTTCAGTTGACGGGAAATCAAATTTCAGACAAACCAAGAAAATGGTTCTGATGAAGTAATTCCCAATAGTTCTTCCCTTCAAGAGGCTGGTTTTCCGGCCTCTTGTTATTTTAAAACTTTTCCTCCCTGTTTGCATCTAACCACATTATTTAAAATTGCCGGTTTAGGCAGCAATTCGTTGAAATCTGCCTGTTTCAGGAACTTTAGAGAACAATTTTAGTTCAAATATGGTTCTGTTAATGCGGGCAGTAAATAAAAATTCTAATAATTTAGTATATTTGTAATTCTTATTTTAAGACATTTTATATGGTTCATGAAGAATTAAATGAGAGGGAAAGAAGTATACTGCGATATGTAATCCAGCAGTTTATTCTTACAGCTTTGCCTGTTGGATCCCGGAACATTACAAAAAAATACGATATAGGAGTTTCTCCGGCAACAGTTCGGAATATTATGTCTGACCTGGAAGAATCCGGGTTTATAGACCACCCCCATACATCAGCCGGGAGAATACCTACAGATAAAGGATACCGCTTTTATGTAGATACCCTTATGGATATTCCACGCCTTCTCCATTCTGATAAAGGACTGATAAACAAAAGTCTTGAGAATAACATTGTGGATACAGATGAACTGTTAAAGCTGGCATCCGGTTTGTTAAGCAGCATAACACATCAGATAGCATGTGTAGCCTATCCAAAGCTGGATACCGGAATTCTTGAAAAAATTCAATTGGTCAGTCTTTCATCTTCAAGAATACTTATTGTAATAACTATTACAGCAGGTTTGGTAAAAACTATAACGCTTGAACTTAACACTGAGATTAAAAACGGGCAGCTTGAATCTGTACAAAACCTGTTGAACGAAAGGCTTGCCGGATTAACCCTAAAGGAAATCCGCTCAACTTTCAGGGAAAGATTTTATGATTTTGCAAGCGGAGAGCATCCTGTTATCAGGCTGTTTTTTGATTCGGCAGAAAAAATCTTTAAGGACGTAAGACAATCAGACAGTTTATATATAACCGGCGCAAAAAATGTTATTAAGCAGCCTGAATTTGAAGATCCCGGAAAATTTCAGGGCGTTATTGAGCTGATTGAAGATAAGGATATTATAATCCACATTCTTGATAAAACCGGGGAGGCCGGGCAAAACCAGGTTTTTATTTCAATAGGAAGTGAAAACCAGGACCAGAAATTAAATGAATACAGTTTTATAAGTAAAGAATATAAACTTGGCGATGTTTCAGGTACCTTGGGAATTATTGGCCCTAAAAGGATGGAATATTCCAAGGTTGTTGCTATTGTTGATTATGTAGCAAAAATGTTGACAGATATTTTGAAGAATGAATCCCGCTAAAAAGGAGCAATTATGAAAGACAATCAGAATCAAAATAAAACAGAACAGGAAGAAATGAACGAAACCGAAAATACATCCGGAGAAAACACTCCGGTTGAAGAAAACGTAAACAATGATGAAAATCTTAAAAAAATTGAAGAACTTCAGAATGAAGTGAACGAATATAAAGACCGGCTTTTAAGAAAAGCTGCAGAATTTGAAAATTATAAAAGAAGAACAGAAAACGATCAAATGAATCTTCTTAAATATGCTGCTGAAGGCTTTATTGTTAAATTACTCCCGGCTGTTGATGATTTTGAAAGATCACTTGCACACATGGAGAAAAATGAATCTGCCGATATAAACGCAGTAAAGGATGGAATCAAGCTTGTTTATGATAAACTGGTAAAGATACTAACAGACCAGGGAATAAAAAAGATTGATGCCGTTGGACAGCCTTTTGATGTTAATTTTCACGAAGCGCTTATGCAGAGGAAAGATGAAAATGCCGCACCTAACACTGTGTTGGATGAACTTGAAAAAGGTTATTTATATAAAGATAAAGTCATCAGGCATTCAAAAGTAATAGTAAGTGAAGATACACCGGATGAAACTGCCGGAAATACTCCTAATAATTAAGCGGATATAAGGTAATTAAGAATAATGGCAAAAAAAGATTATTATGAAGTTCTGGGTGTCGGGCGTAATGCTACTAAAGACGAGCTTAAAAAAGCGTACAGAAAGCTCGCTATGCAATATCATCCGGACAGAAATCCTGACAATAAAGATGCAGAGGAAAAATTTAAAGAGGCTGCTGAAGCTTACGAAATTTTAAATGATGATGATAAAAGAGCGCGGTATGACCGTTACGGCCATGAAGGCGTAAGAGGAAGCGGTTTTGGTTCGCAGGGATTTTCAGATGTAAATGATATTTTTTCACATTTTTCTGATATTTTCAGCGGCTCATCTATTTTTGATGATTTTTTTGGCGGCGGACAGAGATCGCGCGGGCAAAGAAGGTCATCTGGTACTCCGGGTTCTGATTTAAAAATAAACCTCAAACTTACTCTTGAAGAAATATCTACAGGGGTTACCAAAAAAGTTAAAATTAAAAAATTTGTTAAATGTGACTCCTGTTCCGGTTCAGGAGCAGAAGCAGGCAGCTCTACTAAAACATGCCCTGTCTGCCAGGGTACCGGCGAAGTAAAGACAATTTCCCGTTCAGTGTTCGGACAGTTTGTCAATATTTCTCCATGCAGTAATTGCAACGGTGAAGGTACAGTAGTAGACATTCCCTGTAAAAAATGTATGGGTGATGGCCGCATACAGGATGAAGAAACTGTAAAAATAACTGTTCCTGCCGGTGTGCATGAAGGCAGTTATATGACAATGAGAGGCGAAGGAAATTCCGGGAAAAGAAACGGTATTGCTGGTGATATTATTGTTGTTTTCCAGGAAATACCCCATGAGTATTTCTTCCGTGATGGGGATGATATAGTATATGACCTTTTCATAAGTTATCCTTCTGCTGTTCTGGGCGCTGAAATTGATGTACCAACTTTAACAGGGAAAGCTAAATTAAAGATAGACCCAGGTACACAGCCCGGTAAACTGCTTAAAATGAGAGATAAAGGAATAAAACATCTCAATGCAGGCGGACACGGAGACCAGATAGTAAGAGTTAATGTTGAGGTACCCAAAAAAGTATCTGTAAAAGAAAGAGAATTACTTAAACAATTAGCAGAACTGCCAAACTTTAAAGCACCTGCTAATTCTGATGAAAAAAGCTTCTTTAAAAGATTTGGGCACTAAATAAACTGTTTGCCTGAATTTTGGAATTATTATGTTATTTTAACAATCTGATTGTGGACATAATAAAAAAAGTATCTGATAAATTTTTAATAACAGGAACTGAAGCAAAAGTTTTTTTGTTACTTGCAGTTTTATTGCTTGCAGGTTCAGGATACAGATATTTTAGCAGTATCAAGCAGCCTGCATATTTAGCATCTGATAGTGACAGCCTGCTTGTTGCTGTAAATTCTGATGATAATGAACCGGAAATTCCCAGGACGGAAGATTACAAAAACGATGTCCTGAATCTGAATGAGCGCAGCCATTCTGATAAAAAAGTTCTACCAAAAGAAAAGAGTATAGACATAAATACGGCCGGAATTAAAGTATTGCTTACACTTCCCGGTATAGGCAATAAAACTGCTCAAAACATTATAGCTTTCAGGGAAAAGCATGGAAGAATAAATAAGGCGGATGAACTAATTGATGTTAAAGGAATTGGTGAAGTTAAGCTGGGTAAGCTCAGGAAGTATTTAACTATTGAATAGTAATAGAGGATTCTTTATTTTTTTATCAGTGTAAAGTTAGGAATAATCTCACAATGGTTCGGATAAAGGAGTAGTAAAAATAATGGCTGAATTTGAAAACCATACGGGATTCACTGTTACCGGTTCAAAGCTTCAGTTAGTTGAAGTTATTAATAAAGCCGGCCAGTTTATTCTTGAAAATGTTGATGAGGCCTATTTTAACGAACCTCTGGATATTGAGAGAGATAAAGAGACTAAAATCATATCGCTTTTACAGGGCGCGTTTAATGAACTTATAATTAAGACTCCCCTGCTAAGTTCATCTGTTTCCTTTACTCTGCCGTTTGAATTATTTTATACAATGCAGGCACCCTATGATAATACACTGCTTCATGAAGACCTGATAGAAGAGTTTAAATGGGAGCTTTCAGTTTTATATCCATATATGCCCGCAAAAGATTTGGTAGTCCAGTATATAGAAGTTGAAAAAAATGATTTAAACAGTTATAACACTGCTCTTGTATTTGCCATACCCCGTAAATTTCTTCAGCTTGTTTATTCTTTTTGCCAGAACAATAATCTTAAACTGAAATTTATTGATAATGCTCATACGGCATCAGACAGAGCGCTTTCTCTATCCTCTCCTTTTATGGAAAAAGGAATTGTACTAAGCATTTATTTTGCTTCAAAGTATTTATCTTCTTTCATAAACTTTGATGGGAAGCCAATTTATCATAAAGTAATTCCTTTTGCCGATGCAAGCGAAGTGCCTGAAATAATAAAATCTCAGGTTACTTCTGATGAGTTTATAAAAATAAATAAAAGCATGATAAATGCATCATTCATTACCGGGGAAGATTTATCTTCCTCACTTGTTGAATCACTCAGGGATACGACAAATCTTGACCTGGTTCATTTCAATCCTTTCAGTAAAATAAAACCTGAAGCCAAACTTATTGGGAATAAGTGTTATGCTGAAAAGTTTAACTCTTTTTCTGCGGCTGCCGGAATGGCTTTCAGGCTTGCCTGATTTTTATTAATATGAAAATTAGAATTATATCAGGGACTTATAAAGGACGGTATATTAACGTTCCTGCCTCAGATAAAGTAAGGCCAACAACTGACAGAGTCAGGGAAACACTTTTTAATATCCTCAATAATCAAATAGATTTTGATGGAATACGTATTCTTGACCTTTATGCCGGCTCAGGAGCGCTGGGAATAGAAGCATTAAGCAGAGGAGCTTCTGAGGCATACTTTATAGAAAAGAGCCATTCATTTGCCGGTAACCTGAAAGAGAATCTTTCTTCACTTGGCATTACTGAAAAAGCAAAGGTTTTTAATATGGAGGCTGCTGCATTTATAAGGAAAGAGCTGCCGGTGAAATTTGACCTGTTATTTGCTGATCCGCCGTATAAATATTCAGAATTATATACAATGATAAATACCAGTTCATTCAATCATCTTTTTCATGAATCTTCAATTAAAGTTTTTGAAAGAGCTGCTGATACTATTAAGGAAGATACCAAAGCCTTTGGAATGGCGCCTGCAAGAGTTCTTGGCAATACCTGTCTTTATATCTTTTAATTATTCAAACTTCTGAATTCTGCAGCAGGCAGCCAACAATAATAAAAATATACTTTGTAAATTAACTTCTTTTATTTCTACGCTTCACTTTGTATGTTTTACATATACAATTTAGGATAATATGCGCAGAGTTATTTACCCGGGAACATTTGATCCTGTTACATTCGGACACGTAGACATCATTCAGCGTGCTTCTGAGCTGTTTGATGAAGTAGTGGTTACAGTTGCAATAAACCTTTCAAAATCTCCCCTCTTTACAATAGAAGAAAGGCTGTCATTACTTAGAGAAAGCCTGAAAGGATATCCTAATGTTGTAGTTGACTCATTTGACGGACTTGTTGTGGATCATGCACATGATGTTAACGCAGTTGGCATAATAAGAGGACTGCGGGCTTTAAGTGATTTTGAGTATGAATTTCAAATGGCATTAATGAACAGAAAACTTGCGGAAGATATTACAACTATTTTCCTTATGCCAAATGAGAAGTATACTTATCTTAATTCTTCAATTGTCAGAAACCTTGCCACTTTTAACAGCGATGTAAGTGACTTCGTTCCTGCTGTTGTTCAAAAAGCACTGGCTGAGAAATTTAAAAACAGAAAAGAATAAAGCTCCTGTTTTATTACATAATATCCGGGATTTCTTAATAATACTCTCCAACATGACTTTAAATGGAAGAACACCAGTTAAGAAATAAATAATATTTATAATTACGTTCCAGAGGATTATTTCTTTGTATGAGAATAAAAAGCATTGAACTCAGAAAAGTATTTCTCCCTTACCTTTCTCCATTTCGTACTAGCGGCTGGGTGGAAGACGGAAATCATGCAGTTTTAGTAAAAATACAATCCGATGACATTACCGGCTGGGGCGAAGCGCCTGTGGGGCTTGAACCATGGTATAATGAAGAGACTACCTCTACAGCATGGGCAATAATGACCGAAAATCTGGCACCAATTCTTCTTGAAAATGAGATTAAGACCGTTGAAGATACAGATAAATTATTTACCCCTGTTCGCGGCAATAAAATTGCCAGGGCCGGGATGGAATTTGCTGTCTGGGATTGGTTTGGTAAAAAGAATGGGCTTAGCCTCTCCTCAATGCTTGGCGGAGTTTACAGGAAAGTTCCGGTAGGAGTAAGTATTGGCATTCAGGATTCAATTGAGCAGCTGTTAAAGCTGATCACAAATTACACTGCAGAAGGTTACAGAAGAATAAAAATAAAAATACAGCCAGGCTGGGATATTGAACCAGTAAAAGCCATAAGGAAAAGATTCCCTGAAATTTTACTTCAGGTTGATGCAAACAGTATTTATTCACTTTCTGATGCCGAAAGCCTTGCCAAACTGGATGGAAATAACCTTCTATTGATTGAACAGCCCCTGGCTCATGATGATATTTATGAGCATTCGCTTCTTCAGAAAAAACTGGCAACTCCAATTTGCCTTGATGAAAGTATTGTTTCTCCCGAACATGCAAAATGGGCTATTGATATGAATGCATGTAAAATTATTAATATTAAGCCTTCAAGGGTTGGAGGATTGTTACCTGCAAAAAAGATACATGATATGGCCCATAAAATTAATATGCCGGTGTGGTGCGGAGGCATGCTTGAAACTGGTATAGGCCGTGCAATAAATGTTGCACTTGCCAGCCTGCCGGGTTTTTCTTTACCAGGTGATATAAGCGCAAATAACAGATATTTTAAAAAAGATATTGTTAAAAATCCTTTCTCTTTAAATAGTGATGGAACACTAACCGTACCTTCTGTTCCAGGGCATGGTGCTGTTATTGACAGTGACTACCTTGAAGAAGTTACAGTTGAAAAGATACTTATTGATTAAATATCTATATAAATTTTATTAGATGAACTAGGTCTTTAGAAATTGATTTTTACACTTGTTAGTTTACAAAAATTATAAGCTTTTTTATATTGAAACTCCTGAATAATATAGATTGTTGAAAGCTTTATTGGGGAAATAACATCCATGTTCACATTAAAATTGTAATAAAGCTGTTATTAAAGCTAAATAAAAAACGGTTGAGTGTTATTTTTAAAATCGATAATATTATTAAATCCATACTAAAAGCCGGATATTTTGTTCATTTTATTTTGCCGGCTTTAATATTTCATATTTATCAGTAATTTAACGGACTCATTAAGTATTCTTCCAGTCATCCTTAGCGGAGAAAAGAATGGGAAAAAGAACATCCGGACAAAAAGAAAAGTCTAATTCTGCTCAAACAAAAATTGAATTATTAAAAGAAATAAAATCTCTCCAAGCAAAAGTTACCAGATATAAAAAGTCTGCTGATTTATGCAAAGAAACAATTAATGATCTTCTTGAACAGACACACATGCTCCCTTTTGTCCTGGATACAGTTCAACAAAGAGTGTTCTGGAAAGATATTAACCATGTTTACCAAGGCTGTAACAGACAATTCGCAAAAGATGCAGGATTACTTAATCCGGATGATATTTTTGGAAAAACTGACTATGATATTAATCCTGAAGAACAAGCTGAAGCTTACAGGAATGATGACCGGAATATCATTGAGTCAGGAAACTCCAGGTTGAACTATGAAGAGATGTTAATCCAGCAGGATGGTTCTATAAGGTGGTTGAACACAAGTAAAGTGCCGCTTTTTAATAAATCAGGAAAAATAATTGGAGTATTGGGCAGTTATGAAGACATAACTGAACAAAAACTCGCCGAAGAAAAATTCCGTCAGGAAAGGCTCCTTTTAAGAACTTTAATAGATAATATTCCTGATGCCTTTTATGCAAAGGATACTGAATGCAGAAAAATAGTAACTAACAAGGTTGATCTTTCTAATATGGGAGAATTAAGGGATGAAGCTGATGTAATTGGTAAAACTGATTTTGATTTATTTCCCAAAGAAATTGCAGAAAAATTTCATAAAGATGACTTACAGGTACTTTCAGGCATACCAGTACAAAACCGCGAAGAATATTTCCTGGATAAATCCGGTAAAAAAAGATGGCTCCTGACCACTAAAATTCCAATGCGTGATGTTTCCGGAAAAATAGCAGGTATTGTGGGTATTGGCAGAGATATTACTTTGCGAAAAGAAGCAGAAGAAGCATATAAGGAAGCAGCAGAAAAATTCCAATTAATATATGATAATGCTTTTGACGGAATGAGTATTTATGATTCAGTTCCGGAGTCATCTGAAAGAACTCTGGTAGACTGCAACGCCAGTTATGCAAAAATAGCAGGAAGAAGTAAAGAGGAATTACTTAAAATTGGAAAAACATTTTCTCTTCAACAAAATAATAAGCGATATCCAAGCGAAGGAAATACTTATCGCGGCTCTTTTTCATGGCTGAGGCCCGACGGGAAAGAAAACACTGTTGAGTATACAGCCGTTCCTATTGAACTGAAAGGTAAAACATATATAATAGGTATTGACAGAGATGTTACTTTTCAAAAACATTCTGAAGAAGAACTTAGGATAGAACGTAACCTTTTTAAAACTCTTATTGATGACCAGCCAGACCTGATTTTCTTTAAAGACCTTAATAAGAGATATGTACTGAACAATACAGCACATCTTAAGTTTTTAGGAGTTGAGAAACAGGAAGAAGCTGCCGGGAAAACAATTTTTGATTTTAAAAATGTTGAATATCCTGAACTGTATGAAATTGATGATGAAAAAATTATAAGAACAGGTGAGTCAATTCTTGGTAAAGAGAGAACATTTATAATAAATGGAGAAAAACATTGGTACATTTCCAACAGGATACCTGTAAAGGATAATAATGGAACAGTCATGGGCATTCTTGGTGTAAGTCATGATATTACTGAACGGAAAAAAAATGAAGAAGATATAAAAAATGCCAACCTGGCATTGGAAAAAATTAATGCAGATCTTGAGAAAGCGAATAAAGTAAAGAGTCAATTCTTAGCTAATATGAGCCATGAAATACGCACTCCATTAAACGCAATAATCGGCCTGACGGGATTATTGATAAAGACTGAGTTAAATGATGAACAAAGAGACTTTGTAGAAACAATTCAAAGCTCAGGTGATATTTTACTTTCACTAATTAATGATATTCTTGATTTCTCTAAAATTGAAGCTCAGAAAATTGAACTGGAAAAACACCCATTTGATTTGCGTTCCTGTGTTGAAGAAGCACTTGACCTGGTTGCTTCAAAAGCAACTGATAAGAACATTGAACTTCTTTATACTATAGATAATGCTGTAAACACTGAATTAATAGGAGATGATACAAGGTTAAGGCAAATCCTGGTAAACCTTTTGAGCAATTCTATTAAGTTTACTGAAACCGGTGAAATAATTGTTTCCGTTGAGGCTCAGCTTTTAGATGACAACAAATACCAGTTAAAATTTGCTGTTAAAGATACTGGGATTGGCATTCCGCTGGACAGACAGGGAAGGCTTTTTCAATCATTCTACCAAATAGATGCCTCAACCACCAGGAAATTTGGAGGAACAGGCCTTGGACTGGCAATCAGCAAACAGTTATGCGAATTGATGAATGGCAGGATATGGGTTGAAAGTGAAGGTGTTCCGGGAAGAGGGACAACATTTCATTTTACTATTGTAACTGAGCTCTCCAATGTTCATAATGAATCCCCTGACCTTTCAGGACTTGCCAATAAACGGCTTCTTATTGTTGACGATAATAAAACCAATCTTGACATTCTGATTAAGCAAACAGAATTCCACAATATGATTCCTGTTGCTGTATTAAACGGGCAGGAAGCCCTGGATGTTATTGCAAAAGAGGAAAGTTTTGATCTGGCTATACTGGATTTTCATATGCCCGGTATGGATGGGATTACTCTTGCCAAAGAGATACGCAAAACAAATAAGGGAAAAATCCTTCCGCTTATATTATTATCTTCATATGGTTACTGGGAAAAAAGCACTCTCACTAATTTTGCTGCAATTTTAACAAAACCAATAAAAGCATCACTTTTATATAATGCTTTACTTACTATAGTAAATAAATACAACACAGTTGACAGAATAACTCCCCGGCACATTATAGCTTATGATATTGAGACCGGGAAACGCCATCCACTTAAAATACTACTGGCAGAAGACAATCTGATTAATCAGAAAGTAGCAATAAGATTCCTGGAAAAGATAGGATATAAAGCTGATATAGCCTTTAATGGTCTTGAAGTATTAAACGCCCTGCGCAGGCAAAGGTATGATGTGATTCTGATGGATGTCCAGATGCCGGAAATGGATGGAGAACAGGCAACTGTTGAAATAAGGAAACATTTCCCCGAAGAACTTCAACCATACATAATTGCAATGACAGCAAATGCACTTCCTTCTGACAGGAACAAGTATCTTGCTTCCGGAATGAATGAATGTATTGTAAAACCATTTAAGCTTGAAGAATTGGTTAATGCCCTGCTCAGGGTAAAACCTCTCACATTGTAATCTTTTGTATAAAATAATGTCGGCCCGATTCTTCTAATAACAACAGTTTTAATTAGTGTATAAGTGATTCAAATTAATTCTTTTAGGAAAGTTCAAAATCATATTCAATTTATTGTATATTTATAACGATTAGCCTTTCCATTTTGGCAATCCATTATTATATTACTTCAGGAAATTAGCACAGGTAAAACAGAAAAAGTGAACTACAGGCATCTATACCTGGTTCATGTAAGTCTTTGTGTGCCTGGTAGTAAAATACTCATCTGCCTGCCTGGCTTTCTTTTTTCTTAAAAAATATGGAGTCTGAATTGGTATCTGAAAGAGTTAACCGAATTGAAGTGTCTCCCACCATGAAAGTTGCTGCTGAAGCAAAAAAAATGATGGCGGAAGGATTAAATGTTATTGATTTAAGTGTAGGCGAACCGGACTTCCCTACCCCGCGCAATATCAGTGATGCTGCAATTAAAGCAATAAATGAAAATCATACAAAGTATACCGTTAATGCAGGAACTGTCCCACTAAGAAAAGCTATTGCAAAAAAGCTAAAAGACGATAATGGTGTAGATTATGCTATAAGTGAAATTATTGTATCGTCAGGCGCCAAACAGAGTATTTATAATGCAGTTCATTCTGTTATATATGATGGAGATGAAGTAATTATTCCTGCCCCTTACTGGGTTTCCTATCCTGAAATAGTTAAACTGGCAATGGGTAAACCAGTCTTTGTTCCTACAAAAGAAGAAAATGGTTTCAGGTTAACGGCAAAAGAACTTGAAGCAGCAATTACTCCCAAAACAAAGTTATTAATACTATGTAATCCTTCAAATCCTACCGGTTCAGCATATAACGAAAAAGAACTTCGCGCTCTTGCAGAAGTTATTGAAGATAAAGATATATGGGTTCTTTCTGATGAAATATATGAAAAGCTGGTTTATGGCGGATTTAAGACAAAAAGTTTTGCTGCACTTAGTGAAAAAATAAAGCAGAAAACTATTCTTATAAATGGTGTTTCAAAATCATATTCTATGACCGGGTGGAGAATTGGTTATACAGCAGCTCCTGAACCAGTTATAAAAGGGATTGATAAAATTCAAAGCCACAGCACTTCAAATGCATCTTCAATTTCACAGGATGCAACTCTTGAAGCATTAACCGGCCCTCAGGACGCAGTTGAAATGATGAGAGTTGAATTTGAAAAACGCCGGGATTATTTCCATAAAGAAATTACAGCCATCCCGGGATTTAGCTGCTACAAGCCTGAAGGAGCATTTTACCTTTTTCCGAATGTTTCAGGATTCATCGGCAAAAAATATGATAAGTATACTATAAATAATTCAATGGATTTTACAATGTACCTGCTTTATGAAGCTAAGATTGCAGCAGTACCGGGAAGTGCTTTCGGAGCAGAAAACTATATTAGATTTTCCTATGCCACTTCTATGGAAAACCTTGTTGATGCAGTGGCACGTTTGAAAGATGTACTTGGTAAACTTAAGTAATTGATAAAAACAATGCCGGTTCAGCCGGCATTGTTTTTTATATTTTCAAGTTCTTCCCACCTGTCATATTTTTGTTTTACTTTTTCTTTTAATTCATCAATCTTTTCACGCAGTTGGTTGGTTTGTGAAGCATATTTCTCATAAAAGTCTGGCTGCATGAATACGTTCTCTGTATTTTGAATTTCTTCTTCAAGGCTCATAATTTCATCTTCAATTGTATCCAGTTCCATTTTTTCCTTAAAGGTAAGCTTCCTGATTTTTGGTTTTTCCCGTGTGTCTTCCCTTTTTATCTTAGGAGTATCGACCTGCTGTTCCTGTAGACGTATCTTTTTCTTTTCAAGATAATAATCATAATCGCCTTCACTAAAATGAAGTTTCCCGTTTCCTTCAAAGGCTAGAATTCCGTTACAAACCCTGTTTAAGAAATACCTGTCATGGCTTACAACCACAACACACCCTTCAAAAGAAATAAGTGCTTCTTCAAGCACCCTTAGAGTTGGCAGGTCAAGGTCGTTTGTTGGCTCATCAAGCATAAGGAAATTTCCGCCAATTTTTAAAATTTTTGCCAGAGTGATTCTGCTCTTTTCGCCACCGGAAAGCCGTCCTATCTTAGTATTAAGCCTGTCATCAGAGAACAAAAATCTTCTAAGATACGTCCAGATGTTTATTTTATATTTACCAAACTGAACATAATCATTACCATCACTTATTGCTTCTATTACAGTCTGTTCATCGTCCAGAATTAATCTGGACTGGTCAACATAATTAAACTCTGTTTTTTCACCTAAGTCAATTTTACCAAGATGCTCTGTAATCTGCCCAAGTATAATTTTAAGAAGTGTAGTTTTACCAAGCCCGTTATTGCCAATAATACCAAGTTTTCTGCCGCGTTCAAAAGCAAAGCTGAAATTTTCAAATAACTGCCTGTCACCAATTTTATAACTGATGTTTTTTAGCTCAAGCACCTTATTTCCCAGTTTTTCAGCAGGAGGTATAATAAGATCTACATCAAGTTCAGTTTCCGGCGCCTGTTGAGTAGAAATCTCTTCAAATTTTTCAAGCCTGCTTTTTGATTTTGTTCTGCGTGCACGTGGCCCCCGCATAACCCATTCAAGTTCTCTCCTGAGAAAACTTTGCCTTTTCTTTTCTTCAACTTCTTTAAGTGCCTGCCTTTCAGCCTTATTAAGAAGATAATCTGTGTAATTACCCTGGTGGGAGTAAAATTCACCCCCGGACAGTTCAACTATCCTGTTAGCTACCCTGTCAAGAAAGTATCTGTCATGAGTTACAAAAATACATGTACCTTTGTATGAAGCCAGAAAACTTTCAAGCCACTCTATAAACTCCGTATCCAGATGGTTGGTTGGTTCATCAAGTATCAGTAAATCAGGCCGTGAAATTAATGCTCTGCAAAGGGCCACTCTCCTTTTTTCACCGCCGGAAAGTGTACTAACCTCTTTATCCCTGTCGGGAGCATTTAATGTTTTCAGAAGTACTTCAATATTTTTTTCAATATTCCAGCCGTCATGCTGCAAAATTCGTTCTTCCAGAACATGCCTGTCAGCGGCATCAAAAGAAGATGATTCATATTCCTTTATCAAACTAAGAATGCTTTTAGCTCCTCTTAAAACATTCTCATAAACTGTCCTGCGTTCATCAAGGGTAAATTCCTGCGTAAGTATACTTATTGTCAGTCCTTTTTTTACCGCAACCTCTCCGGCATCAGGTTCGGTAAACCCTGCAATAATTTTAAGAAATGTAGATTTTCCTGCACCGTTTCTGCCTACAAGGCCAATTCTGTCTTCCTCGTGTATAGCCAGAGAAGCATTGTTCAAAATAACCTGTTCACCAAAATGTACTTTAATTTCTTTAGCTGTAAGTATAACCGGGTTAACCATATAAAGTTTTTAATTCCTGATTGAATGAAGAATAAAGATAATAAAGTTTGCAAAGGTATGAAAATTCCCGATTGTTTTAGCATTTCACCTTTACAAGAAGAAGCAAAATGAATATGGATATAAATAGGAAAGAGGAAATATACGCAGAGCAGATAATTTCCGGGAAAATTTGCCCGCTCTCCTGAATTAAGAAAGCGGGTCAGTAATTATCAAAGTTTATTTACAAAATCAGCAATAAACAATGCTGCCTCACAAACAATTCCTATATCAACAATTGAAGGATTGTCTTTGGGCGTATGAGTAATGTCGTGATTATCCATATGCTCAATAAACCATGAAGAACTTACAGCTATTGCCGGTATGCCATACTGAACAAATATACTGTGGTCTCCCTGTACCCACTGAGAGCCTTCTTTTATATTTTTATAACTGCATATAACAAATTCTGCTGCAGTTTTAATTTCACCGGGAACATTATAAAAGGAAATATCAGTCATACTGTTTTTTAATCCGGCACCATCAATGTTTATATCGAGTTTAATTTCATTAAATTTATCCTGGTTAAATTTAATATAATTCATCTGGCCGGGTACAGCATAATAATCCTCCCCGTTAAAAGCTATAAGTTCTACCTGGTATTTCCCCCTGTATTCTTTAAGCAAATCAGCAAGCAGTAAAAGTACAATTACACCGGTAGCATTATCTATAGCCCCGGGAGTTCCCTTTTTAGCATCTACATGAGCAGTAATTACGATTTTCTCAACAGACGAGTTGTTTATAGAAGCAATTACATTAAATCCTTCCGAGTTTATTCTTTCTGCCCTAGAGACAAGATGGACTTCTTCTCCGGCATACTTTAGAAGTTCTGTTCCTTCTTCCTCTGTAAGATATACTGACGGAATATCAAAATCTCCGTCTTCAAACATTGGAAACGGATAAACACCCCCGGCAACTGCTGAATTTCTACCGGTAGCAGTTATTAATGCTTTTGCACCACTTTTTTCAAGAAGGCTGACAATCTCTTTATGCTCATCAGGATTATAGAAAATGAAATTTTTCGGCATTATCTGTTCCCGTGCAATATTACCATGCAGAAGGAGTATTTTTCCCGAAAGATTATTTGTTTTTAATTCTTCAGTACATGATACAGGAATAAGTTTCCCGCTTACATCGCACCCGTTAGAGTATGGAGAAGGCATCATGTTAAACTCATTTTTATTTATATGTAGCTTTGCACCTCCTTCTTTCCAGTCAATTGCCTCAAAACCCGATGTATTTACTTTCCAGCCTGCTGACTGAAATTCATCCCGGCAAAATTTTGTAGCCTGTTTATTCCCATGGCTGCCGACCGGCCTCTCGCCAATTACATTACACAATTTATTTAAATAACTGTCTGCTTTTTGTTTTAGTATATTATTCATTTAATCCTCTTTTTTTTTCGGGACAAAAATGTATAATGATTATTCAAAATAATTGTAAAATTCCGACACTACAATGATTGATTGGAAGAAGGGCAAATTTTGAGGAATTCGGTTGGAGTTATACCTGTATGTTCTTTAAACTTCCTGGTAAAATGGGACTGATCGTAATAACCTGAGCGACATGCTACAACTGTCAATGAATCTGTTTTATATAGCTGTTCTACAGCATATTGTATTCTGGCAATATCAAAATATTTTTTGGGAGACATGCCCACATAAGTTTTAAGAAGCCTTTCTGCTTTTTTCTCATTTAGATCAAACTTTTTGTATAGATCAGAAATATTCCCAGTCCCCTTTTTTTTATGAATATCATTTATAAACATTTTTACCAGGTTATATCTATCTGATGAATTTATTTCTAATTGTCCAAGCAGAAATTTTTCAATTACTGAAATTTTGCCATTTATTGTTCGTGTATTAAGATACTGATCAGCATAATTATGCCAGTTTGAAAACACATCTGAAATGTCTATTTCTATTCCCGCAATTTCATTAAGAGGAAATTTAATAAATGCTGAGGCAGAATAGGGGTAAAATACCGCACCAATCATTCCTGAGTTTGCACAAGCTTTAATTTTACCAGGTTTGATGTTTTGTCCATGAAGGATAAACTGCTTCTGGGAACGAACAGATAATTCATCAGTTACATTAAGAAAAGGTACCCCAAAATGGAAGAGTATCTGCATCTCACCGGTTGGGTATACCATTTCTGTATACTCCTCTGATTTATTCTCAAGGTACCAGAAATATTTTATATATCCGGATAAAACAGGCGACGGATTTATAATTTTTATTATCAAAGTTTTTGGGAATTATTAAATTGCTATAAAACTTGCGCTAAAAGGGACAAAAGTCAGTTTTGGTTTACCAATTGCTTGATATTGATCTATTACAAAATAAAGAAAGATGGATTATTAATACAAGAAAGGTTTTTAAAGGCAATTTATATGATTACACTGAGTACCAGAGGTACTGCCAGTATAATCATATAAATTTATAATAGAATACTGTAATTATTATTTCAGTAAGGTCATCCTCATTGTTTTTGTAAAATCACCGGCATGAACTGTATAAAAATAAACACCACCGGTTAAATCAGCAGCATTTATTCTGATTATATGTTCGCCTCTTGCCATATCTTCAGCAATAACCGTTTTCACTTCCTGCCCTATGATATTATAAATCTTAAGGGTAACATATTCATCCCTGTCAAGATATATTTTAACATTCGTTTCAGGATTAAAAGGATTAGGATAATTCTGACTTACAGTATAACTATAAGGTATATTTTCTGTTCCTTTGCCCTTATTATCTTTGTATTCTCCTCTAACCGGTACCAATGCGAGGAGAAACAACGCCAGTAATAGTCTTTTCATTGCTTCCTCATTGTTTTTCTTACATACACATCAATAGTAGTGCCAAAATTTTTCTCTTTTTTGACGCAAATGACTATCAAAATGTTCACTTTTCAAGACGTACTTGTTTACAAAAATATAAAAAAAAGACATGGATACCTAATATTCCGGTCATTTTAAATGCCACAATATTTGCTTTATAACAATCGATAAACCGTAATTATACTGAGTTTTTCCAGGAACAAAAATCATAAATTAGGCTTAGTATTAATGCGGGGGTATTATACATGGATTACTATTATGTAAGTAAAAAGACGCTTTATAATGGCGAACATGAAATTCATAAATTAAGCTGCTATCGTCTACCTTCAGAAAATGACAGAATTTTACTTGGTTATCTGGAAAATGGGATAAAAGCAGTTGAAAAAGCAAGAACAATGTATAAAAAAGTAAATGCTTGTTTTAACTGTTGTAATGAATACCATAGCTGCAGTGAATCAGAAAAGGCAGATACATCAATTCATAACAGTGTTTAGTTTAATTTGCGTAACACCTGAATATTCAGTACCATTAGTGAACAATTGGCTGTAAATATTCATCAGCCGGAATCCAGACAGAAAACCCCCTTGGCGGAGCTTGTATATATACACGCCCGTCTGGCTGAACTGTAGTTTTTTCTGACATATTAAAAATATTGACCAAATTCTTTCCAGCCCAGTTTTCGAAACCAGCGGGTGAACTGTCTACTGTCAGTCCTATAGTCTCTGAATTATTGTTATTGATGGCAATAATTGCACCGCTTTTGTCCCCATTCCCCTGCCGCCTTGCAATGTAAACATTCCTGGTATCTTCCAACGAGGAGGGATTACCAATTTCACTAAGGATAGATATTTTCCCACCCAGATAGTTCTTCCTTATATAAATAAGCTTTTTTATATCATCCTGAAGATCTTTGGGTGCAGAAACAGTAAGCAAGCCATTACCTGCATCATGCTGAACAACACCAAAATAATGTGGGTAAAAGACGCACGGTGTTCCTTCATGTGTAAGTATATATGCATACGCCATTTTATAGTCACGGGTAACCCATTTATCATGTTCTTTGCCCGTATCATGATTATCAACAAAAGTGACAACTGAAGTATCAGGCAAACTGCTTCCTGTATTATTTCTTATAAGCCCGGCATGGTTTAATAATGACATATTAAAATCACTGTCATCCCTGTTGCACATTTGTGCAAGGGTTATCTGTAAAGGAAAATCAAAGACATGAGCAAATGCACCGGCTGAAGCAAGGTTTTTAACCCATGAAGATATTTTTTTTGCAGAGCCCCAGTATTCCCCAACAATAAAAGGCTGTTTGTTGTTTTTCCGGGGAAGATTTTTTATCCAGTCAGAAATAAAATTTTCCTGGAAGCCTCTTACAAAATCAAGCCTGAAACCATCAACATTAATTGTATTTGCCAGCCAGCTTCCCCAATTTTTTAGCCTTTTTTGCACTTCAGGATTAAAAGTATTTATATCATTGCCAAAAAATTTAGCCCTTGGGGCAACATCATCACCATCAGAAAAATCAAGCCAATCATTATTATCAGATGGATGAAACTGGAAATAATTCCATGAAAAATTCTCTTCTCCATCACCTGTATGCTTCACATAAGCTATATCAGTACATGTATAAGCTTTAAGTACATTTTCTGTAATGTCAGCCCCATCATAAAATACAGTGGCAGGATAATAACCATTTTCCTGAGAAGCCCATTCCCACTTTTTATCATTTCCCGAACCTGACATTTGGCGGGCGGTAAGTTTAATAATAATATCATGAGTAGAAGAAAGAGAAATTTTGTACGTGTCAAAATCGGATTCAGATTGTATAAACCCGCTTACAGTCCTGCCTGAGGCCGGAAACTTACTTATTTTGGCCATGCTATTACCAGAATTATCCCCCCAATATTGTTCTCCAAAAGGTGACATGCCTGTCCAGTCGATATATACATCATAGCCACGTTTTGTATAATCAGATTTCCAGTTAAGCATATACCCTTTTATTTGAATAATATAATCTCCCGGTTTGGCAGAAGGTATTTTCCATATTATTTCATTTGTTGGATATGGCTGGTATTGAATATCACCTTTTTTTGCTTCACTAAACACATAATGCTTAACTGCGGGATTTGCTTCAAGCTGATTTTCATTTGCATACATGTGGTTAAGAACTACATCAGCATAAACCTTAATATTATTCTGATGAAATGCCTTTATCATATCTTCAAGTTCAGCCCTGCTTCCGAATCTTGTTTCAGTAGTTCCCTTTTGATAGTAATTGCCTAAATCATAATGGTCAAAAATACCGTAACCCATATCGTATATTCCCCAGTTACCTTTTGATGATGGAGGAATCCATACAGCAGTTATTCCCGCATCGCTTAATGATTTGGCTTTTGTTTTAAGAGAATCCCACCACGTACCGTTAAAGTTAGCAGCATCAACAGGCACATCCCAGTAAAATGCCTGCATCATAACATCGTTTTGCCCCCTTAACACGGGCATTACCAGGCAGGCAATTATAATTGCTTTAAAAATAACCAGGAGAATCTTATTCATATTTTACCGGACATAAAATTGCTTTTTGATATAACCATATTAAGTGAGACCCATTTTTTACCATTAACAAACATAGTCTTTTGTTTGGCAGGGTTAACAACAAAGCCATTTTTTCGGTAGCAGTTAAATGCATTTATATTCCAGTCATATACATTCAGCTCTGCCCTGTCAGAATCAGTAATTTCAAAAGCAAGTTTAAGAAGCTCCTTAACTATTAACGAACCAATTCCCTTCCCCCTGTAACTTTTATCGCCTATGATTATACGGCAAAGTTTTGGTATTCCATCCTCAGGGATATATAGTTCGCAATGGCCTATAGTTTTATTACTTTCATTATGAACCACCTTATAAGGGTGAACACTTGGATCGTTTATATACTTTTCAAGCTGTTTATTACTTATTGGCCAGGAAAACCCGGTCCCGGCGAATTGAATTAATTCTTCCCTGTCAGATATCCATGATTTGAATGTATCAAAATCATCTGCGGTAAAAGGCAAAAAGTGTATCATAATATTTTATGTTTTAGTATTAAATAAAATTATTGATAACATACCTGATAATAATAAACAGGGAAATATTTTAAAGCAGTTTTTACTTTTTATCAGATACAGCTTTAACTTCTAACTGCTGTTGTTTTTGTTTTGCTGCCAAAGGCTCGAAAATAAATTTCAAAGCACGGGTATATCCTTCGCCTTTTGTGCCGGCATGCCATGTATCATCAATAAAACGGTATTTATATCTAATTCCGGCATATTTATGTTTTTGCATTGATTTATTAAAAGCTTTTATGCCTTTCATAAAAAGCGGCATCCATGGTAAATCATTCTCAGCCATACTAAGGAACACCGAGGCTTCAAGCTTTTTATTATTTTTATAAAAGTTTTTTTCATATTTAAGAAGCCAGTCATTAACCAGGGGGCTTATAATCATATAGGCATTAAAAAGCTTTGGACGGGTAAGCATAGCATAGATAGTAAACATACCACCCATCGAACTTCCGCCAAGTGCCCTGAATGTTGTATCAACCCGATAGTTTTTTTCAATAAGCGGGATAAACTCTTTTTCAACAACTTTAAGGAAGTTAACTCCTCCCCCTGAATACTTTTTATCCTCAATTTTCATTGGCGAATAATCGTAAACACGCAAAGAATCATAATTAGGATTTTTACCTTTGTAAGAAAAACCAACAAGGAAACAATCTGTCATAGTCTGGTCAAAAACTTCATTCCCGCTTATACAGGTAAGCATAGGGAAATCATAAAATCCATCGCAGAAATATACAGCAGGATATTTTTTAGTTGTATCCTGGTAATAGGTAAAAGGCAGTTTTATATATAATTCATAATCCTGTCCATTAATAGCTGATTTTATTTCCCTGACTTCTGTCCCCGCTATTGAATACTCTTTTATGTTTTCGGCTTGCTGCGGAAATACAACTGAAAAGATTATCAGTATAAAGAATGATGTAAAAATTGAAAACCGGTATAAGTACTTCATTTAGTTTTCTCTCATTTAACTTTAAATAGAATAAACCATATTTTTAATAAATGTTAAAATTCCCCCGTTTAATTATAAGTAAAAACCCAATATTTTTTAAAACAAATAAGGGACAAGATTTCAATTGATTTTTATTTGGCAATCATTTAAGTTTAAACCAGCATGGGAAAGAAACTTAACATATTGTTGCTGGCTTTAGTATTTTTTGTATCAACTACTGCGCTGCCTTATACTATACATGCATGCAGAATGATGGAAAAGAACGGCGGAAAGGCATGCAGTATGTGTGAGATAAAAGGGAAAGCAAAACATGCCATTCCATCCGGTACTCAAAATATTAAAAACAATGGTATTACCTGCTGCACAAGCAAACTTGTTGACTCTGCTGTAAAAGAAAATTTTTTGCAGAATTCAGGAAGTACTAACGACCTTACCCAGCTAAAATATATTGCCCAGGTAATAATAATTTCTGATGTATTAACAACTGCATCAACCGGAACTGTTGAAGATAATATTCACGCTCCCCCGCTGATAAATGATAACCCGGTTTACCTCTTAAACTCAGTCTTCCTTATTTAGATATTACTCCGCCTGCTGTATGCAGTACGGGATAATTACATCATTTTTCCTCTTCATTCCTGTAATGCATAACAGTATCCGCATATTTATTTACTAATCAAACAAGTAATAATTAACTCAATTCCCCCAGTGGGAAAAGACGGAGTTTATAAATGATTGAGAAAATAATTGACTGGAGTGCAAGAAACAGGTTCCTTGTAATTCTTGCCTACCTGGCACTGACAGCTTACGGCATTTACTGTGTTGCAAACCTGCCGGTTGACGCAATACCGGACCTTTCAGAAAACCAGGTAATTGTATTTACAGAATATATGGGAAGGTCCCCCCAGATTGTAGAAGACCAGGTAACTTATCCACTTGTATCAGCATTACAGGGACTGCCGGGAGTAAAAGCAGTACGTGCAAATTCCATGTTCGGAATGTCTTTTGTATTCGTAATATTTGAGGATAATACAGATTTCTATTTTGCCCGTACAAGAGTCCTTGAAAGATTAAGCACAATTCAGGCGCAACTCCCTGCCGGTGTTACCCCAACCCTTGGCCCGGAAGGTACGGGTGTCGGGCATATATACTGGTATACTGTTGAAGGTTCCAAATATGATGCAGGCACTTTAAGAGCCATACAGGATTGGTATATAAGATATAAGCTTTCATCAGTTGATGGTGTTGCTGAAATTGCCAGTGTGGGCGGATTCATAAAACAATACCAGGTTGATATAAACCCAAACCAGCTTAGAGCATACAACATCACTACATCGGATGTGGTAAATGCCATCCAAAAAAGTAATAATGAAGCAGGCGGAAAAATAGTTGAGATGAATGACGCTGAATATTTTGTCCGCGGGCAGGGCTACATAAATGATAAGAAAGATATAGAGAACACAATTATAACCAGCAGAAACGGTATACCGGTAATGCTTGGCAATGTGGCAACCATACAAATGGGCGGCGATATACGCAGAGGGTCGCTTGAAAAGAATGGTGAAGGCGAAGCTGTGGGAGGCATTGTTGTTATGCGCATGGGCGCAAACGCAAAGCAGGTAATTAAAAATGTTGAAGCAAGGATAAAAGAAATAACTCCCGGCCTGCCGGAAGGAGTTAAGATAGTTCCTTCCTACAGCCGTGCAACATTAATAGACCAGGCAATAGGAACACTTGAGAGAGCTTTGTGGGAAGCCGGAATTATTGTTGCTCTTATTGTGGCAATTTTTCTGCTGCACTGGAGAAGTATTGTAAGAATAATAATAGAAATACCTGTATCGGTACTGCTTGCCTTCATTCTTATGTACACTTTTAATATTACATCAAACATAATGAGTCTTGGCGGAATAGTCCTTGCAATTGGAGTAATTGTTGATTCATCCATTGTAATGGTAGAAAATGCCTACCGCAATATTGCCCGCGCCTTGCAGGAAAAAGGATCCCTTACACCGGAAGAATATAAAGAACTTTCAATTCTTTCAGCAAAGCAGGTTGGGCGTGCAATATTCTTTTCTGAAATAATTATACTGGTTTCTTTTCTGCCTGTATTTTTATTAACCGGGCAGGAAGGAAAATTGTTCACACCGCTGGCATTTACAAAGTCATTCGTTATGGCTGGTTCAGCGCTTGTAGTAATAACGCTTATTCCCCTGCTAATGACACTGCTAATGCGGGGAAAGTTCAGGCCGGAAAATAAAAACCCTGTTACCCATTTCTTTAACAGATTATATGAGCCTGCAATTCATTTTGTACTTAAATACAGGAAAATAACAATAGCAATTAATATAATTGCCCTGCTTGTAACAATTCCTATGATTTTAAACACAGGCTCTGAATTTATGCCGCCGCTTGATGAAGGCTCCATCCTGTATATGCCTGTTACACTGCCTAACGCTTCAATAACTGAGGTTAACAGGATTATGCATGTACAGGATAAAATTATTAAATCTATCCCCGAAGTTGAGCATGTACTTGGCAAAGCCGGCAGAGCAGAAACAGCAACTGATAATGCTCCTTTAAGTATGATTGAAACTATCATCCTGCTGAAGGATAAATCAAAATGGCGCCCCGGTATTACAAAAAACGATATAATACAGGAACTTGACCGGAAGCTTCAGATTCCGGGTGTGCGTAACGGGTGGACACAGCCAATTATAAACCGAATCAATATGTTGGCAACAGGAGTACGTACTGATATTGGCTTTAAAATTTTTGGAGACAATCTTGATACCCTTGAGCACTATGCTGTTAAAGCAGAAGAATTGTTGAAAGGAGTTAACGGAGCCGCTGATGTTGTTGCTGAACGTGTACAGAACGGCTATTATCTTGATATTGCGATAAAACGTGAAGCTGCAGCAAGATATGGGGTTAACATTGCTGAATTGCAGAACATTGTTGAAACAGCTATAGGAGGGCAAAACCTTGGTATTGTACTTAACGGCAGAATGCGCTTCCCTATAAGGATGAGATATGAGCGCGAAATACGTGACAATATTGAAAATATTAAAAACCTTATTGTCCCTGTTAGTTCAGCATCTTCATCAATGAGCAGTACACCCTCAATGAGTGCCGGGTATGCGCCGGGAGGAAACAGCAGCGGCATGCAGGGAATGGGAGGCGGAAATACTCAGCCTGTTTCAGCCCCGGTTAAGTATAATGCTGCCGGTACCACATCACTTAATGATGAAGCAAACAGTTCAATTATTTATCTGCCTCTTTCATACCTTGCTGACGTAAGTGTGCTTACAGGCCCTCCAATGATAAGCAGTGAAAATGGCATGCTCCGCTCAATTGTATTTATGAATACACGCGGCAGAGATATGGGAAGTGTTATGGAAGACGCAAAAAAAGTAATAGCAGAAAATTTAAACCTTCCTGCCGGTTACAGCTATTCATGGAGCGGGCAGTATGAAAGCAAAATGCGGGCACAGCAGACAATAACTTATATTTTACCTGTTGTATTTCTTATAATATTCGTCCTGCTGTACTTTACTTTCAAGGATTATCTTGAGGCTGCAGTGGTAATGCTGTCAGTACCTTTTGCCCTAATTGGGGGAATGTATATGGTTTACATTATGGGATACAATTTCTCTGTGGCTGTATGGGTCGGTTTTATTGCACTGTATGGCATTGCTGTTGAAACCGGGGTGGTAATGGTTGTCTACCTGCATGAAGCTCTTGATAAAAGGATTCATGCATGGAAAGAAGGCAAACGCGGTGAAATAACCAAACAGGATATTTATGATTCAGCTATTGAAGGAAGTGTGCTCAGGTTAAGGCCAAAACTTATGACTGTATTTACAAGTATGATAGGGCTTGTTCCTGTTATGTGGGCTACCGGTACAGGTTCAGATGTGATGAAACCTTTAACTGCTCCTATGATTGGCGGGCTGCTTACCTCTGCCGTTCATGTTCTTGTTGTAACACCAATTCTTTTTGTATACATGAAAGAACATGCCCTGAAAAAAGGAAAACTGGAAGCATCAAAAATGGCAGACTGGATGAAGGAGTCTTAAAATGAAAACAATAAAATTTATTTCTTTTACATGTTTAATGTTTTTTTCAGGAATAGTTTTTCAGGCACACGGACAATCAGTTGATTCACTTGTATCTGAAGCATTACGAAATAACCCGCAGCTTAAAGCACTGCAGAGCAGGATAAAATCGGCCGAATACAAAAGTGAAACAGCAGGATTCCTTCCTCCTCCGACAATAGGGATAGAATTCTCGCAGATTCCTTTCAGCAAAGCGAATCCATTCACTAATGCTTTGTCGCAAAATCTTTCTGTATCACAGATGTTTATGCCGGGCGGTAAGCTTGAGGCCATGACCGCCGCTGAAAAGAAGAATATAGCAGTAGTGTCGACTGATTACGATTCATACAAGCTAAAACTTATAGCTGATGTAAAATCAAAATATTATGAAATATGGATGATTGAACATCACCTTGCACTGAGAGATGAGACAAAACAACTCCTGGAAGGCCTGCTGCAGTCAGCACAGCAATTATACGCAACAGGCAAGGCAAAATATTCTGATGTACTTATGATTAAAGCTGAAACAGCTTCAAATAACACTAAGGCTGAAGTTAATCAGAATGAACTGTCAGCAGCAGTTTATGAAATGAACACACTGCTTGGCAGAAGCCCGGGAAATGATGAACTGGCAGTTCAGCATAACTGGAAACCTGATTCACTTAAATACTCTCCGGCAGAACTGGAAGAGATGTTAAATAACCAGAATCCTGATATAAAAAAAATGGAACACATGATTGAAATGAATAAGCTTGAAATTACAGCAAATAACAAAGAGCTCATTCCTGATGTTATGGTACAGGGAATGGTTATGCGTATGCCAGGGGGAATGGTTCTTACTTCCCAGACTCCTATGGAAGATATTGGCATGGGAGGTAAAACAGAATATATGTACAGCATAATGGCATCTGTATCACTTCCGTTTATGCCATGGTCTTCCGGTAAATACAAAAATAAAGAAGCGGAGCTAAATGCATCTATAAGCGGGCTTTCAACTGAAAGAAACTACATGAAGCAGACTATGAGCAGCGGGCTTAATACATACCTGAAAAAACTCGAAAGCTCAGACCGGCAGATAAAACTATATGATGAAGAAGTAATTCCTCTATACAGGCAGACATTGCAGGCTCAGGTAACTGAGTTTCAGAACTCACGTATTTCGATAAATGATGTAATAAACACTATGCAGATGCTGGTTATGAAAGAGGAAGATGCCGCTGAATTTTTAATGCAGCACCAGATGTACACTGCCGAAATTGAAATGATGGCAGGTATATACCTGAATAAGCCCGGCTATACTAATTGATTAGGTAAAGAATTTTAAAAGGATAATACAATGAAAAATAAAAAATATCTTCTTTTAATAATACTGCTTGCAGGTTTTCTTGCCCTGGACTGCGGAAATGACAGGCAGAATGAAGTTTCTGTAAAGAAAGAGAATAAATACCATTGCCCTATGCACCCGCAGGTTGTTTCTGATAAACCGGGGGTCTGCCCTATCTGTCACATGGATCTTGTACTTACCGTCAGCAATAAGGCAATGAATGGGGCAATGCCCGGCGGAATAACTGTTTCGCAGCAGGGGCAAGTGCTTGCTGATGTTGCAACAGTTAAAGTAAAAAAACAGCATGTTACCAAAACAATTTCAGCATACAGCTATCTTGATTTTGCAGAACAGAACCGCAGGTTTATATCTGCAAGGTTTTATGGAAGGATAGAAAAAATGTATGTTGACAAAACCGGTGATTATATTGCCAAAGGCGCTGCTGTATTTGATATTTACAGTCCTGACCTGGTACAGGCACAAAATGAATACCTTATTGCTTTGAATGGACTGTCATCTCAAAACACGGGACTTATTCCGGGAGGAAATAAAAACAGCAATATGCTTATTGATGCTGCCAAACAAAAACTTTTGCTTATGGGTCTGACAGAAAAGCAGATAGCAGCGCTTGAAAAATCCGGGAAGGTAAATTATATAATTACATATTATGCTCCTTTTAGCGGCACTGTTATAGAGAAGAAGGCACAGGAAGGAATGTATGTTAATGAAGGTTCTGTTATTTATGATGTGGCTGACCTCTCTTCACTCTGGGATATTGCAGAAGTGTATGAAAATGACCTGCCGTTTATTAAACAGGGCGGCTCAGTACAACTTATGCTAAACTCTTACCCGGGAGAAACTTTCTCAGGGAAAGTTAATCTAATTTATCCTGTGGTTGGAAAAGACACACGAACGGTAAAAATAAGGTCAGCTTTTACCAATAAGGGCGGCAGGCTTAAACCTAATATGTACGGACAGACAGTATTTTCTGCTGATCTTGGCGAAAGACTTACAGTAACGCAGGATGCGGTTTTAATTACCGGGAAAAGAAATATAGTTTGGCTGAAAACCGGCGAAAAAACTTTTGAACCCCGTGAGGTTACACTCGGAATAAAGACGGATGATAATTATATTATAATATCCGGATTAAAAGAAGGTGATGAAGTTGCCTCTTCAGGTGCTTACCTGCTGGATTCTGAAAGTCAGCTTAAAAGCAGCATGAATGAAGCAGGGCACCAGCAGCACACTCAAAGTATGCTGCAGAAATCTTCAGAAACCGGAACAGGCCAGGCTGTAAATAAAAGCAAAGAACTGCCGGTTAATGAAAAGAGCAAATCAGGAACAATATGGAATGCTGTATGCCCGGTACTGGGAAATAAAGTAAATCCGGAGATTAAAACTGTTTCTTACAAAGGAAGAACTATTGGATTTTGCTGCGCAGGCTGTGATGAAAAATTTAAAGCAAACCCGGAAAAATACTTAGCAAATCTTTCCGGTGATGGTAAAAAGTTTTTATCAAATAATTAAAAGGATACAAAAATGAAAAGCAAAAAATGGCTGTCATTGATTATTTTTGCCTTTTTCGGACTTGCATTAGTTGCAGGATGCAGTAAATCAGGAGAAGATGAAGGGCAAAATATTCCACAAAGGAAAATTGACTCAACAAATGTACACCCGGCAAATATAGACGTTGCATCACTTGATAAAAACGGGGATGGAAAAGTTTTCCAGTGCCCAATGGACTGGCAGGTTATATCTGATTCAGCAGGAACCTGCCCCATTTGCATGATGGACCTTGAAAGTTACTCAGTAGCTGAAGCACAGAAAAATTTAACAGAAAATCATTCACACAATCACTAAGGATAAAAAAATGAAAAAAGCACTCTTAATTCCGGTTCTTGCATTATTTGCATTCTTTTTAGTTTCAGGCCTGCAGGCACAGGATAAACCATCAAAAGCTAAAGCCACAGAAGGCTCATGCTGCGGAGAGGAAGAATCATGCGGAGCTGATAAAGCCACATGCAGTGAAGAAAACCATCACCAGAAGGCAGAAGCAAAAACATCATCTGTTTCAAAACCATGGAATACAGTATGCCCTGTACAGGGAGAAAAAGTTGACCCAAAAGTTAAAACAGTAAAGTATGAAGGAAAAGAATACGGTTTTTGCTGCAACGGATGCGATGCCAAATTCCAGAAAGATCCTGCAAAATATGCAAAAAACTTAAGCAAGGATGGCAAAAAGTTCGTCGGTAAAAAAGCTTAAATAACAAATTAAGCGGGCATTGAAATTTAATGCTCGCTTTTTTGATTTTATTCTACTTAAATACTATCTTTACAGCTCGATTTTTTTGATGTTACGCCCCCAAATTGCGAGTGTGGCGGAATTGGCAGACGCGCTAGACTTAGGATCTAGTACCGAAAGGTGTCGGGGTTCGAGTCCCCGCTCTCGCACTTATACAAACCGCAAAGACATTTTTCTTTATACTTTCTCTCTGGCTAATATTGTACATCTTTCCACCCTTTCAGGTACACATTAATTATAGTTATTTTTCCAAAAAGTTCTTATTTTTATAAGATAAATTTAATTTTATAAACAATTTGTGTAATTGCGGGATAAATTAAATGTTCCGGAATAATGCAAAACCGGCTTATTCCCCTGCTTTGCACGTCTTTTTTATATAAAATATCAGTATAACGAGGTTTAATTGGATATCAAGATAAATGATTTGTCTCTTTCTGAAAAAGAAGTTGAAGTTACTGCTTCATTTGAAGAGATAAAAAAAGACATCGAATCTGAAGTAGCAAAACAAACAAAAAAAATTCAAATGCCAGGCTTCAGAAAGGGTAAAGTTCCGCTGAATTTGGTAAAAAAAATGTACGGTGATGCACTTGAATATGAAGCATCTGAAAAGGTTGCTAACGGTAAATTCTGGGATGTTGCTAAGGAAAAGGACTTAAAGCCAATCGGACAGCCTCAGCTTACTGATATTAAATATAACCCTGGACAGGACCTTTACTTTAAGGTTAAATATGAAGTACTTCCTGTTCTTAATGTAAAAGATTATACAGGCATTGAAGTAGAAGTACCTGACTTTGTTACCAAAGATGAAGAAGTTGAAACTGAAATAAAATATATCCTTAATGCAAACAGGATTCTTGAAGAAACCGATGCTGTTGGCGAGGATAATAATTACCTGCTTGACCTTGAATTTACAAGGCTTGATGAAAAAGGTGAACCGGTTCCTGCTGAACGCAATGAACCTATGCAGATAGATTTAACCAATGAAAAAGTTCAGCCTGAAATTGTCAGCAATGCAAAAGGCAAAAAGAAAGACGAAACTTTTGATTTTTCATTCACTGATGAACATGTACACAAACATGAAGGCGGTGAAGATGAAGTACATAAAGAAACTTATAATTACAGGGCTCTTATTAAAAAGATTCAGAAAATCACAATGCCTGAATTAAATGAAGAACTTATCAAAAAAGTAACCAAGGATAAAGTTTCTACAGAGGCTGAATTAAGAGACGAGATTAAGAAAGACCTTCAGGGTTATTATGACCAGCGTATTGATGAAATGACCAAAGACAAAATTGTGCTTGAAATTGTAAAGAGAAATGATTTTACACCGCCAGCCGCTTTTGTAAGTAATGTTCTTGAAGATATGATTAAACGCGAAGAAGAAGAATACAAAAAAAGAGGTTACGGAAAGGTTGATAAAACCGAAGCAGCTAACAGGCTGAAGAAACCGGCAGAAATGCAGGTTAAATGGTATCTTATTAAAGATGCCCTGCAGAAAAAGGAAAACATCTCAATGTCTGATGAAGAACTTACCGAACTTGCAGCAAAAGATGCTGAAAAAACCGGTATTGCAGTTGATAAGCTTGTTAACTATTACAAATCATCCAATTACTCAGAAAGATTTATAGACCAGAAACTGTTTGATTTCCTTAAAGAAAAAAGTAATATAAAGAAAGTTGATCCTGAACAATACAAATCCAACCTGGATAAAGGAGAAGACAAGTAATGAGTAAAGTTGAGATATATAACCAGTTAGTTCCTTATGTTATTGAACAGACAGGCAGAGGCGAACGCGGAATGGATATTTATTCCCGCCTGTTGAGAGAAAGAATTATTTTTATTGGTTCAGCTATAGATGATCATATTGCAAGCCTTACTATTGCACAGTTGATTTTTCTGGAAGCTGAAGATTCAGAAAAAGATATCAATTTGTATATCAACTCTCCGGGCGGCAGTGTTACAGCAGGCCTGGCTATTTATGATACTATGAGATATATAAAGCCTGATGTTGCTACAATTTGTGTCGGTATGGCTATGAGTATGGGTGCAATACTGCTTGCAGGCGGCGCTGACGGAAAAAGGACTGCTCTTCCAAATTCAAGAGTGATGATTCATCAGCCATGGGTAGGCGGCCTTCAGGGACAGACAACAGATATAGAAATTCATGCTAAAGAAATGTTAAACACAAGAGATACTCTTTATAAAATTCTTGCTGAACATACAGGAAAACCAATTGAGCAGATTTATAAAGATTGTGAACGCGATCATTTTCTTTCTGCAGAAGAAGCAAAAGATTACAGAATTATTGATAATATACTTGATAAACGCGTTCCTCTTACAAAATAGTTTATTTTTTAATTTAGATTCGTTGTAAAATGTTTGATTTAGCCGGGGGAAAAATAAAGATATCCTTATTACTGTTAATTACAGGGATGTTTTTATTTTCCCCCGGCTTTTTATTTGCCCAGTCAGTTAATACTGAACTTGATAACTTCATTACTGCCTACTACCACAGCAAACAGGTTCCTTCAATATCTGCCGGAGTAGCAAAGAACGGTAAAATTACCTGGCTTGGCGCACGCGGCTATGCAGATATTGAAAACATGGTACCTGCCACAAACAAAACTGTTTACAGGATTGCTTCAATTTCAAAATCAATTACTGCTGTTGCAGTAATGCAGCTTGTAGAACAGAAAAAAATTGACCTTGATGCTGATGTCAGAAGGTATATCCCCTATCTCCCCCAGTACAAATGGAAGTTTACTACAAGGCAGCTTTTAAACCATACATCAGGTGTTCGTGACTACAGGACTGGCGAATTCGACAGCAAGATTTATTATAAGAACACCAAAGAAGTTGTTCAGTATATTACAAAAGACAGCCTCGCCTATGAACCCGGGACGCAGTATCGTTATTCAACAATAGCATATAACCTGCTTGCTGCAATAATTGAGCATGTAAGCGGAATGTCCTTTAGTGATTATCTTGAAAAACATATTTTCTCTCCTGCCGGAATGCAGTCAACTCATGTTGAACTTCAGCAGGATATAATTCTTTACAGAGCACACGGTTATATGAAGGACGGTTTCAGAAAAATCCGCAATGCCCCGCTTGCCGACCTCAGCATAAAATATCCCGGCGGCGGTATGATTTCAACTTCTGAAGATCTTTTAAAATTTGCAGTTAACCTGATGCAGGGTAAGCTGATAAGCCATGCTATGCTGGATACAATGTTAGTGCCAACAAAACTTAAAAGCGGCAAATACATAAGTTACGGACTTGGTTTTGGGCTTGGTACAGATTCAAAAGGAAGAAAATACTTTTCTCATACAGGGGGAGGCACAGGGTTTTCATCACTGCTTATGATGTATCCCTCAGAAAGACTGGCAACTGTGCATCTTACCAACGTAAGAGACAGAAATCTCGATAATCCTGCCGAAACACTTGCAGAGATTATGCTCAGGGAGAAATTCCAGGTACCTAAAAAATCTTTTGCAGACTACCTTGTTAATATTGCCCGTTCAGGCAACGTTGACTCAGCAATTACAGCAATAAAAGATGTTAATCCTAAAATTACTGCTGAATACAACGTATCAAATGAGGAATATTTACTTTTTGGCAATGACCTTCTTAATATGGGCAGAAGTATTGACGGAATAAGATTCTTCAAATTCTACATAAATGAATATCCCAAAGACGCAAAAGGATTTGTTGGACTGGGAGATGCATATTATAAGGATGGAAATATTGGGCTGGCAATAAACAGTTTCAGGCTTGCCTTACGGCTTGACCCGTTTAATGCCTATGCTGAAAAAATGATTAAAAAACTCAACAGGCGTCGTCCATAAGAATTAGTTTTCTTAAAATTCCTGTTTATTATTGTTACCAAATAATTACCCTCTTCCCTCAGGAACTTTATATATACCATATTGTTAAACACTATCAACTATTAGGCTAAGCGTGTAAAAACATTTGCATAATTTTTTATTCACTTGTTTTATAGCTGTAATATTTTAATTTTAAAGTTATAACTACTCTCGACTAAATATATGACAGGCAACAGATTCACTGACTATGTTCCGGGCAGTGAAGGACAAGGCTCTGCTTTTGATAACTTATTAAAAGTATTCCTTCAGCTTCTTACTATAAGCTCCGGTGATGTTTCAGAAGCATTAAGCTGGCTTAGCCAGATTGATGCAAAATACAGTATTACTGATAACCAGTATGGCATTGGTGATTTTATCCGTGACCTGAAAGAGAAGAACTATATTGAAGAAGATGAAAATGATAAAACTGTCTTCCATATTACAGCCAAAAGTGAACAATCAATAAGAAAGCAATCACTTGAAGAAATTTTTGGAAAGCTGAAAAAATCTTCACGGGGAAATCACAGAACTGCATTCACCGGGCAGGGAGATGAACAAACTTCTGACCGGCGTGAGTTTTATTTCGGTGATACTCTGGAACAGATTGACATAACTGATTCCATAAGAAATGCACAAATAAATCACGGTATTGATGATTTTAAGCTTACCGAAGATGATCTGGAAATTGACGAAAAAGATTTCAAGGCAATTACATCAACTGTCCTTATGATTGATATTTCACATTCGATGATCCTTTATGGGGAAGACAGAATTACTCCTGCAAAAAAAGTTGCAATGGCTCTTTCAGAGCTGATTACAACAAAGTATCCCAAAGACACATTAGATATAATTGTATTTGGCAATGATGCATGGCCGATTGAAATAAAAGACCTGCCATATCTTCAGGTAGGGCCGTTTCATACAAATACTGTCGCTGGTATTGACCTTGCAATGGATATTCTGCGGCGAAGAAAAACCAGCAACAAACAGATTTTTATGATAACGGATGGGAAACCAACATGCCTTAAAGAAGGCGCCAGGTATTACAAAAACAGCTTTGGGCTTGACAGGAAAATAATGAACCGTACCCTGGACCAGGCAGCAAAATGCAGAAAAGCAGGAATTTCAATTACTACATTTATGATTGCCAAAGACGCTTACCTGCAGCAATTTGTAAGAGAGTTTACAAAAACAAATAACGGAAGAGCTTTCTACAGCAGCCTTAACGGGTTGGGAGATTATATTTTTGAAGATTATATACGGAACAGAAGGAAAAGGTTAAGATAAAATAACAGAAAGCTCTTCTGTTTATAAAAAATTTTTCACTCATTTATATGGCCTGATTATGGATATTACTACAGTTAAAACATTAGGTGAATTAAAAAGAAATAGTTATAAATCGCGTTCAGTAAAAGATGAACTCCGCGAAAACCTTATTTCTGCATTGCATGAAGGAATGAACCCTTTTGAAGGCATACTTGGTTATGAAGATACAGTAATACCTGATATGCAAACCGCAATACTTTCCCGCCACAATATTATTTTACTGGGATTGCGGGGGCAGGCTAAAACCAGGATAGCAAGGCTGATGATAAACCTGCTGGATGAATACATACCTGTAGTTGAGGGCAGTGAGCTTAATGATGATCCATTTAATCCAATAAGCAAGACAGCTTCAGATATTATCTCAATTGACAAAGATAATACTAAAATAAAATGGCTGCACAGATCAGAACGTTATGCTGAAAAGCTGGCAACACCGGATGTTTCAGTTGCTGACCTGATAGGCGATGTTGATCCAATAAAAGCAGCATCATTAAAACTTCCCTATTCTGATGAAAGAGTAATTCATTTTGGACTTATTCCGCGTTCACACAGATCAATATTTGTAATAAATGAATTGCCTGACCTTCAGGCAAGAATACAGGTGGCATTGTTTAATATACTCCAGGAAAGCGATATACAGATAAGGGGCTTTAAAGTTAGGCTCCCCCTTGATATACAATTTGTATTCACTGCAAATCCGGAAGATTATACAAACAGAGGGTCTATTGTAACTCCGCTTAAAGACAGAATCGATTCGCAGATATTAACCCATTATCCCAGAACGACAGCAATTTCGCGCCAAATAACAAAACAGGAAGCCTTGCTTACAGAAGCACAAAAACAAGGTATCAACAGCAATGAAATGCTTGAAAACCTTGTTGAGCAAATTGCATTTGAAGCACGCCAGAGCGAATATATTGACAACAAAAGCGGTGTATCAGCCAGGCTTACAATTTCAGCTTATGAAAACCTGGTAAGTACAGCGGAACGGCGCCTTATCATAAATAATGAAAAGAACACAAATCTTCGGATTTCTGATATTTACGGAGTTATCCCTTCTATTACCGGCAAGATTGAACTGGTATATGAAGGTGAACAGGAAGGCCCGGCAAAAGTTGCACATATACTAATAGGCAAAGCGATAAAAACGCTGTTCGAGAATTATTTCCCAACTCCTGATAAAGTAAAGAAGACTCAGGATGTTAATCCATATCAAACAATTACCAATTGGTTTGCAAAAGGAAATCACATAGATATCTTAACTACAATATCGAATAATGATTATGAAAAAACTTTGCACAGCGTTCCGGGCCTGATTGATATTGTAAAGAGATATCATCCTAAAGCCAGCCCTGATGAACAGCTTTTATTAATGGAATTTCTGCTTCATGGCCTTTCTGAGTATTCATTGTTAAGTAAATTCAGGCTTGAGTACGGCGTACAATTTAAAGATATGTTAAGCTCAATGTTTACTATGTCGTCAGATGAGGATGACGACGATAATGAAATTGACCAGGATTATTATAAATAAATATTACTGAAGGGGCAGGATTATTTTCCCTGTCCCCTTTCACAACTTCCCTGTTAAGTTTTATCCCACCATATATTTATCTATATTTTGATAATAGAATTATTTTTATAGCAATTTTACTATGCCCTTTACTGAAAAGAAAAAGATTATAATAATTGGCCCGGCTTACCCTTACAGGGGCGGCCCATCAACATTTGTTTCATACATTTACAATGCACTCAAAGATTATTTTGATGTAAAGATTTTTAACTATAAACTTCTTTACCCTTCTTTTCTTTTCCCGGGAAAGACACAGTATGACCAGAGTAAAGAGAAAAAATTTGCAGTACCAAGCGAGAGACTTGTAAACTCAATGAATCCTTTTAACTGGATTAAAGTTGCCGGAAGATTGAGGAAAGAAAAGGCTGACCTTGTAATATTTGACTGGTGGCATCCGTTTTTTGCACCCTGTCATTTCTCTATTTCACTGCTTGCCGGATCTGGGTATAAAGGTAAAGTTTTATTTATTACAGAAAATTATATTTCTCATGAACAAAATTTTGTTGATAGTATTCTTACCAAACTGGGGCTTAGTAAGGCAGATAATTTCTTAGCACTTTCGGCTACTGTTGAGAAAGAATTAAAGGTAAATTTCCCTGATAAAAAAGTATACCGCTCTGAATTGCCTGCATTTGACTTATTTTCAGAGAATAAATTTCCACCTGCAGAAAGCAGAAAAATATTTGGCTTTAACGAAAAAGATAAAGTTTTGCTGTTTTTCGGCTATGTAAGAAAGTATAAGGGACTTGATATACTTCTGGAAGCAATGCCCGCTATTTTAAAAAGTGTACCTGATGCTAAACTATTAATAGCCGGTGAATTTTACGATGATGTAAATAATTATTATAAAATAATTAAAAAACATAACCTGTCTGATAAAGTAATACTTCACAATGAATTTATATCAAATGAAGAAGTGGCAAAGTTTTTTACAGCGTCTGACCTTGTTGTACTTCCCTACAGAAGCGCAACACAGAGTGCTGTATTGAATGTAGCTTACAGCTTTAATAAAGCTGCTGTTGTTACAAATGTGGGAGGGTTAAGTGAATTTGTTAAAGATATGGAAACTGGTATAATAGTAGAACCCAATAGTCCTGCAGAAATTTCGTCTGCTGTTGTGAAATACTTTTCCGTAGAAAATAGAATAAACTTTCCGGCAAATATTAAATTATTCACTGAAAAGAATCAGTTCTCCAACCTTAAAGAAGTATTTACAAAAATTATAGAAGCAAAAACAATTTAGTCAAGTTTTAGTATAACTTTAGTGTTTTCTTTTCCTTCTATCAGGTTTTTCAGTGATGAAGAAGATTTAAACAGGTTTATAAGTTTTTCTTCCGGTAAATCCCCAAGACTGACATGATCATTCTGGCTGCTAATCTGTTTGTTTTGCAGAAAATGACTAAAAGAACCGGTTGTATTATTGGCTTTATCACTTTGCTTATTAGCCTGGGAGGCTATTTCTGTTGTTTTTTCACTTTTCACAGGATTTTCTGTCTTCAAATTAATTTTAATTATTTTGCTGTAATCAAAACTACTATCCTCAGACAAATCCATCCTGGACATTCTTGATTCTTTTTCCGGCTTACTTGTTTTGTTTACTGTATCTGTAGTTTCCCTGGTTGTCCCCAAAGCAGGATTTTGTTTTATTTTAATAGTCTCTTCATTCGTTATAAGTTTAGCTGCTGACTCCTGTCTTGCCTGCTGAAGATTTTGGGAACTTAGATTATCATGAACAGAACTATCTGCTGGCAGAACATTTTTTCTCTCTGTGCGTGGCAAAGGTTCTTCCTTCTTAACTTCATGCTCAAAAGAAAAAACAGTATCGGCAAAAACTTTATCATTCTGGTTTTTTGCCTCTATTGCCTGCATATCAATACAGTAGATTTCGGCATAATTTGGCAGGTTCCCCATCCGGTTTAAAGTGGTAAGCCCTACTTGCTGGATACGAAATCTTAAATCAAAATTATATGAAGCAGGATAGTCTTCAAGTTCCTTAACTGCAAAAACCGGGTCAAAGTAAACAAGTTCCTTTTCCCCGTTTACATTAATCAGAAAACCATATTTCGATAAGACTATTTTGAAGTCAGGAATGTTTGTCAGCATCCTGTAAATAATCAAATTCTTTGGAGTATATTCATTAACATACTGGCACACTTCGCCATATGAAATACTGTGCGGAACTTTAGCGGGATCATCTTTGTAAATAATTTTAAAATTATTAGTAAGGTCAAAAATATTCTGAGAATATATCAGAATATCATTCCTCTTAATGTCCAGGGTTTCAAGAAGCATATTAGTTTAAGCAATTATAAATCAGTTTAAAAATAATCCCTTTAACAGTCTTTAACAAGACTAATTTGCCCAATAAATTAATCCTGTTTCAAATCTCTGGACAAGTAAAGGATGATTTGGCAAAATTCTTATTGTATATCCCTGTTTACCGCTGCTTTGTGAAAGAATTTTACCATAATATGTATAATATCCCTCCATTGTTGGTTTTAGCCCGGCTTTCATCGTAACAGTCCTGTTGAGATAGGATTTATCCTGTTTTTCAGCCGGCCCGTAATAAATTTGAACTTCTACATCCTCCGGAAGAAGCCCGCCAAGGTTAACCTCAGCACGTATGTTAATTTCTTCACCAACATAAATTGGTTTATTGCCGTAATCAGCCTGTACTTTTAAAACATTAATTAAATGCCATTGGGAAAGTATTTTTTCCTTCCAGCCGGCAAGTTCTTTTGCCTTGTCCCATTTTTTATTAATTGTTAACTGGCTGGTTTCAAACGCAGGTTTATAATAATTATTGAAATATCCCAAAACCATCCTGTGAGTGTTATAAACCGGCCCCAAAGCTTTCATTGAGGTTTTTACTTTTTTAATCCACTCTCTTGGCAGCTTATCAGTTCCCTTAAGGTAAAACAATGGAACTATTTCATTCTCCAGGGTATGGTACAACTGGCGTGCTTCAACTTCATCCTGGTATTCTGAATCTGAGTATTCTTCTCCGTTTCCAATCTTCCAGCCAATTTCAGGAGTAAAAGCTTCGTTCCACCACCCGTCAAGTATGCTGAAATTTAAGCCTCCGTTTGCAATAATCTTCATTCCGGAAGTTCCGCTTGCTTCAAGCGGCCGGCGTGGATTATTTAGCCACACGTCACATCCCTGTACAAGATAGTTAGCCACATTTATATCATAATTCTCAATAAACACTATTCTACGTTTAAATCTTTCATCCATTGTTACCTTATAAATGTCCTGTATAAAGTGTTTCCCTTCCTCATCTCTGGGATGAGCTTTTCCTGCAATGATAAACTGTACAGGACAGTTTCTGTTATTAACAATTTCGGCAAGTCGGTCAATGTCCCTGAAGATTAATGTGGCTCTTTTATAAGTAGCAAATCTCCTGGCAAATCCAATAGTAAGTGCCGAGGGATCCAGAATTTCAGCGGCGCTCTGCAATTCAAGATGGCTGCCCCCTTTTTCTCTTATTTGTTTTACAAGCCTGCTGCGGGCAAATGCTATCAGTCTTTCTCTTCTTCTCTCATGTGTCCTTAATAATTCTTCATCAGGAATTTTATCTATTTTTTTCCAAAGTTCCTCAGATGCAGGGTTCTCACGCCATTTTTCTCCAAGATACTTATATAACAGTTCTTCCATTTCCTGTGATACATGAGAACGCAGGTGTATGCCATTGGTAATGTATCCGATTGGAATTTCGTTAAACGGGATATCTTTATAGCCTGAAGCCCACATTTTTCTGGAAACTTCGCTGTGCAGTTTGCTTACACCATTTACATATACAGCAGTATTCATTGCAAGGTGCGCCATATTGAATACACCTGACTGCTGCCCGGGATAGATTGTTCCAAGTGCATAGAACTCACTGTCAGAAATTTTCAATTCATTTCTATAATAATAACCCAGATGTTTCTCTACAAGTTCATTAGGGAAGACATCTATACCTGCAGGTACCGGCGTGTGGGTAGTAAATATATTAGTATGATAGTCAACTTCTTTCGCTTCCCGGAAAGATAAATTTTCCTGCTGTATTGAATTTCTTATTCTTTCAAGTGAAAGGAATGCCGAATGCCCCTCATTCATGTGGCAAACCATTGGATTAATATGCATTGCATTTAATGCTCTGATACCTCCTATTCCAAGCAGTATTTCCTGTTTGATCCTTGTCTCAATATTACCGCCGTACAGAGTTTCAGTTATTCTTCTGTCAACAATAGCATTTTGTTCAATATTCGTATCCAAAAGGAATAAAGGAACTCTGCCAACCTGAATTTTCCAAACCTGGTAAAATATTTCCCTGTCTGCCATAATTACAGACAAAATCAAAGGCTGCCCATCATCTCTTCTTACCAGCATCATAGGCAGATTATCAAAATCATTTATTTCATAACGTTCATGCTGCCAGCCTTCAGCATTAAGGTACTGTTGAAAATAACCTTCCTTATATAATAAACCCATCCCAATAAGTGGTATACCCAGGTCACTGCATGCTTTAAGATGATCAGCCGCCAGAATTCCAAGTCCTCCCGAATAAGTTTGCAGGCATTCAGTTAATCCAAATTCGGCAGAAAAATATATTATATTCAATGATGAAGGATATGTATGGTTTTTCTGATACCATGTTTTTTCATTCATATACTGTGTAAGCTGAAAATGAACTCTTTCGAGGTGGGCAATAAAACCTTCATCATTTGATACTTCAATAAGACGTTCCTGGTGAATTTCACCAAGCATCATGACAGGATTATGGTTAGTTATTTCCCATAATTCACCGTCAAGCCGTCTGAATAACTCTCTTGCTTCGGGATTCCAGCTCCAATACAGATTATATGCTAACTCTCTTAATTTTTCCAGATTTTCAGGCAGGGATGGAATCACATAGTAAGTACCTAAGAACTTTTGCATAGATTCACTCCTTTAAAATAAGAGGAATAAAAGCTCCGGAACATTAAAAGGATTTAAAATAAACTGATTATACCTGAATAAGGTACAAATTTATTAAGAAAACGTTTTGGGATTTTTTGTGCCCGGAACAGGACTTGAACCTGCACGCAGTTACCTGCACTACATCCTGAATGTAGCGTGTATACCAATTTCACCATCCGGGCATTTCCTGTTCCAAAAATCAACAGAACAGGGTTTGAAATTTACAATAATCTCTTCAATAATAAAATAGCTGCATAATATTTCTGTTTCACAAATTCACTGGTTACCAGCCTGTATCACCTTTTTTTTCTTCAGGCTTACTCCTTGGACCGCCTCCATGTATTTCACACTCTGCAGGCATGTGCCTTGAATCAACAATATCGTTATATACATCCGGGCATCCGGCTGTTGCAATTCTTGTTTCACCCTGGTCCATGCTTTCACGGCAAAAAGTTGCCGAAGTAACTCCCGGAGCTAATTCAAAATACTTCAAAGGTAAATTTATTTCTTTATATACACCGTCCATAAACTTTGCCCAAATAGGTAAAGCTGCTTTAGCACCCTGTCCATACCAATTGGTAAATTTAACCCGGTGATCATCAAAGCCCACCCATACACCAGCAACAAGCTGAGGGGTAAATCCTATAAACCAGGCATCTGAGAAATTCTGCGTTGTACCGGTTTTACCTGCTGCCGGCCTGTGGAAATACCTTCTTACTCCGGCACCTGTACCATAATTAACAACATCCTGCATCATATCAGTAATAAGGCTTGCTGTTTCAGGAGATACTGCTTCACTTGACTCAGGTGTAAACTGGTCGATAAGCATACCATTTCGGTCTTCTATTTTTAAGATAGCAATAGGTTCAATATGTACACCTTTGTTTGCCAGTGTTGCATATGCAGATGTAATCTCAAGCGGAGTAACTTCGGATGTACCAAGCGCTATTGACGGGTAATGGGATATCTCTGAATTTATTCCAAGTTTTTTTGCATACCTGGCAACCTGGCTGGGCGGCGCCATTTCGCTTGTTGTCATTCTGCCGGAAATAACATTAACAGAGTTAATTAATCCCTGGCGTAAGGTAATATAACCGCCATAATCGCCATTAGAATTAGCAGGAGACCACCCGTTATAATTAAATCTCTGATTCAGTAATGTTGTTGCCGGGCCATAACCATTATCAATAGCTGTAGTATATACAATGGGTTTAAATGATGAACCGGGCTGTCTTTTTATCCCGGTGACGTGGTTTAACCCGCGTCCAAAATCCTGATTTTCCCCGCCAACCATTGCTCTTATCTGCCCGCTTGAAGGATCAATAGCAACAAAACCCACCTCAATTTTTTCTCCATCGGTTTTAACTGAATCAACAAAAGCATTATTATACTTTAACCTGTTATATATGCGGTCTCTTTCACTATCAGACGAAGCTCCTCTGTATTCAGGATTTTGCCTGATTGCTTTATCAAGCAGGCTTGCAAGCAAGTCTTTATTATTTTCCCATTTCCAGTTTTTATTAAATAATTCCTGGTATTCTTTCAAATGATCTGCGGCTGCCTGGTTAGCAATACGCTGCATTCTGTAATCAAGCGATGTGTAAATATTTAATCCATCTCTGTAAAGGTCATAGCCGTATTTCCTGGCAAGGCTCTCCATTTGTTTGCGCACATATTCCATGAAGTGCGGGGCAATTGATTTTGAACCGCTTATTTTCTGAGAAGCTAGCATAATTGGCTCATTTTTCAGCTGGTTATACCTTGTTTCAGAAAGCATTCCATTATCAACCATATTATACATTACGAGATTTCTGCGCTGCAGGGCATTTTCTTTTCTTCTAATAGGATCGTAGTTCTCTGAAGATTTAAGCAAAGCTACACACATAGCAGCTTCAGGAAGTGTTAATTCACTTGCTTTCTTATCAAAGAATACTTTGGCTGCTGATTCTATGCCATAAGCACTTCGGCCAAAATAAGCTACATTAAGATATAACTCTAAAATTTCCCGTTTTGTGAAATTTTTCTCAATCTGAATAGCGGTAACCCATTCCCTGATTTTCCTTATAACAGTACCAAATGAACTTTCATTCTTCGATTTCAAATCATATAGGTTTTTAGCTAACTGCTGAGTAATTGTGCTGGCGCCTTCTCGTGAAAAAGTAAGTACATTTTTAACCATTGCTTTGGCAAAACGCTGTACATCAACGCCCCAGTGATCATAAAATCTTCTGTCTTCGGTTGAAATCAATGCATCAATCAGGTAATGCGGCAGGCTGTCTATATGAGTTTCAATCCTGTTTTCAATAAAAAACTGGCCTAACAGTTCACCATCAACAGTATAAACTTTACTGGCAAGCTGCGGTTTTGGATTTTCCAGTTCTTCAAGCGAAGGCAAGCCCATATAAATATATATTGCAAAACCAATGAAAAGTACCCCTGCAATAATTGCAGCCAGTTTTATATTTTTCTTATTACTGCTTAAAAAACTTTTCCCGCCATTTCGTTTTTTATAATCGTTAAAATAATTCTTCAAATCAGCATCAGAATATTTCTTTTTAGCCATAAATTATTACTCCAGCACAGAACCCGTATTAAGTGGGTAATCTACTATCTCAAATTTTTTATCTTTATACAATCCATAACAAGGCTCACCAAGCCAAGAACCAAGATTTATATAATACCCGTTATTGTAATGTTCAAAGCGTTTTTGATGCAAATGCCCAAACAGGACATAATCAAATCCTTCATCTATTTTTATCCTGGCTGCTTCCATTAAACCATCAGCTTCGCCATAATCTTTTTTTGACGTATAATCTCTGCTTGTTTTGCTGGATTTACTTGCCAGTGAAACTCCGATATCAGGATGAATCCAGGAATAAACCTCCTGAAGTGTTTTATTGCGCAGGATTTTTTTCAGTATGTTATAGCCGTAATCATTTTTAATAAGACCATCACCATGAGCAATAAAAAATTTTTTGCCATCAATAACTCTTTCAATACCATCTTCAAACATTTTACAGCCAATTTCATCTGCAAAAAAATCACGGTGCATAAAATCATGGTTGCCAATAATATAATTGACAATTATTCCTTTTTCTACTAAATCCTGGAGCGAAGTTAAAGACCGGAAAAACCCTTTTTGATAAACTTTTCTATATTCAAACCAGTAGTCAAACAAATCACCCACAATAAAAAGTTCAGCATTATTCTGAGTCCCAATATAGTCTAACAAACGGACCAGATGCCTTTCCTTTTTTTCTTCTTTTTCCCTGGATTGCAGGCCAAGATGTATGTCTGAAATAAAAAAATATGAATTGTTCACAAAAATCAGAATTGTTGTATCAAATTTACGTAAAGTAACAAAATTTACCCAATTTTAAGTTACAGATATTATTTTTTATCCTCATTTGTTATCTTTATCGAAGCAAGAAGCCAGCTATCAGGATCAGGCACTATAGATTCAGGTTTTTGTTCAAATTCTACAGATATTTTTTTATCAATTGAATCAATTTCTGTCTTTATTCTTTTTATGGTTTTATCTTTAAAAACGAACTCTATTTCAAGTGGAAAGTGAAATTCTTTATACTCTTTCTGTACCTGGCTGACATCGAGATTAACTATGTATTTGCCATTTTCTTTATTTATTTCCTGTTTGAATTCGAGTCTTATTATTCCTTTCCCATATACCCATTGTTCAAAGAACTTATCCAGTTTTTTCCCTGAAACAGATTCAGCCAGTTCCCTAAAGTCTGCGGTTGAAGCATTTTTATACTTATATAATTTGAAATACTCTCTGAGTAGTTTAAAGAATGCCTGGTCTCCAATCTCCCACCTAAGCATGTGCAGTACCCATGCCCCTTTATCATAAACTGTAGTGCTAAATAGATAATCTCCAGGTTCACCCAGAATGCCGGTAAAATTATCCTGGAATTTATTCCTCATTGTTGACTGAAGCGCTTTTTTCCCGGAAACACCTTCAAAATACAATGCTTCAGAATATGTTGCGAAACCTTCATTAAGCCAAATATCCTTCCAGCTTGCAGGGCCAACAGCATCTCCCCACCAGTGGTGAGACAGTTCATGTATATATATATCGTTATAAAACTTCCTTCCGCTGACGAAATTTGAACCTATACCGGTAATTGTCTGGTGTTCCATTGCTCCCATTTGCCATAAAAACTCAGCAACTCCATATTTCTCTTTAATAAACGGATATTCTCCAAAAGTTTTGGCAAAAAAGTCAATCATTTTAGGATGGTCTTCAAAATCTCTCTTTGCATTTTCCAGGTGTTCAGGCAGAACATAATATTCAATATTCATTGTATCTGCTTTATCCTGCGAAATATATTGCTGGCTGAAGTTTGTATATTCAGCGGAATAAACACAAATCAAATAAGTAGATATAGGATAAATTGTTTTCCAGTGATATGTACGACGCATTCCAGCGGTTTTTACATCCTTTAAAATACCATTTGATACCGAGGTATATATACTATCATTTGTAATGCTTATATCAAGCAGGGCTTTATCATTAGGAATATCGTTGCACGGGAACCATGTTGAGGCATAATTTGGTTCATTAAGATTATATATAAGCTTTTTCTTGTTTATTTCTCCAAACACAAAAGCTGAAAGTCCTGCCCTTTTTGGTGTTCCCTCGTAAGTAATGCGTAATTTGAAAGTATCAGTTTCCATATTGCCGGTTTCTATAATCAGGCTTGTCTCTTTTAAAACATAAGAAGCATCTTTTTTATTTAATTTGATAGAGGAAATGTGCATATTATCGTAAAAATTCAGATTTATTTGTTTTAAATCTTTATTCAGCAAAAGCCCTGTTATTTCAGCAGTACCCGAAATTGTTCTTTTATCAGGATATAAATCCAGATCAAGATCATAATGTAAAATATCCAGAGAATATTGGTTTTGATTTATGTATTCTGCCGGAATTTTTACAGGAATGCCCTGCTGTATTTTTTCAATAGGAGTTACTTTTTTGCCGGAAGTAATACTTAAGACTTTTTTAATGGGAAGTATTCCGGTATAAAGCCCGGCGAAAAAAATCAGACTGAATACTGATATTAAAATAAACTGAATTTTATATTTCATAATATGTTTTATGATTAAATGCATGCCAAATTCATCTTTAACAAGCCTTAATAGTATGGCCAGCACAAAGATAGTACAGATATTTTATTTATTTACAATAAATTTTAAAATTTTAATTGATTGAAATTAAGTAATTCTATAATTTGAATTTAGGACTATTTAGTTTTTAAGTACAGAGGAGTTCACATGACATTCCCAGGCTCTTCAATCCTAAGAGATACTGTAACAATGCTGCTTGCAGGTGGACAGGGAGAAAGATTGTACCCTTTAACAGCTTACAGAAGCAAACCTTCCGTTCCCTTTGGCGGAAAATACCGTATTATTGATTTTGCCCTTTCAAACTGCCTTAACTCAGGTTTAAGACGTATTTATGTGCTTACACAGTATAAATCAGATTCATTAAACCAGCATTTACTGGAAGCATGGAGTATTTTTAACCCGGAATTAGGCGAATTTATTTATTCAGTTCCGCCACAAAGAAAAATGAGCACTGACTGGTATCTTGGGACAGCAAATGCTATTTATCAGAATTTAAACCTGTTTTCCCAGGATAAAAATGTAAAATGGGTACTGGTTTTAAGTGGTGACCATATATACAAAATGGATTACCTGAAAATGCTCCAATATCATATTGACACTAAATCTGATCTTTCTATGTCATGTATTGATATTCCTGCTGACCAGGGAAGCAGATTTGGAATTGTTGACGTTGATGAAAATTACAAGGTAAGGTCATTTATAGAAAAACCAGCAAAACCACCAGAAATTCCTGATAAACCAGGTTATTGCTTTATTAATATGGGCATTTATGTTTTTGATGCTTCACTTCTGCGTGATGTAATGCACGAAATGGAAACTAAGAAGATTAAAAACCATGATTTTGGAAACGATATTATTCCTTATATGGTTAAATCAGGAATGAACGTTTCTGCATACAGGTTCTATGATGAGAATAAAAAGAGCAAGCCTTATTGGATGGATATAGGAACTATTGACAGTTATTATGCTGCCAGTATGGATCTTATTTCTGTTACTCCTGAGTTTAATTTTTATGACCAGAGCTGGCCTATGAGAACTTACCAGCACCAGTTTCCTCCTGCTAAGACTGTATCTCATGAAGGTGAACGTGTCGGTAGAACACTTAATTCACTTGTTTGTGATGGTTCTATTGTATCAGGCGGTTTGGTTGAAAGATCCCTGCTTGGTAATAATGTAAGAGTTAATTCATTTTCCTATATAACTGATTCAATCATTATGAACAATTGTAACATAGGAAGGCATGCCCGTATCAGAAGAACTATTATTGACAAGAATGTTGATGTACCTGAAGGATATGAGATTGGTTTTGATCTGGAGGGTGATAAAAAGAAGTTTACTGTTACTGAAAGCGGTATAGTAGTAATTGCCAAAAACCAGGTGCTCTCTTAGGATTTAATTTGAACGGGGCTTGGTTAACAAGCCCCGTTTTTCAGCTTATTTCTAACAATTCTCCCTATTTATATCATTTCTTTCTTGATTAAATTGTCTTAAATTTTAAATTCACTTTGAATATAATTAAGTTATTATTTATGGTCTGCAGGCCATGTAGAGCTGTCTGGTAATTAATATGAATCCCGAATTAGAAACAAAACTTAAAAATTTGCCCGATTTTCCCGGGGTTTACCAGTTTTTCAATGATAAAGGGAAGGTAATATACGTTGGAAAGGCAAGGAACCTTAAAAACAGGGTAAGATCTTACTTCCATAGCAGCGTTACTGCACCCAAAACAGTAGCTCTTGTAAGTAAGATTAATGACCTGCAGCTAATTATAACTGACAATGAAATTGAAGCACTTGTTCTTGAAAACAATCTTATAAAAGAACTTAAGCCAAGATATAATATTAATCTTAAGGATGATAAATCCTACCCTTATATAAAGGTAACCAATGAGCTTTTTCCAAGAATTTACCCTACAAGAAGAATAATTAAGGATGGTTCAAAATACTTTGGCCCCTATACAAATGTAAGAGATATGAAATCATCTTTAAGAATGATTAACCAGGTATTTAAGATAAGAAGCTGTAAACTAAGTATTGATGAAGATAGTATTAGCAAACGAAAGTTTAAGGTTTGCCTTGATTATCATATAAAAAAATGTGACGGGCCATGTGAAGGATTGGTCTCGATAAAAGATTACAACGAGATGGTTAATGAAGCAGTTAAGGTATTGAAGGGCAGAACAGATGACCTTATAAATGACCTTAATGAAAAAATGCAGACGGCCGTTGCTGAACTTGAGTATGAAAAAGCAGCCTTATTACGGGATAGAATCGGCCAGTTGAAAACAATTTCGGAAAAGCAAAAGATAGTAAGTGATGATTTTGAAGACAGAGATATAATCTCAGTTGCTTATGAAGGTAAAGATTCAGCCTGCTCTATTTTTATAATAAGAGGCGGAAAAATTGTAGGGAAAAAGCAGTTAAAACTTTCCATTGAAAACGGAGAAGAACCTGCTGAGATTTATTCTTCAGCAATTAGATTTTACTACAGCGAGTATACTGAAATTCCTAAAGAAATATTGCTTGAGACAGAACCATCTGACTGTGATACACTACAGGAGTGGCTTACTCAAAAAGCAGATAAAAATGTAAAGATTTTTATTCCTCAGCGCGGAACTTTGAGGTCTCTTGTAAAAATGTGCAAAGAAAATGCTGTACTTCAGCTTAAAGAAATTCAAATTCAAAAGATGAAGAATGAGGGGCATATTCCCTACCCCGTTTCTGCACTTCAGCGGGATTTAAGATTAAAAAATCTGCCAAAGAAGATTGAGTGTTTTGATATTTCTAACTTACAGGGTACGGATACAGTTGCCAGTCTTGTGGTTTTTGAAGATGGAAAACCAAAGAAAAGTTTGTATAGAAAATTCCTGATAAAAGATGTAGTCGGGCCTGATGATTTTTCCAGTATGCGGGAAGTTATTAGCAGACGTTATTCAAGACTGCAGCAGGAGGGTCAGCCTCTCCCCGACCTTATAATGGTGGATGGAGGCAAAGGCCAGCTTTCAAGTGCAGTTGAAATACTTGACAGTCTGGGATTTCAGAATTATAACATAATAGGGCTGGCAAAACGGTTGGAAGAAGTGTTTTTCCCGGGTAATTCTGACCCGGAATCAATTCCGAAAACATCTTCAGGGTTAAAGCTTTTGCAGCAGGTAAGAGATGAAGCACACCGGTTTGCAATTACTTTTCACAGAGCAAGACGAAGTAAGAGAACTATTAAATCAGAGCTGACTGACATCAAAGGAATTGGGCCTTCTACTGCACAAAAACTTCTTAAAGAACTTGGAAGCCTTTCGGCAGTAAAAGAAGCCGGGGCTGATAAAATTGCCGAAATAATAGGCAGTCAAAAAGCAGAAATTGTTATGAATTATTTTAATGGAAATGAAAAACAAATGAGTAATACTGATGAACCGAAAACTGATAAAGAGTAATTGTATCAGGATATTCTTATTATTTTTGTTGGTTTTTAGTAATGATACATTACCTCAATCTCAGATAAATGAGTTAATAAAATTAAGGGATTTTAGATTTATAAGGGATACAGTATATACATTAAAACCAAATTATATAGAAGTAAACCTGACAACTCAAAAGGGTATCCTGCATTCAAAGGATGGCTCATTCTTTGAATTTGGAATATCCTCAGGAAATAAACGTTTAAAAGATGGCATTGAAACCAAGCCGGGAATTTATGTAATTCAGTCTATGATGCCAAAGTGGTTTTCAAAACAGTTTGATAATACACTTATGTTAAACTGGATGGGCTTTAATTATGGAGTTGGATTCCATGCATTACAAAGTAAAGGTTATTATCGTTTTCTTGGAAAGAAGAAAAGCTCTCATGGATGTGTACGGCTTTCAAGAGAAACTGCTCAGAAATTATACGATAACATAGACCTCGGAACGGCTGTACTTGTTCATAACAATGATAATGCCGTAGTGGTTTCTTTTATTGATTCTACAGCTAATTATAAATATTATACTTCGGATAAACTGATCGAGAAACTTAAAAAGAGGATTGATAATCTTTATAAAGGATGTTATTGTGTAGGCGCTACTGAAAAAATGGTTATAGATTTTACAAATGTTAATCATCCGGGTTTACCAATTGGCAATAAGAAATTAATAGCAAAATTACAGGTTGTTGGTTCCATATACAGTTATATATCATCTGTAACACCACCAGCTCTTGATGTGATGCTTATAGATAAGCCTGTTGATTTTACAAAAATGGCTGTTAAAGTAAAATAATTCAGTAATATTATATAAGTTAACAGCATAGAATAAGCTGGTTATGGCTCTACTGTAACAATAACATATTTTAATATTATACAGTTATAATTCTATGAAAAATTTAATATTAGTTATAATGCTGTCAATTCTTGTTTTATCAGGATGTAAAACTGATAAACAAAACGTTAATGCACTTAACGGTAAAGACATAGAGAACCTTACCCAAAAGGCTATCCGGGGAAATGAAACTGCTAACACAAAACTTGGAGAGTTGTTTAATCTGAATGTCTCCCTGACAAAAGAGCCTAATAAACTGATAATTGACAGTATTAAAACCAAAACGGGTAAAGTTTTTTATACTATCTTAGCCGAATATCCTAACCCTGCGCTAAACAGATTTGCAATTTACAGTAACAGCCTGCATCTGTATCTTTTGGATAAATCATTAAACGGATATTTAGCATTTAATAATGCAGGCAATTCAGTTGCTAATATGATATTTATAAAAGAGAATTTCATTTCAAAAGATACATTAGCGCTGGAAAGAACTTCAGCTTACATGATAAATGATTCATCGGCTTTTTTATGTTTCAGAAGTTTTACTAAGCTGCTTAAGAATAATTCTGAATATGACCAGTTAATTGGAGAAACTTCGAATGAACAGATTAAAACTTCGTTGATTGGCCCTGTAGGATCAGCAATATATAACCAGACAGATGTTTTTAAATACGATAGCGTGGCACACAGATATATTAGCGGACAGAGTTTATTTGATAGTTTTATATTAAACGAGATAAATAATTTCAAGTATATTCCTAAAAAACTAAGAATAACTGATGCTAAAACAGCTGCACAATCTCTTGGAATACCGCCTGAGACAATTTTATCAGATACTTCAGATAAGAATGCCAAAAGTGCATTTGGAATGCAATTGGATGAAAACTGGAGAGAATTAAGGAATATTTCATTTTCATCACATCTTAACCACAAAATTACCGGAACAAAATTCATAAATAAAAGCCTGAGGGCTGCAATTTATGTAACTGCCCTCTCTGAATCAGATTCGGCAGAAAAATTCATTAACCTAATACTTGATAAACAATCGGCTGGAAATTACATAGTAAAATATCATGATAAAGTTGAATCAGGAAGGAATTATGTACAGTATTTTGAATATCGCTGTAAAGCTAAAAGGTTTTTACTGATACTTGAAGTTCCAAAGAATAGTTATGAGAAAAATAAAAATCTTTATGTTAATATAATCAGTTCATTTTATATGGGATGTTAATGTATAAAATATTGTTTCTGCTAAATAAAACAGACGATGAAGATATAAATAACCATTTTAAGGATTATACATTAAAGCAGATTTCGGCAATTGCGGGTGAGGATATACCTGCTGGTATTGTAGACAGCAATTTATTGCTCGATCAGAAATACAGCCTTATGTGTGAACTTGCTGCCCCATCAAAGGAAGATATGGATATAAAAATGAATTCTCCGGAAGGGAAAGCACTCAACAAGGACCTGGTGAATTTTCATCAGTTTTTAACTGTAATAACCGTTAATTATAAATAAAATATGAATATTTATCTCATAAGACACGGCAATGCCGAAAGAACAAAAGCTGGCCTTAGTGATTTTGAGCGCGAACTAACAAAAGAGGGACGGATTCAACTAAAAGCATCAGTTGAAAAGTGGAAAAATCTTGTCGATAATTTTGATTACATTATTTCATCTCCCCTTGTAAGGGCCGTACAAACTGCACAAATAATTGCAGAGGCTTTTAATTATCAAAACGAAATAATAAAAGATGAAAGGCTGGGAGGCGGCAAAGAAGTAAGCGGGTTAATTGAAATAGCTCATTCTCTTGACGGCGATAATCTGGCATTCATTGGACATCAACCTGATTTTTCAAATTATCTTTCTGATCTTATTTCTTCAGGTTATGCAAGAATTGAGTTTAAAAAAGCGGCAATAGCCAAAGTACATTTTTATAACAGGATTCAGCTTTCACATGGAGTACTTGAATTTCTAATTCCTCCTCTAGCGTAAAAATGAGCCAAAACCCGGCTTAAAAGGGAATTTTTGAATAATAACTATTCCGGTTGACTTTGTTAAGATTATTTTGAATTTTTACAACCCATTTAGGTGCCGGTTAACAGGCTAGTGCCCAACTCCGTCAGGTCCGGAAGGAAGCAGCGGTAAGTACAAACTTGTGTAACCGGTCACCATTTTTATTCCCGGTAATATTTTCTTCTGTGATTTCGCTTATTTCTTCTTTTTCAGTATTGAAGACGAATTTCTTTCCCAAAACACACCATTTTCATATCCCTGTATAGTTTTATCATATTCTGCCATAGTAAGCCGTTTTTCTGAATAACAGCAGTATAATTCATCTATTTCAATGCCGGAATAGTTTCTCCCCAGCTTTTTTGCGGTTACCGCAGTTGTACCCGAACCAAGAAACGGATCAAAAACAAGGTCACCTGGATTAGAGCTGGCAAGTATTATTTTAGCAAGCAGTTTTTCCGGTTTTTGTGTAGGATGTTCAGTGTTTTCCGGCATTGACCAGAAAGGAACAGTGATATCTGTCCATAAATTTGAAGGATGTGTAGTTCTGAATTTTAATCCACTGGCATCTTCAGCAGGCTGCCAGTCTTTTGGGTTGCCTTCCTTTGTTTTATAAGGAGCCAGTACCTTCCTGTTCATTTTTACAGCATCAATGTTAAAAGTATATTTTTCACCTAAAGTACAGAACCAGATGTCTTCAGAACAGTTTTTCCAGTTAGCCTTTGCCCCTCTTCCCTTCTCACGTTCCCAGGTAATTCTGTTTTGAATTTTAAAGTATTTTGAAGCTGCATTATAAATAGATGGAGATGATTTCCAGTCACCGCATATATAAATGGAAGCATCTGGTTTAAGCAGCCTGACCATAGAAGAAAGCCATCTATCCATCCAGTCTGTATACGCATCAGCATTCATTTCCCTGAATGAGGCAATATTGAATTTTTTATGAAGATTATATGGAGGGTCAATAAACAGCAGATCAATAAAACAATCAGGTAAAAGCTCTAATGCTTCAAACAAATCTGCATTAATGATTTTTCCTGAAACTAAATTAACATCTATGTTCCCAGACGGTTTTAATAATTTTTGTTTATAATGATTTATTTCATCTTCCGTAAGGCATATAGAACGATTATACGGAGCCCTGATTGCTTTACCTTTTGTCATATAACAGAGTTAAAGTATTTTACTATATTTTTCTTTTATCAATTTTAGTTCATTAACTATCTGATCACCCTTGTTAACCAACTCAGCAGACATTTTCTCAACTTCCTCATTAATAACACCCTGTTTTGCTTTAAGCTCGATATCTATACTTATTTTGGCGATGTCTTCAATACCCAGGGTCATGCTGCTGCCTTTTAATTTATGAGCGTGAAACTGCAGTTGTAAAACATCTTTACTATGAGCAGCCATTTGAACGTTCCGTGTAAATTTGGGCAAATCAGAGATATAAATATCCAGAAGTTCAACCAAAAAGGCTACATCTTCAGCAGTATTAATGTCCTGCATAAAGCTGATTTTCCGCTCATCGATTAATGCTGTACCGGCAGTTTCATGTTTAGTTTCAGCAACAATATTAAATTTCTGTTCATATATAATACCGCCCCATTTAATAACAAGTTCCTGTAGTTTTTCAATTCGTACGGGTTTATTTATATAATCATCCATCCCGGCATTTATACAGTGTTCTTTATCTCCCTGCATAGCATTTGCGGTCATAGCTATTATTCTTGGACGCCTGTTATGTGGAAACTGCATCTTCAGAATTCTTCTTGTTGCTTCAAAGCCATCCATTTCAGGCATAAGGATGTCCATAAAAATTAAATCATAATTGATTTTTTGCAAAGCTTTTAATACTTCAATGCCATTGCCTGCTACATCCACACGGTACCCCATCCTTTCAAATATTTTACTTGCCACTTTTTGGTTAACAATATTGTCTTCAGCAAGTAATATTTTAAGTGGAGTAATTGCAGCCAGCTTATTATTTATTGCCGCTGCCTGTTGTTTTTCCGGTTTTTTCTTTATTTTTTCACCAATTGCAATGACCAATGCTTCAAAAAGCTGTGACTGTTTAATTGGTTTAGGCAAAAATGCAGATATATTAAGGTCATTATTTTCAAGAGCTATTTCTCTTTTACCAATTGAAGTAAGAATAATAATTGGCAGGTTTTTACCTGCCGGAAGTTTTCTTATCTCTTTAGCAAGAGAAATTCCATCAAGGTTAGGCATCTGAAAATCAAGCATTACTACATCAAAAGTATTTTCATCATTAATAAGCCCAACAGATTCAACAGGTGATTCAATAACTACAGGCAGCATTCCAAGTTTTTTAGTTTGAATCGATAATATTTTCCTATTAGTTCTGTTATCATCAACAATCAGGCATTTCTTCCCCTTAAGTTGTTTCAAACTGGAATCATAGTATTCTTTAGACTCATGAGAAACCGCTGTAGCAGTAATGGTAAAAAAGAAAGTGGAACCTTTACCATGTTCACTCTCCACCCACATTCTGCCGCCCATCATTTCAGCAAGTCTTTTACTGATTGCCAAACCAAGGCCTGTACCACCATAATGACGGGTAGTAGAAGAATCCACCTGGCTGAAAGACTTAAACAGCCTATCCATCTTCTCAAGTGGAATACCTATACCGGTATCTTTCACTTTAAACAGAAGCTCATACCTGCTTTCATCATTTTCCATCTGTTTAGATGAAACTGAAATAAATACCTCTCCGTTGTCTGTGAATTTCACAGCATTGCCAATCAGGTTAGTTAATACCTGCCTCAACCTGGTTACATCTCCTATAATAGCTGAAGGAGTACTGTTTTCTATCAGGTATGAAAGGTTAAGTTTCTTCTCACTTGCATCTGCAGCCATAAGATCAATAGCATCTTCAACACAATCTTTCAAATCAAAAGGCTGGTCTTCCAACTGCAGTTTTTCTGATTCAATTTTACTATAATCAAGGATGTCATTTATTATTACTAAAAGCTGATCGCCGCTCATCCTGATAGTCTGAATATACTCTTTTTGTTCATCGGTAAGTTCAGTGTCAAGCAGCAAACCGGTCATACCAATAACTCCATTCATAGGAGTACGAATTTCGTGGCTCATAAGAGCAAGAAATTCGCTTTTTGCTTTAAGCGCTCTTTCTGCAGTTATTGCTGTCTGGTCTAATTCTTTATTTTTACGAATTAGTTCATCACTCATGTTATTCTTTTTTATAACTTCACCAAGAAGTGAAGAGATAGTGATAAGAATAGACTCCTCATTGTCAGACCATTCCCGGTTGCTATGGCAATCATCAAACCCAATAAGCCCCCAATATTTATCATCAACCATAATAGGAACAAGTATTATGGATTTTATATTACCATCAATAAATATTCTTTGTTCAGATATAGGTAAGTCAGCAATTATATGATTAAATATTTTCCCGGAAGACAGAATATTATAGAAATCCAATTCTTTGAAGTGACTATAAGGCAGTTTATGCATCAATTGATTATCTATTTGAGAATCACAATCAGCAGAATGCCATTCATATAGCATATCCATATACATTTCATTCCCCAAACTAGCATCATTATGACTGCATATATAAACTCTGTCAACATCAGCAGCATATCCCAGAACTTTCATGGCAGAATTGAAACCATCATCCTCAGGATTAGAGGCAGATATAACCGCCCTTGTAGCTTCGGCAATCCCCTGCATAAGCTTGTCTTTTTTCCTAAGCAGATATTCATCATTATATCTTTTGGTAATATCCCTGAATATAGTTAACAAGTGGGGCTTACCCTTTATATCAAGTCCGAAATATGTTATATCAAATACATACCTTGTTCCGTTCCATAAAACAACACTTTGCTCAAGACTTCTTTCACTTTTCCCGTCCCTGAATTTTGTTTGATAATCATTTATTAAATACTCCCGCATGTTGTCAGAATAAATCCTTGTAAAAGGTTTTCCAATCAATTCATTTACCGGAAGCAGAACAAGGTCAGAATAAGATTTATTACAAAGTATTACTATTCCCTCTTCATCAGTAATTCTCATCCCTTCAAGTGAAAGTTCCCAAATTTTCCTGAAAGTTTCATTTTCTATATCAGGAGCAGATAAACTCTCAAAATTTGAAGAGAGCTTATTATCAATTTTCTTTGTATTATTTTCGTCTGATTTTTTCAATTAAAATAATTTCTTCTGTTGGTAAAACTGTTTATTACCAGGTGTATTCATCAATACTAATTATTCAATTTATATTTCATTAGGCCGCCTCCAAGAGTACTTATCCAAAGAATACCATTATTATCCTGTGTAACCTTTGAAATATCATTAGATGAAATATCATACTTATCTTTGGTTATTACAATATAACCGGAAGCAGTGCTAAACTTATACAGGCCCTGTTTTGTAGAAACCCATTTTGTATCCTGATTATCCACAAAAATATTTGCAGCCGAAAGGCTTCCGTTCCAGGGACTATAGGTCGTAAATGTTTCACCGGAGAGCACAGTAAGCCCTCCATTGTAGCTTATTCCACCGGAAGTTCCCGGATTACTTACAAACCACTTGTTACCATTATAATCAACAGCCGCAGATATAACTGTATTTGATTTAAGGTTGTATGAAGGAGCCTGGTAAACCTGGTAACTGTTATGCCCATCAAACTTAATAACACCAGCCTGATTTGTAGCAAGCCATAAGCTTCCATCTTCATCAAACGCAATATCATTTATCCAGAATGAGGTTACTTCTGATGACTTATATATAAAAGAAGTAAAAACTCCACCAGAGTATTTGTTAAGGCCAGCCTGCGTACCAATCCACGCAGTTCCATCGTCAGAAAACTTAACAACAAGTACATTGTTTGATAATAATGCAGAATTAGAAGTATTGTAAATTTCCCAGGAATTTCCGTTAAAAATACCTATCCCATTATCGGTACATACCCAAACTCTGTTTAGTTTATCAACAGTTACGTACTTCACAATATTTGATGGAATTGTAGAATTAGCAGTTGTAAAATTAGTAAATTCTTTTTCATTAAATCTTATTATACCATTATTGCTTGTCCCAATCCATTTTATGCCTCGGTTATCAACAGCTATCGAAGTTAGCAGATTACTCTGAATACCGGAATTAAATGTTTGGAAATCAACCCACTGGCTTGTATCACGCAGAGTGGAAGTCATATTGGTAGTTTCACTGCTTTTAACAGTTATAGAAACCGAAGCATCCCTGAAATTCTCTCTTTTCAGGACTATGTTATAAATGCCAGGCAACACTCTATCAAGAGTGTACGGTGTAATTGCATTAATGCTTGAATCATTTAAAAATATTGCCGCACCTTCTGGATTACTTTTAAAACTTATACCTCCATACATAGAAGCATTCCCATAATAGTCAACATTTACAGTTCTCTTTTCATATTCAACAGCTTCTATTGTAATTGTTGTATCTTTATAATTATTCTTTTTCAATGTAATCTGATATTCTCCTGCTTCAATAAAGGGAAGGCTGTCAGGTGTTACCCTGCCGGTATTTTTACCATTTACAAAAACAGTAAAACCAGAAGGACTGGACTTTACATATAAAAAACCCTGTGGTACCGGGCCATCAGGTGACGTAATTGTTACATCCTTATCACAGGAGTTGAGCATAAAAAGGAAAAGACTGCAAATAACAATAATTTTTTTCATAATTAATCCGTTACTTTATATCCCATGGAAGTAATAAAACTGCTATACAGCTTTATACTTGTATATTGAGTTGAAGTAAATGCCCCGAATAATCCATACCCGCCATCAACATTTGAATAATCATTTTCATCTACTCTTACAGTAAGATGATCAAATGTCTGGCTTGAAATCGAATAATATCTTGAGAGCGTTTCGTTATAAGCGGCAACCTTAAATACAGGTGTAAGTTTTATTGTATAATTGCTTTTATCATCATCACCTGCAATTTCATTAAGCGCTTTTGTGAGAGTTTCTACTGTAATTGTTACAAATTTTTGACGGACCGGTGTAAAATACACAGCTTCTCCATCTTTATAAGAAGCAGGTATTTTCTTTGTGTACTTAACCTGCTGGCCGTTTTCCTTTTTATAATAAATAACAGAAAAATCTGGCAAATAATAAATACCATCAGTATCATTTGTCCATTCAATCCTGAATGTTTTGTTAGATCCGGTTGGAACAGTTGTAGAACTTGTTGAAGCGAAGAAAGTTCTGGAAGGTGTTGTGATTGATGATTTCAATCTTCTGCCATTTGGCAGCATTATTTCAGCTTCTATGGTCTTGTTATAATCAACAGAGAACTTCTCACACTTATATACATTCATTTGCGAGCCATATCTGCTGTCATCAGTTCGTTCAATTGTAGTATCCTTAAATAAATAAACTGAATCACCATACCATATTCTTACATCAGCGCCGGATAAAAACGGGTCATCAGTATTTGACATTGCATCATAGCCGGGATTATATGTGTGTGCAACAGCAGCGACCTGCAGTGTTGTATCCCCTCTTAAAACACAGTTAAATACATATTTCTCCTGGTAATCACCAAAGGGATTAAAATCTTCCTCGCAGGAATTTACTACTAATGCAGCAATAATTACTAATATAATTTTTAAAGTTTTCATATTTCAATCTTTAAAGTTGCGGTTGGCAGAAATGGAAGCATGTATACCCTTTCTCCTGTATCCCTTTTGAAATAAAAAATGTTTTTCCGGTTATATACATTTATAACACTAACATCAAGGTCCATTACACAAAATGGCAGGGCAAATTTCTTTGAGATACCGAGATCAAGCCGGTGATACTGCGGAAGCCTCCCCGTATTTTTATCTCCCAGTATTGAGTACGGGCTATATGAACCGCTGTAAAAAGGATTATCATATACATTACCGGGATAATACTTATCATAAAAACCCTGTAGCTTTGTGAACGGCAGTCCGGATGAATAAACCCACATTGCCCTGCTGTGTATACCCCATCCAATCTCATAATCTACAGAAATATTAACTGAATGCCTTGTGTCATATTTGGGATAATACACATAATCATCAACAGTCTTGTATGCCCAGTTTAGAGAATATGACGCCGTAGCATTAAGCGGCAGGTCATTATATTGCAGCATAAACTCCCATCCATACGACTCAGCACTTCCGGCAACAAGATCATTATCATATTCGTAGTATTTATTCTCATTTATTACCGGAACATTTTTCATATCCTTGTAATAGATTTCTGTTTTAGCAGATAAAACACTTGAAAAGTCAATATCCAAACCAGCGGAATAATGATATGCTTTAGCTGGTTCGAGATAATCAGGGGTTATAAGCCAAGGTTCAAAAATTGAGATAACCTCGTTTTCATCGGCAATTGTAGACAATTCCTGTAAATAGATTCCTGCAGATGCTTTCAATGCAAGAAATTGGAATACCCTGTAAGTAAGGCTCAATCTGGGTTCAAGGGTAAAGCTGCCATCCTCAGTCAAACCAATCAAATTAAACCTTGTACCTGCATCAACACCAAAGTTATGAAACCGGAGCAGCTTATATTTAAGGTAAACGGCAAAATTACCTCCAACATCGTTCACTGAGCTTTTTACACCAAGTTTATTCTGCATATCAAGGTTTGTTTTCAGGAACTTAAGATTTATTCCTGTGTCCAGTTCATCCTTGCTGTCAAATACATAAGTAAAATCAGCGCTTACAGTAACATCAGAAAGATCATTCACCCTTGGCTTCAAATCACTTTGGTTTGGAATAATTTCGCCATAAAATGTACTTGAAGACAGGGCAATTCTTGAAAATAGCGGAGCATCGTATATTTGCAGCCATTCGATTCCAAATAAATTATTTCTCCATTTAAAATTTTCCTTTGCCGGATCCTTGTAATCAAGATTATCGCCGCTGATAAAACCAAATACAGAAAACTTGCCATTTTTAAGCAGCTGGTCCCCTGAATAATTAACCTTGAACGACATATCATAAAAATCGATAGGAACATTCTGATCATTTAAGAATTTTTTCAATATATCATTAGAAAAGCTTTTCCTTCCTGTAAACATAAAGGAACCATCCGGAATTGGCCCTTCCAGCATAACCTTACCTGATAAAAAACTTGCTGAAGCTGTACTGCCATAAACAGATTTATTTCCATCTTTGGAAACAATATTCATAACAGAGGAAAGCCTGCCGCCATATTCAGCAGAAAAACCTCCTTTATAAAACTCAATACCATTAATCATTTCAGGATCAATCACAGAGAATAAGCCCAGCGCATGGAATGGATTATATATAGGAATACCATTAAGCAGAACAAGATTCTGATCACTGGTTCCACCGCGGACATAATATCTTGCAGAAACATCACCTGTACTTTTAACTCCCGGGATTGCCTGAAGGCTTCTGAATACATCAGTCTCTACACCTTTTGGTATCATTTCAAGGTCTCTTAAGGTCAGTTTCTGAAGGCCTATATCAGTTGAGTTTTCCTTAAAAACTTTTTGGGCAACTTTCTCAACTGTCTGAAGCTGATAGCTTGAAGGTAATAGTTGTATATTCAGATGAGTAATCTCTCCCTGGTTAACTGAAAAGGTTACTCTTTTTGTTGTATATCCAACATAAGAAATAACTGCTGTAAAAGCCTTTCCTGCAGGTATATTATTAATAAGGAAATATCCCCTTACATCTGTTGAAGCCCCTGTATTGAGTTCTTCAATAAAAACATTTCCAAATGCAAGCGCTTCACCGGAAAGTGAGTCAACCACAAATCCCCTGAATTTACCGGTTTCCTGACCATATATTTTTATGCTGGTAAACAGAAGACAGATTGCCAAAAAAAGAATAAACTGTATCTTCTTTTTCATATGACTATTAATTATTTTAAAAAAAGTTAAATTAAATGTAAAATCCTTTTTAATCAATGATCCGTTACTTTTTTATGGCGGTCAAAAAGGGGGAAATATGTACAACTTCCTCTCAGGGTTAAGCCCCGTAACACAAGCACTTCTGGCTACAATATTTACCTGGGGGATAACTGCGTTTGGAGCTGCCGGTGTTTTCTTCCATAAATCAGTTAACCGGAAGCTTCTTGACTCAATGCTTGGTTTTGCCGCAGGAGTAATGATAGCAGCCAGTTTCTGGTCACTTATAGCTCCGGCAATTGAAATGTCGGAGGGAAAATCTCTTCCTGCATGGCTGCCGCCAACAATCGGATTTTTACTTGGGGGAATTTTCCTGTATTCACTGGATAAAGTACTCCCACATCTTCACCTGGGCATGCAAATAAAGGATGCAGAAGGCCCAAAAACAAATCTTCAGCGAAATATTCTGCTTGTGCTGGCAATTACTATACATAATTTCCCCGAAGGCCTTGCGGTGGGGGTTGCTTTTGGAGCTGCTGCTTCAGGCCTGGAATCTGCTTCACTTACAGGAGCAATTGCCCTTGCGCTTGGAATTGGGCTCCAAAACTTTCCGGAAGGCCTTGCTGTTGCTATGCCGCTTCGCGCTGATGGACTTTCCAAATCAAAAAGTTTCTGGTATGGACAGTTGTCTGCTATAGTTGAACCGATTGCCGGTATAATAGGGGCATCATTTGTAATGCTTGCTGTTCCTCTTCTTCCCTACGCTTTAAGTTTTGCAGCAGGAGCCATGATATTTGTAGTGGTTGAAGAATTAATTCCTGAATCACAAACAAATGGGAATACTGATATCGCAACAGTTTCAACAATGCTTGGTTTTGCCGTAATGATGATACTTGATGTTGCACTGGGATAGACCTTGAAGGAAATGTCATTCTTACTTTATAATAAAACATCAAGTAGTTACTGGTTTCCTTATTAACTATCTTGGCAAAGACGGAGCATATGATTCGTCACTATTTTCTTTACAAACTAATAATATACCGCCGGAAAAGATTAATTAGACCGTAATATCAGGATTTCATATTTTGTCTTGTTTTATTAAGTTAAGGGCTTAAATTTCTTTCTAACTATGCAATATCCGAATGAAAAACATATTACTGGTAGAAGATGATGACAGTGTAATTTCCCAGGTTTCTGAAGCACTAAATAACCCTGATTTTAATTTGCTGATATGCAATAATGGCATTAACGGTTATGACACTGCTATGAAACACCTTCCTATTTTGATAATCTGCAGTAAAGATATTTATGATGGTTTTGATAATGATATGCTGCATAAGCTAAGAGAAGATACTTTAGTCTCAAATATCCCTTTTATTTTTCTGCTTGACAAGAATTCCATGAGAAAAGGGAAAAACTCCCGGAATCATGGTTTTGATTATTATATAATAAAGCCCTTTACTGAATCTGAGTTTATAAAAATAGCAAACCTTGCAATTGAAAAATATGAAGCTCTGAACCAGAAATCGGAACAAAGGCTGGAAGAACTTCGGGGCAGTCTTTCATTTGCACTTCCTCATGAATTCTTCACACCCTTAAATGGTATATTGGGTTTTACGGACATTCTCATAAATGATTATGAAAATCTGACTAAAGATGAAATTGTCCAGATGCTTCAATTTGTGCATAAAGATGCTCTAAGACTAAAGAAACTGACTGAGAATTTTTTATCTTTTGCGCAGCTTGAAATGATCAGCAAAGATCCTGAAAAAGTTTTTGCGTTGAGGAATTCTTATTTTATAAATCCAAAAGATATTATTGACAATTCTGCCAGAAAAATTGCAAAAAGTTTTAACAGAGAGAGTGACTTGGTTCTTGAACTGGAAGATTCGGCAATCAGAATTGGAGAAGGATATCTTCAAAAGATAATAAACGAACTTATTAATAATGCATTTAAGTTTTCTGAAAATGGAACTCCGGTTATAATAAATGCCCTCTCAAATGATATCTGCGTAATGATTTCAATTACGGACAGCGGCCTTGGCATGACGGCAAAGCAAATTGCCTCTGTAGGTGCTTATATGCAATTTGACAGAAGGCAGCATGAACAACAGGGTTCGGGACTAGGATTAATAATTGCAAAAAAAATTACTGAACTTCATGGCGGAGATTTTAGAATTGAAAGTAATCCTCATGAAGGGACAAAGATCTCAATACTTTTTGAGAATTAGACTATTATAATATAAAGGTGTACTATGTCAAAATTTAATCTTGAAAAGATTCAAAAGATTATAGGTGAAATGGGATTTGATGCCTGGTTGTTTTATGACTTCAGAGGAAGCAACGATCTTGCTATAAACATTCTGGATGTTCCCAAAGAAAGGCATCTTACCAGAAGATTTTTTTATTTTATTCCTAAAACCGGTGTTCCGACAAAAATTGTTATGGGTATTGAGGCTGGAAATCTGGATCATCTGCCGGGTAATAAATTAAAATATTCAAATCATGCATCACTAACCGAGCATCTCAGGAGTATATTAAAAGATGTTAAAACTATTGCAATGGAATACTCTCCTATGAATGCCATTCCTTATGTATCCAAGGTTGATGCAGGCACTATTGAACAAATTAAATCCTTTGGCGTTGAAATAAAAAGCAGCGCTGACCTGATATCAATGTTTAATGCTGTATGGTCAGATGAACAATACCAGGAAAATATTCCTGTTGCCAATGCATTAACTGACATTGTTAAAGATGCATTCAGCTTTATTAAGGAAAAGATTAATGCTGGCAAAACGGTAAATGAATATGATGTTCAGCAGTTTATTATGGATGAGTTCAGCAAACGTAATTATGATACTGACAGTCCTCCAATTGTTGGAGTAAATGAAAATTCTGCAAACCCTCATTATGCCCCGTCGAAAGAAGAACATAAACAAATCAATAAAGGTGATTTTGTCCTGATTGATTTATGGGCAAAAGTAAATTCTGATACAGCAGTTTGGGCAGATATTACCTGGACCGGCTATATGGGTGCTTCTATTCCGGAAAAATATGTTAAGATTTTTAATATAGTAGCGGCAGCAAGAGATGCTGCTTTTAACCTGGTTGATGAAAGATTCAAGGCTGGGAAAGATATAAGAGGTTATGAAGTTGATGATGCAGCGCGTAAAGTGATTACTGATGCCGGCTATGGTGAATATTTTATTCATAGAACCGGCCATTCCATAAGCATTGACCTTCATGGAAGCGGCGCTCACATGGATAATTATGAAACCCGTGATGAAAGGCTTATACTCCCTGCAACATCTTTCTCAATTGAACCTGGGATTTATATAACCGGTGATTTTGGTGTACGCAGTGAAATAGATGTTTTTATTACGCCTGATAAAAAAGTATTACAAACTGGCGGTACGCGGCAAAAAGAGATTATTCCAATCCTTTCCTGATAATTTTATTTCCCGCTGCAACTGGATTTCTAATCCGGAATGCAGCGGGTTCATTATTCCTGTTTACTTTATACAGGCCTCCGGTTAAAAAGATATTTTATCTCTAAGTATCAAGACTTAAAATTCACAAATGTTACATTCTTACTTAACAGACTATTAAAAATTTGTATTTAATAATATGTTTAATTATTATGTAAATAATGGTACTATTACTGATCCTGACTTTTCATCATAAAAACGGCGGAAAAATATTTATTAAAAAACCATAATAAAAATCGATGCCCAAAATAAAGAAGTTCAATACCTTTGGCGGAGTATTTACACCATCAATTCTTACTATACTTGGTGTAATAATGTATTTACGTTTGCCCTGGATCATCGGGCAGGCAGGCTTTATTACAACTGTAGGCATTATCTTATTAGCACATCTTATTTCAATTTCAACCGGATTAAGTGTTGCTTCAATAGCTACAGATAAAAAAGTTAAAGCCGGCGGTACATACTATATGATTTCCAGAAGTCTTGGACTTCCAATTGGCGGAACGTTGGGACTTGCTCTTTTTACCGGTTTATCTTTTAGTGTCAGCCTTTACCTGATTGGATTTGCTGAAAGCTTTTTACATTACTGGGGATTTGAAATTACAAAATCTTCTATCCAGTTAACCGGAACAATATTATTGATAATTGTAACAGTTGTAACTTTTTTAAGTACATCTCTTGCCATAAAGACACAATACCTGATAATGGTTACAATTGGGCTATCTTTGATTTCCGTTTTTTTTGGCCATCATGTAATTTCACCTTCCGGTTCTCCTTTATTACCTGATAATAATAATATCCCTTTTATTGTCTTATTTGGAATATTCTTTCCGGCAGTTACTGGCTTTGAAGCAGGTGTATCCATGTCCGGAGATTTACAGAATCCTAAGAAATCAATCCCTGCTGGAACAATCTCTGCTATATTATTAGGGCTTTTTATTTATATTGGATTAGCATACTTTCTATCAACCCACGTTCCGGCCGCTATGTTGGTAAGTGATCCAGGCGTTCTGTTAAAAATATCCTTTATCCCTGAATTTGTAATAGCTGGCATCTGGGGAGCAACTTTATCTTCAGCTTTGGGAAGTATACTTGGAGCTCCAAGAATACTGCAGGCAATTTCTTCTGATAATATAGTTAATAGATTTTTTTCCAGGGGATACGGAAATCTTAATGAACCCAGGAATGCACTGTTATTAACTTTTATTATAGCTGAAGCTGGAATTCTCATAGGAGAATTGGATGTAATAGCGAGAATTGTGTCAATGTTTTTTATCACAACTTATGGCTTCCTTAATTTGAGTTGTGCTATTGAAAACTGGGCCAGTTCTGATTTCTTACCGGACTTTAAGATACCCGGAATAGTAAGTATTATAGGGGCCGCAGCTTGTTTTATCGTTATGATTGAACTTGATATTGTTGCCATGATTGGTTCAACTATTATCCTTTGTTCCCTGTATATTTATTTAAAACGAAAAGAATTGTCCCTGGAAACTGGCGATGCATGGAATAGTGTATGGGCATCAGTTGTTCGGAAAGGTTTAATGCGTCTGAGTAAAAATACATTAAGCCAGGATAAGTGGAAGCCAAATGTTCTTCTTTTCAGCGGCGGAGCAGAAGTCAGGCCTCACCTGATAGAAATGGGGAACTGGATAGTTGGCAAGCTTGGATTGATTTCAAACTTCCAGTTATTAGAAGACTCAAACGCTGATTTTCCGGTTAATTCTATTCGCGAAAAAGAAAAGAGTACAAAAGAAATATTTACTAAAAGCGTTATTTGCCGGAATATTTATGAGGGGATAAAAACCATAACCAGGATATATGGTTTTTCAGGAGTAGAGCCAAATACTGTACTTATGGGCTGGGGCCGGGAGACAAAAGAGCCGCAGCAATTTGCGGACCTGATTAAAAGTTTTAATGAGCAGAATCTTAATACAGTTTTTCTTTCTTATAACAAGGACAGGAAATTTGGCAATTGCAATTCTATTGATATCTGGTGGAGAGGTGCCGGAAATAATTTCGTTTTTCAGTTATTTATAATTCGTTTTCTAACATCAGGTTATGAGTGGAGAGATTCAAAAATCAGAATATTGATCATAAACCAAACCAGTACAAATACAAACCGCATATACAGAAATGTAAATCAGATTTTATATCAGTACCGGATAAATGGAGAAATAGTAATAATTGATAACGAAATTGAACAAAGGTCTCCTTTTGACATTATTAAATCAGAGTCTGCTCATACTGATCTGGTTGTTTTGGGAATTCAGGACATAACTCCGGATAATGTTGATAAATGTGTCAGCAATTTGAATAGTCTTACTTTGGAATTAGGGTCTGCCCTATTAGTTAATGCTTCTACATTCTTTGAAAATATCAATGCCGGTTTTGAAACATCTTTATTGCCCCGGGATAATATCACCGAATCATTTGAGCTGCCTGTAATTAAAGCAAATAAGAACAAAGCTCTTGAACCATTGGTTATTTCCCTTAACAAAAGAATTGAGCCACTATTTACTTCTTTTACTGCAAATATTACAGAGGATATTGTTTTTACCGGTTCCAAATATCACTGCAGGATTAAAGAACTTTTTGACAGTTCGTTAAAGGAATTGAATAATAGTTTTAATGCCAATAATTTAGCCGGGCTGCATAATGAAATTGTTACTATGCGCACAAGACTTGTTCCATTATTTGATAATCTTCTAAATGATTACTTATCAGAAATATCCGGACAAAGTGAATCATTAAAGGATGGGTTACAATCTCTAATTGACGATATACAAGCCATAATTGATGAACAACAGAAGAGAATTAAAGTTCTTTTTAGTATAAATGAAATAATACACCGTAAGAATAACAACCTTCGGGATTTATTATTTAGATTTAAGCTGAAAATAATGGGCATTTTTACAGGCTCTTCAGTTTCTGTTTCTATTAAATTCAAAGCTGCTCTGTCTCAGCAAACAAGTGCAATTTTATCAGATTCTTTATCATCTTACCTCAGCAATTTTGAAAATAGTAATTATAAATTATTTAGCGATACACATAATTCAATAAGTCTGTTTTTTAATACGTTAAATGTTTTACTCAATAAATCGATACGCAACGAAAATGTTACAGATAGTATTTATAAAGAACTTAATATAATTGATAATTATACAAACGATATTATATCGCATTTCCGCAATGATACTCTGCAAATTAAAAATACTTTCTTATATGCAGTGAGGGATAATTTCCAATCATTACTGAATATTCTTGAAGATATAAATGCCAATAGAATTATTCGCAGCCGGGAACACTTTAAAAAAGATAATCAGCATAGAATTGATAATCTACTGGTATTACCATCAATTTGGAAAGGAAATGTTTCAGCAATCCTAAGTACAATAAAAACAAATCTTATAATTGAGAAATACAGGAACAATGTAATTGATGCTTCAGAGACTTTAAAAGCAGGGTTGAATACTTATTTCTATGATTACTATACAGGCTTACATATTAAAACAAATGCGGATATTGATTCGGCATTTATTTCCGGCCTTCTGAAGTCAGAAAACAGGTTTACTACCCACGACTCAAGGAACTCCTTACACAATAAATTTTCTGTCTTCTTTGATATTATATCCGATTCCCTCATTGATATTCCGGCAGAAGCAGAGGTTATTGGAGAACATTTTAGTAAAATATTAGAAAAAGAGTATACCATACCAGGTGAATTAGTATCCATACCATTAAGAAAAACTGTAGAATTCTATATGGAAAATAATCTGATAGGAATACTGCAGTCAATAATTTCCGAAATCAATTCGGGAATTATAAAGATTAATCAAACAAGCAATGATGTTATTAATCTTGCACAATTCAGCTTGCAAAATCTCGACTCTGATACTGTAAAGAATTCAGATTTCGAAATTCGGCAAATACTTAACAGTTCTAAGGAAAGGATTACTGAAAATACTTTAAAACTGGAAGAATATAAGCACACACTCTATAAGGAAATTGACCGCATAATTAATGAAGTATTTGAGTTACTACAACCATATAGAATAATTAAATCATCAGAGGAGATTAGCTCCCGCAGCAGAGAAGCCGGGAACAAAAAAGTAATATCATTATTGAAGAAGATGTCCGGCAATTTATCAAAATTACTCCATTCTGTTATGGAGAATATCTTCTATAAAAATTCCAGGGGCATACTGTTTGCCCGTAAAGTTGCTTCAGGAATAAAGAAGGATGTAACTGCCTCTGATTTTTACTACCTGACACAATCATTTTCTCCAAACAAAACTATTTTAGATACCCTCCCTCCCTACTATAAAAAACTGTTTAGCAGAAAAGCCAGCGCCGGCAGTGAATTTTGGATAGGCAGAACTATGGAAATGGCTGAATGCTCCAAAGCTGTAAAACAATTTTTCGAAGGACATAACGGTGGACTATTAATTACAGGGGAAAGAAATTATGGAAAGTCATCTTTATCCAGGTTTATTGCTGATAAATACTTTGAAAGAGATGCTATATTTACTTTGAATCCTGTTCCCGGCGGGTGCGTAGATATTAGTAAATTTGATGAAATACTTTGTAAAACCATAAGTTGTACTAAATCTATTGAGGATATACTATCAGCCTCCCACAAGAAAGCAATAATTGTTAATGACCTTGAATTATGGTGGGAAAGAAGCGAATCCGGATTTAATGTTATTGATCATATCTGTGAATTAATTAAGAAATACGGCTCTGATATTCTATTCATTATCAATATGAATATTCACTCCTACAAATTTATTAAGGCCGTAAGAAGTTTTGATCATTTCTTTTTAAACATTATAAAATGCGAGCCTTTTAATGCCGAAGAATTAAAGAATATTATACTAATCAGGCACAGAGCAAGCGGAATGAAGCTAATGATCAATAATAAACCAATAGAAGGGCTTTCTCCAATTAAAATTGCCCGGTTATTTAACCGAGTATTCAATTACTCGCATGGCAATATTGGCGCAGCTTTGTCTTATTGGTTAAAGAGTATTAAAAAAGTTGAGAGTAACACTATATTTATTGATAATTCAGATATTGGAAATCTTGATATGCTGGAATCTCTCCCGGATTCATGGCTGCTTTATATAGAACAGGTTCTTATACATCGCAGAATGAAGACAGGAACTCTTTCTAATTTACTTGGCGATGATGCTCTTAATTTTAATAAGACTATTGATGAACTGAAAAGAACCGGTATTTTTAGCGAATATGATAAGAATATTCTGGAGATTAATCCTGTTTTTGAACCCTTTTTAATAGAACATCTTGTAAAGAAAGAAATAATATGATAAAAGAATTAAAAATATCAGAAATATTATTTGTTCTGTTAAATATAGTCAGCATTGCGGCTCCCCTGTTTCTGTTTTTGCGATATCTTCCGGTAATTATCTTGTATTTTATCAGAAATTCACATTTAAATACTATAGCAAAGAAATTTCTTCTTGTTTTCCAATTTCTTACATGGATAGTCTTTTTTATCTGGAGCATTTATTTATTATTAAAAATACCCGGCTTCAATCAGCCATTTATATTAATATATTTATCATTGATATTTGTGCTTTTAGTCTGGCTGGTTGGCCTTGATGCATTTACCGGTATTATCCTTCGTGTCAGTAACACAATTGAAGAGGGACAAACAATTCATACTTCCTCCGGCAAAGGAAAAATAATAAAAATAGGAATCCGGATTTTAGTAATTGACCAGGGAAACGATAATTTGCTGACTATACCTTTTACTAAATTGTTTTTTGATAAACTGGTTTTTACAGCAGAGAGGAAAAAATATAAGATATTTGGGACAGATATATTTACACCAAAACACCATACGCCAGATCAAATTCTTAACAGGATAAGGGAATTAACCATATTATCTCCTTATTGCTCTGTAAGAAATGTTCCTCAAATTACCTTTAAAGGTTCTGAGAAAGATCAGTATCTATTTAATATTTCGGTATATTCTCTTAACAAAGATTACTTTGACAGGCTTATTTATAAAATAAGCGATGATACTTATATCAATACTGATTTCAACAGGAATCTAACGTAGCTAAGATTATTTCGTTTTATATGTCTTCAATATGTATTCTGCAACAGCTTTTGCCTCGTTGGGTTTTAATCCCGGGTTAGGCATTGGAGGATAATCAGGATTAACCTTCTTTGGATTAAGAATAAAAGCAACAAGGTCATTAACTTTTCCCTCATACTTGGGCATAGTCTGTTTGTATGGCGGGCCAACCAGTTTTACATCAAATTTATGACAGCTTGAACATCTTACCTGGTAAACTTCTTCACCGCTAATTTCAACTGTCTTGCCTGTACCTTTCAGAGCAGCAAGGTAAGTATCATAATTTGCACTTAAAATTGCAGTTTGAACCTTTGTTGAATTGCCCATAGCAAGTTGATCTTTTACAATAACAGCAAGCAAAGCAAACAAAAGAGCAAAAAACACATGGCCGCTGTATTTTATTGTGGAATCTCTTAGCATTGCATATAAAAAGTTATACGCCAGGAATAAAAGGATTAATGAAAGTGCGGATAATCCAAACATAGATGCAGAGAGGGACGCGGCAGGAACTCCCAGCAGATTTACAACAAGCAAAACTGGCTGTAAAATGGCACCGGCAAAAGCAATCTTTATAGCCGTAACTTTTACAAGATTCCTATATTCTTCATCCAGTGATGCTTTTCCTCCCTCCCAGTAGAAGAACGCAAACAAAATGGCTCCTCCTGTCAGCGCAAATGCAGCAGCAAGCATCTGTAAGAAGGCAGCTAAAACTTTCCATGAAAACAAAGCCATTACCAGCTTTAACGAATCATTCCAGGTATCAACGTTAACTGCAATAATTAAACTTCCTGTAAACAGCCATAAGGACACCAGTAGAATTACTATTCCGGCAACTGCAGATTTGTGAATTAATACATCAGTACCTTTTAAATATTTATTCAGCGTTTGCTGGATTTCATCTTTCTGTTCATAGTTTTTTATTTCGCTAAAAACAGAATTCATTTTTGAAGAATAACGGTATGTATAAATTAGAATAAGGGAAACAGTATTAAGTATAAATACAATTGCCAAAAGTATGACTGTACCGGCACCAGTAGAATGTAAAAGCTGTGAATATATTAATAACGCAGTTAAAACAGGTACAATACCAAGTATAATACCTGTACTTTTATTTATTGTAAGTGTTTCTACTAAATCATTAGCAAACCTGGTAAACAAAGTATTTTTCTGTTTTGCTCCTTTTATCCGGAAATACACGGACAAGGCTACCCCGCCAAATACAATACTGATAAACGGAATAAACAGGAAGAATACCAGCATAAGCATATAATGCAAAAGCATAATATGTTCTGATGATTGAGGAAGTACCAGGCTGTCTAAAAAATCCATTTAAATTCTCTCTGATTTTTTCAATTTAGTGATAAAACAAGACTTCATTAAAGGTTAACAAAAAGTTTATCAATAGACAATAAAACAACAACCACTATTGCAAACAGGTTTATCTCTCTGAAAACAAAACTATTATATTTTCTTGTTTCTCCGGTAATTTTCAATAGTTTAACAGAATTAAATGCAAGCCACATACCTGAAATAATAAGCCCTGCTTCTATAAGAGGATATTTAACTATTCCGAATAATGGAATCAGGAATCCTGTAACTATTGTGGCAATAATCCACATAAACGTAATACGGGCAAGTTGTTCACTGCTGAATATTCTTGTAAGGGTTGGGAAGCCGGCTTTTTCATAATCTTTTGCAAGTACCAGCAGCAGCAGCCAGAAATGCGGTATCTGCCATATAAAGAAAAAGAAAGACAGAATAATTATCTGCGGATCACTCATAGAACCTCCGGCGGCTGCCCACCCCACTGCCGGCGGAATAGCGCCAACGAGCGAGCCTGGTATTATTGCGAGTGCACTTCTTTTCTTTAGCGGAGTATAGACACCGTTATACCACAAAAGATTAAGCAATCCCAGGCACAATGCAATTATTCCGGCACTGGTATATAAAATAACCGATCCGGCTACAAGCAATACCAATGCAATAGATAAAACATTTTCTGCAGATATTCTGCCGGAAGGAATGGGCCTGTTTTTGGTCCTGTCCATAAGTGCATCTGTATTTCTTTCCTGGTAATGGTTAATTGCAGCTGAACCACATGCCAGCAAAAGTATACCAAGAGAAGGCAGTATTATGCCGCTGTTTATTTTCCCTGACGCGGATATGTAACCAAAACTCGTCGTAACAGTAACAAATACTGTTATTCTTAATTTTGTTATTTCTGACAATATTTTTAGATAATTTTTCAATAATTACTTCTTTATTATTACACTGTCTTTTGCAATTGATAATGAATCGCCTGCAAGCGCAGTACCGGCAGAGTCTTTAGCTCCGGCTTTTGCGAGCCATGAATAAAACTCCTCTTTGGGTAAAACCACAAGCCTTGTATACATATATGAATGCCTTAAGCCGCAATACTCAGCGCATGCAATGTCATAAGAACCTGCTTTTTCAGCTTCAAACCATACAGTATTAGTCCTGCTGGCATAAACATCTTTTTTAATCCTGAATGCAGGCACAAAAAAAGCATGATTTACATCCAATGATTTAAGGTTAAGTTTAACCGGCGTTTTTAATGGTACATACAGAGTATCAGTTTGAGTTCCGTTTTTATAATGAAATTTCCATTGCCACATTTGGGCAGTTACATCAATCTGGTATGCATTACCGGGCGCACTTGCCATTTGTTTATAACCAACCCACCCAAACCAGAACATTGCCAGAACCAATATTGTAGGAATTACTGTCCATGTTATTTCAAGGGGTATGCTTCCATGTATATTAACCGCTTTTGGATTTCTTTTTTTGTTGTATTTTACTACAAAGAAAATCATTAAAAAAGTAATAAGTATCAGCAGAAGGACTGATATTATTACAATAAACAAAAAAGCGTTATCTACTGTTTCAACAAAATTTGATGCTCCTGGGGACATATATTTTTATCCTACAAAAAAGAATAATCTGAAAATAATAATACAATTGAAATCAGGAAAAACAGGAAAGCTACAAACACAAATACTCTGAACACCCTCTGTTCAATTCTCAGATGCATAAATATTGACAGCACCAGGTAAGTCTTTACTGATGCTATTAACAATGCGGTAGCAATTGTAAATGTTCCAAAATTTATCCCGGCAACAGCAACAGTAACCCCGGTTAAAATCATAAGCGCCAGCCATACCAGTATATATATGCTATAGCTGTGTGTATGTTGTTCAGTATGTTCTTCGAGTTTGCTCATTTTAAATTTCTCAGGTAATTAAATAGAATAATGGGAAAAGGAAAATCCAGATAATATCAACAAGGTGCCAGTACAAACCTGCCGCTTCAAGCTTAACATAACTGTCAGCGTTAATTACTCCTCTTTTTGTTAGTCTTGTCATCACAGCAATAAGTACCATACCTATCAAAACATGCAGACCATGCAGACCTGTCATAACATAATAGAGGCCAAAGAATAAAATCTGCCCTGAATTTTGCGCAAGCAGTTCTTCAGAACCCGGAAATATTCCATGGTGAATTTTGGATGTCCATTCAAAATATTTGTTTACCATAAAACCAAGCGCAAGTATTATTGTAATTACCTGGAAGAAAATTGAAAGATTCCTGTTCCTCTTCTGGATGGCAGTTATTGAAAGCGCCATTGTGAGGCTGCTTGTTAAAAGCAGTGCGGTATTAAAAGTACCTATTATAGTATTTAGTTCTTTTGCAGCCACATGAAAATCTTCCTGGTGCATAAAACGGTAAACAGCATATAAAAAGAACATGCCTCCAAACAGAATCAATTCAGTAAACAGGAACAACCACATTCCCATCCGGGAACCCACATCATCCCGGTGTACATGTGATTCGGCAGCATGTTCATGCGCAATAATACTCACTTTACCTCCTGTAATTCTGGTTCTGCTTCTTCATTTTCTTTATACTCATAAGGCCCTTCAGTTATAACAGGAACTTCTTCAAAGTTTTCAAGCGGAGGCGGCGTTGGAACAGACCATTCCAGTGTATGTCCACCCCAGATATTCTGTTTAGTTACAACCGGCCCTTTTCTCACAGACTTTATCAGGTTGACAAACATTATAGCAAGCCCTGTTATCAATATCCATGAACCAATTGTTGCCGTAAGATGATACGGCCAGAATTCCGGCAAATAATCATAATATCTTCTCGGCATTCCCAGCCATCCCATAATAAGCATTGGAAAATACAACACATTAAATCCTATAAAGGCAATCCAAAATGCTGTCTTTGCAGTTTTCAGATTATACATCCTCCCTGTCATCTTAGGCAGCCAGTAATGCAATGCAGCAAATATTCCGAATCCTGTTCCGCCAAATACTATATAATGGAAATGACCCACAACAAAAGATGTATCATGTATCTGCATATTTACTGCAAGTGAGCCCTGTATAAGACCGGTAAACCCGCCTATACAAAACAGGAAAATAAAACCAAGTGCATAATACAATGGCGGCTGCAGATCAATAGAACCTTTGTATAAAGTTGCCACCCAGTTAAATACTTTTATAGCAGAAGGTATTGCCACAAGAAAAGTAAGAAGTGAGAAAATAAACTGTCCTGTATCGCTCATACCTGCCGTAAACATATGGTGTGCCCATACAAGCGAACCAAATAAAGCAATGCCAATACTTGAAAATGCAATAAACTTATATCCAAAAATTGTTCTGTTTGCAAAGGTCGGCAGTATTTCTGAAATAACACCCATGGCAGGTAAAATCATTATATAAACTGCCGGATGTGAATATATCCAGAATAAATGCTGGTATAATACAGGATCACCTCCAAGTGAAGGATCAAACAACCCTACGCCAAATATTCTTTCTATGGCAATTAGTACAAGAGTAATTCCAATTATAGGGGTTGCAAGTATTTGTATCCATGCTGTTGAATACAATGACCATATAAACAATGGCATTTTGAACCACCCCATTCCCGGGGCCCTGAGCCTGTGTATGGTTGTTATGAAATTTAGGCCAGTAAGTATAGATGAAAACCCAAGCACAAACGCTGCAAACACTGTAAAAATAACATTCGTACCGGTACGTACACTGTAAGGTATGTAAAAAGTCCAACCCGTATCAGCAGGACCGCCCGGTAAAAAGATTGATGTTATTGCCATTAAGCCGCCAATAATATACAGCCACCATGATAAAAGATTTAATCTTGGAAAGCTTACATCTTTTGCGCCAACCATTATGGGCAGGAAGAAATTGCCAAATGCGGCAGGCAGTCCGGGTACTACAAACAGAAATATCATTATTACACCATGCAGAGTAAAAAATGAATTATATGTCTGCGGCTCAACAATAGTTTTTCCCGGAGCAATAAGTTCCAGCCTGATTAAAAACCCAAGTGTAACGCCAACCGCAAAAAAACTCAGAAGGGACACAAGATATAATATACTTATCCTTTTATGGTCTGTAGAGAATATCCATGACTTTATTCCCGTCCCTTTGCCCCGGTATTCAAGGTAACTGGGTTCATTGTTATTTATGTGGATTGCTGTATCTGCTGACATAGACTATTACCTCTTTTTCAAATCTTTCTTCTGTCTTTTAGTAACAAAAACAATAAATACTGCCGCTAACAAAACTATACCAGCACCAAATATCCTGGTTAGATTAAGTACATAGGTTTTTCCTTCCGGATCGTAGCTGAAACAAAACTGCAGTACATTAGCTATTGTTGGCATTATCTTGCCCTGTGATGTTTCAGTTATTGCCATTTTAAAATCAAACGGCAGTATTCTGAATCCTCCCTTATCAGTATACCCGGGAAAAAGATACCTGCATATTTTGCCATCCTTATTTATAAATATCAAAGCGCCTGAATGAATAAAATCTTTACCCTCTCTTTTAAAATAAAAGCCAATTGCATCTGACAGCTTATGAATGCTTGCACTATCTCCTGTAAGGAAATGCCATGCAGAATCAGGGAAATTACTTTGAAGCAGTTTCATATAATTTCTTTTTTTATCAGCAGCTATATCAGGTTTTTCCAGTTCGTCCATACTCAATGTTATGATATTATAATCTTTGGCTGGCTTAAGGTCACTTTTATTCACAACATCAGTTACACTTGTCATAAGCGGAGTACATATCCCCGGACACCTGTAATAGACAAAAGCAAACACAGTAGGCCTGGTAAATAAGTTTTTTAGAATAACATCATTACCTGTCTCATCCTTAAATGTCAGATTTAAAGGTATATATTTGCCAAGCTGTTCATCAACACCAATTTCAATTTTCTTACCTGATGCAAATATTATTGCCGGAAGTAAAATTAAAGCTGCTGTTATTTGTAATAATTTTATTTTCATTAATCCCTCACTTTCAGAAGTATCTGCTTAAATAACTTTGCAGGCTGTTCCATTCCCCTGCTTTTAAATTAAGCGCTCTGCCGTTAAACCCATTCTGATTAACATTGTTTACAACTAAATTTATAAACTGCTGCTGGCTTTCCTTCCAGCCTGCAGATTTTAACAGCGATGTAACTGCTTTTTCCTGGTTGCTTGTTACCTGGTTGAAAAGTTTTGCTGCTATACTTGTATCTGAATCAATCTGCGTTGTTATATCCTTTACTTTCTTAACCAGTCCCACAGACTCAGAAATTAAAATATTATGAGCAGCTTCAACAGGTATCTGTGCTGATATTACCTGCCCCTGTGATAGCTGGTATGTCTGATCCAAAAGGCTTAGTTCATCCGGTGTATCCATTGGTGGATTAGGAACAAATGTCTGCCGGATATACTGCGCAAGGCCAATTTTCTCTTCAGGCAACAGATAGTCATACGCAACCATTGCAGAACCGGGAATCCCCTCCTGTAATGTTTTATATATCTGACTTATTTTTGGCCCGTTCTTCCAACCCTGTAATGAAGTAAAGTTTCTTGGTGCCGGGTTTAATCCGGTTGCTCCGGGCCCGTTTCCTGTGCCGTCAGTTCCATGGCATGACTGACAGACTGTTGAAAATATTTTTTCTCCTTTGCTTATAAGCTCCGGTGTTGGTTTAGCTGCTGCAAGTATATCTATAGGCGGAACTATTTTCGGTTGGACTACTTTCAGGTCAGTCACTTTTACAGTATCAGGTACAGCAGCCGGTACTGCAGCTCTTGCTGTCTGGTTAAGATTATTTGCATAAATAATCCCAATCACTAATCCCATAACAAGTATATATGGATATACCAAAACAAAAACTTTTACAGGCTGTGCTTTTATTTCTTCTATCTTCCTGTTATATAATTCTTTCAGATTCAACATTATATTTTATCCTTTTTAGCACCTGCTGCTTCAGGTTCATAGATTGCTGAATGAAGTTGAAAATCAAGCCCGCGCTGTAATTTTGGATCGCCAACCGGAACAAGGTTGTATTTTTTAGCATTCAGATTAAAAACTATCATCAACAATCCGACAGCAAATAGCGGGAAAGTTATATCGCTCCAACTGAATGAAAAGCCATGTCCGCCTGTACTGTAATTTGGCATTATAAGCCAATAAAGATCAAGGTAATGAGCAATCAGTATCCAGATTGACATAAACTTTAACCTTGCCGGATTTGTTTTTGCCGGATAGGATAGTAAAGCGCCAAATGGAACAATAAAATGGACTATTACCAGGAATAACGAAAAGTAAATCCATCCGCCCTGCCACCTGTGAGCAAACCAGAATGTTTCTTCGGGCAGGTCAGCATACCATATAAGCATATACTGTGAAAAAGCTATATATCCCCAGAATACTGTAAATGCAAACAAAAATGTACCAAGGCTGTAATAATGGTCATTGTTCATGCCTTTATAAAGGTAACCTTTTTGTGAAAGCAAAACTGCGGCAAGCGTAATTACAGCCAGTGAACTCCATGCGGTACCTGCAAAATAGTACACACCAAATATTGTAGAGAACCAGTGAGGCTCAAGGCTCATCATCCAGTCAATTGCACATAAAGTTAATGTAATGGCAAATACAGGCATAAATATACCTGACAGGGTTATACTCCGTTTGGTTAATACCTGGTCACCTGTAATATCCTGTTTGCGGGAATTACCCGAAAGTATAAAATAGAACACTGCCCACAACCCAAATATTACAAGCACTCTTACAAGAAAGAATGTTACATTTAAATAAGGAGATTTTGATTTCAATACTGAATCATTTGCAACTACTTCTGCATGAGACCAGTGAAACAAAGTATTTATATTAAATAACAGCGGAATAGCCAGTACAATAAATAATGGTACAATTGATGCAAAGAATTCCACTATTCGCCTGAAAGGCACGCTCCAGTCAGCATTTGCTATATACTCAAGTGCAATAAAAAACAGTGAACCTATTCCAATACTGACCATAAACATAAATGTAACAAGGTAGCTGAATGATGCTCTCTGGTAATCGGAAACAAACGCAATAATACCGGTTATCAGGCCTGCGGCAAAAAGTATGATCCCATACTTCATAATGCTGCCGGGCAGATCCCTGCGCACATATCCGTTGGCATTTACAGAATGAGTATGATTATTTTTTGCCATTTTGTGTAGACTCCTTTGTATTACCGCTGTTTCCCTTTATTACTGCAATATCTGCTTCAGTTGCATTTTTAGCTCTTTGCAAAACCCGTATATAATTTATTATTGCCCATCTTTCATCTCTTGTTACCTGCATAGCATAAGAAGGCATTGCATTTTGACCATTAGTAATAACATGATATATCCTTCCGTCAGGCCATTCTCTAACCCTTGTTGAATGAAGTGTCGGTGGATTGGGGAATTGCCCTCTAAGGTGGCTGTCACCATCAGCATAATTGCCATGGCATGGACTGCAATATGTAAGATATTTCTTTTGGCCCAGTGCTAAATTTTCTGTTGTTGGCAGTGATGGGTTAACCAGCACCACTTTGGGGTCTGTTTGTCCCATATATGGATAAGGCATATAACCACGCGCTACTGTACCATACACTGGTTTCCGCATTCCATAATTATCAGCAAAAAACAAGCTTGGTTTTTGAGCGCTTGCTTTTTCCTGGTATTCCATCCAGTTATATGGTTCCTTATATACTACCACATTTAGTGTAATATAAGTCATTACAGATATCGTAATAGCAAGTGCAACAAGAAACACTATAAACTTTGGTTGAAGAACCTGGAATTTTTCTTCTTCCGGATAATAAACCAGTTCAACTTCTGCAGCGCCAAGAGATTTCAAATAATCAACAATATTAACTTCATCAAAGTTTTCATCAGCAGCTTCAATAACAAGACCATACCGGTCAGAAGAAACACTCTTCATATAGTTTGTATCATGCAGAGGATGGTTATTATGCGGCAGAAAGAAAAAGACTGAAATCATTCCAAATACTGTAGATAATGCTCCTAGTAATACGGTTACCTCAAATGTAATTGGAATAAAAGCGGGCAGTGAGAAAAATGGTTTGCCTCCTATAATCATTGGGTAGTTCACCGCCATTGCCCAGCCCATGAACAATAATATAAATGCAGTGCCTGAAAACCCCATAAATAAAGTTACAAAGCCCAGTTTTGTAGGCTTTAGTTTCATTGCTCTATCCATGCCATGCAGCGGATAGGGTGTATTTACATCAAAGTTTTTATAACCGGCATCTGCCGTACTTTTAGCAGCATGAATTATTTCATCCGGAGTATTAAATAAAGCAGCGGCACCATATAATTTTTTTTCATTACTCATGACTTACACCTCCCATAACAGGCTGTGCTTCAGCATGTCCGTGATGATGTGCAGGCTGTGCCCCATCAACAACAGCCTTAACTTCAGATAAAGAAACCACCGGCAGTGCCCTGGTAAATAATAAGGTGAGTGTGAAGAATAATCCAAAACTCCCAAACAATATTCCAAAGTCAGTAATTGTTGGAGTAAACATACCCCAGCTTGATGGAAGAAAATCTCTGTGCAATGATGTTACAATAATTACGTAACGCTCAAACCACATTCCTACGTTTACCAATAATACAAGTATGAATGTTGCTTTAATGTTTGTTCTGATTTTTTTAAACCATAGAAGCTGCGGGAAAAATACATTACAGCTAACCATAGTCCAGTAAGCCCATGCATAAGGCCCAAATGCCCTGTTAATAAAAACAAACTGCTCAATATTGGAACCACTGTACCATGCAATAAAGAATTCCATAGAATATGCATAACCAACCATTGAACCGGTAACAAGAATAATCTTATTCATCTTCTCAAGATGGTTTGCAGTAATAATATGCTCTATACCATGAACCTTCCTTATAATTATCAGTACAGTTGAAACCATAGCAAAGCCGGAAAAGACAGCTCCGGCAACAAAATAAGGCGGAAATATTGTTGTATGCCATCCGGGCAATACAGCAGTTGCAAAATCAAAACTTACTATTGTATGAACTGAAAGCACAAGCGGCGTTGAAAGCCCCGCAAGTATCATATATGCTTTTTCATAATTCTGCCAGTGCCTGTTAGAAAATCTCCAGCCAAGGCTGAAAACAGAATAAATTGTTTTTTTAACTTTTGAAACTGTCCGGTCTCTCAAAGTTGCAAAATCAGGTACTAATCCAACATACCAGAATACCAGGGATACTGTAAGATATGTTGAAACAGCAAATACATCCCATACTAATGGAGAGATAAAATTAACCCATAAACCATGTTGATTTGGATAAGGTATTAAATACCCAGCCAGCCATGGACGGCCTGTATGTATTACCGGGAAAATACCGGCAGTCATTACTGCGAATATGGTCATAGCTTCAGCAAAACGGGCTATACCTGTTCTCCATCTTTGCCGGAGAAGAAAAAGTATTGCTGATATAAGTGTACCGGCATGGCCTATTCCAATCCAGAATACAAAGTTTGTAATACCAAAACCCCAGCCTACCGGTTGATTATTACCCCACATACCTATACCATAGTAAAAAGTCAGTGCTATAAAGAAAAAGCCGATAAGCATTACAGTACTTGTTATTGTTATAGCAATAAAAAACCTTTTATTTGGCTTTTCATCAATTGGACGGGTAACTATAATATCAATATCTCTTAATGATGGGTTACCTTCCACTAATGGCAATTCCCTGGAATAGTCTAAACTCACAGTGCTTTTTCCTCCTCAACCGGTTTTTGTTTTTCCACGGGTTTAAAATGTATGTTCCTTAATCTGGCCAGGTATGTAACATTAGGCCTGGTATTAATCTCTTCAAGTACCGTATAACCTAATTCATGGCTTTTTAGTGCGGCTATTTCTGAATCTTTTTCATTTACATCGCCAAATGTTATTGCATTTGTAATACACGCTTCCTGGCAGGCCGTTTTTACATTGGAACCTTTGGCTGTTCTGTTCTCTTTTGCTGCAGCCTGTTTTTCTTCTGCTATACGCTGAATACAGAAAGTACATTTTTCCATAACACCCCTTGAACGCACAGTTACTTCCGGGTTGTATATTAAACTTAATAATGCACTTTCCTGATATCCTTCTTTGAAATGATCTCTGAAATTGAAATAGTTGAATCTTCTTACTTTATAGGGACAGTTGTTTGAACAGTATCTTGTACCAACACACCTGTTATATACCATCTGGTTTAAGCCATCAGGACTATGTGTGGTAGCAACAACAGGGCATACATTTTCACAAGGGGCATGATCGCAATGCTGGCAAAGCATAATTTGGTTATGCACCTTTGGTTCTTCTTCATCACCTGAATAATAACGATCAACCCGCAGCCAGTGCATTTCCCTGCCCGCTTTTACCTGCTCTTTGCCTACAACAGGTATGTTGTTTTCAGAAATACAGCCTATAACACATTCTCCGCATCCAAGGCATTTATTCATATCAATAGCCATTCCCCATTTTAACCCTGTGTATTGATAATCAGGATAAAATGTACTCTGCTCGTTCTTTTTGCCTTCATGCAGAAAATGAGGATTGCTTATATATTCTGTTACTGTTCCTTCTTTTATTATCCCTCTTTTAACAGCAACATCTTTGGTCAGTTCTTTATCAAACATCTGGTGTTCCTGGGAGGTTACTATTTCATACTTTTCCCCGGTTTTGTTTACTGATACACCAGTATATAGCCACGGCGAAAGCCCTTCATTTTTTGAAAGCAAAACATTTGCATTAAACCCTGCTCCTGTTCCAACTATTCCGGTTTTGGACCTGCCATATCCAAGTTCAATAGTAATTGTTTTATCTGCTGAACCTGGCTGAATAAAGACAGGTATTTCAAGGCTCCGGCCACCGGCCTTAATCTTGATAATGTCATTATAATCAACACCAAGCTCTTTAGCAGTTGCCGGTGATATTGCCGCATAATTATCCCATGTTACTTTGGTTACAGGATGAGGAAGTTCCTGCAGCCATCCATTGTTAGAATATCTTCCATCTCCGGTATTTGTACTCTCCTTCAATATCAGGGCATACCCTGATATACCGGCAGATTTATATTCTTCGTCTGTTGAATAAATTATTCGGCTTTCACCGGCAATTGCCGGTTCATTCGTAATTACAATTCCATCATGAAGTGCGCTTAACCAAAATTCCTTAAATGTCAGCGGGGATCCTGATGCAGTATAGATTTCATCCTGGTAAAACTTCATCATATAATCATGTACAAGATTAATATTATATGAATCAGCTTTACCATTTGCCCAGGTAAGTATAACAGCCTCCTTCTGCCTTGTATCCAATATTGGATAAATAACCGGCTGCTTTATGGATATAAAACCGGTCCTGGTTTTTGCATCGCCCCATGATTCAAGTTCATGACTTATTGGCAAAATATAATCGCTTGCCTCTGATGATTCATTTTCCAGTTCACATAGTGTAACAACTGTCGGTACTTTTTTTAGCGCCTGTTTATATCCAATATCACCGGGAAGGTGGTATACGGGGTTGCTGTCAAAATGAATTACTGCCGCAACATTCCCTGCACTCATTGCTGAAACAAGCTGATCCAACTCGCTTGTACCGGATAATGGCAGTAGAGAAATACTTGTTGTATCAGTTCTGTATAAAGCACTATTGCCCAGTGCTTCATTTATCCTGTTAACCGCTGAATGTACTCTTTCAGGCATTTCATTTCCTGCATGCACAATTGATTTTCCGCGGTTCTGTTTAAGATCATTCACAAGCAGGTTCAGCTTATCTTTGGGAAGTTTATATTTATCAGCAATCTGGTTTATATTTCCGGTACCGCTTCCGGGCACAATTTCATTAAGCAAAGCTGAGACAAATTCATATTGTGCATCCGGGCGAAGCCTCATTCTATAATCAGCATTCATACCGGTAAGAGACATATTGCCTTCTATAACATACAGCCTGCTGAACTTCCCGGCTTTTTTTATATCACGTCCCTCGGTAAACAGACGGGCATTTTCTGTTTTATCTTCACCGCTTCCTAAGAAATCAGATTCAAGCGACACAATAATCTTTGCTTCATTCCATTTAATAAGCGGAAAAGAATCACTTCTGCCGGTTTTTTTCCATGCTGTATTCCTTACTGTTTCATTATGCAATTCATAAGAATATACTTTTACAGAAGAGTATTTTGCAGAAAAATCGTCAATTATTTTTTTTGTAAGAGGAGAAATTATTCTGTGGCTTATTATAGCAATTTCTTTTCCGCCTGTTTTATTAAGTTTATTAATTATTTCACTGTCAGCATTAGCCCATGAATACTTATAAAAATTTCCTTTCCTATCCCCTTTTCTTGGATGCGGCAGTCTTTCAGGATCATATAAGTTCAAAATACTTGCAAGTGTTTTTGAATCAACTTTTCCCTTTGATATAGGATGATCCGGATTACCTTCAATTTTTATTGGCCTTCCTTCTCTTGTTTTAACCAGTACTCCTTTTCCATGAATTGTTGAAGCATATAAATTTGCCTGGCCTATTGTTATTTCTTCAGGCTTTGTATTGTATGGGATAATTTCGCCTTTATCACGATAATTACATCCTGCTCCTGCAAGTGCTGCTGAAGCTCCTATCAGTGCAAAAAATTTCCTTCTCGAAATCCCGTTTAATTTACCAGGGTTAAACTCATCGGTAACACCCTTTTTAAACTCATGGTGGCTCGCTTCTGTAAGTTCCGGATCATTGTACAGTTCTTTAAAACTGCGCCAGTAATTTACATCCTGCTTTGCAGCTTCAATATTATTCTGTAATTCTTCTTTGCCCTGCATAGTAGGTTCTGAAAAATCAGGCATTTTTTCTCCCTGTATTTTTGCGGTTTACTGCATAAGGATTAATTTCAACTTTTATTTTCTTGTCCGCCTGCGAACCAGCTTTATAATCTTTACCAAACAGACTAAAAGGAAATTGTCCCAACAAACTCATTCCCAAAAGGCTAAACCCAACAGATTTGAAAAATTTTTTTCTTTTAATTTTTTCAGGCATTTTTTTATTGCTTTCCATTTATATCCTTATGACCCGTTCGTTTAACGATGACATGCCCAACAGTTTTCAGGGCCATTTTTAATATTTTTTAATCCGGGAAGTTTTTCATGTGCATTCCGGTGACAATCAAGACAGGCGGACATTGTAAATGAATTCATTTGCCCTACTGTTTCCATTTGTTTTACATCTCCATGACAGTTCACACAGTCTATTCCCCTGTTTACATGAACACTATGGTCAAAATATGCAAACTCAGGTACCCTGTGAATTCTTTTCCATGGAATGGCAACACCTTCTTCATAATATTTTGTAAGTTTAATTATTTCAGGACGGTCTTTTCTGGCTATACGGTGGCAGTTCATGCATGTTTCTGCGGCAGGTATTGTTGCATGCCTTCCTTTTTCAACGCTTACATGACAGTACTGGCAGTCGATTTTCATATCACCTGCATGAAGTTTGTGCGAAAAGGCAATAGGCTGAACCGGAGTATATCCTACACTGTCTCTTTCAGCTTTGCTGGCATAATATGTTATTGCAAACGATGTTATTATTACGAATATAGTAATAGGCAAACGGATCCGCAGAATGTAATCCAGCACAGATTTTTTCATTATAAACCCTTAATTAGCCGCTGAACGGACTAAAGTATATATATTACCCCCTAATATAAAAAGAGGCAACACTCTAACGTTTGAATGAAAAACTATTATTTATTACGTACTATTATTTGCTGAGTAAACTTAACGGCAATTGGGAAACCGTTATAAAACTTCTGAGAAAACTAAACTCACAAGTCATGTTATAACATATAAAAAGTAATCTAATAAAACAAAATTTATGCTTGTAATTGCCAAACTTTAGATTGCTATTGTTAATAATTACAACTGCTATTTATATGTTATTTTTCAGAATAATTATCAATGGTTAAAACTATTATTTCATACACGGTTAAGCCTTATTTTCTATAACAGCCGTGTAAATAATTTTCACATACTATTCTGTTAAACTAATCCCGAAAAGGAATCTAAGTATATTATCTGCTGAAACTCTGAACAGAAAGGAAACTCAGGAAACAAATCGCTTTAATATTTCACGAACAATAAAAGCACTTGCAAAGCCTAATAATAAGTATAGGAGAACGCTCTTAATAGATTTGGATGTAATAGTCAAGGTTGACATATAACCTCTCCAGCCGCATTTCTTGCAGCGAAACATCCTGAAGAATGTAGTATGGTCCACAAAATACTCCCAGCCATTTCTGCTTGAAGAACGGCGTATAGTATTATAACTCTTGCATGAAGGACAAGGGGAATAAACCGGACTCTTTTTTATAAAAACTTTTGGATTCATAGATTCTAAAATAATGGTGTTATGCAGTACAGTCAACCCCCCTGATAAATAAAACTCTACTGTTTCCTAAAGCAGCTGGTAAGCAAATAATCCCGTTTTTAGTTTTATTAGCATAGTTGTTTAAAATGAAAAAGGAGGAACGCCTTCATTCCTCCTTATAAAAATATATCAGTTTATTTATTATTTATGGCTTAATAAATGGCTGTAGAATTTTTCACTCTCCAAAACTTTAAGCGCAGTTTGAAACTGTGTATCATATTTTAGCAATTCTTTAATTTTGCCTTCACTGCCAAGGTAACGAAGTGCTAATTCAGCTCTGATCTCACGAATAATTTCATCTTTATAGACTTTCATCTCGCTGTTATCAAGTTTTTCAAATGATTCTTTTATTTTAGAGAGCTCTGCAGACAGGCTCCCTTCCATCTTTTTCGCTTTAACGTCAGTTATAAGTTTTTCAACCTGTACTTCGGCATCCGACTTATACGAATATTTTTGCTGTTCAAGGTATTTTGTAAAATCACTAAATAAGGTTTCGCTGTTTAATTTTGGATAATTAGCTTTTTGATTATTGTAGAAATAATAATCTGCAAACCTGAAAAACATTCCTTTTGCAAGAAGGTCTTTGGTTATTTCCCCATCAATATCAAAATCAACAGTTGAGTCAGGAGTAATACCTCCGGCACTGTATACAACTCTTTTATTATCAGTTAAAAACGAACCCGCAACAATTGAATCAACATCGGAAATAATATTATTCCTTTTTGAATAGTCTATCTTCTGTATGCACCTGCCGCTTGGAGTATAATACTTTGCAGTAGTAATTTTCAATGAAGTATTAAAATTCAGCGGGGTTATTGTTTGTACAAGGCCTTTGCCAAAAGATTTTGTACCCATAATGATTCCCCTGTCATGATCCTGCATAGCACCGGCAACAATTTCAGAAGCAGAAGCTGTCCCTTCGTTTATCAATACAGCAAGCTTTGCATTCCCAACCATCGGCTCCTGAACAGAATAGTATTTTTTAACACTTGAAGGATCCCTGCCCTTTGTTGTTACAATCAGCAAATCTTTTTTAAGAAATTTATTAGCTATGTCTACAGCTACATCAAGAAGGCCGCCCGGATTTCCCCTGAGGTCCAATACTATAGATTCAATCTCTCTTTTTGATTTTAGTTCTTTCAGCGCATGTTTCAGCTCATCCCCTGCAGAACGGCTGAAGTTTGTAAGCTTTATATATGCATTACCGCTGTTCTCCGGGTAAAAACCATAATATGCAATATTCTTTACAATTACTTCTTCCCTCATTACATTAAACTTAACAGTATCTCTGTCTTCATTCCTTACTACTTTCAATTCAACTGAAGTACCCGGTTCACCTTTAACCAGGGTAGACATATTTTCAACATTTTCAGGAGTCAGTTTAACACCGCCAGCTTCAATTATAACATCTCCAACTCTTAATCCCTGCCGCTGTGCTGCATAACCATCAAGCACCTCAACAATTGTAATTTTATCACCTCTTACACCAATTGTAACACCAATGCCGCCATATTTCCCGTTTGTAATAAGGTCTATTTCATCTTTTTTATTTTCATCTACAAATATTGTATAAGGATCAAGTGAACTTAGCATCCCGGCAATACCTGCCCTCATAAATAATTCAGGGTCAACATTATCTACATAATTAAATGATATTTCTTTATAAACTTTGCTGAACAGGTCAATATTTTTTGTTATCTCAAAATAAAGATCTTCCTTACCCGGAAAGAAACCGGAAAATACAAGAATAACTAATCCTGCAATAATAATATTTTTAACCTTCCTGGAACCCATGCACTAACTCCTTCTATCAAGTAGAATTATTTCGTTAACAATTTCTCTGTGTATATCCTCAATTGACCGCGTACCATCTATTTTTTTAAATCTCTTTTCTGTTTCAGCAAGGTATAAATAGCCTTCTCTTACCTTGTTATAAAAATCGCAATTTTGTATTTCAATTCTGTCTAAACTAGCTAATGGCAAGTTTTGTTTTCGTGCCTCTGCCACTTCAACCGGTATATCAATATAAAAGGTAATATCCGGAATTACATCACCTATAGCCAAACTATTTATATGTTTTACTGATTCAAGTGGTATTCCCCTGGCAAAGCCCTGGTATGCCGTAGTAGAATCATGGAACCTGTCTGAAATTACATAAATTCCTTCTTTCAGGTAAGGCTTAATTTTTTCCCTTACAAGCTGTGCCCGGCTTGCGGAAAACAAAAATATCTCTGCTTCAGTAACCATGAAGTTATTCTTCTTATCCAGAAGAATATCACGTACCTTCTCAGATATCTCTGTGCCTCCCGGTTCGCGTATGATTTCAACCTTTTTATTTTCCCTGGTCAGGTGGTTTTTAAGAAGTTCTACCTGGGTGGATTTTCCGCAGAAATCAATCCCTTCAAACGATATAAACATTTATATGGTACCTGTTTTTTCTAAACTAATCATATTCTGCCGCATATGTACCTGAATTAATAATCGAATAATTTTCATCAGTTTTAAGTAATCCGGCAGCCTTTTAATTAAACTTTTTAATTACATACCTTAGCCGTTCCGGCTTTGTATACAGTAAGGTAGTATTATCCGGAATTCCTATTCTTGCTTTTACACTTCCAAGTGTATCCAGTACTATATCCCGGTAATCTACTTCAGCCCGTATTTTGCTTGTATCAACCCGGCCAAGTATGTCAATACCGGATCTAAGCCCCACTGTAATTTTGTTTGGCAATAATACAACGTCTCTGTCCGGGGGCACATCATTTACCACTACAGAAATATTATCAAAATCTTTATCTACTATCTTTTGGACGTTAATTGCAACAGAAACATTGCTGTTTTTGTAACTCATTCCCCGCCAGTTTTTCAAGTTTACTCTTTCAGTAATTTTTTCATCCAGGTTGTTTATTTTTATCTCTTCTGTAGGGATAGAATATATTGTCCGTACTATCGACCCCGGCCCGGATACAATCACAGAATCAGGGCTGACTTGCACCTTTTCGGCCAGGCCAAATCCTGGTTTAAAATTCAAATTCAAATGCGGTGTTACAGCTACTTTTTTACTTTCAATTTTCTCCACATAAAAAGAAAGTGTATCAGGAGAGATATCAACTACCTCCACATCTGAAGAAAGCCACTGATTTTCTATCAAATAATTATATAAATTAACGTATTTACGTCCGCTGTCAGCTCCTGCAGATACCAGGTATTCAGCATCTGAAGTAAGATTAATTGCCAGTAATTTCCATCCATTGCCTTTCAGTTTAACAGAAATCCTGTCCGGAATTTCTGTACCGGTTGTGTAACCAGCCGGAAAATCAACCAGCTTTACGGGTATATTATAAGTTACAATATACTCACTGTCTGATAATGCCCTGGATACCCAAAGCAGGAAAGAAAAAATTACAGTTATTATTATGATAGGCAGCTTTTTCTTCATTCTCCAAATATAAAGGAAAATAGAAATAAAAAATCACTAAAAACGCAGTATAACAGACTTTTTTATATAATAGATATCTAAATTTTCTTATTATGTAGCGATATGATTATTTTATTTGTGCAGGAGCATACTACAATTTATGCTCCTGCACAAATAATTACGCCAATCCGGCAAAATAGTCCAACAATACCTGCCTGTTTGCTTTGGATATTTCTCTTCCCTGGATTGGGAACCCTGTTACTCCCCTGGCGGCTTTCCGGAGCAAATGAACATTAATAGTTGTCAGATAATCCATTGTTAAATTGGCAGGTAAATGAATTTCACCAGATGTATTATTAGTGCTCTCATCTTTTTGTTTCTTAATGCTGTCAGATTTTTTCTTCGTTTTCTTTGACTCATCCTGTACTTTGGTTTTAATAGCTTTGGTTTCCATATCCGGTTTAGATGCAACAACAACAGCGGGAGCAGCTTCCATATTTTCAATGTTGTTATCAGGACTTTCAGGAGCATCAGTTCCATTAACCGGAGCAATCTCTTCTACAGGCTGAGATAATTCTGTTTCTTCATCATTATTTGGCAGGTCATTATCAACAGCCGCCTTAGTTTCCGGTTCTACATTTTCAATATTTTCTGAAGCTTCTTTCTTCAATCTGTCCAAAGTTGAATTATTTATTTCTGTTTCCACTTCTTCATTTGTTATATTCTCTTCCGGAGCATCAAAAAGATCTTCAAACAATGTACCGGCAAACAAATTTTCCGGCTCAGCTTTTTGCTTAGCTTTTTTGGTATTCCGTTTTTTATTTTGCTCCGGCACTTCTTCTGACACATCTGCCAGTTCTTCTGATACATTTATGTCTTCTTTAACTCTTACTGGCTCAATTGTTTCTTCAACAACCTCTCCTTCAAATTTCTTTTCTACATTGTCTTTTATTTCAATTGCATCTTCATCAGAAATAGCATAATCACTTGTATTTTCAGAAGATATACTTTCTTCCTTAACATTGATCTCCTCAACTACTTCTTCTATTGCAGGCTGTTCCTTTTTGTTTTTATCAGTCTCTTCACTGTCAATTTTTTTTACTTTTTTCCTGGCTGATCTTTTTTTCTTCTCTACAGATTTTGTATTTATATCAGGAGTTGAAATAGTCTCTTGTACAGGAATTATTTCAGGCACAGGTAAATCATTTGCAATAAACTCCGCTGAAGTATCACTGGCAGGTTCTTCTAAGTCATTATTTTTTATAAAATTATCATGCTCAACTTCTTTTACAATTACCTTTTCAGACACAATACCTGGTTCAACTTCTACAGCATTTTCCTGTGGAGCAGGGATATCATCTTCAATTTTTATCTCCGGGAGCACTGCAGCTAATCGTTCATCCGGCTCATCTATTATTAGCGATGATATAAAATTGCCAGCATTTTTTGCTGCCATCTCACCGGCTTCAAGTGCATACTTAACTGAAGCAGGGTCACCTTTTATTTTTATGAGTATCATAGCAGGGCCTGTAACTTCTTTACCTGCATAAGTTACATCAGCCGCCTTAAGCATTGCATCAACTGCGGCAAGAGCTCCAACCAGTCCTTTTGTCTCTATAAATCCAATTGCATTTGCCATTTTATTTGCTCCCCGGGAGTATATTTTTTAACCCGGGATGCGGCCTCCCGATAACATAAGCGGAAACAACTTCGCCTATTTTTGCGGCAGAGAATGCTCCTGCATCAACAGCAGTTTTAACTGCTCCCAGTTCTCCGGTTATAACAAGGGTTGTGTATCCTTCGCCAATACACTCTTTGCCGGCAAGTTCTATCCCCTCAGTTTTAATCATTGTATTTGCGGCTTCCACTGCGCAAAGAAAACCCTTCGTTTCAATCAAACCGATTGCTCCGGTTGTCATTTATCATGCTCCCAATCAATTTTTAATACTGAAAACTAATATTGTAGAAGGTAAAGGTCAAAGTATTTTTGCGGGAAAACAGGAAAAATCAAAGATAATTTTCATCTTTGAATGGAATCCAGGTATTCTGAAAGGATAATTGCAGCAGAGCTCATATCAATCAATCCTTTATCTCTGCGCCTGGATTTTTTTGAAACACTCTGTATAATCTGTTCTTTTGCTATTGAAGAAGTATAACGTTCGTCCCATAGAATTACCTCCAGCTTAAAATCTTTTTCCAGTCTGGTCTTAAAAGCCAGCCACTGGTCATGGAAATAATTCACTTCTCCGTTCTCTTTAAGCGGATGCCCCAATATAATTCTGATTACATCCTGTTCTTTAATAATCTGCCCCAGATTTTTCCAGACTGAAGCATCATTGGCAATTGTTTTATATGGATAAGCAAAAGTTAAAAGAGGATCTGTTAATGCAAGCCCAATTCTCTTCATTCCAAAATCAATTGCAAGTATTCGGGTATAAGTATTCTCTGACATTATGCGCTTTCAAACCTTTCCACAGAATAAACTCCTTTTAGCCTCTTTAACCTTTCTACAACTCGGGCAAGATGATCCAGGTTATGTACATAAATAGTAATACTCCCCTCAAATGTAGAATCATTAGTATTAATATTTATCGATTTGATATTTGTATTCTGGAATGACACAATTGTATGAGAAAGCTCATTTAAAATACCAGGAGAATCCTCGCCCATAACTGTAAGTCCGGCAACAAACAGGTTTCCTTCAGTCTGCGGCCACTGCACAGGTATAAGCTTACTTGGATCTTTTTCCGATATTTTAATCAGGTTATTGCATGTTTTTCTGTGTATTTTTATTCCTTCCCCAACTGTAATGTAGCCTATAACAGGATCGCCCGGAATGGGATTACAGCATTTGGCATAGGAATACATTATACCTGAGTTTTTACCATCTACTAACACACCGCCTATATCATCACGTGCAATATTGGCAAAATTACTAAACTCAAGTACAGGTGCCCTGTCTTTCTTTTCCTTCTCTTTTGTAGCCGTAAGTACTTCATCAATATTTATTTTACCGGAGCCAATATCTTTAAAAAACAACCGGGGACTATCATACTTTAAATTAACAGTAAGCTTAACAATATCAGAAGTGGTAAAAGAAAGCTTCATTTTCTTTATTTTCTTATCCCACATTTCCTTGCCGGCTTCAATTATATCTTCCTCTTCCTTATTCATCCATTTTCTCACTGCGACTTTTGCTTTGTGAGTTTTTACGAACTTAATCCAGTTCTTATTTGGATGCTGGTTCTTGGAAGTAATAATATCAACCTGGTCGCCGCTGTGCAGAACAGTATCAAGCGGAACTATTTTACCATTAACTTTTGCACCAATACAATGCATTCCCACTTTACTGTGTATTTCAAATGCAAAATCTACAGGGGTTGAATTAACAGGAAGCCTCCTTAAATCACCTTTGGGAGTAAAAACATATATTTCATCCTGGTACAGGTTAAGCTTAAAGCTTTCCATCAGGTCTTTTCTGGCTTCATCCTTTGATGCATTTTCAAATACATCGCGTATCCAGTTAACCCAATCTTCAAGATCCTTATCAGAAGCTGTTTTATTTTCTTTGTAACGCCAGTGGGCAGCAACACCTTTTTCGGCTACTTCGTGCATTTTTACAGTACGTATCTGAACTTCAACCAGCCTTCCTTCCGGGCCAACAACAGTGGTATGTATTGACTGATAATTATTTGTCTTTGGAATTGATATGTAATCCTTAAACCGGTCGGGGACGGGCAGATATATCTGGTTAACAATACCGAGCGTTGTATAACAATCATTTGCATTAGGTGTATCAAGAATAATTCTTATGGCAAACAGATCATAAATCTCTTCAAAGGGTTTATTACGCCTTACCATTTTCCTGTAAATACTATAAAGATGCTTAGGCCTTCCGCTTATCTCATATTTTAATTTATATTCATCCAGTTTTTCAGTAAACGGCTCAATAAATTTTTTAATATATGTTTCTCTTTCTTTTCTTTTTCCCTGAATATTACGGGCAATTTCATCATAAGCCTCTTTATTCAGTACTTTAAAGGACAAATCCTCCAGTTCCCACTTAATTCTTCCCAAACCAAAACGGTTGGCAAAAGGAGCATATATTTCCAGTGTCTCCTGGGCAATTCTTCTTTGTTTTTCAGGATGTACATACTCAATGGTTCGCATGTTATGAAGACGGTCAGCAAACTTTACGAGTATAACCCTTACATCCTTAACCATTGAAAGCAGCAGTTTACGGTAATTTTCGGCCTGAGTTATCTCCTGGCCCTTAAAAATGCCGCTTATTTTTGTTACACCGTCAACTATTTCTGCAACTTCATTGCCAAATTCCTTTGCAAGCATTTCAAGATTAAACTCAGTATCTTCAACCACATCATGCAGCAGGGTACTTACAATTGTTACGTCATCAAGAGGTATTTCCCTTGCTACAATTAATGCCACTTCATAAGGATGGGTAAAATACGGCTCTCCTGAAGCTCTTAAATCGTTTTTATGAGCTTCCAGGCAAAACTCAAAAGCTTTTGTTATCAGTGCCTCATTTACAATGGATAAATGCTCTCTGCATTCGGAAAGCAGCACATCCAGCATTTTTTTATGATCAGGATTTGTAATCATATTTATGTGTATATAGCCCTTTGGGCAAATTTCCTGTGAAAAATCTATTCAAGATAAACCTGAAATGAATGTACTAAAATTTAGAGTCTTCCTCAAATATCCAATTGCGCATAATTTATTCCACAGCTTATAGTTACAAATACTTCAGGCAGAAAAGTTCCATATAAATTACAATAGTTTAAGGAAAGTAATGCAGAGGCAAACTAAGGGATATTGTGTTCTGATATATAAATTAAAATGGATTTATTTGCCCGAAAGGAGTTCTGCTTTCAGTTTTCTCACCCTGTCCAGGCGATCCCCCAGCTTTTCCTTTACAAAGCCGCTAAGGCCGTTTACAGAGAGTATTTCATTACATAAGGCAAGCGCTTTATCCTTCTCCCCCATCCGGTCATAACACTGTGCAATAAGATGTTTGAGAAAGATTTCATTATAATGATTTCCGTTTGAAGGATAGGAATTAAGTATTTCATAATAAACAGTGACTGCTTTTTTCAGGTCTATATCCTGCAGGGCACGCGCATATCCCCATTTAAAAAACCTGCTTTGAGGAAAATCCCTTAAGGCTCTTTCTGATAATTTTGCTGCCTTGTTATATTCTCCAAGATCTATATAAATCCACTGAAGAGAATATACCCCAAGATAGAAATTGTAATGCGATTTTTTTATTGCAGTTTCAAGATATTTCATTCCCAGCTTCTTTTCGTCATCAACAAAAGGCAGCCAGTTCAGAAATTCAGTTTTCCTGCTTCGCCAGTATTTATATGCACCAAGAGCAGCGTATGCTTCATAAAAAGATTTATCAACATCAAGACATTTTTCAAAACCGGAAACAGAACCTAATCCACCGGTAAATGCAGGAAGCCATGAGTCATTTAAAGCCTTATAATACGCTTCATAACCTTTTGCCAGTGCAAGAAAGTAAAGATTCCACACATTGGATTCATCCTTATCAACCAGCTTTTCTGACTGTTCAATAGAACTGCTTAGAAGCTTTTCGATTTTGCCGCTGTCATAGGGTAATGCTTTATCATAAGCTTCAGCAATCAGGTTGGCAGCAAGATATATTTTCCCAAGCGGTAAAGAAGGGTGTTTTTCATCCAGAGTTTTAAAACATTTTTCTGCAGAATCAAAATCCTGGCTGACTAATCTGTTAATCCCCTTTTTTAACAGGCCGTCAACCTCAGCATCAGGATAAACCTGTGCTGAGGCTTTACAGCTAAAAACAAAAAGAAGAATAATCAGAAGGCTAAAGCGTTCCAAAGGTTCTGTCACCAGCATCACCTAATCCGGGAAGGATATACCCTTTTTCATTAAGTTCCCTGTCAAGAGCAGCAGCATATATCTTAATTTCAGGATGGTTTTGTTCAAGACGGGCAACACCATCCGGTGCAGCAACAAGGCATGCAAAAACCATTTCTTTTGCTCCCTTTTTCTTCAGGTAATTTAATGCTTCATTAGCGCTGCCGCCTGTAGCAAGCATTGGATCAAGTAAAATCACAATATCTGATTCGATATTCTTTGGAGTTTTGTAATAATATTCAACAGGTTCAAGGGTTTCCTCATCACGCTGAAGGCCTATATGCCCTACCTTTGCCTCCGGAATTACTTCAAGAAAACCACTTACCATTCCCAACCCTGCACGCAATACAGGGACAAGAACTACTTCCTGTTCAAGATAGTAACCGGTAGTTTTTTCAAGCGGAGTCATCATTTCTTTTTCAGATAACTTAAAATCTTTGCTCAGCTGCACCGCCAGTACATTTGAAATTCTTTGAACTGCTGCCCTGAATTTTTCAGGATTGGTATTAACATCCCGTAAAACTGTTACATCTCTTTTAATTAAAGGGTGGTCTATAAGATTAAAATTTTTATGTGAAACGCTCATTATTTCTCCCATGTACGGCAGATAATGCCGCAGAATTTTTCTGACCCGGTAAATTTATTTGCCGGGTTATTAACAACCACTATTTGCTTTTAAAGCTAATTGTAAAAGGAACTCCTGTAAATGAAAAATGTTTCCTGATCAATTTTTCAAGAAACTTCTTGTAGTTATCCGGAATAAACTTCGGGAAGTTTGCGAAAAATAAAAATATCGGGTAATGATCTCCAACCTGGGTAATATACTTTATCTTTACTTCTTTTCCGGTACCTGTAGATGGCGGAGGTGTATTCTCTATTTCCGGAAGCAGTATATCATTAAGTTCACTTGTTGGAATCTTCTTCTTTCGTTCTTCATTAACCTGTATTGCAAGGTCAATCAACTTATAAATTCTTTGTTTGGTTAATGCTGAAATAAAAATAACCGGCAGGTAATCTATTCCTCCCAGCTTATCGCGGAAATCATCTTCAAATTTCTTTGCTGTATTTGTCTCCTTTTCTACAAGGTCCCATTTATTAACCGCCAGAATTATTCCTTTGCGCCACCTGACAGCTTCCTCAAGAATTTTCAAATCCTGTTTTTCAAGCCCCTGTTTGGCATCAATCATAATTACAGCAACATCACATTCGCCAACAGCCTTTAATGATCTTATAGTAGAAAAGAATTCCACACTTTCTTCAACCTTTTTCTTTTTTCTTAATCCTGCGGTATCAACAAGAACAATCTCCTGTCCATAGTATTTCAGAACTGAGTTGATACTATCCCTGGTTGTTCCGGGTATATTTGTAACAATACTTCTGTCATAGCCAAGCAGTGCATTTGTCAGAGATGATTTACCTACATTTGGCCTTCCAACCATAGCTATTTTCAACCTTGGGTCAACAATATCATCCTCAGAAGCTGCAGGAAATGATGCAGTTACTTCATCAAGCAAATCCCCAACACTTCTCCCGGAAATTGCGGAAATGCTAAATAATTTTTCTACTCCCAGGGCATAAAACTCAGCAGAGGCAGCTTCATACTGATCTGAGTCAACTTTGTTAACCAGAAGATAATAATCTTTGCCGGATTTTCTTAACATATTGGCAATTTCAATATCAATTGGATTTAGCCCGGTACGTACATCTACAACTAATAGTATAACATCAGCGTCAGAGATGGCAATTTCAACCTGCTCACGTATTGCAGCTTCAAACAAGTCAGTAGATTCAGGCACATATCCGCCGGTATCAATCAGATTATAATGTTTTCCCGTCCACTCTGCTTCGCCATAATTCCGGTCTCTTGTAACTCCGCTCTGGTCATGCACAATAGCAGTTCTTTTACCAATTAACCTGTTAAAAAGTGTTGATTTCCCAACGTTGGGCCTGCCAACTATTACTACTAACGGTAAACTCATATAAATACAAATCTCTTATTATTAAAATCTGAAATGCTTTACAAATTTACGAAAATTATCTCTAATTACTGAATAGACAGTTGTATTTCCATAAAAGCCGGTAAAAGTCTATAAAATACCCTAATTCAGGCATAATATGGCGTTATACAGGTAATCCGTAACAGGAGAAAAGCTTAGAAAGGCCGTAAATTAGTTCAGATTTCTGACTGTATTTCCGCCTTTTTCAAGGGCTTTATTTAGAGCCAGTTCGGCATTTGTAATTACTTCGTCAGGGCTTTTGCCTGTTGCAGCAGCTACACCTATAGAAACCGTATATGTGGTTTGTTTTGATACAACTGCAACGGGTTGACGGGCTATTTTAACACGCAGTTTTTCTGCCCATATAAAAACATTCTTAGTGCTCTCATTAAAGAAATATACACCAAAAGTTTTTTCCCCAAGCCTGCCAAATAAATTAAGAGGAGTCATTTCCTTTGAAATTATTTCTGAAACAGCTTCAAGGACTTTAGGAAAAGGATCACCGTCAAAAAGAGATTCCTGTTCAATAAACTCATCTATCTTAATAAGTGCAAGAGCTCCGGGAGCCTTAAATATTTCAGCTTTTGCAAGGTCATTAGCAAGGCGTTCCCTGAAAGTGATTTCATTAAGAGCTTTTGTCTCTATATCAACAGCAAGGTAACTCTTCAACAGTGAATGAGTAGAATATGAATATACAATAAACGAAAAAATATTTGTGGCGCTTTTTATAAACTGAACGTCATTGTTGGTATAGGCATTCTTTTTCAGGCTTTCAAAACAAAGCACTCCAAAATTTTGTCCATTATAAACAAGCGGAATAGCAAGGAAAGAACCATCAAAACTCACATCTTCAATTTTCGAGAAACGGATATACTTTTCCTGTGAAGTATCATCAATTTTCACCGGCATTCCGGTAACAATTGATTTGCCTGTAAGTGTACCGGATATTTCTATATCAAGATTTTCACCGGCATATTTCAACGAGGTATTGTTAATTATTTTTGATATTGAAAACTTTTCTGCAACCGGGTTATAATAAATAAATGCAAATGCATCCCAGCTGATAAGTGAATTTATTGATTCCTGGAAACTTGCAGGCAATGAGTCAGGCTTGTCAAATTTCATATCGTCCGGAACTATATTTAACAGCCCGTTCAATCTTTGCTGTGAAAGTGTATCTGAATGCTTTTCTTCAAAGATTGTTATAATCATTGTAATTACACGAACAAACCTGCCGAGTGAGTATATTGTCTCTATTCCAAAAGCATCACCTGCTTTTGCATCCACAGCTATAATAGCAATAAGCTGTTTATCATAAAACAACGGTACTCCAACAAAACTTCTTATTCCCTGAACACTGCTGTAGTAACGGATTACATCAGCCTCTGCCGCCGGTGAAATATCACTCAACAGTTCCGGCTCACCGTTTTGTACTATTTTGCTAAGTATATCATCTTCAATATCAAATTTCCGTTGTGCAATCTGGTCAGGCGAACCGGACACATATTTCTCAATTGAAAGTTTATCTTTTTTCTTGTTGTACCAGAAAAAGATAGCTGTATTTGCCGCATAAGCTTCCCTTATTATGGTAAGCATTCTTTCAAGTACAAAAGTAAACTGCCCGTCATGCCCTATTTCAGAAGGTACAGATTCCTGGGCAATCTCTTCAAATCTTTCTTTCAGGTCTGGTGGTTTTAAAGTCGTCTTAGGAGCTCTGAATTCAGGAACATAATTTTCTGAAGTTATTACTTCAACATTCTTATTCTTTGATACAATTTCGAACGATTCATCAAAGTGTTCCTGGGGTTCTTCTTCAGCAGTTTCGTCCGGAAGGTTATCGTAATCACCCGAACCAAAGCCCTTAAAGCGGAGGGTATCTCTTAAAAATATAATTAAAAATATATAGATCAGCAGCAATACAACAGTAATGACACGAATGGTAAAATCCTCCGTGATAAACAAAATTATCAGAAGTAGAGGAATAACCATAAATATCAGCAGTCTTTTTCTCTGCCGGCGGTCCATATTAAGTAGATTCATATCAGAAGTTTTAAAAACAAAATGAAATATAATTTTACGCAAATATAATAGCAATAAAATACGGCATACTTAAGCGCAAATTTAATAAAATTTTATGCAATAAACATTGAGAAACTGCTTTAAGGGCGTTCTGGAATGCATATAATATTATCCCTTTAACCAATGAATGCAACCTGGCAGCTATTTCTCCATTAACCGGCGCAGCAGCTTTATCTTCCAGTTACTGAATGGGGGTACTTTTAACAGCCACATCTCACTCCATGTACCCTTTTCCAGCACTGATTTATAATGGGAAAATTCTTCAAAACCATACTTACCGTGATATTTCCCAAGCCCGCTGCTGCCTACACCTCCAAGAGGCAGGTTTGGATTAACAAAATACATTACAGTATCATTTAATGAACCTCCCCCAAATGAAAACTCTTTAAACAGCCTGTCAGTTTCAGCAGATTTTTTCCCAAACACATAAAATGATAATGGCTTATCCCCTTTCCTGATCAAGGTTATTGCATCTTCAAGACTATCAAACCTTATTACCGGCAGTAAAGGCCCAAATATTTCTTCCTTCATAACATCATCTTCAAAAGATATGTTATGCACTATAGTAGGACTTATAAAACGCTCCTCCTTGTTAAGTACGCCGCCATAATATACTTTTTCAGGAATAATCAGCTTTTTAATTCTTTCAAAATGCCTGTCATTAACTATACACATATAGTTTTCTTCTATAGCAGACTGGCTGAAATGAGTTTCCAGCAGATGTTTTATTTCCTCTAACAGTTGTTGTTCCACTGAAGAATGAACAAGAAGATAATCAGGAGCAACACAGGTTTGTCCTGCATTAGAAAACTTTCCCCATACAATTCTTTTTGCTGCTACTTTTATATTGCAGTCCGGTAAAATCAGGCATGGGTTTATTCCACCCAGTTCAAGAGTAACCGGGGTAATATTTCTGGCAGCGGCTTCATACACAATCCGGCCTATAGCAGTTCCGCCTGTAAAAAATATCTTATCAAACTTTTGCTTTAATGCTTCTGAAGCCACATCAGCGCCTCCCTCTATAACATGTATATATTCAGAAGGAAACTCATTATTAATAAGCTCAGCCATAACAGATGAGGTGGAAGGAGAAAGTTCGCTTGGCTTAATAACAGCGGTATTCCCGGCAGCTATTGCCGATACTAGGGGAAGCAGTGTAAGCTGGTACGGATAATTCCATGCACCTGCAATATAAGTTACGCCGTATGGTTCAGGCAATATATAACTTCTCCCCGGGAAATTAAGCAGGTTGGTCCCGGCTCTTTTTTTATTCGCCCATGAAGGAAGCATTTTCAGCGAATGATTAATCTCGCCAATAATAATTGAAAGCTCGGTAGTTATGGTATTATATTCTGATTTTTTAAGGTCAGTATAAATTGCTTCAAGGAGTTTCTTCTCATTGTCCAGCAGAATTGTTTTTAGTTTTTTTAACTTATCAAGCCTGAAGGAAATATCACGGGTAGCATTTGAATAAAAGAAATTTCGCTGATGATTGACCAGTTTGCAAATATCCATTTTGATTTGCCCCTCAAGATAGACGCATTATTTATAAAAAAGTACACTTAAACGGGAAAGGACCTCTTTACGCCCTGTATTTTTTAGTGAAGAATAAGTAAGCAGGTTTTCTCCGGGCAGAAGTTCAGGAAATATCTCACGGGTTTCTTTCTTAGCCCGGGCAAGTTCAGACTGGTTTAGTTTGTCAGTTTTGGATAACAAAATCACATAAGGCAGCTCCTGCTCACGCAGAAGGCTGTTAAGCTGAATGTCCAGCTCAGTAGGTTTATGGCGGCTGTCAACCAGGTGAAAAGCAAGGGCAATATTAGGAGAATGAGAAATAAAATCACTAATCAGCTTGCCCCAGAACTCTCTTTCAGTTTTGCTGGTTTTAGCATAACCATAGCCCGGAAGATCAACCACATAAAATTTCTCATCAATCAGGTAATAATTAATTGATCTTGTTTTCCCGGGAGTTGAACTTGTTTTAGCCAGGTTTTTACGGGTAAACAATGAGTTAATAAATGATGATTTACCTACATTAGACCTGCCGCATAATATTATCTCCGGCAGATTATGTTTTGGGAGATCACTTATCTTAAATACTGAAGTTATGAATTCCTGTTTATCAAACATATACCAGCTTTTATTTTAATAAACAAAGAAAGCAAAATTATTCATGGGATTCAAAAACAACAGTTTATTTTTACAGTTCCGGACCCCCTCCCGAATTTAAATCCACCCCCTCCTGGTTATCCCTCTTCTGGAAGTAATATGTTATCCCAAGTGAAAAAGTTCTTGTCGTTTCTTTTATGCTTCTATAAGATGTAAAAGAAGCGCCATAAGTATTTGAATTGCTTTTTAAAGTATTGAAAATATCATTTACACTTATATTAAGGAAGAGCTGCTTTTCAATAAGGTTAGCCTTTACCCCTATATCAGTAAAAAAGATTTTATCCCGTTTCACCTGTGAAGTAATTCCCTCCGGTAAATATATAGTTCTGGTTTGAACAACTATATTCTTAAATATTATCTTATTATTAAAAGTCCAGGAAAAGGCCAGCTCATTGTAAGGAACAATAGTATTATATTCTTTGTTTTTATTTATCTGGCCAGATATTGTAGGAGTCCATATATCCCAAACAACCTGGCTAAAGTTTAAATAACAATTATATTCCTCACTTTTACCTGAATTTCGATATGATGTTACCGAAACTTCATTATTCTGCATGGTGGTAAATTGTTCAATTTTATCCCAGTCTCTCCAATAAGAAAAGCCAACAGCAATATTTGTTGTTAAACTGTTATAAGTATAATCAACAGAATATGACTCTGCTTTTTCAGGCAATAACTCTTTATTCCCAATGAATATGGCAGTTGAGTCAGAATAATCATCATTTGAGTTTAGCTGGCGATTTTGCGGCAGCATTTGAGTTAGAAACCATCTAAAACTAATCCTGTTCTGTTTGTCAAGTTTTTTGAATACATCCATGGTTGGAATAAATAGCCACTTGTTATAATCAAAATTAGTATGTTTTATTTCATCAGAATAATTTTTTATATATTTATTGGCAGAAGCTGACAAACGGTATGTAAAATCACATACGATGCCGGTAAAAGAGGAACTTATCTGATAGCTTTGTTCATTATATTTTTGACTGCTTTTATTATCAGTTTTCTCCAAATATTTATTACCTGATAAACTCCAGTAATTATAACGCTGAGCCGATTTATTCATCTTCATATCATAAGACAGACTTATCACATTATCAGCGTTTAATGGGTGAGTATAAAGTGATGACAAATTAAACGAATTTGTTTTTTTGGTGTTATAACTATCCAGTCTGTAATTATATATATCGTAGCCTGATTTTGTTTCATTAAACTGGATATTATTATCATTTAAAAGCTTATTAAAACAACTGCCTGAGATTGAGAATTTTCGTCCTTTCTCCGGAAAATTTCTCAAATAATTTGCGGAGTATGAGAAAGTGGAAGCTGTAAACTTTGATTTGTTACTATTACCAACTGTCCTTGAAGCAGCATTATTGTTGAAAATATAATTACTGATATTATCCGATTTTGTTTTACTATCGGTAGAAGAGTAGAGCAACATCTGGGTAAAAATATTGTCTTTATCAGGCCTGTATATATGAGTAATATTAATATTGTTGTTATAGTTTTTAATGTTTCTGTTCTGATTTTGCTTAAGGAATATATTCCCACTATCAGCATGAGTAGTTCTCTCCAGCCAGCTGCTGCTATTTCTATCTGAATAATCTCCAAAATAACGAGTGCTTATTTGCCCCTTATCAAGCTTATAAGTAAATGAAGTTGAATAAGAAAAATTAACCGGTGTCTCAAATGAAACAGATGCATTTCCGCTGTAACGATTTTCAGTTTCCTTTTTCATAATAATATTTATCACGCCGCCGTCAAATGCAGAGCCAAACTCTATACCCGGATTTTGTATTATTTCAATTTTCTCAATATCATTATATGGAATTGCTTTTAATACATCAGTTAAGGCACCCATATTCCTTGCCGGCATTCCGTCAATAAATACACTTACAAATTTCCTTCCAAGCATTTTAATACTTCCATTTACATCAACACTAATCAATGGAGCATTTTCCAGCACTTCAATTGCAGAGCCTCCAAGGTTTGCCAGGTCCTTTTCCACATTATAAATAATGCGGTCATCCTCATAAACAAGCCTTTCCTTTTCAGCAGTTACAATAACAGGCTTTGTAAAAACCCGCTTTAGAGAAAGCTTGACAGCCTGCAGTTTTACAAAAGGTACTCCTTCCGATATTTCAATAGTGCTTATATTTGCCTGCATATAACCTATATACGATATCTGTGCAATATATTCCCCGGGGCGAATATTATTCAGCCGGGCAGCACCATTACTGTCAGTTGCAGCACCGGCAACGTAAGTTGAATCTTCACTTTTTAGTAACAACACAGAAGCTAGTTCCAAAGGGCTGCCGTTCGCACTGTCAATAACACTGAAGGTTATTGTACACTCTTTTTTACTTTCCTGCTTGTTTTGGGCTGGTGATTCATAGAATAATGACACAGTAATAATCAGGACTAAACAAGCTAAATAGCATCCTCTTAACAGCATAATTTAACCGGAAAAAATATCAGCATGGCTTTTAATATACCCCCTATGGTAATTCGGTTATTATTTGATAGGAACTAAGAAACTCCCTTTAATTTTTCTTATTTAAATTTAACTAAATAATATAAATATTCAATTATTTTACGCGCTCATTACCAGTCAATAACAGTATTATAGTGTTTAAAATACAAAACCCAATCCCCGTATAAGGGAATTGGGTTCGCAATAGTTTTTAAGAATAAGGAGGAGCTTATTTCTTTTCTGTTGTTTCTTCAACAACCTGAGCTTCTTCTGTTTCAGCTTCAGCTTTTTTGTCAGCCTTTGCCTGAGCTTTAGCTGCTCTTTTTTCCTTATTCTCTTCAGCTTTTTTGTTAGCCACATCGTTATAATCAACAAGCTCTATAATTGCCATAGGAGCAGCATCACCCATTCTGTTACCAAGTTTTACAACCCTGGTATAGCCGCCCGGCCTGTCGCCAACTCTTTCAATGATGTCAGTAAATAATTCTTTAACTACTTCTTTATCATTTATAACTGCAGCAACTTGTCTTTTAGCATGAAGGTCATTCTTTTTAGCCTTTGTAATGATAGCCTCAACATAACCCCTGGCTTCCTTCGCCTTAGCAAGTGTTGTTCTAATTCTTTTATGCTTTAATAATGAAGTAGCTAATGCTTTCATCAATGCAGCACGATGGCTTGAGGTTCTGTTAAATTTTCTTCCTCTAACTCTGTGTCTCATGAATAACTCTCTAAATTATAATTATTTTCTCAATACAGAAGATTTTTAAGCTGTCATAATCTTCTTTTACCGGCAGCTTTATTATTGCTGCAATTTACAAAATGTTATTTAATAACCTTATACTGCTTCAGCTTCGTCTTTAAGATATTTATCTACGTCCATTCCAAATTCAAGTCCAAGATTTTCAACTATCTCCATAAGTTCAGCAAGTGATTTTCTGCCAAAATTTCTAAACTTAAGCATTTCAGACTCATCTTTTCTTACAAGCTCAGCAAGGTTTTTAATATTAGCTGCTTTAAGGCAGTTATGTGACCTTACACTTAATTCAAGATCGTCAACGTTTGTAAGAAGAATCTTTTTAATTCTTTCTTTTTCGCTGTCTTTCTGGCTTACAGCCTGTTCTTCTTCCTGATCAATATCAAAGTTAATAAACAATTGAATATGGTCTCTTAAAATCTTTGCTGCCTGGGTAAGTGAATCATCAGGAGTAATAGATCCGTCAGTTGTAATTTCAATTGTCAGTTTTTCAAAATCGTTTTTATCACCAATACGTACGTTCTCAACATCATATTTTACATTTTTAATAGGAGTAAATATTGAGTCAATTGGAATTACGCCTATTGTATGTTCTGGAGATACATTTTCATGAGCAGGAACGTAGCCTTTACCTTTACCAACTCTTATTTCAACATCAAACTTTGCACTTTTATTTAAAGTAGCTATATGTAATTCTGGATTAAGGATTTCAATTTCATTACTGTGTTTCTGAATATCAGCAGCCGTAAACTCACCTTCGCCTGAAAAACTTATATCAATTTTGTTTGGTTTTTTATTCAGAAGTTTCATTCTTACCTGTTTAAGGTTAAGAATAATCTCTGCAACATCTTCAACAACACCTTCAATTGTTGTGAACTCATGCAGCACTCCGCTAAATTTAACAGAAGTAATAGCTGCACCGGTTAATGAAGATAATAAAACTCTTCTAAGTGAATTTCCAAGTGTTACTCCATAGCCTCTTTCAAGCGGCTGGAGAATAAATCTGCCAAAGGTATTAGTATAGGTTAACTCATCAAGCACAACTGCTTCAGGCATCTTTAAATATGAAACGCTCATTTAATAATCCTCTAAAAATTAATCTAAAAATTATGATTTTATTTTGAATAAAGCTCAACTACCAACTGTTCATTGGCATTTAGAGGAACATCAGCTCTTTCAGGAATCTGTACAAATATACCGGAAAGAGAAGCTTTATCTACAGACAGCCATGCATATGTATTATCTTTAACTCTTTTTAATGAGCTGTGAATAGCATCAAGTTTTTTGCTCTTGTCTTTTATCTTAATAACATCACCGGCTCTAAGCAAAAATGATGGAATATCAACCAATTTTTCATTAACAACAATGTGTCTGTGTTTTATCAGCTGTCTTGCCTGTTTTCTTGATGAAGCAAAACCAAGTCTGTACACAACATTATCAAGCCTGCTTTCAAGAATCTTGATCAGGTTTTCGCCGGTTATACCTTTTGACTTATTAGCACTTTCAAAATAATTTCTAAACTGAGTTTCAAGTAAACCATACTGTCTTTTAATTTTCTGCTTTTCACGCAGCTGAATTCCGTATTCAGATACTTTAGCTCTTCTTGAAAGCCCATGCTGACCCGGAGGATAATTTCTTACTTCAATAGGGCATTTATCTGAATAGCACTTCTGCCCTTTCAGGAAAAGCTTCTGTTTTTCTCTTCTGCACAGTTTACAAACTGAATCAGTGTATCTTGCCATTAATTTAATTCTCCAATATAAAATTTAAACTCTTCTTCTCTTAGGCGGCCTGCAGCCATTATGAGGAATAGGTGTAACATCTTTAATAGAGCTAACCTCAAGCCCTGCAGTGTGTAATGCCCTTATAGCTGCTTCTCTGCCTGAACCCGGGCCTTTCACAAATACATCAACTCTTCTTAATCCAACATCATATGCTTCCTTGGCAGCAGCTTCTGCTGATACCTGAGCAGCAAATGGGGTGTTCTTTCTTGAACCTTTAAACCCGTTTTTGCCTGCAGAAGACCATGCAATGGTATTGCCATATATATCGGTAAGCGTTACAATAACGTTATTAAAAGTAGCTTTTATATGAGCAACGCCGTTTGCATCAACATGCGCTTTCTTTTTTGCTTTTTTTACAGCTTTAGCCAAAACTTATTCCTCCAACTATCTTATTTTATTTTTATTCCGGGCACTTCCGGATAACTCTGTTCTTATACTGCTTTTTTTACTACCGCTCTATTTCTTTCTGCCGGGCTAAATTCAGGCAGATAAAAAACCAGACAACCGGCTATTTTATTTCTTAGACGGAGCTTTCTTTTTACCAGCAACTGTCTTTCTTTTGCCCTTACGTGTACGTGAGTTTGTACGTGTCCTCTGGCCTCTTGCCGGAAGTCCGCGGCGGTGTCTGATACCTCTGTAAGAACCTATATCCATCAGTCGTTTTATATTCTGCTGAATCTCTGAACGAAGAGCACCTTCAACTTTATAATCAGAAGTTAATATTGCCCTAATATGAGCAACTTCTTCATCTGTTAAATCAGCAACTTTCTTTTCCGGATTAACTTCTGCCAGTTTTAGGACATCAGCTGCACTTTTAGCGCCAACACCAAAGATGTACTGCAGTCCGAATAAGACTTTTTTATTTTTTGGTAAATCTACACCTGCTATACGAGCCAATTAATCTTCTCCTTACTTTGTTGAATTAACCTTGACGCTGTTTATGCTTTGGGTTCTTGCAAATAACTTTAACAACGCCTTTGCGTTTAATTACTTTACAATTATCGCATATTTTTTTTACTGATGCTCTTACTTTCATTCTGTTCTCCTTAACCCCCTACAGGGGATTAGCTATTTGTATCTGTAGGTAATTCTACCTTTTGTTAAATCATAAGGAGATAGCTCAATAGAAACCTTATCTCCAACCAAAATTTTAATGAAATGCATCCTCATTTTACCAGATATATGCGCAAGGATTTCATGTCCATTGTCAAGCTTTACTTTAAAATGCGCATTTGGCAAAGTTTCAGTAACAACTCCATCTACTTTTATTGGTCCTTGTTTTGACATTAACTAACTGTAAGTATTTCTGGTTTACCGTTAACAATTAAAATTGTGTGCTCAAAATGAGCTGAGGGTGCACCGTCAGCAGTAATAACAGTCCAGCCATCCCTGCCTGTTTTTACCCTGTAGTCTCCGGCATTAACCATTGGTTCAATTGCCAGAGTCATACCTCTTTTTAACTTAGCCCCGGTTCCTCTTTTTCCAAAATTTGGAATTGAGGGCTCTTCATGCAAAAATTTGCCGCAACCGTGGCCGCATAAATCTCTTACTATTGAAAAACCGTTACTTTCAACATATTCCTGAACAGCAGCTGAAATATCATATACTCTGTTACCTTCAGTTGCCTGTTCAATCCCAATATATAGCGATTTTTCGGTAATATCCATCAATTTTTGCTTCTCTTCAGCAATATTACCAACAGCAACAGAAAGCGCAGCATCACCATAATACCCGTTTTTATATACACCTACATCAAGTGAAACTATTTCGCCTTCTTTAAGTGCCCTGGAACCTGGTATTCCGTGAACCACCTCATCATCAACTGAAGAACATATACTTGCAGGATAAGGAACAGCTCCACCTTGTGAATAGCCCTTAAACGCCGCACTGGCGCTATTACTTTTTATATAATCATCTGCAATAAGGTCAAGCTCTTTGGTAGTTATTCCCGGCCTTACATGACTTTTCAATAACAGCAGCGTCTCTGCAACAATTCTGCAACTTTCTCTTATAAAATCTACTTCTTTTTTTGTCTTAATATAAATCAACTAATCAACTACCTGCGGCCTTTTAGCTTACCGGATTTCATAAATCCGTCATAATGCCTCATAAGCAAGTGAGATTCAATCTGCTGCAATGTATCAAGTGCAACACCAACAACAATCAGTAAACTTGTACCGCCAAAAAACTGTGAAAAACGTCCGGATACTCCCCATGCACTAACAAATGCAGGTAATATAGCTATAATAGCCAGGAATATTGACCCGGGCAAAGTAATTTTTGTTAAAATATTGTCAATAAATTCTGAAGTTTGTTTACCAGGCCTGATACCAGGTATAAAACCGCCCTGTTTCTTCATATTATCAGCTACATCTTTAGGATTAAAAGCTATAGCTGTGTAGAAATATGTAAAGAATATAATCATAAGGGCATATAATAAAGAATATACAGGAGATGTATAAACAAAATACTTCGATATATTCTGTAAGAACTCGTTATTTGGAAAGAAAGATAATACTGTGTTTGGTATAAACATAATTGACTGAGCAAAAATGATAGGCATTACACCAGCAGTATTAACTCTTAATGGAATATACTGGGTAACACCGCCATATACTTTTCTTCCAACAACTCTCTTAGCATACTGAACAGGGATTCTTCTTGTACCCTGTGTTACCAGTATAACGCCAGCAATAATAATCACCATGAATGCCAATATAACAATTTCTATTATAAGGCTTCTTGTGCCGGCAGTAATAAGGTTAATTTCATCCAGTACTGCATATGGGAAACGGTCAATAATACCAATAAAAATTATCAGTGAAATACCGTTGCCAATTCCTTTTTCAGTTATTTGTTCGCCCAGCCACATCATAAAGATTGTACCAGATGTCAGGATTATTATTGTAGATAATACCCAACCAAACCCATAAACACTTTCAGGAATAATATGCTGAGTATCAACAACTATACTATTCAGCTTTATAGTAACGCCCCATGCCTGCATAGCAGAAATTAGAACGGTACCATACCTGGTTAACTGGGTTATTTTCTTTCTGCCATCTTCCCCTTCCTGCTGAAGCTTCTGGAAATAAGGAATTACAGCGCCTAAAATCTGAATAATAATAGAAGCTGATATATACGGCATTATTCCAAGTGCAAATATAGCAGCATTGGAAAAAGCCCCGCCGACAAATAAGTCATATAAGCCGAACAGGTTATCTGATGTCGCATGCTTGGTGCTTTCACTCAATAGCGCTGAATTAACACCAGGAATGGTAATATGTGCGCCTATGCGAACAATAATGAGCAGCACCACAGTATATATAATCCTCTGGCGAAGCTCATGTATCTTAAAAATGTTTCTGAAGGTATCTGTAAGTCTTGACATTTATTTCCGGATTATATCGTTTTAATTGAACCGCCGGCAGCTTCTATTTTTTCTTTTGCAGAATTACTGAATGCATTTGCTTCAACCTGAAGTTTTGCTTTCAAATCCCCGCCGCCTAATACTTTTACCGGTCCTTTGTTTTTAGAAATTAACCCATGTTTAAGAAGCACTTCTGTATTAACTACTGTCTCTTTTGTTTTTTCAGAAAGCTGCTGTAAAACATCAAGGTTTACCACCTGGAATGTTACTTTAAAAATATTTGTAAAACCAAATTTAGGTATTCTTCTTTGAAGTGGCATCTGGCCGCCTTCAAACCAGGCTTTTTTCTTGGCACCTGAACGAGACATCTGTCCGTTCATACCGCGTGTAGCAGTTTTGCCATGCCCTGATCCAGCACCTCTGGCAACTCTCTTACGGTTTTTTGTAGAACCTTTTGCAAACTTTAAATTACTTAGAATATCCATTTATAAAACCTTCCATTTAAGCCGGCTAAATACCCGCTTTTAGCTATTTAATTTCTTCAACTTTTACTAAGTGGGTTACTTTTCTTATCATTCCTCTTATTTGGGGAGTATCTGTATGTTCAACTTCCCAGTTTGGCCTTCCAAGTCCCAACGCTTTAATAGTCTGTTTCTGGTTTTCCGGCCTGTCAATGATGCTTCTGATTTGAGTTATCTTAATTTTTCCCATTTGTTCCTCTATTAAGCGCTGAATAATTCACTAATAGTCATGCCCCTCTTATTCGCCATTTTGCGGGCATCAATTAAATTCATTAAACCATTAAGAGTAGCTTTTACCTGGTTGTGAGGGTTGCTGGAACCAAGCGATTTTGTAAGAATATCCTGCACGCCTGCAGCTTCAAGTACTGCACGAACTCCACCACCGGCTATAAGGCCTGTACCTGGTGAAGCAGGTTTTAATAAAACTCTGCCTGCGCCAAATTTTCCAACTATTTCATGTGCAACAGTTCCTTTAATAACTGAAACACTTACGAGGTTTTTCTTGGCATCATCTATACCTTTTGAAATCGCATCTGTAACTTCATTAGCTTTTCCCAGGCCTACTCCAACTGTGCCATTTCCATTACCCACAACAACAATTGCATTAAAGCTGAAACGACGACCGCCCTTTACTACTTTTGCAACTCTGTTAATGTGAACAACCTTTTCTTTTAAACCCTCTATTTCATTTGACTTTGCAGTTTTCAATTTTTCTCCAGCTACTCTGTTCTTTAATTATTAGAATATTATAAAAATCTTTTTTTTGCACCGGCAAACAACTTTTTTGCTGCCGGGAGAGGATTCGAACCTCTGCAGACGCCTCCAAAGGGCGTAGTCCTACCATTAGACGACCCGGCAAGGACACTTAAAAATTAAAAGCCCCAAATTAGAAATAATCGCACAAAATTAAAAATGGCAGACCTATATTTTCTTTACGATGGGGAACTTTTAACTTAAAACTTCAAGCCCCCTTCACGAGCACCATCGGCAATGGCCTGAACACGGCCATGATACCTGTAACCATTCCTGTCAAATACTACTGATGTTATATTAAGCTCAAGAGCTTTTTTTGCCAATAAACCGCCTACTAATTTGCTCTGAGCAATTTTTCCTTTAGCTCCTTTCAAGTCAGATGCAAGTTCTTTTGACATGGATGAAGCTGAAGCAACTGTTTTGCCTGATGTATCATCTACAAGCTGAGCGTAAATTTTATTCAAACTGCGGTATACGGTAAAGCGTGGTCTTTCCGGTGTTCCGGATATTTGCTTTCTTATTTTTATTTTAGAACGCAGTCTTGAATTTCCAATCTTCTTTATCATTTCTTTTTAATCTCCGCTAATTTTATTTACCCGCTGTTTTACCGGCTTTACGTACAATTTGTTCATCAGAATACTTAATACCTTTACCTTTATACGGCTCTGGTTTTCTTATTGATCTTATTTTTGCTGCTACAAGTCCAACCAATTGTTTGTCTATTCCAGAAATTACAATCTGGGTAGGCGCAGGAGTTTGTAACGTAATTCCTTCCGGCGGCATAAAATATATAGGATGTGAATAACCAATATTCATTAACAGGTTCTGGCCTTTCAATTCAACTCTGTAACCTACACCAACTATATCTAAAGTTTTTGAATATGCTTCTGTAACTCCATTAACCATATTCTGAATTAAAGCCCTGGTTAATCCGTGAAGAGCTTTATTTTCTTTTAAATCATCCGGCCTTGTTACAACTATTTCTCCATCCTTAACATCAACGGTGATATTAGCATGAATTTTACTTTGCAGTTCACCCTTTGGGCCTTTAACTTTTAACTCATTACCAGTTTTGGTAATTGTTACGCCTTTAGGTACTATGATAGGTTTTTTACCAATTCTTGACACTTTCAAACTCCATTCAATATTAATTGACCCGGTGAATTACCAGATATAACAAACTATTTCACCGCCCACAGACTGAGTACGTGCTTCTTTATCTGTCAGCAGCCCTTTAGATGTAGAAATAACCGCAATACCTAAACCGTTTAATACTCTTGGAAGCTCGTCTGAATTTTTATAAACTCTTAAACCAGGAGTACTTATTCTTTTCAAGCCCTGAATAGCAGGTGCACCGTCACGGTACTTCAAAAGTATTTTGATTATACCCTGTTTGTCATCTTCAACAACTGTATAATCATTTATGAAATTTGACTTTTTAAGAATCTCGGCTAAGCTTTTCTTTAAATTTGAAGCAGGAATCTCCACTCTTACTTTTTTTGCGCGTGAAGCATTTCTAATTCTTGTTAAAAAATCTGCAATGGGATCTGTTACAGGCATATTCTCTCCTTTTACCAACTTGATTTCTTTACGCCTGGGATTTCACCCTTAAGCGCCATTTCTCTAAATACCAGACGGGATACACCAAACTTTCTGTGATATCCTCTAGCCCTGCCTGTAAACATGCAGCGGTTATGTAATCTTACAGGAGAAGAATTTTTAGGCAATTTTTGTAAAGCCTCATAATCACCTTTTTCCTTTAATTCCTGCCTTAGCTTGGCATACTTATCTACCAGCTTGCGTCTTTTTTCTTCTCTTGCTATTAAACATGTACGAGCCATTAATTCTCCTATTTACGCTGTTTTAATTTCTTTTTTTCTAAAAGGGACACCGAAAGCCTGCAAAAGTTCATAAGCTTCGTTATCAGTAAGAGCTGTTGTTACAAATGTTATATCCATACCAAGAATTTTAGGAATCTTATCAACATTTATTTCCGGGAATATAATCTGTTCTTTTATACCAAGGGTATAATTTCCTCTTCCGTCAAAAGATTTATCAGATAAACCTCTAAAGTCTCTTACACGAGGTAAAGCAATGTTTACTAATCTGTCGAGAAATTCAAACATTTTTTCACGGCGCAGGGTTACCATTGCTCCAATTGGAAGTCCTTCTCTCAGCTTAAAGTTAGAAATAGCTTTTTTAGCTTTTCTTATACTTGCTTTCTGGCCGGTTATGGTTTCAAGTTCTTTTACAGCTTCCTCAAGCAGCTTTGAATCAGATACTGCCGCACCAAGTCCCATGTTTACAACAATTTTATCAAGTTTAGGTACCTGCATAATGCTTTTATATGCAAATTTTGTCTTTAATGCAGGAACTACATCTTTTTTGTAAACATCAGCTAAACGCGTCTTTATTTTAACTTCCTGCTCAGCAGATTCTGCTTTTTTATCTTTTTTGGAAGTTTTAGCTTTAGCGTCTACTGGTTTTTCAGCGTTTTCTTTTTTTGAAGCTTCTTTTTTCGTTTTTTTATCTGCCATTGTAAAATCTAACCTTGAGTAATTTTTTGATAAATTTATATCATTTCGCCGCTTGCAACGCTCTTACGTGCAATTTTCTTCTTCCCAGTTTTTTCATCTATTATAATCTGAGAACCTATTCTGGTAGGTTTTCCTGATTTTGGGTCTAATAGCATTACATTGGATACATGTACAGGTGCTTCTTTTTCAAGAATGCCGCCCTGGGGAGTTCTCTGATTAGGCTTTGTATGCCTTTTCTTTACGTTTATCCCTTCTACTATTATCTTAGATACTTTTGGGAATACTTTTAATACTTTGCCGGTTTTTCCTTTGTCATTGCCGGCTATCACCATAACACTGTCGTTTTTACGAATTCTCATTTTAATCCCGAATCTTTATAAAACTTCTGGAGCTAATGAAACAATTTTCATAAACTGTTTCTCTCTTAATTCTCTTGCAACAGGACCGAAAATACGGGTTCCTTTAGGTTCGTTCTGAGCGTTAATTAGAACAGCAGCATTTTCATCAAATCTTATATATGAACCATCTTTTCTTCTAACTTCTTTTTTAGTTCTAACGATAACTGCTCTGGAGACTTCGCCCTTTTTTACTGCACCATTAGGAATAGCAGATTTTACGGCAACAACAATTGTATCGCCCACGCTGGCATATTTTCTTCCACTACCGCCAAGCACGCGGATGCATCTGCATCTTTTAGCGCCGGAATTATCGGCAACAACTAAGTTTGTTTCTTCTTGAACCATCTTACTTACTCTCCTTGCTTACTTGGCTTTTTCTACAATTTCAACTAAGCGCCATCTTTTCTTAAGGCTAAGAGGGCGGGTTTCCATAATTTTTACTTTGTCACCAACATGGCATTCACTTTTTTCGTCATGAGCCATCAGCTTAGTAGTTTTCTTAAAATATTTCTTATAGATTGGATGCGGCACTCTGCGCTCTATAGCAACAGTAATAGATTTCTGCATTTTATTACTAACAACAATACCAATCCTGGTTTTTCTTAATGGGCGTTGTTCCATAACTATGCGTTAACTCCTTTTTCGGCACTTTTTGTTTCGGCCGTTTCTCTTTCTTTCAAAATAGTTTTCATCCTTGCTATATCTCTTTTTGCCAGCTTTAACTTTGCTGTATTGGTTAGCTGTTTTAGCTGATGTGCAAAGCGTAAATCAATTATATTCTTTTCCTCTTCATCAATTCGTTTTTGCAGCTCATCACTGTTCATTTCTTTTATTTCATGCAGTTTCATTATTAAACCTTTAGGGATTATTCAAAATCTGGTCTTGCAACCACTTTACATTTTATAGGAAGCTTATAAGCGCATAGTCTTAAAGCTTCACTTGCCAGTTCTTTGCTAACGCCGGATACTTCAAACAATACTCTTCCCGGTTTAACTACAGCTACCCAAAATTCAGGTGCGCCTTTACCTTTACCCATACGAGTTTCAAGTGGTTTTTTAGAAACAGGCTTATCCGGAAAAATTCTTATCCATACTTTTCCGTCTCTTTTCATTTTTCTTGAAAGAGCAACACGGCAAGCTTCTATCTGACGGCTGGTTATCCAATGTGGTTCAAGGGCTTTTAACCCAAAATCACCAAAAGCTATTGAGCTTCCCCGGTAAGCTTTACCGGACATTCTGCCGCGTTGTGCTTTCCTGTACTTAACTCTTTTTGGCATTAACATAAAATAAAACTCCTTAGTTCAATAAGAATAATTAACCTGCCTGAAATCGGGCTTTAGCGCAGCCAGGTTTTTTCAGTTTTTAGTTTCTAGTCTGTAACTCTTTTACCTAATATTTCACCACGGCAGATCCAAACCTTAATTCCTATAGAACCATAAATTGTTTCTGCTCTGCCATTTGCGTAATCAATATCTGCTCTTAATGTATGAAGTGGTATTCTTCCTTCTTTGTACTGTTCAGTACGGGCCATTTCTGCACCGCCTAATCTGCCTGCACACATAATTCTTATACCTTCAGCGCCCATTCTCATAGCGGCTGTAATTGCCATTTTCATTGCTCTTCTGAATGATACTCTTCCTTCAAGCTGGTTGGCAATATTTTCAGCAACCAGGTAAGCATCAAGCTCAGGCCTTTTTATTTCAGATATCTGAACCTTTACATCCTTATCAGTTATTTGCTTTAATTCCTGCTCAAGCTGAGTAATTTCTTTACCGCTCTTACCAATAACAACACCAGGCCTTGATGTATGAATAGTAAGGATGATATTTTTAGACGTTCTGTCAATTATTATTCTGGAAATCCCGGCTTTCTTTAAACGGTTTCTTACATATGATCTTAACTTACCATCTTCAATAAGCTTTACAGAATAGCTTTTATTCTCATACCAATTAGAGTCCCAACCTCTGATAATTCCGACTCTTAAACCGACCGGGTGTGTTTTCTGTCCCAAAAAAATATCCTCCTAAAAATTATGCTTTAGTTGCAACAACAATAGTTAAATGACAAGATCTTTTTCTTATTCTATAGGCGCGGCCCATAGGTGCAGGTGAAATCCTTTTTAATGTAGGTCCCTGGTTCACATATGCTTCTTTTACAAAGAAGTCAGATGGTTCATGACGAGTAGTATCATCTTTCTGCATCAGGTTTGCAACAGCAGATCTTAATACTTTTTCAGCATCCTTAGAAGCATGCTTTGGCTGGAAGTGTAAAACTTCAATAGCTTTTTCAACAGACATACCACGTATTAAATCAATTACTAATCTCATCTTTCTGGGAGATGAACCAATAAACCTATGTATAGCTTTTGCTTCCATTATACTAAAAATTCCTTATTAGATTATTTTCCTTTAGATGCTTTTTCTGCTTTGGTCCCCGGATGTCCTCTGAATATACGGGTTGGGCTGAATTCACCTAGTTTGTGCCCCACCATGTTTTCAGTAACATAAACCGGAATCATTTTATTACCATTGTGTACTGCTATGGTATGGCCTACAAATTCCGGTAATATAGTAGATGAACGTGACCAGGTTTTAACAATTTTTTTCTGATTTGTATTGTTTAACTGGCTAATCTTCTCAAAAAGATTATGTTCAACAAAAGGACCTTTTTTAACCGATCTTGGCATAATTAATCTCTGTTATTTGCGTCTTTTAATAATAAATTTGTTAGATTCTTTTTTGTGCTTCCTGGTCTTTAAGCCTTTAGCTTTCTGACCCCATGGTGATACAGGATGTCCACCACCTGAAGTTTTACCTTCACCACCACCCATAGGATGGTCAACAGGGTTCATCGCAACACCTCTTACATGAGGCCTTTGCCCTAACCAGCGTGATCTGCCTGCCTTACCAAGGCTTATATTTTCCTGCTCAGCATTACCAACTGTTCCGTAAGTAGCCATACATTCCAATCTAACCAATCTAACTTCGCCAGAAGGCATTTTTAACTGTGCGTAGCTTCCTTCTTTAGCTAAAACCTGTAATGCGCTGCCGGCACTTCTTCCTAGCTGACCGCCTTTACCAGGTTTAATTTCAACATTGTGTACAAAACTGCCAAGCGGCATTTCTTTTAAGGTAAGTGCATTACCCGGATTTATTTCACTGCCCGTACCTGAAGTAACAGTATCACCAACTTTTAAACCATTTGGAGCAATTATATATCTCTTTTCTCCATCAGCATAGTGCAAAAGAGCTATTCTTGAAGTACGATTTGGATCATACTCTATTGAAAATACTTTTGCAGGTATACCATGTTTATCTCTTTTAAAATCAATTATACGGTATTTTCTTTTGTGTCCGCCGCCAATAAAACGTGTGGTAACTCTACCAAGGTTATTTCTACCGCCACTCTTTTTTATTGCAACAGTAAGAGATTTTTCAGGAGTAGTTTTAGTAACTTCGTCAAAAGTAGCTGTACTTCTGAATCTCGTGCCGGGTGTTACAGGTTTAAATTTTCTGATTGCCATTATTTATATCCTAATTTCAGTCCTTACTAAGTGAACTATACTTGCTCAAATAATTCTATTGTTTCACCTTTTTTAAGCGTCACAATTGCTTTTTTAAATTTTGCTGTTCTGCCGATAAATCTTCCGCTTTTTCTGAACTGTGTTTTAACTTTACCGGGATGGTTTATAGTTCTGATTTCAGTTACATGAACATTGAATTTCTTTTCAATAGCTTTTGCTATTTCAATTTTGTTTGACTTAGGATTTACAAGAAACCCGTATTTACCCTGGTCAGAACCAAGTATAGTCATTTTTTCAGTTATTAACGGTCTAATTAATACTTCATTCATATCAGCTTACCGCCTCTCCGTTACTCCCGAAGGATTTGTTTATAACATCAACAGCGCTTTTCTGAACAATGAGCACCTGGTTATTTAATATATCGTAAGTTGATGCTTTAGCAGCTTCAAGTATCTTAACCTTTGGAATATTTCTGCCTGATTTATAAACAACTTCAGAATATTCAGCAGTTAATAATAAAACTTTTTTACCTGAAACTTTTAAGTTACTTAATATACCGGCAAATTCTTTTGTTTTTGCCTGCTGAAGTGAAAAATCTTCAACAATCATTAACTGATCGTCTTTAACTTTATGGCTGTAAGCAGATTTTCTGGCAAGTCTTTTAACTTTTTTAGGTATTACCTGGCGATAATCACGAGGCCTTGGGCCAAATATTGTACCGCCGCCTACCCATAATGGTGATCTGGAAGTACCGGCACGTGAACCGCCTCTTCCTTTCTGTTTCCATGGTTTTTTACCACCGCCGCTAACTTCGCCGCGTTCTTTTGCTTTATGGGTACCCTGGCGCTGATTTGCTAAATACGCCTTAACAGCCAAATAAATTGCATGGTCATTCGGCTGAATACCGAATATATCATCTGCCAAATCTAACTGACCTGAGGTTGTACCATCTGTCTTGAAAATATCTAATTTCATTTTTTTACCAATTACTTCTTTAACAATTCAACAAATGAATTTATAGAACCCGGAATAGCGCCTTTAACTAAAATAATATTCTCTTCCGGAATTATTTTAACAACCCTTAGGTTATCAACAGTTACTTTTTCGTACCCTGTACGGCCTGCCATTCTTTGTCCTTTAAATACTCTTGAAGGATAAGAACTTGCGCCAATAGAACCAGGAGCTCTTAAACGGTCACTCTGTCCGTGAGTAGTGCCGCCGACACCGCCAAAACCGTGTCTTCTCATAACTCCCTGAAATCCTTTACCTTTACTAAGGCCTTTAACTTTTATCTTTTCGCCTTCAGCAAAAATATCAGCCTTAATTTCATCTCCAATCTTTAGCTCGCTGTCAGAAGCCAATCTGAACTCTTTTAAAACAGCTGCAGGAGATAAGCTGCTCTTTTGGTACTGACCAAGAACAGGCTTTGTTGTATTTTTTTCTTTTCTTTCGCCAAAGCCAAGCTGAAGAGCAGAATATCCATCCTTCTCTTTTGTTCTTATAGTAACAACTTTACACGGACCAGCCTGTATAACTGTTACTGGTACCAACTCACCTTCTGAGTTGAATACACTTGACATGCCTATTTTCTTTCCGATGATTCCTGACATCTAAACTCCCGATTCATTAAAGCTTTATCTCAATATCAACACCCGCCGGTATATCCAATTTAGATAATGAATCGACGGTTTTATTATTAGAGTTGTGAATATCAATAATTCTCTTATGTGCCCTTGTTTCAAACTGTTCTCTAGACTTTTTATCAACATGCGGTGACCGCAAAACTGTATACACAGTTCTTCTTGTAGGAAGCGGTATAGGGCCTGAAACTACTGCCCCGGTGCTTCTTACCGTCTTGATTATCTTTTCGGTAGACTTATCAATCAAAATATGATCGTAGGATTTCAGTTTAATTCTAATCTTTTGACCAGGCACTTAATTACTCCTTAAATTTTAATATACATACAAAAAGGGAGCATGTACTCCCTTTTTGCAAGGACAAACTATTTTATTCTATAATCTTTGTTACAACGCCTGCGCCTACTGTTCTACCGCCTTCGCGGATAGCAAAACGCAAACCTTCTTCCATTGCAATTTCACTAATCAGTTCAACTGACAGTTTTACTTTATCACCAGGCATAACCATTTCGGTTCCTTCCGGTAACTGAGCAACACCTGTTACGTCAGTTGTTCTGAAATAGAACTGAGGCCTGTATCCGTTAAAGAATGGTGTATGGCGTCCACCTTCTTCTTTTGACAGGATGTAAACTTCACCTTCAAATTTCTTGTGAGGTGTAATTGATCCTGTTTTCGCAAGAACCATACCTCTTTCAATTTCTTTCTTATCAACACCTCTTAAGAGGATACCAGCGTTATCACCAGCCATAGCTGAATCAAGTTCTTTTCTGAACATTTCGATACCAGTTACAACTGTTTTCTTGTGCACGCCTAAACCGATAAGTTCAACTTCTTCCTGAATTCTAACTGATCCTCTTTCAACCCTGCCTGTAGCAACTGTACCACGGCCTGTAATTGAGAACACGTCTTCAACAGGCATAAGGAAAGGTTTATCTGTATCTCTTGCAGGCAATGGAATATAATCATCAACTGCTTTCATAAGTTCCCAGATACAGTCTAATCTTGGATCATCAGCTTTTGTATCATTTGATGTTGCAGCTTCAAGAGCTTTTAATGCAGAACCTTTAATAATCGGTATATCATCACCAGGGAATTCATAAGAGCTTAAAAGGTCTCTTAATTCAACTTCAACAAGTTCAATCAATTCTTCATCATCAACCATATCAACTTTATTCATAAATACAACTATTCTTGGTACACCTACCTGGCGTGCAAGGAGGATATGCTCTCTTGTCTGAGGCATTGGACCATCAGTTGCAGCAACTACAAGAATAGCTCCGTCCATCTGAGCAGCACCTGTAATCATATTTTTAACGTAATCTGCGTGACCGGGGCAATCTACATGCGCATAATGTCTGTTTTCTGTAGAATACTCAACGTGAGCAGTTGCAATTGTAATACCTCTTTCTCTTTCTTCAGGAGCGTTATCAATACTATCGAATGTTCTGATTTCTGATAAGCCCTTTTTAGCGAGAGCCATAGTGATGGCAGCGGTTAATGTAGTTTTACCATGATCTACGTGGCCAATAGTTCCTACGTTAACGTGAGGTTTACTCCTATCAAATTTTTCTTTTGCCATCTAAATCTCCTTTAGATTATTTTCTTTTTTGTTAATAAATCTTTTAAGCTACTGACTTTTTACCAAGGGTTTTTTCTGCTATTTCCTCTGCAATTGATTTTGGTACCTCATGGTAATGAGCAAATTGCATTGTGTAAATTGCCCTACCCTGAGTCATTGACCTTAATACAGTTGCATAGCCGAACATTTCAGATAACGGCACAACAGCCTTAATTACCTGAGCATCTTTTCTTGCAGAAAAACCTTCTATTTTACCTCTGCGAGAGTTCAAGTCACCCATTACATCTCCAAGATATTCCTCAGGGGTAACAACCTCAACATCCATAATAGGTTCAAGCAAAATTGGCTTGGCTTTTCTAGCGCCTTCCTTAAAGGCAAGTGAGCCGGCAACCTTAAAGGATATTTCATCAGAGTCAACATCATGGTAAGAACCATCAAATATTTTTGCTTTTATGTCAACTACAGGGAACCCGGCAACAACACCGTTACGCATTGCTTCCTGGATACCAGCCGACACAGCCGGGATGTATTCTTTCGGAACAACACCACCAACAATAGCATTTTCAAATTCATAACCCTTGCCAGGTTCATTAGGTGAAAGTTCAACCCATACATGGCCAAACTTACCTCTACCACCAGACTGCTTAACAAACTTACCTTCCGCACTAACTGTGTTAGTAATTGTTTCTCTGTAAGCAACCTGTGGTTTACCAACATTAGCCTCAACCTTAAACTCTCTCTTCATTCTGTCAACCAGAATTTCAAGATGAAGCTCGCCCATACCGCTTATAAGAGTCTGACCTGTTTCCTGGTCAACTTTAACTCTAAAGGTAGGATCTTCATCTGATAATTTAACAAGAGCGTCAGAGAGTTTATCCTGATCAGCTTTGGTTTTAGGTTCAATAGCTATTTCAATAACCGGTTCAGGGAATACTATCTTCTCCATAACCACTGCATCTTCTTCTGTACATAGAGTATCACCTGTTTTAGTGAATTTTAACCCTACAGCAGCAGCTATGTCACCGGCTTTAACTTCATCAATTTCTTCACGATGGTTTGCGTGCATCTGAAGCAGACGGCTTATTCTTTCTTTCTTTCCGCTTACGGAATTGTAGATATAAGAACCTGCTTTTAATGTTCCAGCATATACCCTGAAGAATGTAAGTTTACCCACATACGGATCATTCATAATCTTAAAAGCAAGTGCAGTAAACTTCTCGTTAACATCAATATTTCTTGTAACGGTATCGTTAATACCAATATGGTGTGCTTCAATTACTTTGCTGTCAACAGGAGATGGAAGGAAATCCACTACTGAGTCAAGCAACTGCTGAACACCTTTATTTTTGAAAGCAGAACCGCAAAGAACCGGAATAATCTTCAGTTCAATTGTAGCCTGTCTTAAAACTTTTTTAATTTCAGCTTCAGTTATTTCCTGGCCTTCAAGATATTTTTCAAGAAGTTTATCATCAACTTCTGATACAGCTTCCAGCATCTGTGTTCTGTATTTTGCTGTAATTTCTTTTAGGTCCTGAGGAACATCTATTTCATCATAAGTAGCGCCGTATGATTCTTCGTGATACATACGTGCTTTATTCGAAATAAGATCAATTACACCTGTATACATATCACCTTCGCCAATAGGAAGATTGATAGGTATAGCATTAGCGCCAAGTCTGTCTTTCATCATCTGAACAGCGCCATAAAAATCAGCACCAGTTCTATCCATTTTATTTATGAAAGCAATTCTTGGAACCTGATATTTATCAGCCTGTCTCCAAACAGTTTCAGACTGTGGTTCAACACCGCCAACAGCGCAGAACAGAGCAACAGCTCCATCCAATACCCTTAAAGATCTCTCAACCTCAACAGTAAAATCAACGTGCCCGGGTGTGTCAATAATATTTATCTGGTGATTTAACCAAAAACAAGTAGTAGCAGCACTTGTAATTGTAATACCGCGTTCTTTTTCCTGTTCCATCCAGTCCATTGTAGCAGCACCTTCGTGAACCTCACCGATCCTGTGCAACTTCCCGGTATAGAATAATATTCTTTCAGTTGTAGTCGTTTTACCGGCATCAATGTGAGCCATGATTCCGATATTTCTGACTTTCTCTATGTTAGGTCTTGCAGCCATTCTAGTCTAATTATTCCTGTCTTTATCTTAGTTTAATTACCATTTATAATGAGCAAACGCTTTGTTTGCTTCAGCCATTTTATGAGTATCTTCTTTTTTCTTAACAGCAGATCCTTCACCGTTTGAGGCAGCTATTAATTCAGAAGCCAGTTTAGAAGACATTGATTTGTCATTTCTGGCACGTGCATAAGTCTTTAACCAACGCATTGCAAGAGCAGTTCTTCTTTCAGGGCGAACTTCAGTAGGCACCTGGTATGTAGCACCACCAACTCTGCGGCTTCTAACCTCAATTACAGGCTGGGTATTGCTAATTGCTCTTCTAAACACGTCCAAACCGGCTTTTTTGGTTTTCTCTTCGATAAGGTCAAAAGCACGATATACAACATACCTGGCATTCGATTTTTTACCATCGTACATTATCGCGTTTATAAATTTAGAAACCAAAACATCTTTGAATTTTGGATCCGGTTTAATAAATCTTTTTTCTGCTCTTTTCTTTCTCATGTGTTATTTTGCTTTTGGTTTTTTAGCGCCGTATTTAGATCTGCTTTTTCTTCTGTCTTCAACACCATTTGTATCAAGTGTACCACGTATTATGTGATAACGTACACCTGGAAGGTCTTTCACTCTTCCTCCTCTTACCAATACAATCGAGTGTTCCTGAAGATTGTGCCCTTCTCCGGGTATATAAGCAGTTACTTCTATGCTATTTGACAATCTTACCCTTGCAACTTTTCTAAGTGCAGAATTAGGTTTTTTGGGAGTAGTTGTATAAACTCTTGTACAAACGCCTCTTTTCTGCGGGCATGCATCCAACGCCGGAGCTTTATTTTTAGCTAAAATTTGAACCCGGCCTTTTCTTACTAACTGATTTATTGTGGGCACTAAAACAACTCCAATTTTAACATTTTCTTAAAAAATTTCAGACTTCTAATATATACTATATCACAAAATTTGTCAAGAAATCTGAGACTGAATATTATTTTTTTGTTACATGATAAAAAAATCCGCCCCTTTCGGGGGACGGATTTTTCTTATTTTTCATATTTATTTCTTATGCCTGGACTTCTTCTTCCTTATTTTCGGAAACTTCAGGTTCTTCAACCTTTAACATAATGTTTCGATACTTCTTCAAACCTGAACCGGCAGGTATCAGATGTCCCATAACAACGTTTTCTTTTAATCCAAGTAAAGTATCAATTTTTGCCTCGGTTGCTGCATTTGCAAGAACTTTAGTTGTTTCCTGGAATGAAGCAGCAGATATCCAGCTTTCAGTTGAAAGAGCGGCCTGGGTAATACCAAGCAGTACATGTTCAAAGGTTGCTGGTTCAGCATCACGGGCAATAATTGCTTTTTTGCTCTTTTTCTTCAGATCAGCGTTAACTTCTCTGTATTTTGTTTTTGTTATAAGCTGGCCGTCTTTGTACCTTGAATCACCTTTATCTTCAACATACACCATGCTCATAATCTTGTTATTTTCTTCAATAAACTCATTTCTGTCAACAATATCTTCTTCAAGGAATCTTGTATCGCCAGGCGAAACAATTTTAATCTTTTGAAGCATTTGTTTTACAATTACTTCAATGTGTTTATCGTTAATTTTTACACCCTGAAGGCGGTAAACATCCTGAATTTCATTTACAAGATATTCCTGAACAGCACTTGTACCCTTAATTTTCAAAATATCATGCGGGTTAATAGGACCATCTGTAATCTTTTCACCTGCAGGTATTTCGTCATTTTCCTGCACAAGTATGTGTTTTCCAAGCGGAACATTGTATTTCTTTTCATCTGAATTATCAGGAGCAATTACAATAATTTCTCTTGAACCTTTTTTACGGGCACCAAACTTAACATTACCTTCAATTTCGCTCACAATAGCAGGTTCCTGCGGGCTCCTTGCTTCAAAAAGCTCAGTTACCCTTGGAAGACCGCCTGTTATATCACGGCTTTTTGTAGACTGCTTAGATATTTTTGCAAGGATTGTACCTCCTGCAATATCTTCACCTTCTTCAACTGAAAGGTATGACCTGGTAGGTAAACTGAATGTTTTTCTTGTACCATCAGCAGCTTCAACGGCAATACTTGGAGTAAGATTTTTATCTTTTGACTCCATAACCACCTTCTGAACGTGCCCGGTTTGTTCGTCAGTTACCTGCTGTAGAGTAATGTTATCTATAAGGTCAACAAACTTAACTTTTCCTGCAATATCAGAAAGAATCACTGCATTGTAAGGGTCATGGTTGTACAGCGGCATGCGCTTTCTGACAACCTGCCCATCATTAACAACAAGTTCAGCACCATAAGGAACTTCAAATTTCTTAATCTGACGGTTGTTATCATCATAGATACCAATAACTCCACGGCGTCCGGTTACAACCTTTACACTGCCCATAAAATCAGATTTTTCAACAAAAGCTACTCTTTCATACTTTACGATACCATCAGCAGTTGCTTCAACCTGTGACTGGCTAGCAATACGTGAAGATGTACCACCAAGGTGGAATGTTCTTAAAGTAAGCTGTGTACCAGGTTCACCAATTGACTGTGCTGCAACTATACCAACGGCCTCACCTATCTCAACCAGTTTACCGTTTGTAAGGTTTCTGCCGTAACATTTTGCACAAACACCACGCTTGGACTCGCAAGTAAGTACTGTTCTGATATAAACAGATTCAATACCTGCATCTTCAATTTTTTCTGCAATCTGTTCGGTAATAAGGTCACCGGCAGCAACAATAAGTTCATCAGTTTTGGGATCGTATATATCTCCCTGAACAACACGGCCTGTAATTCTTTCACCAAGAGGCTCTCTTTCCTGCTCAGAATCTTTAAGAGCAGTAACTTCAATACCAAGAATGGTTCCGCAGTCAATTTCAGAAATAATAACATCCTGAGAAACGTCAACCAGCCTTCTTGTTAAGTAACCGGCATCAGCCGTTTTAAGAGCTGTATCAGCCAGACCTTTACGGGCACCGTGTGTTGAAATGAAGTATTCAAGTACCGAAAGGCCTTCTTTGAAGTTAGCAACAATCGGGTTTTCAATAATTTCACCGGCCTGGCCAGAGAGAGATTTCTGAGGTTTCATCATAAGCCCTCTCATACCTGCAAGCTGCCTAACCTGTTCCTGAGAACCTCTAGCGCCCGAATCCACCATCATGTGAAGTGAATTAAAGCCCTGGTTATGAACCCTGATTTTATCCATCAAGGCACGTGCAACGTCGTTTGTTGTATGCGTCCAAACGTCAATAATCTTGTTATAACGTTCGGCATCAGTAATAACGCCCTGCTCGTGCTCGTTAAGAATTGCTTCTACTTTTTTATTTGCTTTTGTAATAAGATTAACTTTTTCTTCAGGTATAATCATATCGCTGTAGCTAACTGACATACCACCTGCTGTAGAATACCTGAAACCAAGTTCTTTAAGATCGTCAAGAAATTTAGCAGTAACCTTGTTGCCCATCTTCATAAACATTTTGCCTATAAAACCGCCAAATGTTTTCTTAATAAGCAGCTGGTTAAAGTAACCCATTTCTTTGGGAACAATTTTATTAAATATAACGCGGCCAACTGTTGTTTCTATCATCTGGCCGTCAATTCTGACTTTTATTTTTGCATGCAATGCTACAACTTTTGAATTGTAAGCAATTTTTACTTCATCAGAAGAACCGAAGGTCATCCCCTCGCCTTTTGCACCTTCCTTTAATTTGGTAAGGTAATAACAGCCAAGTACTATATCCTGTGTAGGAACAACTATAGGGCTGCCGTTCTGAGGCGAAAGAATGTTATGACTGCTTAACATAAGCATTGCAGCTTCAAGCTGAGCTTCAAATGAAAGAGGTAAGTGAACAGCCATCTGGTCACCATCAAAGTCAGCGTTAAAAGCTGTACAAACCATTGGGTGAAGCTGAATAGCACGTCCATCAATCAATACAGGCTGAAAAGCCTGTATACCCAGTCTGTGAAGCGTAGGGGCACGGTTTAGCATTATCGGATGCCCCTCAATTATCTTTGTCAATATATCCCATATAATAGGATCTTTTCTATCAACAACTTTTCTTGCACTTTTTACAGTTTTGTTATGCCCGCGTTCAATGAGTTTACGTATAATAAATGGCTTGAATAATTCAACAGCCATATCCTTAGGCAAACCGCACTGATGCAATTTTAATTCAGGGCCTACAACAATTACAGAACGGCCTGAATAGTCAACTCTCTTACCCAGCAGGTTCTGGCGGAAACGGCCCTGTTTACCTTTAAGCATATCACTTAAAGATTTTAACGGCCTGTTATTATCGCTTCTAACAGCGCTGCCTCTGCGTGAGTTATCAAATAAAGCATCAACAGATTCCTGGAGCATTCTTTTTTCATTTCTTAAGATTACTTCAGGAGCTTTTATATCAATAAGTCTTTTAAGACGGTTATTCCTTATAATTACTCTTCTGTAAAGGTCGTTTAGGTCAGAGGTAGCAAATCTTCCGCCTTCCAGTGGAACAAGAGGCCTTAATTCCGGAGGAATAACCGGTATATAACTAAGAACCATCCATTCAGGCTTATTAGGAACTTTATTTTCTTCCTCTTTGAAAGCTTCTAAAACTCTTAATCTCTTTAGGAGATCTGCTTTCTTCTGCTGGGATGTTTCAATTTTTAATTGATCTCTTAATTCTTTTGATAATTTCTCAACGTCAGTATTTTTTAAGATTTCCTTTACAGCTTCGCCGCCAATTTTTGCAACGAATTTTTTAGGATCATCATCATTTAATTTTTCATTTCCTGCAGGAAGTGAATTTAATACTTCAAAATACTGGTCTTCTGAAATTAAGTCTTTTTTACTTAAGCCGGTTGGTCCCGGGTTAATTACTACATAAGACTCATAGTAAATAATTTTTTCAAGTTCTTTTAAGCTAACACCAATTATATTACCAATTTTAGAAGGTTGAGCTCTGAAAAACCATATATGAACTACCGGCACAGCAAGAGCTATGTGCCCCATTCTTTCGCGTCTTACACTTTTTTGTGTAACTTCAACACCGCAGCGATCGCAGATAATACCTTTATATCTAATTCTTTTATATTTACCACAGAAACATTCCCAATCACGAGTAGGGCCAAAGATCTTTTCACAGAATAAACCATCTTTCTCAGGACGGAAAGAACGGTAATTAATTGTTTCAGGTTTAGTTACTTCTCCATAAGATCTGGACAATATATCATCGGGACTAGCTAAACTAATTGTTATGCTGGAAATATCACGCATTGCATTTTCTTGAACTCTGTATCCCATTTTATTTTCTCCTAATTTCTAAGTGTGTATCAATCCCGTTTCCTCAACAAGTGGAAACGGGAGCTGTCCTAACGAATTAATTAATTTTAAGATCCAACCCGAGTCCCTGGAGTTCTTTAATTAATACGTTGAACGATTCAGGAATATTTGGTTCCTGAAGATTTTCACCCTTAACAATTGATTCATAAACCTTTGCTCTACCGGCAACATCGTCACTCTTAACAGTAAGAATTTCCTGAAGAATGTGCGATGCACCATAACCTTCAAGAGCCCACACTTCCATTTCTCCAAACCTCTGGCCACCAAATTGAGCTTTACCACCAAGAGGCTGTTGTGTAATGAGAGAGTATGGCCCAATTGACCTTGCGTGAATCTTATCATCAACAAGATGGCCAAGTTTAAGCATGTATATATAACCGCAGGTAACTTTCTGATGGAATTTCTCACCAGAACGGCCATCCCACAATTCAGTTTTGCTTCCTCTTTCAAGGCCGGCTTTTTCAAGCCACTCATCCACGTCTTCCATCTTTGCTCCATCAAAAATTGGGGTAGCAAATTTGGTCCCAAGAAGTTTACCTGCCCATCCGAGAGCTGTTTCATACAACTGCCCGAGGTTCATACGTGAAGGCACGCCAAGAGGATTAAGTATAATATCTACAGGATTTCCATTTACCAGGAACGGCATATCCTCCAGAGGAACTATTTTTGAAACAACACCCTTGTTACCGTGACGTCCTGCCATTTTATCGCCTACTGAAAGTTTACGTTTTTTTGCAACATAAACTTTTGCAAGCTGAACTATTCCAGGAGGAAGTTCATCACCACTGGTAAGTTTAATCTTTTCTCTCTTGTACTCTTCCTCAAGTTCTGAAAGAACATCGAAGTAGTTTTTATATAATGTTTTAATATGACTGTTAACCTTTTTGGTTTCAAACCAGTCTAGTGTATAATCAAGTTTGGTTACATCTTCCATTCCGGAAAATGTAGTATCCTTTATGGTAGTACCGCTTCTTAAAACAATACTCCCGTCAAGATCACGAATACCTGTAGTAACAAGGCCATCAGTAAGCTTTAAGAGCTTTTCCACAAGCTTATCATAATGAGTAGTTAAAGCAAGTTTGTGGTTGTTATCCAGCGTATCAACCTGTTTCTTTTCACTCTTTTTTGATTCTCCATCGCGGCGTTTTCTGCTGAATAACCTTGTTCTTATTACTGTACCCTTTAACCCCGGAGGTGCTTTCAGAGATGCATCTTTCACATCGCCGGCTTTATCTCCAAATATTGCTCTTAGCAGTTTTTCTTCAGGAGTTGGGTCAGTTTCACCCTTAGGAGTAATCTTACCAATCAGGATATCGCCTTCTTTAACTTCGGCGCCTTCTCTTATAATACCATTTTCATCAAGATTTTTAACTGCTTCTTCGCTTACGTTAGGAATTTCACGGGTAAGTTCTTCTTCACCACGTTTTGTTTCTCTAACCTGAAGTTCAAATTCTTCAATGTGAATAGAAGTATAAACGTCATTGCTTACTACTTTTTCACTGATAATAATAGCATCTTCAAAATTATACCCGCGCCAGGGCATGAATGCAACAAGTACGTTGCGGCCAAGTGCAAGTTCACCATTTTCTGTAGCTGTACCATCAGCAAGCACATCGCCTTTTACAACCCTGATTCCTTCTTTTACAACAGGACGCTGGTTAACACAGGTCTCCTGGTTAGTGCCACTGAACTTAGTAAGCTTATAAGTAACACGCCTTACGTCATTAAAGCTTGTTAAAGCTTCAACACTGTTAGGGTTAATATCATACTTTACTATAATTTTTTCAGCATCAACATATTCAACAAAGCCATCTTCTTCAGCTACAATCACCGCACGTGAGTCAGTAGCAAGTTTTTTCTCAAGCCCTGTACCTACGATAGGAGCCTCAGGCCTTAATAACGGAACTGCCTGGCGCTGCATGTTTGAACCCATCAGCGCTCTGTTAGCATCATCATGCTCAAGAAATGGAATTAAAGCTGCTGCCGCACTTACAATCTGTGCCGGAGCAACATCCATATACTGTATATAATCAGGAATTACAATCGGGAACTCACCCTTATTCCTTGATTTTACTCTTTCATTAACAAATTTTTGATTGTCATCAAGAGGTGCATTTGCCTGTGCAATTGTAAACTGATCTTCCTGTTCTGCAGTAAGGTATACAACTTCACCGGTCACTCTTCCCTTTTCAACTTTCCTGTAAGGTGTTTCAAGGAATCCATATTTGTTAACGCGTGCAAAAATAGTTAATGATGATATAAGACCGATGTTAGGGCCTTCAGGGGTTTCAATTGGGCATAAACGGCCATAATGAGTATAGTGAACGTCACGAACTTCAAATCCTGCACGTTCTCTTGTTAAACCGCCAGGTCCTAATGCAGACATTCTTCTCTTGTGTGTCATTTCAGCAAGAGGATTTGTCTGGTCCATAAACTGTGATAACTGGTTGGTTCCAAAGAAAGCGTTAATAACACTGCTTATAGTTCTTGCATTTACAAGATCCTGAGGTGTAAAGCTTTCTGAATCACGCATGTTCATTCTTTCTTTTATGGTTCTTGCCATGCGCGCCATACCAACATTAAACTGCTGGCCAAGCTGTTCGCCAACAGTTCTTACTCTTCTGTTACCAAGATGGTCAATATCATCAACACTTTCATTACCATTCTTAAGCTTAATTATGTATTTCATAATAGCTAAAATATCTTCAGGAGTAAGAACGGTAATATCCTCGGCTATATTAACTTTAAGTTTGTCGTTCATTCTGTGACGGCCAACTTCGCCAAGGTCATATCTCTTATCATTGAAGAATAGCTTTTCAATAAGAGCACCTGCAGTTTCAATATCCGGGGCTTCACCGGAACGCAGCTGCCTGTAAATTGCAAATAAAGCTTCTTCTTTTGTATGAGCAGTATCTTTTCTTAAAGTGTTTACTATAAGATCCTGTTCAGGTGAAGAATTTGAGCTGATAAACTTTAATACATCAACTTCAGATTCTTTAAGTCTTTCAATATCTTCTTCGCTTAAAACGCTGTCTTTTGTAAGGAAAATTTCACCGGTTGACATATCAAATACATCGCTTGCTATTGTTCTGCCAATGTATTCTTCAATTTTTACTTTATTAACTTTAACTTCTTCAACAAGATTAAAAAGGTTTAATATCTCTTCATCTGAAGCATAATCAATAGCACGAAGAAGTGTTGTAGCCGGGAATTTTTTTCTTCTGTCAATATAAACATACATTATATGGTTTATATCTGTAGCAAATTCTACCCATGAACCTCTTAGAGGAATAATTCTTGCAGAGTAGATAGGGGTACCATTAGGATGAACTGTTTGTGAAAAAGCAACGCCAGGAGATCTGTGAAGCTGAGACACAACAACTCTTTCAGCTCCGTTTATGATAAAGGTACCTTTTTCGGTCATAAAAGGAAGATTTCCAAGATACACTTCCTGCTCAACACTGTTAACAAATTCCTCAGTCTCCGGGTCTTTAGTTGAAAGGCGAAGCTTGCCTTTTAACGGGGCAGCAAAAGTAAGTCCTCTTTCAAGACATTCCTGCACTGAGTAGCGGGGTTTTTCTACATAATATTCTATAAAATCCAGGCGGTAGTTTTCTTTATTATCGAAAATAGGGAAGTTGGTACTGAATACCTGCTGCAATCCCTTGTTTTCCCTTTTTGCCGGAGGTGTTTTAAGCTGAACAAACTCTTCAAAAGAGTCTGTTTGTATGCTTAGCAAATCCGGGGCGTCGATAACTGTATTTATTCTGCCGAAGGAAATTCTTTTGTTGTTATCCAATTTAAATCCTCCAATTATTTTTTCCAATTTCTCAAAATTCATAGTGTCAGGGCACAATTTAACGATAGCAAAAAAATATAAAAGCGATAAGACGGAGTTCTCCGACTTATCACTTTTAGAGAAAATGCGATTATAATAAAATAAAGCTTAATATTTATATTACTTAATTTCTACAGTAGCGCCAGCTTCTTCAAATTCTTTTTTCAGTTTTTCAGCTTCTTCTTTAGAAACAGCTTCTTTAACTGTTTTAGGAGCACCGTCAACTAAGTCTTTAGCTTCTTTTAAGCCTAAGCCTGTATGAGCTCTTACAACTTTAATAACGTTGATTTTTTTGTCGCCTGCGCTTGCAAGAACAACATCAAATTCTGTTTTTTCTTCAACAGGTGCAGCAGCAGCAGCAGCAGGTGCGCCGCCAGCTACCATCATAGGTGCAGCAGCAGTTACGCCAAATTCTTCTTCTAAAGCTTTTTTTAATTCAGATGCTTCTAAAAGTGATAACTCTTTAATTTTTTCAACTATTTCTGATACTTTTGACATTTTTTTAATTCTCCTAGTGAATTTTTTTTCTTTTAAATCTTAAGCAGCCTTTTTCTTTGAAATCTCATCAACAACGCTAACAAGATCTCTGAATACAGCATTGATAGCTCCTACGATACCTGATGCAGGAGACTGTAAGCTTCCTAAAATACCGGCAATTATTTCGCCCTTTGACGGCAGTGTAGCTAATTCATTAAGCTTACTTCCATCATAATACTGGGTTTCAATATAGCAGGCTTTAAGAGCAAGCTTTTGGTTACTATCAAAATATTTTTTGATAATTTTTGCAGGAGCAACCGGGTTTTCAGAAGCAAAGGCATAGCCTGTCATTCCCACAAGATGATCAGCAAGTTGACTGTACTTACCGCTCTCATCTAATGCACGTTTAAACAAAGTATTTTTAATTACTTTGTATTTTACACCTTCTTTGCGGAATTCGTTCCTGATATTACTTATATCAGCAACTGTAATTCCACTGTAATCGGTAAGGTAAACTGCAGTAGAATTGTCAATCATTTCCTTAACACTGGAAACGATTTCGTCTTTTTCGTTCTTGTTCATTTTTCTCCCATACCGGATTTAAATTAATCGAGTCGACCTGCCGTTAAGCAGGTTGGATAGAAGCATTTTGTTTTTTTAGAGTGCGTAATTTCTTTATTTTAATGCAATTGAAGCTTCAGATATAAAACTAATATATACAGCAATTGCCGGTACAACCGGCAATCAAATTTTTACTAAGCTTGAGCTGTTACTTCTTTTAGTATCTTTAAGCCAGGGCCCATCGTACTGGACAAATACAAGCTTTTCACATACTGCCCTTTGGCAGAAGCAGGTTTCAGCTTAATAATTGTATTAAGAAAGGCTTTTGCATTTTCTTCAAGCTTTTCAGCTTCAAAATCTAATTTACCTAAAGAAGTATGAATAATACCTGTTTTTTCAACACGGAATTCAATTTTTCCTGCTTTTACTTCTTTAACAGCCTGGGCAACATCCATTGTAACAGTACCGCTCTTTGGATTTGGCATTAAACCTTTAGGTCCTAAAACTCTACCTAATTTACCAAGTTCGCCCATTGAATCAGGTGTAGCTACAATAACATCTACATCAGCCCAGCCGCCTTTGATTTTCTCAAGATATTCTTCAAATCCGGCAAAATCTGCACCTGCGTCAAGCGCTTCCTGTGCTTTAGCACCTTTAGCAATAACCAGAACTTTAACCTCTTTACCGCTTCCGTTTGGCAGTGATACAGTGCCTCTAATCATCTGATCTGCGTGCCTTGGGTCAACACCAAGCCTGATGGCTACATCCAGGGACTCAACAAATTTAACTTTGGAAGCGCCTTTAAGAGTTTTAATTGCCTCTATAAGTGAATATTCTTTTGCAGTATCCACCTGTTCTGCAATTGCTTTATTTCTTTTAGTTGTTTGCATTCCACACCAATATAATTTCTTTAATTAAATATTATTCTTCTACAGTTATGCCCATACTTCTTGCAGTACCGGCAACCATACTAACAGCATGTTCAATATCAAAAGCGTTCAGATCAGGCATTTTTAATTGTGCTATTTCTGTTACCTGCGCTTTTGAAACCTTAGCTACCTTATTCCTGTTTGGCTCTGCAGAACCACTCTCAACTTTTGCTGCTTTTTTAAGAAGAACTGCAGCAGGTGGTGTTTTTGTTATAAATGTAAAAGACTTATCAGAGAATACTGTAATAACAACGGGAATAATAAGGCCTTCCTGTCCATTTGTTCTGGCATTAAACTGCTTACAGAACTCCATAATATTAACACCTTTTTGGCCTAATGCAGGTCCAACTGGTGGTGAAGGATTAGCTTTTCCGGCAGGTATTTGTAATTTAATATAACCGGTTATCTTTTTTGCCATAATGTTACCTTACGAATAAATACTTTTTATTTTTCTAATTCTGCCTGTACAAAATCAATTTCAACAGGTGTTTTTCTTCCAAAAATGGAAACCATTACTTTGATTTTCATTTTCTCTTCATTTACTTCCTGAACCGTACCGCTAAAATTGTTGAATGGACCATCAATAATTTTAACAATATCACCGGCCCTGAACATAGTCTCCATTCTTTCACTGCTTTCATCCTGGGTTATACGCCCTACTATGCGTTTTACCTCTTCAGGCTGCAGCGGATTGGGATTATTTCTGGTGCCTAAAAACCCCATTACTGATGGGGTATTCAGAATAAACTCTTTTACCTGGTTATCCAGATCAGCCTGCACAAGGATGTATCCGGGAAAAAAATTCTTGGTTTTACTTTTTTTCTTTCCGTCTTTTACTTCAAAAACCTTTTCCATCGGAACGAGAATATCCTGAATCTTGGCTTTTAACTTTTCGTTATCGCCAATTTCAGTTTCAAGCATGTTTTTTACTTTATTCTCATGCCCGGAAAAAGTTCTTACTACGTACCATTTTAAATCCATATCAACAGTACCTAGAATATTTGTTTAAATAACTCGGTTATACCCATGTCAATAACATAAGTAAAAGCCGCAAGAACCAAACATACTACTATTACTACCATAGTAGATTCTTTCAGTTCATCTTTAGTTGGCCAGGTAACTTTTTTCATTTCCTTGGCAACGTCATTAAAAAAACCAATTATTTTTTCTTTCATAATAACTTTTCTTTATGGAAAGGCTGCACGGCAGGAGGGACTCGAACCCCCAACCTGCGGTTTTGGAGACCGCTGCTCTGCCAATTGAGCCACTGCCGTATTAAAATTATTTTGTTTCTTTATGAACAGTGTGTTTCTTATCCCACCGGCAATATTTCTTATATTCCACACGGCCGGGATGTAATCTCTTGTTTTTTGTAGTACTGTAATTTCTTCTTTTGCATTCAGTACATTCTAAAGTTATTATTTCTCTCATAATGTATTCTTAATATTAAACTTTAAATTTCTTTCTCTTCAGCCAATACGGCTATCTATTTTTTCAAGGTCTGAAGTTGAACGATATAATATCTTTCAACCTTAACACTCTTAATAATATAGACCTTGAACAGTTCCATTGAGCGGGAGACGGGACTCGAACCCGCGACCAACAGCTTGGAAGGCTGTGACTCTAGCCAACTGAGTTACTCCCGCAATAACCTTGTCTCTTTTCCAGAAACAATTGTCAATTTTTCAATCTTTATGAACCCGCGGCCAATCCCGCTGATTTTACTTTAAGAACATTCCGCTTTAAACTACAGAAGGGAAAGCTCTGATGAATCAGATTATTCCCTGACTGCTCCCAGTTTCAGCGTAATTTGGAAGCTTTTATAGAGCTGATGACCGGGATTGAACCGGTGACCTCTTCCTTACCAAGGAAGTGCTCTACCAACTGAGCTACATCAGCCTGAAAACCAACCTGCGGCCAATCCTGCCGCACGGGAAAGCTAAACTATTTACAGCTAACCGTAGTTCTTAAATTTCAGCACAAAAAGAACAAAAAAATAAGGGAATCAAAACAATTAATGTTCCCTCAGTAATTTTAATCTGGTGGGCGGCGAGGGATTCGAACCCCCAAAGGCGTCAGCCAACGGATTTACAGTCCGCCCCGGCTCTCCAACTCCGGCGTCCGCCCAGATTTAGAAACGAGCAACAAATATATTCGTATTTATCTAAAAATGCAACTGCCATAATTAGAAATTCGTATTTATTGCTAACGTCAAACAGAATTTTTAAGAAATTGAGCCTTTAAGTTAAGGCTTTTTTTATTAACATCATAAGATTTACAAGAAAAAAACAGCAGTTTTTAATAAAATTTGTTACTTTTCTCCTGTTTTACCAGGCATTAAAATAAAAACAGCCGCCCCGGGTATTCCCGTGGCAGACTGAAAGTAGTTAGGACACAAATTAACTTATAGATGAGGCTGTAATATCAAAGTAATTGGGAAGAACTTTTAATTTAACTTAAAGCTTTCTGTGTCTGACCACTCTGAATATAAGTTCATTGAGCTGTTATATGCCCGTACTCTCCAGAAATATACAGTTCCGACAGCCAAACCATCTGTTTTTTTGCTCATTTCTGAGCTTATAAGATGTTTAACATTCCCGGTATTAAAGTCTGAATCCCCCTCTTTCAGATCAATTTCGTAGAAGGATATGCCGCGGGCAGGTTCATAAACATACCAGTAAAGAGGTGTATTTACATCTTTTACTTTTTCATCAAGTACAGGGTAAAAAGGCATTGGGACTCCTGTTCCGCTAACGCCTGAAGATGTTGTGAAAAAACTCCATACATCTGACCACTCCCCGGCACTCTTTACACGCCAGTAATATGTTGAGTTTACATCAAGTCCGGCAGGTAAATCAAGACAAAAATCACTTGTTTTATATGATTTTGTATCAGCAGCAGTAAATGAACTGCTTTTTGAAATTTCAATGGTGTATAATTCAGCACCGGGGATGGCATCCCACTCAAGGCGCGGCATTGAAGGATAACCAGCGGCCCCGTTTACCGGGCAAGCAAGTATCGGCTTTTCTGCCTGATTTTGAGCGGTTACGTTAAAACTATCATTTTCTTTTGAATCCATGCCGGCTGCAGGAGTAAGTGAATATATTCCCCCAAGAAGAAGCAATAAGAGAGAATACTTTTTCGAGAAATGCATTTAACCCTCACAATTAGTAGTTAAGAAAATAGTTTACCCGGCAATGGCAAATTTAGCGTAACATTTTCCGGTACTTTAGCATAATTCTACCACAAAGTTTGATACTTCGATGAAAGGTTATTTTAATTAGATGAGGGGATTTGACGTATACTTTTTCGCCAGGTTAAAACCAGGGGCTAATCTTTACCAGCTGAAAGGCAATTATGATGATGAAATCCCTGAACAATGGCACTAATTTTATATGCAAACTGTACTTTATTTCTTCCCAGCAGGGGAAGATATAATTGTAGAAAACGTACAAAAGCAAACCAAACAGACATCTCCCGGCTGCAAAGTAAACAGGTCAGTAAATAGAATTCTATTAAAGGATAACACCGGGTTTCAACCCGTTGCAGGTGCATTCCCCATTAATCCGGTTTCGTGTAGGGGACGCACATTGTGCGTCCCCTACAAATTACGATATTTAAATTAATTATGGCGGATTTGCATTATTCATTTTCACCGGGTTGAAACCCGGTGCTATCTTTGCTCTCCCGACAAACACAATAATAAAGCCAATCATTTCAGCATCGCATAAATGTAATTTGCTTTTGCCTTCTTCCCTGTAGGGGAAGATATTATGGTAGAAAACAAACGTCCCCATCAAACCACACACACCGGCTATGAAGCAGGCGGGTCTGTGGATGGAATTATATTAAAGGATAATATGGGGTTTTAACGAGATATAGGTGCATTACCCATTAAGCGATTTCGTGCAGGGGACGCACACTGTGCGTCCCCTGCAAATCCCCGCACGGGCTGTTAACGCCTGTCCCTTCGGGAGCCCCAAGCCGTGACAGAAGTTAAGTTATATAACATTAAGTTACTCGTTTAAGTGTTTCGATACCACTCCAGTGTTCGGAGTTCTTCTTATTTTCATGGTACCTTTTCATTTTACACTGTTCACACTGCCCTTCTCTTCTTAGCCTTCGTCATGGTTTGGGACCACGACAGCCAAGAATTTTTTTACATAAAATAGTAACAATTTCATCTATTGTCTTTTTTCTAGCGTCTAGATAACCGATGGTAATTAAGAGGCCCGTTATTTCAGTATCATCTAATCTTAATGGAATAGTATATTCTTCATGCATATTAACTAAATCCCTAGATTGTATAACCTGCCTTTCATAATTCGGCCAAACTCTTTGCATATAATCTTTCGATATTACCATTAAAGCATACTTTCCTTTATAAAAATAGATATCTTGGAAGTAGTCTAAAAGATTCTTCCCTATCAACTCTGCTTCCGAAAATGGTGCGTAATAAATATTAACTTTGTTTATCTTAAGCTTTTCAGCAATCTTATCAACAAATGGGCGGTCCGCTCCAGCAAAAGAAATAACTAGATCATATTCATATTCAATAGAATTTTCAGCAGCATTAAAATTCTTACCAAAGTCCATTTCTTTAATCTCTTTATAAGCTTTATGAAAAATTCTCATTCCTTTTATTATATCAGGAGTTCCGTTTATTGTTTCAAGGTTATTTACAAAGCGAAAATCAGCTCCTTCTATTGAACATTTATCAAAATTGCATCCCTTTAAATTCGAGTAAGCAAAATCTGTAGCATTATCAATAACTGCATTGCAAAATTTTGAATTTGCAAGGTCTGTATGCCGAAAACTTGTCTTGGATATTTTAGATCCAGTAAAGTCAGAAACATCAAGTCTTGACTTATAAAACTTAGCTTCACGTAAAATACAATTAGAAAAATTACTTTCTTTAAACATTCCCTTCGATAAATCAGCATAGGAAAGATCCGAATTTGAAAAATTAACTTTATTAATAGTTTCCTTTATAAGTGATATTTTTCTGAAGTCATATTTGTCAATATCATCTACCTTTGGATGGTCTTTATCAGGTATTAATTTTGTTTTCAATGAATAGAGATGATTCCTAAATTTAGTAACGTTCCACCGTTTTTTAAAATCATCTTTTTTACTAGAATAGTTTTGTATGGTAGTTTTTTTCATCTTACCCCTTAATTAAATGGTTTGCTAGTTTATATTTATTATTTAATTTTCTAGAACAAAATCAGCTAAGTGAATAAGGAATATTCACAATTTATTTATCATTAACATGAATAAACTTATCCGTGAATTAAATGAACTACAAAAAATAATAGTATTTCTTGGCTGTCATCGGCCTCAAGCCGTGACAGAAGCTAAGTCGCAAAACTTCAGGTGCTTTGTTTAAGTATTCGATACCACTCCAGTGCATGGGGTTCTTTTATTTTCATGGTACCTTTTCATTTACACTACTCACATTACGCTTCCCTTCTTAGCTTTCGTCATGGTTTGGGACCATGACGACCATGGAATGTTTAACGTTGTTTCGTAGGTGGAGGGGTCGGTTTTGGTATTGTACCTTCTCTGCGTCCAATACTTGGCGGAGGAGTAGGTTTTGGATTAGGAGTTGTAGTAGCGGGTTTTGGGACTTCTTTTCCCATAAGATTCTCCATTTTATTGAAATTGATTATTTCTACTTTTTGAAAATTTTCCTTTTTAATGTTGCTAATATAGTAAGGAACTGCTGCTATAATTAACAAAATAATTGTACTAATAATAAAAGTATTGCTTAAATGAATAAATCCAGATTTCCTTCCATTATTTTCAAAATTAATATGAGCATCAAACGCATATTCTTCTATAATATATTCTTCCCATTCCTTTTGGGCTTTATTTTCTACATTCCCACTTATTTCATAATGTAATTTTAAATCATGATGATATTTATTCAATTGTGAAGAAGTAGGCATATACATATAAACATAGTTATATAATGCTTTTATAATAAAATATAGAGATAAAAGATAAAACATTATTGATAATAGCAATGGTAGTAGAAACAATAAAGAAAAGCATGATAATTCAATATTACAAGCTTTATTTAGAAATAATGATATTATACTTCCTAAAATAATTAGAATAGTAATCGAAGTTGCTGCAGATTTATCTAGCTTTTCTTTGACTTCAAATTCAAATTTATAATTATCTTTATAAAAATTAAATTCGTCCATTATTCTCCCCGATATTTTTAGATATATATTTTTCTATCTGTCAATTTCCCAATACCCTATTACTCACCACCCATAATAACATAGATATCATTTGAAGGAAGCTGGCAGAAAGTCTTGATGTGGTCCCCCATATTTTTCTGTCAGTAAGTAAAGGCAAACTTTGGAGTTTTGGGATAAAAAAGCAACAGGTTTTTTAGTGCAGGGAATTATCCCCCGCCCCGGTTCTGCCTGCGGCAAAACCACCCCGCCCCCAAAATACAGGGGCGGGGATAAAAATAAAAACTAATTAATCTATGATATCATGCTGTTTGCAGCGTCTTCATCATCATTAACATGTGCATTGGGATTTGGTTTATATGCAGTGTTTGAATCAGATGAGACAAGTCCGATTTTGCCGTTATCCATATTTTTATACATCAGGTCATTTTCTATTATGTAATAGAACTGGCTCCTGAAGTCTTCAAGGGAAATACCGCATGTGGCAGCATATTTTGCAAGTTCGTGCGGATCTTCAAAATCAGCCTGGTTAAGCCTTAGCATATACCTGCGTGCAATAAAGAATGATTCGGAAGAAGGGTCAACCATTCTTACTTTTGTCTTTTTGGTTACAGGGTCAAGAATGTCTTCAAAATAAAGCGGAACAAAATGCCCGTTCTGTATTGACACCATTGCGCCTGTGCCGCCGCCAAGAATAAACTGGGCAGCAGAGTAGCCAAGGTCGCGTGTATATTCCATATCAAAAGGAATTGGGTCAGCGCATCTAAGTTCGTAGCCAATGTTTTTGGCAACAATAGTGGTTTTAATGTTAAAGTCTTTAAGCCTTTCCTGAACCTTGTATTTAAGCAGTTCGCCGAAGTTAATTTCAGCAATTCTTATGTTATCATGAGCATCACGCTCAATGTTAACAAGTGATTCAAGGTCTTTGGGGTCAAGCTGTTCAACAAGGCCTTCTGCAATAATGGCAACGCCGTCAGTCCTGCCATAGCTTAATCTTTTTATTATTGCGCCGACAAGAATATCAACTATATGGCCAAGCCTGATTGTTTTTGTAGGAAATTCTTCGGGAATAAGGCTAAGTGTAGCGCCTGTTGCTTTGCCTATACCAAGAGCAAGGTGCCCTGCTTTTCTTCCCATAGATACTACAAAGTACCAGCGTGATGTGGTTTGTGCATCAACCATAAGATTTTTAACAAGTTCAACGCCTATGTGGCGTGCAGTTTGGAAGCCGAAAGTAGAGATGCCGTGCGGAAGGTCAAGGTCATTATCAATTGTTTTTGGCACGTGAACAACTTTAATACGCCCTGCAGCCATCTCGTTAACTTTAAGAGCGCTGAAAGCAGTATCATCACCGCCAATTGTAATCAATTTATCAACATTTAAACGGAGCAGTGAAGTAACAGTGTTTTCAAGATGCTTTTTATCTTTTGTGGGGTTATTTCTTGCAATACCAATGTATGAACCGCCTCTGAAGTGGATACGGCTGACGTTACTTATATTCAAATCTTTGGTATGTGATATATCACCCTGCATAATCCATTTGAAGCCGTCCTTAATACCGATAACTTCAACGCCTTCAATTATTGCACGGATTGTAGCTGCTCCGATAACACTGTTTATTCCGGGTGCGGGGCCGCCGCCAACCAGTATCGCGAGTTTTTTTGGCGCAATAGACATTTCTCAACTCCTTTGAAAAATAGAAACATGTATAGAAATAATTTAATTAAAGCGCTATTTCAGAACCTCTATGAACTATTTCAGAACTTTTCAGAACTATTTATTCAGAAGCTAATAAAGAACCTACTATTACAGAACTTTTAACTTTGCGAACTTTAGCATAAGCTGTTTTATGTTGTTTCCTTCAAAAACAACTGTAGCTTTTTGCATATCTCCGGCTCCAACCACTGCGGTTACTTTTCCCAAACCGAATTTTTCATGCATTACACGGCTGCCGGGGCGTAAATTTTTATTTTCCTGGTCGAACGATTCGTATTCCACATTTTCGAAATACTCATAATACATTTCTTTCTTTGACTTGCGCGTGGAAGACTTTCTTCCTATTCCACCGTTCACTTCGGTTACAAGACTGGCGTCAAGCTCGTCAATAAAACGTGACCTGCTCTGGTATGCCACTTCGCCAAAACGGTAACGTGAACGCGCATGAGTAAGAAATACTTTTTGTTTTGCACGTGTTACGGCAACATAAAACAATCTGCGTTCTTCTTCAAGAGACGCATCAGAACTAAATTTGTTTGACAGCGGAAAAATATCTTCTTCACACCCTGAAACAAATATTATAGGGAATTCAAGCCCCTTTGCACTATGTACGGTAAGCAGGGTTACTGAATTCTTTTCCCCTTCATACAAATCAACATCTGAAACCAGCGATACGTCTTCCAGATATTGTTCAAGTTTTGCATCTTTATTTTGTGCAGAAAAATCACTTAAAGCCGAAAGAAGTTCATTTATATTTTCCCAGCGCGCCAGGGACTCAGGAGTGTTTTCTTCTTTGAACATCCTTAATATTCCCAGTTCATCAACCAATGCACGGGAAAGTTCGCCTGCAGAAAGCTTGTCTTTAAGTTCAATATATTTATCAAGAAGCAGCTTAAAGGCTTTAACATTCTTTTGAATGCGCTCTTTAATATCAATTACTTCAAAAACCCTTACCATTGTTTCGAACAGGGTTATATTATGCTTTCTTGCAAAGGCAATCATTCTTGTTATAGTGGTATTACCAATACCCCTCTGCGGAAAGTTCATTATCCTAAGCAGGCTTTCTTCGTCATTCTGGTTAGATATAACACGAAGGTAAGCTATAACATCTTTAACTTCTTTGCGTTTATAAAACTCAATACCGCCTATAATTTTATATGGAATCTTTTCACGCCTGAAAATATCTTCCAGCGCACGAGACTGAGCATTTGTACGGTATAATACTGCAAAATCCTTAAGGGCAAGTTTTTTCTTTGTTATTTCATTTTTAATGTTCTTTGCAATCTGTGCAGCTTCATCTTTTTCATCAGAACATTTGATGAGTGTTAATAATTCACCATCATTATTCTCTGTCCACAGAGTTTTAACAATCTGCCCTTTATTATTCTTTATAACAGAATCAGCAGCAGCAAGGATATTCTTGGTTGACCTGTAATTCTGTTCAAGCTTAAACAGCTTGTGTTTTGGAAAATCTTTTTCAAAATCCAGCATATTTTCAATACTTGCGCCGCGCCAGCTATAGATGCTCTGGGCGTCATCACCAACAACTGCAATTTTGCCATTATTTGAAACAAGCAGTTTAAGCAGTTCATACTGTGCTTTGTTGGTATCCTGGAACTCATCTACAAGTACGTATGCAAATTTCTTTTTGTATTTCTGATGAACTTTTGGATTCTGGTTAAAAAGCTCAATAGGTTTTAACAGAAGATCCTCAAAATCCATAGCATTATTTTCAATAAGCCGGTTGCGGTATTCGTCGTAAATGTCAGCAATTTTCTCATCAACAAATGATTTTATATGAAAATTCCTGAATTCAGTCGGCATTATCATATGATTCTTAAGATAGCTAATCCTGTGCCTTACCCCGTTAGGAGTGATTCCCTCAAGAGTAATATTCAGGTTGGATATGATATTTGAAACCAGCGACATTGAATCTTCAGCATCATAAATTGAGAAATTGTTTTTATAGCTCAAATATTTAGCTTCGGTACGTAATATTCTTGCAAAAATAGAATGAAACGTACCCATCCATAAACCATCGGCTTTACTTCCAATTAAGTCCTTAATTCTCTCCTTCATCTCGTTAGCAGCTTTATTAGTAAAGGTAAGCGCCAGGATAGAATCAGGTTCGTAACCATTCTGAATTAAATAAGCAATTTTGAAGGTAAGAACTTTAGTTTTACCTGATCCGGCGCCTGCAACAATCATTTCAGGGCCGCCATCGTATTCAACTGCTTTCTTCTGTTCGGGATTTAAGGTTTTTAGATTGATCATAATCCTAAGATTTTTTTGAAGTGCAAATATACCGATTTTGGGAGCGAATAAAAAGGAAAGAAATTTATCATAGCGCCACTTTTTTTAAAAAAAAGGCAAAATTTCCCACAGAAATCAGCCATATTTAACACAAATACATGTATAATTTGTTGTAAAATAAGGAAATATATACGCACCAATAAGTAAATAGTTTTCTATTGGCAAGAATAAGATTTTAACTTTTTCCCTTTCTTATACAGCCTGAAATTCATTTTTGTGCCACATAAGTGTAAATTGTTATGGATTTGACGTTAGATTAACCATCTGCCTGATTTTGGTATTTGGTTCGTTTTTTTATACATTAACTGCAATAAAATTCCCCTAAATCATAATTTTTTAACAGAAGGAGGAAAAAATATGCTAAAGGAAAAAATTGAAAAAGCACTAAATAAACAGATTAATGATGAACTATTTTCTTCATACCTGTATCTTGCTATGGCTGCTTATTATGAAACAGAAAACCTGAATGGTTTTGCTCACTGGATGAAGCTGCAGTCTCAGGAAGAATACAGCCATGCAATGAAAATTTATGAATATGTATTCCAGAGAAACGGAAAAGTAGTACTTGCTAAAATTGATGCTCCAGCCGAATCATGGAAAAGTATTGTTGGTGTTTTTGAAGAAGTTTATAATCACGAATTGAAAGTTAGCGCATCTATTAACGCAATTGTAGAACTTGCTATTGCCGAAAAAGACTATGCAACTAATAATTTTATGCAGTGGTTTGTAGGCGAACAGGTTGAAGAAGAAGCAACCGCTCTTTATATTCTTGAAAAAGCAAAACTTATCGGTGACAATAAAAACGGTATTTTTATGCTTGATAAAGAACTTGGACAGAGAGCTTAATTAGCTTTATTTATAACCGGGCTGTACAAGCCCGGTTATACAATTTCAATTAGCCGGATATTCAATATCAAGAAATACTTCCGCACTGGTATATCCATCAGGAGCAATATGTATTCTAAACTCACCGTTAAATGCATCAAGAACTGATTTAACAATCATAAAACCGGCACCTATTCCTGTCTTACTGTAATTACTCTCCTCATATTGCATAAAGGAGGTTATTGAATTGATTTTTTGCCTGCTCATTTCTTCTCCCCTGTTATAAATAACCAGGAAGTATCTGCCTTCAAACTCATTACCCCTTATAACTACAGGAAAATCGCTGCGTGAATATTTCAGGGCATTTTCAACAAGCTCCTTTAACATAAAAGCAAAATAATAGTCATCTATTTTCAGGTTGTTTTCGAAAATATCAATATCTACTTTTTTACCCGGGTATTCAACGCACAAATCAGAAATAATTTCCTGAAGTTTATTATTAGTTACTTTTAAACTCTGTTCATTATTTACAACTTCGTTTGCAGCAAGCTTTGATTTTATACTGGAATAGGAAATGTATTTTTCTACCATTTTGTGAAGCTTTTTACCTGATTCCCTGATATGCCCCAGTTTGTTTTTTATTTCAGGCTTTGTAAGTGTATCAATATTTTCCAGCATAATATCAGCATATCCAAGTATTGAAACCAGCGGAGTGCGCATTTCATGCTGAACGCCCAGTAAAAGCTGCTTTTTAAGATTATTTATTTCATTCAACACTGAAGCCTTTTTTTCAATCCGCTTTTTTATAGATTCGATAAGTTCAAGACTTTTAAATGGTTTTATAAAATAATCATCAGCGCCTTTATTCATACTTGTACGGTGATCAAGGTAGTCAGGCCTGCCTGTAAGAAAAATAAACGGAGTGTTAGCTAATCTTGAAGTTTTACGTACATATTCAAGTAATTCAATTCCGTTTCCTTGTGGGAAAAATGCTTCGGAAAGAATAAGGTCAGGAGTTATGCTGTCCAGTTTTTCAATTGCCTCAAAACTGTTCGAAGCTTCCAAAGTATTATAATTTTCAGATTGAAGTATCTCAACGATATTATTTCGTAATAAGTCATCCTCTTCAATGATAAAAATGTTTTGCATTTTATTCCTTAAAATTTATGCTCCAAATATCAGGGAAGAGCATATTATTACGAATCTATTTGTTGCCAACAGCAAAGTAGTGGAGTAAAATGCATATTATCAGGAGTAAAAACAGCCGGTTAACCGTTTTAACTGGCATATTTTGCCGGAAAGGATCATTAATCCATATTTTAATACTGTTTATTACTGAAAAGCTTTTAATTTTGAAGCATACTTACGGCTAACCACAAATGGTTCTTTTATATCAACAAGGTGCAGCCTGAAGGAGTTATTAAACCATCTTTCAATTTTCTCAATATAATTTACATTTATTATAGTGGAACGGTGAATCCGAAGGAAATGTGTTTCCGGCAGTTTATTTTCCCAGCTTGCCATAGAAGTACGCAGTAAATAAGATTTGCCGCCGGTTACAAAAACACTTGAATATTGATTTTCAGCAGTAATAAGCTTAATATCTCCGGCTTTTACAAATATCATCTGGTTGTTAACTTTAAGCAGGATTTTATCTTCATAATTTATTTTTGCAGACAGGCTTTCTTCTTTTTCTTCGGTTACTTCGTTACCATTTTTATCAACAACTTCTGCTCTTATTCTTTCATATTTATTTAATCTTATTTGTATTGCCCTTAGCAGAGTATCTGCCTCAAAAGGTTTAAAAATGTAATCATCAGCACCAAGTTCCATACCCATTCTCATATCTTCTTTTTCAACCCTGGCAGTTAAAAATATAAATGGAATAATAGCTGTTTCAGGGTCTTCAGAAAGTTTCTTAAGAACTTCATACCCGTTCAAACCTTCCATCATAACATCACAAATAATTAAATCAGGTTTAATCTCTTTTGTCAGTGATAACCCCTCTTCACCGTCAGCAGTAGTGAAAACTTTAAAACCCTCTTCTTCAAGAAGAGTTTTTATATTTGACCGCACAAGACGGTCATCTTCAATAACCAGAATTGTTTTCATTATGACCCCGATATTATTGGCAAATTAACAGTAACAGTAGTCCCCTTTTTTATTTCACTATTTAGCTGAATATTACCCAGGCAGGCTTCAACGGCAAGTTTGACAATTGAAAGGCCAAGTCCGGTACCGGGTATTTCTTTAACATTTGAACCACGCGAAAAAGGTTCAAACAATGCTTTTTGGCTTTCCTGTGGAATGCCGATTCCACTATCCTGTACAGTGAAGTTCAGATAACCATTGCTTTCGGTTATAGTAAAGTATATATCCCCGCCCTCCGGAGAATACTTAACAGCATTAGAAAGCAGGTTAAGGAAAATCAGCCGGAAAAGCCTTTCATCAAGAATATAATTTTTATATTTGGTATTTATATCAGTTTTTATTTCATGTTTGTCACTTGCGAGCATATAGATTTCCTGCAGAACATTATCACACAAATCATTAAGATCATTTTCTGTTGGATTAAAATCAATCCTTTTAGATTCTACTCTGCCAAGGGTAAGGACATCATCAACAAGAGTAGTAAGATTATTGATAGAAAACCTTATCCTTGAAAAATGTTCATTATATTTTTCCTGGTCCCATTTTCTCCCGTACCTTTCCAGCAGTTCTGCAGAAGAAAGAATTGCCGCCATAGGAGTTCTGAATTCATGCGATACAGTAGATATAAATCTTGATTTCATATTATTCAATTCTCTCTCCCGTTCAAGCGAAGCAACAATAGTTTCTTCAAGTTTTTTCCTTTCAGTAATATCCCTGCCGTAAGACAACAGCATATCCACTTCACCGGTTTCCTGGTTATACAAAGGAGTTGAAATATATTCAATTACCCTGCCATCTCTCATACTTAATTCACTTCTGTCATCTTTACGGTTTTCAATTATCCGCTTAAACAAATCGTCAATTTGCGCCCCTATATCTTCAGGTAAAGTTGATTCAGGGATAAATTTTAAGATTTTATTTTTCTTCAGGTGCGGATGTCTTAACTCTACAGCAGGATTTATATATACTATTTCAAGGCTCCTGTTAACAAGAATGATAGAATCCTGGGAATTTTCAGCAACTTTTCTAAACACTTCCTCGGATTTTTTTAACTCCAGTGTTCGTTCTTTAACAGTTTCTTCAAGTTTCATGCGGTACAGTTTTTCAGTTTCAGCCAAAGCTTCTCTTGCCCTGTATTCTTCAGTAATATCATGAATTACAGCATAAACAAAATCAGCATTATTAAACTTTACAGCAGACGTATAAACTTCAATATCTCTTGTTTCACCTGAAGATAATAAGTGTTTTGAAAAAAAGTGTGCATGGTTGTCTCTTATAGTCATATCAGCAAGAGCTTTAAATCCCTCAACACCCTGCGCAATATTCAATTCATAAATACTTTTGTTTTTAAATTCATCTTTTGAGTAGCCATAAAAATCACAGGCATTTGTATTTGCATCCCAAATTTTACCATCGTTAACTCTTATAACCAAAACATTAGCTGTGGAAGATTCAAATAACAGCCTGTATTTTTCTTCACTTTCGGCAAGCATACGCTCAAAGTTTATTCTGCCTGTTATGTCCCTTGCAACACCATCAATAGATATTACCTTACCCTTTCTGCCGGTTTCAGAATAGATATTAATCTCAAGGCATTTTACTTCTCCTTTTGAAGTTTTTAGGCGTATAATTTCCGGTTCATTTCGTTTAGACAAAAGAAGCTTCAGCAGTTTATTCCTGTCTTCAGGTACAAGCAAGTTAAACAGCAAACCATTGTTTCTATAAAAATCATCAGGATAAAAACCAGTAATGTTTCTTACAGAGGGACTGATAAACTCAAATCTTCTGAACGGGCTCGTTTTAAAATGAAATACAATATCATCAGACCTTTCACCAATAATCCTGAAGAAATTATTTGTCCGTATAAACTGAAGGAAAAAAGACTGGAAATAGTAAACAAGAAAACCAAGGCTCATAATAACAGCAAGAAAAAAAGCCAAAAGATAGTTCATCGCAATAAACCATGAGAACATATAAGCAAACGGAGCCAGCAGTTTAGCAGCGCCAACAATCACTAATGGAACAGCTACAAGGTACCTGCCAATACCTGATTGTTTCAATTTATAAAAAACTACTCCTGCCCATATATATACTGCTGCACCTATAACAGAAACAGGTAAAAGTCTTACTGTATTTGTTATTGCAGTATCTGCATACGACCAGATAGTCCATATAATAAAAAAGATAAATGACGATGTAACAATTCTGGGTGTTTTTAGATTCTTTAATTCAAGAGTACCATACAGCGTAAAAAGGATATTAAGAAGTCCAAAGACAGTAAAAAGGATGTAAAGGAATACATTTGAGCCAAACATATTGGCAATAGTATCTATTCCAAAACGAGCAGAACCAAATGAAAAGGCAAGCGCCCACGAACGGAGAAATCTTTCATGCGTCCGGGTATACAGGAACAAACATATTAATGAAACAATAAATTGAATCAGGAATACAGATAAAGCCGAAATTATTATAAAAACTGACATTCCAGTCTCCCCGGTTATCAGCAAGCATTAATACTGACCAAAGTTAAGCCGTCAGCATAGTTTAATTCCCAGTTTGTAAACTACTACAAAAAACTGTTAGTGTAAAGTAAATAACAGAATTTTACGAAAAGGTTATTTGCCTGAAAACATAAAAGGCTGTCTCTGTCCCAAACCAGGATGGAGACCAGGATGCTTATTCAAGAATAAATCGCAAAGCCCGGATAGAGGCAACAAGCTATTTTAAGCTGTATATAACTATGGACACGTATAACATTGTCACCAGATATAACACTTATAGTGTTATCTTCCATAAGGAAGTGATTCCTTACAGGCAGGTTTTATTGTGATTGCATTATAAAAGAAATAAAATTGACACCTATGAAAATACCAAGCTGGAGAATAAATAGCTTTTCTTTTTAAAACAAAAAAAGGCTGCTCAAACCGAGCAGCCTTCTCTAACAAAACTATTTTAATGTTTTACATCTGAAAGCGGAAATGCAGTATGACGCATTGAGTGTACCTTGTTTATAACAGGCAGTTCAACTTCCTGTTTAACTTTCTTTTCAAAGTAATCTCTGAAACGGGTAACTGTAAATTTAACCGGCCATGCAGCAGCTTCACCAAGCGCACAAATAGTATTACCTTCAATGTTACCGGCTACTGAAAGCAGCAAATCGAGGTCAGTAACAGAACCTTCACCACGCGCAATCCTGTTTAATATTTTAAGCAGCCAGCCTGTTCCTTCACGGCATGGGGTACACTGCCCGCAGCTTTCATGATAGTAGAATTTAGCTATCCTGGCAAGAACTTTCACAAGGTCTGTATCCTCATCCATTACCATTACACCGGCAGTACCGATTGACGAACCAACTAACTTCAGTGATTCAGCATCCATTTTAACGCCTTCAAGCTGGTCACCTCTTAAAGGAGGCATTGAAGACCCGCCCGGGATAACACATAAAATCTTTTTATCACCCGGTACACCTCCGGCAACATCATAAATAAGGTGTGTTAATAACTGGCCGGAAGGAAGCTCATAAACACCGGGCTTATTCACATGCCCGCTTATACCATAAAGAATGGTACCCGGATGTTTTGGTTCTCCAATAGCTGAAAACCATTCCCAGCCTTTATTAATTATTGGAGGAATATTTGTAAGTGTTTCAACATTGTTAATTGTTGTAGGATTACCATATAAACCGTTTTGTGCAGGAAAAGGAGGTTTTACTCTTGGATATCCCCTCTTTCCTTCCAGAGAATTCATAAGGGAAGATTCTTCGCCGCATATATAAGCGCCGGCGCCTTTATGTACATAAACATCGCAGGAAAAATCAGTACCAAAGGTTTCCTTCATCTTTTCGCCGACAAAGCCCTTTTCATAAGCATCAGCTAGAGCTTTTTCAACCATACGAATCCATTTATGATACTCGCCCCTTATATAAATGTATGCAGCTTTTGCACCTATTGCATAACAGGCAATAAGAATGCCTTCAATAAGCTGGTGTGGATTATATTCAAAAATCTGCCTGTCTTTAAATGAACCCGGTTCGCTTTCATCACCATTTACGCACAGATACTTTGGTTTATCTGTTGTCTTAGGCATGAAGCTCCATTTTAACCCGGTTGAAAATGCAGCACCGCCGCGTCCGCGAAGCCCAGATTTTTTTACCTGGTCAATTATTTCATCAGAAGTCTGTGAATATGCTTTCTTAACAGCCGTGTATCCTCCGTTCTGAATATAAACATCTATCAGATGAAGGTCTTTTATATCGGGGAGTACTATTTTTTCCATAGGTATATTCTTAATATCGTTAATCCGGGCCGGATGAAACCCTCAGGCTTCCCTGGCATTATTAGTATATAAAATTTTAATCCCTCGGTATAAAAACCAAAAAGGTTTTCAAACCAGGTATTTATTTTAGTGAATCTAAAATTTCTTCGACTTTTTCTTTGGTCAGATTTTCAAAATAATCTTCATTTATTGCAATCATTGGAGCAGTACCGCAAGAACCCATACATTCAACTTCTTCAAGCGAGAATTTTGAATCAGGAGTTACTTCCATATTATTTATGCCAAGTTTTTTTCTTACCTGTTCCCATATTTCGTAACCGCCGCGCAGCATACATGATACATTTGTGCAAACCTGAACATGGTACTTGCCCATCGGTTTCTGAAAGTACATAGTATAAAAAGTAACAACACCCAATACATCTTCAGGTGTCATTTCAAGCAGCCCGGCTATCTCTGTCATCACTTCTTTTGATATATAACCATTCTGTTCCTGAGCAATATATAAAGCAGGCATAACAGCAGAGCGTTTAACAGGATACTTAGCTATATGCGCCTGTACTTTTTGTAAATTATCCTCTGTGAACTTGAATTCCATAAACGTTTAAACTCCAAATTACAATTTCCGGATCCCTTAAAACATCCAAAATTTAATCATACTTCAAATAACGCCATCAAATTTCATAGATAAGATTTAATCAGGCGTTTAGTTGATGTTAATAATTATTTATCTGCCTCACCCATAACAGGATCGAGACTTCCAATTATAGCAACAACATCTGAAATCATTCTGCCTTTTGTTAAATGCGGCAGAGACTGCAGGTTAACCATAGAGGGCGAGCGTATTTTACACTTCCACGGGTGCCCCTCTCCATTGCTTACCAGGTAAAACCCTAATTCACCCTTTGAGTTTTCAACTGCTGAGTATATTTCCCCAACAGGAGGATTTATGCCAAAATTAACAAGCATAAAATCATGAATAAGTTCTTCCATACGTGAATATACTTCACCTTTATATGGAAGTACTTTTTTAGGCTCGTTAGCTTTTATTTCTCCCTGCGGCATTTTATCAAGTATCTGCTGAATAATTTTAATACTTTCTCTTGTTTCTTCCACACGGACAAAATATCTTGCAAGACTGTCGCCTTCATTATAGGTAACAACCTTAAAATCCATTTCATTATAAAACATATAAGGTGTTGCCCTTCTAAGGTCATGTTCAACACCGCTGCCTCTAAGGCTTGGGCCGGTTAAACCCAAATCGATAGCATCTTTGGCAGAGATAACACCAACATTTTCAAGCCGTTCAATAAAAATTCTGTTTGAATTTAACAGCCGTTCGCATTCATCAAGATTTTCCAGGTATTGCCCAATAAACCACTTAACTTTAGCAAGGGCTTCAGGCTGAATATCATTTGCAACCCCACCAATACGGGTATAACTGTTTGTAAATCTTGCCCCGCAAAGGATATCCCAAATATCAAGTATCTTTTCTCTTTCCCTCATAGTCCATAAAAACACTGTAAGAGCGCCAATATCCATAGCAAGAGAACCCATAGCAATAAGATGTGAAGCAATACGTGCAAGTTCAGCAACCATCATTCTGATATACTGTGCACGCGGAGGGGCTTCAATTCCGGCAAGTTTTTCAACAGCAAGAGCCCACGCAACATTATTAGCCATAGGAGAAAGATAGTCAAGCCTGTCAGTATGGGGAATAAACTCCTGGTACCCCATATTCTCAGCCATTTTTTCATAACCTCTGTGAAGGTAACCCAGTTCAGGTACACATGCATTAACAGTCTCGCCGTCAAGCCTTAATAAAACCCTTAATACACCGTGTGTAGCAGGATGCTGCGGGCCCATATTAAGAATCATTTCATTTTCAAGAGCATCATCAATTGTAATATCAGTATCGGCAAGGAGGGCCTGAACTATTTTAGGATGCACATCTTCTTTTGTCAGTTTTTGCATAATCTCCTATTTCTTTCCACCGGTATTTCCGGATGAAGGTAAAGGTAATGAACCCGGTATCCCCATAAGAGGGAAATCTTTTCTTAACGGGTGATATTCAAATTCTTCAGGCAGGTACATTCTTCTGAGATCAGGATGATTATTAAACTTAATCCCGTACATATCATAAGTTTCTCTTTCATGCCAGTTAGCAGTTTTCCAGACAGAAGAAACAGTATCAATATTTAACTCAGATTCATCAACATCTGCTTTTATGCACAGCCTGAATTTATTTGATATTGAGAATATGTGATAAACAACAGTAAAACGGTTTGTTCTTTTAGCCCAGTCTACAGCAGTTATATCCTCGCAAAGGATAAAAGACAACTCAGGGTCATCTTTAAGGAAATGACAAATTTCCACAATATTCTGCCGGGGAACTTTAATAGTTAATTCCCCTTTATATTCTGTGGCTTCCATACCAATTCCGGGGAATTGACTGCTTAATTTTCCGGTAATCTTTTCTTTATCTATCATAAATATCAGTTATTTTGTAATATTTTAAGTTCCGGCATTGCAATATCGCTATAATCACGTGCCTTTGAACGACCAACTTTTTCCTGTATCTGCATCAAAGCATTTATCAGGTTTTCAGGACGCGGAGGGCAGCCGGCAACATAAACATCAACCGGTAAGAACTGGTCTATTCCCTGCACAACTGAATATGACCTGTACATTCCGCCGGAAGATGTGCAGGCTCCCATTGCAATAACCCATTTGGGATCGGGCATTTGATCATAAATCTTTTTTACAACATGTGACATTTTATAAGTAACAGTCCCTGCAACAATCATCAAATCGCATTGACGGGGTGTCATTCTCATTACTTCAGAACCAAAACGAGCAATATCATATTTAGGGTCAGCAGACGCCATCATCTCAATTGCACAGCAGGAAATACCCATAGGCATAGGCCAAACAGAGTTTTTTCTTGCCCAGGCTATAACAGCATCAAATGTTGTAGTAATTATTCCGTCATTCTTTAATAAATTGGCTTCTAATCCCATTTAAATCCACCTTTCTTGTATACGTATAAGTATCCCAATTCAAGTACAACCAAAAAGACAAGCATTGAAACAAAAACCGGTGTACCAAACTCATGAAACATTTTCCTGAACTGAACAGCCCATGGATAAACAAATATTACTTCTAAATCAAATATTATAAAAAACATTGCAACCAGGTAATATTTTACGGATACTCTTTCATTGGTACCGCCTATAGGTTTCATACCACTTTCATATGTTGAAAGCTTCTCAGGAGTTGGCCTTTTAGGGCCAAAAATATTTGAAGAAAAGACCGTAGCAAACGCAAATACAAGCGCAAACCCGATCACCAAAAAGATGGGGATATATTGTTCTATCATTCTGAATTGCTTTTATTGTATAATCAAAGTTATCCAAAAATTGATATTTTGTCAATTTAAACAGCCGCTGTACCAGGGGCTTATATTTGTCCCTTAATATACCAACTTTTGCTATAAAAATATTCGTTTTTTAAAGATTTAAGCCATTTTTATATTCTTCACCTTTCATTATATAACGCTGCAAATTGTTGCCTCTGTATACTGTATTACGCCTGTTTTTATAATAATGGCCTTCGTATAAAATGTACAAGGATAATATAATGCCGTAATAGCAAAAATTCTTAATGAAGCTATATAAATAAGAGAAACATTGTTACCCATTTATTCACCTTACTGTGTATTTACTAACCTGTTGTAAAAGTATATATTAGGAGAATACAAATTTAAATTCATAACATTTGAAACATTTTGCCGTCATATTCCTGGTATTTTCTTTAGCTGCCCTCAGGTTATATGCGCAATCTGATTCAACTGATTTTAACTACCTGGCAAAAAACAGCTTAAAAAACCAGCTTATTACTTCATTTAACAAACAGATAAACACTTATAATCTCAATTCACTTTTAAGGTTTAATACCAGTTTCAGTAATATTGACCTGAATGCCTTTGAAAACTACAATTCAACTTTTATAAATACCGGTGATAAAAGCATTAGGGATGAACAGAATTTCTCTTTATCTGCAGCTTATAAAATAAACAGCATGTTTAAAGTGGGGTTCAGCGGCACAAGCAGTATTCTGTCGGATAACAGAAAAATTGAATTAAACCAGGCATCTGAATACGATGCCACTTTATTCTTCCTGATTAACCCGGCGGATAACATTTACATTGCCCCTTATGGAGGTTATACTAACAACAGGCAAATAGGTGAAAATGATTACGGAATACTCTATGGAGCAGAAGGACAGCTTTCAGGGCTTAGCCTGGAGGACCTAACCGTTACTTCTTCTCTAAAGCTGGAAAATGAAGAGATTGACCCACGGAAGAACAGCGTAAGATTTTTAAAGGGCACAGCAAAAAATCTATTCAGTAATGATGTGGACAACACAGTAAATTTTATCTATTCAGAAAACAGAAAAGATTACTATGAAGCAGATGCTGACATTGCTGCGTTCTTTAATGTTAAAAACAATATAGAAAGCCGTACTGAAACAATTTATTATGTACAGGACAGCCTGAATGTGAAGAATTTCTTTAACCTTTTTTCACAGGGTTTTGTGGGAGGGATTACATGGAGAAACATTGACAGGAATACACGTTACAGGTCAGTAGAGATCCAGTCAACTTCAGTATTTGACCCGCAAATAGATGAACTGCGCTTTGAATTTGAATCCAACACATCATATTCATCCAGAGTATTAAATGCATTTCTCAAAGTACAGTATTCGGAAAGAGATGAAAAACACATTGCAAAAAGATTTGAAGGTGCAAATGAAATTTTTTACGAACAGCGCTCAGCAACAGAAAGCAGTAAAAACAATAATTCAGCAAGGTATTCTGTAACACTCTCGGGAAATGTTAACTTTTCAAAATCAGACAAACTCTCATTCAGCCTTTTTCAGAATAAACTAAGATATGATACACCAAGTAATCTTAATTATGATGACAGGGATGAGCTGCTTTCAATTGTAAGGCTACGCTACTCGAAGATGCTTACTCCTTTTTTTGAAGCGTTTGTTAATGTTGAAGGGACTTACAATCATACTGTATATATTTTCTCTGAGAGAAGTTCAAATAATAATGTTAACAGAATTTTAAGCCTTGCAGCTGGGAGCAATTATTCAGGAAAAAATGTCACAACATCAAATACGTTTACTGTGTCAGCAAATTATACTGTTTATGACTTTGAAGATTTAAATCCAAATTACCAGAGCTTTTCTTTCAGGCAAATGACGGCCTCTGATACAACCGAGATTAAACTGAACAGAGTTTTTTCGATTGCTTTCTATGGTTATACCAAGTTTTCTGAACAGGGTGACTTTAAATGGAAAACATTTTCAACAAAACCAAATCGTTTTTTACAGGAAATTTACACAGAACCCCGGCTTGTTTACCGCCTGAACCTTCTGTCTTTATCGGCAGGATTAAGAATTTTTTCACTCAACTCTTACAATTTTAAGGGAAAGGAAAAGATTCTGGATTCAGAATATTTAAGCACAGGGCCTATTGCGGAGGCACTGGTTTCTATAAAAGATTCGCTATACCTGAGATTTTATGGTTGGTACGAGTTTATAAAGGTAACAAATGCAGCTAACAAAGAACTGATGAATTTTAATTTCCAGATGAATTGGAATTTCTGATTTATATGGTTATTTATCGAAATTTCGACCAGATGCAATAATAAATGATAAAAGATGGTTTTAAGAGTATGAACAAGATGGAAAACAATGGATTTTTTCTTATTTTTTAATATTAAATTAGAGGAATGTCCTTGGCCGAGAACATATATCATCTTGAAATAGAAAGCGATCCAAATAATCTGCTTACGGTAGAAGAATTTGTGAATTATTTTGCCCTGGACGTAGGAATTGATACTGAAAAAATACCCGGCTTGCTGCTGGCAGTAACAGAAGCAACAACTAATGCCATAATTCATGGCAATCAAAATGACGAACATAAAAAAGTAACTATAGACGTAATTGTTGAGAATAAGAAACTGAAAATTTCTGTAAAAGACGAAGGCCCCGGTTTTGACCCCTCAAATGTTCCCGATCCCACACATCCCGATAACCTGTTAAAAGACTCCGGCAGAGGCCTGTATCTTATGCGGATTTATATGGATGACCTGCAATATGAACATACTGGCAATGGTACTGTAACTACTTTAATAATGAATTTATGACCCAAAATATTTTTTAGGATCATTCAAGTCTTTAATTTAAAAAATTAGGTTTTTGTTGTAAATTTAGTGGTATTCTTAGCGATAATGTGTTATTATCACAAACTGTTTGGAATATCCGGGAATTATTATTTATCTTTAAATCGCTTTAGATAACCCAATATATAGAAGGAAAAAATGAAAAGAAAAAAAATAGCCATAATTGGCGGTGGACAAATAGGAGGAGTACTTGCTCAGCTTGCTGCCCAGAGAGAGCTTGGCGACGTAGTCCTTTTTGATATCGTTGAAGATATGCCGCAAGGCAAGACACTCGATATTGCAGAAGCTGCAAGAATTGATGACTTTGACGTTACTCTGTCAGGAACAAATTCTTATAAAGACATTGCAGGATCAGATATTGTTATTATTACTGCCGGCCTTCCCCGTAAACCCGGGATGAGCAGAGATGACCTGCTTACTACTAATGCAAAAATTATTAAAACTGTAGCAGAAGCTGTAAAAGAAAATGCTCCTAATTCAATTGTAATCTTAATTTCTAACCCTCTTGATGCAATGGTTACATTGTTCAAGAAAGTATCCGGCTTCCCGGCAAACAGAGTATTAGGCCAGGCAGGCGTTCTTGATTCTTCACGCTTTGCTTCATTTATAGCATGGGAACTTAATGTTTCCGTTAAAGATGTTAACGCACTTGTTCTTGGCGGACATGGAGACACAATGGTACCTCTTATCCGTTATGCTAATGTTAACAGCATTCCTGTACTTGAACTTCTTGAAAGAAAATACAACGACAAAGTAAAAGCTAAAGAAGTTATTGACGCAATGGTTGAAAGAACAAAACAGGCTGGCGGAGAGGTTGTAAAATTACTTAAAACCGGCTCTGCTTTCTATTCTCCTGCTTCTGCAGCTATACTTATGGCTGAGGCAATACTTCGTGACGAAAAGAGAGTTCTTCCTGTATGCGCTTACCTGCAGGGTGAATTTGGCGTTGATGGGTATTATGTGGGAGTTCCTGCGGTATTAGGAGCTGACGGTGTTGAAAAGATTGTTGAATTATCATTAGATGAAGAAGAACAGAAGTTAATGGATAATTCAGTTAATGCTGTAAAAACCTTAGTTGCTGATATGGACAGGCTTGGATTATAATTTATAATCTGTTTTTTATTTTAAGGAGGAAGTTAAATTTCCTCCTTTTTTTTATGCCCTTTTCTACAGTGGTAAGGACATAAAAAAACCTCTCAAAATGAGAGGTTTTTTTAATCAAATGTTTCTAATTTTTAGTTAGCCGAAGGATAAACAGAAATAAACTGTCTATCGCCTCTTTTCATCTCAAATTTAACAACGCCATCAGCAACAGCAAAAAGAGTATCATCACCAGCTCTTTTCACGTTGGTGCCCGGATGGAACTTGGTGCCTCTCTGTCTTACAAGGATATTACCGGCTAATACCTGCTGTCCGCCAAACTTTTTAACGCCAAGTCGCTGCGCATTACTTTCTCTTCCGTTTTTAGTAGAGCCCTGCCCTTTTTTATGAGCCATAATTAAAATCTCCTTTATTAGCCTATCTTTGTAATTTCAATCCTGGTTAACTGCTGCCTGTGGCCGTTCTTCTTCTGGTAGCCTGTTCTTCTTTTTTTCTTATAAACAATTACTTTGTCATCTTTTACATGCTCAAGAACCTTAGCGGTTACCACAGCGTTTTTAACAAACGGACTGCCAACTTCGGTTCCTTTTTCACCACTTAATACAAGAACATTACTAAATTTAACTTCAGCTTCAGGTGCATCTTTAAGCCTTGGTACATAATATTTTGTATTTTCTGAAACCTTAAATTGCTGTCCTAAAATATCCACAACGGCGAACATCTTAACCTCTTTTTTCAAAATTAGACTACAAAGTTAATAAAATGCAATATTCATGTCAAACTATAGTTTTATTAATTTTTTAAAAATAGCCTATGGAATATAATTTATTTGATTCATAATTGCGCCTTAGCAAAGGAATAAAAGACTTATAAACCTAATATAAATGCCCTCATACTTTTTTTTTCAAGTCTCAAATTAATACCCAAAACAATAAGTATTAAACAAATTGTTATAATTTTAAGCTCTTTCAGTTAAAATAACAGCCAGGAATATTAAGAAAACTAATTATTAAATAATGCTGTATTATAATATAATAGCCTGTTTTAAACATAAGCCCAATATCCACAAGATATTATAATACTGCTCACAATATTAGAAATCCCTTACAATCAGCGGCAGAGAAGCAGCTATAAAGAAATTACTCTGAGAATAAAATATTTCCTGTAATTTTAATTGATGTAATATTGATATATTTGTTCAGGATTTTACAATTATTATTTAAAGGATAGCAGATGAAATACTTAGTTGCCCTTGCTGTTTCAGTTTTAATATTAGCCGGCTGCGGTAAGAAAGCAGATGATAAACCGGCTGCAGTAGACGGCAAAAATAAATACGCTTTTGATTCAACCGACATCAAAACAACACCGGCAAGTAACCCTAATGAATCTTTCCAGTTTGCATATAAATTTGAGAAAGGTAAAAAATATAATTACAGGTTAACTACAATAACAAATGATAATCAGTCATTTAAAACAGACTCACTGATAAAACAGAATTCAACTCAAAGTGTAATTTATATTTTTGCGCTTTCAGGAGTTTCTTCTGACCAGGATGCTATGGAACTTGAGTGCAATGTTTCATCTGTAAAAATAAGTGCACAAGACGGAAGACAAAACATAGCTTATGAATCCGGTAAAGCTGATTCTGCATCAAAAGTAAGATTTTCCAATTACGAAGCATTAATTAATAATCCTTTCAGTGTACGGGTAAGTAAAACAGGTGAAGTTCTTGAAATCTTCAGAGTTGATAAAATCATCAATAAGGTTTTAGCTTTAAATCACCTGAAAGATTCTGTTAATGCTGAACAGAAAATTCAAATTAAAAGAAATTTTTCTGAAGGTGCTCTAAAGCAGCTTATGATGCAGGTATTCAGGGAATTTCCGAACAAGAGTTTTGCAAAGGACTCTTCCTGGAGCAAACAACAACCACCGCAAAGAGTACTGTCTTTTGAAACTTTAGCCACCAATAAATACAAAATTGACGGGCTTGAAATGCTTGGAAACAATAAACTTGCCGTTATTGATGCAAGCCTGGAAACAACTTTTAACGGAAAAACTAAAGTGAGCGAAGGCGGAGTTAATTACAATATTCGCAAACCGGTAACTTCAACAGAAGGTAAGATTTACTTTAACCTGACAAACGGATTAATTCAAAAATCAAAAACCAGGACTAAAGTTGCGTTCTATATGGAACTAGAAGCGAATACACCAAAGGGCAAGAAAACTGGTGTAAGAAGTGAATCAACAGAGAATGTAAACCTGCTTGAACTTTTATAACAGATAAAATTAAAGCTCCGGTATAACATTAAATCATACCGGAGCTTATTCTACCTCCCCCCCACTAATGGTAAACTAACTGATGCTTTTTGCTGGATTTGTTTATTCCGGCTCCACTCAGTTTAAACCTCATAATAAGATTCTGCAAGCCTATTGTAAGTCGGCTCAAATCTTCAGCAGCATGAGCAATTTGTTGAACCCCTGTAGCAGATTCATTAGCAACATTGCTGATGCCGTCAATATTCTTACTGATTTCTTCAGCGGCAGAAGATTGTTCCTCACTGGCGGTAGCAACCTGTGCTACAACATCAGAAACAGTTTCATTAACTTCCATAATTTGTTTAAGTGCTGTTTCAACTTCACCGGTAAGCTTTAAACCAAGTTCTACAGCTTTTTCGGTTTGAGTCATAGCATTATCGGCTTCTTTAACTTCTTTTTGAATAGAAATAATGGTATCAGCAATTTCTTTTGTCGCTCTTGTAGTTCTTTCTGCAAGTTTTCTTACTTCGTCAGCAACAACTGCAAAGCCTCTGCCCTGCTCACCGGCACGGGCAGCTTCAATTGCAGCATTAAGCGCCAGAAGATTCGTCTGGTCTGCAATGTCTTCAATTACCTGAACAATTTCTCCAATTTGTCCGGCTTTACCTGCAAGCAGGGTTATCTTTTCCCCGGTTTGTTTGGTTGCAGCAGCTATGTTCCCCATACCGGCTTTTGTATCATCAACACTTTTAACACCTTTAACAGCATTCTCTTTTGCCAGCCTTGAATTTTCCGCAGCAATACCTGAACTTTTTGTGCTTTCAAGAATTGTTTTTGTCATTTCTTCAACCGCGGCAGCAATATCATTAACCTGCTGAGTCTGTTCACCCGAACCGGCTGCCATTTCTTCAGTACTGCTGCTTATCTGGTGTGCTGCACTGGCAGTTGCCTGAATTGAGCTGTTAACCTCCGAAAGTGCATCATTCAGAGATATGGCTACAAGATTTATACGTTCTTTTAAAAGCAGGTAATCGCCTTTATAATCACCTTCCATTCTGATCGAAAGATCGCCTGTAGACATTGTTTCCAGTATTTCAGAGCTTTCATGAATAGGGGTTACTACTGCATCAAGCAATGAATTAAGGCTTGTAAGCAGTTTATTCCACGCACCGCTGAAGCTTTCAGTTTTTGCACGTGACTGAAGCCTTCCTTCATTAGCTTCATTGATAAGATAATTTACTTCTGCAAGAAGACTTTCAATTGTAGAAACTTCAGTATTTAACCCGGCAGCAAGTTCATCATGCTCTGAAGAAGGAACAACCTTCTCCATTTTACCTTCAGCTATCATTTTTACTGCATTAAGTTTTTCGCGCTGAGCATGAATCATTTTAGTAAAAGAGTGCACAAGATGACCAATCTCATCATTTGAGCTTTGGTTTAAATTAATTTTGAGATTGCCATCAGCTATATCTTCTGCTGCTTTAGTTAAAGAAATAACAGGCCGGGTAATTTTGTTTGCTATGAATACTGCAACAAGAGCAAAAAGTAATGTTGCAACCAAACCAATAACTATAAGGGTATACTTTAAACGGCTGACACCGGCAAACATTTCATCCGGTGAAGCATATAACGCCATACTCCAGTTTGCTGTTTTAACAGGTGCATAAACTATGTGGCCTTCTTCATCGCCGCCAAATAAAGCTGTTTTTACAATACCCTCTTTACCTTCTTTAATATCATTTTTCATGCCTGCAAGCTGCTGATTGTCTTTATTTCCCGGCAGTTCAAAAAAGTTTTTCTTCCCAATATAGTCTTTATTTTTATCAGCAATAAAGACTCCCTGGGTGCTTAATACAAAGGCATATCCTGTATCAAATATTTTTATTTTACTTACAAGATTGTTTATATCGTTCAGAGCCAGGTCAATACCGGCCACCCCTATAAACTTACCGTTAATTATAACCGGGACAGAAAATGTTGAAAGGAGCACTCCTTCATACAGATATGGTTCAGTTATTAATATTTCGTGAGTTCTTTTAGGAACAGTATAATAGTCGCTGTTATCAACATCAACACCCACAGCAACTTCAACTGAGCCGCTATAGCGGTTATAGTTAAAATTAAATCTGCCGCTTGCATCATGCCCTGGTGTATTAGCAAATTCTTCATCTTTACCATCAAATGCGTTTGGTTCACAAGTAAGAAATACATCTATTACTTCATTATCATGTTCCAGTATATTTTTCAGACCTTCCATTATTTCATGCCTGTTCCTTGTCTGATTTCTTTCAATCATGTAAGCAATTGATTTTGATAATTCCAGCTTTCGGCTTACAAGATTATTAAATTGTTCTGCATATAAATCGGCTTTAGTAGAAATATTCTCAATAGCTATTTTTTCCTGTTCTCCTGAAGCAATAGTAACAATAGTATATGTCATTACAGCAATTAATAACAAAACTGAAGAGGCTATCCAAAGAATTATTTTAGATTTCAGACTATTAAATTTAAACATTACAATACCTATAATTTACGCTATAACAAATGAATGTAAAGCTGTTAAAAATTATCAATAAACAGATACCTTAAAAACGAGGTATGTCTTTTTCAAATGAGGATTTAAAATCCATGATACTCCGGCCGGCAAAGAATAATCGCTTGTAATTTTAATTGATTTTGATGCATTAAAGCCAATATTACAGAACTCAAATTTATCAGTGCTTATAGAATGCCATGCACTTACGCCCTTTGCAGCTCCCGCAAAAAATGTAAGAGCAATATTATTAACATTTGTATTAAAGCCTGCTTCAATGTAAAGGGATTCATTCCCGGGAAGATCATTTTTTACATTTTGAGAGACAAGGAAATTTATTGGTAAAGCTTCAGGCCCTGAATATGAAAAGCCTAATTCAATAGTATGTGCACCATTTCCATCATCTTCAAAATTACTGAAAGGGATACCAAGATAAGGATAGTAATAATCATTGGCTGTTACAGAAAATGTTCCTGCCTCGGGATGTGAAAACGAATATTTCAAAGAAAGGTCATTTTCATTATAATCTCCGGTAAAACCATAAGAACCCCACGCACCAATAGTAAAGGAATGATTTTCACTGGCATTTATAATAAATGAAATATATGGCTGAAACTGCGGAACAGCTGGATTACCGCCAAATTCAATACCTCTCCATATATACCTTGAAACAAGATCGGCTCCGAAATCTGCATCGAAGATAGAAGGTTGTTCATTTTCCTGCGCATTTACAGAATAAACCGGCATAACCATGGTAAAGGTAAATGCAATAACTACTACTTTAATGATATTTTTAGCAAAACTCATTAGTTCCTCTGTATTTATTTAAACAAATATGGCCCCGACATAATGATTATCGGTAAAAACAGAGAATAATTAATGTTTCAGATTAAAATAACTAAAAAAGCGGCACTTTGGACTAGTTTTCAAAACGCAGCGCAAGCTTAATTCAGGAAGGCACAGAAATATTTATGTTTTATTAAAAATTTATTCTTTTACTTCTTTAACCACAACTTTAATCCCTTCAACTCGCAGTACTATAATCTTTGAACCTTTTTCAATGTATTCCCAATCAGCTACAACATCAACTCTCTGTCCATTAAAGTCAGCAGTACCTGCAGGGCGCAAAGTAGTTAAAGCAATTCCTTCAGCACCAACTAATTCTTTAACACTGGGATAAGAAACAAAACCCTTGTCCGCAGATTCTGCTTCCGCTAAAATAAATCTATTAAAGAATGTGGATTTGGGCAGGAATTTTGCTAACACAATAAGCAATAGTATAGCACCGGTAAGTGAAGCGGCAAGTTGTATAACGGCAACAGACACGGTACTATAGTCAATGTACGGCATATCAGTACCAATAAGTGAAAGAAATAGTGACCCAATAATTAGAACTATTCCGGCAATACCGGTAATGCCAAAGCCGGGAATGACAAATATTTCGAGAGCCAGTAAAATAATTCCAACAATGAATAAAACTATTTCAAGCATTGAAGCAAGCTGTAATATATAAGAAGAACCGAAGAACAGGGCAAGAGCAATAAGTGAGGCAGTTCCTGCCACACCCCATCCGGGAGTTTTAATTTCAGCAAAAAGTCCAAGTAATCCAACCATAATAAGAAGAGATGAAATGACAGGTTGGTTTAAAAATGCAACTACATCTTCAGCCCAGTTAGAGGATATTTTAACAATATCACCATTAATGCCAAAAGCAGAAATAGCCGCATACATATCTCCGGTAATAGTATCAGCAATACCATATTTCTTTGCTTCTTCTGCAGTAAGTGATATCAGTTTTGTACTGTCATCGTCCATGTCAGCAACAACAATTCTTTCGTCAACCATACCCTGTGCAATATCAGTTCTGCGCCCATTTTTCTCAGCAGTTGAGCGCATTTCAGAACGCATATAAGACTGATACTTTTCTCCCACTTTTTTTCCAGATTCATCCACAACCGTTGCTGCGCCGATAAGGCTTCCGGGCACCATGGCAATCTTCCGGCAGGATAACGCAATTAACGCACCGGCTGATACAGCCCTGTTATTTATAAAAGCAATTGTTGGTATTTTGGAAGAAAGTATTGCATCTTTTATTTGTGTTGCAGCATCAACCCTGCCGCCAAAGGTATTTATCTTAAATACAATTGCTGCAGCATTATTTTTTTGTGCTTCAGAAACCACACGGGTAATATAGGGAGATAAACCAAGATCAATTTCACCATTAATATCAGCCACATAAATTTTCCCCTGGCTATTTACAAATTCCGGGAAAAGACAAATTAAGAAAAATATATAAGCTGATATTGTTTTCACGTAAGTTATTCCCTTTTTATGTTATTACCCTCTGAATAATATATAAAATTCGCGACTTTTATTAAAGTACTATAACAGATAAATTATCAGCGGCCAAAAGTCTTTTTTAGCCCATCTACAAATTCTTTCTTTTCTTTATTATTTAATTCAGCTTTGCTATGCATTAAAACATATAGTGAAAGAGGCATTTCACCACTGCTTACAAGTTCTGTAGACTCGTGTGCATCATCAATTTCCCCTGTTGAAAAATTAAGATGTTTTCTTCCATCAAGAACGTCATGTGAAACAAGCCATGAAACCGGCGCTACATAAGAATACCATGGCCAGGCAGTTTCATTACTGTGACAGTCAAAACAGGCGCGCCTGGCATATTTGTAAGTATTTGGATTGTCCCATTTAACCTGGTATGTAGCAGAGGGATTAGTTCTTTCAACAGGAATAAATTGTATTACAATAAGTAATCCTATTACTGCAATAATGAACTTTTTCATTATGAACCTCCGCAGTTTAATGTTATAGAATTATCTGATTGAAGAATTTCAGAAAAGAAATTATTCTTTAATCATTTCTATTTGGGAATCATATGCAAAAACTTTATCAATAAAAAACCCGGGCAGATTTACCGGCCTTCTTGTTTCTGCATCAACATGAACAAGCACACATGAACCATCTGCTATTATTTCTTTAGTCTGATTATTTTCAACAACATGCTCAAATCCAAAAGATGAATTTTTTATCCACGATACACGCGTATATAAATTAAGATCATCTCCATAATGAGCATAAGACCTGTAGTTTATTTCATTTCGAACAACAAAGTAAAGGCTTCCATCAGTAAATAATCCGGTTTCAGGAACAAGCCCGGACTCTTTCATATAACTGAGCCTGCCTTCATCAAAAAAATTAATATATACAGCGTTATTACATACACCCAGCATATCAACATCGTTAAATCTTACATGTACAGATATTTTATTTCTGAAAGCAGATAAATCCATAAAAGAGAAACTCCTGATTCTTAAAAAGAATATAACATAATGGTTTATTTAGCAAATAATTCTCAACCTGGGAGAAGGGATATAACAAAACAACCTGGAACGAACTACTTATTGAAAATTTCTTCCAAAATAAGCCCGGCTTTTTCAATTTCATCAAAACTAACATCAAGATGTGTTATTGCCCTAAGGTATCCTACTCTGCCAACAGAGAGCAGTAAGCCTTTTTCTTCACATCTTTTAATTGCATCCTCAATAGAAATTTTGTTTGATTTAAATATAATAATATTTGTTTCAGTATCATCAACCTCAATAGAAGAGATGTTTTTGAGCACTTCATATAGATAACGGGCTTTTTGATGGTCGTCTGTCAGGCGGGAAATATTATTTTTAAGGGCAAACAATCCTGCGGCAGCCAAAATACCAAGCTGCCTCATTCCCCCACCCCATGCCTTACGGACTCTAAAAGCTTCATTAATAAAATCACGGCTTCCGGCAATAATAGAACCTACAGGCGCACCAAGCCCTTTGGAAAGACAGCATGAAACTGAGTTAAAGTATGTAGCATATTCTTTTACGGAAATTCCTGTAACAACCGAAGCATTCCAGATACGGGCGCCATCAAGATGATAGAAAAGGCTATGTTTCTCTGCAAGTTTTGCAAGAGCAATTATATTTCCAATTGGATGAATTGCCCCGCCAGCACGGTTATGCGTGTTTTCGATTGCTATTCCCTTTGTATGTGCCATATAATAAGCATCAGCAGGACGGATAGCTGTTTCAGCCTGTTCCGAAGTAAAAACCCCCCGGATGCCGTCAACAGGATTTAATGATATTCCGCTTAAAGCAGCAGGTGAACCGGACTCATAATTAAAAATGTGGGAATCTCTTTCACAGATAACCTCATCACCAGGGCGTGTCTGCACATTAAGGCACAACTGGTTTCCCATAACACCGCTTGATACAAACAGAGCAGCTTCTTTACCCAGCAATTCGGCAGCATATTCTTCAAGAGCATTTACAGTTGGATCTTCTTTAAAAACATCATCTCCAACTTCTGCCTCATACATAGCTTTGCGCATATCAGGAGTTGGTTTTGTTATTGTATCACTTCTAAGGTCAATGGGCTTTTGCATATAAAATAAAAAGAATTATTATAATTTCAGTTTAAGTTTTAATTTCTTTAATATAAAGATACCTATAATCCAAAGTGAAGCTGCAGCAGAAATAACAGGTATTATTAAAGGATATTTTGTAAAAAATGTTTTTTCTCTTTGCAGTACAACATCGCCTGTTACAAATGTTTTTACAAACATTTCAGACTGAGTTTCAGTAATACCAACAGGATTTATTATGCAGCTTATGCCGCCATTTGCAGCACGGACTACAGAACGCCTGTTTTCAATTGCACGAAGGACAGCATACTCTTTATGCTGATAAGGCCCGCTAAGTTTTCCATACCAGCTGTCATTTGTTACCACAGCAATCATCTCAGCGCCGCGCTGTGTAAAGTTTGCAACAAAATAAGGATATATTGACTCGTAACAAACCAGCGTATTTATCCTTAAAGAATCTTTCTGTGTAATACTTCTAAAATGGCTTGCAGGCATTGTGAAATTGATAGTGTCCCTGCCAACATTCCATCCGGAAATACCGACACCCCATTTTATAAGGCTGCCCAGAAATGGAATTGATTCCACAAACGGAACCTTTTCACCAAAAGGTACCAGTTTCATTTTCCCATATTTCTGAATATGATGTGATGCGGGATCAAGCAGAAATACAGCATTATAAGTTGCATAATAATAATCGCCGGCTTTACTGTATTTAGCGTCAGGAGGTACTGTTCCGTTTTCTTTCCTGTCACCTGAAGCATAAAACCTTACATCAGGCATACCGGTAACCAGGTAAGTATTATTCTTCCTGATAAAATTATTAATATCATTAACTTCAGCCGCATGCGAACCGGAAAACAGGTAAACCGGGAAAGCAGTTTCAGGCCAGAAAACTATTTCCGCGCCCTTGTCTATAGCCTTTTGGGAAAGTTCAAAATGAATGTCTTCAATATTCTGAATATTACCGCCCGCCCATTTATCCCATGGATCAAGATTTGGCTGAATAAGCCCAACCCGTACTTTATCTTTGGAAAAAGAGAATGTGGAAACCCGTACAACCCCATAAATAATTGGAATTACAATAAGCAGAATTGCTGCAGAAAAATTCAGATAAAACTTTCTTCTGTCAGTCTTTACAGAAGTGAAAGCTCTGTAAAGAAAAATATTAATAAATATAACAAAAACAGTAAGCCCTTCTGCACCAATAATATCAGCAACCTGGATGAAAGACAGGAACTTAACAAGCCCGTTACCAAGTGTTAACCATGGAAAGCTTGCATCAGTAAGCATATAGGCATATTCATAAGTTACCCAGAATAGAGGCAGCAAGAACAAAGCCGCTGTTTTGTTAATACTCTTCCTGCAGAAAAAATAAAGTGTTGAAGGAATAAGAAAAAATACCGGGTTTATAAATACAAGCAAAACACCTGATATCATAAGAAAGGGATCTGCACTGCTTTGCCAGCTCCCGACCCAATAAATTGTCAGCAGCCCAAATACAAAAGCCATTAAATAAGTGGCACGGTTTATTTCTATAAGCCTCTCTTTTCTTTCGATAACATATAAATAAGGGATTAATGCAAAAAACATTATCTGCGGAACCGGCAGAGGAGGAAAAGATAAACCAAGCAAAATTCCGCTTAGTATAATATATAACCTGTATTTTTTATTTTTTTGCTTTTCTTCGGGCGTAAGAACGGATTTATTTTTCCGGAATAATTTCAACTTTTTTCTTTTTTCTTCGTTAGGAAATATTTTATTGTAAAGACAACTATTAAGACAATTGTAATAATAATAACAATGTTGCTATACCTGCCAAGGTAGAAATCTACAACTTTAACATTTTTTCCAAACACAACACCCAGGTAAAGTATAATCACATTCCATAGCGTGGCGCTAACTGCGGCAAGAACAGCAGTTTTTTTGATTTCCAGTTCACTGATGCCTGCAAAAAAAGATATTACAGAACGTGTACCGGGTAAAAACCTGTTACCAAGTATTACAAAATAGCCGTATTTATTAAACCAGGCTTCAGCTTTTTCCAGTGCTTCAACTGAAATAAATTTCACTTTTCCGGCTCTTATTATTTTTTTATCAAGCTGAGAACCAAGGTAATAGTAAGTCATAAATCCCAGCAGGCTGCCCACTGAAGTAATAATTAGTGATGGGATGAAGAATACGGCAATATCAGGGCTTGCGATAAGTGAACCGGCAACCAGAACAACAGCATCACCGGGAGCCGGAGGAAAAATATTTTCTATATAAGAAAAAGCAAAAAGGGCAACATATATCCAGAAAGGAGTAAGGTGGCCAATTGCAGCAAGTATATTTTCTATCATATATTATCTTTCGGGTAAATTAAAACAGTTGCAAAAGCTGAAACACCTTCTTCCCTTCCAACAAAACCGAGTTTTTCAGTAGTAGTTGCCTTTACAGATACATTATCCTTTTCAGTTTCAAGCAATTCAGCAATTTTTTCCTGCATTGCGGAAATATATGGAGCTACTTTAGGTTTCTGCATGGCAAGTACAACATCAAGATTGCCAAGTTCATATCCTTTTGAAAGAATCAGCTTATATACATGCTTTAGAAGCAGAGTACTGTCAGCACCTTTATATTTAGGATCGGTATCAGGGAAATGTTTGCCAATATCGCCAAGAGCAAGTGCCCCAAGCAGAGCATCACAAATTGCATGGAGAACTACATCAGCATCTGAGTGGCCAAGCAGGCCTTTTGTATGTGGTATTTCAATTCCGCCCAGGATAAGCTTCCTGCCCTCTGCAAATGCGTGTACGTCAAAACCAAGACCAGTTCTGAATTTCATTAATGCCTTATATCAAAATTGTTAAATTCGTTTTTATAATCTGCCCACATTATTTTAGCCCTGCTGACAGAAGCATGTGAAGGGCCTTCTTTAATCCGGGTAAAAAGTTCCTGGATTAAATCTTTGTCACCTTCAACAACTGTTTCAACTTCGCCGGTAAAAAGATTACGTGTAAAACCTTTAAGCCCCAGAGCCTGGGCATGCCTGTACACGTAAAACCTGAAACCAACACCCTGTACAAAACCTTCGGCTATAATTTCGGCTTTAGCTTTTTCACTCATTTAGACCTCTCTTTTGTCAATAAGTTCTGAAGCAAGCAAACCGGAGAATATTAAAAAACAGCCAAGCAGTCCAAAATTACTAATTTTTTCGTGCAACGTAAAAAAAGCAATTATTGTAGCAAATATAGGTTCAAAAGAGAAAATAATCCCTGCACGCGTAGGTGTGGTTGTTTTCTGATATTTTGTTTGAAGTGTTGTTGTTAAAATAGTTGAAAGTACTGCAGTATATAACAGGGCAAATATTACCTTTTCATTAAATACAAAAGAAGGGGTTTCAATGCCGGTAAGATTAAACAGAAAGGCAAATAAAACCGAACCGACAGCAGTTACTGCCACCTGCATAAAAACCAGGGGCAGAAAATCAAACTTTTTAGTCACCTTATCAAGGTAAACCACATAAAAGCCATAATTAAAGGCGCATAACATTGTAAGAAAATCACCGGTGTTAAAGCCGGAGCCGATTTCTGAAAATATAGCAAACAGTGAATTGCCTTTGCCCGAAAGTATAATTAATCCTGAAAGGACAAGAATAACACCAATAATACTGCCTTTGCCGGGAGCTCTTTTTTCCATAAGCAACTGGAACAGTGGGATATACAGAATAAATGTTCCGGTTATAAATGCAGATTTAGTAGCAGAAGTAAACTTAAGTCCTGCCGTTTGGGCGGCAAAACCAAACAGGTAAGAAAGCCCAAGTATTATTCCGGGAATTAGCAGTTCTTTGGGAAAGTGTTTTTTTATTTTTCCCCAGAACGGCAAAAGCAAAAGTAAAGCAAAACCAAACCTGAATGAAATAAACATCATCGGGGAAATGCTGACAAGTGCGTTTTTGATTATTGCAAATGTAGCTCCCCAGATTAATGTAACAAAAAGAAGTATGGCTTCACCGCGGTATTTTGAACTGAACATAATCAGGAAATATTGGGACTTAAATATTTTATTGATGTTAAAATAAGGAGTTAAGAAACAAAACCGGATTAACGTATTGTTAACAGAATACTGAAACCAAAGTTAAAAACAGCCTGTTGAGTTACTACTCTTCTTTATTTCTACTGTAGCCAAAGGATTTAAGCATCTTTTCATCAGAGCGCCATTTTTCACGGACTTTTACTCTTAACTGTAAAAATACCGGATGCTGGAGAAAATCTTCAACTGCTATACGGGACTGCTCTCCAAGTTTTTTTATTGCGGCACCCTGTTTGCCTATTATTATTCCTTTCTGGCTTTCCCTTTCAACAACTACTTCGGCCGAGATATAAAACTTCTCTTCTTCCCTTTCTTTAAATTCAGCTATAAGCACTTCACAGCTGTAAGGAACTTCTTCCTGGTACTGTTCAAGTATTTTCCCGCGTATAATTTCAGAAACAAAGAAACGGTCTGTTTCATCAGCAACAATGTCATCAGGGAAATATTTTGGATGAACAGGCAAATACTGTAATAAAAATGGAATTATCTGTTGAGTATTAAAACCAAGCTGCGAAGAGACAGGTAAAACAGCAGAGAATTTGCCGGAATCATTAAACTTATTAAACAATGAGGTAACTGTAGATTCGTTAGACTTGTCAATTTTATTCAACAATAAAAGGATTGGCTTTTTATTCTTTTCCAGGAACTCTTTTATAAAATCATCTTTAAGGGTCTGTTCACCGGAAGGATCAGCTTCAAGATCAATCATAAAAATAAAAACATCGGCATCTTTCACAGACTGTGATACATACTCCATCATTTTTTCCTGAAGCAGGTAACCGGGTTTTAATATGCCGGGAGTGTCTAAAAATATTACCTGGTAGTCTTCTTCAGATAGGATACCCAGAATTCTTTTACGCGTTGTCTGCGGTTTGCTTGTTATTACCGAAAGAGGCTGGCCAAGCAAAGTATTAAGCAATGTTGATTTACCGGCATTTGGTTTGCCGATTATGGTTACAAAACCGGATTTTATATTTGCGCTCATATTCTTTTCATATTTACTACACTAATTTAGTCATTTGACTTAACAAATACCCTTATTTAAAATAAATACCGCCTGTTTTGTGACAGGCGGTTAACAAAAATAAAACAATTATTCTTATAAATCTTCAACAAAAACGGCAGTACCGCTGGAACTGACCATCAGCATATTTCCACCGCCGCCGCCTATTGTTTCATAGTCAAGGTCAACACCAAGTATTGCATTAGCGCCAAGCGCACGGGCAGCGTCCATCATTTCAGAGATAGCAATGTCTTTAGCAGTACGAAGTTCCTTTTCATAAGCAGCTGAACGGCCGCCGACAATATCTCTTATTCCTGCAAAAATATCCTTAAATATATTAGCACCCATTATAGCTTCACCGCTTACCAGCCCGAAATAACGGGTAACTTTTTTCCCATCAATATTATTCGTTGTAACTACTAACATTCTGTACTCCGTTTTATTGAATAAAAGTCATTTTTTTAACAGAGCTGAAATTATCTGTCTTTATCCTGTAAAAATATACACCACTTGAAAGATTTTCAGCATTAAAATTAACTTTATAGGTGCCGGCTTTCTGCATACCATTAACAAGAGTTGAAACCTCTCTGCCAAGTATATCAAATACTTTTAACTCAACAAAAGACTCGGCAGGTATTGTATAAGAAATTACAGTAGATGGATTAAACGGATTAGGATAATTCTGCATCAGGTTATAATTGGTAACGGTCTTAACATTGTCATTATTAACTGATACAGCGTTATTTGTGGTAAATATTAGTTTCCAGCTGTTAAGTGTACCTGTTTCCCCGCTGTAATTATCAGATACAATCAGTATCCATTTGCCTTTGGCATTATTTCCCCTGTAAGTATCCAGGTCAAGAGTATCTGGTTTAAACCTGCCGGTAAGGTTATTTTCACTGTCAGGAGAAAAATCAGCAATATTAAAATATGCATCCTGGTCAAGTATAATATCTGGGTTAGCAGTGTTTGCCAGGCTTGTTCCATAGCCGGGTTTGTTAACAAGCATACCGGTTTTTGCAAAAGGAGGAAGTATTTTTACTATAAGATCACTTATACGGGGATGTGTAATATTAAGGGCAATATCAACATCAGCAATGTCAATATCCTCATCGATTACAATAGTATCTTTAACACCCAGCACATAAACATCTTTAATATCTTTTGCCGCAGATGAACTGTATGTTATACCCTGTGTTAGGTTAAGATTAATATAACCATCAGCCGGATAATATGTTTTATTTTTATTTGACGAAGAATCAACAGCAGTTATTTTATAGGATAATCCGGTAATAGTTCCCATATTTTCAGGGTTTATAACTACCGAATAAAGGCCATCTTTAACCTTTTCCATCTGAACAGTAGAAACATCACCACTATTTATGGAATACTCAGCACTAACAGACGAAACTCCGATATTATCAGATACTTCAGCATATAATGTTAACGGGAAATTATACTTTGAAAGTACAGTACGTTCAGTATGAGCTATAACGGGTGGAGTAATATCTGCGCCCATATAATACTTTAATGCAGAGGCTGCACCGCCTGACGGGTAGTAATAGTACTGGTTAAAAATATTATATTCACTTAAATAATAAGTTATTGTACTCCCGGAAGCTGCTGACGGTATAACTGCAGAATATTCATTGCTGTTTCCGTTTGTCTGCATATTTACTGCATGATAACCTGAATTATTTACACTATAGTATAGCTTAAGTGAATCAGGAATTCCCACTAGATATTCATCAGAAACTATTGCAGTAATTGTTTTTTCAGAAGGGGTTTCAGTATCCTTAACAGGGACCAAAGAAAATACAGGCCCTGATAAAGGAGATATTTTACAGGAATAACTGCGGGCACTGCCTGTTGTAGCAACAACAACAGGAATAACTACAACATAACTGATATTCTTTAAAGATTTTTGGACTGTATAATTAATATCTGTCGAGGCAGCATCTGTGCTTATTCTTTCAGAGGTACCGTCAGTATAGGCAATAAGTATATCTATGCCATAAGGTCCTGTTACAGTTGATGAAAGCTTCACATCGAAATATGAATCCTCATAATTACTTTGATAGCGGAGGAAAGCTCCGCCTGTCGGGCTTAAATTACAGCCTGCCGAACTATCAGGCAAGGAAGATTTATCAAGGCATATAACTGAAGTAGGATATGAAGCTCCTTCTTCATAAGTAGGAAAAGGCCCTTTTGCCCTGGTGCCGGTTGCATAATTCCATGCAAAATACTCTCTAAGCCCATCAGCAAATGAGGATGAATATGTTGCAAGTACTTTATCAAAAGTTGTAAAAGCATTTTCAGAAGAATATGTTTTCCTTCTTTCCCAGAGAAGCCTGTTTGCCAGTACACCGTGTTTTTGGGTAATGTAGTGCATAAAGAGACAATCTTCGTACCCGGATCCGTCAGCAATGGCTCTTGTTGGGTCAGCAAGGTGTGAAGCTGAAAGGTAATTATAATAATCATTCACATAGTCATAACCAATATCTTCCATCCAGGTAGCATCCATTTCAAGCATCCAGCTTGGTTCATTCCACTTATTATAAACATACTGGGTAGAATGCTTAAACTCATGGATAGCCGTAACCTTTGCAGCGCCCTTCTGTTTTCCTTCAGGATCATTATTTGAAGAAAACCCTTTGAAGTCATTTTCAAGAACAATATGAGTTATACGTTTTGATGCGTTTTCAATATCTGTATATCCATAATATTCCATATCTTCAAATCCTACCTGGAATCTTCCGGTACCAATAGGAATGGCAAGATATCCGAGAGTATCGATAGTATAAGCCCAGCTATAATCAAAATAGGAGGCAACCCATTCAACATAATCCGGTACCCCATTATTGTCACTATCAGCAGTAGGAACAGCGTCTGCTCCGGTAGTGTCATAAGTCAATTCAAACTTACCTGACGGAGAAATATATGTTGATGATGTAGCCGTTTTTTGGAATGGCCTGTTCAGATAAGACTCAATTTCAGTAATTGCTGAAACAGAAAGCTTGGCAATATTCTGCCTGTACTCTTTAACCAGTTCTGTGCCGCATTTTGAAAATGAGGCAGTTGAAGTTGTTTTATACGTCGATTTTGATTTGTCAAATGCAGAATAGAATTTCTGCAGCAAAGATTCTTCATAGCTTAATTTGCCGGCATTATAGTCGTTTTCAATAAGCTGTATAGCTTCATCTAAATTATCTTGTTTTTTCTGTGCATCAATATGAACAGTAATTAACAGCAGAAATGCGGAAAGCAAAAGTATATTTTTCAATTTACCCCAATGTATGTTATAAAAAACAAGCGGTTATTACTGTAACCGCCGAAATTAAAATCATATAATATTAAAAGAATTTTAATAAATCAAAGGGGAAAATGTTAATTTATTTTTTTTAGTCTTTCACGGACCTGTTTTATGCTATCGAAGAAAAAATAAGCACTAAACAAAATAAAGAGAGAAAGGGCTGAACCGATAACAGAAATATTTATTTCAGAAAAACTTTTTAACAGTTGTCCGATGTTTTTACCTGTTACAGCAATAGTATCAGTTAAATATTTCAGTTCAGCAGGTTTACTGCTCCCTGAAGTATTTAATAAAACAGCAATTAAAACCCCTATTACAATAAGTATAAATAATGCAAACACAGAACCAATTGAGTACATAAATATTGTTTGTTCTTTTAACGATTTTTCCCTTTTTAAGATTGATTTCATAAGAACCGGGGTAAAATTATAACTTACTGTTTCAGGCTCAAGTTTCTTTAACTGCCTGTGTATATATAGCAGATGGTTGTATTTTAACCTGTTTTCTTCAGAAGACTCTATAAGCAATTCAACCTTTTTTAAGGTTTCTTCATTTAAATCGCCATCAATATATTTATTTAGTAAGTCGTCATTCAGATTAATCATAATAATTCCTCAATGAAATTATTTTTTTCTAAAATATCACGCAATAAACTCCTGGATCTGTGAAGCAAAACTTTAACATTAGAAACTGATGTTGAAATAACTTCACTAATCTCTTCACAGCTCATGCCATCAATATAAAACATATTCACTATAGTTCCATACCTTGGAGGCAATTTTTGCACAAGTTTTGTTACCACTTCGGCAATATCTTTTTTTTCAAGTGCGTTAAAACCGGCATCGTCAACAATATATGTATAGTCATCTACAGACAGCATTTCATTTTCAACCTTTCTCTTCTTACCGGAAAGTTTAGTCAGTGCAGTATTATATACAATTCTGTAAAACCATGTTGAAAACTTCGCTTCCTGCCTGAAAGAAACAAGAGCATTAAATGCTTTAAGAAAACAGTCCTGCAGTACTTCCTCAGCTTCCTGTTCGTTTTTCAACATACGAAGAAGCATAGAAAAAGCGCGGTTCTTATACCTGTCAATTAAAATAGCAAAATCAGAGTGATTTCCTTTTTTAACAGACTCTATTATTTCATTATCCTGCAGATGATTCATTTGTGGGTTAGACATAGACAACCCGCTTTAGGTTACAAAAACCAGTTAATAATAATTTAACAAAAAAATCAAATTTTATACAGCTATGATGTAACCAAATCAGGAAACGACTTGTCATAAGGTACAAAGGACAAATAATTAAAATGACAGGGTGATAATATGGCAGTAGAAATAATCGGGGTTTTTATCCCAATAGTATTTATTCTTTCAACGGGAATAGTTTTAGTAACGTTTTTTTATTTACGGTCACGGGAGAAGCAAATGCTGATAGAAAGAGGGCTTTCAGCAGAGGAAGTAAAGCTTTTCTATGAACAGAAAAGAGATCCATATAACATGCTGAAAATAGGCATAATTCTTATTTCATTTGGTATTGGTTTAGGGGTTGGGTTGATATTGGAAGATTATACTTATAAAGAATACTGGATACCTTTCTCAATGTTTGCAGTTACAGGAGCTGGTTTTGTTATTGCGAACCTGGTAGGAATTAAATTGAATAAAAAAAATGAAAATAAATAAAAATATTGCGGCCCGGATAAAACAAACCCCGCATCTGTTAAATGCGGGGTTTGCAAAATGTTTTATATTATTTTCAGCTTTCCTGGGCTTCAAGCCAGCGTTCAACATCAATAGCGGCCATACAACCTGAACCTGCAGCAGTAATAGCCTGCCTGTAAACTTTATCAGCTACATCACCGGCAGCAAAAACTCCTTCAACATTTGTATAAGTTGAACCGGGTTTTACTTTCAGGTAGCCGGTTTCATCCATATCCAGCACACCCTTAAATAACTCAGTGTTAGGCTTATGGCCAATGGCTATAAATAAACCTTCCACGTCAAGCTTAACTTTGCTGGAGTCATTAACATCTCTCAGAATTACACCGGTCATTGTTTTTCTGCCGTTCTCTTCAGTTCCTACAACCTCATCAATTACTTTGCTTGTCATAAACTTAATTTTGGGGTTCTTTTTAGCTTTTTCAGACATTATTTTAGAAGCCCTGAATTCATCGCGCCTGTGAACAACTGTTACTTCAGAGGCAAACCTTGTAAGGTAATTAGCCTCTTCCATGGCAGTATCTCCGCCGCCCACAACAATTATACGCTGATTTTTAAAGAAGAATCCATCACATGTAGCACATGCAGACACTCCAAAGCCCATGTATTTCTTTTCGCTTTCAATACCCAGTAAACGGGCAGATGCACCTGTAGAAATTATAACTGCATCAGCAGTATGAACTTCGTCATAAGTCTTTAAAGTAAAAGGACGTTTTGAAAAATCAATTTCTGTTATTTCTTTATATATTGACTGAGCCCCAAACCTGTGCGCCTGTTTCCTCATTACATCCATTAATTCAGGCCCCATAATCCCGTTTTCAAAACCGGGATAGTTTTCAACCTCAGTTGTAATTGTAAGCTGGCCGCCCGGCTGCATTCCTTCAAAAATTACCGGGTTTAAGTTTGCACGCCCTGTGTATACTGCAGCAGTAAAGCCTGCAGGGCCCGAACCAATAATTGCTACTTTATGATGATTACTTGTATTGTTAACTTCTGACATTAAAACTCCGTAGTTAAGAATTTTTCTTTTTCAAATTTACTTTAGTAATTAGATAAAAAAAACAGGTTATGGATTCAAAAGAAATTCAGCATTCCTTTTTATTCCCTTTAGCTTTGTTCTTTTAACAGGACTGTCTTTAAATCTTACTGAAAACTCTTCCTGTTCCATTTTAACAGCATCAGTAATTAAAATCTCCTTGTTTCCATTAAGCGGATAAAATAAAGATTCATGTGTTAATACTGCAAATTTTTTATTCCAGGGACAAACTTCCTGGCAAATGTCACATCCATATATCCATCCTGCAAATTTCCCTTTAAGAGATTCTGGAATACCCGATTTATTTTCTATTGTCTGGTATGAAATACATTTATTGGAATCCAGCATATACCCGTCCACCAATGCACCGGTAGGACATGCATCAATACATGCACTGCATGAGCCGCACATATCCTGAACAGGAAGCGAATAATCGAATTTATAGTTGCAAATTACCGTTGCTATAAAAAACCAGCTCCCCTTTTCCCTGTTTATTATATTAGTGTTTTTACCCATCCATCCAAGTCCTGAACGGACAGCCCACACCTTATCCATCACCGGGCCTGTATCCACATAAGTTTTAGCTTCAAACAGCGGGTCAATTTTCTTAATCTCTTCAACAAATTTGTCGAGTTTTTCCCAGATAATTATATGATAATCTTTACCCCACGCATAACGTGAAATTTTTCCATATTTATTATTACCTGAATGAGTGTCAGGGGTATTATATACAAGTGCGAGAGAAATTACTGTTTCAGCCGAAGGAAGAATTTCTTTTACATTTTTACGTTTTTCAATATTTCTTTCCATATAATACATATCTGCATGGTAGCCTTTTTTAAGCCAGTTCTGCAGATGTATAACATCATCTTCAAGCAGCTCTGCCCCGCTGAACCCAACAAGGTTAAAGCCCAGGTTTAATGCAGTTTCGGTTATTATTTTATTCGTTAACAGCATTTCCTCCGGGACAACATAATTTAAAAGGCATAACTACCACTTCAGCTCTTTCTTATCAACTTTAATATAAACCTTATTATCTGCAATTCTTGTTTCATAGAGCTCAATTTTCCCGCAGCCGGTAGGAGTTCTGCCTGTATCAAGGCTGAACATCCATCCATGTATAGGACAAACAACATGTCCATTTTCAATAAAACCATCATACATTAGCGCCGCACGCTGATGAGGGCATACATTATTAACTGCATAGACTTCTTCTTTATATTTGAATACTGCAATATCTGTATCATTTATATAAAATCTTTTACCTGAATACTCCGGCAGTTCATCAAGACTGCAAACCTTTACAAATAAATCTAAGTCAGAAGCTGGCATATTTTTCATCTGCTATAAAACCTTTATCAGTATATCGTACCGAAGCCGCAACAGTATTGGCGTCATGTTCAAAAAGAAGTTTCCAGTTTTCATCAACAGCACGGCTCAATATACTTTTCTTTTCCTGTAAAGTAACCAAAGGCTGAAGATCATATCCCATAATATAAGGAAGCCGGATATGTGAAGTTGTAGGAATTAAATCGCCGCAAAAAAATAATGTACCGGAAGAATCAGATATTTTGACAAGCTGCTGTGAGAAAGTGTGCCCGCTGACAGGTATCAGCTCTATTTCATTGTCAAATTGTGTATTTCCATCAACAAAATTTAAAAGCCCTTCCTTTGCCAGTGGTTCAAAGCTGTCTTTAAGGTAGCTTCCACGGTCACGTTCTGAGGGATTGATTGCCCACTCAAAATTCTTTTTTTGTACATAGTGCCTTGCATTAGGAAATACAGGCACAATTTTACCATTATCAGATTTCGTCGAACCGCCTGTATGGTCAAAATGAAGATGTGTAAGAATAACATCGGTAATATCATCAGGTTTTAGCCCGTTTTTCATCAATTCTAATTCTATTGAAGTTGAAGCCTGGTCAATTTCATAAATTTGTACAGATTTTGAATCCCATTTAGTACCCATCCCGGTATCAATAAGGATGTTTTTTGAGCCATTTTGAAGTAATAAGTTCCTTGTTACAAGTTGAACGCGGTTTTCCTTATCCGTCGGTAAACTCTTTTCCCACAATGTCTTAGGTATAATACCAAACATAGCGCCGCCATCCAGTCTGAACAAACCAGAATTAATAATACTTATTTTATATCTGCCAATCTTCATTTGTACAATATTTAGTAATTGAATGCAGGATAATTCCTTATATCCTGAAATAAAAAATTGCTTTATGTTTAGTCAAAGATTTGAAATCAGGTTTATAAGTTAAAGAAGATTTTTCAAACGTAAAAGAAATATGAAATTTCAGTGAAAGAATGGATAGTATTCCACAATTGGTTTCTAAAGCCGGTATATATGTGGTTGGTTTTACGGCTGGAAAAACTGCTTTAAGTTATGATATCATAAACAAGATAATTCACCTTTATAGAGGCCGGTAAATATATGCATACCAATATACTGCCTGCCCTGATTTATCCTTCCTTCCCGCCAGAATAATACACAGCAAATGATGTTTTTAATATCATATTATTCAGACAGCCGGTACTGATAAATATAACCAAAGAAAATATACTAGTGCTGCTGCTTTTGCAGTTCTATTTTCTTCTTTGTTCTTTTCAATACGGCTCTTTCAATCATTTTAGCTGCTTCAGAATAGGATACCATACCTGTATTAATAACTAAATGATAATACAAGGGATTTTCAATATTCTGCCTGAATTGAGAAAAAGCGAAATTCTTTTTAGCAGTATCATCTTTCTTAATATAGATTTCAGCATCTTTATGATTCATATTCAGAAGTGCCTGAACATGAGCAATTCTCTGTTCAAGCGGTGCTATAAGTCGCACATGAAAGGAATTCTGCATACGTGCAGAAATAAAATTAGCCCCCCTGCCGATAATAATTACATTTCCTGTCCTGCAAAGTAAGAATATGGTCCTTATTTCTTTATTTACCAGTGTTAGTTCTGAAGGTTCACCGGTAAGCAGTTCAGCAAACATGGAATTAACAGCAGATGGTTTTTTTTCAGCAAGATGGTGCTGCAGATGAACAGGAAGGTTATAGTCCTCAAGAACTTTATTAATAAGATTCTTATCAAATAAAGTCCATTCAGGCATACCCGGTTGATTATATTTTGAAAAGAAAGTAAGAAGCTTTTCGCATATAATTTCATCGCCTGAACCGGTTTCACGGGAGACAGTAATAGATGGATAAAGTTCGTACTTCCTTTCAGGCTGAGGGGCAGAATGAGTCTCAATATAATGACGGGCTTTTAAATATTCACCCTGTACTATCATTTTATGCCTCCGGATTAAGTAATGATTAAATCAGGAGTATGTGGAGATGAATAAATATATAATAATTTTCAGTAAAAGTCATTAAAAGATTTTCAAATAAGAAAACCAGGTAGGATAATGAATATAATGCTAAGAGCATTCAGCAATAAGCTCCCTGAATGCTCTTTTTGCACAAAAATGGAAATAAACATTCCTATTTATTTTTAAAACAAAGAAAGGATATTCCTCATATCCTTTCCTGCTCCCCTTCCCCTGTTAAAACAGGACCTATGTTAAGTACTCTTCCCCAATTTCAACCCGAGACTCCTTATTAGCTCCCTTCCCCTTGCCCTTGTAATAAATCATCCCGGTTATCTCCCTGTGTCCCCTGAAGCATTAACTTAAGCCGTATACAGTGTTCCCCAACTAACTCATGTAAAAAAAATTATGCTTTTGGTACACAGCTTTCAACAGGACAAACAGAAGCGCACTGTGGTTCATCATGGAAGCCTTCGCACTGGGTACATTTATCAGGAACTATATAGAAATAGCTTGATGAATAGAATCCTGTAGCTCCTGATGGTGCTGCATCGTTTTCTCCATATGTCTTACCATCTAATTCCCAGTCATTTCCGCCTTCATAAATTGCATTATTTGGACATTCTGGTTCACAAGCGCCGCAGTTAATGCATTCTTCAGTTATCATATATGCCATTTTAAATTCTCCTTGTAGTACTAATTTATTGTATAAAGTTTTTTCACTTTCATATGACTGATTTTGGGTTGCTAATACTATGCCAGTTATCAAACTACACAGCAAGACAAAAATCAATAAAAAAAGCAATTTGTGAGGTTATTGGGTTTTTCAACAACGAGAATAAAAACGCATAATTTCTCTAAATTGAAGAATTATAGACAAAATTATTCGAAAAGGGCATCTATTCAATGCCCTTTGTCAAATTTTGGTGAGGAGCAGATATCAGCTGCAAACTATTTGATATAAACAGTGACTAACCGAAAGTAGAAATAACTTACCTGCCAATACTATCAAGGTAATCTTTACGGGCAAGTAAAGTTTCTTCGTTTTCCACATGTTTTGGGTCAGGTACGCAACAGTCTACAGGACAAACAGCAGCACATTGCGGCTCATCATGGAACCCCTTACATTCAGTACATTTGTCCGGAACGATATAGAAAAAGTCAGATTTAAAAAAACCTGAGTTTCCATTGGGAGATTGTTCATCATCATTAAAAGATTTGCCGGCAAGCTCCCATTGAGCCCCGCCCTCATAAATAGCATTATTAGGGCATTCAGGTTCGCAGGCACCGCAATTAATACATTCTTCAGTAATCATTATAGCCATAATATTAAACTCCTTTTTCTTAATCGGGGAAAGTAACAACTGTTAGAAAATATATAATTACAATTTTAGTAAAAGCTTAAAAGAACATCAATGCCATAAAAATAATTACCAGCTCCCACTGGAACCGCCGCCGCCAAAAGAACCGCCGCCACCTGAAAAACCGCCAAAACCGCCAGAATCACCCCAACTGCTTCCGCGTGAACCGCCGCCAAAACTACCCGGGCCTGGAAAGAAGATAAAACCACCGCCTCCTCTGCCTTTCCTGCCGCCGCGAAGGAAGAAGAAAAGAAGGAAAATTATGAGAAAAATAATAGTAGATATGCCATGAACAGCATCTTTATCCTTGTCTTTGCGAGGTTCACCTTTATATTCGCCCGCTGTAGCAGCAATAATAGCATTAACACCGGCAGATACGCCGGAATAATAATCATCCTGCCTGAAATGAGGAACAATTACGTTTCTTATAATAGAGTTTGCCAGTGCATCAGGCAGTACCCCTTCAAGGCCATAGCCGACTTCAATCCTCAGTTTCCTGTCATTTTTAACAATAAGCAGAACAATTCCATTATCATGCTTTTTTGAGCCAACCTTATTTTTTTCAGCAACATCCATTGAATAGTACTCAATAGGATAATCATCCAGGCCTGATATAATTAGCACAACAAGCTGGTTTGAAGTTGTATCCTCAAAAGCTTTAAGCCTGTTGTTAAGCTGATTAAGTTCGTCACTGTTAAGAGTAGAAGTTAAATCTGTAACATAGCTTTTTAATTCCGGCACAGGAGGCTGTGCAAGACAAACAGGAACAACAAACAATATGAGAAATAATACCTTCTTCACTTAAAATTCAACCTTTGGAGCAGTTTCAGCACCCGGAGCAGCTTTAAAATATTGTTTGGATGAATAACCAAACATTCCGGCAAATATGGAAGACGGGAATTTTTTTATGGTTGTATTATACTGCTGAACAGTTTCATTAAACTTTCTTCTTTCAACAGAAATCCTGTTTTCAGTTCCTTCAAGCTGAACCTGAAGCTGTTGGAAATTAGCACTTGCTTTAAGCTCAGGATAATTTTCTACTGTAACAAGCAGTCTTGATAAAGCATTATCAAGCTGGCCCTGAACCTGCTGGAATCTCTGGAATGCAGCAGGATCATTTAACACACTGGCATCAACGTTCATCTGACTTGCCTTAGCGCGCGCTTCAGTTACATCTGTTAAAACACCGCGTTCAAAGTTTGCATATCCTTTTACTGTATTTACCAGGTTTGGAATAAGGTCTGCCCTTCTCTGGTATACGTTCTCTACCTGGCTCCAGCTTTGTTCCACACTTTCATTAAGGGTAACCAGGTTATTATACGTTCCTATTCCCCAGAAAACCATTATAGCAATGATTACAATTATAACCCCGGCAATTGCAGCGCCAACGATCAACCCTTTTTTCATCAGACCTCCTATATTATTAAGGGTGACTCAAAATACCCATTTATAGTGTTAAACTAAATAAACGTTATTGTAATTTATTATACTTTTTATTGAAAAACCATCATGGTTAAACGATTTTTTATAAGCGGATAAAACTTTAAATAAACAGAAAAAAGGAAGGATTATTGTTCACGCTCAGGGTTTTAGTCCGGTAAATTCATTTTGCAGGTACAGAAGTGTTCTGTTTATAATAGTAATATTGTTATTATGGGCAAATTCTTCAGAATTCTGAATTCCGCCAATATAGAAACGCAGCCATAAAAGGTTTGCTGTAACAATCCCATCAAATACCCTGTCTTCAGCAAAAGAATTTATTGTAAGATAACCTGAAAATATATTCCATGCGAGGGAAATAATTCCATTAATATAGTTACCTGTATAAAATTGCCCTGCCCCCGGCAGAAATACAGATAAAATCTTTGCCAGCCTTTCTGAGTACTGAGCATTATCAGTCGCCCTGCAAAGTGAATCAAGCTCAAACTGTCCCGGAATTTTATGAAATTCATCTGAGGCTTTATCAAAACTGCCTGCAAATATATAAGCCCAGCCTTTCCAGTAATTAAGGCTGTCCTGCCTGTCTTTGAACAAGCCAGAGGATTCCAGCCTGTTAATTATTTTAAGTGCCTGTTCAGTTGAGCGGCGCAGTATATTAACTCTTACAAGTTCTACAGAAGCTTTGTATTTTTCATCATCAGAGCGGGAAAACCGTTCAGCTGTACTGAAACAGGAAACAGCATCATTAAGAAGTGTGCCATTTTTATATGAACTGCCCATAAGCATGTAAGCTTTATAATAATACTGGCGGGCGCTGTCAAAAAAAACAAGGCGTTTTAATTCAGTTACAGCATCAAAATAGTTTCCTTTACTATAAAGCTTTTCAGCATATTCATACTGCTGCTGAAGAGCCTGCTGGCTGAACAGTAATGAATTAATAACTGCAGTAAAAAACAATATTTGATATAAAACTTTAATCATCTGCAAAAATCATATTCAGGCATAAAATTGTTTTCACCATCAAGATACGCTTTAAGCTGGTTATCCAGGCTGATTTTTACCCCGGCATTAAACAACTGTGCAGAAGCCGCAGAGCCATAAATGTTGCCGCCATAAAACATGGCAGTCAGTCCGGAAAAAAGCCAGCCCCTGAAATTATGATGCGCATCAAAATTAGCCCATGAAAGATAAGCCAGCACGCCTGATACAAGAAACGCCGTAATACCATCGCCATACTGCCCGGTATATATTTTACCTGAACCAGGAATAATAGCAGACATTACTGCTGCAATGGCAGGACTTCTGTACGGCGGATCAGATTTAATTTTATAAAAACTAATTATAGTATCATTCTTATTAAAAGCATTTTCATATTCATATATTCCGGGCAGATTAGTGCCGCTAAACAAAAAAGAATACAGGTATAATTGCTTAACCGGAAATATGCTTTGCTGTTCAGCGGATGCTGCAGTATAAGTACTTTGGAGCGTAGAATAATCTCCCTGTATTAATAATGTATTATAATACTCAGGCAATGAATTAAAAGCAGGATAAACAGAAAGGAAGGCTTCGGATGCTTTTTTATACTCTCCTATATACCGGTAAGAAAGAGCCAGTTTAAATTTTACAGTATCGTTATTAACAGACGTAAGGCAGTTTTCATACTCATACGCAGCGCGCAGGTAATCTTTTAAACAGAAAAGATAATCAGCAAATTTTTCTATATTCTCCGGTGAGTGCATATCCTGTGCCGGAAGCCCGGCAGGAAAAACTGTAACCAGCAGAAGGAAATAAAAAACGAAATACCGCATAATTACTGCCCGGTACCCGGCAGACGAACCATTTTATCCATAAGCTTTTCGAGCGCAGTTTCAGGACTGCTGCAGTAACCGGCATGAACCGGCGATGTTTGTATTACAGTACTGCGGGGCGATGTGAGCCAGTGAAACCGTTCACGTAAAATAAGTCCGCCAATAGGCCCGGCATCATTGCCGCCTTTACAGATTAGTGGTATTACGGCAAGATGTTTTTTAATAATTTCTATATCCGGTGAAGGGTCAATAATTCTTAATCTGTGTTCATCAAGTTCAATGCGCGCCTCAAGGAAGTTAACTTCAGGGCATGATAAAATTATACCCGCATTTATAAACTCGCCGCGTTCAACTTTAGGAACAACGCGGACTGCCACATAATCATATTTATATTGATCTTGCACGGATTGCCTCCTCAATAAATTCATGCGGCATTTTTATCCTGTTTACCAGGTATTGCACATAAGCTTCACGGTACTCATCTGCAGAAGAAAATATTGGATTTCCTTCCAGCCACTCACCCGGAACAAGATTAACAATATCTCTTAATAATTCTTCTGTAATAAGCGGGGTAATACGTTCATCAGCTTCGTTTAATGCTGAAGCGCGGTTCAGTAATACATGATCCTTTATCATAGGAAAAGATTCACCACTCCGCTCTTTATAATTATTCCATGAATGATGGAAATAAAAAGCTGCACCGTGATCAATAAGCCAGAGGCGCTTATGCCACATAAGCATATTTGTATTACGCGGTGTGCGGTCAATGTTAGTTATAAATGAATCGAACCACACTATTGAGGATGATAACTCAGCATCCGGCCTTTCTGCAACCGGGTCAAATGTTACAGAGCCGGGCAGATAATCAAGGGCAAGATTAAGTCCAGCACTTGCTTTTATAAGGTCCCTAATTTCAGGATCAGGTTCTGTTTTTGAGAGATCAGGGTTAAGATCAACAAACACAATTTCAGGAATAAGAAGCCCGGCAGCCCTGCCAATTTCAGCAGCTATAAGCTCAGCAATAAGAGCTTTAATCCCCTGCCCGGCACCTCTGAATTTTAAAACATAAAGCCCGTCATCATCAGCTTCAATAATAGCCGGAAGAGAACCCCCTTCTTTCAGCGGCGTAACATAACGTACAGCAGTAACTTTCCTTATTTCCATACTTCCATAATTGTAATTAGAGTTATTACAAATTTATCTTTATAAGTATACTTTAACAAGCGGATTGGGCAAGCCGGCAGTAGGCAGTCAGGCAGTCTTCAGTAGGCAGGCAGGACAATTAAAACAGTTTACCTGATATAAAAACATACAGTTTACAACAATTTTGAAGGTCTCCATATTGAGCGGACTAAATAATAAAAATAAATACTGTCAGGGTTTAATTTTTCTTAGCGAACTTTGCGTCTTCTTTGCGTTCTTTGCGTGAACCTGCTTTTGTTTTCCCTTACAGTTATTTGAGAAAGCAACAGAAACCGGGGTATCAGGATAATTATTTCATTTTAATATATATTTTTCAGGAGGGTCATAATACCTTCCGTTACGTATTTCAGGGTATTTTGCAGCCCGGTTGAATATATTCATATCGCGGGTAAACCTGTCTGCAAACATTAGTGTCCCCTGGATGATGTTTGTCTCCCTGACTGACTCCATAAAAAAAGATGAACATGATGGTGAAAAAGGACAGTTTTCGCCGTCAACATCAGATATAAAAAACCAGTACCCCATAATTATTGTCTTAGGCACTGCGGAAAGCACTGTTTCCCCGGCATAACTGTAGTTCCTGTGGTAGTCATGTGCAGGTATTGTGTAGTTTACTTCAGCTTTCCCCCATTTTACCATGCCGGACTGGGCATTAAGCTGAATTGTACACAGGAAAAGGAGTAATAGTATCAGCACTCCCCCGCCCCTGATTCTGCTGCGCAGAATCTTTCCCCGCCCCCATATGGGGTGAGGACAATAAGAGACACTTATTATTTTATTACTTTCCATTTACAGCCTCATCCTGAATCCTTCCACTTAGCAAGGAGAAGGATTTTTAAATACACTTTGAACCCCATGTATATAATCCATATATAAATAATATACATGTCGGGGCTTATTTCTACTTAGTATCAAGCAGTGAACGTGCTATGATTAATTTTTGAATTTCTGATGTACCTTCGTATATCTCTGTTATTTTAGCATCTCTTAAATACCTTTCTACAAGGTATTCTCTTACATATCCATATCCGCCGTGTATTTGTATTGCTTCCAGGGCACATTCAACTGCAATTTTTGATGAATATAATTTAGCCATAGCAGATTCATTTATATACGACTTCCCACCATCTTTTAATGCTGCCGCTTTGTATGTTAACAGTTTTGCAGCTTCAATTTTTACTGCCATATCAGAAAGCTTAAACTGTATTGCCTGGAAGTCAGCAATAGAATGCCCGAATGCTTTTCTTTCTTTTGCATATTTTACAGATGCTTCAAATGATGCTTCTGCAATTCCAATTGCCTGCGCCGCAATGCCTATTCTTCCACCGTTAAGAGTATTCATTGCAAAGTTGAAACCTTTGCCTTCTTCCCATACAAGGTTAACAGCAGGTATACGGCAGCTTTCAAATGTAAGTGAACAGGTATCAGAACTTCTTATTCCAAGTTTATCTTCTTTTTTGCCATGCGCAAACCCGGGAGTACCTTTTTCAACTATAAATGTTGAAATTCCTTTATGAGCTTTTTCTTTATCGGTAGATGCCATAACAAGAACATAATCAGCAGTGGAGCCGTTGGTAATCCAGTTTTTTATTCCATTAAGAATATATGAGTCACCTTCTTTGTACGCCGTAGTTTTTTGTTTTGTTGCGTCACTGCCTGCTTCAGGTTCGGAAAGCGCAAAGGCCCCAAGTTTTTCTCCTGATGCAAGAGGTGTAAGATATTTCTCCTTTATATAATCAGTACCGTATTTTTCAAGCCCGTAACATACAAGCGAGTTATTAACGCTCATAATTACGCCTGTACTTGCATCAGCTTTGGATATTTCAATAAGTGCAAGAACATAGCTTAAAGTGTCAAGCCCGGCTCCGCCGAACTCAGGAGAAACCATCATACCCATAAAACCGAGTCCGCCAAGTTTTTTGACAATGTCATGCGGAAACTCTGCCTTTATATCTCGTTCAATTGAAGAAGGAGCAATTTCAGCCTGTGCAAATTCACGGGCTGACTCCTTTATCATTAGCTGGTCTTCTGTGAATTCGAAGTTCATGAAACTCCTGTGGTTTGTGGTTATTTCTTTTTCAGGTAACCGTAAGGTGCATTCCTTTTGGGAATACTGCCTGTTCTAAAATACAGGTTGTTGGGTTAGTTTGCAATGGCAGGAAACCCCGGTAGTGCACAGGACGAAGGCGAGCAGTAAGCAGGTAATCCCAGGTATGCTGATGAAGGAAAAAAGGCAGGTTCACGCAAAGAACGCTAAGAAGACGCAAAGGGCGCTAAGAGGAAGCATTTACAGTTACCACATTATAGGCAATGCCTGGACAGTGAGATAGTAGTGTTTAAAATTAGTAAGCTGCACCATTAAAAGATAATCGGCTGAATTTATTCGTTTTTGGGTTATATAATGCTCCCCAATATTCTGTTCCGCCATCGCATATAATACAGGGCTCTTTGTCCAGGTTCCTACACATATTTTCTTCAACAGGCATTGCATTAATATAAATCAATTTAACACCTTTATAATATATACCCGCATATTGTCTGTAGAATCGATTAATATCTGATATTGCAGAAATATTCTTTTTACTTAATTCATATAATGACCAATAATTTAATTCCATATCTCTTATATCTTCTATGCCCGGGTTCCAACTACTATCAATTTTAAAACAATCTCTTGAGCATTGATTTGTAATAGTTTCTGCGCAGGTAGAATCTAATACTACTGCCTGGTTTGGTTTTATGTATACTGCTGTATGTGTTGCAGTAGAACATCCAATAATTAATAATGGAGGAAATAATATAAGCGTTTTAAATATCTTTTTATGATTAAACATTAACCTCTTTTATAATGTTTTTTAACTCTGTGCGAACTTCACTCTTTAGGTAATTATTAAAAAAAGGAGTTAGAACAATTTTTTTGTTATTAAAATAATAGAGCTTTTTATTTTCGCTTGTTTCAAAATCTGAATGGCCTAATTTAAGGAGGTTTATAAATTCATAATGATACGTGGAACCGAAACAAATTGTTAAATCAGGGTTGGCAGTCAACCAGGCATCATATACAACTTTATAATGATATTTCCTTACATCTGATAAATATTTTAAATAATCTGCTTTTCCATATCCAAAGAATTCCTTGTACTGCTCAGGCCATTTAGATAAATCTGTACTGCTTTTGGGCAATGGAAAGAGTTCTGCGAGAAAGAAAAAAGAATAATCTTTATGAAATAATCTCTTTCTGTACTCCTCCTTTTTCAGCCCATTCTCATTTATAAATTTATCATATAGCAGGTCACTTATTATATCCCAGACACGTGTAGGATATGCTGCGTCATCCATAAATGGTTCATTATTACACTTTCCCTTTTCCGCCTCAAGTTCATCCAAAGATGGTATTGCCTCACCCCCCTCTTCAATACCAATAAACCAAATTTTACTTTTACTATTACCCATTCCGGTAAAATTGAAGAAAGGTTCTGCGTTTTTATTCAATGGCATGTCCTGTTTCTCCTTATTATTTTATGTTCAGAGGATGAATATAAAACAGTTTCCCCTATATGTTTATAACATAATAAGATACAGTTTACCAGACAATAAGTTTTTTATTTTTAAATTGTCAAATATTAAGTATCATAATTCTCCAAATATCCGAACCTTAATAATTCTTTTCCAGTCTATGTTTCCGGCTGAAGACTCCCGCCAAATTTCCCCCGCTGAGGATTACCGTTTTTTTGTTATATTTGTGTCATGCAAAACGACATTATAACAGAGAAAAAAGATAAGGATTTGCAGCGGAAAGTCACTATTAAAGGGTTAACGCTGGATGAATTAAAGGCATGGTTTGAAGAAAAAGGCCTGCCCAAATTCCGCGGCGAGCAGGTTTTTAACTGGATGTACAACCACCTTGCTGTTGATTTTGATGAGATGCAGAACCTACCAAAGGCCATGCGCGCTGAGTTAAAAGCCTCGGCTGAAATACAGGCGCTTGGTTATGTGGCTTCTGAAATATCCCCCGGAAGCGGGACAAAGAAGTATATCTTTGAAACCGCTGAAAAAAACAAAATTGAATCAGTTATTATTCCTGAAGAGAAAAGGACAACACTCTGTATTTCAACGCAGGTCGGATGCCCGCTGGACTGCCAGTTCTGTGCAACCGGTTTGATGGGTTATAAAAAGAATCTTACTGCCGGTGAAATATTTGACCAGTATATGCTGGCGGCAAAGGATTACGGCAAAGACAACATTACCAATATAGTTTATATGGGTATGGGCGAGCCTTTACTTAATTATAATAATACAATTAAATCACTTCAGATATTTTCAGAAGAGCTTACCACAGGAATAAGCCTTAAAAAAATTACTGTCTCAACTGCGGGTATTGCACCAAAGATAAAAGAGCTTGCAGATACCGGATTAAAAGTTAAGCTGGCATTATCGCTTCATTCATGTTTTGAAGATATACGCTCTAAAATAATGCCGATAAACAAGAAGTATTCTTTAAAAGAAACTCTTGAAGCCTGCAGGCTTTATGCAGCAAAAACCGGAACGCGCATTACTTTTGAATATGTAATGCTTCAAGATGTAAATGACAGGAAAGAAGATATAAATGCTCTTGTAAGGCTGTGCAGTAAAATTCCTTCAAAGATAAATGTAATTCCTTTTAACTCACTTGCACACATGAATCCGGGCGGATTTGCTGCTGAACTGAAACCTACATCAAAACGAAGGATTGCAGAGTTTGTACAAAAGTTAAGGGACAGAAATCTTACTGTAATGGTAAGAGAAACACAGGGAGAGGATATTGCGGCGGCATGCGGACAGCTTGCTGTAAAGTTCCAGGAAAAAAGCCCTAAAGTTTAAATTCCATGGATTTAATATTTTTAATTCAGATTATTTCTGCGTAAAGCCGGCTGTAATCTGTAATAATAGTGCTATTAATTTTATAATGTTCAAATGAAAAAACTTACTCACGAAGAAATAACTGCTAAACGAAATACACTCGAAACCCTGCACCTTGTAAAAAAAATGCCTGTATATGTTATTCTTAATTCAATAAGGAGCAACTATAATGTAGGCTCAATATTCCGTACCTCTGACGGGGCAATGATTGAAAAGCTTTACCTGTGCGGTTATACTCCCCACCCACCTAAAAAAGAAATTCTTAAAACAGCTTTAGGTTCAACAGAAAGCGTAAGCTGGGAATATGTTAAGGAACCCGAAGAAGTTGTACTAAAACTTAAGGAACAAGGCGTAAAAATCTGTGCACTTGAAATAACAGAAAACAGTCGTGATTATTCAGATATACATGCCGCTGATTTTCCGCTTTGTTTAATTGTAGGAAATGAAATAACGGGCGTTTCGCAAAACCTTATTGACCTTTGCGATTTTACACTTGAAATACCTCAGTATGGAATTAAGCATTCTCTTAATGTGGGTGTTGCTTACGGTATAGCCCTGTTTGAAATAAGAAAAGCCTACGGAAATAATAATCATTAATACGCTTAATAGCCCAGGTAAATAAGGAAATTACAGTTGCTGCCGGTTCATGTCATAATCGTATGATTTTTATATCAATCCCCTGTATGGGGTTCATTATTTTGGCCGGTTCCTTTTGTAAAATAGGAAATAATAAATCCCCTACAGGGATTTTTAATCATGGGAATCCTTCCTTGCTACCATAATTATTGCCTCTACGAGGCAAATATGCTGACAGCTCTACATACTATACTACCACAGTTTTTGCCTCTATAGAGTAAATATATTGATGGTTCCACATACTACCACGGTTTCACCTCTACCAGGCAATATGCGGATGGCTCTGCATACTACTACAGTTTTGCCTCTATGGGGCAAAATATTCAGTATTAGTTTTGCGGCAGGTTTTATGATGAGAAAAAGATACAACGAAGTTTAAAACTCCAAACAGCGTTTTAGAAGAATTATTAAAGTCCAGTAAAAAATTCCTCGCCGTTATCTTTTATATGGATTGCAAGCAGGTTGGCGCGTACCATTTTAACAAGTGTACGTGAGGCACGCCTTTCCGAGATGTTAATAAGATTACTTAATTCTTTTACGGTAATTTTTTCGTAAGCCTCAAGATATTTGAACACACTTTTTTCGCTATCACCAAGTACATATTTTTTCAGAGTAAGGTTGCCTGACTGTGCCCGCATAATGCGCATCATTTCCTTACTTGCCTGAACTGATTTATCATTAACACGTATACAGACCACCGCTTTGTTTATATCGAAGTCTTTCTGGTAATCCTGCAGGCGGTGAGGTTTAGTATCTGATTCAGGTACTTCAACAACAACAATTTCTTTATCATGGATGTTTATATACTGAATGTTAATTTCAACGGGAGGTTCAAGATGGTTTTTTGCAGCATCTTCAACAAGCCCTGCCTCTGCTTTCTCACTTTCAACACCAACAACTTCGCGGTCATCATCAATGCCGAACAATATGAAACCGCCGCGGGTATTGGCAAAAGCCATAATTTCACGGGCAATTTTTTCTGCTGAAGAGAACTTTCTCTTGAATTCGCAATGGCTGCTTTCACCTTCTTCAATAAGCTGCAGCAGGTCTTTTCTACGTATCATTTCTCCTGCGGATAAAGTATTACATCACCTAATCTGCCCCTTATTATACCTGAACGCCTGAGTACATACCTTGAATTTGTGTTTGGCGCGTGAACAAGCGGGGATGGTATTACTGCTGCAAGCCTTGAGCATTCATTCAAAGATAAATCCATTGGGCTTTTATCAAAATATTCCTGAGACGCAGCTTTAATTCCAAAGACACCATCGCCCCATTCAACTGCATTTATATAATTCTGTAGTATAGCTTTTTTAGGGAGTTCCTTTTCCATTCTGAAAGTAATAACAAACTCCTTGGCTTTTCTCAGCACACTTTTACTTGTACTAAGATACAGGTTTTTAGCAGTCTGCATAGTAATTGTACTGCCGCCGCGTACACTCCTGCCGCGTCTTTTATTTACTTTTAATGAAGTATTAAGTTCCTTCCAGTCAATACCCCGGTGAGTAAAAAAGCTGCCGTCTTCCATAGAGACTATGCCGCGCAGCAGGTTTGGATTTACATTATCAATATCCACCCATGACTGCCGGGGATAAAACACCAGGAAATTTTCAATTGCGCGCTGTTCCATAAGAGAGGTTACTCTGAAACAGTTATACTGCAGGATTGGCACCTGGAATGAAGGAATGCTTGCATAAAAAAGAAAGACTAAATAGCCAATAAACGAAAGGAATTTTCTCTTTTTTGCAGAAATAAAAATCCTTTCAAAAAAGGAAGCAATTTCCAGCGGGGGAAATTGTATAGAGTCCATCACAAGTCCTGAAGAATTTTATTAAAACAATGTATCTAAAATAAGAATTATTAAGCATAATTACGCTTAACAAATCATAGTTGATTACCTGCAACATATTACACAAAAACAAGATAAATCGTATGGTATAAGAGAACATTAATTGGTTAAAAGGCTTTTATAGAGGATAATATGGAAATTAGTTCTCATCCGCTCCGCGGGGGCCCCATTTTGGTTTGATCCAAAATGGGGGAAAAGATCAAGGCTGCAAAAGAAAGACTAAAAACCAGCTCCATTGAAGCTGCGAGGAAATAACTCGCTAATCGCTCGGACAAATTTCCCCACAACGCTTCATTACGCTGGTTTTCTTAACGTCTTTCTTTTGATGCCGGATAGCATCTTGCTGTCTTTGCATATGTCAGACTATTTTTGCAATAAGCGATTGATATACATAACTCAGTTTTATTTTACTTTTGATATTTTACCCCTTCTTCTTTAAGATAGTAATTATTTGGAGGGTAATTACATCAGGATATTAATAAAAAAATGGTGCAGAAATATGCACCATTAAAATTCAGTCTATTTTCAATTTCACATCTTCTTTTCCCGGCGGCTTAAGCGTATCCTTATTTGCCGGTACAGTTTTAAGTGAATCGGGAACACTGTCATCAATCAACTCTTTTTTCAGCGAGTCCGCCGCAGCTTTACTGTTTTGCCCAAGCGAATCCTGCTTAATCACAGTATTATTTAATCTCTTGTTATTGATATCATGTTTAGGTTTATCAGCAGGAATTTTTCCGGGCATCGCGGCAGTACTGTCATGTTTTATATCATGCGGTTTTATACCGGTGGAATCAGCATGGTGCAGTGTATCTGCCTGCATAAGTGAATCAGAATGAACACCCAGTGAATCCATTTTTACCCGTAAACTATCTTTGCGCAGCGAATCCAGCCTTGCTCTTTCCAAAGTGGCCAGAGAATCAGCAATAGCTTTGCGGACAGTTTTATAGGTAGTTATTTTGGGTTTTACTGTAGTTGCATAAACAGATTGAGGATACCCTGACATAACTGAATCATACACTACTGCAGCCGAGTCATACAGCTTTAACTCATTTTCCAGTATCCATCCCCCGGCATATAATGCCTTGGGAGCATAAGTTGATTTTGGATAATCTACCGGGATTTTCAGAAATTTATTTAATGATTCATTAAAATTTTTATCCAGCCATAGTTTTTCAGCTTCAACATAAACAGACCTTGCAGGGTCAAAATCCAGGTCAATCTCCGGCTTCTTCAGTTTCCTTGCTGCTGAATTAACTATCTTTTCTGTTTTGTAGTTATCATAAACATAATTATAAAGACTGTCAGCCCTCATGGAATCTTTATTAGATTCATAATAACTGGCAATGCCATACAGGGCTCTCCCGAGATAGGTGGAGTCTTTATGGTTCTCAATAATATCATTGTAATAATAATAAGCTGAATCAGAAAGATTAAACTCCGCAAAGAAAAGATTAGCAAGTTCAAACTTTGTTTTTACAAGCAAACTGTTAACCGAGTCAGCAGAAATAACAGGCCTGATGGGCGGTTTTTTCTCTTCCTGTATAAGAGACGCATTTAGTTGATTTTTATTACCACCAGGATTTCTTGGGTCAGTTTTAGTATTATTTTTATCTCCAGGCTGCCTGTTCCTGTTATCCGCCTGAGGAGGCGGATTGCTGGTATTATTCTTATTTATATTAGTATTATTATTGTTTGTCGTATTCTGGTTATTAGCCAGCATAGTATTGTTTTTATTATTCGCATTTTTTATGGAGTCTGCTTTTAGAGAATCGGCTTTTAACGAATCAATTTTTGTTGTATCAGTTTTTGAAGTATCAATTTTATTCAGAGCTCCAAATTCTTCCTGCGCAATTTTCATCTCAGCATTTTCAAGCGAATCCGCATAATAAGCAATTGAGTCAGCAACAAATCTTTCAGGATGCGTAATGTAAGTCATCTGGGTATTTTCATTATCCAGCTCAACGCGCAAAGTCTGATATTTTTTAATTTTCTGCAACTTGGAGTTGCCAGCCTCAATAATCTCCTTGGGCGCTGTACCTGAAACTGCTTTCTGATAATAAACAGAAGCGCTGTCAAAATTTTTAATCTTTAGCTCATATAATTCAGCTTTTTTAAATCTTGCGGTACCTGAATAAGGAGTTGTATTATAAGTGGTATCCACATAAGTAAAAAGCTCAACTGCTTCACTTGTCCTGCCAAGATCGGCAAGTGTAATACCTGTTTCAAGATCAATTTCTGAATAATTTTCAGAGTATTTGTTTTTATCCCCCATGTGCTCAAGTATTGCCAGAGCCTCTTCATTCTTACCGGATTTTCTTAATGCTTTGGCAAGTTCAATGTTTGCCCCTACCTCAACATTATAATCAGGAGAATAATCATTTACTTTACTTAATGCTTCAATTGAATTTTTAATGTCATCTGTTTCAAGATATAACTTGCCAAGCTCATAATATACTTCTGCTATTACTTCACCATCAGAAATAACCCCAATAAACTGCTTTGAAAGGGCTATAGCATTAACATAATTTTTATTCTGTATATGGTATATAATCTCTTCAACATAAGCACCTTTAAGAATATCTTCATCCTCCCTCATGGCAGCAGTATCAATAACGGCATCTAGTGTAGCAAGTGCGTTTTTGTAGTCTTTAAGCCGCATTTCAGTTTTTCCTATCCACAGGTATGTTTCAAGGCTAAGATCACTGCCTGATTGAGCAGTAATAAGTTCCTGAAATTTTCTTAATGCCTTCTGATAATTTTTCTGGTAATAAAATGATTTACCAAGCATCATAAGTGCATCATCAACAAAGGAAGAATTCTTATGGAACTGAAGTATTTTGGATGCTTTTTCAATAACTTTTGTCAACTGCGTGGTGGTTGCAGAAGGAATTTCAAGGTCTTCGGTTGAAAAAAGCTCCCTTTTTTGATTATAGATAGATTTTTCAACCTCGTCAAAGGCATCAACTGTATTATAATACAGATTAAAATATGTAGTAAAATCTTCCCACACTCCGCAGCCTGTAAGAAACAGTGCGGGGATGAAAAATACCAAAAAGTATTTACTTAATCGTCTTATTTTAAAAGTCATAAGAAAAGCTATAAAAGATTGTGATAAAGCGAAAGGTAAAATATTTTACAGAGCAGCAGCCCCCGACTCTTCAGTCCTTATTCTTATAGCATCGCTAATTTCAGATATAAAAATTTTACCATCCCCAACCTGACCTGTTTTGGCAGTTCTCAGGATAGCATCAATCGCCTTATCAAGGAGGTTGTCAGCAATAACAACCTCAACCTTAATTTTGGGAACAAATTCAATATGGTATTCACTCCCCCTGTAAGTTTCAGTATGCCCTTTCTGTCTGCCATATCCTCTGACCTCAGTAATAGTAAGGCCGCGAATTCCTTCTTCAGCCAGAGCTTCTTTTACTTCATCTAATTTAAAGGGGCGTATTACTGCTTCTATTTTTTTCATTTACGGCCTTTCAAAATTTATTTTCCATGGCAATGTTTATACTTTTTACCACTTCCGCATGGACAGGGATCATTTCTGCCAATCTTATCTTCCACATGTACAGGGGCAGGTTTGCCTGCAGCTTCCGGCTGCCCTGAGGCCCCCGGAGTTGAAGAATAAGATATTCTGTCAGTGCTTTGTTTTGTTTCAACAATTCTGGCAGATGGCCTTCTTCTCTTTTCCTGAACTTCTTCAGGTGCCTGCGGCCAGAACTTAAATGCAAAAGATACAACATCGTTACGAATCTGCTCAAGAAGCTGAACAAATAGTTTAAATGCTTCGCCTTTATACTCAATAAGCGGATCTTTCTGTCCATAAGCCCTTAAACCAATACCTTCCTTGAGGTCATCCATTTCACGGAGGTGTTCTTTCCATTTATGGTCAATAACACTAAGAACAGCATAACGTTCAAGACGTGCAAGCAGGTCAGAACCAATCATTTCTTCTTTTTTCTGATAGAATTCTTTAGCAGATGTAAGAATGCGTTCTTTAATACCATCTTTTCCAAGTGGTTCAAATTCTTCGGCTGTTACAGTAAAATCAACAAGAAGACTTTGCATTATATCTTCATGCAGGCCGTTTATATCAACATTATCATAATGGCGGTCAACAATTTCGCCAACATAATCATCAAGCATATCCAGAATTTCGCCTTTAAGCCTGTCACCCTGTAATGCCCTGCCTCTGCGCGTATAAATAACTTCGCGCTGCTGGTTCATCGTATCATCATATTCAAGAAGTCTTTTTCTTATTGAGAAGTTATTTTCTTCAACTTTCTTCTGGGCTCTTTCAACAGACTTTGTAATGAGAGGATGTTGAATCAGTTCACCTTCCTGGAGCCCCATTCTCTGCATTACAGCAGAAATCCTGTCACTGCCAAAAAGGCGCATAAGGTCATCTTCAAGAGATATAAAGAATTGTGATGTACCGGGATCTCCCTGCCTTCCTGAACGTCCGCGGAGCTGACGGTCAATTCTTCGGGATTCGTGACGTTCTGTACCAAGGATATACAAACCGCCTTTATCTTTTACACCGGCACCAAGTTTAATATCAGTACCACGGCCTGCCATGTTGGTAGCTATTGTTATAGCGCCAAGTTCACCTGCATGGGCTACAATTTCTGCTTCACGCTGATGCTGTTTAGCATTCAACACATTATGCGGAACGTTTTTACGTTTAAGCATCCTGCTTAATGTTTCAGATACTTCAACAGAAGTGGTACCGACCAGCACCGGGCGACCTTCTGCTCTAAGCTGTTCAAGTTTATCAATAACAGCATTATACTTTTCCCTTTTGGTCTTATAAACAGCGTCATCTTCATCAGCCCTGGAAATAGGCTTGTTGGTTGGAATTACAACAACTTCCAGCTTGTAAATTTCATAGAACTCGCCTTCTTCTGTTTCAGCAGTACCGGTCATACCGGCAAGTTTGTTATACATTCTGAAGTAGTTCTGCAAAGTAATAGTAGCAAGAGTCTGTGTATCTCTTTCAACCTTAACATTCTCCTTGGCTTCAATTGCCTGATGAAGGCCGTCAGAATACCTTCTGCCCGGAAGAACACGCCCGGTAAACTCATCAACAATTGCAATTTTTCCTTCTTCAGTAACAACATACTCAACATCTTTTTCAAACAAAGTATATGCTTTAAGAAGCTGGTGTATAGTATGAATTCTGTCGCTCGCATCAGAGTATCTCTGGTACAGAGCATCTTTCATTTTAATTTTATCTTTTTCAGGAAGTTCTGTGTCGTTTTCAAACTTGCTTATTTCAGTTCCAAGGTCAGGAAGGACGAAAAAGTCTTTCTCAAATCCACTTCCTTTGGCAAGTTCTTCCCTTCCCTTTTCAGTAAGGTCAATTGTATTATTCTTCTCATCAATAACAAAATAAAGCTCGTCATCAATAAGGTGCATGTATTTTCCCTTCTCACGAAGGAATTCCATTTCAGTTGCCTGAAGAAGACGTTTATTAGCAGGCTCGGAAAGAAGTTTTGTAAGCTTATTGCTTTTAGGAAGGCCTCTGTAGGCTCTTAATACTAATTTACCCGGTTCAGTATCGTCTTTCCTTTCCTGCTCCAGTAAACTTTCAGCATCTGCAACCATTTTAGCTATAAGACTGGTCTGCAGGCGGTAAAGTTTTTCCACACGAGGTTTCATTTCATTAAACTTCTGGTCATCAACATCAACAGGGCCGGAAATAATAAGAGGAGTACGGGCTTCATCAATAAGTACAGAGTCAACTTCATCCACAATGGCATAATTATGGCCTCTTTGTACCTGAAATTCTTTATCCACAGCCATATTATCACGCAGATAATCAAAGCCAAATTCATTGTTAGTACCATAGGTAATATCGCTGTTATACTGATCCAGCCGCTGGTCTGAATTCATAGTATTAAGAATAACACCAACAGTAAGTCCGTGAAATTTATAAATTTCACCCATCCACTCAGAGTCACGCTGAGCCAGGTAATCGTTAACTGTAATAAGGTGAACTCCTCTGCCTGTTAGCGCATTCAAATATATAGGAAGGCTTGCAACAAGAGTTTTACCTTCACCTGTAGCCATTTCAGCAATTTTACCCTGATGAAGTACGATACCACCCATAAGCTGTACATCATACGGAACCATATCCCAGGTAACTTTATTCCCGGCAACAGTCCAGCTTTTACCAACAAGGCGCTGGCAGGTAGATTTTACTACAGCAAAAGCTTCGGGTAATATCTGGTCAAGAATATCTTCATACTGGTCATTTAGCTGTTCTTCAAGCTTGTCAAGTTCATCATAAACTGTCTGCCTGTCAAAATCTTCATCAGACTGCAGGCGAATTTTTAATTGTTCAATATTTTGCCTGATTTCAGCAGTAAAATCCTGTATTCTTTGTTTAAATTCATCTGTTTTGCCTCTTAGTTCATCGTCGCTAAGATCTTTTATTTTTTCATATTCTTCATTTATTTCTTCCACTATTGGCCATAATTCTTTAACATCTTTTGAATGTTTATCACCAAATATTTTCTTAATTATATTTATCATTAAAATTCTTACTCCATGGGTATATATAAGGTTCAAAATTAACTATAGATGCCCTGAAATGCAATTAAACACCGGTTTCAACCAGCATACAGGCAATATTTAGAGTACGCCAGACTCTAAAAAGTTCAGTTAACAAACTATTATTAAATAAACTGGTTTTATTAAGAATGGAAAATCAGACAATAAACGCCCAAAACGTATATTGTCTGAAAAATATAAAGATAGGATTATCCCTTAATCAAATATAAGCTCTAGCAGAATAACGCTTCCCAGGGCAATAAGCTTTACCGAGAACGGCATTTCGGTAATTGCGGGCGAATCTGCCTTGCGGAACGGATCCAGCCTGCGCGTCATGTTATAGGCAAGGTCATGGCTGATCCATGCAAGCACGGCTGAAGTATATAATCCTTTTATAGCCTTCGGCACATTTACACCCGAATTAAGTGCAACACTATAACCGGCTCCAACAATGAAAGGAGCACTTGCAAGTTTCCAGTTATGCCATTTGGCACTTAGTTCGCTTTTACTTGCATCAACTTTGCCTCCCATTTCATATTCAAGCCTGTATCCTTCACCAATACCGGAAGTAATTCCGTATAACACCGATGATGCCATATACATATACTTGCTGTATGTTGAATCCTGCGCAAATAACAGGATTGGGCACAATATTACCAATATTATAGTTTTCATAGGTTTATCTTAAGTACACTCAATTAGAAAAATAGCTTTAGTTCCGCTGCCCTTTGCGGGCAATACAAGTAACTAATTTTATTATCGGTGAAGAGGTTTACAATTTTAATTCTGCCCTGTTAAAAATCCTTCCGGCATTTACCGCTATTTGCCGAACTGGTTTTCTGTGGATAAGGACACTTGTCAAAAAACTCTTCATATCTACTGGTATTATCGGTAAACAGTGTTGTAAGTTTAGTTTTTATAATAAGTTTTCTTTTTCAATAAACCACTAAATATTTATTTTTATACAGGCAGTTATTAATAATATTATTTGCGATGTAATTATTTACAGGTTATGTATTGAGTCAGTTGCACAAGAGAAAAAAACTCTCAGAAGATTTCATTAAAGAGCTGGCAGAAATGTCAGCGGGGTATATTTCACCTGAAGCATTTGAAAACCTTGTATCTGCATTTCAGGATGAAATGAATTCAGGATTCAATTCACACAGTGTTGAGTCTAACCTGTTAAGAATCATTCATGGAATGTATGATAAGGTTTCTTTTTTTAATGATTGTATTAATTACCCGCATTATACCGGTATTTTAGCTGCCATTGCTGCAAACAGCAATTACATGACGGACATACTTGTCCGAAACCCGGAATACTTCTACTGGGTGGTAAATCCCTCAAACCACCGCCTGAAATTAGAGGAAGTTGAACTAAAAGCTGCTGTAAAAAATACCATTTCTGCTTTCAAGTCATTTGGGGCAAAAATTAACGCATTAAGGTCTGTTAAAAGAAAAGAAATCCTGATGATAGGAGTAAAGGATATCTTTCTTAACCAGCCGCTTCAAGAAATTACTGCAGAGCTTTCAATACTGGCAAGAACAATATCATCACAGTTATTTGATTTGTGTTATGAAGAAATATTAAACAAGCATAACATACAGTTCCCTGACAGAAAATATGCCATCATGGCTCTGGGAAAGCTTGGCGGAAATGAATTAAACTATAGTTCAGATATTGACCTGATGATATTTTACGATGAAGATGAAACAACAGTAATAAACTCCGGTTCTTCTGTTAAAACAAAAAAAACATACCAGGAAATTCTGATAGAAGCCATATACCTGTTTATTGAAAGTGCTACCCTGATTACAGGTGCCGGATATATATACAGGGTGGATTTCAGGCTCCGTCCGGATGGAAGAAACAGCCTGCTTACAAGGTCAGTTTCTTACTATCTTAATTATTATGAGGGACGCGGAGAAGACTGGGAAAAACAGATGCTTATTAAAGGCTCATTTATTTCAGGGGATTTGAATCTTTATAACTCCTTTATGAATTACCTGACTTCTTTTATCTATCCTTCATCATTCCTGATTTCCCCAACTGAACAGATTAAAAGACTGAAACAAAGCATTGAAAAAAGTATTGGAGATGAAGAAAATATAAAACTCTCTGCAGGTGGAATAAGAGATATAGAATTTTCTGTTCAGGCACTGCAGCTCCTTTATGGAGGCAGAATAAAGACCTTACGAACTCCAAATACAATGGAAGCCATAAGGAGATTAAAAGGAGAGAATCTTCTGTCTGAAAAAGAATCCGAAGATTTGATAAAAGCCTACATTTTCTTCAGAAAAACAGAGCATTTTCTACAATTAATGAATGACAAACAGACTCATACAATTCCGGCGGGCGGAGAAATTCTGGAAAAGCTTGCTTTTTACATGGGTTATAAAAATGTAGTTGAGTTCAGAACTGAACTTAATAAATTAAGAAACAGTGTTTCTGTAATCTACGCCTCAATTATGGGAGAACCTGTAAATAAGCCTTCTAAAAAAGAATTCAGTATCTCCTTTGAAAATAAAAATAAGGCTCAAAAGGATATTATATACCTGCGTGAGGGGAAAGGCATTATGGGGCAGCGGCAGTTTGATAAAGATACTGTTGACTCATTCCTTAAAATTGAAGATAACCTTATGCTTTATCTTCAAAAAAGCAGTAATCCTGACCTTGTTCTCCAAAATTTCACCCGTATAATACGTGCAGAAAATTTCCCTTCAATTTGGTATAAAGAATTTTTTAATAAAAAGTTCTTCAATTCCTTTTTAACAATATGTGAGTTTTCTCAAAAAGCCATTGACCTTTTTGCAGAAGATGATAAACTAAGAGAAATTTTAATCAGCAGAAAAGCTTTTGAAAAACTGAATAAAACCAATATTGCAGATTACTCAACTAAAAGAGTAACATTTATGCTGCTGGTACAATATACATTAGGACTAATAAACAGCCAGCAGGTGTCATCTGCACTTTCTGATTTTTTCACATTAAAGGCCGGACAGCTTACTCCCTTAGAAAAAATTGCGAAAGCAATAAAAACTAATTTCTTTATTGCCGCACTTGGCAGTTTTGGAAGCGGCGATATTTCATTTGCTTCAGATATTGACCTTATTTTTGTTGCGGATGAAATTTCCGGAGCAGTTGATGAACAAAAACATTTTCAATCATTATTTTTGACGTTGAAAGAAGAGTTTAAGCCATTTGAAATAGACTGCCGCCTGCGCCCTGAGGGTAAAAGCAGCTGGCTTATATGGGATCTGAAAAATTACACTAATTACCTGTATAACAGGGCAAGGGTATGGGAACTGCAGGCCCTGTGTAAGATGAGGTTTATTACCGGTGATAAGAAATTATTTATACGTTTCATTAATATTATTAAGAAAAGAATTGAACTTGAAGATAAAGAAGGCATTAACAGGCAGATAACCGAAATGCGGAAAAAGCTTTACCCGGCCACCTATTCTTTAATTGCAGCAAACATAAACCTGAAAAAAAGCCGCGGTGGAATTACGGATATTGAATTTGCAATTCAGTCAATAATTCTTAAAAATCCGGACATTTATAAAACAGTTGTTGGAAAAAATACTTCAAAAGTATTATCTGTTATTGCTGAAAAGAAAGGTTATTCAGATTTAAATGAGCTTATTGATAACTTCAGGTTTATTAAAAACCTGGCCCTTCAAAACCAAAATATTTTTAACACCTTAACTACAGTTCTTCCGCAGGATGAGAAAAAAATGGAAATACTGTCATTAAGGTGCGGCTTCCAATCTGCTCCTGAGCTTATGAACAGGCTGCAAAAAATTATGAAAATTAATCAATCATTCTTTGATAAATATACCGGGGATTAATTTTGGCAAAACTGAACAAATTCTATCATATCATATTACCAGTAATAGTTTTTATAATATATCTTATTACACTTGCTCCTTCAGTTGTTCAGATAGATTCAGGTGAGTTGACAACTGTTCAGGCGATGCCGGGTATAGCTCACCCAACGGGGTACCCATTATTTACTTTAACCGGTTATCTTTTTTCTCACATCCCTCTTCCTTTATCTGCTGTTTATAAACTAAATATACTTGCAGCAATTTGGTGTACGGCTGCAGTTTTTATGTTTATGCTTACAGCCAGACTTATGCTTGATAATATTAATTCTTTCAGAAAAATAAAAACTGCAGATAATTCAAAGAAGACTGCAAAGAAAAAAAGCAGGAACGAAAAAGAAACAGTATCTATAAATAGTATTGAAATACCTGAAATAAAAAAAATTGCTGCAGTTTCTGCCGGTGCATTGATTCTTGCTTTCAGTAAAACTTTCTGGTTTCAAAGCACTTCAGTTGAAGTATATTCTATGCAGGTTTTCCTTTTCTGCCTGCAGTTATATTTCCTGATAAAAGCGTACTTAAAAAAAGAAGAAGACCTTGTTTCATGGATCTTCTTTGCACTTTCACTTGCTGCCGGTTTTTCAAACCACATGACGACTTTACTAATACTTCCGGGGACAGCATACCTGTTTTTTATCAAGCATGGCTTTAATAAAAAAGCTTTTATAAAGATAGGAAAAATGCTCGCAGTATTTTTCCCTGTCCTTATTTTAGCATATAGTTATCTGCCAATAAGAGCCGGACAAAATCCGGCTATAAACTGGGGCAACCCGGTTAATTTTGAAAATATAATGCGGCATATATCCGGCAAACAGTACCAGGTATGGTTATTTTCATCTTCTGCTGCTGCAAAAAAGCAGCTCAGTTATTTTTTAAGCAATATATTTCCTGAATTTAATATAAGCCTTTTTATATGCCTGTTCGGAATTATATCTGCTTTTCTTCTTGGCAAAAGATTGTTTGCTTTTTTGCTTATCCTATTTGTATCAACAGTTCTGTACTCAATTAATTATGATATAGCTGATATAGATTCTTACTTCCTGCTTGCTTATATAGCTCTTTCATTTTTTGCTGTTGCAGGAGTTGTTAAAATATTTGAGGTATTTAAGCTGAAAAAACACGTATATGCAGTTTCATCAGGAATAACAATAGTTTTTATATTGCTGCAGTTTTACTTTAATGTTGAAGATGTTAACCAGTCAGGAATATTTACATTTGAAGATTATACAAAATCTCTGATTAATAGTACTCCAAAAAATTCTGTAATCTTAAGTTATCAATGGGATTATTTTGTTTCTCCTTCATATTATTTCCAGAATATTGAAAACTTCCGGAAAGATGCAGTTATTATTGATAAAGAACTGCTCAGACGCTCATGGTATTATAACCAGATAAAAAGAAATCACCCCAAAATATATAATGAAATTAAAGCAGAAGCCGAAACCTTTGTAAATGCAGTACAGCCTTTTGAAAACGATGAACCATATAATGCAGCCGTACTTGAAGGCAGTTACCAGTCTGTAATGACTAACCTGGTAAAATTAAATATTGATAGACGAAATGTATATATTGGCCCTGAAATATTTGAAACTGAAATGCAGCAAGGCGGTTTCAGGCTGCCGGAAGGGTATACAATTGTACCTGACTTATTCCTTTTTAAAGTTGTTAAAGGGAAAGGATATGTACCTGCAGCTAACCCTAATTTTACTATAAGGCTTCCTAAAAAAAGGAATCATTACATAAACACTATTGAGAATTTTATTGGGTCAATGCTTGTAAGGCGGGCACTATACGAGATGCAATTTGACAAACTGGATAGAGCAAAAGTATATATAAATAAAATAAAAACCGACCTGCCGGATTATGTTATGCCACTTGGACTTGCAGATGCAATAAGAAGATAGCAGTTATTTTTTACTTATTTTATAATCTTTGGCGGCTTCCATAAGTAGTTTCTTCCTGTCTGCAGAAACTTCATTTTCAGTCATGAACGATTGAAGGGTTACATCTACCTGCTGAATCAGGTTTCTTTTATAATATTTAGGAGAAGTATAAACAGCACCGTCAACCATATAAACCCGGCGGCTCTTCTCATCATAGAAAGTATAATTTATAAACGGGCCGCTGCTGCGTCTTTCTTTATTTTCCCAGAGGCCCTGCGTCAATATGGCATATCTGCCTTTGAAGTTTATTTCAGCAGAGGTATAATAATTTTCAGCTATCCTGATAGAATTCAAATTTTTTCCTGAGCCATAAAACCTGTTTGTAATGCGATTTCTCACAGCATTAACAGAATCACTGTTGAGGTAATCAGGTGTGGCATTATCAATCCAGTGAACAAATATCCACCGTTCCACATCTTTTTGTGGAGAATTCCTTAACCAGACAAAATTGGAAGTTGAGTTTTCCTGTTCTATTCTATAATCCTGCGGGATGTAAATAGTCCAGCCATAATCATTTAAGAGCTTACCTTCGGCATCACGTTTTTCAAATCTTGGATCATAAAGTGAAGAGATAAGTCGTTTATCTGATGCCTTCTGAAAAGCACATATTAATTGCCCTTTTTTCCTGACTATTGCAGAATCAAGATCATTTGCAGTTGGTGCAGTCATAAACATAACCAATTGATCTTTTGCCCAAAGGTCATTTCTTTTTATAAAATTTTCGCCGCTGTTTATAACTTTATTTTTAACAGATGTATCAATTACGGCAGAGATAAGCCTTGATGTTTTAGAGCCGGACCTGTAAGGAGCAATAATTATAATATTCTTACTGTTTCTGTATCGTTCAATCTCGTCAGGAGTTATTAGTTTTAAGCTGAAAAGTTTTTCGGGCTGCGGAGTATATATTGTTTTTTCAAATGCAGTTTCCAGAGAGCCTTTAAGAGATTGATATTCAAGAGAATCAGCAACAACTACAATTTCATCTTCAGGGCCGTCAGCAGGTTTATCAGCAAGATCGCAGGAAACAAGAATCAGCGGAAAAATCCCAGCCAGAATTAAAATGTATAATTTCTGCATTATCACCTCGGAACATTTGGCAAAATATAATGTAGTTCTGGTAAAAACAACAGGTATAATATCCACATTGCAAGGCCTATTGAAAGCGGAATGGACAGATTATCATCTGCAAAGCCGAATGATATATTTTCGACAATTGCGCCAATAAATGCAGAAACAATACCGATTAAATACTCAGAAAACAATCCCTCCACCTTAGGCGTAAAAAGAACTACAATGCTTGCACTAATGAAAAAGGCTAAAGTTCCCTCAAGACTTTTGGATAAAAATTTATGCCTGCCGTATTTCCTTCCTATCAGGGCAGCCATCGAATCGCTTATTATTAATATAGAAAATGCAGTTATAAAGAAGACTTTTGGAAAAATAATAACACATATAAGCGCAGAAATTAAAACGTAAGTTGCCCCGTTAAGGTTTTTTTTCTTCGAATCCAACTCATGTTTTCGCAGCATAAAGCCAAAAAAAGAGTAAAATACTTTGGCAATAGATGGGAATAAATATCTTGCAAGGTCCAGAACAATTGCACTGAAAGCAAGAATACTTAATATTATTATAGCTTCCTTTTGAGGAATGAAATAATAAATAACAGGTATAGATAAAGAAAAGAGATGAATTAGTTTTCTTACTAATTCATCTCTGTAATGAATTGTGCCATTATCAATTTGATTCATCTTGCGGTGAAGATTCCTTAGGTTTTCTCTGCTCAAGCATCTTTTTTACATGCTCAGGTACTTCTTCGGCAGAGTTTTCGTCAACAGTTCCATTCTTTTTTAAAGGCGGAAGTTCTTCACCTTTTATGATTTTGCCTATCTCTTCAGAATCAAGGATTTCTCTTTCCAGTAATTCTTTGGACAGCCTGTGAAGCATGTCAATATTATCATTCAGAATTTTTTCGGCTCTTGCCATTGCAGTATTAACAATATCCTGAATCTCACCATCAATAGCGATAGCAGTTTTTTCACTATAATCGCGGTGCTTCTGAATTTCTCTGCCAAGGAAGATTTCCTCTTCCTTTGCACCATAACTAAGCGGGCCAAGCTTATCGCTCATACCCCATTCACAAACCATTTTACGTGCAATTCCGGTAGCTTTTTCGATATCATTACCGGCACCGGTTGTATAATGGTTAAAAATAATTTTTTCAGCAGCTCTTCCGCCAAGAGCATAAGTTATAACTGCTTCAAGATAAGATTTTGAATAAGTGTGCTTCTCATCTATAGGCAGATAACTTGTAACACCAAGCGCTCTTCCGCGCGGGATAATAGTAACTTTGTGAACAGGATCAGCCTCAGGCATCATCCTTGCAACAAGTACGTGCCCTATTTCATGGTAAGCAGTAGTTTTCTTCTCCTCTTCAGAGATTATTAAACTCTTTCTTTCCATACCCATCATTACTTTATCTTTGGCTTCCTCAAAGTCAACCATTTCAACTTTTTTCTTGTTTTTACGGGCGGCAAGCAGTGCAGCTTCGTTCACAAGGTTAGCAAGTTCAGCACCGGCAAGGCCAGGTGTTCCTTTTGCCAGAATTTCCAGTTTTACACTAGGATCGAGAGGAATATTTCTTGTATGAACCTTCAGGATTCCTTCTCTTCCTTTAACGTCAGGACGATCAACAACAACCTGCCTGTCAAATCTACCCGGCCTTAAAAGAGCAGGGTCAAGCACATCCGGGCGGTTTGTAGCAGCAATAATTATAACACCGCTGTTCTGTTCAAAACCATCCATCTCAACCAGCAGCTGGTTAAGTGTCTGTTCTCTTTCGTCGTGACCACCGCCAAGTCCGGCACCACGATGACGCCCAACAGCATCAATTTCATCAATAAAAATAATACAAGGCGCATTTTTCTTGCCCTGGTCAAACAGGTCTCTTACACGGCTGGCACCGACACCAACAAACATTTCAACAAAGTCAGCACCGGAAATTGAGAAAAACGGCACACCGGCTTCGCCGGCAACAGCACGGGCAAGTAAAGTTTTACCTGTCCCGGGAGGGCCCAACAACAATACACCTCTCGGTATTTTACCACCAAGTTTTTGAAACTTAGAAGGTTCTTTTAAAAACTCTATGATTTCATGCAGTTCAAGTTTGGCTTCATCAGCACCGGCAACATCTGTAAAAGTTATACGCTGCCCGGCAGGAGTAATCATTTTGGCTTTGCTTTTACCAAAAGAGAATATCCCTCTTGTACCGCCGCCGCCGCCCTGCATACGCCTCATAATCAATATCCATGCAGCAATAATAATTATCCAGGGGATAAAGCTGACAAGAATATTAAGCCATTCATTAGATTCTTTATCAAAAGAATATGAAATCCCTTTTTGTTTCCAAACTATTTCCTGGTCTTTCATAATAAGCTCAGGCAGATAAACAGAGACATCTACAACTCTCTGAGTCTTATCTCCAATAACCAGGCTTTCTTCAGCTCTTAAATGAGCCCTGAAATAATAATCATTTATATCTGATTTGGTAATAACAGCTTTAGCAATTTTATCATCATTTAGCAGTTTTTCATACTGGTTATATGAAATTTCCACATAATTTGCATTCCCGGTTCTGAATAACTGCATTATTATAACAGCAGCAACAATTACAGCACCCCAGCCAAAAACAAGCCTTATTACTTTTGACCAGTCAAAATTATCATCAGGTTTATTTGGCCCGCCGCCGCCTTTTGGGGGTTTGGGTCCGGGTTTGTTGTTGTTATTATTTTCGGCCATATATAATCTGTTTATTTCATTCATTTTTTTAATTCTACTCCGTCTTCTCTTAAAACATAAATTGACCTTAAATTCCTGTATTTCTGAGCAATATCCAACCCATAGCCAATAACATATTTACTTGGAATTTCAAAACCAATATAATCAATTTTCACATCATATTTAAGACTATTAGGTTTTATAAGCAATGAAGCAACTTTCATACTGGCAGGTGTAAAAGTAGATATTAATTCCTCAATAAATTTAATAGACAGCCCGGAATCGACAATATCTTCAACAATTATGAGGTCTCTGCCATTAACATCGCAGTTTAGTTCTTTGAGCAGTTTTACTTTACCAGAGGACAATTTTTCGTCCCCATAGCTTGATAATTTAAAAAAGTCCACTTCACAATCAATAGATACATTTTTTATCAGGTCAGATAGAAACAGAAAAGCACCGTTTAATACTCCAATAAAAACGGGCAGTCTGTCTTTATAATCTTCAGAAATTTGCTTTGCTAATTCTTTAGTACGCTGCTGAATCTGAGATTCAGTCAGAAACGGGATATAAACGTCATTACCAACTTTTATTTCCGGCTTAACAGCTTCAGCAGTTAATTCACTATTTACTTCAGGCATACTTTATAAACCTTTTTTGTTGATTTTTTTATTTTAAACCTGTCATCAATCCTTAAGCCGGGAATCCAGACAATCCTCCCTCTGTTGGTGAGAACAAGCTGATTTTTTTTATCTATAATACTAATTTTCTGATCATTCAGAAAATCAGAAACTTTTTTTGAACCTTTCAATCCCAGCGGGCGAAATTTATCTCCATCTTCCCATTGCCTGACAAAAAATTCTTTATCCAAATCATCAGCAGAAATATATTCTACCAGCCCATTATTTGGAAATTTTTCGGGTAAATTTTGACAGGTATTTATTGAAATAATGAAATTTCCTATCTGAACTTCATATTCAGGAAGGATTTTTACCCCATTGAGGGCCAATTCATTTAATTCTGCACAAATAACTATCTCATTTCTGTCACGGACAGCCGTTAAGCCGCCTGTAAGATTAAGCCTGCTGCCTGGTTCCTTATCTATTAAAGAAAGAATTCCTGATATATCCTTAAACTGAATTTGCTTCCGAAAGTTTCGTTCCAGTGAAAATTTTACAAATTCAGAAAGTTCAGGTTCTGTCCTTGATTGCATCATTTCCAATGGAATCGACATCCTGCCCTCCCCAACACCAGAAATCTGCTGAATGTCCGGTTCAAGCGATTTATTCATCATTTCAAGATATTTTCTGAATATGCCTGATGAATATAAGATGCTTTTTTCGAGTGAGGGGTTCAGTTTTTCTTTAATCAGGGGAATAATTTTATGCCGCAGAAAATTTCTCTCATAATCTTCGGAAAGATTACTCTGATCAATCCTGAAATGAATTTTATTTTCGTCAAGATAATCGAGAATTTCCTGTTTTGTTAATATGAGAATAGGACGAATTATCTTCCCCCTTGTAACGGGAATACCAGAAACGCCGCTTATACCAGTCCCCTTGATAAGATTAAGTAAAACAGTTTCGGCATTATCATTAGCATTATGCGCAGTTGCAATACGGTTAAAATTTTCTCTCTCGGCAGTTTCCTGCAGCCGGTTATAACGAATTATTCTTCCGGCTTCTTCAAGAGAAATTTTATGCTCTTTGCTGTATTTGGTTATATCTTCTGAAAAAGCAAATAGCCTGATTGAAAGAGATAAACATAATTCAGAACAAAACTGCTCATCTGCGGCGGCATCGCTGCCACGAAGATTATGGTTTACATGAAGGGCGGCTAATGTTAAATTAAACCTCCTTTTGAACTTATTAAGAAAGTAAAGCAAAAAAACAGAATCCGGACCGCCACTGAGTGCAATAAGCACTCTGTCTCCCTGAGCAAGTAATTTATTCTCATCAATAAATTTTAATAATTTCTGTTCTGTTTTTTTCATTAAACCTGTATTTATATCTACCGGTATTTTATATAAAAGCCCGTCTTAAAAAATAAGACGGGTTAATCATTATCCGGCATCCAAAAAAATATACAAGAAACTGCCGGTTTACAAACCGCTTAAATAATTACTCCACAGGAGATTTACCTTCCATAATCCGGTCAACATATTTACCAAGAACGTCAAACTCCAGATTAACCGTATCTCCAGGCTTTTTATCACAAAAAATTGTTTCCTGCCATGTATGTGGAATAATACCAACAGAAAATTTATTCTCTTTTATTTCAGCAACAGTCATGCTTACACCATCAATAGCAACAGAACCAACGTAAATAAGGTATTTACTAAATGAAGCAGGAAAAGAAATAGTTAAAAAATGGCTGTTAGAAAGTTCTTTTATCTCTTCAACTTTTCCAACAGTATCAACATGGCCAAGAACAAAATGTCCGCCAAGACGTGCGTCAGCCTTTAATGATCTTTCCAGATTTACTCTTTGCCCGTTTTTAAGTAAACCAAGGTTCGTTTTTTTAAGAGTTTCTTCAATAGTATCTACGGTAAAAGAATCTGAATCAAGTTTAACAACTGTAAGACAGCAGCCATTGATGGCAATACTGCTTCCAATTTTAAGATCTGACATAACCAGGGCAGCTTTAAAAGTAAGCTGATACCCATCACCGGTTGCTGCTTTATTTAATACAACACCTGTTTCTTCAACTAATCCAGTAAACATTACAGTTCTTCTTTCCGGCAAGCCTTTTATTTAACAAGTTCAACAAAAAGGTCATCGCCTATTTTTTCGAAATTATCTATTTTGAGTTTTAATGCTTTTTTAATTGACTTAATCCCGATTTCATGAATAACCGGGAGCCCGCAGCCAAGCATTTTAGGGCTGATGAACAAAAGTATGTCATCAAAAAGATTAGTCCGAATAAATGAAGTAAAAACTTCACTGCCTCCTTCAACAAGAACAGAAGCTACTTTATTTTTTGCAAGCACAGACAAAGCATCTTTCAGATTCAGCCTGCCCTCACGGGTTTCTTTAACAAACAATACTTTTATTCCCATGGAGGTAAGTGTAGATATCTTTCTCTTCTTTTCAGCACTTCTTTTTGAAGTAAGAATTATAAATTTATTATCCTGGTTATTTTTAAAAAGCTTATGTTTTGTACTTAAAGCAAGTTTGGAATCAACTAAAACTCTGTAGGGATTTCTGCCTTCAGTATATCTTACGGTCAGGCTGGGATCATCTTTTACAACGGTGCCTGACCCCACAAGAACAGCATCATATTTAGAACGGAGAGCATGTACATAACGCCTTGCATGTACGGTAGTAATCCACTTGGAATCCCCTGAACAATCCGCAATTTTTCCATCAAGTGTTTGTGCTGCCTTTAATGAAACATAAGGAAGATTACCTGCAATATATTTAAAAAAGAATTTGTTGAGTTCCATACACTCTTTTTCAAGTACACCTACTTTAACTTCAATACCGGCAGCTTTAAGTTTACGAACACCTTTTCCGCAAACAAGGGGGTTCATATCAAGCGTACCAATTACAACACGCCTGATCTTATTTTCAATAATTTTATTAACGCATGGGGGAGTTTTGCCTGTATGCGAACAAGGTTCAAGATTAACATAGAGTGTTGACCCTTCAACACTCTCCTTTGCAGTGTTTATTGCATTAACTTCAGCATGGTTTTCACCATACTTTTCGTGGTAACCGGCACCTATAATGCTGTTATTTTTAACAATAACACATCCCACAAGAGGGTTAGGGCTAACATACCCGGTTCCTTTCCTGGCAATTTCAATTGCAAGTTTTATGTAGGATTCATCTGTCAAAAATATATTTTCTAAAAAGTTACTTTATTTCCAAAATTTCAAAATCGAGTAAGCCTGCAGGAGCTTTAACTTTAACAACATCACCTACTTTGCTGCCCATAAGCCCCTGGCCAACCGGCGAGGTTACAGATATTTTACCAGCCTGAAAATCGGCCTCCTCGGGAGAAACAAGTGTATATGTAAATTGTTTCTGGTTTTTCAAGTTTTTTATAAGTACCGTAGAAAGAATATGAGCCTGCCCTTCAGGAAGCTGGGACGCATCAATAATCCGGGCGCGGGAAAGTACACTTTCGAGTTTGCTTATTCTTAATTCAAACAGTCCCTGTTCTTCTTTGGCTGCATCATATTCAGCGTTTTCAGACAAATCACCATGAGCTCTTGCTTCAGCAATTTTAGCGGCAATTTCCTTTCTGCCATTTGTCTTCATATCCTGCAGTTCTTTTTCAAGTTCTACAAGTCTTTCTTTGGTTAAATAAACAAAATTTGCCTCGGACATAATTACACTCTGTTTGTTAGTTGGTACTATAAAAAAAATTGCCACCGCTTTCCGCAGTGGCTATGCCAAATTAAAAAAATTAGAAGTGGTTGTCAAGACAAACAGGCTCCAAATGATTGAATTAAAGTGTTATCAGGAGGGTATTTTGCATTAAAGTAAAGTATTTTGAGAATTTAAAGCAACAAAAAAATAAAAGGCAAACAATAATGATAGATTTTACAAAAAATAAAAGGCTTTTGCTTATTTTTGTTTTTGACATAATGCAAATCTTAAGGATACTATAATTATGCAATCAGGAACTGTTGATGATCAGAAGACACTTGTAAAAAGCACGGTCTACCCGGTATTATTTGCAATTGGAACATCACACATGCTTAATGACACAATGCAGTCATTAATACCGGCAATATATCCCCTGTTGAAGGATAGTTTTAGCCTTAGCTTTTCTCAAATCGGACTTATAACATTAACATTTCAGCTATCTTCATCATTATTGCAGCCGATGGTAGGATACTATACTGATAAAAAACCAAAGCCGTATTCATTGGCATCCGGTATGGGATTTACGCTGATAGGATTAATTATGCTTGCGTTTTCGTCAATATACCCGATGGTATTACTGTCAGTAGCACTTATAGGCGCAGGCTCGTCAGTGTTTCACCCGGAAGCTTCACGTGTAGCATATCTTGCCTCAGGAGGAAAACGCGGAACTGCCCAATCAATTTTCCAGGTTGGCGGTAATGCAGGCAGTTCGCTTGGGCCTCTGCTGGCAGCACTGATAATTGTTCCATACGGAAGATCAAATGTTGTATGGTTTTCTTTAATGGCACTTGCTGCAATTATTTTGTTATCCAAAATAGGCAAATGGTATAAATCAGAACTGCATTTTATAGCAAAAAAGAAGAGTTCAGAAAAAGAAATTAATTTCTCACATCTTTCGAAAAGGAAGACAATATTTTCTATTATAATTCTGCTGGTGCTGATATTTTCGAAGTATTTTTATATAGCTTCTATTTCAAGTTATCTTACATTTTTTATGATGAGTAAGTTTAATGCTTCAGTGCAAAGCTCGCAGATATATTTATTTATATTCCTCGCATCAACAGCAATAGGAACATTAGCCGGAGGGCCGCTGGGTGACCGCTTTGGGCGCAAGTATATTATTTGGTTTTCTATACTCGGTGCAGCACCTTTTACATTACTACTGCCTCACGCTAATATGTTCTGGACAGCTATTCTGATTTCATGTGTTGGGTTAATATTATCTTCAGCATTTCCCGCAATATTAGTATATGCACAGGAACTTCTTCCCGGTAATATAGGCACTATAACCGGATTCTTCTTTGGTTTTGCTTTTGGAATGGGCGGTGTAGGTTCTGCTGTTTTGGGATACCTTGCAGACAGGACAAGCATTTTTTATGTTTATCAATTGTGTGCGTTCTTACCGTTAATTGGACTTTTAACAGGTTTTCTGCCAAACCTTGAAAAACGTAAAATAATCTAATTCTTCATTTTAATATTAATAACTGCAATAATTATAAACAGGCATATTTATAATTATTGCAGTTTCATTAAAGATTATGCACTCAACCGCGAATATATCATGTCGCTTTTTGCCACTTTATACTGTTTAAGATAAATAGTATCTTATTTCAGAGAAATATTTTCCTTTATCATAACAAAAAGAAGTAATATGCAGGGAAAGATAATATTTGGCACAGACGGGTGGCGTGGAATAATTGATAAAGATATAACCAATAAAACTGTTGCCGAAACAGCACAGGCATTTGCTGACTTTTTAATAACACATGAAAAACATAAAGATACATTTAAAGTTGCTGTAAGCCATGACGGAAGAACACATTCCAGGCCATGGGCGTTATTATTCTCAAGAGTATTATCAGGCAATAATATTTCTGTTTACCTTTCTGACAGAATTACACCAACTCCTGTGCTTTCTTATTATGTAAAGAGTAAAAAGCTTGATGCCGGAGTGATGATTACTGCCAGCCATAATTCTGCTGAATTTAACGGGGTTAAGTTTAAAGCTGCTTACGGAGGCCCCTTCCCTTCTGATGATATTTACAGTATAGAATCATTAATAGGCAATGAACTGGTACAGGCAAATGATGAAAAAATATACCAGACTGACTTATGGGCTGATTATAATATGCACCTGGAGGAACTAATAGATTTTGATTTAATATCAAAATCAGGACTGAATATTCTGATAGATTCTATGGCAGGAAGCGGGCAGCAGCTGCTTGAATCGCTGCTTACAAAACATGGAATAAAATGTAAAACGATCTATAAAATTGCAGAGAAAGATTTTGGAAGCAGAAAACCTGAACCTACCGCCGGAAACCTGGAACCGCTAAAAACTGAACTGATTAATGGGCAGTATTCATTTGGCATTGCTACTGACGGCGATGCAGACAGGCTTGGAGTTCTTACAGAAGAAGGCGAATGGATTACCCCACAGGAAATAATCCTGCTGTTTGCAGATTATATATTTTTTAAGAAAGGGCTGAAAGGAAATATTGTAAAATCTTCATCAGTAACAGACAAGTTAAAAATGTTTTTTGAATCAGAAGAAAGAAAAGTAATTGATGTACAGATTGGATTTAAGAACCTGACTGATTACCTGAGAAAGAATGATGTGGCATTCGGTTGTGAAGAAAGCGGGGGTTTTGCGGTTAAAAATCATGTGCCTGATAAGGACGGGCTTTTTTCAGGGCTGCTTCTTACTGAAATGCTGGCATCTTCCGGCTATAAGAAACTAAGTGATTATGTTAATTATAAAAGGAAAAAATACGGAAAGATTTTTTATAACAGGATTGATATTGAATGCAACATTGAAAAAAGCAATTCATTGATTACTCAGCTTTTTAATAATCCGCCGGAAGTAATAGGAGATAAAAAGGTAACCAGCTTTAAGGAGTTTTATAATAATCATGGCACAATAAACGGATTAAAGTTTTCTTTTGCAGAAAACCTGCAGTGGCTGCTAATCCGTACTTCAGAAACTGAGCCGGTAGTCAGAATATATGCGGAAGGTGAATCAGAAGAACAGGTAAAAGAATTTTTAGACAGCGGCAAAAAATTGTTTGGTTTATAATCACTAAATATTTTGAGGTAACTGTGAACGAGAATGAAATAAAAAGAATAGTACAGCAATTTACGGCCTCAATGGAGGGGAACGCATGGCATGGCCCTGCAGTTTTTGAATTACTAAATGATATAAATGATGAAGAAGCTTCCCAAAGAGCTTTAAGGGAAGCACACAACATTTATGAAATTACCGCACATATTATTACATGGCAGAAGGCCGGCATAAGAAAAATTAAAGGAGATACCAGAAAAGTAACTGAACAAGAGGACTGGCCTGTTGCAAATGATGCTACAACTGAACAATGGGCTGAAATTAAAAATACCCTTCTGACTGTATACAATGAACTAAAAAACGGACTTGAAATATTTCCTGATGAAAGGTTAAGTGAGATTGTTCCTGACAGTGAGCAAACATTTTATGTGTTTTTTCACGGTATTATACAGCATAATATTTATCATGCCGGGCAAATTGCCATGCTGAAAAAAGCAATCCGAACTTCATACATTTAAAATGTTATATAATATTTGCCGATAATAAACTGATAGTATATTAATTAGCAAAATATATCATATATTTCGAACCGGATTTTTAAACAGGCAGCAGATTTGAAAGTACAGTTTAATTTTAACCAATCAGGGGTTATACCATACAGAAGAAAAGATAACCAGTTAGAGGTATTGCTTATTACCTCGATGAAAAAGAAAAAATGGATTGTACCAAAAGGGTTTGTGGAGTTTAATCTTTCAGGATTTGAATCAGCAAAAAAAGAAGCGCTTGAAGAAGCAGGAGTTATAGGCGCCAATGAAACTGTTGAACTGGGTTATTATAACTCTGAAAAAAACATTGGCCTGACGCATGTAAAGATATATTCCATGGAAGTTATTAAAGTACTTGATGAATACCCGGAAAAGAATTCGCGTAAACGGAAGTGGTTTACAATAAAGGAAGCGGCACAAACTGTTTCAAAGCAAGAATTGGCTCAAATGATTTTGTCGCTGGAAGAAAAACTTAAAAAAGCACATTAGCCCTGTCTATACTTAGACAAGCCTGAAAGAGAAACGGTTATAAAGCCCTACTCTTCAAAAATATTATCATCATCTTTTAATATTCCGGTAACAACACGGTTTGCTATATCGAAAGAATACCCGCGGGCAAGTAAAAATGATATAAGTTTTTCTTTCAGTTTACGCGGTTCAAGATTTCTTGAAGACAATGCTTTTAGTTTTTTACCGGCAAGAGCCGAAGCTGCTTCAAGCTCTTCTTCCACACTGTTTATCTTTTCTTCAAGTACCCGGCTGATAATACCTGTACTGACTCCCTTCTTAAACAATTCAGCTTTAAGCTTGTTTCGCCCCCATGATTTATTTCTAATATTTTCATCAGCATACTGTGAGGCAAAGTCATAGTCATTAAGGTAATTTTTTTCGACAAGGTCAGTAAGGACTTCTTCTATAAGGTTATGCTCATATCCTTTCTGCCTTAACTTAATCCTAAGTTCATTAACAGAATGAAGGCGGCGTGCCATATAGTTTACTGCACGCTGTTTAATAAAATAAAGCTGATTCTGGCTTACCAAAAAAGAAAAACGGTCCTCGGAAATTTCATCGTTTTTCTTCAGACCGTTTTTTAATAGTATTTCGTAAGAAAGATAAAGCTTTTCACCATTATCAAGATGAACTATTACGTTGTTATCATCTTTGCGTGATACGCTTTCAATTTTCATTCTTATTTTTTCTTTTCTTTAGCAGGTTTCTCTTCTTTCTTTTCTTCAGTACCTGCAGCCGGTTCTGTTACAATGCCCAGCTTTACTTTAACATCTTTGTTTAGTTTTGCATACATAGCAGCATCTTCAACAAGTTTCTGGCGGAACTGTTCCCTGCCCTGGAAACGGTCTTCTTCATAGGTAAACCATGCACCGCTCTTTTTAACTATGTTAAAGTTAACAGCAAGGTCAAGAAGGTCACCTGATTTACTGATACCTTCGTTATAGAGTATATCAAATTCAACTTCTTTGAACGGAGGAGCAACTTTGCTCTTGACAATTTTAACTTTTGTCCTGTTTCCTATTACATCATTACCATCTTTTATAGCGGCAACTCTTCTTATATCAAGCCTTAAAGAAGCATAAAATTTTAAAGCATTACCACCGGTAGTAGTTTCCGGGTTGCCAAACATAACGCCAATTTTGCTTCTTAACTGGTTAATAAAAATAACTGCTGTTTTAGATTTTGAAATAGCGCCTGTAAGTTTACGCAAAGCCTGTGACATAAGCCTTGCCTGTACAGCCATAGTAGCATCGCCCATTTCGCCTTCAATTTCAGAACGCGGAACAAGAGCAGCAACAGAGTCAATAACAATAACATCAAGGGCATTACTGCGAACAAGGGTATCAGTAATTTCAAGAGCCTGTTCGCCAAAATCCGGCTGAGAAAGGAGCAGGTTTGAAGTATCTACGCCCAGTTTACGTGCATAATTTGCATCAAGAGCATGTTCGGCATCAATAAAAGCAGCAAGGCCGCCGCTTTTCTGTGCTTCAGCAATAATATGAAGGCAAAGGGTTGTTTTACCGGAAGATTCAGGGCCATAAATTTCAGTAACCCTTCCACGCGGAACGCCGCCAATACCAAGGGCATAATCAAGAGAAAGAGCGCCGGTAGGAATTGCTTCAACCTGTGCAATAACACCATCTCCAAGCCTCATTATCGAACCTTTACCATAGGTTTTTTCAATGCCGGCAATTGCATCATCAATAATTTTTAATTTTTGTTCCAATTCAGAACTCATTTTTCCTCCTCTAATTAATAAACTCTGTAATCAGCAGTATTTAACCTGCAGAGAAATTACTTCAATTTGAAATTCTTTAGCTCAGTATAAACAGAACCGGACGGTAGAAGTTCACTTTTAATAAGTGCAATTTCATTGGCAACAAAAGGAATTGCCTCAGTCCTGAAATTAGTAAAGCTATCAATAAATTTACTGTCAACCTTATCTTTTAATCTTAAAAGAGTAAGATGAGGTTTAAATTTACGATGTTCTGCGGGTACAGAAAAGTGAACAGAAAAAATATTATTTAACTTTTCTGCTAATTCTGCCGGTTTTTCATCTGTTTTTAATCCGGCCCATAGTATTTTGGGCAGTCCCCGGTTAAAAAAGAAACCAAAACCGGTAAAAGAGCAGTTAAATTTGCTGTAATCTTCAATGAAATTAATAGAACTGATAACTTCATCAAGAATTTCATCCCGGACATCCCCAATAAACTTAAGAGTCAGGTGAAGCTTATCCGGCGCCTCCCACCTGAATTTTACCGGCCCATCATAAGCGGCCTTTCGTAAAGAAATTATCTGCTCTTTTATTTCACCCGGTATTTTAAGGGCAATAAAAAGCCTAATCATCAGCCGTAATTCCGAGCAAATATTTCCTTACCATTTCAAGAGCTGCCTGTGTAGCCCTTTGTTTGTTAAGAAGCCTTTCATCACCAAATATAAATTTCTTTGCAGTACAGCTTTTTTCATCGCAAAGGCCAATATAAACAAGCCCTATTGGTTTGCCGGGAGTAGCGCCTGTAGGACCAAGAATGCCTGTAATAGCAAGACCAAGATCAGCACCGCTTATATTTTTAATACCTTCAGCCATCTGGAGAGCTACTTCCATACTTACTGCACCATGTTCTGCAATTGTATCCGCATTAACTTTAAGCAGCTCAACTTTGGAAGTATTGCTGTATGAAACTACTCCCCTTTCAAAATAATCACTGCTGCCCTTAACATTTGTAATAAGGTTGCAAATATTACCCCCGGTGCAGGATTCAGCAACTGCAATTTTAAGGCTTCTTTCCTTCAGCAGCCTGCCAATAACTTCTTCAAGAGCTTCTTCGCCTTTGGCAAATATATACCTTCCGGCTTTTGCCCTTATTTTTTGCTCTATTTCACTAAGTTTTTCATCGGCAGCTTCAATTGTAGAAGCTTCTGTTGTAATTCTTAACTTTACACCATATAGACTTGGCAGAAAAGCCATGCTTGCGCCATCAAGTAGTTCATCAATATTGCCAAGCCTTTCAAATAAAGTAGATTCCGGAATGCCGGTAGTCTGCAGGTTAAGTATTCTGAATACTTTTTCCTGATTTTTTGTTCTTTCTTCAAGTTCCGGAATAATAAAATTTTCCATCATGCCTTTCATTTCAAAAGGAACACCGGGCATAACGATAAAAATTCTGCCGTCTTTTTCAATCCATGTACCGGGAGCAGTACCAAGTTCATTTTTTATAACAGAAGCAATTTTGGGTACAAGCGCCTGGTTTTCATTTACCTTTGTTACTTCCCGCCCTCTTTTAGCAAAAATCCTTTTTACATTTTCCAGAACCTCATGGTTCATAACCAGTTCAGTTTTAAAATAGTCAACAACGCACTGAAGAGTAATATCATCATGAGTAGGGCCGAGACCGCCGGTAACAATAACAAGATCACTGTTCAGCCAGGCTGTATCAAATTCTTTCAGGATATCAGGTTTATTATCCCCGACAACTGAAGTCTTTTTAACTTTTATACGGATATTAGTTAATGCCGTGCCAATAAAAGAAGCATTGGTATTAATTGTCTGTCCGATTAATAATTCATCACCAATAGTAATAATATGAGCATTCATTTTTTTCTTTTCATACCTTTATTTAATAACAATCGGGAAACCGGAAATGGTAAATAAATACAAAAAAGGACATAAACTTTCCGAACACATGCTAAAATACATAAAAATATATAATATGAACTATTGCAAGTGAATAAAGTGCAGCAGCAATATCATCCAACATTATGCCCCAGCCGCCGGGCAGATCTTCAAGCCTATGCACAGGATATGGTTTAATAATATCCATTGCACGCCAGATAACAAATGCTATGAGGGAAAGAATTAAATTTTTAGGAAGGAATAACAATGAAATCCACATGCCTGCAACCTCATCAATGGTACATTCGGAAGGATCTTTACCATAAACCTTTTCGAACTTACCCGCTATAAATATACCATAGGAGGCAGCCAGTAATATGGCAGGAATGATAATGTAAAGTTTTTCAAAACCAGGTATATAGTACACTAAAAGGGCGGCAAGGCTTCCGAAAGTACCGGAAGCAAAAGGTATATACCCGGTAAAAAAGCCAGAACCAAGAAATTTTTCCGGAAAACTAATTTTCACTTTTAAATAACCTCTTTATTAAACCGAAATTATTAATGACGTAAGTAGCCCCGGAATGAAACGTAATAACAGTAATAACCAGCATTGCATAAAAAACAAAACTCTTATTCAGCAACAGAGAAAACAATTCTTCATGCCCTGTTAATATACAGGGAGATACACTACCGGTATAAACAATAAGCAAATAGTACAGAAAGGCCATCTGGAGGAAAGTTTTCCATTTTGCATAATAACTTGTAGGAAATGAGTGCCCTTTATGGTCAGCATAAGACCTGAGAGCAGTAATTGCAAAATCCCTGAATACGATTATAATAACCATCCAGAGATCAATTACTCCAAGAATAACAAAACCGAAGAATGCAGAAGAAGTTAATATTTTATCAGCAAGAGGGTCCCAGAATTTTCCCCACGCTGTAATATAGTTAAATTTACGCGCAAGCCAGCCGTCATACCAGTCAGTAAGGGCTGCTACTATAAATACACCGAGGGAAATTTGTTTTGTTACAGGATCATCAATAATGAAAAGGATAAAAAACACCGGTGTAAGAATTATCCTTAATACTGTAAGCTGATTAGGTAATATCATTTATACTAAACCAGTTTTTCGCCGGTTAGTTTCTCAAAAATATCAAGATAAATTTCACTTGTTTTATTTATTACTTCTTCAGGAAGCTGCGGCGGAGGCGGCTGTTTGTTAAAATTAATAGAAAGCAGGTAATCCCTTACAAACTGCTTATCATAACTTTCCTGCGCCCTGCCCTGTTCATATTTATCCAGCGGCCAGAAACGTGAAGAATCGGGGGTAAGAACCTCATCCACAATAATCACTTCGCCGTTATAGATACCGAATTCCATTTTTGTATCGGCAATAATAATCCCCTTTGTCAGAGCATAATCTGAAGCTGCTTTATAAATAGCCAGTGCGCTGTCTTTAATTTTATTAAGTGTAATCTTATCTGTAATTTTTTCAGCCTGCTCAACAGAAATATTTTCATCATGCAGGCCTATTTCAGCTTTAGTTGAAGGAGTAAACAAAGGTTCTTCAAATTTCTGTGATTCAACCATACCTTCCGGCAATTTTATACCTGAAACCATACCCGTTTTTTTGTAATCATTCCAGCCTGAACCGGAAATATATCCCCTAACAATACATTCAATTGGGATAACTTCGGCTTTTTTAACAATCATTGACCTTCCGTCAAGATCATCCAGGTATTCATGGCATACTGCAGGATAATCTTTAACATCAGAAGTAATTATATGGTTATTTATTATATTTTTGGTAAAGTTAAACCAAAACTGAGAAATTCTATTTAAAATAATTCCCTTATATGGAATACCCTGATCCATAATAACATCAAAAGCGGAAAGCCTGTCAGTCGAAACAATTAAAAAATAATCTCCCAAGTCGTAAACATCACGCACTTTTCCCTGTTTAGCCAGTTTAAGATTAGGGAAATTAGTCTGAAGTAAAACTTTGTTTTTCATATCACCTGCTGTAGTTTGTCATGACAAATATAAAAACGGGGGAAAGATAATACAACAACAGCTTAATGTTTTATAGAATTGAAGGTTTTCCATAAACCTTATATTAATGAGTGCCATTGTTTGATAGCAGACAATTATTTTCTCTTATTATTAAGAAATAATTAGTGAATATTTCTTATTATGAAAAAAAAGATTTAAAATAATGCAATATTCAAGCAGATTTGATGGTATATAAATTGTATACCCGGTTTTAACCAATGAGGTGGATTATGTTATCAAAATTAGAAAACTGGATAAAAGATTATAAGCTTGTCCTGTTTATGGGTGGAATAGCTTTTGGATGGCTGTTTATCTGGTGGCTGCTTGTGACCTTTGCAATAATTGTACTTTAAGACTTAAAAAACAGAACCATATAGGTGGCAGACATATTATCGGGCTTTGACACAGAGCCGGATAATGAAATAAGTGCCCGGTTCTTCCCCAAATACCCGCGAATATTATACTGCCATACCTGATAATTAGTGTTACGTCGTGTAAACAGCTTTGAATTATTGAGTAGCATCCGGATTTATATTTCCTATATTTGAACGAGCCGGTTATATAAAGATGCTACAAGGCAAGTATTAAAAAGCAGTTTAGTAAAACATAAACAAAAGGACGATTAAAGTATCAAAAGAATAAACAAAACGAAAAAACAACCGGTTATCATTTTATCAGGGTTTTTCAGAATTAATTAACTTACATTTTAGCAGAAAATAACCAGCAGAAAATTCCGGAGAGAAAGTAAAAATTAATTAACATTGAGGGAGAAGGACAATGAAAAAAATAATATTGTTCTTAAGCGTTATGTTAGTATTCTTCGGCTGCGCCAGTAATAACCTCCTCCAACAGCCAGTTATTAAAGACAAAATAGATCCAATTTATCCTTACGAGGCAAAAAGCCGCGGAATTGAAGGCAAGGTTGAAATGTACCTTACTGTTTCCGAGGAAGGGACTGTGGCTAAAACCACACTGCTTCGTTCTTCCGGCTCCTCTATTCTTGATGAGTCAGCGCTTTCATACAGCAGCGGGCTTAAGTTTGAACCTGCCATGCTGAATGATAAACCAATTTCTGTTGTTGTAAGATGGACTTTAAACTACAAACTTGAAAATGTGCTGTGGGAAAACGGAAAAGTAAAAATTCTGGCATTTACAAAAACTGCCGGCTACAGGCATGAGTCAATTGACCAGGGAATAAAAGCATTAAGGAAACTTTCTGCACAGAATAACTTTGACATTGATTTTTCAGAAGACTCCCAAATATTTAATGACAAAGACCTGGATAATTATAATGTTATTGTCTTCCTTAACACTTCCGGCAATATTTTGAATGATACTGAACGCGCCGCATTCAAAAAGTTTATGCAAAATCATGGAGGCTTTGTAGGCATACACAATGCAATTGATACTGAAACTGACTGGCCATGGTATTCTGCCCTGTTGGGAACAAAACTTGACGGACAGCCGGAGGTACAGTCCGGTGTTGTCAGGGTAATGGATGTAAAACATCCTTCTACCAAAAACCTGCCTTATAAGTGGGACAGAAGCGATGAGTATGTAAGCTTTTCAAGCAAGCTTCCAAATGATGTGAAGGTGCTTGCAGTGGTTGATGAACCCGCAGATAAAGAAGGAACGTCATTCCATCCTTTCTGCTGGTACCATGAATTTGAAGGCGGAAGAGCATGGTATACTGCAGGCGGACATACATCAGAAAGCTTTACTGACCCGGTATTTATTAAACATCTTATCGGCGGAATTAAATATGCTGCCGGTGTTGAATAACTGAACTAAAACGCTGTTATTATAAGGGCTGTGAAAACAGCCCTTTTTTAATTTAATGCTTTAACAAATCTGCCAATATTATAATATAATTTATTTCAACAGGATTATAACAACTGACCCTGCAACCATAATTACTGAACCTAAAAGTTTTTGCCACAGTTTTTCTTCGCTGAAAATTTTATGCCCAAGTATTACAGTAAGTATTACAGAAAGCTGGAACAAAGCAAGTGCATAACCAACAGGCATAACATTAAAAACGTAGTTTGTAGAGAACTGCATAATACCGATACAGAAGACAAGGAAAAATATCCTGACTAACTCCGGGTGATGTATCTTTTTCATTTCCGGTTTAATACCAATACGGAAAGATTTTAGAAGAATAAAAGAAAACACTGCGCCTGAGCAGCACCACATTATAAATGCTGTGACAGATGATGAGTAAAGAATTACTTTTTTTAGAAAAACAGCTTCAACGGCTGTGAATACCAACGCAAGCAGCCGGTAAACAATCCCCTCCTGCTTAAGTTTTTCCCATGATAATTTGTCACCTGCAGTGCCAAGCACAAAATAACTTCCGAAAATTATAAGCGCTGTTCCTGCAATACCCCACACATTAGGTATTTCGTTAAGAAGAAAAATGCCGGTGATTATACCAACAACAGATTTATAAGAATTTACGGGGCCAAGTACAGAAAGCTCACCCCCCTGCAAAGCTTTAACAAGAAATGCATTTCCCATTGCCCCGGCAATTCCAACAAGGACAGAGTAAGTCCAGAAGCCTTCAGAAAAGGCTGAAAAATCCTTGCCCGGAATTATTATACTGCAAAACAATGCCAGTATAAAATATGTTATGAAGTTAATAAACAACGGGTTTATTTCTTTTTCAGTAAGCTGTTTTTGAAAAACATTTCCGGCCGGATTGGAGATTATTCTTAAAAAGACAGCAGCAATAACAAGCACTATTTCCATTAAAAAGCAGTATTTTTTACCAGTAAAGATACAAAAGAAACAGAAAAGCTGTATGTTTAACATTGTCTTTGCAAGATAAAAGTAAACGAAATATTTTTTAACTGCCCCTGAGCAGGATCATGGGGACATTCCATATAACAGAGCTTTTATGAAAAAATTACTATCACTAATATTTTCTCTTTCTTTAATATTTACATCATTAAGTTATTCTCAGACATCAGAAATAAAAAATGCAGAAAAACTGGTTACTGACGGGCTTGCTTTTATGAAGTCTTCCAACTGGAGTTCTTATGCAAAGCTAATAGACCCGGACGATCTTAAAATGCTTAAAGAAACATTCGATACGCTTATTGTAAGAGATACTACAAATGAAATGGCAACTGAATTTTCCGGTATAAATTCAAAGGATGAATTCCTTAAACTTAGCGGAGCTGAATTTTTCCCTTATTTTATGAAGTACCTTATTTTTGTACAGGAAGGACTGGCAGAAGTATTAAGCAGAATGGATGCAAAAATACTCGGTAGTGTAAATGAGGATAATTACATACATGTGGTTACCAGGCAGAATACAACCCTGGGCGAAAAGGAATTTTCGCAGCTTGAAATTATTACTGTTGTACAAAAGGATGGCAGCCAGTACCTGCGTATGAAAGATGATTTAAGAACACTGGCAGAACAGCTCAGGGGAGAATATTAAGCCAAAAGGCAAAACAGACTCAATTAGTTTTTACATCCCCAACAAGCTGGTATAACCATGTTTGTTGGGGATTTTTTATGAGGTTTTCTTACCATAAAAAGGTTTTGCAGTTAAGTGAGGCCTTCAAGGACGAAGCCAGATCTTGAAGGTCTTGAAAGCTTAAAACAAGCTTTTGACAATTGAAATTTTTTATATATTTTAATTGTCATTCTAATACAGGGGGAAAATGAAGTTTTTGCCTGTCATACTTTTTTTGATACTTGCAGTTGTTGTAAGCTTGCAGGATATTCCGGGAAGTTTTAATTTTTCAGGCACCTCCGGGAAGATAAAACACCCGAATGGACAAGGCAGTTACTCCCTCCAGGATAAAACGCCAAATAAATATAAAAGCGATGCCTACTCTTCTTCATTTACAAATGCTTATTATTCAGGTTCATATACTGAACTGCAAAAGTATTTGGATAATATTGCCTCTTCCCATATAAAACCTTTTGACTGGACAACAGTTAAAGAACCTTATCTTTATGTTAAATATGTTTACCAAATATTTGAAGATTTTTACACTCCTAAAAACCTTTCCCGGATTGGCTTTTCTTCATACAGAGGTAATTTTTACTCAGACTTGAAATATGCGCTGATTCAGGATCATATAGATGTGAAAATTTGTGATTCTATAACCGGGAATATTTTTGAAAAGAAATATTTTATGAATCTATCGATACAGGATTTCAGGCCAAATGTAAAGATACCCGGGACTAAAGTAATATATCTTGATGAATGGCTGAAGCGTGGAATAATGAATTTTCTTGACAACCCATTTATCACTACCGGGAATGATACTATTATTAGCATTGAACAGGCAATTGCCGAAAGGGAAAAAAAACTAAACTTCCTTAATAAGTATTTAATGATTTTCCGGGCTGGCATGAGGAGATACTGGGTCATTGAAACTTATCCTGTATTAGATATTTTTTTCAACAGGGATTTTTCAAAAGCAAGGGTGGACTTTATGCTAGATTGTGAAGGGGGCGAAGCATATTATGAGCGTACAGGAAATAAATGGAACCTGGTCAAAGCCGGAGTTTCCTGGATTGAGTAATCTACGGTAATATAACTACAAACTATAACGGGAGATATAATGAACAAGTTCTTTTCTTTAATAACAATAAGCATGGTATTCATTCTTAGCCAGTTAAGCTACGCACAGGATTTTGAAGTTCCGGAGAATTATAAATTTCAGAAACCTGAAGATTATAAAACTTATGAACCACAAATTATTAAAGCAATTGATTTCCTGGAAAACACTTCCCTTAGTGCTGATGATGCAAAAGTAATGGACGTGAATAAGTTTTTAATGACCTGGCTTCAGGGGAGCCCTAATGTGAAGATAATATTGAGAGCATATATAATGGATTATTGTAATAAGAATCAACAATTCCTGATTACATATATGGGAGGCTGGACGAAGTATACTCTTGAAAATAATGATGATACTGATGAGCTAAAAGGAAGCCTGGCAGGGATGAAAAGCATTATAAAAGTGTACAAAGCAGGCAAAGGTATTAAAGAAGATGATAATGTAAGTAAACTTATTAAAATGGAAGAAGATGGTAAATTAGAATCATGGATAAAAGATGAAATTGAAAAAGACAGTAAAAATCAAAAATCGTAGGAAATGCAATTAAAGCTTTGTCTGCATTTGCTCATCATAAATTGTATTTATCCGGATATAAGAAGATTGTTTTATTATCTGCGAGAGAAATTATGCTAAAATCTTTATTGCTGGTTTTAGTACTCTTCAATGTAATTAATGCAGCGGATTCAACATTTACATTTAAATGCAGCGGCAGTAATTATACAATAAAAATGACTAATAAATTGTCAGTGGATTTTAAAGAGTTCAGAAAATTTATCAGGCTGTGCAATAAAAACAGTTTTACAGAAGTTGTTGTTAAAGATATTACCGGCGACGGAATTAAAGATTCCCTGATAAACAGAGCCGTAGTATATGACACTAATAAATGTAAATTAACTGCGGTTATAATTTCAAAAGGGAAAGAAGTGTATTCTTCAGTGAATAATTTTACAAAAGAAGATGCTGACGAAGATAATATGTGGGGAAATGATTCCATATATAAATCGGTTTATCCTTATTCATTATTATTTTATGCGTACCCTATAAGAACTCAGTCATTTTACCCCGACAGTATATTACTTAAGGATATGTTATCCATATTTCTACATAATCTCAGGAATGAATTAACTGAAAAGGGCTGCAGGAAAGACTTTATTGATTCTGAAATAAACAACCATAAAGAATGGATATCTCATTACAGGGGAAAGTTTATTAATAATCCTTCTTTTTCAGATTATGATACTTACATTTTTGACAGTAAGCTTAATAAATTTGTTTTATTTTATTCACCATAGAGTTCCGGATAAATAAGACCTTCAAGGACGGGGCCAGTCCTTGAAGGTCATGAATAATTATTTTGATTCAACCAGTTTAAGGCTTAAATCCCATAAACGCCTGCAGGCTGCTTTGTCATAAGCCTGCGCATTTGGTTCAGCTTCTTTTTTTACATTAAAGTATTTACCGGTTATACCTTCCAGGCTCTCAGAAACTGCAAGAAATACTTCCGCATCTGCTCCTGTTTCAGGTTCGCCAAGAGGTGTTACGCCAGCACTGCGCACCATGTTTGTGTTTAAATATGTTCCGGGGTGCATACTGTTTACTGTAATATTATAATCCTTAAGCTGTTCTGCAAGCTCATTTGTAAACATTATCAGCGCAAGTTTACTTTGTGAATAAGCTTTTGAACCGTTAAAACTTTTTCCAAGCATTATATCTTCAAAATCAACCGGGTACTGCCCTATTGAACTTACATTCACTATGCGTGAAGGTGCAGCATTTTTTAAAGCCGGGATAAGAATTCTTGTTAAAAGAAAAGGAGCAAGGTAATTTACTGCCAGTCTTAGTTCATACCCGTCTTTACTATACCGCGGATCAGCAGAACCAACACCGGCGTTATTTATCAGGATATCAATCTTTGGATACTTTGCAAGTACCTCTTCAGCAAGTCTGAGGACCTCTGCAAGTGAAGACAGATCAGCAGTTACCCCTTCAATATTTTTATTACCTGAAACATTTTTTAATTCATTAATTACATCTTCAAGTTTGCCTTTGTTTCTTCCATGGATAATAACATGTGCATTCATCCCGGCAAGTTTTAATGCAGTAAGTTTCCCTATTCCATCAGTAGCGCCGGTAATAAAAATAGTTTTTTCACTAACAGGTTTCATAAAAATCTCCTTGTTGATTTAAACTGAGAGTTCTTTTTTCTGAGAAATTAAAAACTGATTATATTTTGACGGGGTTTAAATATAGGAATAATATTGCTGCCTGCAAATGAGCTTAGCGATATGTATCGGCGGTAAAATACCATGTAAATGTGACTTTGAGATCTAAAAACGCGGATACCTGAGTTTTTAACAGAAATACAATTATTATGATATTGGGTGTACTATATTTATATACATAATTTACAAACGGGGTTGTGAACAATGCTATCTTCAATAAGAACTTACATTTATGTAATCATATTATTAACAGGATATTTAACTTTTCCAGCTGCACAGAATAAAGTATCTGATAGTCGCATGCAGGAGATATACCAGAGTATAAAAACACCCTATAAGTATGGGCTTGTGATGGTGCCGGATGACAGTACCAAAATGACAGACAGCCCGTCGGTTTTCCGTTATAAAGAAAAATGGTATATGAGCTATATTATTTTTGACGGCAAGGGATATGAAACATGGCTGGCAAAAAGCAGCGACCTTCTTCACTGGAAAAACCCGGTTAAAATATTATCCTTCACAAAGGGAACATGGGACGCCAGTCAGAAAGCAGGTTATATTGCCCTTCAGGATTATAAATGGGAAGGTTCATATACTGTTGAAAAATATAAAGGAAAGTACTGGATGTCTTATCTCGGCGGTTCAACCGAAGGATATGAAGCCGGAGTTTTGGGAACGGGTATTGCAAACAGCAGCAGCCTTATAACGCCACATCAGTGGAACACATCTGTTCATCCGGTAATTTCTGCACATGATAAAGATGTCCGCTGGTATGATAAAGAGACTATTTATAAAAGCACAGTAATTCATGACAAGAAACAAACACTGGGTTATCCATTTATCATGTATTATAACGCTAAAGGGAGTGATTCTGCTAATAATAAAATAACTGCAGAAAGAATAGCGATGGCAGTTTCCCACGATATGCTAAATTGGAAGAGATTTGGGAATGAACCGGTTCTTGATCATAAATCAGGAATTACAGGTGACGCTTTTATAACAAAGATTGATGATACCTGGGTTATGTTTTATTTTGGGGCTTATGGAAGGCCGGGAGCATTTGATCGATTTGCCTGTTCTTATGATCTTGTAAACTGGACTGACTGGCAAGGGAACGACCTTGTAAGCCCATCAGAAAATTATGACAGCATGTACGCTCATAAACCTTTTGTTATTAAGTATAAAGGTATTGTTTATCATTTTTACTGCGCAGTTGATAACAAAATGAGAAGAGGCATAGCTGTTGCAACCTCTGTTGATCTAGGAAAAAGTAAATTGGTTTTTAAATAAAAGATAAACAATAAAAAACCCGCTTATTAAGCGGGTTATCCGGCTTCGCTAAAAACTTCGCCGGGACATGGTGGGCAGAGAGGGAATTGAACCCCCGACACAAGGATTTTCAGTCCTTTGCTCTACCAACTGAGCTATCTGCCCCTAAAAAATAGGAGACGAAAAATAGGTATTTTTGATAATATCTCAAAGTCCCCCGGCAAAAAAATTCAGTTAAAAAATACATTTTTTGTTTTTTATGCCAATTTAACGTACCGGCAGCCGGGCAAAATTAAAATTTACGGTTATACTGGTTTAGTATCAGAAGCTGCTCCTCCTGCTAAAGAGGAGCAGGCACAAATGTAATTTCATCCTTTTAATTTACGGAAAAAGAAGCTTCAGTTTATCCGCCTGCAATTGCCTTACTGCGGACTGGCGGCTTCTTATTCTACGGTAACACTTTTTGCAAGGTTACGCGGCTGATCAACATTAAGTCCTTTTTTAACTGCAATGTGATAAGCAAGAAGCTGCAGTGGAATTATTGTAAGTATAGGCATCAGCATCCTGATTGTGTCAGGTATTTTAATTGAATAATCAACAAGCTTGTCTATTTCATTATCATTTTCACTTGCAATAGCTATTATTCTTCCTTTACGCGCTTTAATTTCTTCAATATTACTAATTATCTTGTCATAGGTTGAATCTTTTGGAGCAATGAAAATAACGGGCATATTCTCATCAATTAAAGCAATAGGGCCGTGTTTCATTTCAGCAGCAGGGTAACCTTCAGCATGTATATATGAAATTTCTTTAAGCTTTAATGCTCCTTCAAGAGCTACAGGAAAGTTATATCCCCTGCCCAGGTAAAGGAAGTTTTTAGCATCAGCAAATTCCGAAGCGATAAATTCAATTTTATCATTAAGTTTCAGTATCTGCCTTATCTTATCAGGAAGGCTTTCCATTTCTGCTGCTATAGATTTTCCATCAACAAGACTCATTTGTTTTTTACGCGCAATAAGGAGAGTAATAAGTGCAAGTACAACCAACTGGCTTGTAAATGCTTTTGTTGAAGCAACACCTATCTCAGGGCCGGCATGTGTATAAACACCGGCAGTACTTTCGCGCGCAATTGAACTTCCTACAACATTACATATCCCAAGTGTAAGTGCACCGCGAATTTTAGCTTCACGCATTGCAGCAAGAGTATCAGCAGTTTCACCGCTTTGTGAAATAAAAAATATTGCATCATCAGGGCCAATTATAGGATTCCTGTAACGAAACTCGGAGGCATACTCAACCTCTGTAGGTATACGGGCAAACTGTTCGAACATATATTCGCCTACAAGTCCTGAATGCCATGAAGTACCGCAGGCAGAAATAATAATTCTTTTTGCAGCAGCAAGTTTGTCAGCAACTTCCTGGAGCCCGCCAAGTTTCGCGGTACCTTCACTGAATAAAATTCTGCCACGCATTGAGTTCTGTATAGACTCAGGCTGTTCCATAATTTCCTTCAGCATATAATGCTGATAGCCGCCTTTATCTATTTCATCAAGCGTCATATTTATTTCAGTAACTTCTTTTTCAATTTCTGCATCATTAAGGGTTTTTGCAGCAAATCTGTCTTTGCAAACTTCAACAACTTCCCCGTCTTCCAGGTAAATTACCTGCGTAGTATAAGAAAGAATTGCAGAAACATCAGAGGCAATAAAATTTTCATTACGCCCTACACCAACAACAAGAGGAGAGCCTTTGCGGGCAGCAATAATTTTATCAGGCTCATTTTTATATACTACTGCTACACCATAGGTTCCTTCAACTTCAGATAAAGCAAGACGGACTGATTTAAAAAGGTCAAATCCTTTTTTAAGGAAACTGTCAATCAGGTGGGGAAGCACTTCAGAATCAGTTTCTGAAACAAATTTATACCCCATTAGTTTTAATCCTGCCCGAAGCGTCTGATAGTTTTCAATTATACCATTATGGATAACAAAGACTGTTTTATCCTGGTTATAATGCGGATGTGCATTGGTTTCATTAGGCACACCGTGTGTGGCCCAGCGTGTATGGCCAATACCAATTTTTGCATTAAGATTAAGGCTGCTTATTTTTTCTTCAAGAAGTGATACTTTGCCTTTATTCTTATATACTTCTGCCCCGCCATTTACTATACCTATACCGGCAGAATCATATCCGCGGTATTCGAGCCTCTTAAGCCCATTTATCAGGATTGGAACACAGTTCTTCTCGCCAATATACCCCACTATACCGCACATAGTTTTTCCTTTTGTTATTATTGGTTTTTAATGAAATTAGCAATTAATAAAAATAGTATCAATAATAAATCGACAAAAGGACAGGGCTCACATTATGTATATTTTATTGCAAAATAAATTCTGCCTTATCTCAGCTTAACCAGCTTTTGAACTGCAGTTTTAGTAATACCATTATGCTTTGATATTATTTTATACAAATACAGTCCATTGGCTATATCATCTCCATCCTGGTCACGGCCATCCCATTTAATTTTGTTAAAGCCAATGTTTAATTCAGAACGGGGGACGGCAATATCGCGTATGAGCCTGCCGGCAACTGTATATATTTTTATACGGAATTCATCGGGCGCATCTATGCCGCGAAGCTCAAATGTAAAGTAGGTATCTGATTTGAAAGGATTTGGATAATTATAGACATTAAGAAGATCATCTTCATTATAGACATAAAAGACTGACCTGGATGATGTGGAGTCGAAGAAATTACTTGAAGCATCCTTCGCAAGTACTTCCAGGGTATGTTCTCCGTCTTCCAGTGCAGGGTTCCATTTAATTGTAAATTCTGAATTTGGATACGGAGTATAGGAATACACAATATCAGGGTTGCTAAATGATAACAGCGTATTGTTATGTACAATTGTAAAATAACTTGTATCAAGCGGAAGAGGGCTGTTATCAGTAAGAGTTATAAGCACTTCAGGGTGTGCAGAAATTATGTCATCGTTTATTAATTCTTTGCCATCAAAGGTAATAGTAAACTGCGGCCTTACACTGTCACGAATAACATAAAATGAATTCTGAGTGAGATTATTATATGAATAAAACTCCGTGGACGATGCTGATGCGACGGCCTTAACGACGCTATTGAAGAGAAGCGAACCGGTAGGAATAACATCGTTTATGACATATTCGGAATCAGGTGCAACCGATGCCGAATAAGACGCAAATGCGTTATCCGAACCGTTAAGAAATAAGCCAACATGTACGGTATCAGTAATATACCCTTCATTACGAATTTTTAAGGTAAGTGTAACCGGCAGCCCCTGAAGCAGGGAATCAGGCGAAAACGTTAGTTTATTTTTATCAAGAACAAACTCCGGTAATGAGTTATAATTTAATTTCACAGAACTTAATTTTAATGTGTCGTTTTTAGCTTCAGAAGAATCGGTTAAGGAGAAATTAACCTGCAAATATGGATATACATCAGCGTTAACAGCAGATAGTGAAAATGAAGAAGGAAGATTGAGCGCCAGCACATCCCACTGTTTTTTTGTTTTATTATAACCGCTTAGAGAAGCTATATACCCTGCCCCTGAACCAGGCGTACTTATTTTATAGTTAATGTCAGTCCATTTAGAAGCAGGGCCAATTTCCTGAGTTGCAATAGTACCAGTAGCATCGGCATACTTGCCGCGGAATTTAGAAAATTTTGAAGAATACCCGGAACTACGGTAAACAGAAGTATAGACATTATCATTAGTCCAGTCATAGCAGATAGCATAATAACTCTGGAAAGTATCATTAAGCACCCACTCCTCTTCAAATAGTCCATCAGAAAGGCGGATTCGGCGGATATAATTTGAGTTGTAATTTTCAATAGGATATAAATACCCGTCAGCTACAAAAAAGCTGCTGAAACCCTGCAGGAAGCTCGTCCCGGTAAGTTCCATATCTTCTTTTGCTTTTTTCCAACTGTTTGACGGATCAAAAGTCCTGAGTACATACTTGTTATTACCAAGAGTATCATAAATGGTCAGATTGTAAACATACTTACCATCTGACACCAGGTAGAATGCGCCGGATTTAACACGTGCTGATTCATAATCAAGCATACCATCGGGTATACTAACAGAAGAAGTATCACCCGAAGAAGGATCAATTTTAAGCAGATTATAAGGGTCACCGGTTGAAGTATAAAGGAAACCATCACTGTGATAAAATAACTGGTTTTTAACTTTATTATAGAAATTTGGGAGGGTACCATAATACTGCCCTTTTACAGTTCCATTATTGCCGGTACCAACTTTATGTATGCGGCTGAAACCATTGGCATTATTGCTTAGAGAATAATACCATATATTAGCAAAATAGAGATAAGAACCATCCGTAGTAATTGTTGTAAGACCAAGGTTTTCAATACCGGTAGTCGGGAATTTAATATCTTCAATAAACCTGTCTTTGTCCGGTTTTGGCGGAAGAAGTTCTTTATTAAGATAAAGGCTGCAATCCTGAGAGTAGTTGATATTGTATGTATCAAACAGTTTCAGCAGTTTACCCTGAACAGCAAATGATGAAACTGAATCAACTGAAGTTATAAATCCTCTAATACTGCTCCATTTGCCGTAATTTTCGCCATCATAAATTCTTGCGCGCCAAAAATATTCACCCTTATTAAGGGAAGGTGTTTTCCAGGTTAACAAACCACTTGCCGGAGATAATTTTTGCTGCGTAATAAAAGGAGAAGTAAAATTAATTGACGTATCGACTTCAATATCGTAATAGAAATTTTTATCAAGGTAGTAAGAGATATCAGAGAATTTAAAATTCACATAATTATTTTTAGTTGAAAATCCGTCAACAGGGGCAATAATGTTCGGTTCATTTATATTATAAACTGCAAAAGATGCAGAAGCTGAATTATCAGAGAAATCATTTTCAGGTACCTGGTTTATCTCATTTACCTTAGCAGTAAGTTCATATAAACCGCCCAGTGCCGGTATCCACGGAACAGTAATTGAATCATCTTCACCAAAACCAGCAAGTTTATACTCTCCCACCGAATAAGAAGTGTCAGGCGATTCAGCAAAAAGCTGTACAGTAACAGAATCATCAAATACAATTCCAAGGTTTTTAATTTTAATTTTCACACTGATTGTATCACCCAGGACAGGACTTGAAGGCAATATAGTAATATCAGAAGATGTTAAACTGAAGTCCGGTTTTTCAGGAAGTGCAAGTTTCATTACCGGGTCACCAAGCAGTTCAAACATTAAAAGCTGCTTCCTGTATATTTCAATACTGTTAGGATAATTTTGTGCAGCAAAATTAAATGCTTTACCGAGAATATAATTCCTGTTATTAAATACCTGTTCATAGAGGCGTATATCAAAATTCTTACCTGCTGCCCATATAGTGAGCCCGGTACTGCTTATAAAGGCAATTGCACCTTTGCCGGGGACTTTTACAAACTGCTCACCAAAAACATCCTGGTTATCAAAGTGTGCAGTATAGCAGGTAGTACTTGTAATAACCGGCAGTTTATTGCCATTATTAAGAAGGTATATGTCATCATTTGTAAAAACAAGATCCCACAGGTAACCGCCGCCATGGCCATAATAATTTGCCATAACAGCGCCGCTGTTAAATGCTGCCCTTATTTCAGGCCCGCCTCCCTGGTACTGTTCATATTCTTCAAGGTTTGGGAAATGAAATATTTTTGTAGCGGCTATGCCAAGCGGTTTAATACATGAATTTTCGAGATAAATATTTTCGCCGTTAAAATTAAAAGTAGCTTCATCGGAGGCATCTTTACCTGACGAAATCAACAGTACATTCTGCTTCCATTCTTTGGAATCATCAGCCGGGTAATTTTCCAGCTTATCAACAAGTATATTTCCCTCTTCGACTGTTTCGCAGGAAAGCCTGCCTATGCCCATATCAGGAATTGAATCATCCCCGGCAACCATTGCCATACTTATATCACTTACAGCCTGCCCGTAGACAAGAGTAGGCTTAACGCTGATATGGACAGGAATCGAAGGAACAAAATTCGGCCTGCTAGCCGGAAGCAGTTTCCTGTAATCCCAGCTCATATCGCCAAGAATAACAACATAAGAAGGAGCAGGTTTCTGCCAGTTGTCATAAGTATACTGAAGGAAATTTTTCAATGCAAAGGGATCCAGCATACCATTTGAGAACTCATCATAGACCTGGTCAACATAAGCAATAAAAACACGCGGGTTAGTTATAGATGTATCAGGGAAGTTCTTTTCTCTAAGGGCTTTCAGCCTTTCTGCCACACTTTTAAAATCAGAATGAGTAAGAATGATATAGTCAGCGCCGTTGGCAGTGTTCCTGTAATCTGAAGAAACATCTTTAATAATAGAGTCAGGAACTGAGGCAGTAAAGCTGTCAGAAATCATATAATAAGTAGTCTGCTCAGAAATTGAATCAGTAAAAACAAGTGTCCCATCCTGATCAGGAGCATAAATAAAATCAGTAATTATTTCATTACGCTGCGGTATATAAATTTTAACATTACCTGATTTCCACTGCCATGTCCAGTAGCGTTGAAGCCCATAAGCACCGGGAGCAGAAGTAAAAGTATAATTTTTACCGCTACGGTTATACCTCCAGTAATCAAATTCAATCCAGTTAATTCTTATTTCATCATTATTATTAACAGAGCAGCCATCGCCAATAGTCTGAACTTTAATTGTATTTCCCTCTGGATATAGACTGACTTCAGAACTGCTGATTATTACCTTTTTTTCAAATGTTGCTGCAGTCTGGCCATCCCACGAAATATTTCCAATAAGTTTATTATTGATATATATATAAGCTTTATGATCCAGCGAGCAATTATCAAGATTAGTCATGCCATGCATATTCACGCGAACAACAATATAGCCGGAGTCAGAGGCAAAATTATCAAAGCTGTTAAAAGAAGTTTCAAAAACAGGTGAGGCAACACCATTTACAGCCGCCGCCTTTCCCCAGAACCAGTAATCGCGTTTTTCATCAGGGGCATAACCAAGCCGTTCGTAAATATTATCCTGTTCAAGATGAACAGTATTGAAACTTGTCTGGTTTGTAGCAATATACGAAGAAGGACTTTTTACCCTTTCATGGTAAAACGACCCGGTTGAGTCTCCCTGGTAAGAAAACCAATATACGTTGGAAGTATTATAAATATTAAGATAAGCATAAGGAGAAGCCTTTGCGGCAGAACCGGCAAATTCAAAATAATCGCCTTCATTAAACAAGCCATCTTCATTTTTGTCAGTTACTTCAACAGGTACATATTCACCTTCATTTAACAATTCAAGGTTTCTTACAGGTATGTTTGAAGAAGGCAATCCTGCAGCAGCCAGAGATTCATAAGTAACTTTATAAAAATCCTTTGTGTTAAGATAGATTTTAAAATACTCTTTTGAAGGGCTGTACCAGTATGATGAAGATTTTTTAGCAATTAACGACTCAGCCTGTTTTGAGCTCCACTTTAGTGCAACAGAAGAATTAACAAGATTACTTTTAATAAACTCTGAAGTCATAGGATCATCAATATGTGAAGCGGTTACAGAATTTCCGGCATTATAATATACAACAACAACTATTTTTTTATTAAATGTAAGCTCCCTTTTTACCGGGTTAAACTGGTAAGGATATACTCTAAGGGTTACAGAATTTATATAGCGCATCCTGAAAGCGGAAGATAAGGAAGCATTTTCTGCCGGGTATACTTTGTTACTGCTGTAAATATTCCGGTCAAAGTTAATTTCTGTTTCAGCAGATTCCTCCGGGTCAAGAACTGAAAAAGGAATAATGAATTTATTATTAATCGTTTCCTTTTCATTACTTATTACCCGAACTTCAGGAGAAGAACCGGCAGGAATACCAATCAATACTGACTGAACAGGAAGAGACGGAGCGCCCGGGGCACACTGAAGTGAGTTATCACCCTTTATATAATTAAACCTGTTACTCCCTGCAACAGTATCTGATACAGAGAAACGCCCTTCAAAGTTAAATTCAATTTTGATATGGTCATCAGCAGATTCAATAACTTTGTATGATTGTGCAAAGGCAGAGACAGCAAAAAGGAAAATAAAAATAAATTGTAAAAACAGGCGCATCAGTTTCCCGGAAAATGTTTGGGTTAAACATAGGTTTTTAATGTAACTCACTGCAAGGTAAAAACTGTGTCAGTTTAAGGCAAATCCATTTTGATAGCAAAAGCATTTTTAATACATAAGCGGGCAACCACTACAAGAACAAATACCAGTGTTGGTGCTTCGCTATAAAGCGACCTCATATCCCTGTATCCCTTTTCCCCTTGTCAAGGGTGAAAAGGGATTATTGGCAATAAACACGTACTATTATCATCTTATCAGATTAAATACTTTCTATATAACAGGCCATTGTAATGGTTTACGGAAGTACTACTCACCGCAAAGACAAATACTATATTATTCAATCAAAATTTAATATAACTGAAGCCCATAACCACGACCTACCGGTGGATTTGTTATTAACAATATGTTTTTCATAAGCTGCAAAAAGCTGCATATATATACCATAAGTAAATTCATAATCAGTCTTAAAAGTAAAGAGATTGGTTTCTTCAAGATTGCCGTCAAGAATTTTTACAAAACCAGGATCCTGTAATGTAATAGGCCTGTAAATATCACCGCCATAACTTGTAACAAGATTGCCATCAGCATCATAAGTATTCATACCGTGAAGAGAATGCTTAAACACTAATGTGAAATTAAGCCTGCCAGTTGGCCTGTAGTTTAGTTCAGCAGAAAGCCTGGTTGAGTTTGGATTAAGATCAGTACCTATTAAATAGCCGTTATTGGTATAAGTCAATGCAGATTCAGTCATTCCAAAATGTGAAAAGACATAAGGGCGAAGCTGCATATATTCAATCTTCAGAGTAAAATTATCAGGGAGTATGGGGGAAGCAAGCATGAGTCCTGACTGCCATGCAACCCTGTTCTGTACCGCATTCCATTTTCCTTCAAACCAGTTGGATGAACGTATATCGTCAAAAATAAAACATCCGCTAAGCTCGATACCATCTTTAATCATCCAGCGTGCATCAAAGTTAAGCATAGAATTATCAAGATCATTTAATGAACGCTGTGCAGATTCCAGAAAAATAAAAGGATTGAGGTATGCTATTTCAAAAGGCCTGTGGGAATATATTACTGCCTGAGTAATACCCGCGGAGAAATGCCTGCCGGGATTAAAACCCAGCCTGCTCATAACAAGATATTTTGCCGGTTTTTGTTTAACATACCACTGCACAGAATCCACAAAGACAGAATCAGTCGGATGTACAAGCCATGCACATATCATTCTATAGCTGAGGCTTTTATATGATATACCAAAACGGATGAAGTCAAAATCAGGGGAATTATCGGATATATACATTTTATCAATATAGCCATTACCCCAAAGCTGTTTTTCCCTGCCAAGCTGCAGGTTTACTATACCGTAAGCAAGGCGAAGGTACCCGCTTGTTTTATCAAAATACTGGTTTTGGGTATCGTTAAATGAAAAGCTCTGTTCAACTCTTTTATCAAGCCTTGCAGTTTCCCTGTTATTAAACTGAATACCCAGGGTACCTGTCAGGCTGAAACCAAGCCAGTTATTATATGAACCTTTTATATTGCCGCCATAATTAAACAGAGAAGAATTTGCTTTATTCCAGTCTGAGTAGATAAACTTATAATCAACAAGCGGATCAACATAAAAATTTATTGTGCTGTCAGAATAAAAATAAAAATGCTTTTGCCTGTCATCAGCCAGTTTACCAAGTAAGCTGCCGGGGAAATCGTCACTTAAAACTGCAGGTTCTTTTTTTATATAAAACTTTTCTTTCATCCGGTCAAGATATTCCTGTTCAGCAGTGCTAAGAAGATTTCTGCTGCTGTCAGTTGCGGCAAGCAGATTAATTACCTGCTGCCTTGAAAGCGGCAGTATTACATCGTCATATTCAGGCAAAGCGCCTTTCAGGTTCATTTCCTTAAGGAAACTGTATACCGGGTGATCAGCGGGAATGTTCTCTACCTGGGAGTACGACTGTGAAAAGAAAAAAAGAGTAAGAAGCAAGACAAAGACAACCTCACCCCTGCCCCTCTCCTTATCAAGCGAGAGGGGTTTTAAAACACTTTTATATTTTGTTTTTGTATTGATCATTCACAGTTTAGATTTTAAATTTCTACCGGGTAATGCCTGTCCCGCTCATAATAAGTGAGGAAGGGCTGGAAGCATTTCCATTTTATTTCAGGCTTAATAAAATACAAATTCTTTTTTGTTTCGTGAAAATTATTTAAAGATGCCTGGTTATTTGTCAACCTCACCCCTGCCCCTCTCCTTATCAAGCGAGAGGGGTTTTAAAACAGGCATAAATCTAATTCTGCAAACCTCTGGTATGCCCTGGTTTTACGGTGATTTGTTTTGCTACCGATATTTCAACCCCGCCGGGGTGAAGTCAAAACGCATTTTATATTACTACCGATTTAGAACATTGTCATGGAACGAAACATTTATAGTGTTATCTGCTATGATGAAATGGTTCATGACAGGCCGGGTATGTCGTTATTTTTAATTGATACTAAATATTTCCTTCATTGGTAAGAACAACGCTGAAAGTTTTGATAATTATTTTCAGATCTGACCAGAAAGTAGCATGTGAATAGTATTCAATTTCCATTTTGGAGCGATCGGATGATGAAAGTTTTTGCCTGCCATTAACCTGCGAATAGCCGGTTATGCCGGGTTTGAAATCAAATACTTTTCTGTCCTCTTCAGAATAATCTTTTGTAAGCTGAACCATTTCAGGGCGGGGGCCAACTACACTCATTTCACCTTTCAGAACATTAATAAACTGGGGAAGTTCGTCAATGCTTGTCCTGCGCAAAAACTTACCAACAGATGTTAAGCGAGGATCATTAACCTGTGTTAACACAGGGCCATGAGCCAGTGCATTATCAATCATGCCGCGAAATTTAATCATGCGAAAGCTTTTACCACCAAGTCCTGTTCTTTCATGAATAAAAAAGGCAGGCCCCGGTGAGTTAAGTTTTACAGCAACAATTGAAATTAAGATAACCGGAGATGTAATTATAAGAACCATAATACTGATAATAATATCAGTAAGGCGTTTTATAAAGCTGCCTTGTTTTCCCATAGCCGGTATGTTTATTTACGGTGCTGTTTAAGCAGAGTAGTAAGTACATCAATAACTTTGTCAGCCTGCTGCATAGTCATTCCGGGATAAATTGGCAATGAAACCAGGCGCGGAAAAGCTGCAGTAGCAACAGGAAAGCTGCTGTCTTCAAGAGATAAAGTTTCTTTATAATAAAGGTGCTGGTGAACGGGCATAAAATGGACGCCGGCCCCAACATTGTTTCTTCGTAATTCTTCAATAACCTGTGCCCTGTTAATAGTAAGCTTTTCAAGTTCCAGCCTAACGGGGAAAAGATGCCATGAAGACTCTCTGTCACTTTTTACAGTGTGAAGCCTTAAAAGGTCAAAATCTTTAAGAGCGTCTATATAATGTGCAGCAATAGCTTTTCTGGATTCCCACATCATATCAACTTTTTTAAGCTGAGCAAGCCCAAGCGAGGCCTGAAGGTCAGTAAAGTTATATTTAAACCCGGGAGCTACAACTTCATAATACCATGAACCGGCTTCAGAATACCGCTTCCATGCATCACGATTTATACCGTGAAGCCTCATAATAGAGCATCTTTCAGCAAGCGCTTCATCATTAGAGCAAATCATTCCTCCTTCACCGGTGGAAAGAGTTTTTGTAGCATAAAAGCTAAAACAGGTTACATCTGAGATTGTACCAACTTTTCTGCCCTTATAATAAGCAGGCAGTGCATGTGCAGCATCTTCAATGACCTTAAGGTTATATTTAGCAGCAAGTTCAAGAATTTCATCCATGTCACAAGGCTGTCCGCCATAATGTACAGGAATAATCACTTTAGTTTTAGGGGTGATAGCTTTTTCAATCTGTTCAACAGATATATTCAAAGTATCTTCATTTACATCAACAATAACGGGTTTTGCATTAAAATAACAGACAATTTCAGCAGTAGCCGGAAATGTCATGGTAGGAACAATTACCTCATCACCAGGTTTGAGGCCGAATGCTTCCAGTGCCAGATGCCCTGCTGCAGTCCATGAACTGACTGCGACTGAAGTTTTGGATCCAATATATGAGCTAAACCCTTCTTCAAATCTAATTGTTTTTGGGCCCATGCTTAACCAACCGGACCTCACCGTATCAACTATTTCATTAACTTCATCTTCAGTGATGAAAGGCTTGTGGAATAGCAGGTAATCTTTATTCATTAAATCTTCTGTTTTCTGTATAAATTATACTATAAGTTTTTCCGGGATACCAAAGGAAAAGACAAAATAAACAACATAAAATACCAATTTGAACAGTAAACGCCAAAAAAAACACTGTTTAACGAAACAGCTAAAGCTCAAAAATGATACATTTTTCATAGATTCCCCTCAGAATCAGGAAATCATGAATTATTTCTCCCCTATTTATCAATACAAGTTAAAATAATTCATATAGAAAATCATACCAAAACTATTATGTTAATGTAAATTATTTTAAGATGAATGCTGTATAATTTTCTTACAAATTGAAGAAAATGTTCTAAATTTTGAGAAAGTGCTTTTAAAAACCCTAAAAAAACTGATTTTATCTAATTATAATACCCTGTAACTACGGCAAAGTACTATTTTTAATAGATTTTATTTCACTGCTGAAAAAAGCAGAGATAAAACCGGCAGCATAGGAAAAGTGTAAAATAAAGACCGCCGAAAAAAAAGCTGCAGCTATTCCCGGCCCGCTGCGAAATAAAACTTTTACAGATGCAGCAGTCAGCGCCCCTATATAAAATGCCGGAAGAACAAGTCCTAAAACCGGCAAACCCGTAAGAGCAGCAAGAAGAGCAACTAGAAAAACTGTAAAAAAGAAAAGTGCCGGAACAAATTGCCTGAAAGCTATAGGAATTTTATGTTTCCTGAGTACGGCAATACGCCACTTGCCATAATCAAAATACTGCCTGAAAAGTTTTCCGGGTGAATCCCGCACATAATATTCCGATACAATTAAAGGCGAAATATATATTTTGCCGCCATTTAACCTTAAACGAAAACAAAATTCGTCATCCTGGTTGCGTACCAGCCTTTCATCATACAATCCAACCTGCGCAAAAACTTCCCTTTTGAACATTGGGAAACATGCCATTTCAGCATAGCCTTCATAGTCAGGAAACCGGTGTTTGGCATTTCCAACCCCAACCGGAGAAGACATTGCCATTGCGGCAGCTTTTGCAAAAACATTTCTGCCTTTGCTTAAAATAGGCCCGCCAACACATGATACTTCAGGATGTTTATTAAAAAGTTTAAGGCAATTTGAAAGGTAGTTCTCATCATATTCGCTATGCGCTCCCATAATACAGACATATTCACCGGAAGATTTTTTGATTCCGAGATTAAATGCAACTGGGGTAATCTTTTTATTATTATCAACAATTTTTAGCCTGCCATCAGAAGATGCCATTCTCTCAAGGATTTTACGTGTATTATCCCTGCTCATCCCATCAACAACAATTATTTCAAAATCTCCCGGAATATTTTTTTGCCTGAATAGTGAATTTATACACTTCTCAATAAATTTTTCTTCGTTATAACAAGGTATAATTACTGAAATCAACATGATTTTGTTTCGTTATATATTTCTATCATTTTTTGAACACTTACACTCCAACTGAAACCATCAGTAACTTTTTTTCTCCCGTTTTTACCCAATTCTTCTCTCAATGATTTATCCCGGATAAGCTTAGTTATTACGTCCGCAGTATTTTGAATGCTGCCGGGTTTAACAAAAACTCCGGTTAAATTATTATCAACGACTTCTTTAAGCCCGCCAACTTCATTTACAACTACAGGCTTTTCACATGCTGAGGCTTCCAGGACAGAAACACCAAAGCTTTCATAATCTGATAAATAAACTTCAATATCCATCATGTTGTGATACTCACTTATGCGCGTATGTTCAACGTAGCCGGTAAAGTTTACATCGTCTGCTATACCCAAAGATGCAGCTAGCTTTTTATAATTTTCAATTTGCGAACCACCTCCTACAAGAAGCAGTTTTAATTTTATGCCGGGATTTTGGTTTTTAACTATGTTAAAAGCGCGGATTAAGTTATCAATACCATATACATTCTCCATTGTTTTAACAGTACCAATTACAAGTTCATCCTTTTTAAATATACTATCAGCTTTTATGGGAGAAAATATTTCAGTATCAACGCCAAAGGGAGTAACATCAATTTTTTTAGTACAATAAAAAGATGCAGCTTCAGCAAGGTATTTGCTTGTTGCCAGTACCCTGTCAGCTCTAACCAAGTTATATTCAAGTACCTTCCTGTGCAGAAATGACCTTCGGGGAAATTTAAGAATATCAGTGCCCCAAACGGAAATAATATATGGATGAAAACCTGTTAACGCCCCAATAAGTCCGTAGCTTGTTGCATAATGAGCATGCAGCAAATCAGGTTTGAATTCCTTAATAATCTTAGCAAGCCTGCCCATACAAGAAAGGTAATAAAGTTTTGAAAATGCCCCGTTGGAATGCTGCTTTAAGCTGCCGGCTGAAGCCAGGGTTTGAATTTTTACAGAAGTATCATATAAGGCACTGTTATAATTGCTAAGGCCAAATAAAAAGACAGAATGACCTTTCCGTGACAAGGAATTAGCCCATTTAATTGTATGTGATGAGGCAGGGTCTGCCAGCAATAATAACTTCATGATTCAGATAGAATATTTATTGGCCGTTTTTTATAAAGATAAATAATTACAGCAAAACATATCCAGAACGGGAGATCGCGGGAAATCCATCCATGAGAAAGCAGCCCTGTAGCTTCAAGGAATGAACGGGCAAAAAGCCCTACTCCCATTGAAAATATCCCGGTAACAAGCGGATACATTTTTGAATTATGTTTATATGCTTTCATATTTTTAACACAATAGGATATAAAAATAACAGGAAGAGCAACAGCGCTTATTAATCCCGGAATTCCAAGTTCAGCTGTTCTGAACAGGTAAAAATTATGCGATTCTCCAAGTCCTGATGACTCATAAACCCATTTAATCTGTTCAGCATTCCAGGTACCAAGCATAACGGGAAGATGGCTGTACATCTGCGTTTTAAACTGGCCGGGACCGGTACCCCATATTGGATTATCTGCAATAATGCCTGTACTCATATCCCATAATAAATAGCGGGTATTTTCCAGAATTCTGCCCGTTCTGAAATAGAGTTCAATCATTTCAAGTGTAAACGGAAACAGGAGCATTATAAAAACAGCTACAATAAATACTGCCGAAACAGAGCCAATAAATATTTTTCTTTTAAGGATAAATAAAAGAAGCAGTGAACTAATAAATGAAGCAATTACAGCTGCACGCGAATTAGTAAGAAGCAGCCCGGAAACCTGGATAAACAATAAGGCAGCAAAAGTATACTTTATTTTTTTATTATCACTATAGGAAATAATTAGTGAAGCTGTAAGAGGAATAGCCACTGCGAACACTCCACCGGCAGCAGCAGGATTATTAAGTATACCACCTTCATGCAGCAGGCCTTCAGCAATAAGAGTAATTACTGAGGTACCGGAGGTTATAAGATGATAAAGTATAATAAGCCCAAGGGCTGTACCCGAAGCAGCAAGAACACCAACATAATTAAAAAGATCCTTCTCCCCACTAATTGATGAAAACAATATATACCATATCACAAAAAATATTAATTGCCGCCCTGTTTCGGTAAGGCCGGTTATAATGCCCGCTGAAAAGAGAGATGATAATATCATTGATACTATTACACCTGAAATAAAAACGGCAAGTGTTTTTGTTAACTGCGGGAAAACAGAAATATCAAAACCCTTTTCTTTAATAAAGTAAAAAACAAGAAATAGAAATGATGCTATATTCAAGATATTTCTTAGTTCACTGCTAAGATCCCCGGATAAAGCTACAAGCAAAAAAGTAACAAGCAGTAAAATGTGCTTTAGCGGCTGCGCCCGGGCAATAAGCATGAATAACATGAATGCTATACCAGCCAAAATAAAAGGCGGATATGCAACAACTATAACCAGCAGTAATGCGGAGATATAATAATAGTATTGCGGTATTGTATTTTTAATTATCAATTTATCTTACTGCATTTTTACTGTTTATACCAAGTTCTTTTATGAAAGGTGATATACTGTTAAGAATATCATCAACCGTCAGTTGTTTCATACATTCAAATGAAGGGCATCCATTTCTGCCGCCATCGGTAAAGCAGTATTTTTCAGTCAAAGGCGAACACTTTATTTTTTTTTGTATATAACGATGACCATTGCCATAAGGTATATGAAAACCGGGGTTAGTAGGCCCAAATATAGTAAATGTAGGAATGCCAAGTGCACTTGCAATATATGCCGGGCCGGAATCATTTGAAAACATAAGAGAACTTTTTTTAATAACATTAATAAGCTCTGTTATTGTTTTAGTTTCAAATGTAACAATCCCGCTTTTATCAAGTTCAGCGATATCTTCACTCTTCATCAGGCCTGACTCAGCGACAAATGCAATATTGTAATTTACAGACAAAACCTTTGCAGCCTTAATAAATTTTTCCATTTCCCATTCTTTGGCGGCCCACCCGGCAAACGGATGAATTAGTATATAACCTTCCGGGTTACTTTTGACAGGAAATTCTTTATAGTTTTCATAATCGTGGCCGGGGAAAGCTTTTCTTATTACATCAAGATATATATCAAGTATGTGCGGCTCTTTTCTTATTGGTACAGGCAACGTATAAAGGCTGCGGTAATATGGTTCATGTATGCCGGTTACTTCTTTTGCTGCAGATGTTAATAAAAGAGATGCAGACGTTACAGAGCCTGTAAAATCATATATATGTAAAGGGTTCAGTGATGCAAGCTTTTTCCTGATTTTCGTCCCGGCAAATCTGTTGTTGAGATGAATATCAGGGTGGCTGAAACCTATTATAAAATCCTTATTAAAATAAAACTCATATATTGGTTTGGTTTCTTCAAAGCAGAAGATATAGAAGTCTTCTTTCAGATTATCACTCAGCGCTCTTAAAGCAGGAAGTGTAAATACAGAATCACCAAGTTTGTGAAAACATAATGCAACTGTACATGTCCCCTGTTGAACAAACAAACGTTTTATTACCCGTATAACAGAAAAGGGTAAAACAGCGGCTCCTGCTAAAGCAGACAGAAATTTATTTTCGCCAAGTAGTTTATTTATTCCCATACCAAAGCTGAGTGAATTATCTATTTTTCAGGAAATATTTTTTTATTTGAAATGATTTTAACATATCCATTATAATTGCAACTGCTGAATACTCCATGAGTACAATATTAATAATATATATTATTAAAAAGAGAGCAATTTCAATCCAGGCAGAGTAACTACCTGTATTAAATAACCCGGCAATAAGCTTAACAATAATAACAGAAAAACCGGCATTTACTGCCTGCATAAGCAGCTCAGAAAAGAACAAGTTTTTTTTCTTAAACTTTACCTTTCTGAAAACCAGCAGCAGGCATGAAAAGAAGAAAAACATGTAACTGACAGAAGTGCTGAAGGCAAGTCCATCCTGTGCATATTTTTCTGCAAGTAAAAAGTTAAGTACAATTTTTATTAAAATACCTGCTGCAGTAATATACAGCAGTTGTTTAACAAGCTGAAAGCTGTATACAATTTTATTAACAATACTATAGGCACTGTAAAATACAAGGCTGACAGAATACCAGATGAGAGCATTAAAGGTAAGCTGTGTATCCCCTGCTGAAAATTTCCCTCTTTCAAAAATCAAACGTATTACTGAATCACCATAACAAATAAATATTACAGTAACAGGTACAAACATTATGAAATTAATTTTTATGCCTTCATTAAACAGATCTTCAAGTTTGTCTGTCAGGCCTTCCCCTATATACTGTGCAAATTTTGGGAATACTGCCGTGGTAAGAGCCGCGGAAAGAATAGACACAGGCAGCAAAAAAACAGTATTGGCATAATTCAGTGCAGCAATACCTCCCTGTGGTACATAGCTGTAAAAGTACCTGTCAGCCAGAACATACAACTGTCCCAGCCCCTCAATTAGCATAATAAAAACCAAAGTAGAAGGAATAAACTTTGCTATTTTCCCTTTAAGTGCAGTAAGGTGCCCGAATGATATTTTAAGTTTTGATGTTTTAAGAAGGTAAACAAGTTGTATTACCGACCCTGCAACAAAAGATATAGGTATAATATAAATACTTAGTTTACCCGCAAAAAGAAGTACAAGCACAATTACCACAATATTAACCAGCAAATTACTATATGCCGGGGGAGCAAACTGCATGTGTATCTGGTGCTGTGATGTAAGCACTGCAATTGCACTGTTAAGCGGAACTGAAATAAGGTAAAGAAGAAAAACATTCTTTGCAGTTATGAACAATTCAGGGGAAGCTGTGTGCAGATAGAAACCTATAATTATATCAGCAAACAAAAAAAGAAACAAAGAAAGAAGCAGTCCCCCGCCGGTAAAGACAATAAAATTCATCCGGATAAAATCATCTGCAAGGGACTCATCCTGCTGCGTTATATTATTATATGCAGGAATAAGGTAGTTTAGTGCCAGATAGAGAATTATTGTATTTATAGTAACCGGCAGTACTGCACCTATAAGGTAAACATCAAACCGGGCACTTAAACCAAAACTGCCGGCAAAAATCACTTCACGAATAAAACCAAGCCCCTTAGAAATAAGCCCGGTAAGCGTGATAAACAAAGAAGCGCCGGCAATTGTTGATGTAAATTTTTTATTCATTGCTGAATACTATTTCCCGCTACCCGGCCCCTGCCCTGCAGGATGAAATACTTTCCTGAAGTAATCAATTGTTTTTTTAAGGCCTTCCTGCCTGTCAATTTTGGGTTCCCATTTAAGTATGGTGCGAGCCTTTTCAATGTTAGGCTGACGCACTTTGGGGTCATCAGCAGGAAGCTCCCGGTATTCAATTTTGCTGGCAGTGCCTGTAAGCCTGATTACTTCTTCAGCAAATTGTTTTATTGTAATTTCAGAAGGATTGCCAATGTTTACAGGATCAGATTCGTTTGACATAAGCAGTTTAAATATGCCGTCAACAAGATCAGAAACGTAACAAAAACTGCGTGTCTGCGAACCGTCACCAAATACTGTAAGATTTTCACCACGGAACGCCTGGCCGACAAATGCAGGCAATGCTCTTCCGTCATCAAGGCGCATGCGGGGCCCGTATGTATTAAATATTCTTACTATTCTTGTTTCCAGGCCATGATAACGATGATATGCCATAGTAATGGCTTCAGCAAATCTTTTTGCTTCGTCATAAACACCGCGCGGGCCGATAGGATTAACATTACCCCAATAATCTTCACTCTGGGGATGTACAACGGGATCGCCATAAACTTCAGAAGTGGAAGCAAGCAGGAAGCGCGCTTTCTTTTCTTTTGCAAGCCCAAGAGCTTTATGTGTACCAAGCGAACCAACTTTTAATGTCTGGATAGGCAGTTTAAGATAATCAATGGGGCTAGCCGGAGAAGCAAAATGGAGTATATAATCAACACGCCCGGGTACATGGATAAAATTTGTTACATCGTGCTTAATAAACTGAAAATCTTCATTGCCAAACAGATGCGCAATATTATCAGGATTCCCGGTTAATAAATTATCAATGCATATTACTCTGAATTTTTCAGCAATAAGCCTGTCACATAAATGCGATCCAAGGAAACCGGCACCCCCGGTTACCACGGCAGTTGGTTTATACAATTTTTACTCCGTCAAAATTAAATTCAATTTATTTATTCTTCTTTGCATCAAAAACAAGAAGAAGGCACATTCCAAGAAATACAAAGATTCCGCCCATAACAGAACTGAAGATTACTCTTGGGCCTGAAGATTTTAAAGGCGGTACAGCAGTGTCAAGTATTTCTACTGTAGGAATATCCCTGTTTTCCTGTATTTTTTCTTTATAATACTGCTGTTGCAGCATTATATAAACTTCATTCTGAATTTTCACTTCACGCAGAAGTGAAGCAAGCTCTTTCCCAAGCTCAGGCACTTCTTTAAATGATACAAGATAATCCTGGTTTCCCATTTCCATTTTATTGTACTGGGCTCTCAGTTCATCAAGTTTGCTTTTAAGTGCAATGAGTGCCCGGTTATCTTCCCTTAAATTAGACTGCATCATTCCAAGTTCAATTTCAGTTTTTACAATTTCAGTTTTAAGATCAGCGGCAGCCTGAATTGCTGCATTAACCTGATCAGGGAGTGAAATTGCTTTATTTGTTTTCTGGAAAACCATCAGCCTGGTTTCTACTGAATCAAGCTGAAACTTTGTAGATTTTAACTGTTCTTCAATATACTTACGCGCCTGTCGGGCTTTGGAGGAAAGCTTCTCACGGTTAATTTTATCAAGCGCTTCAATATAAGAATTGGAAAGTTCGGCAGATAGTTTTTTTGCTTTGTCAGTCCCGCCTGAAAATAACGGGAATAAGGATGTTTTTGTCTCAACAGTTACAGTTAGAATACCTTCCTTATTTACAGAAGTTTCAAGATTATCACTTAATTTTTGTACAGCTTTATAAAGATTATCTTCACCATAATAATTCATAAGGTGATGTTTTTTTACCACGTATTCTGCAGCAGAACGGCTTTTAAGTATCTCCATATAGAGCTGCGAATTTGCATTGGAAAAACTCCCTGACATAAGAGAAGATAAATCCTGGCTTCCGAGCAATGAACCAAGTGTTCCCATTCCTGTATTTTGTTCCGGTGGAAGTACTGTTACAGGAGCCTTATATGATACAGGATAAACAAAATAGAGCACAGCAAAAATAATAACAACAGAAACCGCTGTTATTTTTATCAGCTTGGATTTATTCTTAAAAATTATTTGAAATATTTCCCTGTAAGTCAATTTTTTACCTGGTAGCTATTATTACAGCAACTGTGGCAGCTACAACAGAAGCAACCTGCCCAATTATAGTTAAAGAATCCTTAAATATATCCCAGAATCTTGGTGCCGGCGGATTTTCAGGAATCCAGATTGTATCGCCGGGGTCGAGTTTATCAACATCATCTGCATCAACCCATTCGCCTGTATTAGCTTTTACAACACGTACATCACCTTCAAGCGCCCGCCAGGAATAACCCCCGGCAAGCTTAATATAATCATAAACTGTAAGTCCTTCCTGGTACATTATATTACCGGGGCTAACCACCTGGCCAAGCATAATTACATAATTTTTAGCTTCGGGAACATTTATAATATCGCCGCGCCTTAAAATGACATTTTCTTCCTGATTATTATCCTTAAACAGCTTTACAAAATCAACAACTACTTTACCGGTTCTCTGACGGGATTTTGCTTTTAAATAATCATATTCATCGTCTGTAAGTTCAGCACGCGGAATAAGCTTTATCCTTTCAAGTTCAGGATCAATTTCAACAGAACCCATAGAACGGGATAGCGTTGCTTCAATTAATGATGCATTATTCCTGAATCCACCGGCTTCTTTAATAATATCAGACAAGGTAGTTTTATTTTCATTTATTTTATAATAACCCGGATGCTCAACAAAACCATCTATCCTGACCAGCTTTTCTGTATAATAATCAGGAATTCCTCTTACAAGTATTTTATCCTGCGGATACAGAACAGTTTTTTCATTTACAAGCTGATTATAAGAATAATAAGAGCTGGTTAATGTTTTACCATCAGCAGAATAACGGACAATTTCGATTGTATCTTTTTTTGCATTAAACAGGAACCCGCCTGCCAGATTTATAAGCTCATCAGCAGTTTCACCTGCAACATATTCATAAATGGCAGGATATTTAACAGGACCAAAAACTGAAACCGTTTCATTAATCCTGTCAACAATAGCAGCATCGCCCTCATGCAGCATTGGATTTTGGCTCCTGCTGCCAAATCTTATAAAAGACAGCAAATCACACGTTACAGTATCGCCGCCGCGACTTATTATTTTTATATTCCTGTAGTTTGAAGTTTGGTTAAGCCCTGTTGATGCCATTACCAGGTCAATCAGGCGGGAGTTTCCCGGCAGGACAAAAGAAGACGGCCTGCGTACGTCACCAAGAAGCGAAACTTTTATTTTACGAAAATCAACAAGTGATATAAAAACATCCACATTTTTATAGTACCTGTTAATGGCAGCTTTTATTTTCTCTTTTGCCTTTGCAAATGTATTATCCTTAAGGTCAATACCGCCCACATGCGGTATAAAAAGCTGGCCTTCCTGGTTTATTACAAGATTCAGGTTTACATCTTCAATCCCTGAAATAGAAATAAACAATTTATCTCCGGGACCGGTTATATATTCAGCAGGATCAATACTTCCTTCTGTAGCTTCAACCTGCGGCTGGAGCACACTGCCAGAAGCAAGGGAATCTTTAAGCAGAAAGAGAGCCCTTTCATTATAATCAGGAATCTGCTGTGCTGCCGCAGCAGCACTTAAAGCAAGGAAATAAACAAAAATTTGTTTTTTTATATTCATTAAACTTTTAATGTAACATTCCTTAATGTGAATATGCTTACAAACAGCCCTATCAGAGGGCCAATTCCGGCAAGCAATGCCGAATAAAACGAAATATTCAAATCAAATACTTTTTGCAGGCCGATATAATTATCAAAATAAAAGATAAACAAAATAAAAACAGAAAGTGAAATTAAACCGGCAAATAATCCAATTAATGTACCGTTAAGAATTATAGGCATTTTAATTGTTGAAAGCTTTGCCCCTACCAGTTTCATGGTTTCAAGTTCTTCATATTTAAGATTTGTTACAAGCTTAACTGTGCTGTATACAATATATAATGATATAAGGAATAAGATGCCGGTAAGAATAAACACATATTTTTTAAGTTCATTCAGGAATGAGATAATTTTTTTTGCGTAGTCATGCTGAAATACAACTTCATCCACCCCGTTTATATCGCCAAGGGAGGATATCATTTTATTTAAAGATGCCTGTTCAACATAGTCAGGATTCAGAGTTATTGTAAAGGAGGCTGGGAGAGGATTGTAATCCAGCAGTTTCCGGAAATCTTCGCCGGTTTCCTGAACAAATATTTCTGCTGCGTGTTCCTTACTTATAAAGCTGGTTGACGCAATAAATTTCATACTTTTCAATTCAGATTCAATACTGTTTACCTGTGACTGAGTCAGATTTTCCTTTAAAAACAGGTTAACATTAAGACTTTTTTTAAGGGAATCCTGCAGGCTGCCGGAAATCTGTATTATCATAACAGATGCTGTAATAAGCAGTACGGAGATACTTGTAGAGACCAGCGAGAGGAAAAATGAAGATTTTGCCCTGCCAATCGATTTAAACGCTTCTTTTATCCAGAATATTACCATAACCTTCAATTTTACTTGGCTGTAAAATTAGCTTAAAAGCATTAGAAATACCACTGAATTTGAAGATTTGCAGGGTTTTTGAAATATGGCACACTACAATTTCATTCAACTCTATTTTGCACCCTTTGCGCGAAATGTTTTCCTGAAAGCCTGGTCACAGTAAAGGCTTCTGAAGCACAGGTTTTCACTACCGACAGGATGACAACAAAAGGATGCGTTAAGCGCAGGTTCACGCAAAGTACGCTAAGTAGACGCAAAGACTTTTTTGTTCCGGTCCACTAAATCGGTACAGTTTTACAGTAAGATAAAATTGATATACTCTCAAGTCAATTGTCTTATTATTACTTAATCTGTCAGACAATTTTTAGTATCACGTTCCCAGTCTTTTCGCCTGTTTCAACGTACCTGTATGCTTCTACAATTTCGTCAAGAGAATATGTTCTGTCAATAACAGGCTTAAAAACACCAGCTTCAACAAGCTCTTTGAAAAAGAGGTTATCTTCTTTGCTTTCTTCGGGCAAAGGAAATACAACCTTTCTGCCGGTAAGTCCGGCTGCCGAAAGAAGAGCAAGAATCGGGTTTTGAGGAAATGGCCCGAAATCTGTCGATGCAAACACGCCCCCTTTCTTTATGAGATGTTTACACTTCAAATATGATATTTTACCAACAGCATCAAATATTACATCGAATTGTTTTTTTATTTTGGTATAATCTTCTTTTGTATAGTCTATAACGTCTTCGGCGCCCAGTGATTTTAACAATTCAATATTTTTTGTATTGCCAACTGCAGTAATTTCTGCCCCGTAAAACTTTGCAAGCTGCATGGCAGATGTACCTATAGAGCCGGTTGCGCCGTAGATTAGAATTGAATTCCCTTTTTTTATATTAAACACTTTAAAATAATTATATGCCAGCATGGCACCGTCACAAACAGCGGCAGCATTTTCAAAACTTATATTATGAGGTTTTAATACAACCGCACTGTTTTCATGTACAGGAAGGTATTCTGCATGTGCACCAAAGCTGCTCCCTGTATTGCCAAATACTTCGTCCCCTTCTTTAAACAGGGTAACCTGGCTGCCAGTATATTCAACAATGCCGGCGAACTCATTCCCGAGTATTTGTTTTTTAGGTTTTAATAATCCGCTGAAGAAACGGACAATAAATGGACGCGGATACCTGAAGCCGCAGTCTGTCCTGTTTACAGTTGCAGCATATACTTTAATTAGTATTTCATTTGGTCCGGGTACCGGTTTGGTAATGTCTTTAATCTGTACAACATCAGGCGGGCCATAACGCTCATAAACTGCAGCTTTCATGGGTTACCTTTTTGTTATGATCTAACAAAACAAATATAAGGCTTTTATTTAACATATCATTTTGTGAAGGTAAGAGTGAGATACTCTTTAGGCAAGTCCTTAATCGCAGGTTCACGTAAAGTTCGCCAAGAAGCGGTAAAGTGCGCGAAGTAAATTAATCTCATTACTTAATCCTGCCCTTACTCCCGGAGTATCAGAATACCGGAGTAAGAGCATGAGTAAGAGTAAGAATCAATCAGGGTAAAAGCGGAATGCCAAAGCAATCTCTTGGTTCTGTAATACCAATCAGGTTAGCAACAGTCGGGGCTATATCAGTTATAAAAACAAGGTCTTTAACCTTTTTTGCCGGAATTCCATTACCATAAAAAAGCATAGGTACATGAGTATCATAACTATGGCTTGTATTATGAGTAGCAGTATTCCCTGTTACTTCATGATAACCTGATGCAAATTCATATATTACATCCCCGGAACGTTTGTTATTAAACCCGTTAAGAACAAAACTTTTTTTGAGCCTGTCAGGCTGCTGCTTAAGCAGTTCAGTTCTTGTATAAACATTTTTAATCCCCTGAATTCCTCCTAAAAAGTCTGCCGAATAATTTTCAACTTGAGCACGGTTCAGGTTATTATTTTTTATTACATCATAATTAAGAAACACCTGGTTATCAGAATAACCTTTAATAAGCCCGTCAGTCTTAAAATTTGCTGTAAGCAGTTTTGATAGTGAATCCATAACTGCAGCCCTGTCAACTTCACCGGAAGGTTGTTTAATTGATTTTAAATACCCGTGAGCTTCTGAGCCGCCGTGATCAGCGGTAAGGAATAAGATATACTTGCCTTTTCCAACTTTCTGGTCAAGGAAGGAAAGCAATTCAGCAATCTGTTTATCAAGTTTTATATAAGTATCTTCAAGCTCAACAGAAGAAGGGCCGTAAGCATGGCCTACATAATCTGTAGAAGAAAAACTCATTGCCAGAAAATCTATATACTTTCCTTTTCCCATGTTTTCATTTACTATTGTCTCTTTTGCAAGTTCAAGTAAAAGCTGGTTGCCATAAGGAGTATAAACAAGATTTGAATATTTATATTCTGGCTTAATATTTTTAAATGAATGAGGGAATGTATTCTTTCCTTCATTAAACATATCCGGCTCCCAGCTGACGCCATCAGCAGAAGACATATCATATTTATCTGCAGGCAGTGACAAAGACCAGTCCCCCGCCATATACTGATCAGGCAGTTTCCTGTTATTAAATTTATCAACCCATGACGGAAGCGCTTTACAGTAATAAGAGGAAGAAATGAATTTTCCGGTATTGTAGCTGTACCAGTAAGCAGCGTCGGCACTATGCCCGCCCGGCAGGATAGCGCCCCTGTCTTTTATACAGATACTGATAACTTTTGAGTGGCCGCTTGAAAACAATTTCAACTGGTCAGTTATAGTATTTGAAAGAAGATGACGAGGGGACATTTTCCCTTCATTACCTTCAGCACCAATAGTGCTTTCTGTAGTGTCTTCGGTACAATATACATCACGATTTAGTTTCCTGTCAAACCATTCATTTCCAATAATGCCATGATAATAAGGGATAGTACCAGTGTATACAGAAGAATGCCCTACAGCAGTAACAGTAGGCATATAATTAAAATGAGCATAAGTAAAGTCTGTACCTTCATTCATCAGCCTCTTAAATCCACCCTCTCCATATACCTTTTCAAAACGCGTCAAATAATCATACCGCATCTGGTCAACAACAATTCCGACAACAAGCTTAGTTTGTGAAAAAAGCTCTGTTGATAATACAGTAAAAAGAATAAAACCGGAAATTATAAATCTTTTCAGCATTAGAAACTCTCTTTTTTTTAAGAACAATTTAACCATGAAACAAATGTAAGTTATATTAAGAAATTATTAAACATATATATGGTAAGGATTAAAGAATAAGAATAGCATCACACATTTTAATAAAGCAGAATAGTAAAGAGTTGCTGACCTGAGGAATAAAAATCAGAAATCGGATTCATCAATCCAGCGGGTGATAGCCCATTTGCCGGTATCCGGGTCTTTGGCAAGCGCCATATTTACTCTGCCATCCACGCGCATAATATTTGTTGGATTTAAAGTTATGGTAAGATTAAAGCCGCGGACTATTGTGGCTGAAAGCGAATCCTCGGTAGAGAGAATTACATTATTCCAAATCAGGCTGAGGCTTTGCGCATTCTGAAAGAGTCCGTAAGTTGTAAGCATTTCTTCTTCCCTTCCCCATGAGTCATCAAACACCTGGTCTTCGTTAAAATTCCTGAAAGAGAAGATAAAATCATGAGAGATTAACTGCCCATATATAATAGTATCTTTAAAAGTATATGCATATTGAAAATTTTTAAAAACACCATCAATAGTTGTCAAATCTGAAAGAGTTGAACTGCTGGTAAGGTTTTCATCATAAGCGGGTGAAAATGGATTGCAGCCCTGCATCCCCAGCAGGTATATTATAAATATAAAAATTATTACAGGGATTTTTTTCATTTAGTTTTAATTTCTTTCAGGCGATTAAAATAAACCTGCCTGCAACCCGGAATTTAAAAACGTGAACAATCTATCCGTTAATTACATAATAATAGTAATATTAGCTAATGACTAATTTCCACTGACAAATGACTAATAATAAAGCCTGCCTTTTAATTCACTCCAGCTTGAATTATCATCCTTTTTAATATCCTGCCAGTAATAAATACTCCATAAAGAACGGGAATCACGAATAAGGCTAAAGCGCATTTCCCCGGTATAATTTGTCGGGATACTGCTTTCATTCTGAGGCACATTCAGGGTATATGTAGCTGTATAAATGGCACTGTCACCTAAAAGGTTATAATTATCATTTGACAAAGTAAGAGTAATCTGGGCATCTTCAGGAATGCGCGTAACAAGATTATTAAAGTATTGTTCTTCGCTGTTAATACTCCATCCACTGATTAACTCAGGATACTGCAATGATGCACCCGCAGATGGGATAAATGTAAAAGTCTTGCCGGAGTATGATGAATCCACAAAACAGGCAGAATAATTGGATACATTAAGATCAGAGAGTGAATTAACCAGGTTATTTAAAACAGTTTCAGGCTCAACGGGCTGCTCATAAGTTGAACGTGCCTGGTTGGGGGTTTCAGCATCTCTTGTTTCAAACAGATCACAGGATGATATTGAAAAAGCTATAAATGCTGTAAAGATATACAGAAAAAGTTTGTTCATTTGTGAAAAAAGGAATAAAACAGTAAAAGCTGTAATTTATCCGGGTAACTGCATCTTACGGGCAATAATTATAATCCTTTGTGAAGTTTCCGCATTAAAAGCATTTCCATTAAAATCACCAAAAGATTTGATAATATCAAAGCCAATTTTTTTCAATTCTCTTGTTAAATAGTTCGGGGTATACATTCTTACAGATTCAAGAAAATGCTGCTCCTGCCCGTTTTTACTAATTGTAATTTTTTTAATAACTCTTTTTTCATTTATGGAGCGTTCCTGAATAATTTCTCCACCCGGGATTTTATCAACAGAACGATTAACAAGGTGCTGTTCAACATAGTAACGGTTAAGATAATCCATTACAAAATATGATGTGGGTTTAAGGTACTTATATACATTTTTAAAGATTCTGAAGTTTTCCTCATCATCTTCAAAGTAACCAAAACTTGTAAAAAGGTTAACTACCAGATCAAATTTTACATCTGTAGCAAAATTTCGCAGGTCTGACCGGATAAAATTTACATTTACTCCTGCTTCAGAAGCAGCATGTTTGGCAACATTAAGAAGATTGGCGCTAAGATCAACAGCAGTTACATTAAAGCCTTCCTTTGCCAGCAGAATTGAGTGTCTTCCGGCGCCACATGCCATATCAAGCGCGGTTGACCCGGGTGCAAAATCAATAGTTTTCAGTATCAAATTAATAAGCTGCCTGGCTTCAGCTTCATTCCTGTGGCGGTAAACATTCAGGTATTCATCAGTATTAAACCAGTCTTCGAACCATTCCATTATATACTCACAACAAATTCAAAAAGCGAACAAACAATAACTATCATCACCCTGTTTTATATCATGCATGATAATTGTAATCAGGGGGAATTATTAACGAGAGATTACAGAGAACTCCTGTTAAGCATAGCCCTGCCAATGGTAGCCTCATCAGCAAACTCAAGATCGCCTCCAATAGGAAGGCCGCGGGCAATTCTTGTAACTTTAATACCCAGAGGCTTGATAAGCTTTGCAAGATACAGACAGGTAGTCTCTCCTTCAGTATCAGGGTTAAGGGCAAGAATAACCTCTTTTACCGGTTCAGACTCAAATCTTCTCATAAGTTCTTTAATTTTAAGAGATTCGGGGTTTACACCGGAAAGCGGAGATAAAACACCTCCCAGAACATGATAAATACCAGAATATTCATGGGTTTTTTCAACGGCAATAACATCGCTGGCTTCTTCAACAACGCAAATAACAGCCTGGTCTCTTTTAGGGTTTCCACAAATAGTGCAAACAGGGCCTTCGGAAAGATTGAAACATCTTTCACAAAACTGCAGCCTGGTTTTAAGTTCTTCAAGCGCCCTTACCAGGTTATCAACAGTTTCAGAGTCACTTTTTAAAACATGCAGAGCTAATCTTTGTGCTGTTTTTTTGCCAATACCTGGTAATTTACTTAACTCATCAATTGCGGCTTGTAATGGTGCAGCTATCTGCAATTTAGAACCCCGGAATGTTTAAGCCCGGAGGGAGCATACCTTTGGTAATTTTTCCCATTTCATCTTCCGCCATTTTGGAGGCAGATTGAAGGGCTTTATTAACAGCAGCAACCACCAAATCTTCCAAAATTTCTTTTTCTTCAGCATTTATTACCTGAGGATCAATTTCAACAGATACAATGTCTTTATTACCATTTGCAGTAGCTTTAATCATACCGCCGCCGGCTTCTTCGGTCACAGTTTTATTTCCCAACTCATTCTGAACACGCTGCATTTCGGCCTGCATCTTTTGCACCTGTTTCAGCATTCCCTGCATTCCACCCTTCATTATTCCTCCGGTTACTGTATTTTATATGGATTTTATTTAATTTTACCACAAATATAATATATTGGATTGACTTTATACACTTAAATTTCATAATTTCAACACCAAAAATTTATCAAAGGACGCCTTGGGAATAAAATCTAATAACAATAAGACTCTTTACGAAGAGCTGATTAAAAAAGACTTCCCTTTTGATGAAAAAGAATATGTCATTCACCAGTATACTGATTTTTTTGAAGATGGTGATGATAAAAAGCTTAAATCTAAAAATTTGGGGGAAAGATTTGCTTCAATTAACTCGTTTTTCTTTGATTATATAAAAGAATACCACATACCTTCTGCGTATGTTAAAAGCGAGGATAATAAATCTCTTAAGTTTCTGAAACATGAGAGGCTTCCTTTTTATATCAAAGTTTTAAATACGGCTGACAGGAGAATTGCCCGCCAGTTCTGTAAAAAAGAGGGGGAATTATTGCCTTTGCCGGTTTTTGAGTTTCACTACGGCAAAGGTAAAGACACGCTTATTTCTGAATCTCATATTATTGCATTTGAACTTTGTTCCATTGAAGATATTAAATTAATTACCAGGATTTGCTCAAAAGTTAATGCTGTATTAAAATCGTTTTTTGAAAGGCGATGCATGCTGCTTGCTGAAATGGCATGTTTTTTCGGGAAAAATGATGAAAAGGTATACATTGTTGATGACTTTACGCCAAGAAGCCTTAAAGTAATTCCTTTAAACGGAACAGAAAAATGGATTAATCCATATAAGGTGAGTACCTCAGTTGAAGCGAGAAAATACACTGAACAATTATTTAATTTAATGAGCGCCTGATAAATGTTTACAAAGTATGGGTATTCAACCATTGGGGTTGTTTCTGTAATTACCTTTCTGTTGATTTCTGCAAGTTTTTTTACCGGCAATAGTTATGTTAGAGCAATTCTTATAATTATTCCAGTTGCATTTCTTATATTTACATTAAGTTTTTTCAGGGATCCTGACAGAACTCCGCCGGCAGCAAAAAATATTGTTATTTCACCTGCTGATGGAAAGGTCCTTTTTGTAAAAGATGTAATTGATAACAAATATATTAACGGGAAAGCCAAACAGATTTCAATCTTTATGTCACCCCTTAACGTACATGTAAACCGCATACCAATAGATGGTACGGTAGAATATGTTAAGTATATTCATGGTAAATACATAGCAGCTTTTGAGGATAAAGCTTCAGAAGAAAATGAAAGATCGGAATTTGGTATAAAAAGCAGCTTTGGGAAAGTGTTTTTCACACAGGTTGCCGGAGCTGTAGCCCGAAGAATAGTATACGAGATTAAAGAGGGAGATAGAGTAGTAATGGGAAAAAGATTTGGTATGATAAAGTTCGGCAGCAGAGTAGATGTGGTTGTACCTGCAGAATGGAATGTTAAAGTAAAAAAAGATGATATGGTAACAGCAGGTGAGACCATATTATTTGAACATGCCGGGAACTGATGGGCAGTATAAGAGTATCCCGTTCCGTAATACCAAACATGTTTACCGCAATGAATATGTTTTGCGGTTTTCTGTCTGTAATTAATACAAGCCAGGGAAATTACCAGTACGCAGCATGGCTGATTATAATTGCCTCAATATTTGATGCACTTGATGGCGCTATGGCCCGCCTTACCCACTCAAGCAGCGAGCTTGGTGTTGAATTAGACTCCCTTTCAGATGTTATAAGTTTTGGCGCGGCTCCGGCATTTCTTATATATTCAACATATTTGCATAATGATGGTGTTTCGGGAATAATAATAAGTTCCCTTTTACTAATAGCCGGAGGATTCAGGCTTGCAAGGTTTAATGTACAGCTTGTTGGTTTTGACAAATCGTTCTTCAAAGGGCTGCCAATACCGGGCAGCGGAATAACTATAGCTTCATTTGTACTGGGATTTTATGATAAATTATTCGGTTTCCCGGAAAGACTTACAGTTTATATTATTCCTCTTGTGCTAATTCTATCGTACTTAATGGTTAGTAAAATAAAGTACAATACCTTTCCCAAACTCACACCAACAGAACTCAAGAAAAAGCCGTATTTAGTAGTAATTGGAATAGGAGCAATATCATTATTGTTCTTTATGAGTATTGGCAGAGCCATATTCTATGTTTTTGTTTTGAACATTGTATTTGGTATTTTTAGGCATATTTTTAATTTCTTTAATAAACCAAAAGCCGCGGGCAAATAAGCTTTACTTTGTTAAGTAATTACCTCATTATACCAGTAAAAAACGTTAAAAACCCGCAAAAGATTTTTAAATTATTATAAACAGTTGGTGACAATTTGTATAAAGCAACAGTAGTAATAAAAAGAAGGCCTTCAATACTTGACCCGCAGGGAAAAGCAGTTGAAAAAGGTGCAGCGCACCTCGGCATTAGCAATGTCAGGAATACAAGAATCGGGAAATATATTGAGTTTGTGGTAGACACAAATGACAAGCAGGAAGCAGAAAAAGAAGTTGAAGAATACTGTAAAAAGCTTCTTGCAAACCCTATAATGGAAGATTTTGAATTCACATTAAATAAAGAATCATGAAAGTACCTAAATTTGGCGTAGTTGTTTTCCCGGGCTCCAATTGTGACCATGACGCATATTATGCTGTAAAAAAAGAATTAGGTTATGATGTTGAATTCTTATGGCACAAGGACAGGGATTTAAAAGGTTCAGATGTTATAATACTTCCGGGCGGATTTTCCTATGGCGATTACCTGAGAACAGGCGCTATTGCAAGATTCTCCCCTATTATGAATGAAGTAATAAATTTTGCTGAAAACGGCGGTAAAGTTATGGGTATCTGCAACGGGTTCCAGATACTGCTTGAAGCAGGCCTTTTACCAGGCGTTATGTTGAAAAATAAATCACTACAATTTGTATGTAAAGATGTTTATCTTTCTGTAGAAAATAACAATACCGTATATACAAAAGGTATTGGGAAAAACGTTTTAAAAGTTCCTATTGCTCATGGCGAGGGAAATTATTTTGCAGATGAAAACACGTTAAAAGATCTTGTTGCAAATAACCAGGTAGTATTTAAATATGCAACCAGTGAAGGTAACATAACTGATGAAATAAACCCGAACGGCTCAACTATTGGTATTGCAGGAATAATTAATAAAAGGGGGAATGTTCTTGGGATGATGCCGCACCCTGAGAGAGCATGTTCGCCTGCTCTGCATAAGACAGACGGCAGGTTTATATTTAAAGCACTGGCAGAAAATATATTTAATTAATAGGTGACAAGATGTTTGGAAACATAGGTACCCCTGAAATAATTCTCATTCTCCTGGTTGTTTTAATACTATTCGGAGCCAAGAAACTTCCTGAACTTGCACAGGGCCTTGGTAAAGGGATAAGAGAATTCAAAAAGTCAATGAAAGACGTTGAAGACGAAATTAAATCCGAGCCTGTAGAAAAGAAAAAGACAGATAACGAAGCTTAAAACGTTATAGAAATTTCAGCCCGTACAAATAAAGTGCGGGCAATTTTATTTTTTCATTTAATAATATCCATTCCAGTACTATGACCACTTATTCCGGCTATTCTGATAAAATAAAAAAAATCAAATCAGGTGAATTATCGCTTGTTGATAATGTAAACGACTTCCTGAAAAAAATTGAAGAGAACAAACACCTTAATGCCTATAATTTTGTGTTTGCTGATGAAGCACGCGAAAAAGCAAAGCGGGTTGAGGAAAAGATTAAATCAGGGAAGCATGGCAAACTTGCCGGAATGGTAATAGCTGTTAAAGATGTACTAAATATAAAAGATAAGCCTAATACATGTTCATCAAAAATTCTGGAGAATTTTGTATCCCTTTATACTGCCACAGCAGTTCAGAAACTTGTTGATGAAGATGTAATTATAATCGGCAAAACCAACTGTGATGAATTTGCAATGGGTTCTTCAAATGAGAACTCTGCTTTTGGCCCTGTGTTAAATCCTGTTGATACAACAAGAGTACCCGGGGGTTCAAGCGGCGGTTCAGCAGCAGCAGTTGCTGCAGGCTTGTGTGATGTTTCCCTGGGAACTGATACGGGCGGCTCAATACGCCAGCCGGCTTCATACTGCGGCGTTTACGGAATGAAACCTACATACGGACGCGTTTCCCGTTACGGCTTAACAGCATTTGCTTCTTCTTTTGATTCCATAGGGCCATTTGCTAATAATACTGAAGACATTGCAGCTGTACTTGAAGTAATGAGTGGAAAAGATGAATGTGACTCTACTTCATCAGCAACTCCAGTCCCTGATTTAACAGGGAACATTGAACTGAATGGCAAAAAACCTGTTATAGGTGTTCCCAAAGAAGCACTTGGAGAGGGACTTTCAGCCGATGTAAAGCAGGCAATGGAAGATATGATTGGTAAATTAAAAGCCAACGGCTTTGAAATAAAAGAAATATCACTCCCGCATAATGATCATTCTATAGCTACTTATTATATACTTACAACAGCAGAAGCTTCATCAAATCTTGCAAGGTATGACGGGGCACGTTATGGTTACCGTTCAGAAGATTCATCTTCACTTATTGATATGTATAAATCCTCACGCTCAGAAGGATTTGGGAAAGAAGTTAAACGCAGAATAATGCTGGGGACTTATGTACTCTCTGCCGGTTATTATGACGCATACTACCGTAAAGCCCAGAAGGTAAGAAGAATTATTAAAAATGATTTTGATAAAGCTTTCAGTGAAGTTGATTTGATTTTAACACCAGCCTCCCCTACTCCTGCTTTTAAGATAGGTGAAAAATCAAATGACCCACTGCAGATGTACCTGATTGATATATTTACTACCTCTGCAAATCTTGCAGGCATACCTGGAATAAGCGTACCTGCAGCAAAGAATGCTGAAGGACTGCCAATAGGCATGCAGTTTATGGCGCAGCAGTTTAATGAAGCAAAATTGCTCCAGATGAGCAGGTTTATTGAGAAGAATCTGATTTAGAAGATATTCGGATTTTTCTCAAAGAGACAGCCTCCTTTAATTTTAGCAAGATCCGGTTTAAAGAATAATATTCTAATTTTTATTATATTATTCGGAGAATAATTATTCAGGGTAATACGGATTGTATGCTCAAACAGATTTAGACCAGATTATAAGCAGCTTTATATCTCTCGTTTCTGGAGAATTTCCAATCGAAACAGTATACTTGTTTGGTTCTTATGCTTCCGGAGAAGCAGAGGAATACAGCGATATTGATCTTGCTATTGTTTCGGATAAATTTGAAGGAGACCGTTTTGATGACAGTAATAAGCTGAATAAATATATATTAAAAACCTCAGTCGATATTGAGGTCCATCCTTTTAATACTCTTGAGTTTACGACAGAAGACCCTTTTGTCAGAGAAATTATTACTAAGGGAATTAAAGTTATTTAAATAATCTTTAAAGATTAATATATGATGAATCTATCTATAGTTAACATAATAAATAATGAATTAAGCAGTAAGTTTGCGGATTACTTTGAGCTATCCCTGATTGCAAAATCTTTTAGATTTAACCAAGGATTATAAATACTCTTTCCTACCATTTCATCAACGTTGAAATCTTTAAATTTAATACAGTCTATCTGCCCCTGAGGAATCATTAAACTTTTTATTTTACTATAAAGACTTTTATATTGATTATTGTTAAAGTATTTAGAAATAATTGTATTTACTGTATCTGCAATTCTAATTTCAAAAGATTGATGTGATTTCGCAAAACTACAATTTCGTGAAAACAAATCATTAAAATCAATTATACCATTTCGAGTATATTTTTTAACAAAAGGATGTTCTGATTCATTCCATTCGGTAGAAAAAGGAAGTGGATTATTTTTTGATTCATTATATATCTGATTGCGCAACATTTCATGCCAAAATAAATGTGGTTCGTTCCCTTTAATAAACAGTTCATCTATTTTTATTTTTATATCCAAAAGTTCATCCTCTATTGCTAAAGCAATAGATATCCCAACAGTGTTCCTGAAAGATTTATATATAATATTTCCTAGTAATAGTAATTTAATAAAGCCAACATAATTTAATTTTCTAAACCAAAAGGAAAAATCTTTAATAAATTTAACCATTTCAGAATTATTAAGTTTTGAAAACAAAAAAATCCCTTCATTTATACCTAACTGCGGAATGAATTTATGTTTATTAATTATTCTCCAAGGATTTTCCACTGGAATAAAACTAATACTTGATATTCTAATCTTAGGTTCAGGAATCAAAACCTCATCAACAAAACCACATAACTGTAATTCATTTAATCTTGCACTTTTTATCTCTCCATTATGATTTTTAAGTGAAGCCGGTAAAGAGGACTCCCAGTTATAAAATCTGCGACAAATTAAATCATCTTTATTTTCGGAATTTGCTATATGAACTGCAGAAAAGAAATGGTATTTATTAGATTTGGGAGAAAAATCACCCGTTTCATCAATGGCAATTATCATATAAAACTTAAGACCTTTTAATTTCAAATATTCTATATAAAATTTATATCTTTCTATTCGGATTAAGTTTAATTCCCGTTTTATGACTTCTCAATGTCGAACTTTATTATGGTAATACCTAAATAAATCTCATTTGGAATATGTAAAAACATAAAATTATATTCAAAATAAATATTATAAATAATTATATAGCAAAGTAGCGAAGCATATGGTATATTTTTATTATCGAGAAAAGTGCCGATAGATAATAAAATAAAGAGATAGAAGTACATTTTTCTTCTTCCTTAAAATCTTTATCTTTACATAAATATTTCCGCTAACCTAATACAGGGAACCAGGCATGAGTATTTTAGTTGATAAAAAGACAAGGCTCGTAGTTCAGGGTATAACCGGTGGTGAAGGTTCTTTCCATACTCAGCAGATGATTGAGTACGGAACCAAAGTTGTAGCGGGTGTAACTCCTGGCAAAGGAGGAACCGAACATCTTGGCGTTCCGGTTTTTAACACAGTTGCTGAGGCTGTAAAAATACAAAAGGCAAACACATCAGTTATATTCGTCCCCCCTGCTTTTGCCGCTGATGCCATAATGGAATCAGCAAATTCCGGGATAAAAGTAATAATATGCATTACTGAAGGCATCCCGGCAAATGACATGATAAACGTTTACAAAACAGTTAAAGAAAAAGGTGTAGTACTGATTGGGCCAAACTGCCCCGGCGTTATCTCCCCCGGTAAAGCTAAAGTTGGCATTATGCCGGGATTCATTCATAAAAAAGGCACCATTGGGGTGGTATCCCGAAGCGGGACCCTTACCTATGAAGCAGTTAAACAGCTCACAGACCTTAAACTGGGACAGTCAACAGGAATGGGAATAGGCGGCGACCCTATAATAGGCTCAAGATTTATTGACATTATAAAATTATTCAACGAAGACCCAGAAACAGAAGGTATTATAATGATCGGGGAAATCGGGGGAAATGCAGAAGAAGAAGCCGCAGCATATATTAAGAAAAATGTTTTAAAACCTGTTGTAGGTTTTATTGCAGGCAGAACAGCTCCTCCCGGAAGAAGAATGGGACATGCAGGCGCTATTATTTCCGGCGGTAAAGGTACTGCCGCTGAAAAAATGGCAGCTATGAAAAAAGCAGGAATTCATGTTGTTGAATCACCTGCTGAAATAGGCATTACAATGTTTAAGGCTCTTGAAGCCGCTAAACAGAAGAAAAAGACACTAACAAAAGCTTCTGCAAAAAAGAAGGCAGCAGTAAAAAAGAAATCACTGGCAGTAAAAAAGACAGTAAAGAAAACTGTATCTAAAAAGACTGCTCCAAAGGCCGGAAAGAAAAGATAAATAATAAAAACTCATGAAAGGAGTTAACTTGAGCAACAGGACCTTAGCTATAATTAAACCGGATTCAGTTAAGAACAATCAGATTGGGGAAATTATAACAATTATTACAGGCGCAGGCTTCAAGATTAAAGCTATCAAGATGGTTAGATTAACCAGGGAGTCTGCCGGCGGATTTTATGAAGTGCACAAAGGAAAACCATTTTATGACGGCCTTGTTGAGTTTATGACTTCAGGCCCTTGTGTGCCAATTGCTCTTGAGAAAGAAAACGCAGTTGCTGATTTCAGGAAGCTTATAGGCGCTACCGACCCCGCACAGGCAGAGGAAGGCACCATAAGGAAACTTTTTGCAGCAAGCAAAGGCGAAAATGCTGTTCATGGTTCGGATTCAGATGAGAATGCCGCAATTGAAATTGGCCATTTCTTTTCAAGGAAAGAGCTGCTGGAAAATTATTCAGATTAATTAATGTGTTTGGGTGTTATGTTTTATAAGGGATTTGAATTGTTCAAATCCCTTTTTTTATGTTTTGATTATGAGATTTTTTTAATTCAGGTAAACGTTTAAATCCGGCAGCTTACCTGACGGTAAGCTTTTTATTTTGGGTTGTAATGTTTCTACAATAATATCTTCCCTATGGGAAGAAGATATGATGTTGTAAGCAAAGCAATAATAAGTGATAATGTTATTCCGGCAGAGATAATATATTGGCGGAAAAGATAATAATAACAAACAGGGCATGCCGGAGGTTGGCGACAAAAAATCTACGGATAATTTATTTGAGTTATTTTCCACCCTATTATACATAGCAATCCTGCCGGAATGCTTTGGATGGCGTGTTGATGTTATTTCTACCCATATTCCAATTCTCCGGATTGAGGGAAATAATATACGCAGGCCAATTATCCGAATTGAGTAAAATATTATCAGTTGGGCAATTATTCGGATTGATGCAATTGATTCCGGATAATTTATCAGGAGATGTTAGATATAGACAGATTATTTTTTTAATTTGAAAGAAAATTCGCTGCCAAAGTCTAACTTGCTTTTTACTTCGATTCTTGAGCCGTGAGCTTCAACAATGTGTTTAACAATTGCCAGGCCAAGTCCGGTACCTCCAACGGCACGTGAGCGGGCTTTATCCACACGATAGAAACGTTCAAATATGCGTGCAAGGTCTTCTTCCGGAATACCGATGCCGGTATCGCGGATTATTATGCGAGCATGTTTTGGTTCTTCTTCTGCAAGGATTTCTATTTTACCCTGTTCAGTATACTTAATTGCATTTTGCACAAGGTTTACAAAAACCTGCCTCAGTTTATTTTTGTCACCAAATACCAGAAGTCCTGTTTTTGAAGGATGGTATATCAGCTCAAGATTTTTTTCTTCAGCCATAATACCAAGTTCTTTAACCAGCGGTGCAAGATATTCGTTAAGGTTAAAATACCTGAAACTCATTCTCATCTCCCCGCTTTCAATCATGCTAATATCAATAAGGTCATTAAGCAGGTTGCTCAGGTTTATTGTATGCAGGTTAGCTTTTTCAAGAAAGCTGTTATTCACCTTTGGATCATTTATAGCGCCGTTAAGAAGTGTTTCAATGTATCCCTGTATAGCAAATATAGGAGTGCGCAGTTCATGCGAAACATTTGCAAGGAATTCCGTCCTCATCCGTTCAAGTTTTTTCAGGTATTCAATATCATTGCGGGTTTTTTCAAACATCAGTTTTATTTCTTCCTGAAGGGCGGTTAAATAAGGACTTAACCGGATAGCAGATGAATCAGAGTATTCATTCTTCCTGATATTTGAAATAATTGTTTTTATTTCATCCAGTTCTTTATTTCTTTTAGAGCCAATAAAATTAAGATAAACTATACTGCTGAGAATTATCAGCAAAATAAGAGGAATGCTTAAAGAGCGGTTATCAACAACAGCAATTATTATTAAAGCGATAAATGCATTAAAGAATAAAAACTCTTTAAGATAAACGCGGGCAGAAGAGAGATTTTGTTTCAGTTCATTCCACACTTTTAAATCTGTATCCTACGCCTTTAACAGTTTCAATTAAATTCTGATAGTTTTCAAGTTTTTCACGAATTTTTCTTATATGCACATCAACCGTTCTGTCAACAACAAAAACATCAGTACCCCAGATATCCTTCAGCAGAGTTTCTCTTGAGAAAACTCTCCCCGGATGATTTGCAAGGTAATATAAAACTTCAAATTCTTTACGCGGAAGTATAATCTCCGAGCCGTCTATATGAACAACGTATTTGTTCCTGTCAATCTCAAGAGGGCCGATTTTAATAATAACAGGTTCATTTTTATTTTCTGCTTCTGTTTTACGAAGATTTGATTTTACACGGGCAACAAGTTTCTTGGGGGAAATAGGCTTTTGAATATAATCGCTGGCACCAAGTTCAAGGCCAAGTATTTCGTCAACTTCACCTGATTTGGCAGTAAGAAAAACAATTGGAGTATTTTCAAACCCGTGCGAAGCCCGTATACGGCGGCAGGTTTCAAAACCGTCAATTTTGGGCATCATAATATCAAGGATAATAAGGTCCGGCTTTTCTTTAAGCTTATTTATGGCATCAAAGCCATCATAAGCTGCAACTACATCAAAGCCTTCCTGTACTAAGTTATATTGAAGGAATTCAACTATATCTCTTTCGTCGTCTACTAAAAGTATTTTTGTCTTCATGGCTGATTGATAAACTGTAAATAAATAATACCGCTATGATGGCCAAAACTCAACAGAAATAGGGAGAAAGTCAAAGAATATTAACCAATTTTGCATTATTAACAAAATGGTAACATTGTAATAATACTAAAAGTTTATATTAAAATTTCTTTGTTTTCAGAAGCTGACTGATACATAGAGTCAACAACTTTCATTCTTTGCAAAGCTTCGTCGCCTGAAGAAACCACAGGGTGCAGCCCTTTTACAGCGCCAATAAAGCTTTTTAATTCATTCATATAAGATTTTTTTAATACACTTAATGAACTTTCAGTCTGGGCAGGAGTAAGCTCAATTACCTGCTGGTCAATTTTTTTATATACTCTAAAAGGATTAAGAGAGGCAAACCCCTTATTACAGAAAACGTTCATATAAAAGGTATCTTTTTCAAGCGGAAGCGACCAGCTTGTTTCAAGATTTATGGAGGATGAGTTTTTACACCTTAGAAAACTAATTGAAGTATCTTCCACAGTTTTAGTATTATGGGAATAATTAATTGTAGAGACACTCGTTACCGGGGGATAGTCAAGAATCCATAATGAAAGGTCAAGCAGCATAATGCCAAGGTCAATAATAACACCGCCGCCGGATTCGTTTTTTTTTGTAAACCATTTACCTTCGCTGCTCTGGCTTCTGACCCAGCCCGCTTTAACATAAAAAGGCTGTCCTGCTTCACCGGAAGCAAGAATGCTCTTTAATATCATAGCGTCAGGGCGGTAACGAAAGTTCATACCAACCATAACATGTTTTTTATGTTTCTGTGCAGCTTCAACAATGGGTTTTGCTTCTTTGTAAGTTCTTGCCAGAGGTTTTTCAACAAGTACATGCCTGTCAGCTCGAAGGCACGCTATAGCAACATCTTTATGAGTACTTGTAGGTGTAGCCACAATAACAGCTTCAACATCACTGTTTTTCAGCAGCTCATTGTAATCAGTATAGCGTTCTTTTATATTAAACTTATCAGCCACTGCATTAAGCCTGCTTTTATTTGTTTCAGCCACTGCGGAAATAACAACATTGCCTATTTTAGAAAGGTTTGGAAGATGAACAAGCTGGGCAATTCCGCCAAGGCCAATTACAGCAACTTTAGTTTTATTCATTTAAAAATAACCTCAGTACTCCCCAGATTTTGAGGATTTAAATTATCAGAGTTAATAAATTTCTTTATCCTTCGGCATATTCCATCAGGATCAATTTCAAGAATATGATGAAGTTCTTTTTGCGTACCATGTTCAACAAATTCATCCGGCAGGCCAATTCTTAAAAGGTCATTCTTAGAATTGTTGTCAGCAAAATATTCAGAGACAGCACTGCCAAAACCGCCGGGAAGAGCATTTTCTTCAAGCGTAACTATTTTTTGATGTGTAGTTACTAATTTATCAAGCATTTCAGTATCAAGCGGTTTGGCAAAACGCATGTTAATTACTTCGCAGTATATACCGTCCTGCTCAAGTTTTTCTGCAGCTAACAGTGAATACTGCACCATTGAACCAAACGCAAGAAGAGCAACATCACTCCCCTTTTTAAGGGTTTCACTTTTACCAATTTCAATTAAGTCAAATCCATCTTTAAGTGGAACTCCAAGTGAAGCGCCACGCGGATATCTTAAAGCAATAGGCCCGTTTTTATAATTAACAGCAGTATAGAGCATGTCTCTTAATTCAGATTCATCTTTGGGTGCCATAATAACCATACCCGGAATAAGGCGAAGGTATGATACATCAAAAGAGCCATGATGAGTCGGGCCGTCAGCACCAACAAGCCCTGCACGGTCAAGAACAAAAACAACATGCAAATGCTGCAGGGCAACATCATGTATAATCTGGTCAAAACCTCTCTGGAGAAAAGTTGAATATATTGCAACAACAGGTATAATGCCCTGGGTTGCTAGCCCGGCAGCAAAAGTAACAGCATGTTCTTCTGCAATACCAACATCCACAAAATTTTCAGGAATTTCTTTCTGCAGATAATCCAGCCCGGTACCATTTGCCATAGCACCTGTAATACCCATTATTTTAGGTTCCTGCCTGGCAATCTCTACAAGGGCTTTACCAAAGATTGAAGTATAAGAAGGATTTGAGCTGCCATTTTTAATAGCCTTACCTGTTTCTTTATCAAACGGGCCTGCAGCATGCAGTCTCTGAACATCACCTTCAGCAGGTTTGTAGCCCTTCCCTTTTTGAGTCAGAACATGAACAAGTATAGGCCCTTTAAATTTCTTTACCTGCTCAAATATCTTAACAAGCTGATGAATATTATGGCCGTTTATAGGGCCGAAATACCTGAACCCAAGTGATTCAAATAATATGCCCGGGGTAATAACTGCTTTAATTCCATGTTCAAGACGGCCGGCAATGCGCCTGAGCCTGTCACCGAACATATCAAGTTTGCCTGTAAGCTCCCAAATCTGCCCTTTAAACCTGTTATAATCAGGGTGTGCAATCATTTCAGTAAAATAATTTGAAATCTGCCAAACATTAGGGGCAATAGACATATTGTTATCATTAAGTACAACAATAAGGTCTGACTTCAAAATACCTGAATTATTCATAGCTTCATAGGCCATACCACCGGTCATAGCACCATCACCAATAACAGCAACAACTTTTTTATTTGTTTTTGTATGGCTGCTTCCGACTGCCATTCCAAGTGCGGCCGAAATAGAAGTAGTTGCATGCCCTGCACCAAAAGCATCATATTCACTTTCAGAGCGTTTTAAAAAACCACTGATGCCATTAAGCTGCCTTATTGTAGGAAGCTGGTCTTTTCTGCCGGTAACAATTTTATGAGGATAAGCCTGGTGGCCGGTATCCCACACAACAAGATCGTGCGGGGTATTAAAAACCTTATGAATTGCAACAGTCAGTTCAACAGTACCCAGTCCGCCGCCAAAATGCCCGCCAATATGCGATATAGTATCAACAATGTATTCGCGGATATCAGAACATAAGACTTTCAGTTCAGATACATCCAGTTTCCTGATATCAGCCGGTATTTCAATTTTTGAAAGAACCGGGTATTTCTGTGGATCCAACATTTATATTAAACTCCGGAAATTTTATTCGTCAAAATCGTCATTAACATCGGGCGATAAATCGCCAGCCATTTTCTTCAGTTCAGTTATTTTTAACTCAGCATTTTTCAAAGAATCCATACACACTTTAGACAATTTAATCCCTTCTTCATATAAAACAAGCGCTTCATCAAGCCCTATAGTTTCGTTTTCCAGAAGATCAGATATTTCTTCAAGCCGTGTTAAGTTGTTTTCAAATGAGTTTATATTTGATTTCTTTTTCATAACAAATACTAAAAATAATAAATAAAATTAGGAATTTTTCAGCTGGTTTTCGAGGGATTTATAAGTATTTATTCCGGATTTATTCTTACAATTCCGTCAAAAAACTCAATTTCTGTTTCTTTTTTGCCGGTAAATTCACCGGTTCTTTTTACTATCTGTGTATCCTGCCTTACAATTGCAAATCCTTTTTTAAGAATCCGCTTAGTATCATGCGCCTGAACAGATTTTGCCAGTATTGAAACGCGGTTATTCAGCAGCAAAATCTTTTTTTCCATGAGCCGGTCAATACGGGAATAAATATTATCAACCTGCTGATTGTACCGCCTTACAATATCCAGGGGCTGCCTGAAACCATAAGAGCTTAATATATTACTGATTCTTTGCCCGGATATTTTACATAGTTTTTCAACTGTTTTAGTTGATGTATCAGTAAAATTATCAATAAAGTTTATTACATCCTCAATATTGGGCGTAGCAATTTCCATAGCAGCGGAAGGAGTGGGAGCGCGCAAATCAGCTACAAAATCAGCAATTGTAAAATCAATTTCATGGCCGACACCGGAAATTACAGGTATCCGGGATTTAAATATTGCACGGGCAACTATTTCTTCATTAAATGCCCACAAATCCTCAATTGAACCGCCGCCTCTGGCAACTATTATTACGCCAATATCAGTTTTTTTATTAAGAAGCTTAATACCTTCAACAATAGTTTCAGCAGCGCCGTTTCCCTGCACTCTTGCTGGGGCAATTACAATTTCAGTAAGAGGGAATCTTCTTTGAGCCACACTAATCATATCCCTGAATGCAGCGCCATCTATTGCAGTAACCACGCCTATTTTTTCTGAATAGCCGGGGACAGGCTTTTTAAATGATTCATCAAAAAGCCCTTCATCAGAGAGCTTTTGTTTTAGCTGTTCAAATGCTGCCTGGAGCTCGCCAACACCGGCAGGTTTCAGAAAACGGGCATCAAGCTGATAATTACCGCGCGGAGGATAAACACTAAGTTTACTAGTTACAATAACCTTCATTCCATCCTGCGGGGTAAAAAAGACGTAGTTATTAAAACCACGCCACATAGTACAGCTTATTACTGCATCACTGTCTTTCAGATTAAAATACCAATGCCCTGAATTATGCGCCTTGAATCCGGAAATTTCTCCAATAACTGATACCTGGGGAAAACCTTCTTCAAGCGTTGCCTTTATCTGCCGGGTAAGTTCTGATACTGTTATTAAATTCATATTGCTAAGTTTTAGGAAATACAAACCTAAGATAAAAACAGATTAAAAGTCATTCAAATATTGGGTACACCAGGAATTTTTGTGTATTCAAAAAATATTTTATTCATGCAAAATACAAAAAACCACTTTATATGCCTGTCCTTTATAAACGGAACCTTTCAAAATATTTTTCTTGTATAATTAGTGTGTATACAATAGGTTGACTGTTTAAAAATTGACGGACAATGAGTCATATAAAGGGAAATGAAAAGGATTTTTAACAGATTTAATTTTGAGGCAGCCGCATTTTCTGCAGGGTTACTTTACCTGTTGATTATTGATCCCTCACACAGTCATTTTTCATTTTGCCTGTTTAAACTTGCGGGGATTGATTTTTGTCCCGGATGCGGCCTGGGCAGGTCAGTTTCTTATCTGCTGCACCTGAATGCAGTGGAATCTATAAAAACCCACCCGCTGGGAATACCTGCTTTGTTAATAATCGTATACCGTATTGTTTCATTACTGAGGGACAATACTGTTATGTCAAGTACACTGAAAAAAAATTCTGGCATTGCTGCCAGTAACAGCATGCAACATAAAAAGAAGGAAGAGAAAAATGGCAAACGTATTACAGTTTATGCCCCAGCTGGAAGGGGATGAAATGAATTATGTACAGGGATTAATAAAAGACATGGACGACGCAAAAGCCATGCAGTTTGCCAATGTTTATCTTAACCGGCGCAGAGACCCTCTGCATATACTTCTATTTGCCCTTATTGGATTTGTTGCTGTTTCCGGAGTACACCGGTTTGTACTCGGCCAAATTGGTATGGGTATTCTTTACCTTTTAACCGGCGGCTTTTGCCTTATTGGAACCATAATTGACCTTGTAAATTATAAACGCCTTACTTTTGACTATAACTACAAAGTGGCAACTGAAGTAGCCGGCATAGTTAAGCTAAGCGCTTAAAGGTAAATTGCAAAAAATCCGGAGTACAGGCCGATAGATATTTCGTGAAATTCACTTGATGTATCACCAGGCTTTGCATTAAACCTGTAACGTACGTAAAATGTGAAGCTGTTTGATATTTTAAAAAGCCCAAGTGATATTTCAGGACTTATGCCGTTAAAACCTTTAAAATTTGTAAAGCCGTTTATACCCGGAGATATATACTCAATTCCGGGTACCCCAATAATATGTTTATAACCCACTCTGAAAAAGTTCTTTACAGGCCCTTTGAATATGTGTGAATACTCAGCAGAAAAATAGCCCGTGGGATATGAATACCCGGATGAAGGTATAAAAATAAGCGGGATTTCTTTCGTAAGGCTGAAGTAATCTTTCCCGCCCCACCTTACATAATCAGGAGAAGGGAGGCCGAATACAGCACCGCCAAACAAGCACAAAAGCAGGAAATTAGATTCACTTTCAATTTTTACTTCACGCGGAAATTCAAATTCATAAGGCTCACTCTGCCATGTTTTTCCTGATGAATCCTGTGCTTCAATTATGAAGGGAATGTAAGCATCATCAAACTTGTATTGAGTAAGGTCAATTTCAGCTTTATGATTTTCTGAAAGCGTATCAGTTAAATTAATTTCAGTTTTTTCATCAATTATTATTTTTGACTTTGCAGGTACACTTGTGAAATACGAAAGCACAAGTTTATGAGGAGTTTCAGGCGTAACGAAATTTTCAATAAGAGTAATCTCAACTGAATCACTTTCAGCAGATTCTTCCTGTGGAAGAATTTCTGGAATGTTTAGTAACAGCAAAGCAAGAATAAATAAAATTTGTTTTTTCATATAAGGGATAAAGATTTTTGATAACAGCAAGTTAATAATATTTAACTTAAATGGCTTTAGTGCAAAACAATTTATTATTTACTTAATTATTCTTTAAAAGGCTCTTCAAGATACCTTTTAGCCTGTTCATGAGACCTGCCATAAGAACGGAGATCAAGAAGCTGCTGATAATATTCTTTTGCCCTGTCCCTGTCACCTTTCAGGTCATTAAGCATTCCAAGGTATAATGTTGCATTTATCCTGAAGCCGGATTCTTCTTTTTTATCAATCTGCTTTGAAATTTCTATACATTTTGAAAAGCAGGTAATGGCAGAATCAATATTATGGCTGTTTTTATGCTGAAGGCCAACATAATATAATGCCTCACGGGTAACGTTTTTTGCACTGTAACCGGTAAACTTATTTTCACCTTTTCGCAGTACATCAGAAAAAATTTGCGAAGCAGAAGCATAGTCACCTCTTTTTACAGCTATTCTTCCCCACCATCTCTGGAATACAGGATTATCAGGAAAATCCTTATAAAGCATTTCTGCAAATTCCGCAGCCTTCCAGGGATTATTTTCATAGTTGTAATAAAGCGTTGTAAGGAAATAACGGGCTTCATACCTGGCATATTTTCCATTCATTGCAGTATTGTACAGTTGTTCAAGCCCTTTGGCTTTATCACCATTCGGGAAAAATATCATAAGAGGCTTTATCATAGGGTATTTTTCCGGTATAACAGAAGCATAATAATTATAGATACCAAAGCCAAGCTGAACATCTACATTTGAAGGCTGAAGCTGTGAGGCACGTTCCACAATAGGGAGAGCCTCCCTGCCATCATCAGCAGCTTTTAACCAGCTTTCCCGGTAAGCTCTAAGCCTGCCTCTTGAACCGATAGCTCCGCCTTTAAAAAATAAGGCATCGATATTATCAGGGTCTTTTTCAAGTATCTGGTCACACTGGTAAATTACATCTTCGAGCTTTTCAAAAAAAAGGTCATCATAAGATTCGTTATCAACATCAAGCAGAATTTTCCACCAGTCAATCATAGCAAGAAAGAACCTGCCTGCAGGGTGATTTGGATAATCAGCAATCAGCTTTCTAAACGTATTTTCAGCATCATTAAATTTAATATTATATATTTCTTTTATACCCTTTTGTGCAAGCGAATCAAATGAGGCTTTCTGCGAATAAGCAGAAGTAATGCATAAAAGTGTAAAAATAAGTACCAAATTCTTTTTCACCCGGGCTCCCAAATACAGAGAATTATTTATTTAAATTTAATCATTTCTTTGCTTATACTTAACATGTAGTAGAAAGTTGCAATTTTGTGTATTCCCCCCCAAATATTTGTAAATATGTATATTTAATACCATGAATATGTTTTAATTACCAACCCCCACAAATTTATTACAGAACTAATTTCCGCAAATAGGATCAAATAAAATTAAAAGTAATTCAGTAATTAAAACAATCTTATAATACAAAAGCCCGGACAGTTATTATCCGGGCTGCTAAAATTTAAACACTTATTATCTGACGTAATTTTTAATCCACAAGCATTTTATCAAAAAGATAATGAGTTAATTTGTCATTTGATACTCTTACCTGTTCCATAGTATCACGGTCTCTTACGGTTACAGTATTATCACTTAGAGTTTGAGTATCAACAGTAATACAGAATGGAGTACCAGCTTCATCCTGCCGTCTGTACCTTCTGCCAACAGCGCCTTTATCATCATAGAATACTTTCAGGCGCCTGCGTAAATCTTTTTCGATATTACGGGCTATTTCAGGCATACCATCTTTATTTACAAGAGGAAGAATAGCAGCTTTAACAGGTGCAAGTTTAGGGTTAAAGCCCAATACAGACCTTACTTCACCATTAACTTCTTCTTCATAATAAGCATCAACAAGGAATGCCATAAATGACCTGCTGGCTCCTGCGGATGTCTCAATGATAAATGGAACATATTTCTCTTTGGCTTCCTCATCAAAATATTTTAATGATTTGCCAGAGAACTGTTCATGGCGCGAAAGATCAAAGTTTGTCCTGTTATGGATACCTTCAATTTCACCCCAGCCAAACGGGAACTGGTATTCAATATCAGTAGCTTCTTTGGCATAATGCGCAAGTTTGTCTTTAGGATGGTCATGATATCTCAATTTTTCTTTATTCATGCCCAGAGAAATAAACCATTCAAGCCTTGCCTGCTTCCAGTAATCATACCACTTTTTATCATCAGATGGTTTTACAAAAAACTGCATTTCCATCTGTTCAAATTCTCTTGTCCTGAATAAAAAGTTTTTTGTATTTATTTCATTTCTGAAAGCTTTTCCAATCTGTGCAATACCAAACGGAAGTTTCTGCCTTGCAGAACTCTGAACATTAAGAAAATTAACAAAAATACCCTGAGCAGTTTCAGGACGGAGAAAAACAACTGCTGAAGAATCTTCAACAGGGCCAATAAACGTTTTGAACATTAAATTAAACTGCCTTGCAGATGTAAAAGTATCCTGGTTTCCGCACTGCGGACAATGGATAAGAGGAAGTAGTATTGCACCGGTTTCAGCATTTTCGAGCAGTCTTCCAAAAGCTTCATTCAGATCATTATTTGAAGATTCCAATACAGTTTCATATTCATGGGACAGCTTGGTATTACCAGATATTTTATTCTTAAATTCATCTAATGTTTTTTTCTTTTTCTTATCATTTATCATATCAGCAAGCAAATCAACGCGGAACCTTGCCTTGCACTGTTTACAGTCAATCATAGGATCAGTAAAGTTTTCAACATGCCCGGAAGCTTCCCAAACCTTAGGGTGCATAAGGATTGAAGCATCCAATCCCTCAACATTATCCCTGTAAGTCATAAACTTCCACCATTCTTCTTTTACATTTTTAAGGAGTTCAACACCCAGCGGGCCGTAATCCCAACAGCCGTTAAGGCCGCCATAAATTTCACTGGATTGGAACACAAAACCACGGCGTTTTGACAGAGAAACTATTTTCTCAACATCAGTTAGATTATTCTTTTGCTTTTCGATGACAGACTCCTAATGACTTTGTAAAAAACATCTAAATATAATAAAAATGAGTAAAAATAGCCCAAATTTACGCCATTTTAATTTTTTTCCACATTATTTTAAAATAAATCAGAACTTTTACCGTCATAATGATTAATTTTACCTGTCAAATAATTTTGGAAGATATATGTTCAAAAAGCTGTTGCCCAAAGAAGAGAAATACTTCGAGGATTTTAAAGAAATGATTTCTCACATTGAAGAAATGGGGAAATATGTTGAAATTCTTTTCAGTTCTGATGTTCCTGACCAGAATAATTTCCTGAAAATGAAGCCTCTGGAAATAAGATGTGATGAAATTTCCTCAAAAGTAACCAAGAGGCTAAACAAAACATTTATTACCCCTTTTGACAGGGAGGATATATTTGCCCTGATTAAAAAACTGGATGATATAAGTGATTATTTACTTGGCGCTGCTTCCCGGGTTGACACATACAACATCACAAAAAAAATAAAATACACTGATAAACTTGCGGCAATTGTACACCGCCAGGTTATTGAGCTGGGTGTTGCTATTCAGGATCTGAAAGTAAAAAGCATTAACGAATGTAAAGCAGTAAGAGACCTTGAATCAGAAGCTGACAAGTATTACCAGCAGGCAATGAAGGAATTATTTGCAGAAGAGACAGACGCCATAATGCTTATTAAGAAAAAGGAAATACTAGAACTGCTTGAAAACCTTGCAGATAAGTGCCAGTCAACAGCCAACGTTATCCTGGCAATATTTATTAAAAATTCATAAGCCAAATGACGCAAATCTCTACAACTAAACCCTCAATATAATGACAGAACTTATAATAATTATTTTCCTGGCGCTTGCCTTTGATTTTATAAACGGCTTTCATGATGCTGCTAACTCAATTGCTACTGTTGTATCCACAAGAGTATTGTCTCCCCGTTATGCAGTATTGTGGGCAGCATTTTTTAATTTTGCCGCCTTCCTTGTTCTTGGATTGCATGTAGCAAACACTGTTGGGAAAGGCATAGTTCATACAGATGTTGTTGATCTTACTGTTATTGGAAGCGGCCTCCTTGGAGCTATAATATGGAATCTTATGACTTGGTGGTGGGGTATTCCTTCAAGTTCCTCGCACACAATGGTTGGAGGATTTGTAGGAGCCGCAGTAGCAAAAGCCGGTTTCGGAGCCATATATGCAGGCGAAGTCATACGCATAACCTTATTCATTTTTCTTGCACCATTAATAGGAATAATTATATCATGGATATTCTCTATTATTACTTTGCACATGGTAAAGAAAATGACACCTCACAGGGTTGATACAAATTTCAGAAAACTGCAGTTATTATCTTCAGCCGCTTACAGTCTTGGACATGGTTCAAATGATGCACAAAAAATGATGGGCATTATTTATATTGCACTAATTGCCAAAGGTTATCTTAGCTCGGCTGATGAAATACCTTTATGGATTGTACTTGCATGCCATGCTTCAATTGCACTTGGGACTCTTTCCGGCGGATGGAGAATTGTAAAAACAATGGGGCAAAAAATAACAAAACTACGCCCATTTGAAGGCTTCAGTGCAGAAACCGCAGGAGCATTAACTTTGTTTGGTACTGCACTTGCAGGAATTCCTGTTAGTACAACACATACTATAACAGGCTGTATAATAGGAGCAGGTATAACAAAAAGACTCTCAGCTGTAAGATGGAAGGTAACGGTGAACCTGATATGGGCCTGGGTAATAACAATACCTGTATCCGGATTTTTTGCTGTTGTAATATACTTAATTGCAACAAAGCTGTTGGGATACTAACTAATAGTTTTTTGCAGTTCTTCTTTCAGTAAATCATTTATTTTTTTATGAGCTGGTGATAATTTCCCATTTTTTTCTTTCACCAGCTCCAGTAAAACAAGGGATTGGGAGATATAGCTTATAAGCAATTTTCCCGTTCCCTTTTTCGTTTTTAAAGCTATTTGCAAGGCTTCTATATGCCTTTTAATTGTTTTATAATCTCCTCTCTCAACAGGGCCGGAAAGCGAATTAACAGCACCTTTTACAGTTATATTTTTAAGAGTTTTTTCAGCAATGCCTGAAAGCAGCTTAGCAGTGTTATAGTTCCCGCCGGAAATTTTATCAGCCATATAGAAATTGCCTGCAGTAAAATTTGATGCCAGAACACCTGATAAGTGATAAAGAGTTTTTTCTTCTGAAGAAATAAGGAAGGGTTTTAGTTTTATAGTACGGGCAAAGTTTAGAACTTGTTTTGAATGTTTTTTATCAAAAGACTCAACGGCCGCATTGCAGCCTGAAATATTAATAGCTTCTCTTAAAGGAAAAGTCTGCATTATATGGACCGAGCCAACAATACTCCCCTTTTCAGCAAGGCTGCTAAGAATTTCTGATGATTCAACACCTGAAAAATGCAGGAACATTTTACCGCTGAAGTCAGAACTCATACCGGATATTTTATCAGCAACAGATTTTATTTTACCATCAGGAACAGTTAACAAATAAAGATCAGCTTCAGGAGGAACAGACCGAATATCAGAAGAGCAGTGGTTAATTTTAAATTTACGTGCAAGTAAACGGGCAGAATCCGGATTTCTGCTGATAACAGAAGTTATTTTTATTCTATTTTTAACAAGTGCGCCTGTAACAGACCAGGCAATTTTACCTGCACCTATTATTACTGCCGAATATTTACTTTTCGCCATATACAACTGCGGAGAGATAACCTACAACCTCGCTGAGATCGCCTGTAACATCAGCCGAATCACTGCGATGAAGCACAAAAGAATAGTTTTTATTTATAATAGCTGCAGTTTGAAGAAGTGCAATAATTGGCCCTGCACCGCATGCTTCACAGACTTTTGTTTCAAAGTCCCGCTGAAGGCCAATATAATCAAAATGGTTTATACGCCTTTCAATAATGGAATCCATTTGATCAGCTTCTTTTTTTGAAAAGAAGTGAGAAAGGTCAGAACTTGCAACAATAAGAGTTTTCTCATCAATAACAGATGACAGGCAATTCGCCAGTTCATCAATAAATATTTTGGACTGATCTCCCATAACTACGGGAACAATATTAAATTCATTTTTAATTATAAATTGCAGAAATGGAATATGGACTTCAACACCATGTTCTTCACCATGCCCTCTTTTTCCTTTATAAACAAATCTGTCAGAGCCCGCTGTTATCTCTTCAATCATATTTTTATTAACAGGAACTTTGCCAATCGGAGTCTCATAACCATCGCCATCGTAAATACAAACACCGGGAAAATACTCTCTGTGGCTGGGAGAAATAATAATTACAGTTTCAATAATTTTATCTTTAACAGCATTATATGCATATGCCGCGGTATGCCCGGAATACATATACCCGGCATGCGGAGCAACAATCCCAAGTATATTTGAAAATTCTTTATCCGGAACAGCATTATCAAGAAGAAATTGCAGTTGTTCCTTTAATTTCCAATAGCCTGCAGGATAAAAAAGCCCTGCAACAGCAGGCTGTCTAAAATTGTTCATTTGTCCTCTTTCTGTTGCCAAATTCTGAAAACACCTGGGCCGTAAAAATTTTAATATTCAACAGGCCGCTTTCCCATGAATAGTCCGGCATACCGGCTTTTTCGCAAAGAGCACTTAAAAACTGTTCGCGGGTATAATTCTGTTCAATTGCAACCTGCGGCAAAAGTACTGAACGAAATCTTCCTTCTTCAAGCATGATTCCATGAACTCCAATTTCAATATCCTGATACGATTCAATCTTCTGCAAAGGAGATAAAACCGATATTTCAATATATATTTTCTCAAGTTCAGAATATTTGAGCGGGGGAAAACGGGGATCGTTAATAGCCGCCTGCTTAGCTGCTTCACATACTGTTTGATAAACATTTATATCAGATTCAAGATATCCAATACAGCCCCTAAGCCGATTATCTTTAGTCAGTGTAACAAAAGCTCCCATTTTATTTCTCAGATTAGGATGATAATCATAATCAATTACAGGAGAAACAGTTTCCACAAAGAGAGACTGAATTGCTTCTCTTGCCCCAAGAATAAGGATTCCTTTATCTGACTCATTAAGATTCATTAAAACCTCAGGCTAAAAAAATTAATTAACCGAACAAACAAGCAGGTTAGTTTTTTCAACTAGCAGAAATATAAGATTGTTTTTCATAAAGAAGGAATCCGGTACTGCAGCATTTGCATTTCCGTTAAGTACTTCTGAAAACAATATCTTTTTCGCCTGAAAATCAAACACCCTGAACACATTTTTCAACGTACCTTTGTCATTTGGTTCAAAAGTGTTAAGCATAATAGCCTTTTTATAAGGCAGATATTCAACCGCTCCCTGCACTGAATACTTTTTCATAAATTCCAGTAAAAAAACTTTACTCTCATCTTCAATTTCTTTTCCTTCATAAAACTGTTCGGGAAAGTGAAATTCCGGACTATCCAAAAGACCGGCTGAATTCTCTTTAAGTATATGAACCCTGGTACTATCATTCCCAATTTCTTCAATCAGTTCACCAGTATTGCAATCAAGAACATAGAAGTCTCTTCCTTCAAAACGCTGCTGATAGCAGACTAGGCGTCCATTGTTAATAAATGAAAAACTGTAATCAGGCTGTTCCCAGATAACTGTTTTTTTACTTATATCAAATGCAATTATTCCTTTATGCTGGGGCATATTAGGCATCATATACCTGTAAAAGAAAATAGTATTATTATAAATATCCTCAATACCAAGCCAGAATTTTTCCTCTAACTGGAAATTCTCAAGGATTCTGTTCCCTGTTTTCATCTCAATACAATTAAAAAAAGCTTCGCGTGACTCAGCATCACGGTCTTCAATAACAAGCCTGTCACCCTCAACAGGAATAACACGCCAGATTTGCCTGTTATTAGTAAATGTGTATTCTTTTTTTATATTCATTTTGATAGACACCTGTTAAACACTAAACAACAAAATTAACTAATAGGCTCAAATCTTGCCGTAAAATGACGCAGCATAGGCGCCTGGTAAACAATATTATAACCTTTAAGCAATTCGCGCTTACTATAAACTTCAAGAATTACTTCAAGTACATAATCAACATGGCTTTGAGTATAAACTCTTCTTGGAATTGCCAGCCTTACAAGCTCCATTGGAGGAGGAATAAGTTTGCCATCACTGTCATATTTACCGAACATAACACTTCCAATTTCAACAGACCTTATGCCGCCAGTTATATAAAGGCTGCCAACAATTGACTGTCCGGGAAACTCAGCCTGTGGGATGTGCGGAAGAAAGCGTTTGGCATCTAAATAAATTGCATGCCCACCCGGAGGCTCAATAATGGGAACACCGGCAGCAACAAGTTTTTCCCCGAGATATTCAATGCTTCTGATACGGTATTGCAGATAATTCTCTTCGAGTACCTCCTCCAGTCCCTGGGCAATAGCTTCAAGATCTCTTCCTGCAAGCCCGCCATAAGTTGGGAAACCTTCAGTAACAATAAGAAGATTACGGCATTTCATAGCCAGTTCTTCATTGTTAAGAGCAAGGAACCCGCCAATATTTACAAGGGCATCTTTCTTAGCACTCATTGTTACGCCATCGGCATAAGAGAACATTTCCTGAGCAATCTCAAGCAGGGATTTATTTTCATACCCCTTTTCCCTTTTCTTTATAAAATATGCATTTTCAGCGAAACGGCAGGCATCAATAAAAAGAGGAATATTATATTTTTTACAGACTTCTTTGGTCTCCCGGATATTCTGCATAGATACAGGCTGCCCGCCTCCGGAATTATTTGTAATAGTAATCATACAAAGGGGAATATTTTCAACACCTTTCTCAAGTATATATTTTTCAAGGGCTTCTGTATCCAGGTTACCCTTAAAATCAGCACGTGCTTCCGGTATTTTTCCAATTGAATTAAGAAGATCAGAGGCTTCAGCACCGGTAAACTCAATATTTGCCCTTGTCGTATCAAAATGGGTATTATTTGGGAAATATTTTCCTGGCCCGCCAGTAATAGAAAAAAGAATTTTTTCAGCAGCTCTTCCCTGGTGTGTTGGAATTATAAAATTCATTCCTGTAATTTTTTTAACCGTATCTTCAAAACGGTAAAAGCTTCTTGAACCGGCGTAAGATTCATCTCCATCCATTATTCCAGCCCATTGTTTGGAGCTCATTGCGGAAGTGCCGGAATCAGTAAGCAAGTCAATTATTACATCATCAGCACGAAGCAGAAAAGGATTATAACCTGCTTTTTTAAGAAGTTCAACCCTTTCGGCCTCTGAAGTGAACCTTATGGGTTCAACAGATTTTATTTTAAATGGTTCAATTATTGTTTGCATAGGTGTTTTATTGATTTGTTATTTGTAAAGTTAAGAATTTAGATGCACAATTTGTAATGATATTTGTATAATTTATCGTAGTAATTCACATATGTTTTTTTTGCAAGATTTCTATAAATACATAATACTTTTCTATCACCAAAGCAACAATTGATATTGCGTTTTAATTAAACTATGAATAGTTTTTTATGACAAAAACTAAAAGGGAGTATTAATGGACAATTTGGATAATGAAAACAGTGGTTATAATTCAGACTCACCGGAACAGAATATACCGGAGGAAGAAGTAGAATTAAGCCATAGTGATAAACTGATCGGCGTATTGAGTGAGCCAAAATCAATGTTTGAAAAAGTGTCCCATTTCCGTCCCAAAACAATTGACTGGCTGCTGCCTGTATTACTGCTGTTTCTTGCAGCAGCAATAACAAATATAATAATGATGAGCAATCCTGAAATAAAAATGGGAGTTCAGGAAAAGCAAATAGAACAGATGCGTAAAAGCTTTGATGACGCTGTTCAGAAAGGTCAGATGACCAGAGAACAGGCTGATGAGCAGATGAATAAAATTCAGGATAATATGAAAAACATAGGCATGGGTATTACTGTTATTATAACAACTGTCTCTATTTTCTTTGTTGGTTTTATTATTTTTTTCCTGATGGCAGGAATATACTACCTGTTTATCAGGTTTGTTTTCAAAGATGAAGGTAGTTATACCTCCATATTAGTAGCAAGCGGGCTGACTTCATATATAGCTATAATTCAGCTTGTTGTTGCTGCAATTCTTGCAATGGCTTTTGGCAGGCTGTTGCAGGATACAAGTGTTGCAGGCTTACTGAATATGGACAGAATGAGCTATGCTGGCTGGTTCCTTGCCAAGATTGACCCCTTTAGTATCTGGGCATATATTGTAATGAGTATAGGGCTTGCTAAAATGTTTAAATCAAATTCTACCGGGAAGTATCTTGCGCTTGTATTTGGCGTATGGCTTATAGGAGGTTTTGCATTGTTTGCAATTGCCAGGTCTCTGCCATTCTTTAAAATGTTTACAGGTGCATAGGGAAGTTATTTATAAAAGTTTTTAGCCCTCATACAGAGGGCTTTTTTATTGAAATATATTGCATCAACTGCATAAGGGTGTATGAAGTAAAATACTATTGAACCAGGTGTGAGATAAGGATTTTAACTCCAATAAGTATAATTACAAGCCCACCAAGCTGTTCCATACGCGGGCCGATTTTTGTACCAAGCAATTTACCGGCATAAATGCCGGTTATTGAAACAGCAGCAGTTATAATGCCAATGATTATACCTGGATACCAGATATCAATTCTAAGTATGGAAAAGCTAAACCCAACCACAAGGGCATCAATACTGGTAGCAATTGAAAGCATAACCATGTTTCTGCCTTTTGACGGGTCACATGACTCAGCTTCATTTTCCTCATAGGACTCTTTAATCATCTTAGCCCCCACAAAAAACAATAAAGCAAAGGCAATCCAGTGATCTACGCTTTCAATAAGCGGTTCAATTTTAAGCCCCATAAACCAGCCGAGGACAGGCATCATAAACTGAAACAATCCGAAATGGAAAGCGAGCCTGAATTCTCCCCTTTTATCTTTTATTTTCCTTGCGGCACCGGCGCAAAGTGAAACGGCAAAGGCATCAAGAGATAAACCTAAAGCAATAATAATTATTTCGAGCAGACCCAAAACAAACCTCTGATAACACAAATAATAACAATATTAATTTAAAATGTTCAGGATGGGATTAAACTTATGCAGTTAAACAGACAAACAAGATGAATATGCATCCTAAAAATCATAACAAATATAAATAAGGAAGGGGTTTTTCAGGCATGTAATAATGCTGCCTGAATCTCTCCTACAAATAATTATTTGTTATTTAAAAATATGGCTTTACCCATTAAGCTTCAAATTTCAAATAAAACCTTAAAATGCAGATTATTTATATACAGGAAAAATAAATAATAGCATGTCTTATCGGAATTTCATAACAGAACTGATTTATTGAAAGACTCTATTATTTTTTCACTGTACTTCTGAATTTCTTTTTAGCTCCTGCCCACGGACTATTACATATGCAATTAAGGCAATAACATAAAATACAAGCAAAAGCCACGCAATACTCTGAAGTGTCTCAATAATGGTTCTGTATACTTCAAGCACCCATCTTTCAGAGGTAAGTACAATAGGTTTACCAAGGTTGTAGGGCTGAATATACTGCTCAAGCTGCCAGATTCGTACGCCGCCGGAAATACCAACCACAAAAATTGCAAATTTAAGGTAACCTGCCCATGAGCTGCTGATATCATCCTTAATAATCCGCGAAAGAATTTTTTTTATTGATTTATCAAAAATCTTAACAATAATTAAGGAGACAGTAATTGCTATTATAAATGTTATAAGTAATAATGTTAAAAACATACAACCACCTTAAATATAATAGTATTATAAACCATCTTTATCAATATTTCCATCCCACAGGTATTCTTTGGTATCCTTTACAATTATTTTATTAAGTACAAGTAAGGAAACAAGGTTAGGGATAGCCATAAGAGCGTTGGTAATATCGGCAAAAGACCATACAATATTAAGAGACAAAACAGAACCAGTCATAACAGCAATAACCCAAAGCCACCGGTATGGTTTTACAGCAACCGCTCCCCAGAGATATTCGGCAGCCTTTTCGCCGTAGTAGCTCCAGCCAAGAATTGTGGAAAAAACAAAAGTAAGAAGTCCAACTGTAAGGACTATAGGGCCAATTACAGGAAGGTCAGAAAAAGCTTTACTGGTAAGATGAGCGCCGTTAAATCCGTTCACCCATTCGCCTGAATTAACTATAACAAGCCCGGTAATTGCACATACTACAACAGTATCCCAAAAAGTTCCAGTGGAAGACACAAGTGCCTGGCGGACAGGGTTTTTTGTTTTTGCAGCTGCAGCAACAATAGGAGCGCTGCCAAGGCCGGACTCATTTGAGAATAAACCACGGGCTATACCAAACCTGATTGCTTCCCTTACACCGGCGCCAACAAAACCTGAAACAGCAGCCTGTCCGCTAAATGCTGAAGAGAAAATGAGAGATATACTTGCCGGAATAATATTATAATGTATAACAAGCAGCGAAATACAACCAAGCACATAAAATACTGCCATAAAGGGGACAAGTTTTTCACAAACCCGCGCAATGGATTTTATTCCGCCAAGGATTACAACAGCGGTAAAAATTGTCATTACCAACCCGGTAACCCAATTTGGAATTCCGGTTGTTTCATTAACAAGGTGCGATATAGAATTAGCCTGAACCATATTGCCAATACCAAAAGCAGTGAAGGCAGTTAAGGCAGCAAATACCACAGCAAGCCATTTCATTTTCATTCCGCGTTCAAGCACATACATCGGACCGCCTGCCATAAGCCCGTCTTTAGTAGTAACCCTGTATTTTACAGAAAGCAAAGCCTCGGCATACTTAGTTGCAATACCGAAAACCCCGGTAAGCCACATCCATAAAACAGCGCCCGGCCCGCCCATTGCCACAGCAGTTGAAACACCAACAATATTACCGGTTCCTATTGTTGCTGCAAGAGCTGTAGTTAATGCACCAAACTGGCTTATATCTCCTTTACTTTCAGCATCTTTTTTAAATGAAATTTTTATTGCTTTACCAATAAACCGCTGAATAAACTTTAACCTGAAGGTTAAAAAGATATGGGTTCCAAATAACAGGACCAAAAGCGGAATTCCCCAGACAATATCACTAACCTGAGAAAGAAAGTTTTCTATTTGAGGCAATCGACTAACTCCTGTAATATTTATAATCCTTAAATTAAAAAGATCATCAAATCAGATGTGATGCATAAGTGAAGCAGGACCGGATAAATAAAGTAAAATCTTCAATTAAAATACTAAAATAAATGAAAAAGATTATTAAATACACCTAAATTATTTATGATGAATATTTTCCTTGACACAATGGGGTACAATTATTATGTTCAGTTAAGAAAATGTCTTGTTAATTAAATCATCATAAATCCGGCAGTATTCCTTTCATGGATAGAAGCTTTTTGTTGTATTTTAAAGATGATTTCCGGATTTAGTAAATGGTTCTAATTTTATTCAAACTACTCGCTTCAGATATATTTTAAGACAGTATACCAGGTAATAATTTTTCTTAGACCGGTGCCATTTAGTTGCTTTTATTCTCAGGGAGGAGCTGTTGCTACAACTTATGAGATGAGTGATTCGCTGGCCAGGCTTTAAATGATGTAAAAGTTAATTCCAAGATATCTGTTTATTAAACAACAGCCCTCCCGGGAATTTTATTTATATAAATACATACAAAACCAGTTTTATCCCCTGGGATCACCAGAAAGATAAGTGCCAAATACTTGTCTAAATGCATTAGAAGTCTTTTCACCCGGACATCCGTCTACCTTTACGAAAATACCAGGAAACTTATTTAGAAAAGCCTGCAGTTCTTCTGCATAAGGTATTTTTGTGTTTGAATATTTGAGAATAATACTATTTTGCACATCAGGTAAAGAGACAGTGGGATTTACCTGCCCCAAAACAATATTTCCTTTTTCAGCAAGGCGCCTTAAAATAACAGCAGCCCCACATTGGTTTGAAACAGCAGTGTCTGACCAAGTACCGTCTGCTATATATTTGCCTTTAGAATAGTGGTTGGAAAAACTCCATAAATAAGGCGTAAGGACAGATGGATGTTTTGAACGGTAACCAAAACCATTATACTCTTCAATTTTATATAATAATGCCGGAAGCGACCAGTCACTCCACTTATCAAGTTTCATTAACCTGAGCGAATCTTCGGCACTTTGTTCCCATGTAAAAGGAGGGTTACCCTCCTTTGGCCTGCTGGCAGGGACATGTTTTGTCCGCGCATTTAGAGGATCACCATTATGCAGGTGTGTAGTAAAATTGAGAGAGGCTTCCATATTGTGAATAACTCCAACAAAATACCATGGAATACCAAGTTTAACAGAAACACTTTCATACCTGGGTTTATTCACAAGAATTTTGTTTATGATATTTTCAACAATAGTCGATTTACCGGACGAAATAATGCAGTTATTAAACAGATTATTATATTCATTTCTTAGATTATCAGTCAATGAAACAACTGGCATAAAACCTCCCTTGGTTTTTCATTAAAGAACTGCTTATAAAATGAACAAAATGGAAACTGTAAAATCAGTTTTTTAGGGAAAAGAAAAAAGTGAACACATAAACTTTTATAACCCCGGGATGGTGACAATTTTTTACAAACCTTTACCATAAACTGACACCTGTTACATCCATTTTAAATAACTTTGGAACAGATATTTGATTTCAGGAGATTTTATGACAAAAGCTACTAAAATATATACAGCTGTTTTCCTGGCAATCACCTTTAATATTAATTTCTTTGCCCAGGATATCAGCAGAGAAAAAATTTTTACAACAAACCCCCTTGTGAAGAAAATAACATCTACTGAAATTAAAACCTATAATAGTAAAACAGAACCTGTAAACACTGGAATAAGGAGAAGTACAATAAACACAGATGGAATTCATGGGATAAATGGCCTTGTAAAAACGCTCCTAAAACAGTTTTCCAAAGAAAAAGATGATGATATAAAAGTAATTATAGCAGTTGCACTATATATGATTGGTGATAAATAGAGAAAATCAGCAATTAAAAGATGGAAGTTTGATTAACCTCGGCAAAGGTTACGCAAAGGTAGAAATCATAATGTATAATGATGATTTCATAAACCTCCTCCTGAAAAAGCTGTCAGAAATGACAGCTTTTTATATAATATAACTATCCTTTAATTACAGCAACAGGGCGCAGCATAGCAACCTTATTAGTAATACCTTCATTGTGCATAACAGATACAACATCAGCAACATCTTTATAGGCAGCAGGCATCTCCTCAGCTACTGTTTTTGCCCCCTTAGCCTGAACAATAATGCCATCTTTTTTCAGCTCACTGATGATATCTCTGCCAGCAGATGCCTTAAGTGCTTTTGTCCTGCTCATAAACCTGCCGGCACCATGACATGAACTACCAAATGTATCCTTCATTGCATTATGTGTACCAACAGCAATAAAGGAATACCTCCCCATATCACCCGGAATAAGAACAGGCTGGCCAACAGCCCTGTACCTTTCAGGAATGAACTGGCTGCCAGGAGGAAACGCCCTTGTTGCCCCTTTGCGATGAACACATACCTTCTTAAGCACACCATCGATTTCATGCTCTTCCACCTTGGCAATGTTATGTGAAACATCATAAAGAAGCTGCATACCAAGCTGTGAGTCAGTCATGTTAAATGTTTTGAGCATGCATTGTTTTGCCAGGTGCATAATTACCTGCCTGTTGTTCCACGCAAAGTTAGCAGCTGCCTGCATAGCAGAGAAATATTGTACTCCCTCCTCTGAGTAGAACGGTGCACATGCAAGCTGCCTGTCAGGCAGAGAGAAGCCATATTTTGCAGAAGCTTTTACAATCTGTTTGAGGTAATCATCACAAACCTGGTAGCCAAGCCCGCGAGAACCTGTGTGTATAAGAATAACAAGCTGACCTTTAAACAAGCCAAAAACTTCAGCAGTTTTTTCATCAAAAATTCTGTCAACCACATCAATTTCAAGAAAGTGGTTGCCTGAACCGAGTGTACCAACCTGATCAAGCCCTCTTTCAATAGCTCTTTGACTTACCACAGACGGATCGGCACCGGGAAGCATTCCACTTTCTTCGGTATAAAGGATATCTGAAGGATCACCAAGGCCTCTTTCAACAGCCCATTGAGCGCCTTTTGTAAGTACTTGTTTTATATCATTACTGCCAAGTTTTTTAAGCGCCCCTCCGGCACCAACTCCTGTGGGAACAGCCTGAAACAAGTCAGTTATAAGACTGCCTATTTTATTACTGCTTACGGCTTCATATTCAAGTGAAGTAACAGCAAGGCGGACACCACAATTAATATCATAACCGACACCGCCGGGAGAAATAACACCTTCGTTAAGGTCAGTGGCAGCAACACCGCCAATGGGAAAACCGTAGCCCCAGTGAATATCCGGCATTGCAAGGCTGTATTTTTGTATCCCGGGCAGGTGGGCAACATTTCTTACCTGGGTAAGGGCTTCCTCACCTTTAAGATGCTCAGTCATTTCTTCCGAAATATAAACTCTGCCGGGAACTTTCATATCACCCGTTGCAGGTATTTCCCAAAGGTTTTCACTTAGTCTTGTGAGTTCAATTCCATTAATATCCATTAGAGTATTTATTAAGTTTTTTATTAATCTAAAATGAGAAAACAAAATAATATAAAAAAACATTGATTTATTATGCATCCATTATAAAGGATAACATGAAATTTTGTTTCTTCCGCTCCGCGGGGGCCCCATTTTTTCTTGATAAAAAATGGGGAAAAAAATCAAGGCTACAAAAGAAAGACTAAAAACCAGCTCCATTGAAGCTGCGGGGAAATAACTCGCTAATCGCTCAAACAAATTTCCCCGCAACGCTTCATTACGCTGGTTTTCTTTACGTCTTTCTTTTGATGCCGAATAGCATCTTACTGTTTATGCAAATGCTAAAATCTTTTTATTATGAAGGAGTAATTTGTCATAACTCAGCTGTGTCTTGATTTCTAACATTGCAACTCTTCTTCGTTCAGTCAATAGTAATTTTTAACAGTATCGTTTGGTTTATATATCAAACACCACAATACTGCTGTAATTATTGTTTGTGTGTTTTATTTCAAGCTGATGAAAAGTAACAGCTTTTATTTCCACTTTAATTTCATATTTTTCCGGAATAATATCCTGGCCGGATAAAACAGCATGAAGCTTCCATGTATTTTCTTCATTTTTTACAGCAAGGAATTTTATAGAAGAAAATATCCAGTGCCGTGTGTTCAGCTGAAAGTTAAGTTCATCAAGAAAAGAGACAAGTAATTCTTCACCGGTATCCTGTTCAAGGTTTATTTCAACCTTGCCAAGTGCCTGTATTTCAGGACTTTCCAATACTATTTCTTTCCAGCCCTCTGCAGCAGCAAGGAATAATTCTTCAATAGAGCTGCCTGATGCTTCTATTGCTACATCTGCCGTGTGTTCAATATACCTAAAGTTATGTGACATAATAAATAATTTTTTTAATCAGGAAAAACACAGAATTATGCTCCCAAAATAAGTTTTTCATAAGTAAATTAGAACTCTTAAAATATGGAATTATGGGACACTTACAGGAACATCAAAAAGGAATTTTGGCGATTATAGCGGCTGCAATTTTGTGGAGCAGCGGCGGAATTTTTATTAAGCTGATTACATTAAATACTATACAGTTAGCTTCGATCAGATCAGCGTTTGCGGCATTGGTATTTGGATTTTTATTCAGGAAAAAATTGTTTGAAGTAAACGGTTTTACTTTTATTAATGCTTTGTTTTATTCAGGGATACTGATCTTTTTTGTATCTGCTACAAAACTGACAACAGCAGCAAATGCAATTTTTCTGCAATATACAGCCCCAATCTATGTTTTAATCTTTGAGCCAATGATAAATAAAACCCGTTATGAAAAGATTAATATTATTACTGTTGCGTTGTGTTTTGCCGGAATGCTGTTGTTCTTTACAGGGGAAATAACTCCCGGGCATTTTGCGGGAAATATATATGCACTGCTTTCGGGAGTTGCATTTGCTGCATTTCTTGTGGGTATGAGAAAAAATAAAAATGATTATCAGTTTAGTTCTATTTTTTATGGAAATGTATTAGTAGCATTAGTTGGAATACCTTCGCTGACTGAACTGCATGGAATAAGCTTTTCAGATTTATGGCAAGTAGCATTTTTAGGAGTTTTCCAGATTGGAATTGCTTATGTTATATTTGGTTATGGGCTTAAAAGAGTACTTGCTATTGAAGCTTCTTTAATAGGCATGATTGAGCCGGTACTTAACCCTGTATGGGTTTTTATAGGCTACGGAGAGGCACCTTCAGTGATGGCAATCACCGGTGGGCTTATAATAATTGCCGTTATATCTGTAAGAGCATTTATACTTGAATCACCACGATTCAAAACAATTAATAATAAACAAAGCCTGTCGTAGTATCAGGGCTGCAGACGTATTTTTTCCCAGGATAAACCTGTTTTAAGATAAGCAATCCTGTCATGCAGACGGCTTTCCCTTCCCTGCCAGAACTCAAAATAGGAAGGAATAATACGATAGCCGCCCCAGAAATCAGGAAGAGGAACTTCATCGTTTTTATATAAATCATAAATCTCAGAATATTTCTGTTCAAGAACTTCCCTGCCTGCAATAACACTGCTCTGTTCAGAAGCCCAGGCACCAATACGGCTTTCAAACGGACGCGAATTGAAGTATACCTCAGATTCATGACGGCTTGTTTTTTCAGCTATTCCCTGCACTCTTACCTGCCGTTCAAGCTCCTTCCAGAAAAACAATAAAGACACATTTGGACAGGCGTCTATCTCTTTTGCTTTTTTACTGTTATAATTTGTAAAGAAAACAAAACCATTCTCATCAAAGCCTTTAAGAAGTACAGTCCTTACAGATGGAAAACCTTCTTTTGAAACTGTAGCCACAGCCATAGCGTTAGGTTCAACAATAGAAGCATTTATAGCTTCATCCATCCATTTATAGAATTGCTGGAAAGGATTATCATCAGCAGAACTTTTACTCAGTTCTTTAAGTGAATAATTTCTTCTTAACCGGGAGATATCTTTACTGCTTGTCATAAATAAAAATCAGATTATTTAATTGCTATTGTTAACTAAAACTAACCAGGCAAATGCTTTATGGTTATGAACTATATTATTTCTTTTATAAATTTAATATTAATTCCCAATAAAATTAAAATCAAGAAATGAAGACTACTGACCTGTCCCAACAACAGCAGGAAGATCTCGAAAAATTTGGTGCAAACACCTGGTTTGTCGAATCTCTATTTAAACAATTTCAAAGTAATCCCGATGAAGTACCTGAGCAATGGAGAAATTTTTTCAGAGGCATTTCAACTTCAGTACCTGAAAACAGGGAAAAAAATAACATACTGGAAGCTGTTCCACAGCAAGGCAACCTTCCTGAACCGGGTTTTGAAGATGAACTGCATACTCTTGCTGGAAGTGCAGCACGCATAATTGAGAACATGAACTCAAGCCTGTCAATTCCTGTTGCTACCAGCCAGAGAACAATACCTGTTAAACTGCTTGAAGAAAACCGGAGAATAATAAACCAGCATTTAAAAAGAACAGGCCAGAATAAAATATCGTTTACTCATTTGATTGGCTGGGCAATAATAAAGGGAATAAAAAAGAATCCTGTTATAAACAGTGCTTTTACGATTGTAAATGGAAAACCTTCTTTAATTAAAAGAGAAGGCCTGAACCTGGGAATAGCAATTGATATTGAGAAAAAAGACGGCACACATTCCCTGGTTGTTCCAAATTTAAAAAAGGCTGATAAACTGTCATTTAAAGAATATGTTATTGCTTATGAAGACCTGGTTAACAGAACCAGGAAGGGACAGATAGACCCTTCAGAATTTACGGGAACAACAGTTACACTTACAAACCCCGGTACACTTGGCACGGTTTCTTCAGTGCCGCGTTTAATGCCCGGACAAGGTTCAATAATAGCAACAGGTGCAATTCAGTACCCGGCGGAATACCAGGCAATGTCACAGGCTACTATATCTACTATAGGCATAAGTAAGATAATGAACATTACAAACACCTATGATCACCGAATAATACAGGGAGCAGAATCAGGGCTGTTTCTTAAAGATATACATGAACTGCTTTTGGGTGAGTTTAATTTTTATGATGAAATTTTTAATTCGTTAAAAATCCCAATGCTTCCGCTAAGCTGGAAAACTGATTATCAGCCGGGAATTTCAAATAGCAGCATAAATACAGATGAAATTGAAAAACAGGCGCGTGTACTGCAGCTAATAAACATGTTTAGAGTGCGCGGGCATTTGCTATCAAACCTTGACCCGCTTGGCTCACAATGCCCCTATCACCCGGAACTGGATCCGGCAAATTACGGTTTTACCATCTGGGACCTCGACAGGGATTTTATTACGGGAGGTTTTAGCGGACTGCGGACAGCAAAGCTGAAAGAAATATTGGATATACTGCAAAAAACATACTGCGATAAGATTGGCGTAGAGTATATGCATATCCAGAACCCGGATGAAAAAACATGGCTCCAGAGAATGATGGAACCTGTTAAAAATACTCCAATGTTTTCGCTTGATATAAAAAAAGACATACTAAAAAAACTGATAAATGCAGAAGCTTTTGAACACTTTATCCATAACCGGTTTATAGGACATAAAAGATTTTCTGTGGAAGGTTCAGAAACAGTAATACCTGTTCTTGATTTTCTCCTGAATGAAGTAAGTGAAACAGAAATAACAGAAGTTGTACTTGGAATGGCACACCGAGGCAGGCTGAATGTTCTGGCGAACATAATTGGCAAACCGTATGATTCTATTTTTTCTGAATTTGAAGATATAAAAGACCCAAATTCTATTGAAGGTTCAGGGGATGTAAAATACCATTTGGGTGCAGCCGGTGAATACCGAACAAGAAACGGGAAAAGGATAATTGTATCTGTTGCATCAAATCCAAGTCACCTTGAGTGGGTTAATCCTGTTGTGGAAGGAATAGTAAGGGCAAAACAAAAAAGAGCCGGAGATAAAGAACATAAAAAGATAATGTCGCTGCTGATACACGGAGATGCAGCATTTGCAGGACAGGGCGTAGTTGCAGAAACATTAAACCTTTCACAGTTAAACGGGTACAGAACAGGCGGAACTGTTCATATTATTATTAATAACCAGATAGGTTTTACAACCACCCCTGAGGATGCACGATCGTCAACATACGCAACAGACGTTGCAAAGATGATTCAGGCCCCTATATTTCATGTGAACGGCGATGACCCGGAAGCATCACTCTGGGCCACAAAACTTGCATTTGAGTACAGGCAAAAGTTTAACAAAGATGTAGTAATTGACCTTTTCGGGTACCGCAGGCACGGGCATAATGAAGGAGATGAACCGGGTTTTACACAGCCATTATTATATGAAAAAATAAAGCATCACCCTTCAGTAAGAGAAATATATACAAAAACACTTTTATTGAATGAAGTTATTACTCAAAAAGAAATAGATGAAATGTTAAATAATGTTGATACTGCACTAAATGCTGCGCTTGACAGGATTAAGAAGAAGAGTATAGAATTTAATACTGATGTCCCGTTAGCTGTTTCACAGGAAAAAATTGATGCAGTCCGACCGGTGGAAGATACATCAATAACAGAGGAAGTTTTACAGACCGTTGTTGAGGGAATGATAAAGCTGCCGCCCGGGTTTGCTGTACATCCAAAGCTCAAAAAATTCCTTGAAAAAAGAACAGGACTTATTGATGGTTCAGAAGGGGCAGACTGGGCATTTGCTGAAGCGCTTGCTTTTGGAAGCCTGTTAGTTGAAGGCACACCTGTAAGATTAAGCGGCCAGGACAGTGTAAGGGGAACCTTCAGCCAAAGGCATCTTGCGCTGACTGACATTAATACAGGAGAAGAATACCTGGCACTAAACTATATAAATACCCAGCAGGCACAGATAGAAGCCCTTGATAGTTCACTTTCCGAAGCGGCAGTACTGGGCTTTGAATATGGTTACAGTACGGCTGACCCGCTTGCGCTGGTAATATGGGAAGCACAGTTTGGAGACTTCGCAAATGGCGCGCAGATTATAATAGATAATTTTATTGTAGCTTCTTATGAAAAATGGAAACTGCCAAACGGGCTTGTTATGCTGCTTCCTCACGGGTTTGAAGGACAGGGGCCGGAGCATTCAAGTGCAAGAATTGAAAGATTCCTTACTCTTTCAGCACAGAATAATATGCATGTCTGCAATATATCTACCCCGGCGCAGTATTTCCATGCATTAAGAAGACAGATTAAACATGCCGAAAGAAGGCCACTTGTAGTAATGACACCTAAAAGCCTGCTAAGAAATCCTGAAGCAAAATCTGACAAGCAGGAATTTATTTCAGGCAGATTTAATGAAATACTTGATGATGCAACAATAGACAAGAAAAAATTTATTGAAAGAATAGTTGTTACCAGCGGTAAAGTTTATTATGACCTGCTTAAATACAGAACAGAAAAAGAAATTGATAACACTGCAATTGTAAGAGTAGAACAGTATTATCCGTATAATGGTGTAAAAATGAAAGAAATACTTGCTTCATATACCAACGCAAAAACAGTAACGTGGGTACAGGAAGAGCCGCAGAATATGGGAGCCTGGTCATTTCTTTCGCCAAGGATAACTGAAGACCTGGCTAAAGGACAGGTACTTCATTATGCAGGAAGGCCCGCAAGCGCCAGTCCGGCAGTAGGGTCTTCAAAAATATCGGCGGCACAGCAGAAAGAACTTGTGGAAAAAGCATTTAAGTAAATGGACAATATTTCTGTTCATTATGAAAGATGTGTAAACATAATTGTTTCATCTTCATCGAGATAGAATTGTACATGTGACATTTCTTCTGTTATTTCCATCATAGCATGTTTCATACGGATAATTACGCCCGGATATATTCTGCCGCTTATTTGGATAACCGGGTTTGAACAATTATAATAATTACTTTCAATTTCAGATATTTCTTTCTGAATTTTTCCGAGCATTATATCGGATTCTTCCATCCTTGCAAAAAGTGTATCAATATAAGCAGTCTCTTCCGGCCTGCCTTCTGTAAAGTCTGCAATTTCTGCTTTAAGTGTTTCAACCTTTTTCTTCAGGACTTTTTTCTCTGACAGTTTTTTATTGTACACTTCCCCGTATTCAAGCCTCATACCAACTTCTATTTCAGTCCTTACGGAATAAATATTGCCAACAATAGCAGCAACTATTTTATTCTTTGCTGAAATTTTTCCTCCAATTATAACTGAACTTCCCTTAACCATAACTATTTCATCTTCGCATTCAATTATTGAATTCCTGATTTCGGAATTAACATAAATACTGCTGCAGCATTTTACATATTGGTTATTTATGTAGGCAGTATGCACATCTCCGCTGACACAAATCAATTGTTTACCATCACCTACTATTCCACCTGTTACTGAAAGTGAACCTCCGCAGTTAACAGAGGCATTATCTATAATTCCTCTTATTTGAATATTATAAGGAGTTGTAATTTTGAAATATGGTTTAACATCGCCTTCAACTTCAACTGAACTTTTTACGTTTATATTGCCGGTATGATAATCAACAGACTTTTGCACCTTATACAGTTTCTGAACTTCAAGAGTATTTTTCTTTTCATCATAAAAAATAATACCGTCAACTGCAGCTTTGACTACATTATTATCTGCAGAATCTCTATAGACTCCTGCGCCCAGACTGATATCTGTGTTTTTACCGGGGAGTGCTTTCAGTTCTTTGCCAGTAACATCATAGCCATTTATACCTGGTGTGGCTGACGTCTTTTTTATCAAAACAGTATCTTTAAGTACGCTTTTTACCAGGTCAACATCTTTATAATCTATATGTCCATTTTCAGAAACTTTAGGTTTGAAAGAGCTGCCTGTACTAAAGTAAAATTCAGATAAAGAGTCTTTCCCGTGAACCGGGTATACCCCTTCGGCAATAAGAAACCTTTCCCCTTCTTTTTTCCCTTCAGCAATTAAAGAGATTTCATTTTCACGCACACCAAAATTTACACCGGCCTCGTAAAGCTGGTTATAAATTTCATCTTCTGAGACATTCCCCTGTTCAGAAGCAGGCTTAATCAAAGTGATATAAGCACACATATTGTTGTCGGCTATATCAACCTGCAATTTAGGTTCAACAGTCTCCAGGACGGAATCCGGCATTGTGACCTCCTGAGAACGTTATGTAATTATGTTTGGAACTAAGTTGGAATAAGCATACAACAAAACATAAAAAGACACTTCGTTGGTATTGTAATTATCGGAGATTATTTGAGAGAGTTTAGAGTTGGCATGAACAATTATTTGTGAAATATTGTTATTTGGCATTTATTGGGCGGATAAATACTTTAATACAGCTTCGAGAATATGACAATAACAGTGTCAGGGTATCTTTTCCCTCTGTGACCTCACCCTGCCCTCTCCTTAGCAAGGAGAGGGTTTTAGAACAGAAGTTTATGCTGAATGATTATAGTGAGGTTAACAGCAATTAAGTTCAATATTTTTGTAATAGTTATAAATCAGGATAGGTTTGACAAACCGGGCTAAACTTTTTATATAAACAGCAATTCATTTTGTATTGTCATGGCTGAAGAAACCTTCAGTTTTTTGTATGAAGGTATTTATATACTTATTTATCCTGACAGGAAAAGCTTTTAAGGTTTTATGGCTTGTAACGCTTTTTCATTTTACATGACGAGGCCCCAAAGGGGCAAGTTCACTCCCTCCCTCTCCTCGACCTGAGGAGAGGGGAAGATTTTTTCCATTTTTTTATTATTTACAGACATATAAAATGTTTAACACAATATCCTTACAGGTTACTGATTTGTTTCCTGACAGTATGGTTTGCTGCCAGGGCTATATAAAATTGAATTTACTTTATAGTTATTTCATCTGTAAACAGCCATGCCTTTTCACCGGCTGCGGGGTGCCAGTCAGGGCAGGTATTTATACTTTTTGCTATGACTTTTACATAACGGGCTTTTTTACCTTCCAGCTTTTTATCAAAGCTTTTTATAATAGTATCAGCTATGTAGTCTTTAACTGTTACAGAGTTCTGCACATCAAAAACCTTTGTATAAGCGGCGCCATCTTCAGAGATATAATATTCAATTTCTTTCGGAAAAAATATCCATGAAGAAGTACTTTGCAAAAATGACCCGCTGATAAGTGATACAGGCTTCACAGCACCGAGGTCAATTACAGCATTAAGGTCAGTTGCCTCATAACCCTGCCACCAGTCAGTATGAAAATTAGCAGGGCCTTTAATGCCGTCAATAAGCCCCTGCGGCCCACCGGCGGTATAGTTTGGATTGTATTGTGTATAAAGTGTTATCTTTTTATCAAAAGAGGCGTTGGTAAAATCAGCAGATATAACTTTGCTGAATTTGCCATCTGCATAAGCCACAGCTTTAAGCTGTGTTGTTGCCTTTAATGTTACGGGATTTTTATAAACCTGTTTTGTTTTAACCGGATCAGAGCCGTCAACAGAATAATATATAACAGCATCTTTTGTATCTGAGGATATTGCTGCAACAGTTGAGTCTTTAAATAGCCTGCCGCCGGAGGTAAGATAAGGGACAGGTATAAACTCTCCATTTATCTTTGAAACCGGGCGGTATTCAGCTTCACTTCCCCACTTAGAAGGTTCTGCACCCATGTTAAATACAATTTCACCGCCAGCCATTAAGTCATTATGTTTAAAGTAAGAATATGGATAAACTTTCCCGTTAAAGGTAACAGATTGTATATAAATATTTTTGTCTGAAAGATTTTCTGCTTTTAGAGTAAGATTTTTGCCACCTGCATTTATTACAGCCTGTTTAAATAAGGGAGTGCCGATAATATAATTATTATCACCGGGGCATACAGGATAAAAGCCAAGAGAGCTTAAAACATACCATGCTGACATTTGCCCGCAGTCTTCATTACCTGCAAGGCCGTCAACAGAGTCTTTATACATTGTTGTTAAGGCTTCATGTACCCATTTTTGTGTTTTCCAGGGCTCACCGGCATAGCTAAAAAGATAAGCAATGTGATGGCTTGGTTCGTTTCCGTGAGCATACTGACCTATCAGTCCTGTTATATCAGCCTGCTGCCTGCCTGCAAGCTCAGTAGAGGCAGAAAACATTTCATCAAGTTTGCCAATAAACTTATGATCACCTCCCATTAAATAAATAAGGCTGTTTATATCCTGCGGGACAAAGAAACTATACTGCCATGCATTGGCTTCGGCATAGTTACCTGTTACTTCGTAAGGGTCAAAAGGTTCAATCCATTTGCCATTCTTTTTGGGGCGCATAAGAAGTGTTGAAGGATCAAATATATTAATATATGATTTAGCCCTTTCGGTAAAATACTGTGCATCATTTTCAGAATATACGGCAGGGTCTTTTGCCATTTGAGCAATACACCAGTCATCATAAGCATATTCAAGAGTTTTTGAGACATTTGTATTTTCAAAATCTACGGGGATATATCCCATTGCCTTGTAGTATTTAAGCCCAAGATGGTCCTGCATAGCGCTGGTTTTCATTGCTTTAAATGCTTTGCGCGGATCAATACCTTTTATCCCTTTTGCCCATGCATCATATATAACAGGAACAGCATGATAACCAAGCATAGATCCGGTTTCATTAGCCGCCAGTTCCCACATAGGCAAAATGCCGCTTTCATCATACCTTGCAAGAAGTGAGTTTACAAAATCGCCTGCCCTTTTGGGGTCAATGATAGTAAATAACGGGTGCAGCCCCCTGAAAGTATCCCATAAAGAAAATACAGTATACATACTGGTATTAGTCTTATGGATTTTTTTATCCATGCCCATATAGGTATTATCAACGTCATTAAAAATGTTGGGATTAAGCATAACATGGTAAAGAGCGGTATAAAATATTTTTTTGTTTATTTCATTATCATCAGTGATCTTTATTTCAGATAATTCTTTTTCCCATGCGGTGTCAGCAGCTTTAACTATTTGTTCAAAATCCCATCCGGGTATTTCAGATTTAACATTTTTCTTTGCACCCTCCTGGCTAGTATGCGAAATACCCACTTTTATCATAACAGCTTCACCTTCAGAAGCTGCAAACTGAACAAATGCTTTTATATCCCTGCCGGTAAGGTTAGTGGATTTTTGAATTTGCCCGTCTTTTACAATACCTGAAGATATAAAAGGCTTAGAAAATTCAGCATAAAAATAAACGCAGTGATTTTTGGCCCAGCCAATTGACCTTCTGTACCCCTGGATAGTTTTATTATCAATTATCTTTACAGAGGTTTCAAGTGCGCGGTCTTCAATTCCGTGGAACAGGTCAATAATTACAAAAGCACTGTCAGTTTTTTGGAAAGTATATTTATGAAATGCTGCGCGTTTGGAAACAGTAAGTTCAGCTTTAACTTTATAATCATCAAGCACAACAGAATAGTAGCCGGGTTTTGCTGTTTCAGTTTCATGGCGGAAACGTGAACGGTACCCGCTCCCGGGGGCGTCTTTTTTACCGGGTTCTGTCTTTAAGGTACCTGTTACAGGCATAAACAGGATATCCCCATAGTCAGTAACGCCCGTACCGCTAAGATGAGTATGGCTGAAACCCATTATGGAACTGTCAGAATAATGGTAGCCGGAGCACCAGTCCCACCCTTTTACATCAGTATCAGGACTAAGCTGCACCATGCCAAACGGGTATGCAGCGCCGGGATATGTATGTCCGTGCCCTCCGGTTCCGACAAAAGGATTTACAAGCGAAGTAAGCTTTTGCTGTGCGGAAATACCCTGAACCAGCAACAAAACAAACAGTGAAATACTACCTAAAACTGTAATGGATTTTTTTAAACTCATATATCTCTTAATGGTTAGTTTAATTTATTGTAAAATATACCATAAAGATAGGATAAGTTTAGGAGGAAGGAAACTGATTTAAAAATATCGTTCGTTTCCAAAACAAGATATTAATAAAAAGTCATTTACGTTAATTAAATAGCATACTCAACTCCCAACTGGAACATAGTATGAGTTCCGCGGGAGCTAAAAAAGCCGCGATAATGAGAGTTTATATAGCTGTTAAGCTTAAATGCCAAAACCAGGTTTAGCTTTTCTGTTACAGGGTGGGAGATTCCTGCTCCGAATCCAATAGTAAACAGGTTCTCATTTTTTTTCTGACTGCTGCCACTGTCGGGGAAATACCCAGTAACTTCACCGGTATTTGGATTTACTGATTTCAGTATTTGATAACTGTTATATTCCAGGTACGAGTATCCTGCTTCAATATTAACAAAAGAAGTAAATATTTTATTGGTGTGCAGGTTTATTTTGCATCCTACATTTACAGGAATAAGGATGTGATCATCAGCAAGCCAGGTTGTAAAATACTGCCTTGTTTGTACACCGGAGAGTTCTTCTTTATAGGTGGCGTTGTATTTATCCCATGCATAGTAACCTGAATAAACGTAAAAACTCAATGCGGGTGTATAGACATAATTTAACTGCAGGCTTGTGGACAGCCCTTTGGAAGAACTTACAGGGATTATCATACCGCCGTTCGCCTGAATGGAAAAATCCCCGGCAAACAGTCCCTTTGCCAAGAAAAGCAATATACATATTAATAACAATCCGCGCATGATGTTCCCTTATTGAATAATATTTCCCCTCATGACAGGGATTAATATATAAAAAGAAATTTATACTATTCAGGGTAAATATCAATAAACTGCGAATAAATAATACCAGGCAGTTTCTTTAAAATGAAAAAAGCCTCACATTTTGTGAGGCTTTGGAGTGGGAGCACACGGATTCGAACCGCGGACCCTCTGCTTGTAAGGCAGATGCTCTGAACCAGCTGAGCTATGCTCCCATTACTTTTTTCCTGCTGTTGCAGGGACAATCAAATTTTGAGCCTTAAATATCCGATAATTTTGCAAGAAAAACAATACTTGCAAAAAATATTTTTGAGCGAACGACGGGGATCGAACCCGCGACATTCAGCTTGGGAAGCTGACACTCTACCATCTGAGTTACGTTCGCTTATATTTTATCTTAAAAAGAACTTAATAATATTTTTTATTAAAAATATTATTATTCGACATTCATCCCGCGCGGCGGGATGACACTCTACCATCTGAGTTACGCTCGTATATAAGAACTATGTTAATTTCGGAAATTTTCCACATTAAATCCAGAGGATTAATGATAAAACGACCTGCCGGGAAGTATATTTTAAGGGAAGAAAGCTATAAAAATACAACCGGGTTTATAAGAGCAAGCTTCCTGACAGATTTCAATATTTCCCCGCCTAATGTGTATATTCCTTGTATTATTTTGCGGATTTACCTACAATGGCTGTAAGAGAATTTCAAGAACAGGATATTAACCGTGTAATGGAGATATGGTTAAGTTCAACTATTAAAGCACATAGTTTTATTCCCGAAGATTTCTGGAATAAAAATTATTCGCTGGTAAAAGAGTCTTATTTGCCTGCCGCCAAAACTTATATTTATGATAAGGACAAAGAAATTTTAGGATTCATAAGTTTAATAGACAAAACTCATATAGGCGCATTATTCATTGACACTGATTATCAGGGAACAGGTATTGGCACATTATTGCTTAATTTTGTGAAAGCTGTTTATCCAGTTCTCAGTCTTGCTGTTTATAAAAAAATTATAGAGCATTATCTTTTTATAAAAAAGCCGGCTTTATTATTGCTTCTGCATCGCCCAACAGCGAAACAGGTGAAATGGAATACTATATGAAATGGCAAAACAGCTAAAACAACATTTAATAGAAGAAACCTTACTATTTGTGTTATTGTAATTAACTCATAGAACAAAGTATTGGATATAATTTTTCCATGTTCAAAAATTTTTACAGGTAGTCTATATGTACAAAATATTGTTATTCATTTTTACTTTCAGTATTTCAACATTTTGCCAGTCAACTTTGGGGGACCTGCGGACTGATAAAACAGACACGCTTTATATCCGTGCGGATGTAGATGTAAACAGCGATGATTTTATAGGCATAAAGCAAAAGGATATACTGGATGCTGTAAAAGGCTCTGTTAAGCCGCTTAATATGGTATTTGTGCCCATGAAGGATTCGGAAAGTGACCCGGAAGAGTTTCTTTCTTTCAGTCTTTATATAATAAAAAACTACTATACTGTTATTGCTGAATACAAAAGGAAAGTGCTTTACCGTGCCCGTAAAGATTTTTATGAAATACCTGCACCTACATGGCGGAGAATGATTGGGGGCGGACATGGTTCAGAAAAGAAGTACATTATTGATGTTGTAAAAGAAATTGCAGATAGTTTTACAAAGCAGTTTAAAGAACAAAACAGCGTAAAATAGTAATTTACAGACAAAACAGTTTAATTACGGACTTAATTATTTCAGCTGTTTTTAGTAAGTTTGGAGTATCCAGATAACAGAAAATTTGAATTAAAACGATGAAACCAATTTACGCAAGAAAAGAAGCAAATAATTTCACCAGGAAAGTTATGCTTGATATGGCATACTTGGTATCAAATAAAAAGATAAGACTGCCTAAATACTATATGGAAGATGGATTATACCTTCCTTATTACCCGGATAAAAACGACAAAGTAAAAACAGAAAAGCTTTTTCTTACAAAAGAGAATGCAAAAAATGAAGATAATGATTTTTATTATTATGATTTCAAATTAAAACCGGAACAGGTAGAGGATATAAAATAACCAGCTATCTTTTTTTCTTTTTCGGCTTTATAGTTTTCTTCTCAGTACAGTTCTTTTTTATTTGTTCATAAGCTTCAATATAGCCCAGTTTGCCTGCCTTATTCAAATCACGGCAGGCTTCGTCTTTCTTTTTTAATTCAACATAGGTCATACCGCGCTTAAAGTAAGCTTTACCATTAAGGGAATCTTTTACAATTATTGTACTGTAATCCCGTAAGGCTTCAGGATATTTTTTCAATATACGGTAAGAATCGCCCCTTATAAAATAAGCTTCAAGATAACCGGGTTCAAGCTGAATAACACGGCTGAAGTCTTCAACAGCATCTTCATAACCGCCAAGCATACCGAAGGAATACCCTCTGCTGAAATAAGCGACAGTATTGCCTGCATCAAGCTCAATTGCTTTTGTGTAATCATAAATGGCACCTTTATGGTCCTCGGTATCAGCACGAAGATTTCCCCGGTTCATATAGGCATCCCTGTAATTGGGGTCAATTTCAATAGCCCGGGTATAATCTTTTAATGCTGCCTCATAATTTTCAAGCATGGTATTGATATACCCCCTGCTGAAATAAGCAGAGGCATTTGCAGTGTCAAGTTCAATTACCTTGTCAAAATCAGTCTTTGCCTCCTTATATTTTTCCATTGAGATATATTCAATCCCGCGGTTAAAAAAAGCTTTTACAAAGCTGCTGTCATATTTAATTGCTGCAGAATAGTCTCTTGCAGCAAAGCCATGATTACCTGTTTTACCATAAGTTTTACCCCGGCTGTAATATACAGAGGCATTTGCGGGGTCGTTTTGAAGCGCAAGGGTATATGCTTTTATTGCATCAGGAAAAAGCGCCTGGTTAAAAAGCATATCACCATCAACTGCCTGTTGATTAACGCCAGCACAGCCATACAAATATAAGGATAGAAACAGAACAGCAATGTATTTCATCAAAATTACACCGGAGTTTATTTTTTTTAATCTATAAAGATAAAAAACTTTATCATTTCCCGGCGGGATAAAAAATATACATCATCGGCTGCCGGTAATATATCCGGAAAGTTCATTTATCTGCTGTTCTTTGCTGTTAATTATAGCCTTAACCACATCACCTATTGAGATAATACCAGCAAGGGCATTATTTTCAAAAACCGGCAGGTGCCTTATCTTTTTTTCAAGCATCAGAGACATACATTCCTCTGCGGTATATGAAGGGGAGATATAATATACATCAGAGGACATTATTTCGCGTACAGGAGTATCTCTGGATGATTTTCCTTTTAGAATAACTTTACGGGCATAGTCACGTTCTGATATAATACCAGCCAGTTCTTCTCCTTTCATTACAAGTAATGCCCCGACTTCTTTTTCCGCCATTAATACAAGGGCTTCATAAACAGGAGTTTCAGGGAATACTGACCATACATTTTTCCCTTTTTGTTCAAGAATTCTTCTTACTGTTATTTCCATATTTCAGCCTCCTTATAAAAAGTAATTTAATTATGATATGTTCAAAAAGTCCTATGAAGTTTCATCACATTTAATTTATATTTTAATTTAAGAATCAGCTTTTTAATAATGACTGAAAACAGTACTAAGAATGAGGAATTGGTTTATTCCTGTCAGCAACAAGAAATAATTGCTGAATATTTAGTATTTTTAAATTAAAATATCAAGGGAATATGATCAGAAATTATAAACATGTAATATGGGACTGGAACGGAACCCTCCTAAATGATGTAGATTTGTGTATTAGTATAATTAACGGAATACTGGCAAGAAGAGATTTAAAAGTGCTTTCCCCTGCTGATTATAAAGAAATATTTACATTTCCTGTGAAGGATTATTATACAAGTGCCGGACTGGATTTTACAATTGACACTTTTGAAACACTTGGAACTGAATGGATGGATGAGTATGAGAAAAGACGCAGCGAGTCATGCCTGTATGACGGAGTAAATGAAGTATTATCATATATTACTGAACACAGAATAGAGCAGTCTGTTTTATCGGCTTATATGCAAAATACCCTTGAAGAGATAATTAAAATAATGGGGCTTTCAAATTATTTTACTCATATTTCAGGGCTGAATCATATTTATGCACATGGAAAGATTGAAACCGGTAAAGATTTAATTAACAAAATTGGACTGGAAAAATCAGAAGTAGTATTAATTGGCGACACCATTCATGATTTTGAAGTTGCCCAGGCAATAGGCGCTGAGTGCATTTTAGTAGCCAGCGGGCATCAGAGTAAGGAAAGGCTTTTAACCTGTGGAGTACCTGTTATTGAATCAATAATGGAATTGAAAAAGAATTAGTTTTATACAAAACAGAAAGAATCACGCTTGAAATTATTTGCAGTTGCTGTTATTGTGTTTCTGATAAATGTGCCGTTTGGTTACTGGCGCGGAAGTGTAAAAAAACTATCTTTCAAATGGTTTCTTGCGGTTCATCTGCCGGTACCGCTGGTAGTGGTTGTAAGAATATATTCAAATATCGGCTTTCAATTGATTACTTATCCAATTATTGTAGGAGCTTTTTTCCTGGGACAGTATGCAGGCGCCAGGCTGTATAAAAGCAGAGCAATAAAAAAATCATCCGCCGCAAAAGAAAATGAATGAAATAATAAATAAACTGGCTGAATACGAAAAGCTGTTTGTTAATCCTTCTGCTGATAATGCAGAGAATCTCAACCAATTATTTTCTGATAGCTTTATGGAAGTAGGCAGTTCCGGTAAAATTTTCAATAAGGAACAGACTCTTTATGCACTTGCATCAGAATCCATACCGCAAACAGATTTGTTTGAATTCAGCCTGTTGAATCTGGAAGGAGATACATTTTTACTGAGATACAAAGCCTCAAGATTTGCAGGAGGAAAAACCACCCTGTCTTACAGAAGCTCTATATGGCAGTATAAAAATGGTAAATGGCAGATACTGTTTCACCAGGGGACAAATATAGAATAACCCGGGCTTTTAACCCGGATTATAATTATCAGAATAAAACCAGCTAATACCTATACGAATAGAAATTAATTCCTTGGGTGTGAATTGCACCATTCCTTAATATATGAAGCAATGGCAGTAGTGGGGGTTCCGGGAGTAAAAAGTTCACCGACACCAATTTGTTTAAGTGAATTTATATCTTCGTCAGGAATAATACCGCCGCCGGTAAGAAGGATATCATCTATCCCTTTTTCCTGCATTAAATTTTTAATTTTAGGAAAGATAGTCATGTGAGCACCGGAAAGAATACTAATGCCAATAACATCAACATCCTCCTGAAGAGCTGCTTCAACAATCATTTCAGGAGTTTGGCGCAGGCCGGTATAGATAACCTCCATACCAGAATCACGCAAAGCAGCAGCTATAACCTTTGCTCCCCTGTCATGCCCGTCAAGGCCGGCTTTAGCTACTAAAACCCTAATTTTTTTATCCATTTTACTACCTGTTATAAAAGATTTTTACGAATTTTTTCAGCAAATTCATTCATAATACCATCTTCATATTTTTTAAGGTTTAATCTGAATTTAAAATCATCATCATAAAACCTGGGAATGATATGAAAATGAAAATGAAAAACTGACTGCCCGGCAGCACGGCCGTTATTAGCAACCAGGTTAATCCCATCAGTATTAAGTCCGGACTTAATAGCAGAAGCTACCATCTGTACTGTTTTAATAATTCCGTTCAATTCATCAGGTGGAACTTCAAGAAAGTTATCAAAATGATTTTTAGGAATCACCAGAGCATGCCCATAATTTATGGGGTTTATATCAAGAAAAGAAAAAACCTTTTCATCTTCAAATAATATCTCTGATTTAATCTCTTTAGCAGCAATTTTACAAAAAATACAATTCATAATACTCTAAAATAATTATCAAATATTTATTAGGCAAAATGCCGGAATTAAAAGAAACAGGAAACAAAATATGTTAAGTATAAGAATAAAACTATACTGCCATTTCAGGCTGAAAGATATTGTTCCCGTTTGGTAAATGCCCCAAACAAGCCGCCAGTATGAACAAACAAAACTTTACCGGCCTTCCCTTTGGAAAGAAATTTATCATAATAAGCAGTAAAAGCTTTTCCGGTATATGCCGGGTCAAGAATAATACCGGTAGTACGGGCAAACTTTTTAAGCAGCTTTAACTTGTCATCAGATATACTTTTATATCCTTCATTTGAATAACCATCAAGAACTTCAAGCTGATTTTTATTAAGTTCACATTCCAGTTTAAAATCAAGAATGCATGCTTCGGCAAGCCTGAGTATAGTTTTACGTGTAGACTCGAAAGAGTCCAGCACATTAACTGCATAAACTTTTGTTTTGAAGCCAAGTAAAGAAAGCCCAACCAATATTCCGGCAGCGGTACCACCTGAACCTGAAGCAACAACAATACCTTTAAGTTTGTTAATGTTAACCTGTTCCTTCAGTTCATAGACAAAATTAATATAACCCCAGATGCCAAGAGTAGTAGAGCCTCCGGGAGGAATGATATAGACTTTCTTACCATCAGCAGTATACTGCCTGCATTGTTCAGTCATTATATCATTAACATTATAAAATTCCTTCTTATTAAGGCAGGTAATGTAAGCGCCGGAAAATTTATCCAGGAATAAGTTGCCGTCAGCAGAAGCAGATTCACTTCCCCAGAGAAATAACCTTGTTTTAAACCCTATCCTGGCAGCATATAAAGCAGTAGCGCGGGCATGATTTGACTGATCACCGCCAGCCGTAAAAACATACTCAGCCTTATCCTTTTTTGCCTGGTACATCAGGTAATCAAGTTTTCTTACCTTATTGCCTGAAAGCTCAGTACCGGTATAATCATCACGTTTTATAAGGAAACTATTCCCCTCAAAGTTCATAGTATGAACCGGTGTGGGAATATTCGCAAGGGAGAACTTTTTAGGTATTCTCATTTTACTTTCCTTTTATTTTGGATTGATTTAACCAAATCCGAAAAAACTCAAATACACATTAACTATTGTTTTTGAAGCGAAGCATAATACCGTCTTGCCCGTTCAAGATCGTCAGGAGTATCAACGGCAAGGTTATCAAATTCAGTAACAACAATTTTAATTTTAAACCCGTTTTCAAGCATTCTTAACTGTTCAAGTTTTTCAGCCCTTTCAAGATCAGTCGATTCAAGCTGAGTAAACTTAAATAATGAATCCCTGCGGTAAACATAAAGCCCTATATGCTTATAGATTTCCGCACGGTTAAGTTTATCAATATTAGTGCGGGCATCCCTTACAAATGGAATGGGAGAACGGGAGAAGTATAAAGCAAAATTGTGGTAGTCAAAAACCACTTTAGGAATTGACGGAGATTTAAGGTCATCAACATCTTCAATCCGCTTAGCAAGAGTTGAAACATTAACAGTACTGTCAAACAATAAAGGTTCAATAGCCTGATCAATCATTTTGCCTTTTATAAAGGGCTCATCTCCCTGAATATTAACAATAATTTCAGCCTGCGGGAAATTACGGGCAACATACGCAATCCTGTCAGAACCGGTAGCAATATCTTTGGGAGTCATTACAACTTTTGCCCCAAAGCCAGCACATACCTGCAGAACTTTTTCATCATCAACAGCAATAACTACATCGTTAAGCAGTTTTGATTTAAGTGTGCTTTCATAAGTATGCTGAATCATCGGTTTGCCGCCGATATCTGCAAGAGGTTTCCCTAAAAGGCGGGTGGAAGCCAGCCGTGCGGGTATTATTCCAATAACCATATAATTTCAAATAAAATTTACAAAAAAGGAGCCAGGGCAGAATTAATCCCCGCCAATTACTTTGGGCACTTTGAAGAAATCTTCATCCTTTGAAGGAGCATTTTTCAGCGCTTCTTCATGCGGAATACTTTTTTTAGCAACATCTTCCCTGAAAGCATTAAACCCTTCTACAGGATGTGAAAGGGGCTCAACATTTTCTGTATCAAGTTCATTCAGTTTTTCAACATAAGTCAGGATGTTATTTAGATCCAGAGTAAAGTTATCAATTTCAGAGTCATTAAATTTTAACCTGGCAAGTTCGGCTATATGTTCAACATCCTTACGGGTAACAGCCATGAGTTATGCTCCTTATCTTTATTTATTACTTTCCAAATTTTTTATTATTGTATCACGTACAGTCTCCATTAAAGCAAGTTCGTCTGCACGCGTTTTAATATTATCTGCCGGTACAGGTTTATCAAAATGGACTTTAATAGTACCGCTTTTTATTGTAAATTTTCCTTTAGGCAGCAATTTATCAGAACCAATAACCGTAACAGGCACAACAGGATATCCAACCTTTGAGGCAAGATAAAAAGCGCCTCTTTTAAACTGCTGAACTTCGCCTGTTAAACTTCTTGTGCCTTCAGGAAATATAAGAGCAGAAACGTTCTTGTAAGTCATTTTCATCTTTGCTTCTTCAATACTTTTCAGTGCGTTTTCTGCATTGTTCCTGTCAATCATTATATATGGGCCGGTTTTAAGCTGCCAGCCAAATACAGGTATTTTAGCCAGTTCTTTTTTAAATACAATACTGAACCTGTTAGGAATCACGTATTGAAGGACGGGTATATCAAACTGGCTGGCATGGTTTGAAGCAAAAATATAAATAGCTTTACTGTCAAAATTTTCCAGCCCTGTTACCTTTAACTTAACCCCGGCAATTAAAAGAATACCTTTGCTAAATACCTTAGAGAGCCACATATAAAGATTATATGAACGGTCAAGGCTGAAAATTAAGGCAAAAACAGAACATATTAAAGAATGAATTATGATTAATAGTAATTTAATATATGAAAGCACAAATAAATCCCTTTATTATTCCCGGGTATTTCCGGACAATTCATGTGATAAAAAATTACCTGATTTTTCTAAATACCTGTTAACAGCTTCAATCCTGTTTTTAATAGAAGGATGGCTGTAAAAAAACCACTCAACAAAAGGATGCGGTTCTTTATCTCCCAGGTTTTGGTCTGTAAGCTTTTCCAGTGCAGAAACAAATGCTGAAGATTTGTTAGTTGCTTCTATAGCATACCTATCAGCTTCATATTCATACTTACGCGAAATAATATTCCCGATTGGATTTTGAATTAATCCAATAATCATAGCCCAGACAGATAAAACCGGAAGGGCAGCAATTTGAGTAATACCTGCAAAACCAAACCATGGTAAAGAAATTTTATAAAATAAAGCTATAAGGAATAAAGTTAAAAAACTTGAAACAGTACCAATTATTATATTCTTGAGAATATGTTTGTGTTTATAATGCCCCAGTTCATGTGCAATAACAGTTTCAATTTCATCTTTTGAATAGCTCTCAAGCAGAGTATCTCCGAGCAGTATTCTTTTTGACTTACCCAGGCCGGTAAATGCAGCATTAGCTTTTTTGGTATTTTTGCTCATATTAAACTTAAAAACATTTTCCAGTTTTATACCGGCATCAACAGCAAGCCTTTCAATGCGGGTTTTCAGGTCTTCATCTTCCAGCGGGGTAACTTTATAAAACAATGGAAGAATAATAACCGGGACAATCCGGGCAAGAACAACAGAAAGCAGAAATAATCCTATTGCAAACGGAAGCCACCATAAGTCATGAAATTTATTTAACACGTAAAAGAAAAACAGCAGTACAGGTGTTCCAATAACCAGGGATACAGCCAGAGTTTTAATATTTTCAGTTAAATACTTAATAAATGACTGATTTGAAAGATTAAATTTATGTTCAAGGTAAAAGTCCTTGTAGAAATCAACCGGAGAAAAAAGAATTGCAGAAGCTGCCCCGGCAACAAAAACAAAAGCTAAAAACAGCAGATAATTATTACTGATATGGGATGCAAGGTAATTTTCAAGCATAAGGCTTAAACCGCTTTCAACAAAGAAAATAATAAGTATAAAACTGATTATTCCCTTGCCAATGCTTATTCCCAGACGGATATTATTATACTTTTTTGCCTGATTCATAACACAAAAATATGGATTTAAAACAGCAAACCCAATCGGTTAAAAACTGATTGGGTTTGAATTAAAAGCTTTACAGATTTTATTTTTTTACCAGTTTTTTCCCGTCACTGCTAAGCCGGGATATATACTTTTCAGGATCATTTTTGAATTTTTTCAAACAGCTTTTACAGCACACTGCATAAACTTTTCCACTGTATTCAACAAGTACGGGGTCGTCAATTTCTTCAGAAGATACAGGACAAACAGAATTAAATGGTTTGCCTGATTTTACTTCTTTAGCAACAGGTTTAGCCTCCTGTTTTGTGTCAGCCTGCTTTACTTCTTCCTTTTTCACTTGTTTAGCACTTTTATCCTGGGCACTTAACTGAACAGCATACCCAAAACCAAACAACAGAACAACAACTGCAATAATAAGCCTTTTCATACATAACCCTTTCTTTTAGTTAGATAATCATTAACACAGTAAAAACAATTTCAAATTATTCTTATATTATCATTAGTCAGCCATCCGATTTTGCCGTCTTCAAGCCTGACTTTTATCCAGTTAGAGAGGTGATCTTCAACAGTAACTTTTAATCCTTCGTGAATAATAAAAGCATCATTGCTTTTATTATCAGGTGAAAGCTTTGCAGTTGCGGTTTGTTCAACAACTACAGCTTTTTTAACATTATTCTCACGGTTAACGTTTACAGCAAGTATTGTAATTGATAAAGCAAGAAGTAAAACAGTAAACAGCCCGCCGTATACAGTTAGACGCTGAATAAAAGAACCAGATGCAAATGTATAAAGTACAACTATTCCAAGAAGCAATACATAAATAATGTATGTAAATATAGTCCATCCGGTGACAGAAAAAAGTGCCAAAAGATTTTCCCACCATTCAAAAAGGAAAAACGGCGGAAGTGTTTCAATTTTATCAACTGTCTGCAGATTGACAAAAGCAAGATTGTGATTTATATCTTCATCTGAAGGAGCAAGTTTATGTGCTTTTTCATAATATAAGACAGCATACCCAAGTTTGCCAATTCTGAAATATGAATTGCCAAGATTATAAAATAATTCAGGACTTTCATACCCCTGTTCGGTAAGGTTTTCATAAGCTTCAATAGCTTTATTATAATCTTTCTCTATATAAAACTCATTCCCTCTTTTAAGCATAGCTTCAGCAGATTCTGCCCACATTGAAGAAGAAAGAATAACAACTGCCAGTATTATATAAATACAGTTTGTCTTAAGCATTTGCACCGTTCCTGATAGTATGAAAAGATTTTTCAAGTTCAACAATAACATTTGCTGACTGGTTGTATATATCACTCATATCTGCTGCTGCATCAGCAGGGGGAGCAAAACGAATATAATCAGTTCGTTCTGCACAATACCGGAACTGATCAGATAAGGACGGTTCTATATCAGAAGCCTGAAGTTCAGAGACAGCCCTGTCAATTGTAAAATCAGCTTTTGGGATATGAAGTTTATCTTCAAGATAACCAAACAATGCCAGAGAAATTTCCGCATAAAACCCGGTCTGTTTATTCTGGTCCATAAGTTGTTTTGCTTTTTTCAATCTTGAGCGTGCCATTTTCTGCGCTTTTGTATAACGCAATAACTGAGCATTACCTGCAAGCTTATTATTTTTAACCTTCCACGAAATGAGGCCAACAGCAGCAAAAAGAGGAAAAATTGAAGCAATCAAAAAGCCAGCGCTGTTAAGAAGTGAGGCGCTTTTTTTATCGAGATCGTTGATGGAGGTTTTAATAAAACGAATATCATTGCCAAGCTGTTTAACCCCTTCCCTGCCGGCATACATCTTTGAGTCATTTGCACCCTGGTCAACTTTAACTGTATATAAAGGGGTATGCAGGGTAACATAAGCTTTTTTTGCCGGGTTAAAATATGTAAACTCAAGGGGTGATATTTCTTTTTCACCTGCTGTTCTTGGTACTATAAGGTATTCTATACTTTTTTTACCGGAAACAATACCGCCCCGGCTCACCTCTTCATTTGTCTTAGGTTCATACTTTTCAAAGCCTGAAGGAAGATTTAATTCAGGAACATTCAATAACTGTATATTACCAGAACCTGCAATATCAACTTTAAGAGAAATTGGCTCGTTGGTTTTAGTTTTGGTTGTATTTATCTGGCTGTTCATTGTAAAGCTGCCAACAGCGCCATTAAAAGAAGCCGGCGCATTACCGGGAAGCTGCAGAACATCAATTTTTATTGTATTTGATTTTGCATTATACTCTACAGTTTCTCCACGGCTAAAGAAAGGATCATTAAAGAAATCGTCAAATATACTGCCGCTGCTTTTTCTTTTTTTCTGAATAATTACAGGAACTTTCAGTTCAAAAGGGGTTACAGAAAGCTGCCCGTTTTCTGTTGGAAACAAAGCAACACGTTTAAGCACACCAACCCTGTATTGTTTGCCATTAACATTTTCTGTTGTAAAGGTAATGTTGTTTGATGTTTCCAGTTCTTCTGCCCAGAAGCCCTGGTACTGCGGCAGTTTTGATATTGCCATCTGGCTTCCAATTGTAAGCCGCGTATATAATTTATAGGTTACAGTTACCTGCTCGCCTTTAAATGCTTTCTGCTTATCGGCAGAAGCCCTGATAAAAAGGTTCTCTGCAATTTCTTTATCAGAAACTGCAGCTTCCTGTTTCTGATTCTGGGGAGTGTTTTGTGTACTTCCTTTGGTAACTTCAATTTTAACAGGATTTGTTTTGTAAGCTGTCCCTTTATAATTTATTGATGCACTGCCTATGGTAAATGACCCCATACTGCGCGGCTGCAGATAATAAGAAAAGGAAATAGATGCAGAGACTGCACCATTTATTATCTGCATGCTGGTTGATTGGTTAGGACCTGACAGAACAAGAAAATTGCCAAAATTAGGCGGTGTAAAACCGCGAATGCTGTTAATATCCTGCCCTTCAAAAGTAAATGATACCTGGAACTGGTCAGACAGGCCAATCCTTGTACCGCTTACAGAAGCATTAAATGACTGGGCAAATATGCTGCCGGCTGTCAGAATGAATAATAAAAAGAGTTTTCTGAACATCTCACCAATCCTTATCTGTTTTAACCGGAACACCTTTCTGCTTCCTTAACTTTTTCTGCAAATCTTTTTCATTATTCTTTAGTGCCTGCAGAATTCTTTCAGCTTCTTCTTTGGACATTTTTTCCTGTTTTTGTTTCAGGTTATCCTGTTTTGATTCTTCATTTTTGGGCGGCTGCTGATCTTTTTGATCCTGTTTATTCTGCTGGTTTTTATTATCCTGGTTATTCTGCTGATTCTGATTATTCTTATTCTGATCCTGTTTATTCTTATCCTTATTCTGATTATCCTGATTTTGCTGGTTCTGGTTATTCTGGTTGTTTTTATTATCCTGGTTATTCTTATTGTTTTGGTTCTGATTATTTTTCTGATTTTGCTTTTGATTAAGCATATTTAGTGCATAAGAAAGATTATACTTAGTATCCTCATCGTCAGGATTAAGCTTTAGGGCTTTTTTGTACGCATTTACACTTTCCTGGTATTTCTGAGATTTAAGGTAAGAATTACCAATGTTATGATATACTTTTGCTTTTTCATGATTTGAAGAAGCAAGCGGCAAAGCAGACTTGAAGGAATTTATTGCGTCATCAAATTTCTGCTGACGGTAATAAGAGTCACCAAGGTTAAAGTTAGCAGCAAAATTATCGGGAGCTTTTTCAAGCCCTTTTCTGAAATCTATTTCAGAATCGACATATTTTTTGTTTTTGTATTTGTCAACCCCGCCATTTACCAGTGACCTGGTGCTCTGCGAAAAGGCTGCAGATGAAAAGAGGACAAAAACTGTAAACATAAACCCAATTGTTTTCATCATTGCTCAATACCCAGTTTTTTATTCAGCTTTGTAAACAAAGGCGATTTTTTTTCAGATATAAAAAATTCAAGTAACAGTAAAAGAATTGCCGGTGCAAGGAAATAATAAAAGCGGTCTTCATAATTAGTTACTTTCTTAACGCCAAATTCAGTTTTATCAAGTTTCGCAAGGTCCCTGTAAATAAGGTCTAGTTCATCCTCATAATTAGAACCACGGAAATACTTGCCCTTACCAGCAGAGGCAATCTGTTTAAGTGTTGCTTCGTCAAGTTTTGTAAGTACAGTATTTCCTTCATTATCAGTTTTAAAACCAGTTTGCTGCCCGTTTTGGAAAACAGGGATAGGAGTTCCGTTTGGAGAGCCAAGCCCAATGGTATAAACTTTAATATCCTTTGAAACAGCATTGTTTACCGCTTCAATAACATCGCCTTCATGATCCTCTCCATCAGTAATAACAATAATTACTTTTTGAGTAGGTGTTTTATAATTAAAAGATTCTGTTGCCAGCGAAATGGCAGGGCCGATTGCAGTACCAGGCTGAGGAACCGAGCTGACATCAACGGCATTAAGGAAAAGCCCTGCAGCAGAGTAATCAGTGGTTAAAGGAATTTGTACATAAGCAGCGCCGGAAAAGATTATAAGGCCAATACGGTCACCCTGCAGCCGCCTGATAAGGTTTGATATCTGGTATTTGGCTTTTTCCAGACGGCTTGGTTTAATGTCCTGTGCATTCATACTCTGCGAAACATCAAGCAGTATAAAAACATCAATACCGGTCTGTTTAACTTCTTCCATCTTTGTTCCGACCTGCGGATTTGCAGCAGCAAGGATAAGCAGTGCAAGTGAAAGCAGAATTGTACCAAACTTAATCCAGCTTTTAGATTTGCTGTAAGAAGGTATAATAACAGGTTGAAGCTGTCTTGAAGCAAATTTATCAAGAAGTTTTTTCCTGTTAATTCCAAGGTACCAGAATAAAGCCAGGAGTACCGGAATTATATATAAAGCAGTTAAATATTCAGGATGAGCAAATCTAAACATATTAAGTTAAATAGTTTTAATTAAAAAAATCAGGGCAATTTCCTGAAAATAGTTCTTGTTAAAGCAATTTCAATTAAAAGAAGCAGCAAACCGCCTGCAAGCCAGCCGTAGAATAATTCTTCGGCATTGCGGTAAGAAGTTACTTCAATCTTTGTCTTTTCCATTTTATCAATCCGGCCATAGATGTTTTTTAATGTACTGTTACCGGTAGCCCGGAAATACTTGCCGTCAGTAATATCAGCAATTTTATTAAGAACATTTTCATCAATTTCAACCGGAACCATCTGGTACCTCATACCAAACGGAGTCTGTACAGGATAAGGGGCTTCGCCTCTTGTACCAACGCCTATTGTGTATATACGAATTCCAAAAGTTGCAGCAATTCTTGCAGCAGAAACAGGGTCAACTTCACCGGCATTGTTAACACCATCAGTAAGCAGAATAATTACTTTGCTTTTTGCCCTGCTGTCTTTAAGCCTGTTAACACCGTTGGCAATTGCATTTCCAATTGCGGTACCATCTTCAACCATACCGCTTTTAATGTCCTTCAGTAAATTTCTCAAAACTGCATAATCTACTGTTAGAGGACACTGTGTAAAAGCTTCCCTTGCAAATACAACAAGCCCAATTCTGTCAGATACGCGAGCCTGTATAAAATCGTCAATAACATCTTTAGCGGCTTCAAGCCTGTTAGGGCGAAAGTCTTCAGCGAGCATACTTCCTGAAATATCAAGAACCATAGCAATATCAATACCTTCAGTATACAGATTTTCACCGGAGGAAAAAGACTGCGGACGTGCAAGTGCAATAATTAAAAGGCCTATTGCCAATGCCCTTAGAATGGCGGGTAAATGACGGAGCCTTTCCTTCCATGTTTTAGGAAAATCCTTATATATACTTAATGACGAAAAAGTGACTGATGCCTGTTTTTTCCCGCCTTTCCAGAAATGCCATACTAATATCAGCGGAACCAGTATGAGAAAATACAGGAAGAAGGGATATGCAAATGTTACATTATTAAACATTCTTTTCCCCTGTATTTGTTTCAGGCTGAACAGGCGTTGAAGTTACAGTAACTATCTCATAAGCCTGTTTCATCATTTCTTCATTAACAATATTCATAGGAGTAAATTTTGCAAATTTTACAAGGTCTGCATTACTAAGGAAGTTATACGTAGTATTCAGGATTTTTGGTGCTGCTTCATCAGGAATATTTCTTAAATACAGCATTACTTCAGAAGTAGTAAGTTCCGGCGCCGGAAGATGAAAACGTTCTTCGAAATACTTCCTGATAATACCGGTAATCTCGGTATGGTACTCTTTAATTTTTCCATCCTGCCATAGTTTTTTATCCTCAAGTTCTTTTAAGGAATTAAGTGCAATTACATTAGGGGGCAGAATAATAATACGTTTTGCCGGGATATTGTTTTTCTTCCTGCGGTAACGCATGTAGAAGTAATATGCTGTTCCAAGAATTATTAACCCTATAAGTACAAACAAAGCTATAATCTTCCAGTCAAGCGGTATTGTAACAGGCTCTTTTATATCCCTTATTTCTTCCTTAACGTTAACAACTACCAGGTGAACCATAAAAGAGACCGGGTTGGATAATGCTGTTTTTATACTGGGATCAGCGGCTGCCTGTTTAGCAGTAATATATGGCATCTTGTATTTTTCTGCATCCTTGCCTGTCCGGTAATAAACCGGAATAGCAGGAATAGTTACCAGTGCAGAATCAAACCTTGAAAGCACATAATTATATGTGGTGGTTTTTCCATTATCAGTGTTCTCAACAACCGGTTCATCAATTGACCAGACTTCAACATTTTTAATGCTGTCACGGAAGGCGACATTTAAAATCTGAACATCTTTGGGAGATGTAACTTTCACAGTATATTTAATACGGTCTCCCACATTATAATCAGAAGTATCTGTAAAAGCCTTAACTGTTACTTCCTGCGCGAAAATGTTTACTGCTGACAGGAGTAAAACCATGCAAAGAAAAATCTTTTTTACCATCTTCTCTCGCGTAATCTGAAAAATTGAACAAGCGGCGGTATATAACTTTGTCCTGTGGAGATTTCTATACTGTCAAGACGGCTTGCAAGGAAAAGGCTTTTCCTTTTTGCCATGATGTCAGTCCTGTAATCAGCAAGTTTTTTACGAACCAGTTTATTACTGGTATCAAGCCATCTTTCTTCACCGGTTTCAGCGTCAACAAATTTAACCAGGCCAATTCCCGGCAGCATATTTTCGCGTTCATCATTTATAACAATACCCACAAGATCATGTTTCCTGCCTATTATCCTGAGAATTTTTTCATAGCCTGAATCCATAAAATCAGAAAGCAGGAATACTATACTTCTTTTCTTAATAGCATTATTAAAATATTCCAGGGCGCCTTTTATATTTGTTGTTTTGCCTTCAGGCTCAAAGGAAAGCACTTCCCTTATAATACGAAGGACATGGCTTCTGCCTTTGCGCGGCGGAACAAATTTTTCAATTTTATCAGTGAATAAAATAAGCCCGACTTTATCGTTATTCTTTAATGCTGAAAAAGCAAGAATAGCGCTAAGTTCAGCAGCTATCTGCTGTTTTGTTTTTTCAACTGAGCCAAACATTAAAGAACCGCTTAAATCAACCATAAGCATTACAGTCAGTTCGCGCTCTTCTTCAAATATTTTGATAAACGGATGCCCGAATCTTGCGGTAACGTTCCAGTCAATATTTCTGATATCATCACCAAACTGGTATTCACGCACTTCGGAAAATTCCATTCCACGCCCTTTAAAGACGGAATGATATTCGCCTGAAAATACCTGGTTAACAATACCCCTGGTACGTATTTCAATATATCTAACCTGCTTAAGCAGTTCTTTAGTCAGCATTTATCCTCTGAATTTACCTGATAATTGTATCTATAAATTATAAATGAAAACAGATACCCTTATGGAACTTCAATTTTGTTAAGAATTTCCTGAACTACATTTTCTGAAGTAATTTCTTCAGCTTCAGCCTCATAAGTAACAGCAACCCTGTGGCGAAGTACATCAAGGCATATACCTCTTACATCTTCAGGAATCACATATCCTCTTCTCTTAACAAAAGCCATTGCTTTAGCAGCAAGTGCAAGATTTATTGTAGCACGCGGTGAAGCGCCATAGCTGATAAGGTCAGCAAGATTCTGCAGCCCGTATTCTTTAGGCGAACGGGTAGCAAAGACTATATCAAGGATATAACGTTCAATCTTTTCATCTACATAAACATCCTGCATAACCTTACGTGCGTTTAATATATCCTGTGTAGTAACAACAGAGTTAATGGTTGAATCAACATCATTAACATTCTGTCTCATAATCTTTAATTCTTCTTCTTTTGAAGGATATGTAATTTTAACCTTGAGCATAAAACGATCAACCTGTGCTTCAGGCAGCGGGTAAGTACCTTCCTGCTCAATAGGGTTTTGGGTAGCCAGAACAAGGAATGGTTCTTCCAGCTTAAAAGTAGACTCGCCAATTGTTACCTGGCGTTCCTGCATTGCTTCAAGCAAAGCACTCTGAACTTTAGCGGGGGCACGGTTAATTTCATCTGCAAGTATGAAGTTTGAAAAGATAGGGCCTTTTCTTATGTTGAAATTGCCGTCTTTCTGGTTATAAATCTGTGTACCTATTAAGTCCGCAGGAAGAAGGTCAGGCGTAAACTGGATTCTCTGGAACCCGGCTTTCATTGAAGAAGCAAGAGTTTTAATAGCCAGAGTTTTAGCCAACCCGGGAACACCTTCCAGAAGGACATGCCCATTGCCAAGCAGGCCAATTACAAGGCGCTCAACCATGTATTTTTGCCCGACAATTACCTTACTGATTTCATTTATAAGTAAGTCAATAAATGCGCTTTCCTGTTTAATTCTTTCATTTAATGCAGAAATATCCAATTGAACCTCACTGTTGATTTTAATTTTTGATTACCTTCGGTGCCAGATATGAGGCAAAACTATTTGAAAGTAATGAGATTAGACGTCTCTAAACTTAAAAATGTTGCATTGAAAATTCAAAAATACGACTGATTTTGCAGATTTTACTAAAGGACGACAAAAAAAACTGCTATACCATGTATTTTAGCCCTTTTTCAGCACTGCAAATTTAAGATAAGAAGTTTCCTTCATTGCCGGGAGTTCCGGATGATCCAGGGAAGCCCCATTATAGTGTATAAGCTGAACCGGCTGCCTGTTTTTTGAAGCGGCAGTGGTTATAATGTCAATAAACTCTTCTTTTGCCAGGTGAAACGAACAGGATGAAGTTACCAAAAATCCATTTTGGGCAGTAACAGAAAGAGCAAGACGGTTTAGTTTTTCATACCCCTTTTTTGCCTGCGGCAGAGATTTTTTATTTTTTGCAAATGCAGGCGGGTCAATCATTACTATATCGAAAAATTTCTTTTCAGCCGCACATTTTTCAAGATAGTCAAAAACATCAGAAACGACATAATCAGAAGCACCTGTAAAGCCGTTCAATTCGTAATTATTCTTAACATTTGTTATTTCTTCGGCAGAAGAATCAACAAAAGTAACTTCTTTAGCACATGCCTGAAGAGCATGCAGCCCAAAACCTCCTGAATTGCAAAAAGCATCAAGTACAGTTTTGCCATTTACAATCTTTTCAATAAAGCAGCGGTTATCGCCCTGGTCAAAATAAAAGCCGGTTTTATGCCCTGTTTCAAAATTAACACGGTATTTTACTGAACCATCATCAATAATTTCATTTCCCATACTGCCAAATAAAATTTCATCTTCTTCAGGGAGCCCTTCAAGCCTGCGGAAATACGACTCATTCTTTGTGAAAATATTTTCGGCTGAAAGTTCTTCTTTAAGAACTTCAGCTATAAGGTTAATATTTTTCTGCATTCCGAATGAATATACCTGTAAAACGAAGGTATTATTATACTTGTCTATAATAAGACCGGGCAGGAAATCAGATTCGCTGAAAACCAGCCTGAAGGAATGCCTTTCAGGGTAAAAATTTTTCCTAAGGTTATAAGCAGCCAGAATTTTCTCTTTGAAAAAACTTTTCAAATCACCCGTATTAAATCCCAGCATTCTGCCTGCAATAAGCGAATTATGGTTATAAAAAGCGTCCCCCAGGTAATTATTCTTAGAATCATATAAGGATACAGCATCGCCGTTTGCAGGATTTTCTTCAACTGAATCAATTTCGTTACTGAAAATCCACAGATGCCCCGAACGCAGTCTGCGTTCTTCATTTCTTTTAAGGAATATTTTTGCCATAATATTTGTAAATTTTGAAACGGAATAATATAAAAAAAGAAGTAAATAACAGAATGAAGAAGATATTCACGTTTATTTTGTTTTTATCTCTGTTCTCAATAATAAAAGGACAAGATTATAATTACGCATGGCTGTCCGATTTACATATTGGCGCACCGGGTGCAGAGACAGACCTGCAGACAGCAGTAAATGATATTAATAACAGAAGTGAAATAAAGTTTGTTATTATAACCGGCGATATTACTGAAAAAGGGTACAGCAGTGAATTTGATAAGGCTAAAGAAATACTTGACCTGTTAACTCCGCCTTATTATGTTATTCCGGGAAACCATGATACAAAATGGAGTGATAACGGCGGGACAAAATTTAACGAGTTATGGCAAAATGACCACTTTGTATTTGATTATAATAAAATACGCCATATCGGAATAAACAGCGCTATGTTCAGGCAGGGCGGCGGCGGGCATATATCCCCTGAAACTATTGACTGGCTGAAAGGTGTGCTTGATACCACAAGGAACTCACAGGCAATTTATTTATATGTTCATCACCCGATGGACAGTACAGTTGATAACTGGTACAGCGTAATCAACCTGCTGAAGGATAAAAACCTGCGTGCAATTCTTACAGGGTTTACAGAAAAGAATATGGTATCTGCAATTGATGGTATCCCCTGGGCGAGCACAAGATCTGTTCTTGCAAGTAAAGATAATGAAGTAAGGCCAAAGGCTGTCGAGAAAAAATCCAAAAAGAAATCCAGGAAGAAACAGGTTGATATTAAGAGCTGGGGTTATACTTATGTTGAAGACCATCCTGATTCGATTATTTTTTATGAAGTATATTCAGACAGCCTGTTAAGGCGCTGGGGAGATATACCCAAAACAATGCCTCTTGAAATAGCCGGGGTTGATTCTTCCTCACCTAAAATACTTTCGGGAAAAGTAACTATAAAATGGGAAAAGAACCTTGGCACAACTCTAACCGCCCCTGCAATTGCCGCCGGAGACAGGATTTTTGCTACATCGAATAACGGCATTGTACATTGTTATGATATTTCCGGCAAAGAAATATGGAAGTATGACACAGGCGGATTGATTATAGGTTCACCTGTAAGAGATCAGGATGTTCTTGCTGTTGCAACTTATGAAGGGGACCTGTTTACAATTAATGCAAACAACGGAAAGGTTATACAGGTTTTAAGCACCGGAGAAAATCTCAACACTTCCCTGCTGAAGATTACTGTAACAAACAGTGACGGCAAATTCAGAGGAATTGTTGTTGGCACTAATACAGGCAAACTGCTTTGCTATAATATGTATTCACTGTTATTGATATGGGAAAATGATGCTGCAAAAGGGACTATTGAAACTGAACCACAGCTTGTTAATGACAGACTTATCTATGGCAGCAGAGACTCTTACCTGTATTGTATAGATGCAAACAGCGGAATTCTAAACTGGAAATGGCAGGGAGATAAAAGTTTTTATTTTGCACCGGCAGCAGGCAAGGCTGTATCAGACGGCAAATATGTTTTCACAGCAACGGCAGATAAAAATATCACTGCAATAGATTTTCTTCTTGGCATTACTGTATGGAAGAAAAATAATTTTAATAATAGCGAAGCAATTAGTCTTACCGGCGACGGAGAAAATCTTATAATAAAAAGCCTGACTGATAAAGTTCTTTTAGTTTCACCTAAAGACGGGAAAATAGAAAAAGAGATTTCTACCGGGCACAGTTATGATGCTGCTACGCTCCAGCCAGTTACCTGGAATAATAATATCATTATGGGAACAAAAAGCGGAATTATTTATGTAATCGATCCTGATTTTAATTCAGAGCCGGTTTTATTTACCGGTAATGCAAGGATAAACGGAATTAGTAATATTCAGGATAATTTATTTGTTGCAAGTACTATAGACGGGAATATTATAACCTTCGAACTGAAATAATACTTCTCATATTATACTGCTTTATTTTTTTAACCTAACATTGGGATACTATACCTTTTTATGAAAAATTTTGATGGAGTTATATTTGACGTTGATGGTACACTTACCTCTACAAATGAACTTATTTATGCTACATTCAGGCACATTACAAATAAATATCTAAACAAAAATTATACGAACGAAGAAATCTATAGCATGTTCGGGCCTACTGAAGATGGAATATTAAAAGATATCTGCGGTGATAATTATGAAAGTGCGCGTAAAGATTATTATGATTTTTATACTAAAAATCATCACATGGCAGATATCTATCCCGGCATTGATGATATATTAAAAATGCTTAAAGAAAGAGGAATTAAGCTTTCTGTTTATACCGGCAAAGGTTCAACCGCTGCGGCAATAACGTTAAAAAAACTTGGGATTTATGATTTCTTTGATATGGTTGTAACAGGAGACGATATAAAAGATCATAAACCATCACCGGAAGGTGTAGATGTTTTTGTAAATAAATTTAATCTTGACAGAAGCCGTGTTTTAATTGTGGGTGATGCAATTGCCGATATTAAGGCCGCACGTAATTCGGGAATTAAATCTGCATCAGTGGTATGGGATAGTTATGCAAAGGAAAAAGTCCTTGCTTATGGAAGTGATTATGTTTTCCATACAGTAGAAGAATTAAAAGTATTTCTGGAAGAGAATACTTAATAATCAGAGTTGTTTTTAAATTCTTTCTTCTTATTTTAGCACAACGTTCTTATAGCTTTTATGGTGTCCCGCGTTGAACGGGAATTATAGGGAATCCGGTGAAAAACCGGAGCTGTCGCGCAACTGTAATGCTTAAATGCAAAGCCAGGAGACCTGCCATAAAGGAGTTTAATCGCCTTCGCGAATTGAGGTTGATTGAAAGCAACATACCGCATTTCATTCCGGTATCTTCCTTTTAAATTCAATCATCATTATAAACGCGAAGTAAGAGCATTTTTTAACATTATCTTACTTCTGGTTTAATGAGATTATTATATACTATAGTATTAATACTCCTGTTTTGTATAAATACAGGGTTAGCGCAAAATAGTTCTGCTGATTCATCCCATATATATGAGCTGGATAACATTGTTGTTACTTCCGGTAAATATGAAGCAGAAATAAAAGACATTCCTACACGCGTTGAAGTAATTGATGAAAAAAGTATTGCTAATGCCGCCGGGCCGCATTTTAATGAATTGATTAAAGCTTCACCTTCTGTTTATATAAAATCTTACGGATTAACTCCGTTCCTTCAGACTATATCAATGAACGGCCTTGGCGCTGAGCATACACTCATTCTTGTAGATGGTGTAAAAATTAACTCCTTCCAAAATTCACAGGTTGATTTATCAATAATTCCTGCTGATGATATCCGCAGAATTGAAATAATGAATAACGGCGCCAGCTCTGTTTATGGAAGCGATGCACTTGGCGGAGTAATAAACATTATTACAGGCAGAAACATTTCATCTGCAAATGACTCCCCGGTAAAAGCTGAAGGCTCGGTTTCTACAGGCTCATTTAATACATCCAGGTATGCCGGTACTGTTTCCGCCTCGCATTCAGGATTAAGTACAAACGCTTATTATTCAATTGAAAAATCTGACGGCAGTTATGACTATAATTACAGTAACGGTAAAACTATTATAAAAAAAAGAAGAGAAAATGCGACATATCAAATTTATAATACAGGAATTAACAGCCGGTATTTTATTGACAGTGTAAATTTCATAAGGTTAATATCATTATTTTCTTTCCAGGATAAACATGTACCTGGAATAGAAACCGGTTCAGGGGCAGCCCATACTCTGCAAAAAGATAAAAACTGGAACACTATTCTTATTTCAGAAAACTCACTTTCCCGCTCTTTCATGCTTCATTCCGGCTTTAATTTCCAGAATAATTACATGAACTACAGAACATCTTCAACCATAGACAGTTACTATAAAAATCTTGTTTATGCAGCTTCTTCTGAATTAAAATGGACAAGCAGCAGTGTAAATATTACAGGCGGGTATAATTTTACACACGCTTCCTTAAAAAGCGATGAAACATTTGATACATACAGAAATCAGCATGCTACTTTCCTTTCATCTGAAATTCATTTACTTCCGGCATTGAGGTTCTTCCCTTCTGTAAGATACGACTTTATTTCAGATATAAATAAAAATGTTCTAACATATAAACTGGGACTAAACTACCAGCCTTTTGAAAATACTAATTTTGCACTGAAGGGAAATACAGGTAAAAATTTCAGATCGCCATCATTTAACGACCTTTACTGGAAAGAATCAGGCAATCCCAATATTAAGCCGGAACATTCATTTAATGCGGAAGCAGGAGTATTTTATTCATTCAATTTTGCCGCCAGGATTACTACGGAAGCTTCATTTAATTATGTAGAAGCTAAGGATAAAATTGTCTGGACTCCACAGAGAAACCTTCTCTGGTCACCGCAAAATATAGCAGAATCAATTTCCCGGAATGCTTCTTTTACAGTAAATATAGAAAAGGATATTTGCAGTGATTTTTCCCTTGGAATTAATGGCGGATATATATTAACAAGATCAAAGAAAACAAGTAAGACATACAGCAGTGACCCAACTTATAATAAATATATTCCTTACCTGCCGCTGGAATCTGCAAAAGCAGGTATAAGTACAGAATACAAATATATATCCCTCTGCCTGTTGTACACCTATTCCGGCAAGCGTTATTCTGATTCTGAAAATAAAACTGTCCTAAACAATTATAATCTACTGGACGCCAGCGCAGCTATCACCTTTAAGCTTTTTGACGTAACTGCAAAAGTTAAGCTTGCAGTGCAAAACATATCAAATACTGACTATGAAACAATTTCAGGCTACCCTATGCCTCTAAGATATTATAACCTGACATTTTCAATTAATTATTAAAGGAGACCGAATGAAAAAAATATTAACTATTATCTTTTTACTTGCAATTATTTGTTCCATTAATGCACAGCAGTTAAGCAAGGTATATGTACTTTCTGAAGGAGGGTATAATTCAGGTACTTCCGGGCTTGGAATGCTGGATGTAATTAACAGCAGTTACAACGAAAGCATACTACAGCCATCAGGCACAGGGTTATATCCGGATGGCATTATTTTGTACAACAACAATTTATATATAACCGAACAGGGAAGCTATGGCGGAAGCGGTAAAATATATAAAGCTGATACAACAGGACAAATAATCTCGTCGGTAGATGCCGGAACGAACCCTTATGCAATAGCTATAGCCAACAATAAGATATATATCACAAACGGCCCGGCAGGTAATGTATCAGTACACAAACTTGATGATTTGTCATTCATAAAAAACATAACTGTTGGAGCTTTTCCCCAGGAAATCATTGCATATAACAACAAAGTATATGTTGCAAATACAAGTATTTATATGGGCACACAGGATTCAACAATATCTGTTATAGACGCTGAAAGTGATACTGAAACTGCAAAAATAACAGTAAAAAAGGACCCTGCTTCGCTGGTAATATCGAATGACGGCTATCTGCTTGCCGGCTGCCCCGGTGATGGCGATAATGGGAAAATTTTCAAAATTAACACAGCAACAAATGAAATTTCTGATACCATCAGCCTGCCTGTGTATGGTTTTGGAAAGGATATGACAGCAGACAAAAAAAGCAATGACCTTTACTTCATTTCATATATAAATAATATAGTAAAATATTCAGCCGATGATAAAACTGTTACCAGCCTGGTTTCATCTGTTTACCCGGAAAATTATTTTTACGGCTACAACTATGAATCAACTACAGGCAGACATTATGTACTGGATGCCAAAACATTTACAGTAAGCGGCTCTCTTTCAGTATTTAATAATGACGGAACCTTAGCAGAGACTTATTCCACTGGCATTGCCCCGCGCAGGGTATTGTTTAAATATGCTGAAGCAGCAACTGGAGTTAATGATAATCCTGTTATGGCTTCTGAATTCAGCCTGAAACAGAATTATCCAAACCCTTTTAATCCATCTACTGTTATAGAATACAGTATACCGGAGCTTGCCGCCGGTAAACTTGTTACTCTGAAGATTTATGATGTTCTTGGCAAAGAGGTAAGTGAACTGGTTAGTGAAGTTCAGCCTTCCGGTAATTATAAGGTTAGGTTTAATGCGGCAGGATTGTCTTCAGGTGTTTATTTCTATAAAATTACTGCAGGTAATTTCACACAAGCCAAACAGATGCTTTTAATGAAGTAATATTTATTTTGTAAATTATCCCTCATAATAATTCAAATTGTGAGGGATAATTGAAAGACCAGGTTCAGATATTTTTAACGGCTGTTATGTTCTTCACCAGGATTCCTGTACCAAAGTGGATTGACCATTCAGAAGAGTATTTGAATAAAGCTTCAATGTACTTCCCTCTCGTCGGATGGATTGTCGGAGGGTTTGCAGCCGTTTTATTTTGGGCCGGATCATTAGTTTTACCGGCATATATTGCTATTATTATAAGCATGATTGGTTCGGTTATGATGACAGGGGCATTTCATGAAGATGCATTTGCCGATTTTTGCGATGGGTTTGGAGGCGGCTGGACACAGCAGAAAATTCTTGACATTATGAAAGACTCAAGGGTTGGAACCTTTGCTGTAGCGGGGCTTATTTTTATGCTGGGGTTAAAATTTGCTTTACTGTTAAAATTGAGCGAAGCAGGAATGTGGGTTACATGTGTAAGCCTTATAACAGCTCACAGTTTCAGTCGTTTTGCTTCTACTTCAATTATATATTCTCATCAATACGTGAAGGAAAATGAAGACAGTAAAGCAAAACCGCTTGCAAAAAAAATGGATATTTCACTTTTAATAATTGCCGGAATCTTCGGTATTGCACCTTTTGCCCTGTTTGACAGTTACTTATATTTGGCAGCCATAATACCCGTTTTTGCTGCACGTATGTATTTTGCCCGTTATATAAAAAAATGGATTGGCGGATATACGGGAGACTGCCTTGGAGCAATTCAGCAAATAGGAGAAGTTATTTTTTATCTTAGCATAATAATTATATGGAAGTATATTTAATAAGGCATCCCGAGGTTGTTTGCGGTTCCCGTATTTGTTACGGGCAAAGCGATGTGGAAGTTTCTGAAGAAGCAATCAATTACAGCCTCAAAAAAATAAGAGACATTATACCTGATTATACCGGACTCAAGTATTATGCAAGTGACCTAAAACGATGTAAATCAGTTACTGACAGGATACCGGGGATAAAGGTAAATTTCAGTAAACAAATCCGGGAGATGGACTTCGGAGAATGGGAAATGATCCCATGGGACGAAATACCGGCGGAGCCGTTAAACAAATGGATGGACGATTTTGTAAATCAAAAGTGCCCGGGAGGAGAATCTTATATTGAACTATATAACAGGTGCATTTCTTACTGGGAAGAACTTAAGGAAAAGGGATCCGGAGGCATTGCTATTGTAACGCACAGTGGTGTAATTCGTTCAATTTTATGTTATATTTTAAATGTATCTTTAGTAAATTCGTTTAAATTTAAAATTGATTATTCGGGTATTTCTTTAATTAAGGTATCAGACAAAACAGAAACTATAGAGTTTATTAACAAATAGAATTTCAAGGAGTTACAATGAATTTAAAGGACAATACCAGTGTGATGAGATTCGTCACAATTGCAGGTATGATAATGGCAGCAGTTTTTTCAAGATTTATCCCGCATCCCCCAAACTTTACTGCTGTTGGTGCCGTGGCATTATTTGGCGCAGCTTACTTTGATAAAAAGATCTTTGCTTTTATAGTGCCTGTTGTAGCAATGATAATATCTGACGCAATAATAGGATTCCATCCCGGCATGTTTGCTGTATACTTCAGCTTTATTGTAATTGGCGCAATTGGTTTAACTCTGAGAGAAAGAAGAAATTTCGGCAGAGTGGTTATAGCTACTCTTTCAGCTTCAGTTTCTTTCTTTATTATAACAAATTTTGCACAGTGGGTATCTGACCCATTCTACGCAAAAAACACAGCAGGTTTAATAGAATGCTACATTATGGCTATTCCATTTTTTCATTATTCTGTACTTGGTGATTTATTCTTTGTAGGCGTAATGTTTGGCGCTTATGAATTTGCAAAATCAAAAGTACCTGCTCTTTCAGCTTCTCCAAAAGAAATCTAAAATTTTATCCTGGTTCTTAGTATTTTAATGATATTAAGAACCAGGAATACTAATGAACTCCACGACTCCCCTGTTAATAGACTTTGACGGTGTATTAAAAATCGGGAATACCCCGGCTCCTGATGCAGAAATATTCCTGAAATATATTACTGATAGTAAAATTCCGGCAATAATATTAAGCAATTCAACTCTTTATTCAGGGACACAGGTAAAAGAATTTCTGGCAGAAAACGGGTTACCTTTTAATATACCCTGCATAACAACTGTAGATGCCTCCCTGGAATATATTAAGAACAACAACCTGGTAATAAAATCATTTTGCAATGATTCTGTAAAGCATTTTTTTCAGGCTTATGAATCTGATAAACCGGATATTGTGTTAATTGGTGACCTTGGAGATAAGTGGAATTATGACATTCTGAATGAGATTTTCAGATATGTACACAATGGAGCAGGTATAGTGGCAATGCAGAAGAATAAATTCTGGAAACCTGCCGGAGAGCTATGCCTTGATGCCGGAGCTTTTATTGCCGCAATTGAATATGCCAGCGGGAAGAAATCATTATTACTTGGTAAGCCCTCCCCGCTTTATTTTGAAGCTGCATTACAGGTTATTGGCTGCAATTTACAAACGGGTTTTATTATGCTTGGGGATGACATAGATAATGATATTGAAGCTGCCCAGAAACTTAACGGAAAAGGACTGCTCATATATACAGGAAAAACAAAGTACCCCCTGCCTGAAGACAAAGCAAAACCTGACTACCAGGCTTTCAGCCTGTTAGAAATAATCAGTTTTATAAAAAAGGAATATGGATTATAGAATAGTTTCCGGAGGCCTGTTAATTAAAATGATTCAGGTTTTTTGAGCTGTTGTTTCCGCGTTTATATGCCAGCTCTATTATTTTTTTCAAAGCCCTTGTATAGGACATACCGGCTGCTTCAGCTGAACGCATAAATCCTGCACCTTCAGTCAGGTCGGGATTTGGGTTAACTTCAAGAACATAAAGCTGTTTATCTTTGGAAAGACGCATATCAACACGGGCATAGTCTCTGCAACCCATTATTTTGAATGCATTTACAGCAATACTTTTTGCTTCATTCTCTATCTTTTTAGGAAGTTTAGCCGGACAGACAGGAATGGTTTTATGGTAGGCTTCATGCAAAGGATCCCATTTAGCCTGGTAGCTGACAATATTATATAAGTGATCGGGCATTTCAGTAAAATCAATTTCACTTATTGGCAGAGCAGCTGGTTTCTTATCCCCCATCACTGCAACATTAAGTTCACGCCCATCTATAAACTCCTCAACAAGAGCGGGCTGCAGAAAGTACTTATGAACATATTCAATTCTTTCTTTCAGCTTTGACTCATTTTCGACGATGGAGCTGTTCTCAATCCCAACACTGGCATCTTCAAATGCCGGTTTTACCATAAGAGGATATTTAAGGTTATGGTTGTACTTTCTCTTAAGTTCTTTTACAATAATAAATTCAGGCGTTTTGATACCGTTGGTTTTCAGAAGCCGTTTGGCAAGAACTTTACTCTGGCAATTGGACAAAGCCATAGGCGGAGCGCCTGTATAAGGAACCCCGGTAAGCTCAAGAAAACTTACAGAATTCATCTCCAGGCGGGCATCTTCTTTATAAAGCTCAATAAAGTTGAAGATCACATCAGGCTGATTTTGTTTTATATCAGTAATTATTTTTTGGATATTATCTTTTATATTTAGAGTATATACATCCAAACCCGATTTACTTAAACGCCGGGCAATAATGTCATATTCCTCCATAGGGGTAAGTTTTTCTACCTCAAAATAGGGGACAAAATCAAGCGGTTCTTGCTCTAATTGCTCATTAGAATGGTAAAATTCCGGGTGGGCCTCGTTATATACTACTGCAACTTTAAGAACTTTTTTCATATTCGGAGTTAAAAATACTGAAAAAAAAATAATTTAGCCATATTTGTACTGTTTTAATTCTTTTCATTCATTAAATTGTATTACAAAAAAAATAAACATCTATGAGTTTCTACCCCCAGCCTTACAAATATCAATGCGGCCCATTTGCATTAAAATACGGCCTCGTTATGCTTGGAAGGTTTGAAAATGAAAAAGAAATAGGAAAACGTGCAGGCAGCACCTGGTGGTATGGTACTGATGAAATTGGCCTGGCAAGAGCAGCTAAAAGCTTTGACTGCAGGATGAAGTATTTCAGACGGGAAACTCCCAAAGAAGCAATTAAGGTCTTAACAAACCATCTTAAACTTGGCCTGCCCTGTATTTTAAGTGTGGATAACTGGGAACACTGGTTTACTGTTATTAATGAACAGCAAAATAAATTTATTGTTGTGGACAGCGGGCTTGATAAAGTAATTGTTATTTATACAGCTAATCAGCTTCTTAAAAGATGGAAATATAAGGAAGACGACACAGTCAGCTATGATGGTTATGCCCTTACTTCTAAATTTAAGCCGATGAGTAAGGCAAACTTCTCTCTTACAAAAGCCCGTTATGTAATGAGAGAGAGCAATAAACAGCTTGCAGAAAAATGGGATACTTATTTTAATGACCTTATTACAATTTGCCGCCCAAAAACTCCCCTCTCCCGGAGGACTATATCATTTAACGAATTTCTACGGCGGCATGAGAAACTTATTGTAAAACAGATTGCTAACTGGCATGGTTCCCCTACTTACAGTGAACTGCAAAAGATACTTAAAAACATGCAGTTTGTTGCGGAAGTATATGACCTTGTTATCCATGTTGAAGAACAAAAAAAAGCACTTGTTGACCTTTCCGCTATTCTGATGATGTATGCATGCGGAAAATACGGCATGGACCCTATTTATTAACAGGCAGAGGATTATTTATGCATACTATAAAGAAAAACGAACTTATTTTACAGCGCAACAGTACTGCCCTTCTTATCATTGATATACAGGACAGAATACTTGCAGCAATGCAGAATAATCAGCAGCTTATAAAGAACACTTTAAAACTTATAAAAGGTTTCAGGATTCTTAACCTGCCTGTGATTTATACAGAACAATATCCTAAGGGGCTGGGCCCAACCTCAGCAGCATTGCTGGAAGAATTGAAGGGGATAAATCCCGTACAAAAAATGTCATTTAGCTGCTTTGGAGCAGATGGTTTTGCCGAACAATTGTTCAGTAAGAATATTAAACAGGTTGTTGTCGCCGGGATTGAATCTCATGTATGCGTTCAGCAGACTGTAATGGATTTATTGGCAAATGGTTTCCAGACAGATTTAGCTGCAGATGCTGTATCTTCACGTTCTGAATTTGATTATAATATTGCCCTTAACAGAATGCGCTCTCTTGGTGCAGAGATTACTACAATTGAATCAGTTTTATTTGAATTGACTGCTGTAAGCGGCACAGATGAATTCAAGGCAATTTCTAAAATTGTAAAGTAAGTCATTCTTTTTATAATTATTACCTTTCGGCAGACAGCTTAGAATTTCCCCTCATTTTTATGTGACTTTTCACACATCCTAAAACTGCTTATTGACAATAATACTTTTAACAGGTATGTTCAATTATTCCATTTCTAATTAAGAGAAAACGATGAGTCAGGAAGGAAGACTCTCTCCAGTGGTTGCAGGCATACATCACATTACTGCAATTGCAGGAGATGCGCAAAAAAATTATGATTTTTACACACAAGTATTAGGCCTGCGCCTTGTAAAGAAAACTGTAAACTTTGATGATCCACAGACATACCATTTTTATTTTGGAAACGAAAAAGGCGAGCCGGGAACTATAATTACTTTCTTCCCCTGGTCAAAACTTGCCTACAAGGGCAGAAAAGGGACCGGACAGGTTACTACTATTGCTTATTCAATAACTAAAGATTCACTTTCTTACTGGACAGAAAGGTTAACAAATCCTGGTATAGTATCCTTCGGGCCGTTTAACAGGTTCGATGAAGAAGTAATATTGATTGAAGACCCTGATGGAATTGAAATCGAGTTAGTTGCCGCAAAGAATGAATTACCAAAAGGATGGAGTAACGGCAGTATACCGGAAGAGTATTCAATAAGAGGATTTCACAGTGCGGCATTTTCCTTAAATTCAATACAGAGAACTGCTGATGTTTTAACTAATCTGCTTGGATTTGAGATGATTAAAGAAGAAGGCAACAGGACAAGATATTCTTCGTCCGGCAGTAAGATTGGTTCATATATAGATATTCTCCAAATAGATGCCGCTTTGAATGGAACAATAGGAGCCGGGTCTGTTCATCATATTGCGTTCCGTGCGGAAAATGAAGAAGCACAGCTTAATCTGCGGACAAGGTTGATAAAAAATAAGCTTGCCGTCACTGAAGTTGTTGACAGGTCATATTTTAAGTCTATATATTTCAGAGAACCGGGAAACATATTATTTGAAATAGCAACTGACGCACCTGGTTTTCTTATTGATGAAGAAGAGGCAGTTCTTGGGCAGCAATTAAAACTTCCTCAATGGCTTGAGTCTGAACGCAGTAAAATAGAAAATTCGTTGCCTCCAATAAAACAAAATTAACATGAATATTTTTGACCCATCAGATCCACATCATAACCAACCCGTTTTATTTACAGGAGCAAAGCCGGAAGAAGCCATTGGAGCAGTAATAATGATGCATGGACGCGGTGCGACCGCTGAAAGTATACTTAGTATTTCAGATGAGCTTCCCCATAAAGGAAAACTTGCATTGGCAGGGCCGCAGGCTTTTGGAAATTCGTGGTACCCCAATAGTTTTATTTCCCCAAGAGAAAGCAATGAACCCTATTTATCCTCAGCATTAAACTTCCTGGGTGATATTATAGGTACGCTTTTACTCAGAGGAATAAAATCTGAGAAGATGGTTTTACTTGGTTTTTCACAGGGTGCCTGCCTTGTTTCAGAATACGCTGCAATTAATGCAAGAAAATATGGCGGAATTATTTCATTAAGCGGCGGCATTATCGGTAATAAAATAGATAATAGCAGTTACACAGGTAATTTTGAAGGTACGCCTGTTTTTATAGGCTGCAGCGATATTGACCCGCATATACCATTGAATAGAATAAATGAAACTGAAGATATTTTTGAAAACCATGGAGCCAAAATAACTAAAAAGATTTATCCAAATATGGGGCATACAATTAATCGTGATGAACTTAAATATGCTTCAATGATTATTCAAAGACTATTTTTATAATTATTATAACTTCAAAGCTTTTATTGCAAATATTATACACAAAAGTCTTTTGAAAAATAATCTCAAATAAGAGTTATTCCTGTTGCTCTGATTAGCTCTTCATACTTAAGTTTGCTGTATAAAACAAAAAATTATTGGAGAAATGGTGAGAAAGTTACTTTGTTCTTTTATGTTCTTATTGTCTTTTCTGAATATTTATGCTCAATCTGCAGATTCATTATTCACTTCATTTAAGAATAACTTTCAGAAAAAGTATTTTTCTATTGGAGTTCATATTCAGACTATAGGTGATTACCAGGATGAAAGAGTTAATTCAGGGAATAATGGTTTTAACCTTAATAATGCACGTTTAAAAATATATGGCGAATTTGATGAAGGATTTGGCTATTTCCTGCAGGCCAATTTTGTTAATTCAAAAGCCGTACTGGATGCGTTTCTTTATCATAAATTTTCTGAATTACTGAGAGTTGATGTTGGACAGTACAGAGTGCCATACAGTGGTGAGTATTTAACTGCTGCTTCTGCTCTTGATTTTGTTTACAGATCACAGGTTGCAGCTACACTTTCACCCAAACGACAAATTGGTGTAACCGTAAGAAGTAATTTTACAAATGAACTTAATCTTGCGGCAGGTATTTATAACGGCAATGGTACCAATACTGCAAATGATAACAATTTATTTATGTATGTAGCAAGATTTGCTTATACTCCTAAAATTACCTGTGGAAAGCTTTCTGCAGCTGTTAATGCAGCATACAGCAAAGACGGATCAGGTATTGGAGAATTAAAAAGACTTATGTTTGGCGGCGATATCAGGTTTGAAAATGATTACTTAATTCTCAGCAGTGAATTTTCTCAGCAGGAATTAAAAAATGTTAAAGATGTAATGGATAAGGACAATGGTTATCATGTTACTGCCGGTTATAAGATAAACAAACAATTCCAGGTACTTGGAAGATATGATGTTATGAATTATGTGGAAAATGATAAAATGAATAAACTGGTTATTGCCGGTTTGAATTATGTTCCAACTGCAATTACAAGATTCCAGTTTAACTATGTTGTTAATACTGATGATTCTAAAATTAAACACAACCAGGTACTGCTTTCAGGACAGGTGGCATTCTAAAACCGGGTTTAATTTATTTCTTAAAAAGCATCCCATTGAGGATGCTTTTTTATTTTGCAGGCAACTGTTTAAATTATTTTTTTTGCTTCAATAATAAAATCAGAAGATGTTTCATGAGAAAATGCCGTACGGTTAAAATTGCCCCAAAGTTTTATCTCTGAAAATCCGGCAGATTTAATTATATCACCCAGATATTTATAGTTGTATGGATAAATAACTGATGTCCGGAGGCTTCTGTCAGAGGGATTACCAGCATGAAATCTTAAAATATTAAAGTTTATTTCATCCCCTGTGAAATCATAAAACCTGGTATAATAATAATCTCCATTGCGGGTAATATTTACAATTCTTTCCTGCATCTTTAATATCCGCGCATAGTTTAATACCTGCAATACTAATACTCCATCATTATGCATTATATCAAATATTTTTTTGATACTTTTTACCAACTGATGCCCGGGTATATTTGCAAGAGTGTTCCCGAGCGAAACAGCAAGATGAAATGTATCGTTATAAATGGCAGGAATTTCTTCAGCAGAACACTGAATAAAAGTTATATCAAGCCCCCAATCTTCACTTTTCTTTTTGGCTTGTTTAATCATTTGTGCTGAAATATCAAATGCTGTTACATTCATGCCGCATCTTGCCAATGCAATAGAGTCAATACCTGTACCGCATCCGATATCTACAGCATTTTTCATCCTCTTGTTGATAAAGCTATTAAGAGCTGATTCGCGCTTTTTTACAGCTTCATCAAAATTCACCATATTATCATACCAGGCAGATATTTCATCATAGAACATTTCGGTGTTTTTCATACTACCCTCTTTTTACCCGGTCACAATCAGAAAAATATTACCTGAAATATATTTAATTTTCAATGCTTTTTATTAACTTTGCTGATAATTATGGGCGCTGATATTCCGGTACGACCATAACCGGACTCATAAATTTAGAAATAACAAAATAAATAATTTAATAGTATAAGGAGAATTATATGGCTCAGGCATTCATTTCTCATGCTGAAATTCCGACAACGAATCTTGAGGTAACCAAAGATTTTTTAACAAAAGTTTTCGCATGGGATTTTCGTCCTTTCGGGAATGGCTATCTTCTTTATAATACCCATAAAGGAGTTACAATTGGCCTCCGCAAAGCTGATAAAATAGACAAAGGGAATACCACTATTTTCCACATCCATGTTGACAGTATTGAAGAAACGTTAAAAAAAGCTGAAGCAGCCGGTGGAAAAATTGAAAGAGCTAAAACAACTATTCCTGTTATGGGTTGGTATGCTCTGATTAACGATCCTGATGGAAATACAATTGGATTATTTGAAACACACCAGTAAAAATTAGTTTAATACGCATTTTCACTTAACCTCGCATGTTATCTTTACATCGCGGGGTTTTTTATTTGCCAGACATCAATAAGGATTGATTTGTTAATAACAGTCCCTCATTAGTAAAGCATAGGCATCAACTTAAACAGAGGATAAAGTCCTCCAAACGCCAAAATGATCATAAGTTACAGAGATATTATTTTGATTTTTTTTAAAAACTTAACGCTCTTCCAACCATGCCCTGAACCGGACCATTCCGTTCCGGAAATTAGAATGTTTATGCCAGGCTTACTTGCAATGAAATGGATATTTGAAGAATAATTAAAAAGCCCACATAACCGTAGTCATAATGTTTTAGCTGTTTATATAAACATGAAAACCTGTAGTATTGTCACCAGACAAGGCATTTATAGTGTTATCTTCTGTCATGAAATGGGTGTCTGTCCGAGAACTCATTTTGGGCGCATAAATATGCGCCAATATTTAATATCCTGAATTTAAATTCATGTAGATGAAAAATAATTCGCGAAATCCAGGTTCTCGGACAGACACATGGTTCATGACAGGCTGGTTTTGTTGTCTTAACACTTTAAAAAATGAAAACTAAGTTGATAACTATGCTTTAGTAAAGAGGGTACGGCCTTAGCCGGGGGAGATTTGTTTTAGAATTACATCCATAAATTTCACACAACATTCAAAAACAGTCTAATCCTCCGGCTTTCGCAGGCGAAAGTCACCCCCTTTGCTAAAGGGGGACTTCTTTATAAATACAATAAATTTATATATCTATAAATTTATCTTCTGTAAACATTTTGCCTTTGTTTATTACAGCAACAGCTTTACCTTTTAATTCTTTCCCGCTGAAAGGAGAATTCTTTGATTTGCTGTATGTTTTGGCAATATCATATTTCCAATCCATATCTGGATTGATGATTGTAAAATTAGCTTTCTCTCCTTCTTTGAACTGAGGCAGAGGAATATTTAAGATTTTTCTTGGATTAACTGAAAGCTTTTCTACAATCTGTTCAAGTGTCAAATGTTTTTTATGATATAACTCTGTCAGGGCAAGAGCTATCTGTGTTTCAAGTCCAAGTATGCCGTTTGGGGCAAGTTCATATTCAGCTTCTTTTTCTTCAGGTGAATGAGGGGCATGGTCACTTGCAATACAGTCAATTGTACCATCTTTAAGGCCTTCAATCATGGCATCAACATCAGCCCGGGTACGAAGAGGCGGATTCATTTTTGTATTTGTGTCATAAGTTTTAACTGCATCATCAGTAAGAGTAAAATGGTGAGGAGATACTTCTGCAGTAACCCTTACGCCTCTTTTCTTTGCCTGCCTAACCATATCAACAGCTTCTTTGGTACTTATATGTGCAATGTGTATTCTGCCGCCGGTATATTCAGCAAGAATGATATCACGGATAACTATAATATCTTCTGCAACTGAAGGGACAGGAGGAAGGCCCAGCATGGTTGAGTTTATGCCTTCATTCATTGCACCGCCTGCAAGCGACTCATCTTCACAGTGTTCAATAATCGGGAGGTTATACATTTTTGAATATTCAAGTGCACGTTTGGCAATATTAGCAGTTTTAATTGCCACCCCATCATCAGAAAAACCAACTGCCCCGGCTTCCTGAAGTTCAGCCATAGGAGAAAGAAGTTCACCTTTTCTGCCAACTGTAGCAGCCCCTACCGGGTATACATCTACAATGTGGCCGGCTGCTTCTTTTTTTATAAGGGAAATAACTTCAGCAGAATCAGTAGCCGGGTCTGTATTAGGCATACTTGCAACAGCCGTAAATCCTCCCGCTGCAGCACAGTTACATCCTGAAATAACAGTCTCTTCATCCTCCCTGCCCGGTTCACGCAGATGCACATGCATATCCAGGAATCCCGGCGCAGCATAGCATCCTTTAAGATCATATACCTTAGCATCTTTTTCATCATCTTTAACAACACTGCCAATTTTTGTAATAATACCATCTGCAAGCAGAATGTCTGTTTGGCCGGAAGTTTTTATTTCCGGATGAATAATCTTTATATTTTTAAGTATAATTTTCATTTCAATCTCATTTTAATTTGAAGTTCCAAGTAAATAAAGGACTGCCATTCTTACTGCAACGCCATTTGTAACCTGCTGAAGAATAGCCTGGTTCATTCCGTCAGCCACCTCGTTAGACAGTTCAACACCCCTGTTTATAGGGCCGGGATGAAGTATAAGTACATCCTTCCCTGCCTTTTCAAGACGTTCTTTTGTAAGACCAAAGTACCTGGAATATTCTCTTATTGAAGGGAAATATTCTCTGGCCTTTCTTTCAAGCTGTATTCGGAGCACATTCAATACATCATTCTCCTGAATTGCTTCATCTATATTATAGATAACTTTTACGCCAAGCTCTTCAATATACCTTGGAATCATAGTTGAGGGCCCGCAGACACTAACGTCAGCACCCATAGTTTTTAACCCGTATATATTTGAAAGGGCAACACGGCTGTGGGCAACATCGCCTACTATACAAACTTTAAGGCCCTTTAACCTGCCAAGTTTTTCATTGATAGTGTACATATCCAGCAAACCCTGTGTAGGATGCTCATGCAGGCCATCGCCAGCATTTATAACATTTGCATCGCAGATTTGTGTTAAAAAGCCCGGAGCGCCGGCAGCAGAATGCCTTACTACAACCATATCAACCTTCATAGCTTCAATATTGCGCATGGTGTCTTTGAAGGTTTCTCCTTTACTTACGCTGCTTTGCCCGACAGAAAAATTAACTGTATCAGCAGATAACCTTTTCTGGGCAAGTTCAAAAGAAATTCTTGTACGTGTAGAATTCTCATAAAAAAGGTTTACAACAGTTTTACCCTGAAGTGTTGGTACTTTCTTAATTGGCCGTTCAAGTACCTCTCTGAATGTTTTGGCAGTATCAAGGATAAGTTGTAGATCTTCTTTCGGAACTCCCTGTAATCCTAATAAATGCCTGCTTGATAATCCCATATATGTAAATACTTTTTATAAATTATTAAATTTTTGATTCATTTTTTGTTTCAACAAGATAGATAGCGTCCTCGCCGTCAATCTCTTTCATTTTAACTCTAATTTCCTCAAACGGGGAAGTAGGAATGTTTTTACCCACATAATCTGCCCGTATAGGAAGTTCCCTGTGGCCTCTGTCTACCAGAACAACCAGTTGTATTGACGAAGGCCTTCCAAAGTCCATTAAGACATTAAGTGCAGAACGTACTGTCCTGCCTGTATAAAGCACATCATCAATAAGTATTAAATCCTTTTCGTTTATATCGAAAGTGAAATTGGAAACAGAAACCTCCGGCTGCTTCAGCCTTGTACGGAAATCATCACGGTAGAGTGTAACGTCCAGTACACCAAGAGGAATTTCGATATTCTCAATTTCATTTATTTTTTCGCCAATACGCCTGGCGAGAAATTCCCCGCGGGTTCTCATGCCCATAAGGACAAGGTTGTTGCTCCCTTTGTTTTTTTCTAAGATCTCATGCGAGATCCTGGTCACAATTCTTTGAAGCCCGGCTTCATCTACCAGTTTTGCTTTTATGTCCATATACAAAAAATCCTCATTGGACATATATCCGCAGAGGTTCCTTTATTTAATTTTGTTATTTTCATTTCCTTATCCATCTCTCCGGATAGATTTAAAGGTTTCTTAAAATTTATTTGAAATAATTTACGTCATTTAATATTTAAAGTAAAATTAATAATTACATAAGTATGATTATTTTTCCCAAATACTACAAACCCATGAGTTTACCACTTAATTTGTCTTACAAATTTTTATGTTATGCGGCTGAAAAAATCATGCAAACGGTTAAAAATCCTGCCAGTATGAGTAAAAAAAAGCATGACTTTTCTTATCTTGTAAACTATTAAAAATTCTTCTAAAACAGGTAATAACTTTATGAGTGTAAAACAGGCATACAACAGTTGGGCTTCACAATACGATACTAACGAGAATAAAACCCGTGACCTTGAAGCAAAAGTTTTAAGGCAGGTATTATCTGAAATTTCTTTTACCAGCTGCCTTGAAATTGGATGCGGCACAGGAAAAAATACTGAATGGCTTATTACAAAGTCCCCAAGTATAACCTCGGTGGATCTTTCTGAGGAAATGCTGGCAAAAGCTAAAGCAAAGATTACCATACCTGGTGTTGAGTTTATCCAGGCTGATATTTTACAACCCTGGAATTTTGGTAAAAACATCTTTAACATCGTAACCTTCAGTCTTGTGCTTGAGCATATAAAAAACCTGGAACCGGTTCTTAAAGAGGCTTCTGCAGCATTAAAAACCGGGGGATATGTATATATTGGAGAATTGCATCCATTTAAACAATACAATGGTTCAAAAGCAAGATTTGAAACCAGTGAGGGTACTCAAATTGTAGAATGTTATAATCACAATATTTCTGATTTCATAATTGCCGCTAAAAACTGTGGACTTGAACTTGCTGATTTAAATGAGTTTTTTGATGATAACGATAAAACTCAAATACCCAGAATTCTTAACCTGGTTTTTAAAAAGAAATAAGGCGTATAAAATTTGCACCCATTAAGGTTTAAGTAAGCTGATTTTAAGGGAAACCTTGTAAATTAGGCGTAAAGGTGATATTTTATGTGTCCTTATTTTATTTTTTAACGTAAATTGATTTACGGCAATTTTCGGGGTGTAGCGCAGCCCGGTTAGCGCGCTTCGTTCGGGACGAAGAGGCCGGGAGTTCGAATCTCCCCACCCCGACTACTTTTGCCAGTTTTCTTCTAATTTAAACCAATCTTTAATGACTTACGAGCTTTTTAACACCATACATAACCGTAAACTTTCTGCAAATTATGATGAACTTTATAAAAATGCAGTTAATTCTATTCTAACAAATAATTATCAAACTGACAGTAACTTAGATAATATAAATGACAACAGGCTGGGAATAACATTATTAGTCCGCCCTAATGAAGAAATTAAAAATGAAATAAATAAATTTTTAAGTGATCTGAATTCTGTTGATCCTGACCAGTATTACTATCCGGATTCAGACCTTCATATTACGGTATGTTCAATTATTTCCTGCTATGACGGTTTCAGTATCGATTTGATTAAACCTGATGACTATATTAAACTTCTGGATATTTGTCTGCTTGAGAAAAAAAGTTTTAAAATGAGTTTTAAAGGAATAACCGCCTCCCCTTCTTGTGTTATGATAAGAGGCTTTTTTGAAAACACCTTGAATGAAATAAGAGGGAATATAAGACATTACTTTCAGAATTCTTCAATTCAACAGAGTATTGACCAAAGATATGTACAGCAAACGGGACATATTACTGCAGTAAGATTCCGTAAACAATTAGCAGATAAAGATGCTTACCTGGAAGTTTTTAATAAATACCTGGATTATGATTTCGGCAGCTTTGAGGTTAAAGAAATGGAATTGGTATTTAATGACTGGTACCAGAGAAAGAGCCGTGTAAAAACTCTCGGAGTATTGAAGCTGATAAATAGCGAGTCATAACAACAGCAATATCTCCGAAGAGAGGTAACATTTACAAGTGTTGCTTTCTTTTTTTTATAAAAGATTCTAATTTTGATTATTATAAATCAGGAAGTAATATGGCACAAAATCATTCTTTTGATATTGTAAGCGAAATTGATATGCAGGAAGCTGATAATGCTGTTAACCAGGCATTGAAAGAAATAAATCAGCGGTATGACCTGAAAGATTCAAACACAACAATTGAGCTTAACAAAAAAGACAAAAATATAACCATTAATACAAAAGATGAGTATTCGCTCTCTGCAAGTGTAGATATTTTACAAACCAAATTCATACGCAGAGGAATTTCAGCGCTTGCCTTAAAGACAAATGAGGCTGAAACTGCTTCAGGCGGCAGATTAAAACAAAAGATTGACCTTCAAAGCGGAATATCAAAAGAGAATGCAAAAAAGATAACGACTCTTATAAAAGACAGCAAGCTTAAAGTTAATGCCCAGATACAGGATGAACAGGTAAGAATCCAGGCTCCTAAGATTGACGATCTTCAGGCAGTAATTAAACTGGTAAAAGATGCTGACCTTGATTTCCCCACTCAATTTGTAAACATGAAATAGTTTTAACCGGCGCTTCTTCCCGGAAGCGCCTTTTTTAAATTTCCTCGTTATATTACTTATCCCGCCGTAATACTCCGGTTTACAGGTATGATTCTAATCAATATAGTTTTATACAACAGGTATAGAAATACATAATAACATGATTGTGGAAATTTCAGAAGTGAAGTAAAAACGCTAAAAGTATACAACTATTAATTATAGTGAACGAAAAATAGAAAATCAATCACTTTTCAGGCAATTCAACAGCTCCCCCGCCATGAGATAAAAATTAACTTTACATTTAGAAGCAGATAAATTATGTTATCAGAAGCTTTTCAGGAGGCAAAAATGGTTACAGACGACGATATAGTATGGATATGCCAGTACTGCGGGGTTCACAATACATTATGGATTGATTTTACAGTTCCGGGGAAGCAGGATATTATAGAAGAGTGCAGAATATGCTGCCGCCCGAACAGGGTAATAACAATCGTTGATGAAGAGGAAAATGTATATGTTGAAACCCGGATGAGTGATGAATAATTCAATCCGGGTATCCCATATTATACTAAATCAACAGCTAAAAGCGATAAGGCTTTTTATTGTTTAATCCATTATCATTCTTAAAAATGATGAACTATCCTCATCACTGTTTCTTGATACCGGCTCTTCTTCTTCATGTTTTTTCTTTTCTCTTGCCCAGTTATAACGTGATGATTCAAAGTTAAAGCCGCTTTGAGTATTTGGCTGTTCGCTATTATCTCTCTTGTTTCTGTCTGAATTGTCTTCAAGAGTAGATTTAGGGCTTTTAACTCTTAAAATAGTCGGTACATCAAGGTCAGTCTGGTCAATATCATTACTTTCCAGGAAATTGAAACCGCCGCGGAAAATTTCTTTATCCTTTGGCTGGCTCTGAGCTGCAGCCCTTGAAGTAAAACCAGTCTGGGCAGCATCAAAACCTGTTGCAATTACTGTATAAGATACATAATCATTCATTTCTTCTTTACGGACACAGCCAAATATCACATTGGCTTCTTCGCCTGCAGCTTCAAAAATAACGTTGTTTCCTTCGTTAATTTCCTGCATTGTAAGGTTGCTTGAACCTGTAACATTAAGAAGAACACTCTTTGCACCTTTAATGCTTACGCCTTCAAGAAGCGGAGAAGAGATAGCTTTTTGAGCAGCTTCAATAGCGCGATTTTCACCGCTTGCAATACCACAGCCCATAAGAGCTTCACCGCTCTGGTTCATTACTGACCTTACATCTGCAAAGTCAACGTTTATAAGTCCTTCAACAGTAATTATATCGGCTATGCCGCGTGTAGCTTCATATAATACTTCGTTTGGTTTATCAAAAGCTGCAAAAGCTGTTGTAGCTTTATCAAGAATAGAAAGGAGCCTTTCATTAGGAATAACAATTAAGCTGTCTACGTATTGCTTAAGTTCCTGAATACCCTGTTCAGCATTAAGCATACGCTTTTTACCTTCCCAGCGGAAAGGTTTTGTAACAATACCCACTACCAGCGAACCGGTGCTTTTAGCAATTGAGGCAATAACCGGCGCTCCGCCTGTACCTGTACCGCCGCCCATTCCGGCAGTAACAAAAACCATGTCGCTTCCTGCAAGTACATCAGCAATTTTTTCTCTGTCTTCTTCAAGAGATTTTTTGCCAACGTTAGGATCAGCCCCGGCACCAAGGCCGCGAGTGATACTTGTTCCAACCTGAATTTTATGTGTAGCGCTGCTACCGGCAAGAACCTGGGCATCTGTATTTACGGCTACGTATTCCACACCGCTCAAACCTCTCCTGATCATACTTTCAATTGCATTGCAGCCGCCGCCGCCTACTCCGACAACTTTTAAAACAGCAGACATCGGTTTTGCTCTGTCTATGGTTGCAAATCGCGACATGATTACCTCCTAAGTAATGGGTTATTATAATTCATCAAAAAATTGTTGTACTCTCTTAACTAAAAGGGAAACTTTATTTGTACCTTTTTTCTTAGGTGCTTTTACAAGTACCTGGTACTCACTTGATTTCCCGCCGGGTATGCCCCTTATAAGTCCTGCTACTGTAGCAAACTCAGGGCTTTCAATTTCATTGGATAAACCTGAACCAAGTTCCTGTGGAACGCCAATTCTGCATGGCAGCCCAAAAACTTCTTCTGCAAGCTCAGTACATCCTTTTAACAGGGAACCGCCGCCGGTAAGAACAATTCCGGCTTTGATTTTATTTTTAAATCCTGCACTCCTGATTTCATTATCAATAAGTGAGAACAATTCGCGCATTCTTAAGCTTATTATCTGAGTTAACAGGCTTATTGGGATTTTTGTATTCCCGCGTGCGCCAACACCTCTAATCAGGATATCTTCTTCTTTTATTATGGCACTTTCAGTAGCATAGCCAAAATCTTTTTTCAGCTTTTCAGCTTCTTCTGTAATAACACCAAGTGATTCCCTGATGTCATTGGTCACCTGGTTGCCTGCTACGCCAATAACTTTTGAGTGCTTAATTGCCTTGTTATGGAAGATTGCAATATCAGTTGTACCACCGCCAATGTCTATAAGTGCAACGCCAAGGTCTTTTTCACTTTCTTCAAGTACAGATGAACTTGAAGCAATAGGCTGAAGGATATAATCCTGAACCTGGAGCCCGGCTCTTTCAACTGATTTCCTGATATTCTGTATAGCAGGAATAGAAGCAAGCACAACATGATTTGTAGCTTCAAGCCTTGACCCGGACATACCAAGCGGGTTTTCAATTCCACCCTGGTGGTCAATTGAAAATTCTTCAGGAATAATGTGAAGAATCTGCCTGTCTGAAGGTATCCTTATAGTGCGGACATCAGCCTCAAGACGGTCAAGGTCACTCTTGGTAATCTCTTTATCTTCGTTGTTAATAGTAACATAGTTTCTGTGGCGGATGCTGGTAATATGTTCACCGGCAACCCCAACATTAACAGTAGTAATTTCAAAACCAGCCCTGTTGCAGGCCAGTGAAACCGCCGCCTTGATAGCTTCCGCAGTTTTACCAATATTTGCAACCAGCCCTTTATGAAGACCCTCAGACGGGGCAACGCCAAAACCAAGTATATCTATATGGTAATCGTCAATCTTCTCGGCAATTACCGCACATACTTTTGTTGTCCCCAGGTCCAGGCCTGTTATAACATTTTTTTTCATTAATTTAAACCTGCATTTGAACCGCTATTCACGGCAGTACCAACATATACTTCATTAGAAAATCTGAGGTCGATATAATCAGCCTCTTCAGCAAAATTTTTACCTTCAACAATACTATCCCACATGATATCAAGGTAAACCATTTTCTTTGCTTCTTCTCCCCTGCCAAAAATAACAGGAGATTTAATTCCGGAGAAAGTAAGCAGAACGTCTCCGCCGTTCCTTAAATTTATTTCTGAAAGCCTTTTAACTATACTGACATTTGTAAGCCTGGCTGCATCTATAATCTTAAAAGCCTCAATCATATCGTCATTCCTGAATATGGAAAGCGGTTTTAGTTTTTTGCTTTCTCTCGGATTACTTATAACTGTAAGATCAGTAAACTTTGTATTAGGCAGAAGCGGGAGTACAACAAAATTTCCCGTTATAAAAAACGGATCCGTTCCGCTTAATACCACAGCCATTATTTTTTTCTCTGAAAGAACTACCTTTACTTTATTGTAGTCTTTCATTTCAACATCTGCTGACTTAACATAAGGATGTTTTTCAAGCCGATCTTTTATTACCGGAAGAGTTAACTTGTTATAATGTGAAATGTCATCCAGGTTGCAGAATGAGAGGTAATCATTCTCCGACAGAAGACTATTTCCGGTAATTTCGATCATCTCTATACCTCCTTTATGTGTTTTATCAACAGTAAAAAAAGTCAGATAAATCAAACACAAACTTAAAACAATAAAAAGAATTGTACCTAATATTTTTCCGTTTCTTTCACTCATTCTGCAAATTTTTTTTCATTTTTTTTCAAATACTATTCTTCAGTCTTAATCATGTCAACAAACTTCTCACCAAACTTCCAGATATCACCTGCACCCATAGTAATTACTATATCATTTGCCTTTTTTATCTCCATCAGTTTTGCAGGTACATCATTCTTATCAGGAATATAAATAACATTCTTGTGCCCAAACTTTCTTGCAGCTTCAGCAATTAACTCACCGGTGATACCTTCTATAGGAGTTTCCCGTGCCGGGTATACATCTGTACATATAAATATATCGGAATTAAGGAATGACCTTCCGAATTCCTGGTAAAAATCTCTTGTTCTTGTGAACAGGTGAGGCTGAAATACTGCTATAAGTCTTCTATCCCATCCCGAACGTACACCGGCAAGTGTAGCGCTTGTTTCAGTTGGGTGATGTGCATAGTCATCAACAACAAGTATTTCTTTATTATACTTTACTTCAAACCTTCTGTAAACACCTGTAAATGATTCAAGAGCCTTTTTAATAACGTCAAATTCAATTCCCAGTTCTTTTGCAATACAAACCGCAACAAGTGAGTTCTTTACATTGTGCAGCCCTGGAATTTTAAGGTTTATTTTACCAAGTTCTTCGCCATGATATTTAACTGTAAAGGAACTTGATATCTGGTTGTGAGCTATATCTACTGCCCGCATATCAGCCTGGGTAGTAAGCCCATAAGTAATAACCTTTTTATTAATTTGCGGCATAATATCCTGCAAAGCAGGTTCATCAAGGCAAAGAACTACAAAACCATAAAAAGGTACTTTATTAGAGAACTCAATGAAAGCTGATTTTATATCATTAAGGTCTTTATATGTATCAAGATGTTCACTTTCCAGGGTGGTTAAAGCAGCAATTGTTGGTGTGAGTTTCAGGAAGGTCCTGTCAAACTCATCTGCTTCAACAACAATAAACTCACCCTGTCCAAGACGTGCATTAGTTCCGCCAAGCCCGCTAAGTTTTCCACCGACAATAATAGTCGGGTCAATACCACCGGCAGTAAGTGTAAGGCCAACCATGGATGTGGTTGTAGTTTTTCCATGGGTACCGGCAATACCAATTCCATACTGCATCCTCATACATTCAGCCAGCATTTCTGAACGCTTAATAATAGGAATCTTCTTCTCTATTGCAGCTTTAACTTCAGGATTATCAAGTGTTACTGCTGAAGAATAGACCAGTACGTCCACATCATGAACGTTTTCAGGTGAATGCCCTTCATATATTTTAATGCCAAGGCTTGCCAGGCGCTGTGTAATTTCAGAGGATGCCCTGTCAGAACCGGAAATTTCAAATCCCTGGTTTAATAAAATCTCGGCAATACCACTCATTCCTATTCCGCCGATTCCAACAAAGTGAACTTTTTTAATATTCTTGAACATTTTATTTGTTTAATCCTTTTTCTGCATTTGCTTTCAGCTCTTCAAATCTTTTGAGGAGTGCAGATTCATTTTCATAATCATGCGGCCTTATAAGTACCGGCCTTCTTCTGTGTTTTAATTTTATTCTTACAACTCTTAATGCTTTATTTTCACCGCGCATACCGGAAATTTTTACCCATTTAATCTCATCAGCACTGAAAGACCTTCTGCCAAACCTGCTTATAAATGAAATTCCATTTCCGGTCAGTTCAATGTATTTATTCTTAATAATGTTATATATAAGCGCTAAAACCGAAACAATAACAATAATACCCAGGAAGTAAATTATTGGGTCTTTTGTAAGGAGTTTAAATTCATCCTCTACAAATTCTCCGCGAACCACAATATATAATGCGAACACAGCAACGTATATAATAACCGACTGGTAGTATATTGATAAATTTGACCTGAAGGCCGTAATATTATTTTCGTTTTCTGTGCTCATGATACCTGCGCATATTCAATAGCTTTACGGGCAATAACTTCGGCAGCATCAGGCATACCAAGTTTTTGGGCATTGCTTCTGATATCTGCAAGTTTCTGATCATCATTTATTACAGAAACTACTGCCTGAAAAATTTTCTCTTTCATTTCACTGTCTTTCACAAGAACAGCAGCATTATTATCTGATAAAGATTTTGCATTATAATACTGATGATTTTCAGCAACATTAGGAGAAGGTACCAGTATTGAAGGAATACCCAATACTGTCAGTTCTGCTATAGTTGTTGCTCCTGAACGTGATACCATCAGGTCACAGGCTGAATATGCAACGTTCATATCATCTATAAATGCTTTTACTTTTATATTATCAGACTCAAAATTCTTGTACTTCTCATAATAGTATTTGCCGGTCTGCCAGATAACATTTATACCTTCTGCCTCAAACATCTTTACTGACTGCGCCATTGCTTCATTAAGAGAACCAGCTCCAAGGCTTCCGCCCAGAACAAGCAGGGTTTTCTTTGAAGAATTCAGGTCAAATGATTTTAATGCTTCTGCCCTGTCGGATAATGATAAATTCTGCCTTACAGGATTACCTGTAACAAATACTTTATTCTTTGCCTTGAAATACTTAATTGAATTTTCAAAACTTACATGAACTTCGCTTGCATACTTTTCAAGTATTTTTGTAGTTACACCCGGAAAGCTGTTTTGTTCAAGCAGCATAACTTTTGCGCCGGTTAAGGCTGCACCAAAAATTGCCGGGCCGGATACGTATCCGCCTGAACCTATTGCCACATGCGGCCTGTAGCTCATATTTATTGCTAATGACTGCAATATAGAAACAGTAAGCTTTACCGGGAAAAGAAGATTTTCCATATTAAGTTTTCTTGAAAAGCCCTTAATCCAGATTGGTTTAAACTTATATCCAAGCTGGGGAACAACTTTTCCTTCAATTTTTGATTTTGTACCTACAAAAAGAATTTCTGCTTCAGGCATAATACTTTTTATCTTTTGTGCAACAGCAACAGCAGGAAATAAATGTCCGCCGGTGCCGCCGCCTGCAAAGAGGAAACGATATTTCTTATTAGCTGTACTCACGCTTTGGCTCCTTCAGCAGCCTGCTTTTCACGTACCGGAGCGTCTTTGCTGTTAGCAAGCGCAATATTCACAAGAATTCCAACTGACACGCACAGAAAAATAAGTGATGTACCGCCATAGCTTATAAATGGAAGCGGCAGGCCTGTAGTTGGGAAAAAACCTGTCGCAACTGCTATATTAACAAAAGCGTAAAGTGTTGTTGAAAAGGTAATTCCAAAAGCAAGAAGCTGTCCAAAAGGATCTTTTGTTTTCTTCGCTATCAGAATACCGGCTATAAAAAATAGTACAAAACAAAGCATAAGAATAACAGAGCCAATAAAACCAAGTTCTTCGCCAAAAATTGCAAAGATAAAATCGCCGTAAGCTTCCGGCAGGAATAAATTACTCTGTCTGCTGTGGCCCATTCCAACTCCAAATAATCCCCCGCTGCCAAGTCCGTAAAGAGCTTGTTTTACCTGCAGGTTAATATCGCCGCCATTACTAAAGCTGTGAATAAATGTCATTATTCTTCCCCGTGAATGAGGGAAGATCATTGCGGCAGAACCTGCGCCAATAAGGCTGAAAAAAGTTGTTGACGCTATATGAGCAAGCTTTGCACCGCCTACATACATCATTGTAAGGCTTACTGCAACAATAAGGACAGCATTACTTACATTTGGCTGCACAAGTATCAATCCGGCAACCACAACAACCCAGAAGAAAAGGAACAGAAAGCCATGCTTAAAATTATCCAGAATGTCCTTCTTTGCTACCATAAGCGCTGAAAGATGCATCATTAGTATCAGCTTTGCAGCATCTGATGGCTGAAAAGAAAGAGGGCCGAGCTCAAATCTTCTTCCGGCGCCTTTAACTTCAGGAGCAAAAAATAACGTAAGGAACAGTACAATAGTTATAAAAATAATAGCAGGCTTGCTGTATTCTTTATATATGTCGTAAGGAATAAAGCAAAACAATATCATAAGGCCTACGCCCATGATAACTTTCAGCACATGCGCGTTAAACAGATGAAATACATTATCAAATTTAACGATGCTGTAAGTACTGCTTGCACTCATAACTATAATCAGCCCAAGCAGGGTTAAAGCAAATGCGTCAAAAAATATTGTTGCTGCCAGTTTTTTCATTATAACCTGTTTACTGCTTCCTTAAATACTTTTCCACGGTGTTCATAACTATCAAACATATCAAAGCTTGCACATGCCGGAGATAATAAAACTATATCACCTTCCCGTGCTTCCTTGTTTGCTGCCTTTACAACCTCTTCAAGTGATTCTTTAACTTCAACTTTTACCAATGCATGGAAGAAGTTAAATACTTTACTTGCAGAAGAACCAATTGCATATATTTTTTTTGCTTTTTCAACTACAAGGTCTTTTATCTGGTTGTAGTCATTACCTTTATCAAGGCCGCCAAGAATAAGAAATAATGGCCTGTCAAAACTGCGCAGGGCATACCAGACAGAATCAATGTTTGTTGCCTTGGAGTCATTTATATATTCAACACCTTCTATAATTCTTACAAATTCAAGCCTGTGCTCTACTCCCTCAAAGGATTTTAAAGCTTCTTTAATTTTATCATTATCAAGCCCGAATATTTTTGCAACAGCTATAACAGCCATTGCGTTTGCATAATTATGTTCGCCCTTCAGATTTATATCATCTATGGTACATTCAAATTTTACCTGGCCGTTTTCTTTATAATAGATATTATTTCCTGCAAGCTGGCATCCATTTTCCTGCTTAGTTGAAATTGAGAAATAAATATCTTTACTTTTATGAGCAGTCAGTGAATCAATGAGTGATTTACTGTCTGCATTCAAAATCAGATAATCATTTTCATCCTGATTTCTGTATATCCTAAGCTTTGAAGCAATATAGTTTTCATATTTATTGTCATAGCGGTTAAGATGATCAGGAGTAATATTAAGTATTATTGCAGCAGCAGGCTTAAATTTATCAGCCAGGTCAAGTTGAAAACTTGATACTTCAAGGGCAACAAACTCATCCTCTTTTACATCAGGTGCAATTTCAGAAAAAGCAAAGCCTATATTACCGGCAACATAAACCTTTTTTCCACAGGTAGTAAATACGTGCCCGCACAAAGTTGTTGTGGTAGTTTTACCATTTGTCCCGGTTATAGCTATTATCTTGCCTTTGCAAACTGATGAAGCAAGTTCAACTTCACTTATTACCTTAATGTTTTTATTCTTTGCTTCAGCAAGAACCGGAGCATTTGAAGGCACACCGGGACTAACAACCATAAGGTCACAATCAAAAGCTTTCTCTGAATGCTGCCCGGTTTCAAATGCAATATCGTTTTCCTTAAAAAACTCAACCGAAGTATTCAGTTTCTCACCAGTTCCCGAGTCACTTACAAACGGAGTTCCGCCAAGTTTTTTAACCAGCTTTGCAGCTCCAATGCCGCTGCGCATAGCGCCAATTATTGTAATTTTTTTACCGCTTAATTCCATAATCTTACCTGATCTTAAATGAAGTTAGGCTGACAATAGCAAGAATAATTGCAATTATATAGAACCTGACAACAATCTTTGGTTCCGGCCACCCAAGCATCTCAAAATGATGATGTATAGGAGCCATTTTAAAAACTCTTCTGCCCTCTCCGTAGACTTTCTTGGTATACTTAAAGTATACTCTCTGCACTATTACAGAGATTGTTTCCATAAAGAATATCCCCCCAAGTATTGGGATAAGTAATTCTTTTTTGATTAAAACAGATAAAATACCGAATGCTCCTCCAAGAGCAAGTGAGCCGGTATCACCCATAAATACCTGTGCCGGGTAAAAATTATACCACAGGAAACCAAGTGAAGCACCAATTAAAGCAGCAACAAAAACAGTAAGCTCACCGGAACCTTTAAGAAACAAAATATTTAAGTAATCGGCATAAATTGCATTACCGCTCACATAGCTGATTATTGCAAGAGCTATCATAACAATAACTGTTATACCAATTGCAAGGCCGTCAAGGCCGTCTGTAAGATTAACTGCATTTGATGTTGCAGTAATAATAAAAATTACAACCGGTATATACAGGTAAGACAGGTCAAGATTCACATCCTTTAGGAACGGAACTGTTGTAAGCGTGCTTATACCTGAAAATTCAGGGGAAAAGTACACAGCACATCCAACCACGGCTCCAATTAAAATCTGGCCAAGTAATTTATACCGTGCAATAAGCCCATGTGGTAATTTTTTAATTACTTTTAAATAATCATCAAGAAAGCCAACGCCGCTTAACCAGAGAGTGCCGGCAAGTATTAAAATTATATAGATACTTTTTATATCTGCCCAAAGTAATACAGGAATAACAACCGAAAGAATAATTATGATACCACCCATTGTTGGTGTTCCTGCTTTGGACCAATGGAACTTTGGCCCATCGGCCTTCTTTGCTTCTCCAATCTGTTTTTTCTGAAGAAGTTTAATTATTCTGGGGCCAAGGTAAAATGAAAGAAATAATCCGGTAATAGCAGCCAGTGCTGATCTGAATGTCAGGAACCTGAACATATCAAATCCGGGTGGATTAAATACTTTGTTAATATAATCAAATAAATAGTAGAGCATTAAATTCTTTAATAACCTCCGGTAAAAGAGATACTTTCGTTATCCCTTATTTAAAATAATTTTTACGAACTCTTCCATTTTCATCCCCCGCGAACCTTTAACCAGAACTACCGAATCATTCATATTTAATTTTTCAAGGTACGTGGCAAGTGAATTTCTGCTGTTAAAATGCTTTGACTGCATCTTTACATTTTTTAATTGTTCTGCCAGGTATTTTGTGTATTTGCCTATTGTATATACTTCATCAATTCTGTTTTTCTTAACTATGGAAGCAAGTCCTTTGTGTTTTGCTGCTGATTCATCTCCAAGTTCAAACATATCTCCAATTACAGCTACCTTCCTGCTGTATTTTGTAATATTACCAAGCAGGTTTAATGCCGCCTTCATTGATTCAGGATTAGCATTATAAGTATCATCTATCAGCAGATATTTTTTGCCGTTTTTTACATTAAGCCTTTTATCAGCAGCTTTTAATTTTTTAATTCCACTTAAAATTTCGTCTTTTGTCATGCCAAGCTTAAAAGCAATGGCTGCACAAGCAACCAGGTTTTTTACTCCCTGCTCGCCATAAACAGGCAGTACATCCTTAATTGATTTGGTTTTATATCTCAGTTCAATCTTTGCCTTGCCATCTTCTGTATAACCGGCAATTTTTCCTGTTACATCAGCATTAGCAGCTGAATTTTTATCTTCAACCACACTGAAGGAAACTTTTGCCGGATATTTCTTAAGCACATTTTTTAAATACTTATCATCATTATTTATAAACAGTGTACCGTTTCTTAAAGCAGCAGCTTCAAACAGCGCCAGCTTTTCTTTCAAAACACCTTTCCTGTTAACCAGGTATTCAAGGTGTGAATCTCCAATATTTGTTATTATTGCATAATCAGGCTGAACTATTGATGCTGTATAAGCAATTTCTCCAAAATGGTTAGTGCCAAGTTCAGCAACAAGAACTTCGTGCTGATTATTTGTATCAAGCAGAGTAAGCGGCACACCAATATGGTTGTTATTATTTGCAGCAGTTTTATTAACCTTAAAACGCTGTCCAAGAATTGTTGCTAACATTTCCTTGGTTGATGTTTTTCCTGTACTGCCTGTAATGCCAATAACTTTAGTTTTTAATTTACTGCGCCATATCCTGGCTATATCGCCAAGAGCTTTAGTAGTATTTTTTACTGTTATTACAGGAATATTAAGATCATCAAAATCATTTATCCTGTTTTTATTTATCACAACTGCTGCTGCACCATTTTTAACAGCATCCCTGATGAAGTTATGTGCGTCCAGCCGTTTGCCTTTCAGCGCAACAAACAATGAATTCTTTTTTATGTTCCGTGAATCAATGGATACATAGTTTAGCGATTTAAAACTGCCCGGATTAAAAATTTCCGCTCCGGGAATTTCAAATACGTCTTCTAATGTTAGTTTTACTTTATCCATTTTTTCATCAAATATACTCTGCTCGTGCATGCACCGGGGAGGATCGGCACAGGCACGTTTACAGAGCTGTCAGATATTTATTTGCAATTTCCAGGTCAGAAAAATGATTTCTAACCCCTTTAATTTCCTGGTAAGTCTCATGCCCCTTCCCGGCAATAAGAATTACTGCGTTATCTTCTGTTGTCTCAATAGCTTTTTTTATTGCTTCTTCCCTGTTTTCAATCACTTCAAAATTTTCACTTTCAATGCCGGCAATTATATCCTTAATTATATCCATCGGTTCTTCATTTCTTGGGTTATCAGAAGTAACAAAAGCTTTTTTACTCATAGCAGCTGCAATTTTACCCATTAAAGGCCTTTTGGTCTTATCCCTGTTGCCGCCGCACCCAAATACTGTATAAACAGGCTGCTTATCTTTTACTATGCTCTTTATTGCAATAAGTGCCTTTTCAAGACTATCTGCTGTATGTGAATAATCAACTAAAACTTTCTTGCTTCCTTTTCCGGCAGCTTCCATCCTGCCCGGAACCTGTTTTGCTGTTTTTATTCCCTTTATGGCATCATCTGTACTGATTCCTAGTACTACAGACACTGCAAAGGCAGCACATGCGTTGTATGCATTAAATTCCCCAACCAGTATGGTTGAAAGTTTATATTCTTTGCCTTTATATATAACACTAAAACGTGTACCATCAAGTCCAAATTCAACATCTTTAATTCTGAAATCTGCTGCTTCATTTTCGCCATAAGATACTTTTTTTGCTTTGGTATCTTTCAGAAGTTCATCACTGTGTGCATCATCTATATTATATACAGCAAATGCATTTTCACCAAGTGAGTCAAACAGTATCTTCTTTGCATTAAGATAGCCGTTAAAATCTTTATGAAAGTCCAGGTGATCAGAAGTAATATTTGAAAAAATACCGGCAGCGAAACTAAGACTGTTAACTCTCTGCAGCATCAGGGAGTGGGAAGAAACTTCCATAACAGCGGCACTGCATCCATCATTGATCATTTCAAAGAGCATTTCATTCATATCATTGGATTCAGGAGTTGTAAGTGATGATTTAACTTCCCTGTCACCAATATAATTTGCAATTGTACCGGCAAGGCCTGTCTTTTGGCCTGCTGTTTCAAAAATGTTCTTAATAAAATATGTGGTAGTAGTTTTACCGTTTGTTCCGGTAATACCAATAAGCGTTAATTTGGAAGACGGACTTTTATAAAAAGCATTGGAAAGCTCAGCAAGCGCTATTCTGCTGTTCTTAACAAGTATCTTGGCAGTTTTACCATGAATAAATATATCTTCAGGAACACAATTGTCTTCCATAACTACAGCAATAGCGCCTTTATTTATCGCATCAAGTATAAACCTGTGCCCGTCTGTTGCAAAACCTTTAATAGCAACAAAAACAGAATTTTTCACAACTCTTCTTGAGTCATAATAAATACCTGATACATCCTGACGCTGTACCTCTCCGGTAACCTGAATTGCCTTAACGCTATTTAATAACTGTGTTAATTCCATAATTAATATACTGCTGTACGACTTACTTTTATTTCCTCACAATGGAGGGTACAGAAAAGCCCTTTCTTAATGCGGCTTCCCGGCTCAATACTCTGGGCAGTTATTCTGCCTGAGCCATTAATTTTATACCTGATACCAAGACTATTTAAAACAAGTATAGCATCTCTCACAGATGTATTCTTCAAATCCGGCATTATACTTTTGCTTTTAACAACCGGTTTACGCATTGTCTGAACATCAGAAACATTTTTTATTTCAACACCATCATTCTGTTCTGCTTTAGCAGCTCTTATCTGGTCAAGGTCTGACTTAACATCAAAAGCCGGATTATTAAATGTATCAGGGTCAGACTTAACAATTCTTGATGCAACATTTTTAAACACTGGTGCTGCTACAAGACCGCCAAACTTTCCATGCTGCGGTGAATTCATAAGAATAAGGCATACAACCTTAGGATGCTCCACCGGGAAAAAACCAACAAATGATGAGTTGTAGCTTGAAGAAGAATACCTGTTATTAATCAACTTCTGCGAAGTACCTGTTTTTCCGCCCACTGTAATAAAATCAAGCTTTGCATTTTTTCCGGAACCATTATCAACAACTCTTTTCATTATATTTCTCATCCTTGCAGATGTTTCCGGAGATATAACAGTTCTCACTTCCTTTGGTTTATTTTCAAAATCAACAATACCATTCTTCAACCCCCTCTTTACAATTTGGGGCTGATATAAAATTCCGCCATTTACAAGCGCGCAATAAGCAGCAGTAAGCTGTAAAGGAGTTACTGAAATTTCATAACCATAAGACATAAATGATTTTGTAACAGGAGTCCACTGGTTAGGTTTCTTTAAAGTGCCTTTTGCTTCTCCCGGAAGCCCGGAAGATGTATAGTTACCAAAACCAAAGCCCCGCAAATATTTAAAGAATATCTCATCATCCAGGCGGCATGAAAGCTTTGACATCCCTATGTTGCTTGACTGTTCCATAATTCCGTTTACTGTTAGATTATCATGGTTATGTGTATCATATATAGTAACATTTTTAAACTTGTACTTTCCATGTTCGGTATAAATGCTTTCATTTTCGCGGCACAGGTTCTGGTCAAACAAAGCAGCCATTGTAATAGCTTTAAAAGTAGAACCCGGCTCATAAGTATCAGTTAAGGCCTTGTCCCTCCTGCTGTCATCACTATACTGCCAATAGGTATTAGGATCATAATCATCAACATTCGCAAGAGCAAGAATTTCACCTGTATTCGGATCCATTATAATACCGGTTGCTGATAAAGCTCCATAAGTTGCAACACCGGCATGAAGTTCTTCTTCAAGTACAGCCTGGTAAGTTTTATCAATTGTTAAAACTATATTTTCACCGGGCACAGCAGGCTTTGTTTCTTCTTCAGCAACAGTAAGCATATCGCCAATAGCATTTCTTTCAACCAGCATTGTACCATCTTCACCTTTCAGCAAATCCTGAAAAGTCCTCTCAATTCCGCTGGTACCAGAATACTCGTTATCAATAAATCCAAGAACATGAGATGCAAGCTTGTCATACTGATAAACCCTTGTAGGGTCTTCCCGTGAAAACAATCCCGTAATCTTGTAGTCTTTCAATAAAAAAGCTTTTTCGCTTGGAGCTTTCTTTTCAATACAAATTGTCTTTTTTGAACCTGACATCAGGTTCATATAATAGCTTTTAGATTTGCCAAAAACTTTGGAGAACTTCTCCGCTATACTCTGTTTTGCTTTACTGCTTGCCATTCGCAAATCAAGATAAAAAGAAACGTCATCCCTGTTAAAAACAAGCAAAACATTATTCCTGTCATATATCAGTCCTCTTTCAGCCCTGATTTTTTCAACACGGGTCTGCTGGCGTTCAGCATAATATTTTAGTTCCTCGCTTTTTAATATTTGAATATCAAAAAGCTTTCCTACCAATGCTAAAAAAAGCAGAAGCACACATATTATAACAACAATAGCACGGGAATTAATCATACTTTTCTTTTAATATCCTGTTTATACTTTCAATCTTCTCAGTATCTGCTTTAAACTCAATAAACGGTTCTGTTCTTTTTTTCATCCTGAGCTGATTAACAGCAATATCAGTTATTCTTTCTTCAGATGTAAGCATCTGAAGCTGGGCTACCAGACTTATCCGCCTGTTCTTTGCAAGATCAAGATCCTCGGCAGCTAAAACTTTATCCTTAGTAAGCAGTTCACATTTTTTCTTAATTGCCACATAAGCAAGCACTGTTGTTGCCGCCATTATCAGTAAAAGTAAAATAACTATAATACCGGGCTTAGAGCCTTTTTTCATATTCTTTCTGCTGCTCTTAGTTTTGCACTTCTTGAGCGAAAATTATTGCTTATCTCGTCATCAGACGGTAACACAGGTTTTTTAGTAAGTATTTTAAGACGTTTTTCTTTATCACACTTGCATACAGGATAATCTTTAGGGCATATACAGTCTATCGTTTCGTACTTGAATGCTTCTTTCACAATCCTGTCCTCAAGTGAATGATAAGAAATAATAACTATCCTTCCCCCGGGCTTCAGCAGGCCCACAGCTTTTTCAAGAAAGGACTTGAGAACATTCAATTCATCATTAACAAAAATTCTAAATGCCTGGTAAACACGCGATAAAGTTTTAACCTGGTAATTGTGTGGTGTAATCTCAAGTATAACCTGATTCAGGTCGGTAGTGGTTTCGATTTTTCCAAGTGTCCTCCGGTGAACTATTCGCCTGGCTATTTTACGTGAATTCTTTTCTTCTCCGTATTTATAGATTATATCAGCCAGATCTTCTTCGGAAAATGAATTAATGACATCAGCGGCACTTATTATTTTTGTTTTATCCATCCTCAGATCAAGTTTAGCTTCCTGCCTGTATGTAAACCCTGAGTCAGGGTTATCCAGCTGAAAGGAAGAAACTCCAAGATCTGCAAAAATTCCATCAAAGAACTCTATCGATTCTATCTTTGCTACAATGTCAATCTGGGAAAAATTAAAATTATAAAGCCTTACTCTGTTATCTCCGGAAAACTTTTTCCCGGAAAAATCAAATGCATCGTTATCAATTTCAGTAGCGGCTAAAATTCCGTTTTCGTTAAGCCGTTTTAGTATTCCACCTGAGTGGCCGCCAAAACCAAGTGTTCCGTCAAAATACTTCCCTGCTGCCGAGGTAACAAGGAAATCTAAACTTTCATTAAATAATACCGGCACATGATGAGTATCCATCACCCGGCCATAACTGTTGCTGCGAGTTGTTCGTATGATTCATCTCCTTCGTCTTTATACTCATCATATATTGCAGGATTCCATAATTCTATTTTTCTTAACATACCAACTATTAAAATTTCTTTATCAATCTTTGCATACTGTAAAAGGTTCTGAGGAATTAAAATACGTGACTGAGAATCCATCTTATCATCAACAGCATATTGTAATGTTAATCTAACAAATCTTGCAGCTTTGGGGTTATATAGGTTTAATGCGCCAAGTTCTTTTTCAGTCTTAGCCCATTCATCAAGAGGGTATAGATCGATGCAGGCGTTTGTACCCCTTGTCATCATAAATGAATCATTTGCTTCAGGAGAAAGATTTCTGCGTAATCTGGCAGGAATATTTATTCTTCCTTTTGCATCTACGGTATGTAAATATGAACCATTAAACAAGGTTTTTACCCACTGATTTCCATTTTAACCCACTTTTACCCACATAGAACCCACAACTACCGCAAAATAAGTCAAAACCTTAGAAATATGCAAGAAAAATCTTGTTTTGGCGTGTTATTTTATTATTGATTTCGGTAGAGACACACAGAAGTGTTCTTCTCAATATTTCAGCACTATTAATTATTCAACGAAAATGAATGTTGATGATTTACAGAACAAATAATCCCCTTGCGGTACAAATTAAAACGACAGCCTTATATGTATTTGTTGAAGGGGTTTGTCATTTTTTACTTGCTTATTTTAAATCGCACAAATAGTTTATCATATAATCTTCCGTATAATTTTCCTGCCTTAACTACATGGGAAAAACGAGATATAGTGAGCATATTCTTATCTATATAAACTATAATCTGATTTTCAAACACACAGCAGCCTGGTTATTTAGCGGAAAAATATTTTTAACAGTGCTGATAATTAAGGGGATACTATGAAAAGACTAATAAAATTTTTGTTGCCGATCTTACTAATACTTGTGGCAGGATGTGAAGATAATGCATCAGATTCACCGGAAAATGTTACAGTGTCTATAAAATACTACCATCCAAATACTGAAACCACTGAAGGTGTTGAGTACTATAGTCAGTCTGCTTCAATTTCATGGGGCAGTGGAAGTACAACTTTACCCGGAAGAAATGAGTATTTTAGTATAACAGTTCCGAACGGAGCAAAATTATCCGCTTCATATTCCAGGTATTACAAATCTTATAAGGATACTTTGCTAGACAGGAAAGCAGACTACGAAAAAACTGCAGTTGCTTCAAGTGGATTGAAGTGGGAATTATAATACATAATTGCTCAAAACATTAAGTATATATAAACCGCCCTGTATCTTAATAATATAATATAATAGATAAGAACTGCTGTCTCATGAATAGCTATAGCTCTGAGGTTAAGAAAGAGCCATCTGCCGGGATCGAACCGGCGACCTACGCATTACGAATGCGTTGCTCTACCAGCTGAGCTAAGATGGCTTTTCAAACACTGCCGGAAAAGCAGGCAGCACAATAAAAAAAAGAGAAATGGAAAATGCTATTACTAACATTTTCCACAATAACATACTGAATAACTATACTGTTTAGGTAATTATCTTATTCTCTTTTTATGTCTGTTCTTTCTCAGTCTTTTTTTACGCTTGTGCGTAGCCATTTTATGGCGTTTACGTTTTTTGCCACAAGGCATGAGTTACCTCCGTTTAACTATTTAATGTGAGTTCAATAATTCCTGAGCCCGTTTTCCGACTTCTGAATTCGGATCTATTTCAACAGCCTTTTTTAACCAGTTTTTAGACTCTTCTAAATTACCAGCTGCTAAATTAACAATTCCTAAGTTTAAATGCGCTATCTGATGCTTAGGATTATATTCAAGAGCCTTCTTCATTTCAGCTGCTGCAGTCTTATAATCCCTTAAATTATAATAACATACGCCCATATCTACCCTGGCATCGGCGTTTGAAGGATTTTTTTCTAAATACTGCCTGTAAGACTGGATTGCCTGTTCCGGAAGGCCTGCGTCATTTTTCAGGTGCGCCAGATTAAGTAAAGACTCCATATCCACGGGATTTGCTTTAACCTTTTGTTCAAGATTGCTAATTTCATTAAGCATCGTCATATCAACAGGCTGATTTTGTTGAGGCGGTGCCGGAGAAGGTTTTGTAGTTACTTCAACGGGATGCGTACTTTCAAATATACCGGAAGTTATCAATATAACTGCTGCAACAGCTGTTACAGCAGCAGCTATTATGATTACCTGCTTTACAGTAAGCTTTTTTGTTGTTACTGCTGGCTGTTGTTTAGAAGGAACAGTATTTCCTTTTGCAGTATAATTTCTTCTTTTTTGTTTTGGAACAGGCCCTGTTGCCTTTTCTGCCCCAGGAAGTTTTGTTCCGCATGAAGTACAATACACATTCCCGGCTTTATTTTCTTCACCGCAGGAATTGCAGATAACGATACCTGGCTTCGCAGAAGCATTATTCTGCTCAGGAGAACTTAAATCATATCCGCAATTTGGACAAAATTTAAAATCCTTGTCAAGCCTTATACCGCATGATGGGCATACAGAAATCATTTCTAAATGTTATCCTCTTTCATCCCCTTGTCAACAAGTTCTTTAAAATCTTTTGAAAACTTAAATGTCGGCACATAGTGTTCGGGAACAAAAACCTGTTCGCCTGTTTTCGGATTTCTTGCCTGGCGGGCATTTTTCTTTTTAACCTTATAACTTCCAAAGCCCCTTATTTCAATACCGCGGCCTTCTTTCAGAGCTTCTATTACAGTTTTAAAAAAACCTTCAATAATTGCTTCGGTTTCAAGCTTAGTTAGCCCTGTACCAGCGGCCACTCTGTCTACTATATCAGCTTTTGTCATGTTTTCACCTGCTTAAAATATTTATAAATTGTTTATAACTCTTTATAAATCAATAGCTTAAATTATTAAACGCTATTTATAAAATCAATATGCATAATTTTTCAGTGATATGCACCATCTACAAGTATATGAAAAATTCTTTCTCAGACTGATACACACCAAAAAAAAGTCTCATTTATTAACAATATAAATCATATATTAGTTCCCAAAATAAGATGTTTTTACTCTGGTACGCTTATTGTTATGTATAGTGAAAAAGTTGGAAAATAAAAATGGAACTCATAGAAATAATAATTAGCTCAATTAAAATCTTCTCAATAGTTGCAACAGTTGTTATTCTTGCGTCTTATATAATTTTCAAGATAAAAAGTAAAAATCGCAAAAAAGTTCGTGCTGAATTAATGACTGTACAGCATGAAGAATTACTGGATGAACAACAGATTGAAATACCAGAGGAATTTGAGTCTGAAGAACTACCGCAGTATGAAGAACAGCCGGAAGTTATGATACCTTATAGAAATATTAACCAGAGATTCCAGGTAATAAATGAAGATAATCGTATGTCTATGGAAGATTATCCCGAAGTCAATCCATACTACAGGCCTAACATCCCGGCATTTTCAGATGTAAACAATGCAGTTATGCAATCTTCTCATATAAACTATAAACCTGTTAGATACAGCCAGAACGCCTACAGAGCTGCTGATTATAAACACACATCAAATGATGCAAAAGGAATATACAGCCTTTACTCTTTGGCAGTCTCAGAACCTATGCATAAAATGAAAGTTTAAAAAAGAAGGATATGAATAGCTATATTTCATATCCTTCTTTTTTGCAAGCGTTAATTTTTTTGCCAAATCAATAATACACGCCAGTCAAACTTTTTTCTCTTTTACCCCCTAAACTAATTTATTTTTTTTTCGAATCATGACTTTAAAGGATTGAGCAATTATCTTTGCTTTCGGTTAAGGTCTTTTAGGCCTTTATTCCGCAGTTGCGGCGACCATATAGACATATAAGCTTAAAACTATAAATTAATTTTATTGCACAAATGATAAAAAGAATACTAATTGGTATTTTGCTTTTCATTTCTGTTAGTAAAGCACAAAGCTTTATGAACTTTGATTATATGCAGTATTATGACAGCAAAGTTGTAAACTTTATAAAATCAATAAACAAAGAAATGGGAGCAGATAAATTTCTTGTATTCCAATCGGTTATGTCCGGGCTTGGAAGAGGGAATGAGCTGGTAACATTTGTTATATCAGATATAAATGGCAACGTTAATGCCAGAATGATAACCAGCAAATATATCTATTCAACCATAGACATGAAGAACAGCAAGATATTTGATCCCCGTTTTAAAGATGCGGGAGTTCAAACATATGAAGACAAATTAAAAAGCAAACCTAAAACTCTGGATCCTTTCAAAGGCTCTGATATAGTTTTATATTATTCAAAAGAGAAAAAATTCTTTTTTGAAGCAGGACACCCCCAGAACTATGTTGAAGATAAAAACAAAATTCAACTCAGAAAAGACTGGACAAACCTTATTAGGAAAGAACTTCTTGCGAACATGAAACTGTTTAAAAAAGAGACGCTTTACAACAGGCAGGGAGATTATACATGGTATGGCTCCGGGCCATCAGGAAATATTGATTAAACAAATAAGCCGGGAATTTTTATACTCCCGGCTTTATTTTTTAAATTTTAGGTAATCTCTCCAGGTAAGAACTGTTACTTAGTATTGCAAAGCAATCAGTTTTTCTGAGCTCATCAAGATTAAAACAATTCATATAACTCATGGAACTTCTTAAACCATCAGAAATACTGTCAACAACGTTTTTAACAGTACCTTTATAAGGAACCATAGTTTCCTCACCTTCAATAAATTCGTTTCTCATTTTAACACCAAAAGATGCAGAGCCCCTGTATTTTTTCCAAAGCTGTCCGTTATATTTAATAACATCACCGGGGGTTTCCCTTGTTCCCGAAAGCATTCTGCCCAGCATAACAGCATCAGCACCAAGAGCAATTGCTTTTGCAACATCGCCGGCACTTTTTACTCCGCCATCAGCAATAACTTCAATTTTAAGATTTAATTTTTCCTTTGCAAAGAGTACATCCAGCAATGAAGAAACCTGCCCGATACCTATACCAGTCTGAATTGAAGTACTGCAAACACTTCCGCTGCCTATACCAACTCTGACAGAATCAGCACCAGAATCTTCCAGTTGTTTCAATGTTGCACCATGAGCAATATTCCCAACCATAATTTTAACATCAAATTTCTTTTTTATCTCTTCGGTTTTATGAAGCACTTCATTATTATTTGCGTTTGCAGTATCTATGCAGATGACAAAGTTTTTATCTGCCAGCTTTTCAATAACATCCATTGGAGTATTCAATGCTATTGAAACGCCTTTTACATTTCTCCTGCCAATGCCATTCAGAATTTCGGCAAGAGAGGAATCAAACCTGTTAAGCACTCCAAGACAACCCAGTTCAGTCAGTGCCGTTGCCATATCAATACCAGTTACAGTATCCATAGGGCTTGAAACAACTGGCAGGCTTAACTCCATTCCCATAAAATTACAACCGGTTACAGCTTCAGTACGCGATTTTATCCTGGAAACCTCTGTAGGAATGAGACTGATATCATCATAAGTTAATGATTGGAAATGTTCATTCAATTCTTTTTTTGTGTATATTTTCATTTAAAATATATCCTTTTGGTAATTGTTTTCTCTCTTTTCAATGTTGTAAAATATAATAATTACCAAAGAAACCAAATGGGATATTTCAAATCCGGCAATCCTGCCGGTATTAATTTTTACTATTATATTCATTACAGATGGAGCTAAAACCTTGGATGAGCTGATTTTTAACTCTCTGGAACCTGCGGAAAACAAAAGGCTGAAAGGCCTTGTTACGGAAGGCAGATTAAGAAAAATTGCACCCCGTATTTATTCTGCAGATTTTTCCACTCCAACTGAAGTTTTAGTTAAAAGAAACCTCTTCCGCATCCTGAATTGCCTTTATCCGGGAATACTGGTTAGCCATCGTTCAGCATTTGAAATCAGGCCAACCAATACAAACCGCTTGTTTTTAACTTACAAATACTCACGCAAAATTCATTTTCCCGGCATTACACTATGCCTGCTAAAGGGTATTGCGCCGCTTGAAGATGATATCAAAATAGGACATTTGTGTGCTTCATCAAAACACCGGGCATTTTTAGAAAATATGCAGGTTAGCCGGAACACAGGAGATGATTCTAAAGTACTTAATGCAGATACACTAATGGAAAAATTGAGAAATGAAATCCGTATTTATGGTGAAGACGGTTTGTGTCATATGCTTGTACAGGCAAGGTATTTATCAGAGGAACTTAAAATGACTAATGAATATAGAAAACTCGAAATACTGGCAAATAAGCTGCTCCCTGTTGCCAGTGAGCAGCCTGAATAATAAAGCTATAAAGTTGACTCTACTTCATCAAGAAGCAGTGACATTTTTTTTGTTGTTGCAAGTACAGGTTCAGATGAGCTCATATCCACACCGGCAGCTTTAAGTATGTTTATTGAATAATCGGAACTGCCTGATTTAAGGAAGTTCAGATACTTTTCAACTGCAGAATTTCCTCCTGCCTTAACTTTATTAGCTAACACTTCTGATGCAGCAAATCCGGTAGCATACTGGTACACATAAAAATTATAATAAAAGTGAGGTATCCTTGCCCATGTATAATTTTCTTCGTCGTCAATAACCATAGCAGGGCCCCAATATTTACTGTAAAGCGCCTGGTACATATCGCTTAACACATCCGCAGTTAATGATTCTCCTTTTTCAGTTTTTTCATATACAATCATTTCAAATTCAGCGAACATAGTCTGCCTGTAAAAAGTAGCAGTAATATTATTCAGATATTTTTCAAGCAATGCAAGTTTTTCTTCCCTGCCTGACGCATTCTCAATTAGATAGTCAAGAAGCAACGATTCATTAAAAGTGGAGGCAACTTCAGCAAGAAATATCGAATAATTAGCATAAGGGTACGGCTGTGTAAGGCCTGTATAAAATGAATGCATGTTATGCCCCATTTCATGGGCAAGGGTAAACACATCATTTAAAAGGTCTGTCCAGTTAAGAAGCACATAAGGATGAACTCCAAAAGTAGTGCCCGATGAATATGCGCCGCTTCTTTTTGACTGAGTTTCATATACATCTATCCACCGGTTATCAAATGCTTTTTTCAATGATGACAAATAATCTTCGCCCATACACTTCAGAGATTTTAGTACTGTTTCCTGCCCTTCTTCGTATGAATATTTTTTTTCGGATTTGTCAGAAAATATATTTACATAAACATCATAAGGATGCAGTTCATCAAGTTTAAGAATCTTTTTCTTTAAGTAAGCCCACCTGTGCAATGGTTCAACATTTTTATTAACTGCTTCAATAAGATTATCATAAACTGAAAGCGGGATATTATTCCTGCTTAAAGCCGCTTCGCGTGCAGAAGCATACTTGCGCGCCTTTGCATTAAATATGCCTGCTTTTAGATTGCCATTAAACAATATGGTCAGCGTATTAACATAGTTTTTATAGGGGGCATAATAACTCTTAAACACTCTCTCCCGGTAGCCTCTGTCCTTTGAATATAAAGCGGCATAATACTTTGCATGTGATACCTCAGAATTATTACCTTCCTCATCTTTCACATTATCAAACCTGAAATCACTGTTAGTAAAAATCGAATACGTATTGTAAGGGACAGAAGATATTTCTCCCGCCATTGAAAGCATTTCTTCAAGCTCTTTGGACAGTGTATGTTTTTTATTCCGGAGCATATCTTCAAAAGAATGTTTATAAACTTTAAGCCCGGATTCTTTCTCCATCATTGCCCATAGCTCATCTTCAGGAATAGCTAAAAGTTCAGGACGGATAAATGCTCCGGCAGCAGAAACCCTGGAATACAGATTTTTAATACGGTCATCCAAAGCCTGGTATTTGGCCGCACGCATGTCACTGTCTTTTGAGAGCATCGCATACAGATAAAGCCGTTCAAGCTTCATCCCTGTTTCATCATCAAACTTAAGGCATGCAAGTAAAACAGAAGGTTCAGAGGCTAACTTCCCTTCAAATGTTTTATATTTTTCTATTGACAGTTCAACAATGTTAAATTCTTTTTCCCATTCATCATCGGAGGAATAAATATCTGCAAGATTCCATTTGTATTTATCTTCAATATCAGTGCGCTGCAATATCTGCTGTTTTTTTGTTCCTGTTGACATAAGCATAACTATGATTTATTTATAAATAATTGAGAGGCTTTAAAAATAAGCAAGAAAAATTAAAATGAAATGGCACAATAAAAGAATTTGCATTTTCAGCTTAGTCATGAAGAAATTGTTTAATTTTTCGATAAAGTTTACTAGAGTTGATTTTCCTGTAAAATCAATCTAATCAGGGCTCTTTATGAATTAATCAGAAGAAATTGGTATTGTTTGTGAGACAGACATATAATATTTATTGCTGCCAGTTTAAACTGCTGTATTCTGAACCCTGTAAGGTTACCTGCTGATTTGACAAAACTGCTTAGAATTATCGGGCTTTGTGATGTTTTAAATTATTATTGAAGTCACCTAATTAACACTGGCTTTAAGTGAGGCAATTATTCTCCGACTGATTCCAGAAGAGATCTTTCCAGGACTACTGAAGCACCAAATTTTTCTTCGACTTTTTTACCCATACGTTTTGCTTCTTTAACTTTATATGACATAAATTTTTCATATGTATCAGAAGTATACTGAACAGTATAAGAAACTTCATCCCCGCTTCTGGCAGGTAATATTACAGAAAATATTTGCGCCCCGGTAAAATATCCAGTTTGCAGCATATCCGGTATATGAACTTCCTTCATCCAGTTCAACCATTCGTTTCTTATTTCTTTTTTAAATGTTGTATTTACTACATATATAATCATACAGACCCTTAATAACAGAATTAACAATTAGCTGCAGTTCAAGCTAAAATGTAATGCGCTTTAAAATACAGCAGTAAAAACGCTCCTGATATTTCATTTCGATTCAGGCAATTAATAGTAATTTATAGCCAATCGCCGGTAAATCCAATTTGTATTTGAAGGAGTTCCTGCGGAAACATAACCAGGAGTAACAACCGCTTTGTTCTTTTAACTGTGGATAATGATACTAAAGAACAGGCATGCCGAAATTAATAAATATTGTTATAATAATGAAGTTTTGTTGACTTTTGGAAATAATTGTAGGGAAATAGCAATATCTTCAATTATTATTCATTTTATTCGCGATTTACAATTTTTCTAAATTCGGTCTTAATAAAATTTCTGATAATCTGCCATCGTAAATAATACCGGACTTCATAAGGCACAAATACCTTAACGGCTTAATAATTAAAGAAAAATCATGTATTTATATACCTTCTAATTAAAAAAATTCTTTTTTATATTTGAAACTTCAATAAAATACAAGGAACTATGAACGACAAATATGAAGCGGTGATTGGGCTTGAAGTTCATGCACAGCTTCTTACCGACTCTAAAGCATTTTGCGGGTGTTCCACAAAATTTGGTAATGCTCCTAATTCTAATGTCTGCCCCGTTTGCCTTGGACATCCGGGTGTACTTCCGGTTTTAAATAAGAAGGTTGTAGAATTTACAGTTCTTATGGGGCTGGCTACAAATTGCAATATAAATCAGCGTTCAATTTTTGCACGTAAGAATTATTTCTATCCTGACTTGCCTAAAGGTTATCAGATATCTCAATACGAAGAACCTATCTGTGAATTTGGAAATGTACAAATTATGCTGCCTGATGGTTCACAGAGAAAGATAGGGCTTACCAGGATCCATATGGAAGAAGATGCCGGTAAATCAATTCATGATATGGGATATGAAACCAGCATTGATGTTAACCGCTGCGGGGTTCCGCTTATGGAAATTGTAAGTGAACCGGATATCCGCACAGCACAGGAAGCCTCTTTATACCTTCAGAAAATACGCCAGATTGTTCAGTATCTTGGCATTTGTGACGGCAACATGGAAGAAGGCTCTTTAAGATGTGACGCCAATATTTCTATCAGGCTCAAAGGCGAAAGCACACTTGGAACTAAAACCGAAGTAAAGAATATGAACTCTTTTAAAAATGTTGAAAGAGCAATTAATTATGAGATTGAAAGACAGATTGATGTTATTGAAGACGGCGGAAGGATTATTCAACAAACCTTGTTATGGGATCCTGATAAAGGCGAAGTAAGAACAATGCGCAGTAAAGAGGAAGCTCATGATTACAGGTATTTCCCTGAACCTGACCTTCTCCCGGTGGTAGTAAATGATGAATGGAAAAGTGAAATAGCAAAGTCACTGCCTGAATTGCCTGATGACAGGAAACAAAGATTTGTCAGCCAGTTTGGCCTTCCGGAATATGATTCTGATGTACTGACACAAAGCCGTTCTGTTGCTGATTATTATGAAAGAGTTATCTCAGCAACTGATGATTATAAATCAGCCAGCAACTGGATTATGGGCGATGTATTAAAAGTTCTTAATGAAGATAAAATTGAGATTACCGATTTTTCAATTTCACCCGATAATCTTGGCGCACTGGTTAACCTTATTAAAAAAGGAACTATAAGCGGCAAGATTGCAAAAGAAGTTTTTCAGGATATGTTGAAAGGAAATGTATCACCTGAAGAAATTGTTAAAAGTAAAAATCTTGTCCAGATATCCGATACTTCAGAAATTGAAAAAATTATTTCTGAAATACTGGACTCAAAACCAAATGAAGTTCAGGAATATATTGAAGGAAAAGAAAAAGTATTTGGGTTTTTTGTCGGACAGATAATGAAGGCAACAAAAGGAAAAGCAAATCCTAAGATGGTAAATGAACTATTACGCAGTAAACTTGATTCATTGAAACCCGGGAATTAAATACCTGCGTTTGGTATGGCTTGTAATATTATAATGAGGTTAAAAATTGTCAATTAAAGATGGCATAAGAAGATTTTTCGGAATAAAAACAGAAGAAGAATTAAAAAAAGTTAAAACTCCGCAGGAAAAATTCAAAGAGTTTATTGAATCATTGTTGTTTGCAGCAATAGCAGCTTTTTTTATAATTACCTTTGTTGTTCAGAATACACGCATTCCTACGGGTTCAATGGAAGATACTATTCTTGTTGGGGATTTTGTACTGGTCAATAAATTCATATATGGCTCAACTTCACCAAGATATATTCCTTTTACAGAGATTGAACTTCCATGGTTCAGGCTCCCGGCTATACGCCAGCCGCGCGCTAAAGACATTGTTGTATTTGAATATCCGGGTGACAGTGATCAGCTTAAAGCAAATCCTGCCGGGATAAATTATGTTAAAAGATGTATTGGCGTACCTGGTGATACTATTCAGATTATAAACAAAGTTGTTTATGTAAATAAAAAACTATTCTGGATTCCTCCTCATATAAGATATGATGTTCCCTACCCAAAGCCTGCGGGCGTTTTTGAACCCAGAATATTCCCTAAAGGGATGCCATGGAATGAAGATAATTACGGACCACTTGTTGTGCCTAAAAAAGGTGCAAAAATAAAACTGACAATAGATAATATAGCTCAATGGAAAACTATTATTAACCGTGAATACGGCAAAGAAGTTGTAGGTTTTAACGGCTCTGTTGTTACTATTGAAGGAAAACCTGTTACTGAATATGCATTTAAGAAGAATTATTACTTTATGATGGGTGATAACAGGGACGACAGTCTTGACAGCCGTTACTGGGGTTTTGTTGCTGACGATATGATAGTGGGAGAAGCCTTTATAACCCTGCTTTCATGGGACAGAGACATCCCTTTTACAGAAATATTCAGGCTGCTTGGCTCAATAAGGCCGGAAAGAGTCCTGAAACTGTTAAATTAATTAAAAAATGCGATTTTTATGTTTCCCAGGGCTTTCTTTAATGAAAGCCTTTTTTATTTTATCAGAACTATTTGGAAAATCCGGCGTCTAAAAAGAAGTTTACATAATAACAATAATGGGATATAAAGATATAAATGGCAGACAAGAAAACAGAACCAGGTAAAAAAGCTAAAGAGTTCACAAAATCTATTTTATATCCTCTTATTGCAGCATTTTTTATCATAACATTTCTAATACAAAACACACGAATTCCCACAGGTTCAATGGAAGACACTATTCTTGTAGGAGATTTTATTATTATAAACAAGTTTATATACGGCTCTACTTCTCCAAGGTATATTCCATTTACGCAGGTTCCGCTCCCCTATTTTCAGCTTCCTGCTTTAAGAGAACCAAAGCATAAAGATATAGTAGTTTTTGAATATCCCGGAGACAGAGACGATATAAAATCTAAAGATTTAGGTGTAAATTATGTAAAAAGGTGCATAGGACTGCCGGGAGATACTGTTCAGGTTATTGATAAAGTAGTTTTTGTTAATGGCAAACAAATGTGGGTACCTCCCCATATTAAATATGAGATACCTTTCGTTTATCCAAAAGGATATGTACAAAGTGATATTTTCCCCAAAGGCATGCCCTGGAATAAAGATAATTACGGCCCGCTTGTAGTACCTAAAGAAGGCTCAACTATAAAGCTTAATGCACATAGTATTGACCAATGGAGAACTACAATTAATAGGGAATATGGAAAAGAAGTTGTAAGTGTAAACGGCCTGGATGTTATAATTGACGGTAAACCTGTAAAGGAATATACTTTTAAGAAAGATTACTTCTTTATGATGGGCGATAACAGGGATAACAGCCTTGACAGCCGTTTTTGGGGCTTTGTACCCCGTGATTTGATAGTTGGCTCTCCTATAATTGCCCTTTTTTCATGGGACAGGGATATACCTTTTACAGACTTTTTCCGCCTGCTTGGTTCAATACGGCCGGAAAGAGTGATGAAACTTGTAAATTAGCTTATAACAATTCCCAAATTTTCATATATTCGGTTTAGATTATTTTTAACATGTACTCTAAACTTTATTTTATCCTGAATTAAAGCTTAGGTTAGTTTTTCAATAAAATTCAGAGATTGCAGACATAAATGGATTTATTAAATATTGATTATGAGAAGTATACTCTAAAAAACGGCCTTGATGTAATACTCCATAAAAATGATTCCCTTCCAATAACAGCGGTAAATATTTGGTATAAAGCCGGCTCCTCAAATGAGAAGAAGGGGAAGACCGGAATTGCTCACCTGTTCGAACACATGATGTTTCAGGGTTCACTTAATGTTGCTAAAGAACAGCACTTTAAGTTTATCCAGGAAGCTGGAGGCACCCTAAATGGCTCAACAAGTTTCGACAGAACAAATTATTACGAAAAGGTTCCTTCCAATTTCCTTGAGCTGATTCTTTGGTTAGAATCTGATAGAATGGGTTTCCTGTTACCTGCACTAACCCAGGAAAAACTTAAAAACCAGATTGATGTTGTTACAAATGAACGGCTTGAAAGATACGATAATCAGCCATATGGACTTGCATGGGAAAAGCTTATTAGTACAGTTTACCCTGAAGGCCATCCTTACAGTTGGCCTACAATTGGATTTGTTGATGATATAGCAAGTTTTACTCTTGATGATGTAAGAAACTTTTTTAATACATATTATTCACCGGCTAATGCCAGTCTTTGTATTACCGGCTGTTTTAATAAAGAAAAAACCAAAGATATTATAGAAAGTTACTTTGGAGAGCTCCCTGGCAGTAAAAGTGAACCCCTGCAGGTTAAAGATCCCGGCCCAATGAAAAAGAACATACTTGTTACGCACAGGGAAAATGTTCAACTTGAAAGGCTTTATCTTGCGTGGCGTACCGAGAAAGGATTCGGCCCTGACGATGCATCTCTTGATATACTTTCAGATGTTTTATCAGGCTCAAAAAATGCGCGTTTATATAAAAACCTGGTTTATGAAAAAGAGATCGCTCAGGATGTTACAGCATACCAGTATTCAGGCAAATATGCCGGACTGTTTATGATAATAGCCACTGCAAAGCCTGGCTGCAGCCTTGATGCGATTAAGGCAGAAATATTTAGGGAACTTGAGCTAATAAGCAATGAAGGTGTAAGCACCAGAGAATTAATAAGATCAAAAAATGGCATTAAATCAGACTTTATATATTCTATGCAAAACCTGGATACTCTGGCTGACCAGCTAAATTTCTATAGTTTTGCATTAAATAACCCGAACTCATTTAATGCTGACCTTAACAGATACGAAATAGTATCCGATGACGATATAAAGAAAACAGTAAGAAATTATCTGCAAAAATGTTATGCAGAGCTTCGAATTTTACCAAATGAGAAACCGCAGTAATGATAAACAGAACAATTAAACCAGAACCTTCTGAAGAAATCACTTTTCACCTCCCAAAATTTGAAAAGTTTATCCTTAAAAATGGATTAACAGTCTATTTTATTAAAAGAAACCAGCTCCCTATTTTAGGATTTAACACGGTGCTTAATGCCGGAAGCAAATATGACCCTGCCGGAAAGAAAGGAATGGTTAATCTTTTTTCATTAGTAATTGATGAAGGAGCCGGAGATTTTGATGCCCTTCAGCTGAATGACGAATTTGATATTCTTGGTTCCAATTTTGATATAAGCACAAACAACGATAATATTTTCCTTTCCCTTCGCACTCTAAAAGAAAATAAAGAACGGTCGCTGGAATTGTTTTCTGCTGTTATTAAAAAACCTCATTTTAAGGAAGAGGCCTTTGCACGTGAACAAAGAAAAGTCCTTACCCGGATTCTTCAACTGAAAGATGATCCCGAAGAACTTGCCAACATAGTTTTTGAAAATCAGTTGTTCGGAAAAGAAAACCCTTATGCTTATCCCGTAATAGGCATGGAAGAGGATGTAAAAAATATTACTATTGAAGATTTAAAACACTTTTATAGTAATTATTTTACTCCAATGCGTGCAACTATAATTGTTACAGGAGACTCTGAAAAGGAAGAAATTGAGCAACTTCTGAATAAATACCTGGGAGACTGGAATACAAAAGGTATTTTTACCAATGCTGAAATTTCAAATAGAGAAAACGAAGGAAATATTTATCTTATACATAAAGAAGGCGCTGTTCAGGCTGAAATAAGACTGGGACACATTTCTTCCGGCAGAAACTCGGAAGACTATTTCAGCAAAATGATTCTGAACAATGTACTTGGAGGACAGTTTACAAGCCGGATAAATTTAAACCTTCGTGAAAACAAAGGTTATACCTATGGTGCTTTCTCAAGATTTAATTATTATAAGGATGCAGGTTATTTTTACGTTTCAACATCGGTAAATGCCGAAAACACAGGAAATGCACTGAGAGAAATTTTTAAAGAACTAAATGAAATAAAAGAAGGTGCAACAACAGAAGAACTTGATTTTGCAAAATCATCATTAATAAGAAAATTTCCATCAAATTTTGAAACCAACAGGCATATTGCATCCAATATATCTGCTTTGGTTATCCATTCTCTTCCTGATGCTTATTTTGATACCTACCTTGACAATATTAAAAAGGTCACTATTTCTGATGTAAATAAATCAGCAATGGATTCAATACATCCTGAGAAATCATTAGTTGTTATTGCCGGCGATAGAAATGTTATCAGCAGCCAGCTTGGCGAATTCGGAAGAAAAATAATTGAAATTGATAACCCTGCTGCCTGACAGCCCTATTTTACTGAACTGCCAGCGAAGGATTAATAAATTTATATCCAATTTTTCTGAAACTAACCATAATACTGTTTATTTTAAGAAAATCACCGGCTGACATAATAACAGACCTTGTTTCACCATCATTTATGCTGTCCAGGTAATCTCTTAGATTATCCGGATTAAGTTCTCTGAAAGAACTTCTCTTCACCAGCTTTATACTTCTTTTTTCCATTTCTTTTTTTATAAGCTCATATGCTGAAGAAGAAAATAAGGAAGAATTATCATCAATCATTATAAAAACTGCATTTGAGAAATCACCCAAAATAGACCTTATTGAGTTCTTTAACCTTGCTTCGGAATAACTTGAATTAAGTTTATATATCAAGTCTGGAATATCATCATCAAGCAAAATGACAAATTCTTTGCCTGATTTTAGAATATCAGATGTAAGAAATTTCGTTTTTTTTGAAGGCTGCAAAATAACAGCAAAATTTTCAGGCGAGCTTAATAAAACGGAATCGTCAGCAACACTTAAGTCAGCATAGCTATCAAGTAAAAAGCCGACGGAGCCAGCTTTTCTTTTAAGCCCCTCTTTATAGCTGAAATCTGCGGTAATTATTTCTGAACCTTTAGAAAAAACTTTAACCGAGGTTACCCCTTTAATTTTTGTTTCATTCACAATCATTTTCACATTAACAGTATCATAAGAATTGGATATCTCTCTTATTAATAGAGCTATGGGAAGATCAGCCGGAACACTTATAGAATATTTAGCAATAAGTGAAGCAGGGTCTGTTTTTCTGGGCGTTTTAGTATTTATCCAGGAAGGAGCAATTCCAAAAACTCTTACGGCTGAAATAAACTTACTATTTATTTCCTCATTATTAAGATTTTCAGTAACAGGGACTTCATGTTTATCTGTAAATTTATCTGCAACAATGTTCGCAATTAAAAAAACAAGTGTTAAAACAAAAAGAACAACAACTATTTTCTTTTGATCAAAACCAGGTACCATTATTTTCCTTTAAATTCTGCCTTTCTTTTTTGAAGGAACGCAGATGTTCCCTCTTTAAAATCATCTGTGCCGCAGCATTGTTTAAATAATTCGGCTTCCTTATCCAATCCCTCATGCTGCGGTGTTTCATTTACATTATTCACAGCTTTTACTGCAAGCTTAACAGCAACCGGTGCTTTGGAAGCAATTTTTTCTGCCATATTTATTGTATTACTTAACAATTCATCCTGTGGAAATACTTTATTTACCAGCCCTATACTTAATGCTTCCTGTGCGTTAATCATATCGCCGGTTAAGATATACTCCATTGCCCTGCCCGGATTAATGACACGCGAAAGTCTTTGAGTACCTCCATATCCGGGAATAACACCAAGATTTATTTCTGGCTGGCCAAATACTGCATTTTCAGAAGCAAGCCGAATATGACAGGCAAGAGCAAGTTCACAGCCGCCTCCAAGTGCATAACCATTAACTGCGGCTATAACAGGTTTGCAGGAATTTTCAATATTGTTAAATACTGCCTGTCCTTTTTGAGCAAATGCCTTACCAGTATCTTTATCCAGGTTGTTTAATTCAGAAATATCAGCGCCTGCAACAAAAGCTTTATTGCCCTTGCCTGTAATAATTATTACACTGGTTGAATTATCTTTATTCAATTCAGTGATTGCATTATTAATTTCGTCCATTGTTTGAACATTAAGAGCATTCAATTTTTCAGGACGATTAATTGTAATTACTGCGACTCTCCCCCTTTTTTCAACGTAAAGATTTTTATATTCAGACATAATACTCCTTCTCAAAATGCAACATATAAAGGAAGGCGGACTTTTAAGTCTAATGAAACAAATTGTTGATTTTCAAAATAATTATAAGAGGCAAGGATTTCCATCATAAACATAGAAAAACCGGCACCAGCACTTACTCCAATTTTTGAATTATCCTCAAGATAATTACTTTTTCCAGTTCCGGTTTTAAACTCGTGTAAAACCTGGTAATAATTAAATGCAGCAGAAACTTCCACTATAGGCATTAACAGTAAGAAATTTTCCATCAGGGGTGCAAAATAATACCTCATCCCCACGTTAACAGGAAGTACATTTGTAGATAAATTGGAGTGATTTGATGTCTGGTAATAGTCCTGTGAACCCGGATATTGTTCAAAACCAACTTTGGCAAAGAGAAAAAAAGGCAGGTACTCATTATCTGTATAAGAAAGCTCAAGATTAAAACCATAACCAAGGTCAGTAGTGTTTGCAAATTGGCCAACAGGAATTCTTGGGCCAACACCAATAGAAACAAAAACGCCGCGTGCTTTATCTGCCGGCGGCTCATTTGCCCACACAAGAGCCGAAAATAAAATAACTGCCAGTATAATTTTCTTCATTTATTTGCCTTCACAAAACGAAATTACAGGGAAGCAAAGTTCACATTTATCAATCTCAACGGAGCTTGAAAAATACAAAATTCTATGCTCTTCTAAAATGACACCAGGTTTTAAATAAGTAGAAAGATTATTAGGCAGTGATACTGTTTTTTATTTCTTTCTGTTCACCCCCCCCCTGAATCAACAATACCATGTAATTTACGGGACGGCAGGAAAAGCATGAGGAAAATAAACAAAAGTACAAACTGGCCGGCTATAAGCCACTGCTTTGTTAACGGATCAACTGTAAAAAAGCCATCCCAGCTTTTGTATTGGGACGCAAACAGCATATTTATCAATAATGTTGTTTTAGAGCCAAATGCCAGAAGGTTAAACCATAACGCACTGAAAATTGAAATGGTAAACCAATATATATTATTATAAAAATGAAAAATAAAAGAGCCGCAAAAAGCAACAAAAACGAAGTCAACAACATCAGTCAGAATTAACTTATCAAAAACAAAATCTACAGGAACAAATTCATATACAAAAAGAGCAATAATAAGTAAAAAAGAAGGTAAAAATTTATTTTTCCTGTTTTGAGTACAATACCTGAAAAACAGGAATAATAAAAGAAACTGCGGCAGATTCCATATAAGATAAACCGGATAATCAATAACCGAAGATAAACCAAATTCGTAAAAATAGTCCGGGTCTGCTAATTCAGCTTTATTTACTAGGAAAAGTGCTGCAAGAACTATACAAGGGACAATTATTACCCAGAAAGCCGGCAGAAACTTTCTTTTATAAACAGGACGAGATAATACTTTAATTACTGAATCAATAAAATTGCGTGGATATAAAATTAGTATCGGAAGAACGAAACTTAGATGTAATCTGAATCCGGCAATAATTAAATAGGTATCGAGGCCATAATACCGTAAAGTAAAACCAATACCATTTACCAGGATTAATGAAAAAACTAATCTGAATACACTTATTTCTTCCACAGCTTTATTTTTCTAACTCCAATTTCTTTAACTCTGTCCCGACACCATATTTGTAAACCAGTTTTCCCCCGCGATTTCCTGTCTGATATACAAGGAGAAGCCCTGCTAAAGACAGTACTACAAATATAAGGCGAAAATAGCCAATATACTTTTTCTTTATTACAAAAAATGTTCGTAATACGAGGAGTGCTACAAAATACCATACGGTAAGGTTTGCCCAAAAGCTATGTTCATTTATTGCTTTAAAAGGCATTATAGCTCCTTTATCTTCCCATACCATTGCAACCTGATGAGCCTGGTTCCCGGTTAATACGCCTCCTAATGCTGCAAGCACCCCCAGTGATAAAATAAGGTGAGCGGTTTTTAACAAAAATTCTTTTTTCAGCAGAACGTCTGATACTTCAAGAAAAGGATAGAGAAAAAGCAAGGCAACAGCAAAATGAACTATACGCGGATGGTTATCTGCCAGGAACTCCATTTATGCTTCCTTTTTTATTGAATACTAATAAACAATAGAAATAGTATTTTGTGTATGATATAGGTCACTTATCATTTACGCCTGTTATATCAGCATATTTGACCTTATACAGAAACAAACCTTTTGCAGGAACAGCTTCCCCGGCAAAATCCCGGTTCTTTTGTCTGAATACCTCCTCTAAATAGCTCCTGTCATATTTTTTTTTCAGCATATGCAGAAGAGTGCCTGTTATAGTCCTAACCATACCGTGAAGAAACCTGTTTGCTTCAATAAGAAATACATAACACTCTTTTTTCTCATACCAGTACGCATTGTAAATATTACATACCTTATTTTCAGTTGCAGATTTTTTTCTTGAAAAAGAAGTAAAATCATCCTCCCCAAAAAACAAAGCAGATAATTCATTTAATCTTTTTACATCAATCTGGTTGTGATAGAAGTATGAATATTTTTCAAAAAAGGGGGATTTGTTTTTTGATATAAAATATAAATAACTTCTTTTGCGGGCATCAAACCTTGCATGAAAACTCTCCGGCACCTTTGTTAAATCAAGCACAGCAATATCTTTTGGCAGCATGGCATTTAGTGAATGCCTAAACTTATAAATATTTATTTCATTTTCAGTTTTGAAATTAGCCTGCTGACCAAAGGCATGCACCCCGCTGTCAGTTCTGCCTGAACCAATAAGATTTATATCTTCCTTCAACAGGATGTGCAATACATCGGTTATTCTTTGCTGAATTGTATCGCAACCATTCTGAATTTGCCATCCGGCATAATTGGTACCGTCGTACTGTATAAGTAATTTATAATTATTCATTTTCTAAATATTTAATAGCAAAATATAAATAATATCCCCCAGTTTCTGAATATATAAAAACAATGGCGGTACATCAAAATGAAGCAGTAAAAGTATCTGAATGGTTTAAAAAATGCAGCAGGTATAATGGCATGTAAATTTTCTTTATACTTCACTCCCAAAGGCCTTGCAGCAATTGAATTATAGCAGGTATTGCCAGTTGAAAATGAATAGTCCAGGATAAAATACAATCATAGAATATAAACAGTTTTAGTATTCACAAATTCCTTTATACCAATTTCAGAGAGTTCTCTTCCATATCCTGAATCCTTTATGCCGCCAAACGGCAGACGCGGATCTGAGCGTACGTATGTATTAACAAAGCAATTACCAGCTTTAAGCCATTTGGCAGCTATTTCCTCACCGCGTGAGGTATTTTTTGTAAAAACAGAAGCTCCAAGTCCAAAACGGGAATCATTAGCCGCATTAATTGCTTCTTCTTCATCTTTTACTTTGATTACTGCTGCAACCGGGCCAAACATTTCTTCATTAAAAGCAGGCATTCCTCTTTTTACCCCGGACAAAACAGTGGGCGGATAGTAAGCTCCACTGCCCTTCGGAATATGTCCTCCTGTTAATACATGAGCACCTGCCTTAACACTTGCAATAACCTGTTTATGTAAATCATCTCTCAAGTCAATCCTTGCCTGCGGCCCAAGATCAACTTCATTAAAAGGATTGCCCATTTTTTTTCTGCTCATGATATCCGTAAAGAGTTTTTCAAAATCAGCATATATTTTTTCCACAACAATGAACCTCTTTGCTGCAATACAACTCTGGCCAGCGTTTATTAAACGTGAAGCAGCGCATGTTTCAGCTGCCCTCTCTATATCTGCATCTTCAAGAATAATGTAAGGATCACTGCCTCCAAGTTCAAGTACTGTTTTTTTTAACTCTTCTCCGGCAGTTTTTGCCACTGCCCTGCCCGCTTCAACACTGCCTGTCAGCGTAACAGCAGCAATTCTTTTATCGCGTATTACATTCTCTATTTTTGAAGATGAAAGAATAAGTGTTCTGAATATATTTTCCGGAAAACCTGCCTCCCTGAAAATTTCTTCAATAACAAGAGCAGTACCTGTAACATTGCCCGCATGTTTCAAAACTGCGGCATTCCCTGCCATAAGATTAGGCGCTGCAAAACGGAACACCTGCCAAAACGGAAAATTCCATGGCATTATTGCAAGTATGGTTCCGAGAGGCTGATAAGATATGAAACTCTTCTGTGCATCTGATCTGATAATTTTATCTTTAAGGTATTTTTCAGCATGTTCGGCATAATACTCACATACTAAAGCACACTTTTCAATTTCTGCCCGTGCCTGTGCTATTGTTTTTCCCATTTCAATGGTAACCAACTCAGCATACTTTTCCTTTTGCTTTAACATTAATTCAGCAGCTTTATGCATAAGCCTGCTTCGCCTGTCAAAAGAAAAACCTTTCCACCTGTAGAATTCACACTCAGTTTTTTCCAGAATTTCTGAGGTTTCATCTTCAGTCATTTCAGGATAAATCTTAATTAATTCCCCGTTTTCCGGATTAATTGATTCAAGCATTTATTCACCTGTGGTTTTCAGTAAAAATTAGAAACATTTTCTCTTTCAAGCAACACTAAAAGTAATACTGTTAGAATATTTTTCTATTCTTTACCTTGTCAAATAGCACTAAATTCTGTGATTTACTCAGCATACTGCTCTTATTATAAAGAAATCATAATGAATTGCGTGGTTTAAATTGTATACGCTGGATTTTATTATTTATAATACTGTTAAATGCAGGGAAGGGATAGTATTTAGAAAGAACCAAGATCATCCCTAATTGCTCAGAAATACTTATAGACAGATAGGCTTTTTAATTTAAATGCTAAAGGACGAGACTGATTCTGAATTTAAGTGAATGACTAAGGAAAACCAGGTTGTTTCAGCTTTATTTTTGTTCCTATATTATTTACTTAATTAATATAACTGTACTTATCAGATTTTTAATTTTATACGGAGTCGTTAATTAATTATTTTCAGCAAAAGCGCCGCGTGCAAGAATTTTGCGGGCATAAATAATTGAATTTATCGTACCTTCAGAAAGGAAATACTTACTTGCAAGAAGGAAAAATGCATCCCTGTTCCTTATACCCTCATCTTTCATATTCTTAAAATCCTGCCTTATTTTTTCATTCCTCTGCAGGAGAAATTGATTAACTTTATAATTGCCCCGTATTCCATATCGTCTTTCACTGTATTGCATTGAAGTACTCCAGGTTATGTTAACTAATAAAAAAATCTCAAACCTGAACAAATAATAATACTGAAAAAGGTGGGTTGGTATCCCCCGAACTGGGGGTATTGACAGGCGGCGATAAAACAGGATAAAAAAAGCCCCGGAAAACCGGGGCAAATAAATAATCTAATAAAACTTTTAATTAGAACTGAATGGCTTTTTTAGTTCGGTTAGCATATTCAAGAACAAGAGCACTTGCAATGAATATTGAGGAGTAAGTACCAGTTATAATACCAAAGAGCAGTGTAAATGAGAATGCTCTAAGTACTTCACCGCCAAAAACCAGCAACACGATACAAGACATAAAGGTGGTACCGCCGGTAAGAATTGTACGGCTCATGGTTTTGTTAATACTCATATCAATTACATCAATAAGTTTCATGGTTTTATGAATCTTAAGGTTTTCACGAACACGGTCAAATACAATCACAGTATCGTTAATTGAATAACCAATAAGAGTAAGGAATGCGCCAACCACTGTAAGGTCAATTTCAAGATTCAGCCCCGGTATGACTCCATACAGCGCTGAATATAAACCAAGTGTAATAAGCACATCATGGAACAAGGCAACCACAGCGCCAAGAGCAAAAATAAATTTAAAACGGAAAGCCAGGTATATAAGAATTACAACAAGTGAAAGCAAAACAGCCAAAACAGCATCCTGTTTTAGCTCTTTACCAATTTTAGGGCCGACACGTTCTTCCTTTAGAATCTTAAAGTCATTTCCTGTCATTTTCTCTTTAAGATTTATTTTAAGCCAGTCTGAAATACCAACACTAACAAGTATTCTTTTGTTTGTTGGCTCTTCAGAAACTTTACTTGCCTGAAAGCCGGCAGCAGAAATTTTATCAACTAAAATATTAGTTGTATCAGGATTTGGTAATTCATAAGTAACAGAAGAAGCATTTTTATCTACAATCTGTTTTTGAACTCCGGGTAAAGTTTTATCTATTTCCTGTTCAATATTTCTTAAAACAAGAGGATAAACTCTTGCAGGTATGGTTTGAGCATCGGTTCTGAAAAGAACGCCGGTTTCACTGCCAAAAGTTTTTAATTCCACATTGCCGATGTTCAGCTTCTGTACATAATTTCTCACATTAGCTATATCAACAGGTTTTTCAAACTGCATTACAATTTCGGTACCGCCCTTAAAGTCGATTCCGAATACAAAGCCTCTTAAAACCACATTGATTAAGCCGATAAGGAAAAATGCAGTAGAAACTCCATAGAATATTTTTCTTTTCTCTAACCATTTAACATTAAGATGTTCGAATATACGCATTTTTAAAATTGCTCCTTTTTTCCGGAAAAAGCCGGGAAAGCGTGTATGTTAACCAATACTAATTTTTGAACCTTTTGATACCATATAATCAAATATAAGACGAGCTATAAATAAAGCACTGAACAAACTGGTAACAATACCAATCATAAGTGTAAGCGCAAAGCTCTGTACCGGGCCACTGCCAAACTGGTAGAGGATAATACCTGTAAAGAATGTAGTTATATTTGAGTCAATAATGGCTGCATTTGCTTTTGAAAAACCGCTGTCTACAGATGCTTTAATTGTTTTTCCTGTAGCAAGTTCTTCTCTAATTCTCTCGAAAATAAGCACATTAGCATCCACGGCCATACCCATAGTTAAAACTATACCGGCAATACCTGGAAGTGTAAGTGTACCACTAAACCCGGCAAGTATAGCAAGGATAAATAGTATAGTAAATGAAAGCCCTGCAGCAGCAATGGAGCCGGATTTCTGGTAATAAACAACCATAAAAATTGCGATAACCACAAAACCAATAATACCAGAATTTAAGCCGCTTGCAACTGAATCTTCACCAAGTGACGGTCCAACAGTTCTTTCTTCAATAATATCAACCGGGGCTGGAAGCGCACCGGCTTTAAGAATAATTTCAAGTAATTTAGCTTCTTCAACATTGGCCATACCGGTAATTTGTGAACGTCCGCCAGGAATCTTGCCCTGAACATTAGGGGCAGAAAAGACAACGCCATCAAGAATAATAGCTATTCTCTTACCAATATTTGCACCTGTTATTCTTGCCCATTCAGTAGCGCCTTCTGTATTCATTTCCATGTTAACAATAGGAGCAGATGTACTTGGATCAATGTTGGACTGTGCATTAACAATTACACCACCGGTAAGTTCAGGTTCTTTATTCAGGCAGTATAAAACATAGGTTTCTTTTCCTGTTTTTTGATCACGCCCAAAAGATTTTGCAGAAAATAAAAACTCAACATTTGCCGGAATAACCTGCTGAACATCATCCCTGTTAAGCATTCTCATAACAGCATCCCTGTTATCAGCAGACACATAAGCATCAGCTGTCCTGCCCTGAGGATTCAACTGGGCCAGAGCAAAGAAAGGATGAGCTTTTTTAGCCTGTTCTTCAGTCATATTTTTATTCGAATCAGAAGAAGCAGTACTTGCGGTTTGTGTAGAATCAGATTTTGTAGAGTCGTTCTTTGCAAGAGAATCTGTAGCAGTCGAGTCTTCAATCTTTTTACCTGCAAGAACATCATCAATTTTTTTCATTATATTAAAAGCGAACTCAGGATCTTTAACAAGCCTGAACTCAAGAAGAGCTGTTCCCTGTAAAAGCTGCCTTGCTTCTTCTTCTTTAGCAACACCAGGAAGTTCAACAATTATTCTGCGGCTTCCCTGTCTCTGCAGAGAAGGTTCAGAAACACCATACTGGTCAACCCTGTTCCTGATAATTTCCATTGCACGGCTGACAGCATCATCTGCATCTTTTTGCAGTTTTTTCTTAATATCAGAATCACTTTCTCTAACCGAACCGAAATAACGGCTTAACCTGATACCCTTTTCCTGCATTTTACGTGTAACAATATCAACAACAGGTTCTTCAGATAAAGATGCTTCCTTTTCAGATTCAGCCAGAATTTTCTTAAATCTGTCATCCGGGTTAACGGCAATTTTCTGAAGTAATTTTGCAGTATTTACCTCAAGAACAACCCTCATACCTCCCTGCAGGTCAAGGCCAAGCTTAATTCTTTTCTGCTTGTCTTTAGCATAATCGGGGTTTGATGACTTTAAGCTATCCTCAATAGCGGCCAGGCGCTGATCAAGTTCCTTCTTGCTTATTCCGGGGTTAGCAGCTTTTATCGATTTTCTTTCTTTGTCAACAGTTTCCTGTATTTTCTTAGAATTCTGATAGTCTGCATAGGTAGGATATAACAAGTATATAGACAACGCAAGCGCAGCAAGGATGAATATGGTTCTAAATCTGAATTCTTTCATATTTTACTTACACAAATAGTGAGTTTAGAAATTATTTAGCTGTCAAAATTACCAGTATAAGGAAATAAAGTCAAATAAAAAGGGGTTTTCATTAAAAGTTAAAGCTGTAATTAAAATGCCCCTTAAATCAACGTTATAAACCTTTTTACCAGTCTTTCAAACTTTTCTGATACCATATTAGCTGTTTCAGTAACTTCTGCATGAGAAAGTTTTTCCTGAGAAATACCGGCAGCATAATTAGTAATACATGTAACTGAAGCAACATTTAACCCTAAATATGAGGCAAATATTGCTTCATGAGCAGTAGACATGCCCACTGCATCACCGCCAAAAGTCCGCATCATTCTTATTTCAGCAGGGGTTTCATAACTTGGGCCTTTGGTATACCAGTAAACCCCTTCTTTAAGTTCAATTTTTTCCTCAAGGGCAGCATGCTTTAAAATATTATTAAGATTCTCAGAAGGAAAACCAATTAACCTGTTTTTAGAAGCGGGGTCAGCAAGCCCAATAAGGCTGGTTAATTCTTTTTTTATTGCATTTGCATTAAAAGACAGGGTTAACATAAGGTCACCTGGCTTAAAATTAAAGTTAATACCTCCGGCTGCATTTGTAAGAAAGAGATTTTTGCATTTCAATTTATATGCAATCCAGACAGGTAAAACACATTCTTCAATTTTATAGCCTTCATAAGGATGAATTCTGCCCTGAAAAAGCAGCAGCTTTTTCCCTTTATATTCAGCAAAGTGAATTTTCCCTTCATGCCCTGCAACTGTAGAAGCCGGATAACCGGGAAGCTCAGTAGTGGGAACAGATAGTATAAGTTTTACCTTTTCAGCAAAATAGCCAAGGCCGCTTCCAAGCACTAAGGCAATATCAGCCTCTTTTTCACCAAAAGGATTGAGCTTATCAAGTTTTTCTGATAAATCTGTATAGATAAAATTTAAGTCTTTCAAAAAAATACTCCTGCAAGTGTAGCAGTAGCCAGTGTAGCAAGGCTGCCGCCTATTATTGCTTTGATGCCCAGTTTTGCTATATCCCCTTTCCTTTCAGGTGCAAGGGGGCCAATTCCGCCAATTTGTATTGCAATTGAACTGAAGTTGGCAAAACCGCATAAAGCGTAAGTTGTCATTATAATTGTTTTTTCATTTACCAGTGTACCGGCAGCAATTAAATTGCTCATATTCATATAAGCCACAAATTCGTTCAATACTATTTTGGTCCCAAGCAGGCTGCCAAAGTTTAATGCATCAGCCCAGGGGATGCCAATACCAAAAGCAATAAACTGAAATATAGAGCCAATTATCAATTGAAAGCTTAACGGCTGCCCAAATATAGATTTTAAATAATCATTTATACCCCAAAAACCGCCTGCCCAGGTAAGGATACCATTTACCAGGTATATCAAAGCAACAAAAGCTATAAGCATAGCTGAGACATTAAGTGCAAGGGTTAGCCCATCAGAAGCGCCAACTGCAGCAGCTTCAATTACATTGGAGGCATTCTTTTCAACCTTCACCTTCACAGTTCCCATAGTGAGTGGTTTTTCAGTTTCGGGGAAGAGTATCTTTGATATCGCCATTGCAGCAGGAGCAGCCATAACGCTGCCCCCTAATAATTGTGTGGCAAATATTTGCTGAGCGTTTGTAAGAGATATGCCATGCACCTGTGCATAAGAACTGCCAAGCATTTGAATGTATGCTGCCATTACTCCGCCTGCAATAGTAGCCATACCGCCTACCATTATTGTTAAAAGCTCACTCTGAGTCATACCTTTTATAAAAGGCTTAATCATAAGGGGAGCTTCAGTTTGGCCGACAAAAATATTAGCAGTACATGATAATGATTCAGCCCCGCTTGTACCCATTACTTTTGCCATTACCCAGGCCATAGCCTGTACAATCTTCTGCATTATACCAAGATAATATAATACTGACATTATACACGCAAAAAATATAATTGTTGGCAGTACATGAAAAGCGAAAATTACGCCGAAGTTTCCGCCTCTATCCGGAGTTTTACCAAGCGCACCGAAAACAAATTCAGCTCCGTCAAGAGTAAAATTAAGTACAAATACAAAAAGGCTGCTGACCCAGTTAAAAAAATACTTTGGCCATGCAAGCGGCAGGAAGAACGAGCCAAGCTGATCTCCTTTTATTATAAGTATGGCAAAGATAATTTGCAGTAAAAATCCACCGCCAACCAGACGCCAGTTGACACGCCTTTTATTATTTGAAAGCAGGAATGCAATACCAATAATCAAAGCAATTCCTATTATACCCCTAAAAAGGGAATAAAAATTCATATGTGCCTCCTGTTACTCATTAGGGATATAATGACACTTCCTGCAGCGGGCTTCATAAACATCAGCAGCACCCACTAAAACTCTTTGATCCGCATAAGTTTTCCGTTGTGTTTTATCAGCAGGATTACCACAAACCACACAGATAGCAAGGGTTTTAGTTATATATTCAGCTATTGCTAAAAGCTGAGGCATTGGCTCAAAAGGAATTCCGCGGTAATCCATATCAAGGCCGGCAATAATAACACGCTTGCCTTCATCAGCAAGTTTATTGCAGATTGGAACTATATCTGCAGAAAAAAACTGTGCTTCATCAATGCCAATTACCTGTGCATCAGCAGTGTGATTAAGAATTTCATTTATGTCGCCTATTAAAACAGATGGAAGAGATTGCTCACTGTGGGATACAATTCTTGAATCAGAATAGCGGGTATCAATGTTTGGTTTGAAAATTTTTACTGTTTGTTTGGCTATTTGTGCACGCCTTAAACGCCTGATAAGCTCTTCGGTTTTGCCGCTGAACATACACCCGGCAATAACTTCTATCCAGCCGGTACCATTTGGCATTGAATGTGGAGATGATGATTCGAAATTTGTCATTCTGTTAAATAAATTGCCTCTTTAATAGAAAATAACTAAAAAGCCTGTAAAATCACCTTAGTTTATCATCCCCAAAAGCAAGAGGAAGAAGCTCAGATGTTTTACAGATTTTCAATTCTTTCTTATGATTAACCATTATTATGTCAATATCACCACACAGGTCACTTATAACCTGCCTGCATGCCCCACATGGCGAAATGAAATCAGGATGATCACTTGCAACAGCAATAGCTTTGAATTTTCGTTCCCCTTCAGAAACAGCTTTAAATATTGCTGTCCGTTCAGCACAGATAGTTAGACTGTAAGAGCTTGATTCAATATTACAGCCTGTTATAATTTTCCCATCCTCAGTAAGCAAAGCAGCTCCAACATGAAAGTCTGAATAAAGCGGCAATGCTTTTTGTTTTGCCTCAACGGCTATTTCTGCAAGTTTACTATAATCCATTCATAAAATTCCTTTAACTATAAAAATATGTTTTTTGAATTTGAATCCCAAGAAAAAGACACCGGAAGACAGATTATTTTCTAAATTATAAAAGAAGGCAGGCACAGGTAAAATAACAGGAAAGATTTTACACCCTTTTATTTTGAAATAATCCTGCTACCATTTATCCTTGCTGACTGCAGCATTAAAGAAATTTATTATTATAAAAAATTCATAAATAAACTGAAGGTAAACTCTTTCAAAGACTCTGAAACAGTAAGCAAATTTCCCGCTGAATGAGGAAACAAGTACAAAATCCAGAATCAGTTTTGTTATAAAAAGGCTTACAAAACCCGGGTATATAAAAGCAAGCAACGGTGATAATAAAAAGAATAAGTTAAGCCCATGCCAGATTGCCAGCATTACCTGCCGTGAAAGAAGATAATGAACAGAGGTTTTAGTATGACGCGATTTTTGTCTTAAATAATCTTTCAGGCTGTTTACAGAATTTGAGTAAACAAATGCTTCCTTACTCATTACTGTACCAATTTTCATTTTATTCTTAACTGCTTCCCTTATGAGCAGGTCATCGTCACCGCCAAGAGTTTCTGTAGTATTTTTATATCCTTCAATTTTTTCAAAAGATAACTTCTTAAATCCAAAACTTCTTGCGGCTGCAGAATAAGGGAAACCTGTTTCAGCAGCAGTAAATGTTAAAAAAGCAGCCCGCAGGTTTTCAAAACAGGAGATATGATTTATCAGGGAATTGTTCATAAAAAAAGGAGCATACCCGAATACGATATCATAGCCTTCCGAAAATTTACCTGCAAAATAAGCTATCCATTCACCGGAAGGCTGGCAGTCAGCATCTGTAATTAAGATGTTTGTATAATTTGCCTTGCTGATGCCATACTCCAATGCTCCCTTTTTTCCCGCATATTTTTTACTTTCTGCTTTATATATAGAATAAGCGGGATGCTGTTTGGCTGATTCTTTTGCAACTGAATATGTGTTATCTTCGGAGTTATCATCAACAATAATAACTTCATACTTATCTGCCGGGTAGTTCTGAGATGACAGTGCTTTTAAAAGTGATGGAATATTTTGTCCTTCGTTTTTTGCAGCTACTATAACTGATATAGCAGCATAGTCCGTAAATACATTCTTCTTTACTGCCAAGGTTTTTTTTAGAGTAACAAAGACAATATAATTTGCAAAAATGAAAAGTATAATTAGTATGATTAAGAAAGTATTCATTTATGAATTTCTTTCTTAGCCTTACTCGTTTACCTAATCTCTATCTTTGTGTTAAAAGAAAACAGAGACAAGATTAAGATTATGAGTAAGATTAAGAGTTTATTTAAAAATCATCATCCAGCAGGTATCCTTCTGCAAGATCAGATTTTATATCTGATATAAACCGTGAAGGTTTTGACAATGTTGTTCCGGCTTCCCTGTCAAACAGGTTCATAGGGTATGTTATAAACAGGTTTTGTTTAGCCCTTGTAACAGCTACATACATAAGCCTTCTTTCTTCTTCAAGCGACTCCTGAGATTCTGCAGATCGGCTTGAAGGGAAAAACCCGTCAACTGCATGGATAACAAACACTGAATTCCACTCAAGCCCCTTGGCTGAATGAATTGTAGAAAGAGTTAGATAATCGTCTTCCTTATCTGTTGCCTCTATATCAATTACGCTGTCAATTATGGGTTCAATAGCCATATCCGAAAGCAGGCTGTCAAGTGTCTTATAATTTTCAGCTATATTCTGGAATATATCGAGGTCTTTTTTACGTTTGTTAAAGTCATCATACCTGTCTTTGAATATAGGATAATAATAATCAAGCACAAGCTGAAGTTTTTCCGAAGGCAGTTCTTTCTTTGTGTGAAGAGCATAAAGCAGCCTGAATAAACCGGCAATCCGCTCATTATATTTAAATGTTGTAATTGTTTCAGGATTAGCTTTTATAGTAAGCGATGCAGATGCAAGCTCATCAAGTATTTTCTGAGCCGTTTTAGGCCCTACCCCATCATGCAGAAGCAGTACCCTGTACCAGCTAACAACATCCTTTGGGTTTGAAGCAATACGCAAAAAGGCAAGTACATCTTTTATATGTGCTGTTTCTACAAATTTCATTCCGCCAAATTTCTGAAAAGGAATGTTGGCTTTTGAAAGCTCAATTTCAAGGTCAAATGAAAAGAATGATGAACGAAACAGTACTGCCATATCGCCAAAAGGGATTCCCTGTTCGTTTAGTTCAAGCACTTTTTCTACTATAAATTTTGACTGCAGGTTTTCTGTTGCTGCAGCTACAATATAAGGCAATTCACCTGCAGGTTTACGTGTATAAAGTTCTTTTGAATACTTTTCAATCATCTTTTCATTTACATGATTGGCAAGGTTAAGCACACTTTGTACACTTCTGTAATTTTCTTCAAGCTTTATAAGTTTTACATCCCTGAACAAAGATGGAAATTCTATTATGTTTTTAAAGTTCGCACCGCGGAAAGAATAAATAGCCTGTGAATCATCCCCTACTACCATAACATTATTGTTGTGGCTGCATAATCCTTTAACAACATCAGCCTGAAGAGAATTTGTATCCTGGTACTCATCAACCATTACAAATTTTATAGTTGAGAGCAAAGACTTTGTCCCTGCATTCATATCAAGGAGAAACCTTCTCAGGTAAACAAGCAGATCATCATAATCAAGAAGATTATTCCTGCTTTTGTATTCAACAAAAACTTTCTGAATTTTTAATATTTCATCAAGGTTATCAACAAAATGAGGATAATTATCAGCAATTATATCTTCAACACGCTTACCTGTGTTAACACTAAGGCTGAATACTTTATTAAGGGTCTGTTTATTGGGAAAACGTTTTTCTTTTTTAACAAAACCTGCCTGAGAACGTATAAGATTTATAACATCCTCATTATCTCCCTGGTCAAGTATAGTAAAGGAAGAATCCAGCCCGGCATACTTTGCATATTTTCTTAATGTAAGATTTGCAAAAGAATGGAATGTACCACCCATAATTTTTGAACACCGGTTATCCAGAAGCATGGCAGCCCTGTTCATCATTTCATTAGCGGCCTTGCGTGTAAAGGTAAGCAGAACAATAGATTTGGGATCATAACCAAGTTCAATAAGCCTGGCAACACGGTAAACAAGAGTTCTCGTTTTGCCTGTACCTGCGCCGGCTATTATTAAATAAGCCCCATCAACTGCAGAAGCAGCTTCATATTGTGCAGCATTCAGATCATTTTTATAATTTATAACAAAACGGGACTCGTCTATAGCTGCTGTTACAGACAGGCCTGCCTTGTCTGAAGGTAAACCTGCTGTACCAACTCTCTTTAAAACATATTTTTTCTGAATCATCTGTAATTAGCTTTCCGGAAGGCTCTGCCGCCTGTTTTAAAGGCTGGCTGACCAAGTATCTCTGACATAATTAAATATTCTTTGAATGTTGATGGCTGTTTAATTTTTTTGCGAATTTTTTCAGCCATAGTATTACATTTTTCTTTACGTGATAAATATCTCTCAAATTCATCAGCCTGTTTTTCTAAAGAGTTATCTAAACGTTTTACATTTGAAGAGGGCTTAATCCTTTTTGCAGCAGCAAATGTATGTTCAGAATAGGTTAACTCTTCCTCACTTTTTACTCTGCTTGTATCTATTTTGTAAGCCTCAAGAGGATTGTTACTCTTTTTTGAAGAGGTATATGCATCAGGCTCTCTTCCCGTTTCATAAGCAGTATACTCCTGTGGATTTCTTCTGCTTTCAGGGAAAGAAGTTTCAGCAGTGTATGTTTCTCCCTTTTGCTCAATCTTTGTCGGCTGTGAGGTATCGGTCTTAAATAAATTCTCAATTTCATGGAGAATATCATAATCCTCATCAGCAGCAGTGGAAGCTGACTGCGTTTTTGCAGGGAAATCTTCATGAGGGTTTCCAGGCTGAGACTCCTGCTGTTTGGGATTTCCCTTCTTCTTAAAAACAGAAGAAAGGAATGTGATTATTATCAGCAGCCAGATAAGTAGCTGAAAAAAATCTTCCATGCTTATTCATTTCCTTTTTTAGGTTCAGGTTTGGAAATAGATTCGCGCATATCTGTATCAGCCTGTATATTGCGCATATTATAATAATCCATTACACCAAGGTTACCTGATTTGAATGCATCTGCCATAGCACGTGGAATTTCAGCTTCAGCCTCAACAACACGGGCGCGCATTTTGGCAACTTCAGCAATGTTTTCCTGCTCAACAGCAACAGCTTTAGCCCTTCTTTCTTCGGCTTTTGCACGTGCAATTTTAAGGTCAGCTTCTGCCTGATCAGTTTGCAGTTTTGCACCAATATTTTCTCCAACATCAACATCAGCAATATCAATAGAAAGGATTTCAAAAGCTGTACCTGAATCAAGTCCTTTTGCAAGAACTGATTTGGATATTCTGTCAGGATTTTCCAACACCAGCTTATGACTATCACTTGAACCAATTGTTGAAACAATACCTTCGCCAACGCGGGCAAGTATTGTTGCTTCACCAGCACCGCCTACAAGCCTGTCAATATTAGCTCTTACAGTAATCCTGGCAATGGCTTTAAGCTGAATACCATCTTTTGCTACGGCTGCAACCACAGGTGTTTCAATAACTTTGGGTAATACAGACATCTTAACAGCTTCCAGTACATCCCTGCCTGCAAGGTCAATTGCTGTTGCTCTCTCAAAAGATAAACCAAGATTTGCCTTATCAGCAGAAACAAGTGCATTGATTACCTTAATTACATTTCCACCTGCAAGATAATGTGCTTCCAGTTTTCCCTGATCTACTTTTATTCCGGCTTTAGTAGCGGCAATCATACTCTTTACTATAGTTGCAGGCGGAACTTTTCTTAGCCTCATACCAATCAATTCGCGTATTTTGAATCGAACCCCGGAAAAAAAAGCAGTTATATAAAGACGAGCTACAGGTATAAAATATAAGAAGGCAAACAATATAATAATAGCAACAATAGCAACAATAATTGCTACTATCGATAAACCAGTTACTACTTCCACTTAATACTCCATTTGTTATTTAGTTTTAATTTTAATGTTTTTTTGTTCATTAAGCAAATATGCTGTCCTTTTCCCTGAATATTTCTATAGATAATAATTCATACGCTGATATTAAATCAAATGATTTTGCCATCAGCCTTTTTGATACTTCATCAGAATGGTCTTAAAAAAGACTAATACTTTCCTGTGTTACAACAATACCTTCTAATTCCTGTACAATCAGTTTTATTATTGCATTAAAATCGGCACCATCAATTGCCCTGTCTATACTTCCTCTGTATTTGATTTTACAATAAAACTTTACTCTCGTTTCATTCTCCTGAACAACTGTAAAAGGCAGTTTAAATTCCATAGGAAATGCACGTTCTTTAATTATTTTTGTCAGGTCCTTGCGTGCAAGATCAATCCTGCAGGCTTCATCAAAATTCAGGAGAACATTATATTTTTTTGCTTCAATTAAGCCGTCAACAACATCAGATACATTCCCATAACAATGGCGATGCACATCTAATTGTTTTCGATGAAGTAAAATTCCAGCATTTGCAGCTTTAATCAAACAGATATAAATCTGATGTGAATAGAATCTAAACTCATATTTAAATGAAAAATAATCATTAAAGTTAAGCTTAATTCCGCTTCTTTTTGCGGCTATATATAATTTTAACGGATAGTGTGTTATAATCAGCAATATAGTGATTATACACAAACTCATAATTAACATCAAAATTAAAAACGGATCATGCATTTTTCCCCTTATTCCATAGCCATAAAATTTTTAATCAATTTATAAAAATTAGCGATAATATTATAGTGTACAGGGGAATTATTATTTACAGCGAATATTCCTCATTACGCCAATTATTTCACTTTTATGACAAAATTGCAGTTGGCATGACAGATTATACCTTTTTAAGACACTTAGGTTTTATATTTCTTTTTACAAAAAAAGAATTTCTGTAAAGCCTCAATAATCACTAAAAAGTGACATTAATAAGTTATTTTTGATTATTTTGTATTATTTATGAAGTTTTAGATAAATTTTGATCTAATTATGCACAGGTTGGTCTGATTTTTGATTGTTTTTTCCTAATGCCTTGTTTGATATCAATACAAATTGTTGGTTTTTAATAAAAAAGTTGAGATATTGCCTGTATAATCAAAGAATTAGTGGCAATAATCTGTATTTATGCTAAGTATTTAGCCGAAATGTTCAGAATGTGACTTCTTATCATAATATACTTGATTGAATAAGGTTGAAAATTTATATTTATTGATGAAACAAAAACATCAGTAAACAGGTTATAACGATTATAAAGAAGTAGTTTAACAGAATTTAAGTAATAAGGAAAAAAGTTATGGATGGAAATTTTTCTGACAGATTGCAGGATGTAATCAGGCTAAGCCGGGAGGAAGCTCTGAGGCTGGGACACGATTACATTGGGACGGAACATCTGCTTTTAGGAATAATCAGGGAAGGTCAGGGAGTTGCTGTTAAGATCCTGAGGAACCTGGATTGTGATTTAATGAAATTGAAAAAAGCAATTGAAGACACAGTCAGAACATCCGGCGGAACATTAACTATTGGAAATATTCCTCTTACCAAACAGGCTGAAAAAGTTTTAAAAATAACTCAGATTGAATCTAAAATTTATAAAGCTGATGTAATTGGTACAGAGCATCTGCTTCTTTCATTACTGAGAGACGAAGATAATATTGCAACTCAGATTCTTCACCAGTTTAATGTAACTTATGATTCTGCCCGCTCAGAACTTAATGCTATGTTAAGCAGTAAAAATCCCAAGGATATTGGCGGAGCTGCAGTTCCACCCCCGGATAAAAAAATTGAAAGGACAAAAACTCCTGTCCTGGATAATTTCGGAAGGGATTTAACCAAGCTTGCTATTGAAGATAAACTTGACCCGGTTGTGGGACGTGAGAAAGAAATTGAACGTGTTGCACAGATATTAAGCCGGAGAAAAAAGAACAACCCGGTTCTTATTGGCGAACCTGGTGTTGGTAAAACCGCCATTGCAGAAGGGCTGGCTTTAAGAATTGTTCAGAAAAAAGTACCGCGCATTCTCCAGGAAAAAAGAGTTGTTACTCTTGACCTTGCAGGACTTGTAGCCGGCACAAAATACCGCGGCCAGTTTGAAGAGAGAATGAAGGCCTTAATGAATGAACTTGAAAAGGCCCGCGAAGTAATTCTTTTTATAGATGAACTTCATACAATTGTTGGCGCAGGCGGAGCTTCCGGTTCACTGGATGCATCAAATATGTTTAAACCTGCACTTGCGCGCGGAGATATACAGTGTATTGGCGCTACTACTCTTGATGAGTACAGGAAATTTATTGAAACTGACGGGGCCCTTGACAGAAGATTCCAAAAGGTTAATGTTGAGCCGCCAAGTTACGATGAGACTCTTCAGATATTAAACAATATTAAATTTAAATATGAAGAACATCATCATGTAAGATATACCAAAGATGCTATTGACGCTGCTGTTAAGCTTTCAAACCGCTATATAACCGACAGGCACCTGCCGGATAAAGCAATTGATGTGCTTGATGAAGCCGGCTCAAGAGTACACATGGGCAATTTTGAAGCACCAAAGGAAATCCTGAACCTTGAAGAAGAAATTGAAAAAGTAAGACAGGAAAAAGCATCTGTAGTAAAAAAACAGGATTATGAAGAAGCGGCAAGGTTAAGGGATAAAGAACGCAACCTTCAGAGTGATCTTGAAATTGCCAAGCGTGAATGGGAAGCAAAGACGAGAGACCTTGTTCATGATGTTAATGAAGAAGATATTGCTACGGTAGTTGCTATGATGACAGGAATACCTGTTAACCGTGTGGCGCAGACAGAGTCTGAAAAACTTCTTAATATGGCAGATGCATTAAAGCAGCAGATAGTTGGCCAGGATGAAGCTGTACAAAAGCTTTCAAAGGCTATCAGAAGAACAAGAGCCGGATTAAAGAGCCCCAATAGGCCAATAGGAAGTTTTATATTCCTTGGCCCTACAGGAGTTGGTAAAACTGAGCTTTGCAAGGTTCTTGCAAGATACCTGTTTGATTCGGAAAATGCTTTAATCAGAATTGACATGAGTGAATATATGGAAAAATTCTCCCTGTCAAGACTTGTTGGAGCGCCTCCCGGATACGTTGGATATGAAGAAGGCGGCCAGCTTACAGAAAAGGTAAGAAGACGTCCATACTCTGTAGTGCTTTTTGATGAAATTGAAAAAGCACATCCGGATATATTCAGCATTCTGCTCCAGGTTCTTGATGATGGTATGTTAACTGACAGCCTTGGCAGAAGAGTAGATTTTAAGAATACAATTATAATAATGACCTCCAACATTGGTGCACGCGATATTAAGACTATCGGTTCATTCGGTTTTGGCGGTGAAAATACTGAAGACAGGTATTCAGCACTTAAAAACACTGTTGAAGATGCAATGAGAAGGTTGTTTAACCCGGAATTCTTAAACAGGGTTGATGAGGCTATTGTATTCAGAAATCTTGAAAAAGAAGATATCCTGCAGATTATAGATATAGAACTGAAAGACCTGTTAAAGAACATACAGGAAAGCAAAATGGAAATTGTTCTTGACCAGACCGCAAAAAACTTTTTGGTTGATAAAGGTTTTGATCCCAAGTACGGTGCAAGGCCTTTAAGAAGAGCAATCCAGAAATATGTTGAAGACCCGCTTGCAGAAGAAATACTTCGCGGATCATTCAAAGAAGGTTCCAAAATTATAGCAAAACATTTTGATGGATCTGAAGAAATTGTTTTTCTTGATGAATCTCTGGATATAGAAAACCCTGAAAAGGAAACAACAGGTGAAGCTTAATCTGCTTTATCATTTCTAAAAAATTAAAGGCACAGATTATTTAGTCTGTGCCTTTTTTGTAAACTTACCTGCTGCCGGCTTTTGTAATCCCCACTCAGTAAAAATTATTTCCAGACAGTAATTTCCATATGCAGATATTTAGTTCTGATGTTATATGCTTTTACATTCAGCTTATTAAGTATTACAGCAATTTCTTCCGGAGTATATGCAGCCCTTACCGAAGCACCTATACCACCCCCTGCTTTTATACGGGAGAAAATTCCGCTTCTGTAAAAATCGTAGATAAACAGAATCCCTTCCTGAGAAAGTGAATTATATAAATTAGAAAAACCTTGTTCAGCATCATCCCAGTGATGCAGTGAATAAGAGGAATAAATAAGATTAAATTTCCCAAGGCTGTTAAGTTTTATGGAGTCTTCAACTTTCCCTTTTTTGAAGCTTATCCTGTTTCCAAGTCCTGCCTCGTCAATATATTCTTCGGCAGGAACAATCAGTTCTCCCGAACTATCAAGGCATACAATTTCATAAGGTTTAATTTTTTCTGCAACCAGCCTGGTCATAATTCCGTTGCCCGGCCCTATCTCAAGGAATCTCCCATTTCTGGAAAAGGAAATAAGCCTTTTAAGGCAGTCCTTATAAAACCATGCCGGATTTTTGTAACTATGACGATGTTGCAGTTCCTTTTCCAGCCACTTAATATTATCAGATTCACTATGCGGTATTCTAAGTGTCATCTTAAAGCTCATGATTTTAGTGTTTATTTCAACAGGTTAAGAAGTTAATTCATAATACAGATCATACAGTCTTTCACGTAAATACAAAACAGCATATCTTTTTCTTGAAAGAAGTGTATTAACAGAAACGCCCGTTTTTTCTGAAATCTCTTTATTGGACATGCCCTGTATTTCGGTCATTTCAAAGACTTCCCTTTGTTCTTTTGGAAGTTCAGAAAGTGCTGTTTCAAGTTCACTCATAATAATGGACTTAATATATTCATCTTCGGGTGTTTCGGGATCGCTTAGTAATATATTCTCTATTTCTCCAAATATTTCAGCATCTTCATCATTATTAACAAGTTCAGAAAAAGGAATATTTTTCTTTTTCCGCCAGAGATCAGTTATCTGGTTGCGCGCAACTGTATATAACCATGCAAGCACATTTTCAACAGGCATTAAAAGCCTGTCAGCATTTGCAAGCTGATAAAAAATATTTTGTAAAATATCTTCTGCATCTTCATCAGAGCTAACTCTTTGCCTTACAAAGCCTTTAAGCCTGCCCTGATATTTCTTTACTATGTCAGCAACATTCATTCTTTGTTACCGGGCTGCTCCTTTTCCTCATGCCATTCACCCCAGCGGGCAAAGCGTTGGCGATTTCTTTCAAAAACTGCCTGCCGTTCTTCGGGTGTTAATTTTTCCCATTTACGATACATTTCATGCCTGATATCATGACGATCTCTAAATCCCCGAAAATATCCGCCAAATAGAATTCTTGTCATAATAAACAACCCAAGTGCCTGCCAGAAATTTATTTTTTCAGTATGAAATAAATCCGGGAACAAATTGTTCCAAAGCAGCATAATTATAAACCCCAAAACAACAGCCGCTGTTACAGACATTAAGATTACTTTAATAAAATGCTTTTTCATGTTTGTCCTTTACCTTAAATTTTTTGTTCAGGCTCTTGTATAAAGTGCACGGGAGTTTTTCCGCTCAGTGCTGTTTTTTATAAGTAACCCTGCTTCGCATAATAAACCTATAGTATTATAGATTGTTGCCCTTGAAATCTGTGTTTTTTCAGTTCTCATAGTTAGATACAGATCATCTGCATTAAAATACAGCTCTTCTCCCATAATATAATCCAGAACCTTCAGACGTTCAAAAGTAATCCGCTTTTCCTTACCTTTAAGGAAAACATCAAAATCTGCTGCCATTTTAGTTTTTTCGCTGTTTTCATTCAAAATATATTTTTCCATTTTATATCCTTATAAACTCTCTATATTAAAAGACGAACCAGTCAGAAATATATTTTAAACGGAATGTTTTTTTTGCACATAAAAAAAGGCACAAACTTAACAGCCTGTGCCTTATAAAAAGATTAAAAATGAAGCATATTTATACTTCCAGCCTTATAGGCAGCACAAGAAATGGGATTCCCATCTGGTAAAGTTTCTTCTGTACTGTAAACACAACCTGGTTATGCAGAAGCCTTGTCATAAAGGTCTCTTTCTTAAAGACTATCTGGCTGCCAAAAAACACAGAATTAGGATACTTTGCTGTGATCTCAGGAGTAATTTTTTCTATCTCATCAGATACATCCGTTCCAAGTGCGGTATAAGCTTCTGCATTATATCCTGTTTCAGTAATAAACTTTACATAACGGTTAGTATCTTTTTTTATTTTTTGTTCAAGTTTGCCGACTTCAGAAGCCCCCTTAAAATTACCTGCATCCACAACACCAATTTGTACAAATACAAAGTTTTTAAATGCCCCGCTGAAAAGCTTAAATATACTGAACAGAGTATGAAGGCCAAGCCCGTTATATCCGCTTACAAGAAGTACTGCAGTTTTATCTTTCGGGTTAAATACTTCTTTCTCTTCAGGATTGGCAATAGAACCATTATACATAGATGCAGCAACGGAATCAACAATAGTATCAAGCTGCACAAAGTAGCGTGAAGTATTTTTATAATGATTCCTGATTTTGAAGGCAAGGAAAATCAATGAACCTGTCATTAAGAGAGTTATCCATCCCCCCTCTTCAAATTTAAGAGTCAAAACAGTAATAAGTATAAATGAAGTTACAAGAAGCCCTATACCGTTAATAACAAGTTTAGCCAAAACTTTTTCATTTTTTCTTTGCTGCCACCAGTGGCGTACCATACCAAGCTGTGAAAGAGAAAACGTAACAAATACGTTTATACTATATAACACAACAAGCACTTTAACATTGCCTCTTGTAATTATCATCATCACCAGTGCAGCGGCGCCCATTAATAAGACGCCATTCTGAGTAACAAGCCGGTCACTCATCATGGCAAAACGTGTAGGCAGCCATCTGTCTGAAGCCATACTTGCAAGTACTCTGGGCCCGTCAAGAAAACCCGCCTGGGCAGCAATAAAAAGCAGGATAGCTTCTGTTAAAAGGATTGTAAATAAAAAGGCAGAAGATGTTGCTGTACCCCATGAAGCAGACATGCTTTCAAACAAAACAGCATTCAGTGTTTTCCCCGGATGGTGCTGAACATTAAATAACAGGTATGCTACCATAAGCCCCATTACAGTAAAAGCAAGTGAGACGGCCATAAAAACCATTGTCTTTTTGCCTGTTACTTCACGGGGTTCTCTTAATATAGGAAGGCCGTTACTTACGGCTTCAATTCCTGTAAATGTACCGGCACCCATACTGAAGGCTTTAAGTATTATAAACAAAACACTAAAAAGCCCCATTGTTTTAACCGAGTAACTAACCTGTGCCGATGTATTATTATATATAGCCGGAATATTATCAGCGTGTGCAAATATTGCATAAGAAATGGCAAAAAGATGCAGGACAACAAAAGCAAGAAATATAGGGACAAGAGGAACAACAGCTTCTTTTATGCCTCTGAGATTAAGTATGGTTAATATCAGAAGGCCTATTACTGCAAACTCCAGCCGGAATGCATACAAGCCCTTTGGGAAAAAACTAAAAATTGCATCAGCGCCGCTGGCTATAGAAATTGTAATTGTCAGGATATAGTCTACAAGAAGTGCACATCCGGATATCATTCCGACAGTTGGGGATAATAATTTACTGGCAACCAGGTAACCGCCGCCGCCGGATGGAAAAAGTTCAATTATCTGAGAATAACTTACTGCAATTATGAAAACAGTAAAACCCGCGGCAAGCGCCACAAAAATTCCAAGATATGTATGCCCGTGAAGAGCCAGAAAAGCTTCTTCCGGCCCGTAACATGAAGAAGATAAACCATCCGCTCCCAGCCCTACCCATGCTAAAAAAGCCACCAGGGATAAATGATGAAATATTTTTTTATCCCGCGGATCTTTTGCTTCACCAATAATTATTTCTTTAAATGTTTTACGCATATAACCTTATTTTATTAATTATATCGGCTAAATTTACTAAATAATGTTATTGTGCCAATATTAATTCTTTTATCGGGGCGTAAACATATATGGGGATAAATGAATTCACAATATATATTTTTCATTATTAGCCAGCTTATCGGCATCAAAAATAAGAAGGTTGGAGTATTAATTTTATAATATATAATATGTCTTTTTACATTAATTGAGCAATCCCGTTTATTTTCGTAAATTAAGTAGCAAAAATGGAGGCTTTATGGCTTTAATGGATGAAAACAGCATTCTTAACAAGCTTAAAAGTCTTAATGGCTGGAACTATTCCGGCAAACAGATAGAGAAGGAATTCAGATTAAAGGATTTCCTCTCAGCACTCGATTTTATAAACAGGATTGGAAAAGACTCTGAAGCATTAGGCCATCATCCTGATATTTTTCTTCATTCCTATAATAAAGTAAAAATCTCTGTATCCACCCATAGTGAGGGGGGCGTTACTGATAAAGATTTTTATCTTGCTAAAAAGATTGAAGAACAGGTTAAATAAAAAGTAATACCGTCTTTGCTGTCAGGCAATGTTAATAAATACAGATTTACTTTTACTGGCTCTGAATTTATGAATACGCTATTTGTAAATTATTAATAACATATTTTTAGAATATACTTATCAGCAACCCGGGGATAAAGATTTGTTTGTAAAACAATCCGCAGCCAGCCCGGGTAAAAATGAGGAGCCCCGCAGTATAAGCTTCGGGAGTTAAATAGTTAAATAAGCCGGCAAAATGCCGTTAATGATTGGAGGACTTTACATGGACAAGAATAATAATGAAAAAGCAAACCCCCTTACAGGTGATGAAGTACTGGATATTTTTAAAAAAACCGGCGCTTTGCTGAGTGGCCATTTTCTACTGACATCAGGCAGGCACAGTAACATGTACTTTCAGTGCGCAAAAGTTTTGCAATATCCTGAATATACAGAAGCTGTATGCAGAACAATTGCTGATTACTTCAGAAACTCAGATATCGACACAGTAATTGCACCTGCTATTGGCGGCATTGTTGTTGGACAGGAAGTAGCACGGCAACTGGGGAAAAGATTTATTTTTGCTGAAAGAGAAGACAAAGACCTTGTGCTCCGCAGAGGTTTTACTATTGAACCCGGGGAAAAACTTCTTGTATGCGAAGATGTTGTAACAACCGGCGGTTCTGTTCAGGAAGTTATAAATATTGTAAAACAGAATAATGCTACTGTAGTAGGTGTTGGACTTATAGTAGACCGCAGCAATGGAAAAGTTAACTTTGGATATCCGCAGGTCAGTACGTTCAGGATGGAAGCTATTTCATTTACTCCTGAAGAATGTGAATTATGCAAACAGGGAATTCCGGCAATAAAGCCAGGCTCAAGAAAAGTTTCAAAATAGTTAAATGCAGTCTGCTGCATCATAATAATTCTAAATCCGGCTATCATAATGAAGAAGTTAAAAAGCATAAAAGTTCTGTTTGTTTTAATATTGTTTTCAACCCCTGCATTTGCGCAGGTGCAGTTTGATAAATACTTTACTGATAAAACAATGAGGGTAGATTATTTCCACACAGGAAATGCTGACAGCGATTATTACTCCATAGACATAGTAAAGGAAGAGCCTTTCTGGGGCGGCACTAAAACAAATCTGCTGGATAAGTTTAACTACGGGAATTATAAATTTGAAGTTATTGATGATTCTTCAGGCAGTATTATTTATTCCCGGACTTATTCAACTTTGTTTCATGAATGGCAGACTGTTGCTGAAGCTAAAACAACTACAAAATCTTTTAGTGAAACTGTTACCTTCCCTTTTCCTAAAAACAAGGTTAAGGTTGTTTTTTACTCACGAGACAGAAAATACAACCTGCATAAAAAGTTTGAATATGATATAGACCCGGAAAGTATATTTATATCCACTGAAAGAAATCTTGAATATCCTTCATTTAAAGTTCACAACTCAGGTGACCCGGCAGTAAAAGCTGATATAGTTATTATACCGGAAGGTTATACAAAGGATGAAATGGATAAGTTTGAACAGGACTGCAAAAAATTTGCGGGGTATTTGTTTAATTCTTCACCCTTTAAAGAGAATAAGGAAAACTTTAATATCTGGGGGATAAAAGCACCTTCAACTGATGAAGGGACTGATTTTCCCGGCAAACATATATGGAAAAAAACTATCCTGAACTCAAATTTTTACAGTCTTGGACTTGAAAGATACCTAATGACCACAGATAACAAATCTGTAAGAGACGTCGCTTCCAATGCACCTTATGATGTTATTTACATACTGGTTAATTCAGACAATTACGGCGGTGGAGCTATTTATAATCATTATGCTGTATGTATAAATAATAATATACATGAAGAGTACATTTTTGTTCACGAGTTTGGACATTTGTTTGCTTCACTGGCTGATGAGTATGTAGAAGAAGGTACTGTTTATCAGAATTTTTACGATCAGACTGTTGAACCTCTTGACCCAAATTTAACAACTCTTGTAGATTTTGAGTCAAAGTGGAAAGACCTGGTTGATAAAGATACTCCAATCCCTACACCGGCTGAAGATAAATACAAAAAAGCTACCGGCGCTTTTGAAGGAGGCGGATATGTACCAAAAGGAATTTACCGCCCCTGCCAGGATTGCACTATGAAGTCAATATCTGTTGATAATTTTTGTCCTGTTTGCAAAAGAGCTATACAGGATATGATAGACTTTTATACAAAATAATTATGGATCAAAAAAAACTTCACCGGATGATTGAAGCAATTGCTTCAAGAAAATTTGATTCGGAAACAGAAATGCTTGTTACAGTTCTTAATGAAATTGTTGAGAATGAGAACCTTAATGTAACTGGCGGAAGGATATGGAAACTGCTGCCTGAAGAACACTCATACAGGTTATTATACCAGACAGGCAGAGTAGAACAAATTAATACTGATTTTAAAGTAAAGATAGAAGAATACCCGCAGTTTACCAGGCTGGCAAAAGAACGTACTGTTTTCGGCAGTGAAACCAACAAAATTCTTCTTCGTAAAGGCATTTTCAAATACTCTGCATCCGGTGTTGGGGATAAAATAAAGCTTAATGGTATCCCCTATTATGAATATCTTCTTGCACTAAATACTGATGTTTTAAATGAAGGCTTTGCATTAACATTAAGTATAATTGCCACCGCACTAACTTCCCAGATTAAGCAAAAAAGGATAAGCAGCCGTGAAGTAAGACTAAGAGCTGATATTGACAAAGGGCGGGAAATTCAGAAAAGCATTCTGCCTGAACATGAATACAGGTTCCATAATTTTGAAATGTTTGGGGTAACAAATCCTGCAGAAATTGTTGGCGGTGATTTTTTTGACTATCTTGATATAGGAGATGATAAAGACCGCATAGGTGTTACTGTTGGAGATGCTGCAAGTAAAGGTGTAGGCGCTGCGGCCGAAGCCATGTATATTTCGGGCGCACTCAGGATGGCAAGTAATTTTGAGATTAAGATATCTCCATTAATGAAACGAATGAATCAACTGGTAAACAAAATTTTTGCTGATGACAAATTTGCATCATTGTTTTACGGTGAACTTTCTACCGATCCCGGCGGCTTGTTTTTATATGCAAATGCAGGCCATAACCCGCCGTACTTTGCGCCTCACAACAGTGATGAGATTGAACTGCTTAATCCAACCGGCCCTGTACTTGGCCCGGCTCCTAGTGCAAAGTATACTATTGACCATATTAATTTCCGCAAAGGGGATGCCCTGCTGATATATTCTGATGGTGTAATCGACTCTACTGACGAAAACTTCACTGCGTATGGTGAAGAAAGATTACTGGAGTTATTTAAAAAATCAAAACATCTCTCAAGCAAGGAAATAGTTTATACAATACTTGATGACCTTGTAAAATTCACTAAAACCGGCAAGTACCAGGATGATAAAACTCTGGTGGCAATCAAAAGAATCAAGTAATTACTTACCTCCTGTTTTAATATGCAACATGGCGTAAATACCGTTTTTGTGATAAACGAACATAAATAGCAAGTATTGTAAAGCAAAAGTCATTTCAAAGTTATATCTTATATAAGTATTTAGAATAAGAATTTTTCAAACACTGCATACCCTGTATATATTATGACAAACAAAGTAATTGAAGTTAAGGATGTTTATAAATCCTTTAAGGATGTTAATGCTGTAAATGGTATTAATATTACTATTGAAGAAGGACAATTTATTGCTCTGCTTGGCCCTAACGGAGCCGGCAAGACTACTCTTGTAGAAATGATTGAAGGAATACAAAAGCCTGATAAGGGTGAAATCCTTATTATGGGAAAACACTGGGAAGGAAATGAAGACGAACTTCACCAGTATATTGGCCTTTCTCTGCAGGAAACAAGATTTATCGATAAGATAAATGTGGTTGAAACAATGAAGCTTTTCGCAAGCTTTTACCCGGGAACAATAGCAAGTAATGACCGGATTAACCATATCATAGATATAATTGGACTGAAAGAAAAGCAAAATTCATACACAGTTAATCTTTCAGGAGGGCAAAGGCAAAAACTTGCTCTTGGTATTGCTTTGCTAAATAACCCCAAAATACTTTTACTTGATGAGCCTACAACAGGACTTGACCCTAATGCAAGAAGAGAAATATGGAATATACTGCTCAGACTGAAGAAGGAATCTAATACATCACTTATACTTACAACCCATTATATGGAAGAAGCAGAACAGCTTTGTGAGTATATTATTTTTGTGGACAAAGGAAGAATCCTTACTGAAGGCACTAGGGATGAACTGCTCAATAAAAATGATAAAAAAATTATTGAGTTTACCCTTGAGGAGAACATTTCCGGAGAAGAGTTATCCAACTCCCCTTTTGACCTTGTTTGGGATGATAACGCAGAAAAAGGCTCGCTCACATTAAGCAGCCCTGAAACAGAACTCCAGAACTTTTTTGTATTCCTGAAAGATAAAAACCTTCAGCTTAAAAATTTTGAAAGCAGGCGGAAAACTCTTGATGACATGTTCACATCTTTAACCGGGAGGCATCTTGATGAAGAAAATAATTAATTTCCGCCAGCTTTCCACGCTGCTTGTTATACACACAAAAGAACTCATAAGAGAGCCTTCGGTCCTTTTCTGGGGAATTTTATTTCCTGTATTGATGATGATTGGCCTTGGACTTGCGTTTACCCAAAGCAGTGATATGGTAAGAAGCATTGCCGTTATTTCTTCACAGGATAATGATAAACCTGAAAACAGTATCAAAGAATTTCTTAATAACAGAACTAAAAGAAATTCTGATGGAACATATACACTAAAAGTATATGATGAAAAACTTGGCAACACTACTTTTAATTTCCGTAAAACAGACTGGAAAGATGCTATTGTTTTATTAAAACGAGGCGAAATAAGCCTTGTGGTTGAAAATAAGAACGGGGGAACCAGGTATAATTTTGACCCTTCGAATGCTGATGCAAGGCTGCTTTATCTTAATCTCTCAGCAATAATTAACAAGGGCGTAATTGAACAGGCTCAGAAGAATTCAAGTGTTCAGTTGTTAACTATAAAAGGTACAAGATATATAGACTTCTTTATACCCGGACTGATAGCAATGGGGCTTTTATTATCATCTTCATGGGGGCTTGGATATAACCTGATAGAGAAGCGTTCCAAAAAACTGCTAAGAAGAATGATTGCAACTCCTATGAGGAAATCACATTTTCTTATATCACTCATTACAGTGCGCGCAGCAATGAACTTTGTTGAGGCAATAATTCTTTTTGTGCTGGCTTATTTTATTTTTGGTGTTACTATTGATGGAAGCCTTTTAGCATTATTTATAGTTTTAATTGCAGGAAATATTAATTTTGCCGGGCTTTCCATTTTAACTGCCTGCAGAACAGCCAATCCTGAAGTCGGAAACGGGCTGATAAGTGCAATTACTACCCCAATGATGGTTCTTTCAGGTGTTTTCTTCAGCTATCATAACTTCCCGGACTGGGCAATTGGGTTTATTAAGTCATTACCGCTTACAATGCTGGCAGATGCAACCCGCAGTATTTTTATTGAGGGAGCAGGAACAGCAGAGATAATTTTACCCTCAGGTATTTTAATTCTTACAGGAACAGTATTTTTCTACATAGGTTTGAAATATTTCAAATGGCATTAAGCCTCAGAGTGTACCGGCTATTTAAATAGCCGGTACACTCAGCCAGTTATAACTTTTCTGCCATCCCCATAAAGTCATTAACTATTATATCGGCCCCTGCCTTTTTAAGGATTTCTTTATCAAAAGATGTGGTAATACCGGCAACAAAACAGCCGGCCGCTTTGCCCGCAATAATGCCATTGGGCGAGTCTTCAATTATAAATAATTCTGATGATGTTTTTTCAGTTGCCGTCAGCGCCCGCAAAAATGGTTCGGGATCAGGTTTGTGTTTAACTGTATCATCACCGCTTATAATAATATCAAAATAAGTGTTAAGCCCATATTTATCAAATACAAGGTTTAAATCATTAACAGTAGCGGAAGTAGCCATTGCCATAGTACTGAATTTAAATTTACACAATTCAAGAAACGGGACTATACCGTCAATCAGTTTCACATTACAAAACAAATCAAGGTAAACTTTATTCTTGTAAGAGTGCAATTCGTTTTCAGAATACCTGTCACCTGTTAAACTGCCTGATACGTAAGTAAAAAATACTGAGTCAGGCCTGCCTTTAAAATCCGAAAAAATTGTCTCCGGGTATTCTATATTAAAATGATCAAGTGTTACCTTTTTTGCCTCTGCATGCATAGGCTCTGAGTCAACAATTACACCATCAAAATCAAAGATACATCCGCTGAATTTTTCTGAAAGCGGAGTAATATTTTCAAGTATTTTACGCACACATTTTCCGTTATTTTCAACATTAATAAAATAAAAAGGAAGGGTTGAAATTGTAAACCGTTCATAAAGTTTAATGTCCGTTTATATAACTGGAAACATATTAATAGCGTCAGTAGCGGCAAATACATGCCGCCGTTTATAATGTCAGGCTTTTATTAGATAAAGGAAAGGCAGAATTTATATTGGATTGTTAATGCAGCTAAACTAAATTATTAAATAATCTGTACGATTTAATTGCTTTTTGAACATCATTTTGTTCTTTTATTGTAATGCTTCTGAAATATTCTGTTTCAATTTCAGAAGCATTATTTGTATACAGGCCACCACCCAGACCGTTAATAACAATAAGATGTGGAAACCTGCCATTACTGCCAAAAGGCAAAGGGCCGTTATAATTTGCCAGGAGAAGTTCTCTTTCTTTGTAACTTATAAAATACTCGTCATAATCAGGCATTAAAAACGTTGATAGTGAAGGAGATAAGGTTTTTATCTTTTCAAGATTCTCCGGTGAATAAATATACTCCTGTCCGTCTATCTGTTCACGTATAAACGTCTTTCCTGTTGCATTAAGCCCCTGCAAAGCTTCATTCATTGTTAACGATGACCACCAGCAAAAATCTTTTATTGTTGCCGGCCCGTGACTCCTAAAAAACATAGTCGTAAGTTTTACCATTGCTTCTTCATGATTCACTTTTTTTACAGGAGGTACTACTTCATCAAACAATGCATAAGTAAATTGCTTGCCCCTGCGCGGGCCACTGCACACAAGCATATCAAGTTCAGCCTCTATTATTATATGCGCAAGCCTTGAACCGGATGCTATTATTTTATGCCTGCTTAATTCCGCCCTCAATTCTTGCCGGGTAAGATAATTTCCACCTTCAAGAGCCTTTATAATTACATCCATGCTTTTATTCAGTGTATGTACATCAAGTTCACGCAGTTTCAAATAGGTTTTTGTTGCTGCCTTCACCCTGTCTGCAGTTGCAGCATATATTAAACGAATATCATGCGGGGTAACAAAGTGCCAAGTAGGCCTGAGTATATGAGTCCTTAGTATTTCACCTGCATTAAATGCATTCTCAATATCACTTTCAGTTGTACCGGGCATACGAAGGCCCACCGCCCACTTTGCCATTGCATAATCCTGTGCCTGCATAGCGCCAAGAGCATGAACAACTTCAGCAGGAGTTTTATACTCTGCACAGGCAATTCCCTGGTTTATAAGCCTTAACTTTAATATATCTTTTGGTTTCAATTGTAATGAAGTTTATTGAAGAATTAACATTTAAGTTAATAAGAAGAGATTTGCCAAACAATCAGGTTTGAATAAAAATATTTAACCCGGCATTGCTGCCGGGTTAAATGCTTGTTTGTACTTTATTCATTTCGCAGGCAATCGGCAGGATTTATTCTTGCGGCTTTTACTGCCTGCAAACCCACTGTAATCCATGTTAAAATAAGTGTGGCTGCGGAAGCTGCAGCAAAATACCAGATACTCAGGTCAACCCTGTACGCAAAACTATCCAGCCAGCTCCTAACAAGAAAATAACTTAAAGGCATTGCCAGTGCTATTGAAACGGCTACCAGCTTAGTAAAACCGGCTGACAGCATATAAACAACATTCATTTCACCGGCACCGAGAATTTTCCTGATGCCAATCTCTTTTGTTTTTCTTTCCGCTGTAAAGGAAGCAAGCCCGAACAGGCCAAGGCACGAAATAATTATTGCAATTCCTGCAAAGTATTTTGAAAGTATTGATACCCGACGTTCAGCAGAATAAAGTTCCTGGTAATCCTCATCAACAAACTTAAAATCAAAATCATAACCCGGGTTAAAACTGCTGTACACATTTTTTATTCCTTCTATTGCAGCAGCCTGGTTGCCGGGCTTTAGCCTCACAATTATACTGGAAATTTCATCCGGCCTTAAAATAAACAGCGAAGGCTGAACAAGTTCATGCATTGAGTGATTATAAAAATTCTTTACTACTCCCAGTATCTGCCTGTTTGTTCCCCACATATTTATACTTTTACCTACAGGGCCTTTATAACCTATTATGCGGGCGGCTTCTTCATTTATTATTATTCCAAGAGAATCAGAGCCAAAATCCCGGCTGAAACCTCTCCCCTCTCTCATAGTAAGGCCTGCAGTTTCAAAGTAATCATAACTTACAGCAGAAAATCCAAAACGTATTATATCCTCAGGATTTTTTCCTTCCCATGATAAGCCTATTGTAAAATTACCAACGCCAATAAGTGATTCCCTCTGCCCTGCTGCATTGGCAACACCCGGCACCTTTTTTACTTCCGTTATAAATGGTTCAATGCTTTTTTGAATGTTGCCTTCAGCAGAAAAGTAGAGCACGTTATCCTTATCAAATCCAAGATTTTTATTCTGTATAAATCCTATCTGGCGGTATACTACAATTACAGCAGTAATCATAACAACAGAAAGTGTAAACTGAACTACAACCAGCCCTTTACGCGCCCATAGTTCGCCGGATGATGAGTTTATTTTTCCCTTTAATACAGCAACAGGATTAAACTTTGAAAGATAAAGTGCGGGATAACTTCCGGCAACCAGCCCGGTTATTAGTGTAATTAATACGGCTGGTAAAATAAATCCTGTTGTACCGAATAAATGAAGTTGTTTCCCTGTGATAACATTAAACTGCGGCAGGAACAGTTCAACCATTATAAGAGCAAACGCCAGTGACAGGAATGCCATAAACATTGACTCACTGATATACTGAATTATTAAAGACTTCCTGTCTGCCCCTACTGCCTTTTTTATGCCGACTTCTTTAAGCCTTGTTGATGCTTTGGCCGTTGAAAGATTCATGAAGTTAATACATGCAATAAAAAGCAGGAAAACAGCTATTGCTGAAAAGAGTTTTAAATATTCAATTCTGCCGCCTGACTGCTGCCCGTTTTCATATTCATTGTATAAATACCTGTCAGAATAAGGACGGACAAACAATGTTATCTTTGAAGTTTTATCTTTTTCTTTAATAAAGTTTTTAATCTTTTCATTAAACCTGTTTACATCGGTTCCTTCTTTAAGTACCAGGTAAGTCTGAGGGCCGTGATTTCCCCAGTTCATCTGGCGGTGAAATAAAGCAGGGTCTTTCCATGATTCATACGATAGCAGAAAATCAAACTGCATAGAAGAATTAGCAGGAACATCCTTAAATACACCGCTTACAATTACAGGACTGTTGAAAAAGGCAATCTGCCAGTTAAACTGCCTGCCGACTGCTGAACTTACACTGCCGTATATTTTCTTCGCCAGTGACTCCGATATTACCACAGACGATTTATCCTCAAGCACTTTGTTCTTATTCCCCGCAATAAGCCCAAACGAAAACATATTGAAGAAGTCACTGCCTGCAAACATTCCTTTTGCTTTATAATTCTTAATACCCGAATTAAGGTTAAACTCGCCAATGCCCATATCTGAAGTAACAGAAGCAGCATATTTAATTTCAGGCAATTCTCCTTTTAAGTATTCTGACAAAAGATCAGGAGTATACGGGGCAGTCAAAATGCCATTTGCTTCATGGTTATTCTCCATAACCTGGTACAGGTACCTGTCATTTTTATGAAATTTATCAAAGGAGAGTTCATCACTTACCCACAGGTAAATTAACAATGCGCATGCAAGTCCCGTTGAAAGTCCAACCAGGTTTATAAAAAATGTACTTTTAAACCTTTTAAAACTGCGGTAAACAATAAGTAGGTTGTGTTTTAACATAAATTTCCTGCTCTTCTGCTGTATTAGACCGGTGGATTCCTGTCCCGGTTACTTTAAATAATATTCAATTATTGTTCCAATTATAATATACACCAAAAACAGGGAAAGCAGGTTATTTTTGTACGAAAACGAACATGCCGTGGGCGTAGAGGGACAGGGAGGAAAATGAGGATTGTTTTATATACAAAAGCGTATATTTGTTTACTTTTGTATATAAAGAAGTAACAATACTGACATAGTATTTATTATCTATATAGGGTTAAGTAGTTGTTATTTTTAATTAAGAATACCATACCTGAAAGGCCATAGATATCATCCAAGAAGGGTAACACTTATTATGCTTTTTTTGTTTATGATATTAAGTGAGGTTATACCTTCCTAATTAGCCAGACCTAAGTAATACTTGGTTATTTAAGTAACTTATAATTTACATTAATTAATCCATAAATTAATATAATTATTTAGAAAGTTACTTAACTGTTCCAATTCTTCAGTATTCATTTCATATAATATCCTTTGATATTGATTTTCAAGCTGTATTGCAAGTTCATCAGATCGTATACGATTAATATTACTATATATTTTTTGTTCATCACTTGACAATTTAGATAAATCAATATGCTGATCTTCTATTCCCAATCCTTTTTTGATCAGTAAATACATAGACAAAGAATTAATAATTTTCCATATGACCCATTGGGATATAGTATTTAATTTTTCTTCTTGTAATAAAATTGAATTTATAAACGGGACCTTATTGGATAAAGCCACTTCATTAATTGATAATCTATAGGCGCACATATTAAGATAGGCCACATCAGCTAATATATTTCCATATATTGGGAATTCATAACTCTGCCCTAAACTTTGGTTATTATTTAAAAGAGTCCTAAATGATCCAAATAGTAAGTTAACCTTAGGCATTGCAATAATTTCAAGAGAGTTATAATTTCTTGAAATTAATATATTATCTCCTTTTAGTTTTAATAATCCATAATCTGAATATTCCTCAATTAATGCATTGATAATTTTTGGGTCATATCCATATAACTTATTTAGTAATATATTGAATGTACGAAGTGAAAAAGAAGTGATTAGGCTACTAGATTCATTAAACCTACTAAATGCCTGAATAAGCTGAATCAACCTAAGTCCCATCATAATATATGTCTTCGAAGCTGGTATATTTATTCTGTTCTTATCGTCAACATAAGGATAAGAAAATATTAAAGGCATAAAAACATTATCAAATATTTTATTATGAGAGACAGGAATTAAATCTCCATTATTAAATCTATAAGAGTAAATACGAGGAGGAAATGAGTAACCTGCTTTACACATTGCTTCTATCAAACGATATTTATATCTAGAGTTTCTCACATCCAAATAATTGTGATATAAAAGTTGAAGCAATTGTACTTTAATTCTATTATTTTCGCCATAAAGGAGATCCATATTGGTTATATATTGTTCAATCTGTTTATTTTCTGCTGTGGTTAATACATACTCCTCAAAACTGTTGAGATGATTAGTTATCCTATTAATATCATAATTTGTATGATACGCTATTTTAGAAACATTTCTTTTTAAATATTCTAATCTCCTTTTTATTATTCTACTGAATTCAATTCCCTTTACTTCTTTAACACGATTATTCCGTTTACTTACAGAGGGTGAAGCATTTTGTTCAAGATATATACGTGTGTCATTTCTTGTTACTACTAATAAAGCTGCACCTGAACGGTCATCAGGATCCGTTATTGTATCAAGCTGATGGAAATAGTGCGTGAATTTTGCAGAATGATATGGCGTAATATCAAGTTTATCAAAATTATCAAGTATAAATAAAAAGGAATAATCAGCTTTGATGGCGTAATCAAGCACTTGTTCAGCAACATCTTTATATATAAGATTAGTTGTTATTTTTCTCGAACCTTTTTTTTCATGAAATTTATTATAAAGGATTTGAATATTTTCATGAAATTTCAGGCGTATTTCCGCATCATTATATCTATCTTTATTAAAATATTTCTTTAGTTCACTAATCAAATTAGCAAATTCTGGTAGGTCTAAATAATAGGTAAATATTATTTTAACAAGTTTTGATAAAAATAAGTCACGTACTTCAGGTTTTTCTGTTCCATAGTTTAAGGATAAATCTAATCTCACCCATATTACCTTATTTTTATTTAGATAAGAATTGTATTTAGTCAATAGGTGGTTGATATAAATAGTCTTACCCAGTCCTCTTTCCCCACTAAGTATAAATATATTTCTTGGACCTTTAGTTTTTTTACGATATTGAATTTTCTCTTCCCAACTTAGTTTAATCAATTCATCTATAAACTCCTTTGATGTTGACTCACTATAATTAGGATAGATTTTCCATTTTTCATTATTATCTACTTCCGATAAATAGACATATGCTTTCTCAAGAATATTTGCTCTGTCCTGATCTGATGGATTTGCAGAAAGATGTCCAAGCCCGTTAAGTATATATCCTTCAAAGGTTGACCAATCTCTATTTAGATAGTCCTGCTGTAAATTGAATTGAGGGAAATTATATGATACTGCATCTTTAAGGGTATATTCTAGAGAAGTAAGTCTGTGAAAAGTATCATCACTTATATCAGAATCCAGGATACGACGTATAACTTCAAGGACATTATTTATTTCCATATTACTGATCTACCAAAAATGTTTTAATGTGTTTTATCAATAATTCTCTTGTGTTGTACCAAAATCTTGCATAATTGTGAGGACCATATCTAGCATAGATTTTAAAATTGCTTTCTATTTTATCTAAGTATTTTTTCTTATTGGCAGGGAATAATAAAATACTTTCCATCAATTGACTACCATTTTTAGAAATCAGATTTTCTTCTTTATAAATTCTTATAAAATGATCTTCACTCTTAAATAGGTTATCCATTTCCTTTACTGGTAACATTATAAAAGGTCCAGGGCAATATTCACTTTCGTATTTAACTGCACGAACCACAGAATCACCAACCAGGATATTATCGTTATAAAATACTTCACCACAAGCTACTGCTCCTCTAATAAAGAAATCATTATCTAAATAGATATCTAATAAGTTTATAATATTCTCAAAAACATCAGAGATGATACTATCATCATCTTTTCCCTTACTAAAGGGAAATAAAATAAATCCGCAATCTGAAAAGAAATATAGTTTACATGCTTTTGTGTGCGAATATAGTTTTTCCAGTTTTCTCCAAATAGATAATAGTTTTTTAATTATAGGTTTCTTATTTTTTTCTGTATTAATGAGTGTCGAAAAGCCATAGATATCAAAAAAGACAACAACACAATCAGATCTTATTATTTTGTTTTTTTTGCTGATAGAAAACTTCTGTGTATTAATAAAATGATCCTTTATATATCTTATCATGTAACGACACAAAATAATGCCTATAAAAAGACAATACTTCAGTTCTCTTCTAAGGAAATTATTGATATAGTACTATTTTCAATGCTATGTATGTAGAACAAATTCTGGTCAGCCCCCAAAACAAAAGTCGCTATAAAAGGTAAGTAATAGAATTATTCGGGAATTAATCTCTACAGAATATTCTATACAGAAAGCACATTATCAAATATTTATTAATTTATATAAAAAATCAACAAATATTTCAATTAATAAGTAAAATGAATGATACAGGTCCAACTTGGTAGCAATGTTATAAAGCTGGTAGCAATTTTTTGTAACAGATTTAACTTCCCACCTTCACCACTACAACTGTCATATCATCATTTTGTTCTGCTTTGCCGCGGTAAAGTTTAAGCTCATCCCAGAGCGAGTTAACTATGCCGGAAGCCCTTTCCCCTGCCTTCTTTCTTAACAGCTCTGACAGGTTTTCTTCGCCGTACAAATCCTGCTGTTCATTCATTGCCTCCGTTATACCGTCTGAAAAGAACAGGTACACCTGCCCCTGACGCAGCTGGAGCTGTTGTTCAACAAGTGTCTTTTCAAACAACGGTCCCTTTTCAAGCCCTACACCAAGCCCCTGTGTTTTGTGCAGTTCTATTATACCGTTTTCTGTAACAACCACAGGCACGTGCCCTGCACGGCAGAATGAGACTGTATGTTTTTCAGTATCAAACAAAGCAAGCGTCATTGTAACGAACCAGCTTTTTTCCATTGACTCAAACATACGCCTGTTAATTTCAACAAGCACTTCTTTGGGAGACTTGCCTGCAACGCATGCAAGCTGCATCATAGTCTGCAGCTTGGTCATATATAATGAAGCAGAAAGCCCTTTGCCTGATACATCCCCAACAACAATAAATACCTGGTTATCAGATACCTGTATAAGGTCATAATAATCGCCGCCGACCTGCATGGCAGGAGTCATCTGCCCGCATATATCAAGCCCGTTAAGTGACGGGATACACCTTGGCAGAAGCCCTTCCTGTATCCTTCTTGCAAGGTCAAGGTCACGCTCAATTCTTAACTTATCTGACTCAGTTTTGTACAGGCGTGCATTTTCAATTGATATTGCTGACTGTCCTGCAGCAGCATTTAAAAGTTCAAGGTCCTTACCACCAAACTGTGCACCGGAATGCTTTAATCCAAATAGCAGCAGGCCAACCGGGTGTGATTTAATTATCATGGGAATAATAGTATAAATATTCTCACGCCTCAGTTCATCAGCATTTGCAGGGAATACTTCATCAAAATCGTCACGCTCAACTACCGGCAGTTTGTTTACCTGCTGCCGGGTATTGATAAATTCAGGCAGTTTTCCCGGGTGTATCTCAAGCCTGGTATTCTCAAGCCCTTCATTTCTTTCAACTATAAACGTTCCAGGCACTTCATTTTTATCATCCCTTATTGCAATGCCAAACTGTTTAAGCATAAGCGCATGAACAAATGTTCTTTTCATGGAATCAAGTATTGGCTCCATGCCAATTCCATCACGGGGAATAGAAATATCATTTATAAAGCTTACCAATACACGCTGGTAAGCAAATTGTTCCGGGTAAAACCTTTGGGTAAGGAAATCATGAAATTTGTCTTTGGTTGACTGAAACACCATTGAAAAGACTATAAACACAACACCCGCAACAATCCCCTGGTACTCAGTATGCAAAGCTGACCCGACAGACTGGCCGATAATATAAATAACAAGAAAATAAGTTGCGGTAATTGATACAGTAGCTCCGCCGTACATTATTGTATTTTTAATTACAACACTTACATCCATTAACTGGTAACGGAATATTGAATAAGCAAAAGATATAGGCAGCAGAATTATAAGTATTACCGGTGTATAAAATTCAGGCGAATTAAAAACGGTGCCAAATACCGCCGGGGCAATAAAAACAGTATAAAAAATACTTGCCAGCGCCAGCGTGTATGATACCAGTATTACAGTAATGGGGCGGCGTGCTTCCCTGCTTTTAAGTTTGTAATAATTTATGAACAGGCAGATAAGTCCTGTAATTGCGGCAATTATTGTAAGAAGCAGCAGTACGTTAATAAACAGGGCATAAAATTCCTGCCCGTTCTTATTGGGAATATAAATAAAGAATACCCTGTACAGCTTGGACAGCACAAACATAGTAAGCGGAATATAGAAGAGCAGTTTTGATACAAAACGCTTTTCCATAAACGACATCTGTCTTGGGAAAGTCCAGAAAAATTTAAGTATAAGAAACGGCAAAAAACATGCTGAGAATGACCATACAACTTCTATAAGCAAAATTATATATAAAGGCGGCCTGTAATTAATAAGCATCACAGTAAAGCTGAGCACAAAGGCGGCACCTATCCTGAAAAACAATTTTTGTATGTGGCCATCAGGCTTTGCCATAATCACAATAAACCCTATAACAAGCCATATCATTCCAAGCAGAACAAGCCCTATCTGGGGAAAAGAAAGAAGTTTTTTTGCTTTAACTTTTGTCCGGAATATTTCACCGTCAGGCTTTTTAACAACGTAAGAAGCAGAATCGCCCTCTTTTACTTTATTAAATTCGACCTGTAGAATATTGGTCCTGGTTGATGCAGTATTATTAATTTGCAGCAGTTCGTCACCGTTTCGTATTCCTGCCTGCCATGCAACGCCATTTTCTTTTACACTTTCAAATACAACTTTAACGCTGTCATTCCCCGCACGTACTTCACGCCAAAGGCATTCATCATTGGAAGTTACATTAACCTGAAGCTGATAAACCAGGTTTATTAGTGAAGCAACAAAAACCACCGCTGAAAAAAATATTGTCAGCTTACGGTAATGCCTTTCTTTAAATTGCTTGAACTTATTCATTATATTATTTTACCTTAATAACCAGAAGGGTTATGTCATCTGACTGATCAGCACCTGAAGCAAAAGCTTTAACTTCGGACTGTATGGCTGTTAAAATTTCATCGGCGCTATGTGGCCTTTCAGAGCCTATACTGATTGATGAAGATAATGAAAGCGCCAGCATCTCCAGTTTTTCATCTGAAAATTCATCATCCTTTGTATTTTTTGCTTCTGTGATACCATCAGTAAACAGAACAATCACATCATCTTTCTGCAAATTTACTGACTCTGAAAGATAGGGAGTAAATGTTTTCATTACACCAAGTATAATTCCGCCTTTTTCAAGTTTAATTATTTTCCCATCCCTGATAAGCAAAGGAGGATTATGCCCGGCATTAACATAGTTTAGTACTTTTGTTTCATTATCAAAAATACCCCAGAAGAAAGTAATAAACTTGCCATCTGTTGTGTTTTCAGAAATCAGGTCATTTATAAGTCCTGTAGCTTCGTCAAGTTTCATCCCCTGTTTACAGGTAGTTTTTAAGAAAGCCTGCAGGTTTGCTACAAGCAGCGCTGCCGGAACACCTTTGCCTGATACATCACCAATAGCAAGGCAAAATGTATTTTGATCAAGCGTTATTATATCATAATAGTCGCCGCCCACCTGTTTTGATGAAAGAGTAACGGCGGCAATATCAAAATTTGAAAACTCGGGAATTGAATGGGGCAATAGATTTTTCTGAATATCACGGGCAATTTCAAGCTCTTCTTCCATTTTTTGTTTTTCAAGAGCTTCTTTAAATAACCGCCTGTTTTCAAGCGAAATTATTGCAAGGCTTCCAACAGAATAGATAAACTCCACATCATCATCAGTATAATCCTGGTTATTTATTCTCTTGCCAAGCAGTATTAATCCTTTTGTTTCCCCCTGTAGCTGCATAGGCACAACAAGCTCAACCTTCAGCTTAGCCAGCTGCTCAAACCCTGATTTTATCTGGTTCTTAAATAAAGGCTCACTTATTTTTTTTATATCCGCAGCGCTGAGGGCTTTGTTTATTTCTTCTTCCTCATATTTTGATTCAAGCAGGCGGATATCATCTTTATCTATAATGATAACCGCAAATTTGGAAACAAGAAACTGCCCTATCACAGAATATATAAGCAGTTTGGCAACTCTTGTGCTTTCTGAAAAAAGTCCAAATTCTTTACTCAGGTCAAAAAGTGAATTAAGCCTGTGAACCCTTGAATCAAGAACCCTGTTTACTTTAGAAAGTTCATCAACTACAATTGTATTACGAATAGCAGTAGCAGAAATATTAAGGATTGTCTTCAGAAATTCAATGTCGTCTTCTGTATATGGAGCTTTATTGAGCTTTTCACCAAGGCATAAAATACCAAGAGTATTAGTTGAAAGCAGCATTTCTTCTGCAATGCTTAACCCGCCTTCTTTCATAAAGCCGGCAAAGCCTTCATGGCTGTCAAGCTTTTCCTCAATACTTATTTTAGGAAATGTATTAAGTATCCTTTCGGGAATACCTTTTGAAGCTTTTAAAGTATAAACATTTTCAATATTAAGGGCAATTGCTCCTTTAGTAGCCAGGAACTTACCCATGCAGGTTAATAAAACATTGTTAAGTATGAAATCGAGATCAAAGCTGGAGTTTATAATCCGGCTGAATTCAGCTAACGCAGTAAGGTTTCGTTTAATTTTGAGGGTATCGGTTTCATTATTCATTATCAGGCAGAGTTTAAATTTTTAGACAAAAGCACCTGGTTATATTTACCCGGCACAGAAACATATTTTACATCATCCATAAGAGTTTTCATAAGATACATTCCAAGCCCGCCAACCCTTCTTTGCTGGTAGTATTTCTGAAGGTCAGGTGCAGGAATAGTTTCAGGATGAAAAGCCGTACCATAGTCTATTATTTCAATAAGAAATTTTTTGTCGATGTATTTAAGGTTAATAACAATTTCACCTTCCGGAAAAGATTTGTAAGCATGCTTGATAATGTTTGTACATGCTTCGTCAACTGCAAGAATAATATCGCCTATTTTCTCTGAAGAAAATCCAATTTCTTCTGCAGCAGCATAGATAAAATCTCTTATTGCAGAGAGGTTTTCCGTTTTGCTCTTAATTACAAGCTTTTTTTCTTCAAGTTTATCTTTTGACATATAAATCCTTTTGGGATCATTTATCTTCCCGCAGAGGCGGGGTGGTTTCATTAAATTTGTTTACCGCTTCTTCTTCAGATTTAAATATTTCATAAAGCAGCGGGAACCCAAGCAAATCAAAGATATTAAAAACCTTATCGCTCATGGATGAAAGCTTTATATCACCTTCGTTTTCCCTGATTTTTTCAATAAAAGCCATAAATACCCCAAGGCCTGCACTGCTTATATATGCAAGGTCTTTAAAATTAACAACAATACGGTATCTTCCTTTTTCAATAAGCCCGGAAAAAGTATTTTCCAGGGCGGGAGCAGTATGTGCATCCAGATAACCTTTCAGGTAAATTATGCTAACCTCACTCTGTTCTTTAACTGAGGTGCTGAATTCTGCCATTCTATCTCTCCATTCTGTTAGTTACCGGCTTATAACTGGTACTAACATTATTTGTTTTTTGTTTCCATTTAAAAATCAATAATGTAATATCATCATGCTGGGAATTATCCTTCGAAAACAAAGTCAATTCTTTCAGCACCTTATTTGATATTTCATCAACACCGGATTCACAATTTTCAACAAGGACTTTTTCAAAATTCCTGCTGCCGAAATCCTCCAGTTGTTTATTCTGAGTTTCAGTTATGCCGTCTGTATACAGCACTATTAAATCATTCTCCTTAAGGCCAACCTTTATTTCTTCAAGAGTATTTGCAAAATGCTCTCCAAAGTTAAGTCCAAGGCCAATACCAGAAGGGCGAAGGCTTTCAACCTGATTATCACGAATTAGTAAAACCGGGCAGTGTCCTGCCCTTGAAATATAAAGAATTTCTTCAGATAAATCGATTAATCCATAGGCTGCACTTACAAAATTTTTACGTTCCAGCGTACGTTCAAGTATTTGGTTAGCTCCAATCAATATCTCCCGGGGACTTGCACTAATCTTTGATAAAGACTCAAAAATGCCTTTTATCTCAGCCATAACAAACGCTGCGGAAATGCCTTTGCCGGATACATCAGCAATAACAAACCCAAGTTTCCCCGGCACTGTATCAAAAAAGTCATAGTAATCACCGCCAACCTCAAATGCCGGAATAAATACAGATGATATGCTGAGTTTTTCACCCTCAGGATTTTTAGCAGGTAAAATTTTCCTCTGAATTTCACGGGCAACATCAAGTTCTTTTTCAAGCCGTTCTTTTTCTATTGACTCCTCTACCAAACGTGCATTTTCAATAGCTACTGAGGCATAGTCTGAAAATGTATCCATAGCATCTTTATCTTCATCATCAAAAATAAAATCACCTTTTTTTGCCGCAACAAGGTACCCCTTAATAATATTCTGCGATTTAACAGGAGCAACTGCAATACAGTTATATTTTTCAGTTGTGCTGCCGGATTCATTAAACTTTTGCAGGTATATAATTTTGGTTCCGTTTTCAATATTATCCAGGCGGTTATTAAGGATAAAATCAGTAATTAAACCCGCATCAAGATATCCAATATTTTTACTGCCAAGTATGTTTTTCCCGTTTTTCTCACCCCAAACAATCCATGAAGCATCTGCGCCTGTAACTTTAATTGCAATATCAGTAACGGTTTCTGTCAGCTCACCAAAGTCCAGTACCTGGGTAATAAGTTTGCTGAAATACTGCAGTGACGATACTTCCCTTGCTTTCCGGTCATATGCTTCTGCTGTAGGAATATGAGTAAGTGTAGTAAAAAACAAAACACTGAAATAAAAAACTCCATATAACATTACAAGATTAAGGAACTGCTCCAGCGAATGCGAAAAGCCGGTAAGAATCTGCCTGTGTACATCTTCCTGGCTGTTATAAACAAGGTTAAGGACAAAAAGAATACCTATTACAACTGTAAGAATAAGCAGTGATATTTTTTCTTTTTTTGTAATAAAAGCAATCCATGATATTCGAATTGAATTTATCACCATAAGTACAATTGAAATAACATAAAACGTATACTGAATAAAGGCAAAATTGCTGTTTTCCTTTAGTATACTGGTAAATGCAGCAAGAATAAAAAACAATACCATTGTATTAAAATACAACGATACCTTCCTTTTCTGTTTCAGGAAGTAAAACTCCCTGAATGCAAGAAATACATATATCAGGATTGAAAGAATTATGAACGAATATATAAATGAGATAAGAGTAGAAAATAAATCAGGGTCTTTTATTTTATTAAGTATAAATTTATCAAGAGTTAAGAATACATTCTCAGAAAATGCAATCATAAAAAAAACAACTGCATTAAGTATACCCACATTCATTACAAGAGAGAGCGGGTTAAGTTTTTTCCTGTTAAAAAAATCGGAAAGATAAAAAACAAGCAGCGCCATTATAACCAGCGCAAAAAACTCATTTACTACCTGGTAAAGGAATGAGTCAGGAAAAGTAAGAAACAGCTTAAAAAAGAAAAACAGGATTACTGTCCCACCCAGAAGCCGCAGCTTAATATTATTCTTTATTTCTGTAAATTTTTCCAAAATGAAATAAATACGTTTTATTTAATATTCATAAAATGAATGCAATTTTGGCACAAAATACAGTAAAAATGCTATTTTGTAAAGAAAAGTATTATAAACGGAAAAAAACTGGGATGGATAAATTATTAAATATCGGGCAAACCATGGTGGTAAGCTGAATTACAAATAAGCAGTATTTATTTTTATCAGGAGAACAAAAAAATGACAGTATTATTACTATTTACTGCCATTTTCATTCAAAAATTTAGTCTTTTTTATTGAAACAAAGTTAACAGCTGCTGTGGAGCTATGCTTAATTGTTTCAGCATTGATATGCCAATCTGTGTACCAATTGCCTGTTTGGATGCATTTACCTGTTCCTCTACCATATCAGCATCAAATAATTTAGAGACTGATGAATTCATATTATTTATTGATGTTGTAAGATAATCGCTTTGCACTTCAGCAGTCTGTTTCAGATTACCTATTCTGCCAAGCGCACTGTATACGTTATCCTGTAATGTGGATATGTTTGATGCAGCGCTTATTGCTGTTTCTGTATCTGAAGAGAGAAGCCCGTCCCCGGTGCTTACGCCGCCCGTGTTTGATGAAAGACCAAGTAGCGAAACAATATCTAATGGCCCGGTAGACTGTATACTGGAAATTGACAAATTATGGTCTGAAAGATACATTGTCAAACTACCTGCTACTCCATCCTTAGAAAAAATCACTGGACTTTCCAAACCGGCTGTATTAAAACATTCAACCATAACATTATCAGATAAATTTTCAAGGTCCCATCCATCCTGAACAGTTATAGGTACATCAATTGTTGAATTGTCACTTAATGTAAATAATAAATTAGTTGTAATTGCACTGCCGGTATTATTTACAACCGTGGAAGTTGGCCCGAAGATATCATCAACAACTGCTCCGGCATAAGCATACGAGGGAAGTGAACTTGCACCATGAATTGCATCATGCAGCGCATCAACTTTCAGGAAATTGGATCCTGCAAAATCCACTGTATAGTCTGTTGTTCCGATATCAAATTTATCAGTTGTTGTCAAAGCGGTACCATCATCCTGGGCAAGTACATTTCTTCCTGCCACATGGGTACTTTTAAGGATACTATCCATTTCCGTTGCCAGTGCATTTATATCTGCAGCTATATTACCCCTGTCTTTTGACGGGTCCTGCGCATCATTTGCTTTTGCTGAGATATCACTTAACAACTCTGAAACCTGATTTAATGCAGACTCTGCTGTAGACAGATAGTCAATAGCTGACTGCGCATTATTCAACTGCCCATTTTGTACAGCAAGCTTTGATTCCAGCGATTTTCCCACATTATAGCCGGAAGTATCATCTGCTACAGAATTTATCCTTTTCTGGGTGGCAAGGCGAAGTTCTGCTTTCTCTTCTTTAAGTTTCTGACTTTTAAGTATATTATAGGCCTGAAACGCGTTCTGCGAATTTATCGTGATTGCCAAAATTATTACTCCCGGTTTATTAAAGCTGGAATTTTTAATAAAGCTATAAAATATCTTATCATTACTATCGGAAAAGGACTATTTCAGTTTAGCAGTCTTGAAGAAAAATTTTTACTTTTTTTAGAGAAAAATATCCATTTTTTAGGCATAACAGGGTATATTGTTTATACTTGTTATTTTGCATACTGATTTTCTAATGTGGAATTTTCATTTTTAGAATAGTTTTTGCTTTTATCAGGATGGTAAAAAAAAAGTCCGCATTGATTTGCGGACTTAAACTCTTATAACTTGCAAGTTCTCCAATAACACTATTAAATTTCCACGGGTTTCTTTTTTTGTTGTGTTTTACCTGTATCTTTTTTCATATCCTTTCTTAGATTTTCCATTTCTTCCCTGAATTTCATCATTTCTTTCTGCATCTCTTCCATCTGTTTTTTGAATGCTTCATTTTGCCAGAAGTAGTCATCGCCTTTCATTCTATAATTATTACCGGAAACCAGTGAATCTAAATTTTTATCAACTCTATGATTAAAACTCTTGTTATAGTATTTAACCATTGAATCAAGCTGCATAGGGACAAAATGTGTCACAGAATCAAGATTTGGCATATTAAAATTAAAATTATATCCTTTTACTGAATCAGGACCAATTCTTATTGAAAAGCTTCTTGACTCTCCACGGGATCGTGGAAAAGATTCAACAAAATCTTCAAGCCGCCTGGTAACCTGCTCAATATTAACCCCCATTTCCTTAAAATCGGGGAACGGAATAGTAGGAACATTCACCCCGGCAAGCTGAACATGGCACATATTACTGTCTATATATATGTTAAAGTTTTTTGACTGTTCTTTTTGCATTTTTGCAATTTTCCCATCAACCTTAACTGTAACAGCAAAATTCCTTCTCATTTCATTACCGGCATATTTCAGCTCTTCTCTCATCTGTTTTATCTCTTTACGCATCTTTTGTTTATCAAAAGCATACTCATCAGAAAATATTGTGTCGGGAGTAATAAAAATAAATTCTGCCGGCTTAACTGATTTTACCTCTGCAACAATTTTTCGGACTGAAACCGGACTATAAACTGAAGGCAAATCAGCCGGAAGTATTTTGGCAAGCTCGGCCATATTTGCTTCTTTTGCAAAAGAAATAAGATCGGCAGCTATGGCTTTATTGTAATTCCAGAGATTTGGATTTATAGCGACAGTGTGTTTTTCATTTGCCAATATCTGCATTTCAAGTTCATCTCTGTAGGACTCTAAAATAGAATCCATCTGCCTTTTTTCGCCCGGATTAAGATTAAGAATGGCCAGAAATTTCTCATAATTCCCTTCAGTAACAGGAGTATGGTTTTTCTTAATCTCGAAAAATTCCTTACCATCACCTGAATAACCAAGCTGAAGTACCTGATTTTGATTTTTATTCAGAGGGAGCCTGTGATAGAAAGCGAAATTAAATATATCCTCATTGGTAAGGTCAGCGGAAAACAAAAGCGGCTTTAAATTCTCTTTATAAAAACCAGCCAGGTTTGAATGCTGTTCTTTTACAATATTATTGATTACATCAGGGTTATATCTGAAAACAAACATCAATAAAACTGTTACTACTCCAAACCCTACCGCAGGTATCCATTTGCGCGAAGTACTCTTGCCGGAATCACTGTGAATTGCTGCCAGTACCCTTGTATCAAAAAATGGAGACTCAGGAAGCTGCCTTGAGGATGAAGAAATAACAACTTTCAGTTTGCATAGCTTTTCCAGTTCGTCCTGAAGTTCAGGCGAAAGCTTTAGTTTTTGCTCAATTTCAAGCCTCTCTTTATCAGAGAGCTCGCCGTCAGCATACGCTGAAAGTAATTCAAGATCTCTGTTTGTACTCATCTCATTAACTCCTGCTCGTAAGGTTTCAGGATATTTCTCAATCCTTCTCTTGCTCTGAATATCCTTGACTTAACCGTCCCTATTTCACATTGTACTGACTCAGCAATTTCCTGGTAACTTAATCCTTCCATATCCTTTAGTACAAGAGGAATTCTTAACTTATCCGGCAAGCGGGAAATTGCCTCCTGTACAATATTTGCTATATCAGAATTTTCGTGGTTTGGCAAGTATCCAAGCTCTTCCTCAGAATCCTTAATAGGAGAAAAAATACTCCTTATCTTAACCTTTCTAAGATGATCTTTACATTTATTAATAGTAATTCTGTAAAGCCAGGTCGTGAATTGTGACTCAAACCTGAAATTTTTAAGGTTCTTATAGACAGTTATAAAAACATCCTGTGCCACATCATCAGCGGCCTCAGAACTGTTAAGATTAAGATATATGATGTTTCTTACTTTTTCCTTATGTCTTAAAATAAGGCTTTTGAAGGCCGATTCATCTCCTTCTATAAACCTTTTGATAAGTGAAAAGTCATCATCAAGACTAAGTATTTTTGGTACCTGCACTGTATCTTTTTTCTTTTTTCTGAAAATCATTTTTTTAGACGCAATGACTGTTGATTTGTTCCGTAAAATAAGAAAAATTATTCATTTCTCTTACTTGAAAAAGTAAGGTTTGATGAGTAAATTGACTTTAACATTTAAGGAGTTTATTTTCATGAAAATAAAAGTCAATGAACAGTATAACGCCGTTGTCATTGAGTTAAAAGGTAATGTAATGGGTGGTGATGATACGAAGGAATTTAATGAGCTTTTGCATAAATTGATAGATGATGGGAAAAAGAATGTAGTGGTAGACTTGGCTGAAGTAAAGTTTATGAATAGTTCTGGCCTGGGTATGCTGATAAGCGGCTTAACAACTATGAAAAAAGAAAATGGCCATTTAAAATTGGCTCGTGTTACTGAAAAAATTGAAAGCCTGCTTATAATAACAAAATTAATTACCATTTTTGAGTTTTTTGAGTCTGTAGAAGACGCAGTAGCAAGCTTTAAATAAGAGTTTAAAATAGTCCAATTATTTAAAAAACTCCGGGTTCAGGATTCGGAGTTTTATTTTGTTTAAGAGGAAAATAAAATGAGCGTAACAGTTCTTGTTGGAAGTCAGTGGGGTGATGAAGGAAAGGGTAAAATTGTTGATATCCTTAGCGAAAAATATGAAATAGTTACCCGCTACCAGGGAGGAGCTAATGCCGGCCATACAGTTGAGTTAGAAAACAAGAAGTATGTACTTCACCTGATTCCATCAGGAATTTTACGGGATGATGTAACCTGCGTTATTGGTAACGGAGTGGTTATTGACCCCGTTGCACTGCTGGAAGAAATTAAGTTTATTGAATCCTGTGGAATAAAGGTTGAAGGCAGGCTGTTTATAAGCCATAATGCTCATTTAATAATGCCTTATCATAAACTTTTAGACAGTATAAGCGAAAGCGGCGAGAATAAAATTGGAACTACCGGACGCGGAATTGGGCCCTGCTATATAGATAAATTTGCGCGCAAGGGTATACGTATAGTTGACCTTCTCGACCGAAAAATACTTGAAAGAAAAATCAGGGAAAACCTGAAAGAAAAAAATAATTTACTGCAAAAGGTATATGACCATGCAGCGCTTGATGTTGATGAAATAATTAAGCAGTACCAGGAATTTGATAAGGCCATTGATGTTTACGTTAAAGATACCCCTGCATATCTTAATAATGCGATTGAAGAAGGAAAATCAGTATTGCTGGAAGGTGCCCAGGGAGCTTTACTTGATGTAGATCATGGAACATATCCTTATGTTACATCATCCAGTCCAACTTCCGGCGGCGCTTGTACCGGAACCGGAATTCCTCCAACTAAAATTGACAGTGTATACGGAATCGTAAAAGCCTATACAACCAGGGTAGGCAACGGGCCTTTTCCAACTGAATTACTTGATGAGACAGGTGATAAATTAAGAAATGTAGGTGCTGAATTTGGAGCTACTACAGGACGCCCAAGAAGATGCGGCTGGTTTGATGCCTTCCTCGTTAAATATTCTGCAATGATAAACGGCATAACTGATGTTGCTATAACAAAACTGGATGTTTTAAGCAGTTTTGAAGAAATTAATGTCTGCACCGGTTATGAAATTGATGGAAAACTGTTAAAATCATTTCCAACTGATGTTGACAGGCTTTCTGAAGCAAAACCGGTTTATGAAACTTTACCTGGCTGGAATGAAGATATTTCAACATGCAGGTCTTATGTAGAATTACCGGAAAAGACAAAAGCTTACCTGAAGTTTATATCTGAGAAATCCGGAATTAAGCTTAATATAATTTCAGTTGGAGCAAAACGCTCAGAAACTTTTTTTGTTTAGATAAAATAAACAGAATTAAATGTTAAGCCCTTTAAGAAATTGAAGGGCTTTTTTTATTACCCATCTTCAATAATCTTGTGAAAATTGCGCTAATAAGCGGGTTAGGGTATCTCACCTTGAGAGATATTCAGCAATAAGCCTGTGCCCTTTTTTAGAAAAATGAATCCCATCTCCATAGAGATATAAATCTTGATAATCTTTTTGTTTTGCTAAAAAAGAAGCTACATCATAAATCCGGATATTGTATGCCTTTAACGAGTCACTTAACAGTAGCTGAGGTTTACAAATCCCTTTCCGAAGCTGGTATTCATACGGAAGCAGATAAACTCTGAAAGTAATTTTAGCTTCTTTTAGTATTTCTGATATCTTTACAATATCTGAAACAGATTCGTTAAAAAGTTTATTACCTGGTTTATAAAACTGCTCATCATAAAGGTAGTATGACTTAGGACGGTCAGTAAATGTATTTTTTATAAACTGAAAGAGTTTGAAGTTGTTTTTAAAAAAACTTAATACTGAGCCTGTAATTCCTGTATATTTAATTTCAGGAGAAGTATTTTCAGGATAGAAGTTGTAAACATCATTCAAGCACCAGAATAAATTAACACCGGATATTTCCAGGTTATTTTTTTGTTCAACAACAAGTTTGTTAATAATATTTAGATAATCCTGGCGGGCATAGCCAATAAGTGAGGGATTAAATACCTGGTATTGCTGCTTATTATTTATTATTCCGGCAAAGGTTGAATCCTCTTCAACACCAATCCCCATTGTAACTGAATCGCCAATATAAAGGGTTCTCTTCCCGGTTTTATTTGAGTGATGATACCTTGCAAAGCCATTACTGTCAGTTTTAAATGTATAGCCATAATTACTGCCTGAAGCATTGGCTATCATACCGCGGGAGGTATAATACACATTATCTTTTAACAGGTGCTTGTCCAGGCCAGACAGATTTATTTCGGGGACAAAAATCCTTATCAGCAGTTCGAGAAAACAAAGAAGTGCAACAAAAATTGTAATGTTAACAATTACTATAGTAAAAGCTTTCTTCATATTATGAAACTCCGAAAAAAGACTTCATATTAGAATTGTTTTTCTATTTCTGCCAGTTCTTCCGAAAGCTTTTCCCACTCTCCCATTCTCTTTTCAAGTTCAGCTTTAACAGTAATAAGTTCTGAATTTTTATCCCTGGCAAAAACAGGATCGTTATAGGTTGAATGGTCAGCAAGAAGTACTTCAAGTTCAGCCGCCTTGCTTTCAAGGTCAGTAATCTTATTTTCAATTATACTAATCTTTTTAGTTATATCCTTTGTAGCTGCATACTTTTTCTGCCTTAACTCTGCTTCCAGTCTTTTCTGGTCTTTGCGTGATACCTGGTCATCAATAGTTGTTCTGTTTTTTTTCTCAGGCAGTATACCTTCCTGCATTTCTTCTCTTTTTTGCAGGTAATAATCCATCCCGCCGGGATATATTTTAAAAGAGCCTTTTCTTATTTCAACAACCTTGTTTACTACGGGCATAAGAAAATCAAGATCATGCGATACAAGAACAAGTGAACCTTCAAAATCCACAAGCGCTTGCTGCAGTATTTCTTTTGAAGAAATATCAAGGTGGTTTGTAGGTTCATCAAGTACAATCAGGTTTGCCTTTGTAAGCAGAATTTTTGAAAGAGCAACACGGCTCTTCTCTCCGCCGGAAAGAACACCAACTTTCTTAAAAACATCATCTCCATGAAACAGAAACGAGCCAAGCAGTGAACGAAGCTGTCCGATTGTTTTTTCTTCAGATATATTCTCAATTGTTTCTATGATATCAGCTTCCGGGTCAAGATTATCAGCTACATCCTGCGCATAATATGAAATAATAGTATTATGCCCTACCACACGTTCCCCGGCAGATATATCAGTCTGCCCTGAAATTATTTTAGAAAGTGTTGTTTTACCGGCTCCGTTAGGGCCAACAAAAGCAATTTTATCGCCACGGTCAATCTGGAAATTAAGCCCCTTAAAAATTTCCTTATCACCGTAATATTTTGAAATATTTTTCAGCTCAATATTAACTTTACCGCTTGGAGGCGGAGCAGGAAATTTAAAGTAAATGTCCTCCTTATTTTCAGGCAGTTCAATCAGCGTAATTTTTTCAAGCTGCTTTACACGGCTTTGAACCTGTTTTGCTTTTGACGATTTATACCTGAACCGTTCAATAAAGTTTTCGGTTTCTTTTATTTTTTTCTGTTGAAGTTCATACTGGTGTTCTGCAAGAGCATCCCTCTCAACCTTATACTTCAGGTAAGCATCGTAGGTACCGTTAAAAACATTAAACTTCTGGAGATAAATTTCCAGGGTTTTATTTGTCACCTGGTTCACAAAGTGTTTGTCATGGGAAACAATAAGTAAGGCCCCGTCATAATTCCTAAGGAAACCGATAAGCCATTCGAGTGAATCAAGATCAAGATGGTTTGTAGGCTCATCCATTAGAAGAATATCATTCTGAGAAATAAGGATTTTTGCCAGAGCAATTCTCATCTGCCAGCCGCCTGAAAATTCATCAGTCATCCGGTTAAAATCATCTTCAGTAAAACCAAGTCCAAGCAGTATTTTCTGTATTCTCGATTCAGAACTATAAGAGTCCAGTTCTTCAAGCCTGTGGTGAACATCGCCAAGCTGATGGACAAGATCATTTTTCTCTTCTTCTGAAACAGATTCATCGCTCAGCTTTTCGGTAATTTCAGATTCTTTTTCCCTTAAATTAACAATATCGCTGAGCGCTAAAGAAGCTTCTGCAAGAAGAGTCTTGCCACGGTGAACTACATTCTCCTGCGGCAGATAACCTATAGTTATCCTTTTTTGTTTAAGAACTTTTCCTGATTCTGGTTGGAGAATGCCGGCAATAATTTTTAATAAAGAAGATTTTCCGGTACCATTTGCCCCAACAAGAGAGACCCGGTCACCGGAATTAATTCTAAAGCTAACATTATCAAATAAATATTTGCCGCCAAACTGAAGTGAAATTCCTGAAAGATCAAGCATAAAGTATTATCTCAAAACTGCTACCTTAGCAGTAGTTACATTATTACCTTCCTTATCATAGGCAATAATAAAATAGACACCACTGCTAACAAGTTTACCATCCATATCGGTTCCATTCCAGGTAGCCCTGTACCCACCCGGGGATGAAAATTCGTTAATTAATTTGCCGCTTGTACTTAAAATCTTAATATCTGTATCCCTGATAAGGCCGTCAATAGTTAAAACATTACCGGATGATTTTAACAGGAAAGGACTTGGATAAACAAACAACTCTGTAAAGCTGTCCTGCGGCATAATTCCAAGAGTTTGAAACTTAATCATTCCGAGTTCAGTGCCGGCATATACAATACCGGAATTAGGGTCTACAGTTACACTTTTAACAACATCTGTCATAAGCGGGCTGTTTTCTGTTGTATAAGAAGCCAAAAGGCTTGAGCCATCAGAATTAACAAGAAGCAAGCCCTGGTTGGTTGCAACCCACTTCTGGTTTAAGGGATCAACCGCGATACAGTTTATACTCTGCTGCCTTAAAGCATAAACAGTAGAAATCTTCAGAGATGCAGAAGAATATGCTGGAATAGTACTGGTATTGCTTATCACATTCGCTCCTGAGGGAGTACCAACCCATATCTCGCCTCTTCTATCCACAACAATAGAATTAATAGTATTGCTGTTAAGCCCGTTTGTAGTACTAAGGTACCCGGCTCTATCATCACTGGTTGTAGTATTTGTTTTATTTTCATTAAAGAAAAATAAGCCTGATTTATCAGGATCTTTAATGCAATACCATTTAGTATCATACGGGTCAATTACAAGGTTATAATGCTGTTCATAAGGTGTTGATTCAGCTGATGAGTAGAAATTATACCAGGTACTATCAGTTGATAACATAGTCAAAGGTTTCCTGTCGCCCGGCCAGTAATTCAGAATCCACAAATTACCTTTAGAATCATTTGCAAAACCACTTACTACAAGGAAATTTGTATTATCAGGAATGCCGGTCATCCCGGTATTTGCGGGCAGGAATACGGATAAAACTGAATCTTTAATTTTGACAAATCCAGTTCCCCAGTTACCCAGGTAAGTGTTACCATCATCTGAACAAAAAGCAGAAAAATAACCGTTTGTGGGTAATGCCGGCGTATTTGCTGTATTGTAATTAGTCCATAGATTATCAGAATATTTATAAAAACCAACTCCTGCATCATCATCACCTGTACCAACCCAAAGAGTGCCCGACCCGTCAACTGCTAATCCCCAGGATTGATTTGCCCCGGGACCATTAGGTAAAATAGTTGAAGCAGTACCATCAATGTTGATTTTCTTAATACCGTCTTCTCCGGCAGCGTATATATTTGATGCGGAAGAAAGTATAATGCGATTTAAAGTAGATGAAGACTGGTAAAGTGAAGTTAAAATGCCATTTGTATAAGAATATACAGTTTTATCAGCAAGAATATATAACGTCTCTCCGGAAGGAAGAATATCAAGAACATCTGAAGAAAAACCATCAATAAATGTGGACCATTTCCCATCAGAAAAAACAGATAATCCCTTATCTGTAGCAGCAATTAATTTGTCATTATAAAATGCTATCTTATTTACAATATATGATGGAAGTCCATCAGCTTTAGAATATGAAATCCACGAATCAGGGGAAGAAAGATTTTCAGACCCCTCTTTCTGGATAGCAACTCCTGAATCTGTACAGGTATAAAAAAGCCCATTCTTAATTGTACTATTAACTTTAAGATTTGAAGTAAAAGAACCTAGCTTAAAGAAAGTATCAAGAAATAAAAAATTATTAGCATCTATTAAAGAAATACCAAAGTCAGTTGAAACAATAATAGTATCTCCCTGGGGAACAATTTCATTTATTTGCCTGCTGGTATAGCCGGAATTATAAATATCAAGTATTGATTTTACTGATTTATCAGCCGGATTATAAACATCTATACCGCCGGTAGAACTTCCAATCCATATTTTACCATACTTATCAGCAGCAATTGCGGTAAACGAAATGCCTGTAAGGCTCTCTGAGCGGGTGAATGTTTCGTAAGAATTATCCTGAAAATTGTTGAAGAATACTCCGCCTGTAGTAGCACCCCAAACACCATCCCCGGTAACACTAAGATCCTTAACAGATTCCATGTTGGTAAGAATTTTCCAATCAGTTACATCCTGGGAGAAGGCAGGAGAAATAAGAACAAACATAGACAAGATACAGAGTAATATTTTCATTGTTAATAATCCGTCATTTATAAAAAAGTAGAAAGTATCTTATACTTGTTTCTCCATTTATTATAATCCAAAACTATCCAAATTTAACATTTTTTTGAATACCAAAAAGCAGAAAATAAAATCCTATTAGATTTTAATAACAACATTGCCAGCATAATACTCCCCCTGGTTTCTACCGGGGGAAATTGCAGAGGCCAATGTGTTGAGATAATGTTATATTCTTCTTAAATAAGACTGTTTAAATGCCGGTACTAAAAAAACGTTTATTAAACAGATAATAATATATGTTATCTATTATCAGTTTTCCCGGCAAACAGGTTAGCCATCTCAATAGCAGTTAAAGCTGAATCCCAGCCCTTATTGCCTGAGCCAAGTTCTTTATTTTCAGGAAGGATTTCAGTAATTGCCTCAGATTGTTCAGCATTATATTCCGAACGTTCTATTGCCTGTTCGTAAGTATCAGTAGTTAAAACTCCAAAGACAACCGGAATGGTATGTTTTAGAGAAACCTTCATAATACCTTCGGCAGCACCCCCGGCAACAAAATCAAAATGAGGTGTACCTCCTCTTATTACGGCACCAAGACAAATAACAGCATCATATTTTTGGGTACATATTATTTTATCAGCAGTTACCGGAATTTCATAAGCACCGGGAACCTTGTAAATATCTATATCACTATCGGCACAGCCATATTTTTTCAGGCATCTTAAAGCACCATCAAGAAGGCGGTTTCCAATAAACTCATTAAAACGACTTAAAATGACTGCAAACTTTAAACCAGATGCAGACAGGCTTCCCTGAATTGTATTCATAAATTTTTTATGCAGAATTTCTTAATAATCTTTTTCTCATTGCTTCAATAACAGAAGTGTTGGTATAATATTTACCCAGATTCTGTTCATCCTCTCTTTTACCGCCATGGAAATCAGATCCACCGGAATCGAGCAGGAAATATTCATTAACAATACCCCTGTAAAACTTGATTTGCTGCGGCGAGTGAGACGGATGAATTACTTCAATACCATCTACTCCTGCCTCAATAATTTCTTTTAAAAGTGCTTCCGGCATATAGCCAGGGTGGGCAATAAAAGACAAACCCCCGGCATCACTTATAATTTTAAAGGCACTTTGCGGTGACAGATGTACTTTTTTTTCAAAAGCCGGACATCCATTGCCAATATATTTATTAAATGCTTCATAATAAGAGGAAACGAAACCCCTTTCAAGCATTGCCTGTGCAATATGAGGCCTTCCAACGGCAGAGTTGGAAGCTTTATCCATTACATCATTTATAGTTAAAGGGAACCCAAGATTATTCAGCCTCTTAACCATACGGACAGCTCTTTTAATCCGCTCTTCCCTGAAGAAAGTAAGATAACGTTCCAGTTCCTTGTTATCCAGTTCAATATAATAGGCAAGAATGTGTACTTCTTTATCTCTTACATCAGAGCTTATTTCTACGCCGGGGATAACCTCAACACCCAGTTCTTTGCCAGCACTGACAGCTTCGGCAATTCCGGAAAGATTATCATGGTCAGTAATACTAATAATTTCAAGTCCATTTTCTTTAGCCTTTTTAACAACCTCGGCAGGCGAAAAGAAACCATCTGAATGATTAGTATGAATATGAAGATCAACTTTAGGATTCATTATCAGCTAATAATTTCCTTGAATTTATCAAAATCCAGAATGCGTAATTTATTACCCTCCAATTCCACAAGCCCTTTTTTAGCAAATGAATGAAGGGTTCTGGAAATAGTTTCCCTTGAAGTACCGGCCATATTAGCAAGGTCATGCTGAAAAGGAAGTTTATCAATTTCAACGGTGCCCTGCTTTATTTTCCCAATATCATCAGCAAGCTGTAAAATAACAGTTGCAACTTTTCCTTCGGCATCTTTAAGAGATAGAGATTTGATTTTCATATCAGCAATCCTAAGGCGTTTTGTAAGTTCCTGTAAGAGAGAGATTGAAATCTCAGGATAATCATGTAAAAGTTTAAGAAATTCATTTCTCTGAACTATAAGAATTTCTGTATCATCCATCGCCGTGACATTTGCTGAACGGGATTGGCCGTCAATGATTGCCATTTCGCCGAAAAAATCAGAGTCACTAAGAATACTAAGAATAACCTCTTTGCCGTCATCACTAACCCGGGAAATTTTAACTCTGCCGGAGATAATAACAAAAAGGGCAGAACCGACCTCCTTCTCAAATAAAACTACTGAATCTTTTTTGAAAGTTTTCCTGATGCCCAAATTTGAAATAATATTCAAAGTTACATCATCAAGTTCGGCAAAAATAGGCACATACCTCAAATAATCGAAGTTTTCATTCACCGTATATTTCTCTTTATTCTTAGTAATTTAGGTAGAAATATAGGCGTGGGTAGCCTGAAAGTCAACTTTCCGAAAAAATCAAGAGTTAAAGCAAATATTTGCATTTTTAATAAAACATTTGTCCTGGTATGAATAAAACGTTCCGGCAGCTAATATATAGAAGTATTCAAGAATTACATTGCTTTTTTTAGACTGTGTGTCTATCTTTAATATCTTAAATTTTTTAACGTAATCTGGAGAATAATGGATTATGGCTATGATGGCCAAAATGAGGAGCCTGGCTCCCGCGTTTATAGTAACTGTTGGAGCTCTATTTGTTCTTTTTATGGTAATTTCAGATTCCAATGTGCTTCAGGCAATTGGAGGCAGATCTAACAATGTTGGCTCTGTAAACGGAGAAGATATTACCTATCCTGAGTTTATGAAGATTCTTGACCAGCAAAGGGAGAATCAAAAAGCTCAGACCGGCAGAGATGTTGAAGAAGATCAAATGGATCAGTTCCGTGAACAGATATGGGATGCAATTGTAACCCAGAAGCTTATCCAACAGCAGATAAAGAAATATGGCATTACAGTTAACGACCAGGAAGTAAGAGATGCAATTCTTGGCGATAACCCACCTTCATTTCTTAAACAAAACTTTGTTGATTCAACCGGGAATTTTAACCGTTCATTATATGAACAGGCTTTATTTGACCCAAGGAATAAACAGGCTTTGGTACAGGCTGAAGAATATGTAAGGCAGCAAAGGTTAAATGAAAAACTTCAGAGTATGCTTTATGCTACAGTTAATATATCTGAAGCGGACATTAAAAGGAGCTTCATAAACCAAAATATCTCAATTAACAGTGAATATGCACTGGTAGATATTAACCAGATTCCGGATAATGAAGTTAAAGTAACAGACAGTGATTTAAAAGCTTACTACGACAAAAATACAAACAAGTATAAAGTTGAAGCTCAAAGAAAAATCAAATATGTTCTTTTTTCCAACAAAGCCTCACAGGAAGATTCATTATCTGTAAAGAGAAGCCTTGAACAGATATTATCAAACTACGGGAAAGATACTTCATCCTTTAAAGAAGTAGTTGAAACATATTCAGCATTATCAGTAAGGAAAGATACTCTTACTCCTGCTGGTTTATCTGAAGATGTACTTGGCCGTCTTTCAAAAGCTGCTAAAGGAAGTGTAATTGGCCCTATTGCTACTCCGCAAGGAATGGCAGTATACCACTTGCTGGATGTTGTACCCTCATCAGATACATATGTAAGAGCTTCACATATACTTATAAGCCAGTATGGAAGTGATGAAAAGAACCTTGAAGAAGCAAACAAAGTTTATGATCAGTTAATGAAGGGTGCAAGTTTTGAAAAACTGGCAAAAGAGAAATCAGGAAGTCCTGAAGGCCAGACAAATGGCGGAGACTTAGGCTGGTTTGGTAAAGGCATGATGGTTCCTGAATTTGAAAAAGCAGCTATGGGTGGCACAGTTGGAGTAATTCAGAAACCTATAAAAACCAGTTATGGATATCATATAATTAAAACCACAGGTAAAATAAGCAGTAAATTTGCAGTTGAATGGGTAGTAAGCCCGTTAAAAGCTTCACAGTCAACAATCGACGCAAACTCAAATACTGCATCAGATTTTGCTTACCTCGCTGACAAAAATGGTTTTGAATCTGAAGCAAAAAATTACCACTATACAGTACTTGAATCTCCGGCATTTGTAAAAGATGCATTTGTTATTCCAGGAGTTGGGCCTAATAAAAGACTTGTTGGATATGCCTTTGATAACAGTGTTGGCTCTATAAGCAGCAAACCTTTTAAAGTACCGCAGGGTTATGTTGTGGCAAAAGTATCCTCTGCTTCAGATGACAGAGTAAGACCTTTCGAAGAAGTAAAAGGACTTATAAAACCTCTGGCTTTAAGAGAGATGAAGTATGAAAAAGCAAAGGCAATTGCTGAACGCATTAGTAAACAGATGAACGGAAATCTTGCTTCTGCACCAGGTCTTGCCAAATATGTGGTTTATAGCCAAACCGGAGCATTTACTCCCGGCGGTACAGTTCCTACCGTAGGCAGTGATTTTGCTTATATTGAAAAAGCTTTAAATTTACCGATAAATAAAATATCCGAACCTGTTAAAGGACAGAGAGGTTATTATATACTAAAAGTAACCAGTAGAACCGGGTTTGATAAAACTGCATATGGAATTCAAAGAAATATGCTTAGGGATAATCTTCTGCGCGAAAAGAAAAGCAACTACTTTAATGAGTGGTTAGCTAAGCTGAAAAAGGATGCAGATATAAAAGATAACAGAGATATGTTCTTTGGACAGTAAAACTTAATTTGGTTTTATATTTTATAACCGGGCAGATAAAACATTTGCCCGGTTTTTTATTTTAAATAGCCTTATCTGCTAATTTGTTGGTATTATCACCAATATAATTGTATCCTTATAAAAACAATCTGTTTATTTCCGATTCACTTACCATCTGGTTATTCTAATTTTATTATCTTTGCGTATATGAACTATAGTATTATATATCTTACCGGATTTATGGGTGCAGGGAAAAGTACAATTGGGCCTATTCTTGCCAACACTCTTGGATGGGAATTTTATGACCTTGACTCTGTAATTGAAAAAGACAGCAGAAAAAAAGTAAAAGATATTTTTGCGGAACACGGAGAGCCTTACTTTAGGAAAGTTGAAACAGAAACACTTAAAAAGCTGTCTACCGGCAAAAATATAGTTATTGCTCTCGGAGGAGGAGCTATAACAATAGAAGAAAATATGAGGATTATTAAAAGAGCCGGGAAAATTGTTTATCTTAAAACTTCTCCGGAAAAAGTTTACCAGCGGTTAAGGAATAAAAAGGACAGACCTATATTATTAGGTGAGAACGGCGATTGTCTTTCTAAAGATGAGTTTCTTAAAAAAGTAACCACACTAATTGACAGCAGAAAGCGTTATTATGAACAAGCGGATATTGTTATAGACACAGACAATGAACCGATAGGCAAAACTATTGACAAGCTGGCAAATATTATTAACAAAATGCAAAACAGAGGAAAAAAGATTGAAGAAAATTAAAGTAAGCCCTTCATCAGGCTCATATTATATTTACGCGGGGAGTGAATCCTTAAAACAAATAGAAAAATTTATACCGGATGCTGTAAAGAAAAATGTACTTTTAATAGTTGATGAAAATGTATTCAGGCTGCATAGAAAAAAAATCAAAAGTGCTTTCACCGGAAAAGATAATATCAGCTTCTATGTGTTAAAAGCAGGTGAAAAGAGTAAATCCTACCAAGAATTAAACAAGATTTATTCCTACATGTTAGAAAAAGGATACGGAAGGGATACAATTATTATAGTAATTGGCGGCGGTGTTGCAGGAGACCTTGGAGCTTTTGCTGCATCAACATACATGAGAGGTGTAAGACTCATTAATGTGCCAACTACTCTGCTGGCAGCAGTTGACAGCTCAATTGGCGGAAAGACAGGGATCAACTTTAACGGCAAAAAAAATATGATAGGATCCTTTTATCAGCCGGAAGCTGTAATAATTGATACTGATTTTATTGCATCCCTGCCGGAAAAAGAAATATCTTCCGGCATTGGAGAGATTGTTAAATATGCCTTTCTTGGAGACGAAAAACTGTTTAAATATATAGAAAAAAACTCAAGTGCTGTATATAAAAAAGACATCAGGGTTATTGAAGAGATCATCTATAAATCAGCTCTGATAAAAGCGGGCGTAGTTACCCAGGATGAAAAGGAAGGCGGAATAAGAAAGATACTAAATCTTGGACATACTTTTGCCCATGCTTATGAAAGTGACTTAAAGTTTAAAATCACACATGGAGAAGCAGTTACTGCAGGCGTAATATCAGCCCTGCTTCTTTCGTACAGAAAGGGACTGTTACAGGATTCAACGTTAGAGACTTATCTTAAACTGCCACTTGGAATAAGCCTTAATAATAAACTAAAATCATTTGATACTGCAAATGCATATAAAATAATGTTTAGTGATAAAAAGAACAGAGATGGAAAAATTAAATTTGTACTTATCTCAGGCATAGGCAATATACTTGTAGATACAGAAGCAGAAAAAGATGATGTTATTTATGCATTAAATACAACAAAACATTTATTGTCATAAAAGGTTTCAAAAAGAAGGCTACCGGGCTTGAGGGCAATAAGCCCGGTAGTAAAAAAACGAGTGTTATTTGTATGAAAGGTTGTTATGCTTAAACTATTTTCTACAAATACTAACGCAATTCATGTGCCAGCCATCACACCCCTGAAAACAACCGATAAACGCATTTTTAGTTATAAATTCGACAAAAATCTCGGTAATATTTACCGATATCGGTATTTTTTTCATGTAAAGTTTGCAATACTTAATTATTTAGGAGTCGTTTTAAAAGCGGTACTGCCGGAATTGGGGTCCGGCAGCAATTGAGTGTCTTAAAGGAGGGTGTTTTGCTTAAAACTATTTTCTGTAATGTATTTTACAACATTTGTGCCACCAGCAACTATTGCAATTTGAAAGAAGCCGAAAATATTTTTAGTTTACAAAAGTTAATTAAATAAACTTTGAATAAGACAGAAAATGTGAGAAAATGAGGGATAGTTAAATGTTTTCACCAGTTATTGATACAACAATAAATTTCAGAGACGAAATCCTCAGGTTAAAAAAGGAATTAAACGCAGTAATTCTGGCCCATTATTATCAGGAATCCGAGATACAGGAATTGGCTGATTATGTAGGAGATAGTTTGGATTTAGCCAGAAGAGCAAAATTAGCCACCAGTTCGGATGTAATAGTTTTTGCAGGTGTTCATTTTATGGCTGAAACAGCCAAAATATTAAACCCGGATAAATTAGTGCTGCTCCCCGACCTGGAAGCTGGTTGTTCGCTGGCTGACAGCTGTCCTGCCCCGGACTTTAAAGCCTTTAGGGAACAACATCCTGACCACATTGCAATTACATATATAAACTGTACAGCAGAAGTTAAAGCGTTAAGCGATATAATTTGTACTTCCAGCAACGCTGAAAAAATATTGAACCAAATTCCTGAAAATCAGCCTGTAATATTTGGGCCTGACCGCAACCTGGGAGCTTACCTTGCAAAAAAAACCGGAAGAAAGATGCTTTTGTGGAACGGTGCATGCATAGTACATGAGACCTTCAGCGAAAGAAAAATTCTTGACCTTATGGTACAAAACCCGGGGGCTAAACTTATTGCTCACCCTGAATGCGAAGATATTATACTTAGTAAAGCGGAATATATTGGCTCAACAAGCAAGCTTTTGCAATTTGTTCAGGAAGATAATGCCAGCAGCTATATTGTAGCTACAGAACCCGGAATTATTTACCAGATGGAAAAGGCAGCTTCAAATAAAAAATACATCCCCGCTCCCCCCGAAAAAAATTGCAGCTGCAATGAGTGTCCTTATATGAGACTGAATACAATGGAAAAATTATATCTTTGTATGAAAAATAAAAGTCCGGAAATTGTTATGGGTAAAGAACTTATGGAAAAGGCACTTAAGCCAATTGAAAAGATGCTTTCAATGAGTTGAGTGTTTAGTGGGAGCCTATAGGCGGTATTATAAAAAAGCCCATAGTTGCAATATGGGCTTTTACTCTATATCAATTTTTATTCAGGATAATTTTAAAAACTGTCCCTTCTCCCGGAGCTGAGGTTTTAACATAAATTTTCCCCTTATGATATACCTCCACAATTCTTTTAGAAAGACTCAGGCCTAACCCCCATCCACGTCGTTTAGTACTGTATCCGGGACGGAAGACATCTTTTCTTCTTCTTTTATCAATACCTTTACCGGTATCTTTAACATCAATTTCAACACGGGAGATACAATCTTTAACATTTATTTCTATTTTACCTGATTTCCCTTCTATTGCATCAAGAGCATTTTTTACCAGGTTTTCAATAACCCATTCAAATAATTCTGAATTGATGCCGGCAGTAACTTTTTGATCACCATTTATAGTAAGTTCCACAGTTTTTCCGGTTTGAGGCAGCCTGCGCTGAAAATACTCAGTAACTTTTTTAATTTCCTCATAAACCACCCGTTCTTTAATCTCAGGAATTGCCCCAATTTTTGAAAAACGGTACGTTATTTTATTTAATTTCTCAACATCATTGCCAATCTCTTCAGAAATATCAAGCACTTTATCAGGGTCCTTATAACTTAATTTTAGCATTTCCAGCCAACCCATAAGGCTTGAAATAGGAGTACCAAACTGGTGCGCTGTTTCTTTTGCCATACCAACCCATATATTACTCTGCTCACTTCTTTTAATGCTGCTAAAACCAATGTAGCCAATAATTATAAACAAAGCAGCTATAGTAATTTGAACATAAGGATAAAACCTTAACTGTGAGATCATTTTGGATTCGCCGTAATGAATTTTTTGCAGTACTATTGTATCAGCATAAGTAACAGTAAGCGGCTCATGAATGGCATCCATTTCTTTTATTTTTCTCTGAAGGAACTCCATTTGTTCTTCATGACTAAGAGTAGTGTCTATATACACATTCTTTCTGCCTGTAGGGTCATCCAGATTAACATTATTGTCTTTATCGGTAATAATCAGGGGGAAATCAATTGGTTTTATTATGTTTTCAAAAAGGAAAGTAATGTCAGCATCAGGAGATGTAGAGTTTGCAACATATTCTATACCTTTAGCATAAAACTCAACTATTTGCGCTTCATTTTCCTGCAGTTTCCCAACAAGATATTGGGTATAATATAAGGTACCGGCTGCAATAAGAGCAGCGCAAAACAAAAGAATAATTTTAATATTTATTGTGGCAGGCCCACCGGACATTTTCATAAGCAATCCTCAATGAAAAAGAAGGATATATATTGATAAACTTGTTTAATAAATACTTTTTATCCCCATAATAAAATATAAAAAAAAGGAGTGAAAAACGGGGCAAATAAAGGTATGCTAATAAGAAAAGGCAGCCCCCTTATACAGAGAGCTGCCACAAAACTAAACTTTAATATTGAGAAATTCTTTAGCCAGGGCTATACCACCCCAAAGGGCAGCATCATCACCAAGCTTTGTTGCTTTAATTTTTACACCCTTAGCTGCTGCCTGAAGCGCATGACTTTTAAATGCTGAATTTATTTTAGGCATCATAAAATGTTCAAGAGCTTCAATTACACCGCCGCCAAGAATAATTAAATCGAAGTTAAGAAGGTTAGTAATACTGGCAAGTACAATACCAATAGTTTCTGAAGCTTCAGAAATCCTGTTAACCACAACTTTATCATTTGCCTTAACAGCAGCCAAAAGCGCCTTACTTTTTATTTTATTGCCCGGCTGAACAAGTTTACTAATTACAGTTTTCTTTTTTGCCTTAATGTCAGAAAGGATGTTCCGTGTAATAGCCGTCCTGCTGGCAATAGCTTCAAAACACCCTTTATTACCGCAGCCGCACAACGGGCCATCCTTTTGTACAACAAAATGCCCTATTTCACCAGCAACGTAATTTATACCTCTATATATTTTTTCGTCAAAAAATAAAGCACCGCCAATACCCGTTCCTATAAACATAACAAAAAGGTCTTTAGCATCTTTTCCAACACCAAAATGTTTAATACCCATGGCGCCAAGATTAACATCATTTTCAATAAGCACAGGAAACGGCAGAACAGCCTGAAGCCTTTCCTTAATTTTAAAGTTCTTAAGTCCCAGGTTGGGGGCAAGCCCTATAACACCGGCATAAGGGTCAATTGAACCCGGAACACCAAGACAAACAGCTTTTACATTTTTATCAGAAATACCTGCTTCTTTAATGGTATCTTTAATAATAGATGTAAGTGTTTTGATATATTTTGCAGGAGTAGAGTTGGAATCGGTAGGCTTTTTAACCCGGGCGATAATACCTTTGGAATTTATTGCCGCCGCAAGAATTTTAGTTCCACCCATGTCAACACTTATAATACAGTCGTTTTTCAGATATCCTCCTAATTGATTAGTAAAAATTATAAAGAAAAAGGATGTTTTCAAAGCAGTATGTAAAGCAGATATTTATTACTATTTTATTTAATTTGGTATATGGAAAAACCAAAACCATTAAAAAGATTCGGACAAAACTTTTTGACCGATGTTAATATTCTTACAAAGATAGCTGATGAAGTTAATCCCCGGCCGGAAGACAAAATAATTGAAATTGGCCCGGGAACAGGAGCTCTTACTGCAAAATTGCTGGAAAGAGTACCCTCTATTACAGCTATTGAAGTAGATTCAAGAGTTATAGAAGAATTAAGAGAAAGCTATGCCGGGCTTAATTTAATTGAAGGAGATTTTCTTGAAATTGAACTGGATAAATTATACCCGGGGCATAAACTCCGGATTGCCGGGAATATTCCTTACAATTTAACAGCTCCTATTGTTTTTAAACTGATTGAAAACCATGAGTTTATATCTGATGCTGTCTTAATGGTACAACTTGAAGTTGCCCAGAGAATGACGGCAAAAAAAGGCACCAAAGATTACGGAATATTTAATGTAATACTTAAACATTTCTCAGATGTAAAATTGGCGTTTAAAGTATCGGCAAATGTATTCTATCCCCGTCCAAGAGTGCAGTCTGCCGTGGTACATATATTTTTTAAAAGTATACCCCAGGACAAGGCTGCTGATTCATACTTTATTAATACAGTAAAAGCTGCATTTGGAAACCGAAGAAAAACTCTAAAAAATTCTCTAAGTAATAGTATATTTGCAGGTATAGATTTTTCGGAATCTGAAACAGATTTATCTCTCCGGGCTGAACAACTTGATCCGGAGGATTTTATTAAACTATCAAAATTCATCCGGTCAAAACTGGAACCGGGTTACTTAAAATAATTTTTATACCGGATGCAGAACATAAGGGCAACTCTTACAAAGCTAAAAGCTCACGATCTTGTTGTGGCAGTTTTTTATTTCTTTTTAATTCTTGTTAATATAGTTTTTTACCAGGATGTAAAATACTGGCAGCTTTTTATTGTTATTAATATAGCTATAATACTATTCACACTTCTCCTTGGCTATCTTGAAGAAAGATACCATAACCTGGCAGTAAAAATAGTTCATTACTGGTATATTGCACCGCTTATACTGGTAACTTTTAAGGAGTTGTATTTTCTTATAAAGCCTATAAGAGTATATGATTATGATTACCTGTTAATTGCCGCTGACAGGTGGCTTTTAGGTGGCGACCCAACGAGGTTTTTACATGGACTTGCAAATCCGGTTCTAACAGAACTATTACAGATTATTTATAGTATATTTTATTTATTGCCCGTTATTCTATGTATTGCGCTGATGCGTAAGAAGAAATACCTGGCAACAGATTATGCGGTTTTTTCAGTTGTATATGGGTTTTACCTTTCTTACCTGGGCTATTTTGCTCTTCCGGGGATTGGGCCAAGATTCACATTACATAATTTTGGAAATATAAATAATGAACTGCCTGGGTTATGGGTTACAGGCTTTCTGCGTGATTTCCTCAACACAGGCGAGTCAATACCACCGGGCACTCAAAATCCTGCGGCTGTGGTTCAAAGAGATATATTTCCCAGCGGCCATACTATGATAACCCTGATTGTGATGTATCTATCTGTAAAGCTTAAAAGCAGGTCACGGTTTTTCCTTCTGCCTGTAGGAGCGCTTCTTATCTTTTCCACAGTATATTTATGGTACCATTATTTCATTGACCTGGTTGGTGGATTATTGTTTATGATGCTTTCGTTATGGTCAGGAAAGAAAGTATTTAATATGTGGCAGAGATTTACCGGGCAGGAAGAATTTAATTACCGGCTGACTCCGGATGAACCAAAGCATAAACATTAAACGAAGAAGAAAAGATTAACAGGCAAATAAAATGAGTGAGAAAAAGACACAGGTTAAAAGGATTTTTGATTCAATAGCAGGCAGTTATGATTTACTTAATCATTTGTTAAGTTTTGGTATTGACAAATACTGGCGTAAAAAAGCATTAAAGCTCTCTAAAATAGGCCCTGATTCAATACTGCTTGATGTTGCATGCGGTACCGGCGATGTAGCAATAGAAGCAAAAAGGCAGAGTGTGGAAAATATTTTTGGCGCTGATTTTTCGCATAACATGCTGTCATTATTCAGTGTTAAAAGTCCATGGATTAAAGGTAAAAGTGTACAACTGGTTGCAGAAAAAATGCCGGTTAAGGATGAATCGGTAACACATATTACTGTGGCATTTGGAGTCAGAAACTTTTACGATATTGCAGAAGGATTCAGGTCATTTTACAGGATATTAAAAAAAGGCGGAAAGGCTGTAATAATAGAATTCAGGATGCCTTCCAATCCTTTATTTAAAGCATTATATAAATTTTATTTTAAGAAAATTCTTCCTTTAATAGGAGGAATTATATCTGGAGATTCTGAAGCATACAAATATCTACCCCGCTCTGTTGAAGAATTTGATGAGAAAATAGATATTCCGGCACTTTTAGCGTCTTCAGGATTTGGAAAAATCTCAAAACACAGTTTCACACTAGGAATTGTTCAGGTAGTTATAGCAGAGAAGTAAATTATCTGAATGAATTGAAGTTCTTTTGGGGCCTGCCAGATTACACATTAATATTTTCAGCAGAAAAGACATTTATCATGTTACAGGCTGCCAGGAAATAGTTCCCGGCAGCCTGTAATTTTATATCTTTACTTTATAAGTACAAAAATTAAGCTGACACATATTTTATGGACAGACTTACAAATTGTTTATTTTACGCTGTATTGAATGAGTGTTTGAGTCGATTCAGATGTATCGTAAATATCAATTCCGCCGCCGGTTACAGCGCTTAAAATAGTATTACTGCCCTGCCATTTTACTACACCGATACCTTCAACAAACCATGCATAGGCATTAAATTCAGAAGTTTGTATACTGGTAAGGTTGTTAGGATCCGGCATTTGCACTTTAAGCAGGTAATGCACTTTTGCAGCCTGTTTTGTTACGGTCCCTGAAGTAAGATTAAGAGTAACATTTTCAGTACCAGTATAGGTCCCTGTAACTTTAACTACATCAAGATTCAGAATACCATAACCCAGGTTAATTGCAAAAACATCCCATGCTTTATTTGCAACAAAGGGCAATGACAGTATCTTTAAATTAGCATCAATATTAATGTACTGCAGATATTCTGACGGAACATAAGCTGAAAACCCGGTTGTATCAACATAATAGTTTACTTCGCTAAGACTTCCATCACTGTTTTTAGTAACAGCGAAATATGAATTACTTGCAACAGGAACCGGGAATGCAGAAAGAACAGCGGTATCAACCTGAACCTGGTATTGAACTGAACCAAAAGTTTTTGTACCCTGGTATGTGGCACTTCTCGTACCCGTACTTGTTGAACCGGCAGAATCTTTGTAGGAAACTTCATATTTATAATAGTTGCCGTTTCCATTCATAAAATAGATGCCTGTAGTACCTTCCTCAACAGGATCAGTCGAGTTATCTTTGCAGGCATTAAACAATACCGCAGTAATTAAAAATAAAACCAGTAATAAGTTTCTTTTTATCATTGTTATCCTTCGTAATTAAGTAATAGTTTCTTAAGTTCAGTAAAGGCCAACGCCCTGTGGCTGATTTTATTTTTTTCGGCAGGCAGCATTTCAGCCGTTGTTATGGAATAATCATCAGGCATAAATAACGGGTCATAGCCAAAACCATTTGCTCCGCGTGGGGCATCCAGTATTGTTCCTTTTATAGCTCCTTTAGCAGAAAATTCATTCTTGCCATCATAAAATACAGCGGAACAAACAAACTGCGCGTGATGCGGAACAGAGTGTTTTTTAAGTTCCTCAAGAAGCTTGTTATTATTTTCAATATCATTAGCTTTTTCACCTGCATATCTTGCTGAATAAACGCCCGGCGCTCCGCCAAGCTGTTGAACTTCAAGTCCGGAATCATCAGCAATTACAGGCAGGCCAGTTATTTTGTATACTGTTTTAGCTTTAATAAAAGCATTTTCTTCAAATGTAGAACCTGTTTCTTCAATTTCATCTATACCTTTTATATCAGGCAGAGATGTAATTTCAAATTTACTTCCAAGTATTTCACTTACTTCTTTTATTTTGCCTTTATTTCTTGATGCAAATATTACTTTCATATTCCTTATAAATTAAATGTTAATAATATCGGGAGTTGTTTGCCCCGGATTTTCATTAAAGAGATCATCCATAACCTCAAAGGCATACCTGAGGTGTGGAATAACAATGGAACCTCCTACAATAAGCGCAATATTGAATGATTCCATAAGTTCTTCACGTGATGCACCTTCCTGAATAGAACGGTCAATATGATAAAAGATACAGTCATTGCACCTTAATACCATAGATGCAACAAGCCCCATAAGTTCCTTTGTTTTAGCAGGAAGAGCACCATCAATATATGCTTTGTTATCAAGTGCAAAAAACTTGTTAAAGTCCCTGAATCCGGAATTCAGGATTTTTTCATTCATATCTGAACGATATTTACGCGTTTGTGTAACTGTTTTTTTCATGGGTTATCCCGGGTAAAAATAATAAGTTGTAAATTTACGGAAAAGCCATCTATGTAAAAAGAGATGATGATGAAACAGATTTACACAACAACCATACTAAGATAGCCGGGTAATAATGGAAAGGTATCGCCCATACGATAGAACTATTGAAAACAAGGGACAAATTATCTGTTTCCGGGCGTGTTCGGTAAGAACTTTATGTTATTATCATAATTAGAATTATTCACCATAGAGTTCATAAATGCAATAAAGATACCATCCGGCAGCCCACATAAACTGGGGTTTATCTACTTTACCGTATTCTTCCGGATTATCTTTGTTTGAATTACGATATTCATACATGGCAGGCTCGCCATTTGGACTGTTAATAATACCATCAATCGTCATTGTTTGTTTAATAAAACTAACAGCTTCCTCCCTTTTTCCCGCGGCTATTAAGGCAAGAGCATACATAGCATTACTATGAGGCCACACACCACCGTTTATATATTTATGAGGGTCACCGGCTTCATTGCCAACAAGTCTCAGGTACTCACCAAGGTTTTGGAAATCCATAGGGTATACAGTATAAACTCCAATTGCAGAATCAAGAAGGTTTTCTTTGGCGGTTTCCACCATCTCTGCTATCTTATCATTATTTATGGTTTTATAATGTGCAGCCAATAATGAGCCCATATAATAATGTGTATCCTGAGAACCATCTTCAAAATAATTCATAAGGTATTTCTTATTACTATCCCACAATACTTTATCAAGCCCGATGCGGAGGTTATCAGCAATTGTTTTAAGGGAATCATTATCTTTATTCAACAAGCCTGAAAGGTTATTATACTCTTCAATAGCTTTTATTGCGAGTATTGTCATGTAAGAACGGGGGCCGTAATTTCTGCCAATATCCCACCAGTCTGGCCTGAAAGCATACATAACAGAGTCTTTATAACCATGCAGTGTTTCAGTAAGGCTTTTACTTACATAAGGATAAAGTTCATCAGCAAATTGTTTATCATTATACTTTGCTGTGTACATGCCGGACACAATAATAAACCAGAAATGATTCCAGTTATCAGGAGTAGCAAGTTCAGTCACAAAAGCTGAATCTTTCCAGTAGTATGCATGCGGAATCACATAGTTTTTATCTGCATGGCTTAATATAAATTTAAGGTCATTTTTAACACGTGCTGAATCAAACTTTACCGCCGCAAGATCTGTTAATAATACATCATGTGTAAAATAGAAATTATACTCTGCCGGGCAAGGCATAGGCTGAATTGAACCATCTATATAATGTTTATTTACAGCCAGCATAGCCCTTGACCATAAGATTGAACGGTCAAGAATTTCATCACCGGTTTTTATATTCCCGGCTTCGGCATAATTTATAACATAATTATTGAAGGCATTAATTTCATCCTGGTAATTCTTCTGCAGGTATTGGGCTATACTGCTTCCCTCCCCGCTTTTTGCTGATCCAATAATCTGTATAATTTTTATTGATTCACCGGGGTTGAGTTTTTTCTCATATAAAAACTTACCTGCTGAAGTCCCGGGAGCATTTGCCGGATAATACTTATTAAATTCAGAAAATGAACTGTCCTCCCACCAACTATCCGTTTCAAGCGGAAGTTTGGTTATACTGCTTACTCCTGAGACAGCAGAGGGTTTTTCACCAGCATTGGTTATAAACAATTCAGCATTCTGTGTTTCCCTGTCATTATATTTAGCCAACAGTATTCCGGCTGCTTCATCAAAAGAGGATGAAGCTTTATCTTTAATTGCAAAAGTATGGCTTGTTCTCAGTACCAGTTGAAGTTCTGTATACAGACGGTAGTTTTTTACAGAAGCAGATGTATTTTTTATCTCCACAGTCATAACAAATGCAGGCTTGTCTTTACAGAATTCATATGAAATATTCAGCAGCCTGTCTGAGCTTTCATTATGAAATGATACTGAGTATGGGGTTAATGTGTATGGAGAACTTTCTTTATTTATCCATTCTTTCTTGCCATCTGCTTCAACACACATAGCCATTACAAGACTGGAATCACGTTTCCAGTAGTCGCGGCTGAGGTCAATACTGTTGGCCACGGGGTAATAAAAACTTATACGCTGGGGAAGAGGATAACTATGATGAAATTCGAGCCCGGCATAAAAACTGCCGGACTCAATTTGGGCATCCCCGTTAAACTGTATTTTAAGCTTTTCTTTTGTTTGTGAGAAAGAAACTGCAACTGATAAAAAACAGATTAACAGGAATAAATTTTTCATATGTATTTGTCCAGGTAATCATTAAGAGAAAACATCTTAATATTCATCTTTTTAGGTTTATTTACATTATTCAAGGGAAGAATATATTCTTCACCGGGGAGAATATTGACACAGTTATCCGCAAGGTCAAGAACATCAGAATAAACAGTAACAAAGAAAGCTGGTTTATCAGACCTTAGCATAAGGTAATATTTTTTGCCTTCCTTCATAAGTTTTGTTTTAACCTTTGCGGAAGGAACCTTTAAATATTTCCATTCAGGAATATTCAAAATAGCCCTGTGATGCAATACATTTTTTTCATCATATAATGTTGCAGTAAGAATTGAATTGCCGTTTTGAAGTTTTTCAGATATTGGTACAGAATAAACAATATCTGATGTAAGTGATGTATTGATTTTAATTTTTTTAACAGGACTGATTTTCCCTTTTGATACATCCACTTCAACTATATTAACATAACCTTTAAAGCCATCTTCCCTGTCAGAAATAACCAGGTCAGCATTATTATTATTTATTGTAAAACGGACAATCTGCCTGCGGAATGCTTTTTTAACAAGATAATAAGATAACTTAGGCTTAAGGTCAGAATCAACCAGCGACCAGCTTGTAACCGGCCAGCAGTCATTAAGCTGCCATATTATTGAGCCGTTTGTCTGCGGATAATTATAACGCCAGTGTTCAAGGCAGGTTTTAAGCGCAAGCCCCTGGTTAAGCTGTGCAAGATAAATAAAATCCTTCCATGTGTGTTTTACAGGAAGATGCCCCGAAAGAAATTTAAATATACGCTCGTTACCTTCAACCTGTTTATTATGGAATTCAAATATCTTACTTTGCGGGTTTCTTTCAGAAGCGGGAATTACTTTTTCAAGAGTATCCTGGTTTGCAGGACCCTGAAAACCAAATTCTGTAACAAAAAGGCTTTTGTCATAAGTAACCATGGAGTAGTCAATCCAGCGACTCCATATATCCCATTGATGCCTGTTGCCTGATAATTGTGAATTAGGATCTTCTTCAGGTACTTCCCCTTCAGGTTTGGCTATAAACGGACTGGATTCCCAATAAGGACGTACGGGGTCAATATTTTTTACAACAGATGGAATCAGCTGGCTGTAAATTTTATATCCCGGCATTTCTGTATAAGATTTTTTCTGATCCTGGTACCATATCCATTCGTTTTCATTATTGCCGCACCAGATAACTATTGAAGGATGATACTGAAGCCTTAAAACATTCTGTTCCACTTCGGTTTTTACATTATCCAGAAACTCTTTATATTCAGGATATGAGGCACAGGCAAACATAAAGTCCTGCCAAACCATGAGTCCCATTTCATCGCACAACTCATAAAAATGGTCAAATTCATAAATACCGCCACCCCATACACGAACTATATTCATATTACCGTTTTTAGCAAGTGAAAGAAGTTTCCGGTATTTACTAACATCAGGTCGCGTGAGGAAGGAATCAGCAGGAATCCAGTTAACGCCGCGTGCAAAAACTTTTCTTCCGTTTACTATAAAGCGGAAAGTATTTTTATCACCATCTTTAAGCTGAAGTTCAAGAGTTCTTATACCTGCTTTTTTATTATATTCATCAATAACTGAATCATTCTTCCGTAAAGATATTTTTACATTGTAAAGATTTTGTTCGCCCTCGCCATTGGGCCACCAGAGCTTAGGATTTTCAATCCTAATTGTTCCGCTGTTTCCTTTTAAATCAAAACCATAAGAGCTGTCATTGCCGGAAACGGTAACAACAAGTTTTTCATCGGAAGAAAGCTTTTGTTCTGTATATACTTTCAGATCAATTTCAGCAGAAGAGTCCTTTATTGCAGTGGTTGTAAAGGTAAAGCCTTTTATGCTGTTATCTTCCTTTTGCATAAGATATACAGGTTTCCAAATACCCATATCAGCAAAAGAAGGGCCCCAGTCCCAGCCAAATGAATACTGGGCTTTCCTTATATAGACACGCTCAGAGGCAAGAGCTACAGGCAGTTTGCCATGTTCTTTTTCAAGAGCACCGGCATATTTATATGGAGACGTAAAAGACACTTCAAGAATATTTTTTGGCTGAAGATGCTCTGTAATATCAAGCTCATATCTGACAAACATATTGTTCACAGAAGCAATACTAATGCCATTAAGTATAATTTCAGCAGCAGTATCAAGCCCCTCAAATACAAGGAATACTGGCTTATCAGTATTTATGTCAGCAGGAGTTTTAAATTTAACCCTGTAAGACCAGTCAGACCGGGCAACCCACTGAAGTTTTATTTCATTATCAGCATAAAAAGGGTCAGGTATCAGTTTATTATCTGTTAAAGCATTATATACTGTAGAAGGAACGGATACGTCATACCACTTATGGTATTTTACATTGGTATCGGTTTTAATTTTTGACTGAAGGGAAAACTCCCATTTTTTATCAATATAATATTTTTTATTCAAAGTACACCTATAATTTTATCCATACCAGGAATATGTTAACAAAATCCGTAATACGCGGAAAACTTTTAAATTGTTACTTTAAATATACCATTTTAATTGTTTTCTGGTTTTCACCAAACTGCAGCCGCGCATAATATATTCCGGCAGCAAGCCCTGATGCATCGTATTTTACTGAATATCTTCCTTCAGGTTTGTTTTCATTTAACACTGTATCTACTTCCCTGCCAAGTACATCGTAGATTCTTAATACAGCATGTCCGCCGCCTGAAGGTAAAGTAAAAGTAAAATTTGTTTCAGGATTAAATGGATTAGGATAATTTTGTGCAAGATAGAAACTGGCCGGTGTGGTATTATCTTCCTGTATAACATCAGTTGAAAGATCATATAGTTTTTCCACTTCACTTACCGGCAATGCATAGTCATAAAGGCGAATATCATCAAGCACACCATTAAATCCATATGTAATATTACCGGGAAGTGATTGTCCGAGCATAAGGTCATAGGTTGTAGTGTTAATAAGCCCGGTCATACCGGCAAAAGCATCAAGCTGCCCATTAATATATAATTCCATATCTGAACCATCATATATAACGGTAACATTATATAATGAATCAGTTTTAATCAGGGTTTTGGAATCAAGATCCTTTACACCATCAGATGTTTTAATGGTCCATCTGAATTTATTATCAGTAACAGATACTTTCCACCTGTTCTCCCAGTTGCCATGAGATACAGGATACTGTTCCCTGTCAAAGAATGATTTAACTTTTATCCAGAAATTAAGAGTGATTGAATTTTGAAAATTAAGAAGTGCTGAATTTTTAATTTGTATATAATCATTATTACCGTCAAAATAATACGCGCTTTTTGAGTTATTAAATCTGTCCGCAGTAAGAAGCGCCTGGCTTACTGTTGCAGTATTTCCATTACCGCTTTCATCATTTGCATTGCCATTAAAGGGCAGGAATAAGATAAGATTGCCTGACTGGCCTTGAGAAAAATCTCTTACAGCAACAGCAATGCTGTCTGTTACCTGCGATTTGGAATCATCCGCAGTACAGCGTATGTAATAATTTCCCGGAACAGAAGGGGCTGTCCAGGTTGTTTTATTATTAACAGTAGTCAGGTCACCATATTCAGCAGAAAATGAATAACTGACCGCATCACCATCAGGATCAGTAACATTTGCTGAAATAACAGAGACGGCACCAAGGTCAATTTTCCCGGGAACTGCTTTAATCCAATTTATTACAGGAGGGTTGTTTATTGCATCTACTATATTTATAATAATTGTATCTGCTGCAGTTCCGCCTTTAATATCTGACACTGTACATATAATTCTACAATTACCTTCACTTGCCGGAGATATAAAGTTTACTTTACTGCCGCTGCTGTAAACTATGCCGCTCTCTGCCTGCCATGAATAGGATAGTGTATCCCCATCGATGTCAGAAGCGGTACAATATATACTTGTTGAATCTCCCTTAATAAGTGTATAGGATTCAGCAGACAGGCTTTTAATGCGCGGCGGATTATTGTTTATGTCTCTACCAGAATTATAATCAACCGGAACCCCGTTAACCAGCATAATGTTTTGTTTATAGGTAACAGTGCCGCCTGAAGGAAGTATTACAGGAACTGTTACGCCATCAGCAGGAATGTTTATACTTACCTTTCCACTTACGCCTGAAGCTATATATGTATTGGTAATAAGATCGTATACATCATAATTACCTGAACCTGTATATAATTCAACTGACTGCTCTGATTCATAAGGGTTATAGTAAAGATATGACGGGTAAGCTGATTTATTAAAATAATCAGTCTTCCTTAAATCAAGCCGGAGAATTTTTTCTACATTGGTTGTATCAATTATGCCGCCAAATATACCAACATGCGAAGAACCATATAATGCAAGATTGGTTGAGCCCCAGTTTCCAGTTATAGCATCTCCTGTGGCAAAAGGAGATTTTCCATTTTTACTTTCCCGTAAAGCTTCATGTGCAATATAAGAGTTTGGATCATACTGCAGTGACCAGTCATAACTATCCTGGTTAGAAGAAGGAAGATATTCACGGTAAAAAAGCCTTGCCGCATTGGCTGCATTAAGCATCCATTTGCCAACGGCGCGGGCAAAACGCGTATCATACCTTACCATTGGAACAAGCACGCCTCCAAGTTCAAAAGTATTCATCAGGAAAGCATAATCATTATCTATTGATTCACCTATTAATCCTGAAACATCATACCCGCTCCAAGTACCAAGTATAGCACCCCATTTTCTCAACGGGCCAATTTCAAAACACCAGTTAACAAGTTTTTCAATATCATAGTCTGTACCCAGTTCAGCGTTCATTCTTGCAGCTGCAAGTACGCCATATCCAAGCTGAAGCTCATAAGATGGATTTGTTGTTAAACTGTTAAGAAATTCTATTGACTGCTCCGCACCTATGCGGTATTTGTCTTCCCCGGTCTGAATATAGGCATTGTATAATATCCATCCGATAGCACCGGATGCTTCCGGTTCAATAACATCGACTTTATTAGGTGTCATTGTTGAAAGTTCCCACGCCCTGTAGTTCATTCCGGGAACAGTCCATGGAGTTGTACCGCCCCCCATTGCCTGTACCGCTTCAAGCCACCCGTCTGCAACTTTAACAAACTGGTTATTAAAATCACCGGTACCAGGATACAAATTATATAACTGGTAAAAGAAAACGTTAGGCATAGTTTCATACCACCAGTCATTACCGCTGGAAGTTACCGGAGCATTAAGGTAAACATTTTCTTCGGGCCTGTTATTAAAAAACTCTTCACACATCAATACGAAGTTTTTACCAGCCTGGCTGCTTTTGTCAATACCCGATAATGTTGCACCGATAACAGCAGGAAGAACATTTACTGCTTCACCCGCTTCAGGATATTTTGTACCTACAACTGTATGAAGTGTGAAACTGCCATGCACAGGATAATTAATAGTATTATCATAAAACCTGATAAGAGGCAGATACTGGCCGGTAAGATCAGGATTAAAAACAAGAGAGTCATAACCGCGGGCAACCTGATTCCAGTCTCTCATAATATATGGCGAGGGCTGTTTAGGCATCTGTTCAATACGTGGAATGTTTATCTGCTGCGGCATAATAAACCCGCACATAATTATTGTTAAAACTAATGCTGCATAAACAGGACGAATATTCATTTTACCTTTTTATAATAATCAGTAACTATTTTTTTTGCTATATCATTCTTTTCAACAGCCAGCAGAGCCAGCAGGCTTTCAATTGTGGATTCAGCACCGGAATTTTTATTAACCTTAACAGGGTCGGATATTCCGTCAAACCCCCTGCCTGTCTCCGGGTCATACATTTTTGCGGTGATTGGATTATCGCCAAAAAACCAGCATGCAATGCGCCCGGCAAGTTGGGCATAAGTTGAATCACCAGTAGCATCATAAGCAGCAAGCGAGGCAGTAATCATTGGCCTTATTCCATAAGCTATTTGTGAGTAAACCTGGATGTCAGATGAATCTAAGCTGCCAGCCTTTTTTTCAACAGCAAATGAAGAGAGGTATTTTCGTTCAACAAGGTAAGGATAGAAATATTTAATCTCTGCCAGGGATGCCTTTATATATGATTTTTCACTTATAGCTTTAGCTGCCTGAAGTACAGCTTCGGCCTGGGCGTTGCCCCATGCATGCCATGTATTTTGCCAGCTAAGGAAAGCATTAAACGGAAATCTGCCATCACTTCCTGCCTGCATGCCTATTATACCGTCAGCAAGGTTTTTTATATACGGCAAAACAGTACTGTCCTTATACAGGCTATAATATATACTTAATGATTCCAAAACTATCGAAGCCTGGTCAGCAGCGTTTTCATAAGGCAGCCATGCCGGAAGGCTGATTCCCGAGTAATCCTTAAACTTCCTGTCAGAATTAAGCCAGGGGAGCAATACTTTAAGAACTCTATCCCTTGAGGATTTAATCTTCGCAACCAGTTCCGTATCATTCCCCCTGAAATAAGATTCAGCCTCAACAAGAGCACGAAGTGCGCGCCAGCTCCACCAGTTTGGTTCAGCAACGCTTGTACGGAATTCTTTATTTATAGTGTTATTTTTCCATGTAAAATTGTAGAACCACCCGTTTTCAGACTGCATATATAGGATATATTTCAGAAGGCGTTTAGCTTTAACCATGGCTGCTGCATCGCCTGTATATTTATAATAGTCAAGATAAAACACCATTGCGCGGGCAACATCATCAACACAAGCGGCACCCTCATCGTCGTCATCAATCCAGTTATAATCAGGATACTCTGCGTATATATGAATAATCCCAAGGGTATCATTATTAACAATAATATCCTGGTAAAGATGATCGAGATGTGCAGTATTGACAAAAGATAATTCTTTCATTTCTCCTGCACATGATACCCCCGTAAACAATAATGTAATAGCTATTATAAATATATTTTTCATTTACCTCCCGTTAGAGCCTGCATAGTCAGGCACCCTGCTGTTTTTGCATAATGAAATTAAATAATCAACAGTAGTATCTGCCACACAGATATTTGAATCTGCCCCGGAATAAAATATTTTAACATTACCATTATCTTCAACAACCCAGCCATTAGTAAATACAACATTGCCAACATCACCTATTCTTTCAAAACCTTCTTCAGGAATAAGTATTGGTTCAGTGGTTTTACCAATTATTTTCCAGGGCTCATTTATATCAAGAAGCATTGCGCCTATTTTATACATACTTGAGGCAACGCCAAAACCTCTTACCCCGTGGTACAAAAACAACCAGCCATCTTTTGTCCTTACAGGAGGAGTAGAGCCGCCTATTTTATTCGCTTCCCATGTACCGGGTTCCGGCTCTGCCAACAAAATAAACTCACCCCAGTGGATAAGATCATTACTGCTGCTAAGCCAGATATAATTTCTTTCTTCATTTGAGGGCCTGTCCATTTTCCAGTACTTGCCGTTTATCTTCTCGGGGAAAATTGCACAGTCTTTATTTGAAGGCTCGGCAATAGGCCCGAGTATATCAAATTTTTGAAAATCTTCAGTTTCAGCAAGCATAACCAGAGGAAGGTATTTTGAATACCCGGTATAGGTTAAATAATACTTATTTCCGTTTTTAACAATACGCGGGTCTTCAATCCCCCATTCAACAAACTTGTAAAACTCTTTATGATCTTCCGGGGTGAGGCACGGCTTATCATCAACGCTGAACTTATACCCATCCTTACTTCTTGCAATAACAAAGGATGACCTTCCATTTGGCATTTCAACCCGGCACATAAGCAGGTATTCGTTATTTATCTTAACTGCTCCGGGATTAAAAATGCTGTTTACTTTAAATGGCACATTCAGCTTTGTTAATACAGGATTTTTATCGTACTTAGATATACTCATCTTTGTCCCTTAATTTTTAACAGGAATAATACTTTGTAATACTTTATTTAATGATACCGATGCAATTGTTGATGCTGAATCAGACATTGCATACGGAATAATAATTTCGTTATTATGGACAAGGCTGCCGCATGAATAAACAACATTGGGCACATAACCTTCTCTTTCGTTTTCATCAGGTTCAATCAGCGGGTCTTTTAAATAGCCAATTACTTTTGATGGTTCATCTTTATCAAGAAGAATTGCAGATATAACATATTTCCTCATCGGGCCAACTGCATGAGTTATAAGCAGCCAGCCTGCATCGGTTTCAATAGGAGAACCGCAATTTCCAATCTGTACAAATTCCCAGTTGCAGAAGGGAACCCGGAGCAGTTCAGCATTATCCCATTGATAAAGGTTATCAGACTGCATAAAGTACAGGTTCTCACCGTCTATTCTTGAAATAAAGACATACTTACCATTTATCTTCCTCGGGAATAATGCCATGCCTTTATCTTTAGCTGCAGCACCCTGCATTGTTCTTACTTTAAATTTTATAAAATCATCAGTCTGGATTAATTCCGGCAAAATTCTGTGTCCATCGTAAGCTGTAAATGTGCCGTAATAAGTTGAAGTACCGCCATCATTATAAAAGCGGACAAACCTTACATCCTCAATTCCGTTACTTTCGGTTTTAGAAAACGGGAATATTACCCTTTCAGATAAAGGTTCACTACCGGTAAATGAGATGTCATAATTTGCATCCCTTGCAGATTCATCTGCAAGTGTTATTTCAGTTTCCACCTTTTCTTTACGCTCCTGCGCCATCCCGGCGTACGGAGTTAAAGCCTCAAAACTTATGTTATTATCTTTGTCAATAATACCTGTCCTGAATTCTATAGAGGATATATGCCCCTCACCGGTAGCACGCAGGCTCATAACAAAACGCAGTTCATTTTCCTTTATGCCGGATTGGTCAGGATGTGGAACTATAGACGGATTGAACAGTGCTGCAGATTCAATTGAATATTCGTGCGAAAAGTATGAACCAAGGAGCAGTTTTCTTTTTTCTGATAATTCCTTTTCATCCGGAAGCAGCCGGGTTATCCGCGAATAATTCCTCATAAGGCCCGCTTCAAAGCCTTTATGCCTGCGGCTAAAGTTTTTAATCACATCATCAAGCTGGGCTGAAGCTTCCACTTCAGGCATATTTAATACTCTTTCAATAACATGCCCTGCCCTCATTTCATTACCAGGGAAAAATGGCCGCAAAATTACCCTTCGCGGATCAGCAGTAAATTTTATATTCTTTCTTGTTATCATTAATAATTATTCCTTCAATCCTGTTGATGCCATACTCTGAATAAAATATTTTTGGAAGAACAGGTATGCTATTATTATTGGCAATGCAAGTATTGTTGCAGAAGCCAGTTTTACTCCAATTTGTGACTCTGCCCTTCCGCCAACAGCAAACAGTGTTATAAGCTGGGGCATAGTCATTAAATTTTCATTACGTATTACTATCAATGGCCACAGCACTTCATTCCACGAAGCCATAAAAGTTATAATTCCAACAGTTACAAGGGAAGGAACAGCATTAGGCCACAGTATTCCGAAAATAATTCTAAGCTCGCCGCAACCATCTATGCGCGCAGCATCTATCAAATCCTGCGGAATAGTTTTAAAATACTGCCTGAACATTATTATACTTAGAGCATTCATCAGGTATGGAATTATAAGCGCATAATAAGTATCAACCCATCCGAATTTAACCATTATGATATACTGAGGAATTAAAGTAATCTGGAAAGGCAGCGTCATAGTAAACACAATCATATAAAATATGACATCTCGGCCTTTAAATGTCATTTTTGCCAGTGCATATCCAACCATTGAACCAAATACAAGCACACCCCCTGTAATAGTGCCGGCGACAAATATGCTGTTAATAAATGACCTTCCAATAGGTATTTTATCAAATAACTGGATATAACTGCTTAATGTAAAACCTGAAGGGAGAAAAGTTAAGCCTGATACTTCTTTCTCCGGAGAAATAGAAGCAACAATCATCCAGTAAAAAGGATAAAGAAATGCCAGCCCGCCAATAAACAGGGCAAGGTATAATATTATTTTATTCCCTTTTTTCATTTGTCTTTCTCTATAAATTTACGCTGAACCATAACAACCATTAGAATCAGGAATGCAAAGAAAAATCCCAGTGTTGCAGAATAACCCATGTGGTAATAGAAGAAGCCCTGCTTATAAATATATAACACTGCTGAAAGAGTGCTGTTCAGAGGCCCGCCGCCAGTCATTATATAAGGCTCTATAAAAAGCGAAAAACCTCCAATTGTTGATAGAACAACTACCATAAATATTGTAGGGTTTATTGCCGGAATTGTTATGTAAAAAAACTTTTGCCAGTGAGTTGCACCTTCAAGATCAGCGGCTTCATAATAATGAGTCGGAACAGTCTGGAGGCCTACAAGAAATAAAATCACATAAAGCCCGACATTTTTCCATGTGGCCATAACTGCAATAGATGGCATTGCAAGGTCAGGATTAACTAACCAGCCGACTTTTCCAAAACCAAGCATAACAAGTATCCTGTTAAGCAGGCCTGAATCAAATCCGAAAAGCTGCTGCCACAGCATCGTAACTACAACGCCCGATACTATAACAGGCAGGAAAAAAGCTGCCCTGAAAAATGCTCTGAATTTAATATTCTGGTTTAGCAGCTCAGCAAGAATTAATGCAATTATTATCTGCAGCGGAATGTGAATTACCAGGAATATTATTGTATTTAGAAGAGATTTAAAAAATAAAGCATCATTAAACAGCCGGATATAATTGTTCAGCCCTATATACTTCATAGGGGAAATTATATTCCAGTCGTTGAATGTAAGTACAATGGAAAAAACAACCGGAAATGCTACAAAAATGAAAAAATGCAGCAGGTACGGCGTAACTAATAAATATGGTAAAACTTTTTTATTCATCATCCGGTTATTTAAGGAATAATAGGTTAACAGCTTTTTCAGCATCACTTAATGCCTGTTCAGGAGTTTTTTTACCATAAACCACACATGCTTCATATTCCTGGGATATAAGGTCAAATACTTCTTTTAATACAGGGCAGGCATCAGTACCCTTTACATAATCAGCCTGTTTGCCGAATATTTCCATTTTAGGATTATCCCTGAAGTAGCCGGCAAAATAAGGATCTGTATCAAGGTGTTTTCTCCTGGGCAGTTGATTGGTTACCCGCAGCAGGCGAAGGTCATTTTCCCTGCTAACCATAAATTTTACAAACTCCCATGTCTTTTGAGCATTCTTAGTTGTTTTAAATATTACGATATTCTTTGGGTCGCCATAAGTATACGAAGGCCCGGAATGTCCGTCAGGAGTAATCATTGGAGCATAGGCATATTCAAAACCTTTGGGTTTAAACTTTTCTGTATGAGCTATTTCCCACGGGCCGGTAAACCTTGTTGCAATTGTGCCTGAAAGAAATATATCTTCACGCTGTGATATTCTTTCACGTGAGAAGTAATTTTTATCATACAGATTTTTAAGAAACTTAAATACTTTCAGTCCATACTCATTATTGAAAGCTGCCTTGTTATCTTTAACCAGCGGCGCTCCGCCTGAAGCAGCAAGGTAGAGCGGATAAAAATCAAAAAATCTCTGCCACCATGTAACAATAACTTCAGTATACCCAAACCAGTGATCAATATACCCGTCACCATTTTCATCCTTCATAAAACGGCGGCAGGCATCATCCCACTCACTATAGGTTGCAGGCGGATTGCCAAGCCCAAGATTCTTTACAATAGTTTTATTGTAGATAATCATTATAGGATTTATTTTCCATGGCACCTGGTAAATATGCCCGTCAAGAGAAGTAATTTCCTTTATTACTGAACTGTCACATCTTTCTTCAATAAATTCTTTGAACCCGTTAAGTGTATCCAGCGCAACAAGAACTCCTGCCTGAGCATAAGCCTCAACATCCCCCTGCCACATATTAGAGTAGATATCGGGGGTAGTTTTTCCCACAACAGCAGCAAGTATTATTTCTTCACTTGACTGCCCCTCCGGTACAGGCTGGAATTTTATTTTTTTGTCCGGATGTACTTTATTCCACGCCGATACAACTTCTCTTGCAAATATTATTTCTTCTGTATTATTGGAAGACCAGTATAAAATGTCTTTACTGCTCTTTTCATTGCCTGAACATGAAAGGCTTAAAAAAACCGGCAGTACTGCCAGTGCGGATAGAGTAGCTTTCTTCAATATGTTTTTAATAAAGATTATTTTCATTGCCATGTAACCCATTCATTATTTATAGATGGATACGGATTACGTGGAATAAGCCCGCCTGTTTTTACCATATAAAATTCAATTGCACGCTTGTCGTTCTCATCTGAAACCGGAATCTTACTTAGTTCATCTTTATTAATTACTATTTTATACTTCTGTTTAAGCGCTATAATTTTATGGAGCATTTTTTTCCTGAATTCCATTTCAAGTTTTTCATCATCAGGTTTTTTCCCGGTTACTTCACCGGCTGTAAGCATAGCAGAGTTAAGAATATCATTTCTTACTGCACTGCCTACAATTTTGTCTTTCCACCAATCAGTCTGTTTTAATACTTCAGGATTGTTAAAATAGCCTTTCTTATTTGCATCAGATGCAATAAGCCTGTCTCTTACCATACGCCATATAAGCTGTTCAAGAGCTGCAGAAAATGAATTAAAGTCTGTATCAGTCATTTTTATGTACAGGCTTCGGTTCCTGTACCAGTAAAGGAAATCATCTACTGTAAAATTTCCGGTTGACATTTCTACAAGGATAGATTTTCCGGGGTTTGCGTCAAGATTTTTAAGTGCTTCATTCAGCTTATCTTCAAGCTGCCATGAATTATATTTTTCTTTATCAAGTACCATTTTGCCGAGATATGAGCGAATCATACTGTAAGCATATTTTTTAATTACAGGGTTCCCGGCGGTCAGCAGTTTCTTAACATAATCATCTGATAATGAATCCATACTCATTTTAAGAGCTGCATTTTCAGCTTCCTGTTTCAGTTTCTCAAACTCACTTTGTGTGGTAACAGCATTCCTGTTTATATTATCAAGTTTAACAATATACCAACCGTCAGGGACATGAAAAGGAACTGAATACTTCCCTGCCTGAAGTGAATCCACAATTCCGGCTAACTGTGGATTGCTTTTTTCAAGTGAAAACATTGAAGTTTTCATACAACGGCTGTCTTTATTCACAGAATCTTTTAATTGAAGATTAAACAATGAATCAAAATCGGCACCCGCATTGAGAGATTTAATATAACCTTTCATTTCATTTTCATCAGAAGTGAAAAGCCATTTTAATTCAACTTCAGTCTGTTTTTTAGCAATAATATTGTTAAGGTTTTCATCTTTTATTTTCACATTTGGAAGTATTTCTTTCTTAAACATTTCTTCAGCGGCAATATCGCCGGTAAATTCATCCAACATTGACCTGACTTCTTCAGTTGTATCTTTCCTGTTTGAATAACCTTCAAGGGCAAGAAGCTTTTCATTTATCATATATTCAAGATGCTTTGATTTTGAATCCGGCAGTTTTTTAGTAAATGCAGGGCCAAATTCATAATTCAGGAAAAATTCTTCAGCAGTAATATTTATAGTATCAATCTTTGCGACAGTTTTTTTAGTATCAAAGTTTTTTTTGAGATATAAATCTTCCGGCACCTGGCTGAATAAATTAAAAACAGGTGCCAGAATAAGGAGTACTGCAAATATTTTCTTCAAATGCTTCATGAAAATTTTAAAGTTCTATCAGGATTATTTTAACGTTTGTACTAGTAAACACTTAGAATTTAACTCCTACAGAAAAGTAATGCACATTCTGCAGCCTTCCGAAATCACGGTAAGCATAATCAAAATTAACATAGGCATCACTGAACAGCATTTTTGAATTTACACCAACTCCAAGGCTAAGGCCGCCTTCACTGTCTGTAAGAAACAAATTTTGGTATCCGCCTCTTAAAGTAATAAAATCCATAAATGTAAATTCGCCGCCCACATTAACGCTTTCATAATCATTATTAGGATGCAATGCGTCTGCTGCTATGCGTAGTTTATAATTATCAGTATTAACTGCATACGTTGAAACACCAATCTGGAACAATAACGGAAGTTCCCATGAATCAAGATCAATATTAACAGGTATCTGGTCATTTGAGCCTGTTTTTGTATTATCTACCTGTATGTAATACCTTGCATCACGCCCTTCAAGTTTTTCAGGAGTACCAAAATTAGACATTGAAGCGCCAATAACCATTCCGCCAAACAAATCTGTTTTGAATATTGTACCTGCATCAATAGCTATAGCAGATGCATTCATGTGCCAGATAGACTGCTGTATATACTTAACAGTCAAACCTATAGAAAAACGGTCGGTAAGATTTCTTGCATAAGAAAGCCCTACCGCAATATCGCCGGCGCTGAAATACTCGCCTGTACCTTCAGGTTTTTCAACAGTAGTTACTTTCATATCGCCCATTGAAAGAGAAGTAAAACTGAAACCAAGAGTACCAAGTTCACCAAGCGGAAGAATAAGCCCGGCAAAATCAAACTTAGTATCAGCAATCCAGTCAGTATGAGTAATAAGAGCTTCATATTTAACAGAGTTGGCAATACCGGCAACATTCCAGTACAAAGCAGATGCATCATTTGCAACACTTACAAAAGCCCCGCCCATACCCATAGCAGGAGCGCCAACAGCAATTTCAAGAAAGTTAGCGGCTGTTGTTCCTCTCTTTGCCACACTTTGTGCAAGTATTGATCCTGAAAGGCTAAGAATCAGCAACACAGCCGTTATAATTTTGTAAAATCCTTTTATCATTTCTGCCTCATAAACTTTTAGATAAACCCGCAGTACTATAATCAGTACATAAGTTCATTTTCAGTTTATCTGCACACCTTTTAGTGTGCAGACACCTTATTTAATAATTGCAAATTTTCCTATTTTTTCACCAATACCAGGTGCATCTACATGAAATACATATACACCAAAAGCCACATCCATACCATCACTTGAAACCAGGTTCCATGATTCCTGCCCGTCATCAATATTCCCGCTATGTTCAACTGTATCAACCAGTTTACCGCTTAATGTATATATACGAATTGTACACTGTGCCGGGAGATGAGTAAAGTATAGTTTCCTTTCGCCTCTGCCTACATTAGTTGATGCAGCTTCCCATGATGCAGCTCCCACATAAGGGTTTGGAACGACACTTATTTTATCAAGTTCGCCTGCAGCTTTGCTTTTATCAACACTCTGTGCTTTTGATATAAACTCAAAATATTCACCCGTTCTAAACGGCTTCTTTGTAACAAGTTTATATACATCACCGGGCTTTGGAGCTATCTGATCCTCTTCGGCAATAGTTGTGTCTTTTAGAAAGGTAACAGACCAGCTAAACTTTGCCTCAGAAAATTTTACTGCCTTTTTACCAAGAGAATCTCCCGAGACAAAGAATATTGCATCACCATCATTAAATAGCTTATCAGAGTTTTCATCCCTGAAAATAAACTGAACATGTTCTGTGTTTTCGGTTGTGTTCTTCACTGATATATTAGTAATATCAGACTTACTGAAACTGGTTGCCGGGAATGAGGAATCTCCCTTTGCCGCTTCAGTAAGCGTAATTTCAAAATCTGCAGGATAAAGAACTCTTCGTGCTTCATAACCGGCAGAATAACGTGAATCAAATCCAAGCTGAACTATGTAATTACTGTTTCCTTTTACCCAGCCTGATTTTTCAGTATTAATAGTAACAGCATCATCATTTTTCATATTTATGCTAATGCCATCATAAACCTGTGTCTGAACATCTGTTGTTTCAAGCTGTGTAAGTCCTATTAATGTATCCTGTGCTGTATAGTCTATAAGCCTGTAATACGGATTTGAATTATTGTGGAAGTTCGTTGAATCCTCAAATTCTATCCTGTATGTATGGAAAGACTTGACTGAATCCGGGTCAAGAATTGAAATAGAGACAGTTCCTGTACCCGGGCCTGAAGCAGTAAAGTTAGTAATATCAGGCGCTATATAACCGGCTGCAGATGAACCCGGAGTTACCACTGCAGTATTTATATCAGTAACAATATTTCCGTTAATATCAGTCTTTAATATACTGGTAGTTTCAGAAGGCGGAATACCTTCATAGTTGCCCTGAACATCAGTTGAAGTATATCCCTTGTCATAAGCAACAACAGCATAATAATAAGTCTGCCCATTCTGAACAGTGGTATCAATATATGAATGCTTTAGACCCGAATCGTTACCAAGATAAAACATGGCTCCATTTACATCAATCGGATGCAGCCCTGTAATACCATCAGCAAGGTCAAACTGGGCAAGTGCAGTCCTGTATGTAGCTTTACCGTATGCATCAGTAACCGTTTTAACTTCAAGAAAGTTTGGATCAGTAGCACGGTAAATCCTGTAACCTTCAAAGTTATATTTCTGATAAAAGGCATCAAATGTTTTTTCTGCCCTGTCATCCCAGTACAGTGTTACTTTACCGTCACCCGGAATAACTTTTACAACAGGTTTATCTGGCGGCTTGGCGAACCGATAATTGGCATTGTAAATCTGCTGAACAGTTTTTTTCCTGCGGAACAAATCTGTTTCACTTATGCCAAAAATAAGTCCCATGGAAAATCTTTCAGTTTCGCCTGTCTCTTCTATAGTACCGGTTGAAACTCCATAAGAATTTCTGCCCAGCATGCTAAACAGGTAACATGAAAAATAGTTGCCCAGATTAACGCCTACAAGTGACTGTCCATGCGGAGATGGAAGTGAAGACAGGACAGTCCAGTTTTCTTCGTCATCATCAAGTTCATATTTATGAACAGCATAAATAGCAAACCCTGTAAGGCCCAGCTGATCAGATTCATCTTTATCCAGGATGCCAAAATCCGGTTCTCCCTGGTCCGGCCTGCCGTTAGCTTCTGTGCCGTCTGCATCAGGCCCTTCATAACCATCATCAAACGGGCCTATACCATCAGAACCGACATCATCGTATAAGGATTCACCTTCATCCCATTTGCCATTTTGATTTTCATCATAATAAGGAGTCCAGTTGCCATTTTCATCAGCATCCCAGTGAGGCTGCCATGCATAGCCATAAAACTCATGGAATTTTGCTGTGTCCTGCAGAACATCCTTTATGTAGGGATCTGTTTCAGGTGTGTTTATGTAGTTATGAGCTACGTTATCCCTTCTTTCATCAGTTAACCCATCATCATCATTATCTTTGCTGTCATCAGGAATGCCCGGGCTTTCAAGAAAAGCATAACCGCCCAATCCAACAGGGCTCCAGTTGCCCGGCGTTCCATAAGCTACCGTAGACCATGCATAAGACATATCAAGCAGTTCACTATAGTCACCTGCGTTATTAGAGGAATTATCATGGCCGCCTATTCCCCAGTCAATATACTGAGCAAACAGTGTTTTATCATAATCCGTAGTACCCATGTTTGTAATTTCATAATACCAGAAAATCACATCTTCGGCCAGTACCTGGGACCACTGGAAACCACGAGCTTTAACCTGCATCCCAAGCCCGCCACGTGTATGATCATCAGCATCAGGATAAAAGTTATGCTCTTTTATATATTCACGGTCTTCGTTATCATCAAAAACGAAATATGTTTCAACATCTGCATTCTGTACACCGTTGCCAAAAAAGCCGTTCCATGATCCGTCCCAGTCAGAAGGCCTGTCAGGCCAATGGTCAGGCCATGTTGTTTGATCATCACTTCTTGCAGGATATGAGCTGTAAGGAGCAGAATAACCCGGTAAAGGCCACCAGCCATAGGTTACACCAGTTGCGGGGTCATATCTTGTGAACTCATAATAATTAGATTCAAGAGGATGAATTGTATTACCCTGGGAGTCTTTGGTTTCTGCCTGTACAATTATAGCAACACCATCAATATACGTATGATTGGTCCCTTTCGGCCAAACGCCGCTTCTGGTTGGTTCATTTTGCCAGTCAGCAATTTCACCAAAATTATAATAAACAGTTGCAGCAAGGTTACCATCCATATAGCCTTTACGGGTCTGGTTGTGGTCTCCCTTATTTTTATCTACAACAACCTGTGAATATACCTGTATGCCTGACAAAAAGAATACAAGAATAAACATCCACAGTTTTATAAATTGAAATGATTTATTATTCAAACGAGTACTCCGGAATTTCATAATTCTAAAATCCATAAGAACCTCCGATAACAATCTGCCTTGGAGCAGAATAGAAATCAGGACGTGTATAATATTCCTGCAATGTGTTAACACCTTTTGGCGCTTCCTGCGACCTGGTTAGCTCAAGGCTGTATCCGGCCCTGCCTGTATCACTAAATACATCTATTTCGTTAGCAGTATCAAACAGGTTATATATCTTTATGAAAAATGATATCTGCTGATTAAATATTGTAACATATTTAGTCAGGTATAAATCAACATTAAAAATACCCGGACGATTATCACTGTTTTCAAGCCCTGTTCTCTGATTCTGAACAGAAGGTGTGTAAGGCATACCTGAAGCAAGCCTTCCTACAAAACTTGCAATAAAGTTACCAGGAATTCCTCCTGTAAATGTAAAGTTAAGAGAATGCCTCCTGTCCCAGTCAAGTGATACCAGTTGTTTGTTGGTTTCAATTGGCGGGCTTGCCTGCGCATTGTTATAAGCATCATTCGGATCAGAAGCATTTCCTTTGGCAACCTGGTAGGTATAATCAATACTTGCACCAAATCCATTGCTGAATGTCTTTTCAAGTGAAAGTGTTATGCCTTTTACTGAACCATAATCACGGTTAATTAACCGGCTGAATTTCTTAAAATCATTTTTAATATGAATTTCAGTTGAAAGCAGGTTTCTAATATCCTTCTGGTATGCAGTAAGGTTAACAGCAATTTCAGGTGTTACAGCCTGCTGCAATCCAATTTCATACATTACTGTCTGCTGTGGTTTAAGGTCAGCATTACCAATTGAATTGCCAATATTCTCCGGGAAATTACCGGTAAGAGGAATTCTGAAATTAGGATTCTTGTACAGGTATTCAAACGGCGGAACCTGGAAGAAATGCCCGTAAGATACGTGAATAGCTCCATGATCAGACAAAGGATATGAAATACCTATACGCGGGCTAAGCTGATATTTTGCACTTGCATCATTAAACAGAGAATCAGGAAACGGAGGGTTTAATGCATCAAGTTCAGCAATTTTATTAGCATCCTTCAGATACTTCCCTTTTGGTTCAAAATAATCAAAACGCAATCCAACATTTACAATAAGATATTCCAGCTCAATTTTATCCTGTATATAAGCAGCAAACTGGTATGGGTTTGTCTGATACTTATTGTAGTTAAAAGCTCCTACTGCAGGTAAAGCGGGTTTATAATCTGTTGTTGCATCTATTACAACCTGAAAGTCTTCATAAGAAAGGTCATGATAAAGAAATTCAATACCTGTTTTAAGCTGATGTACAGGTGTAACCTGTGCAGTTAAATCCAATTTGCCTGAATATGTAATCGTTTTATGGTTAAAGTGCCAATTCTGTGTACCGCCAGTATAAAAAGCAGCACCGCTTACATCACTTAATCTTTCAGGGTTAACATAACGCGAATCAAGCGGATCTTCAAAAACATATTGCTTATACTCACTGTTCATAACTGAAGCGGCCATATCAAGAAAAACTGCGTTGCTGAATACATGAGTATAGTTTAATGACGTCAGCATACTTGTATTAAAACGCTTGTAATCACCATCCGGATTAAGCTGGAACAAATGGTTATAGTCTTTATAGTCAGAGTTTGAGTATAAGACGTTAAGTACTATGCCTCTTCCAGAACCGACTTTAAATGCAAGCTTACCCTGCAGTGAATACCGCCTGTCATAGTTCATAGGAACATAAGCGTTATCTCCCGTTGCACCGACATAAGTTGTGGCCGGGTCATCTGTAAAATTGGAAGAATCAGAAGGATTAAACATTCTTTTACCATACAGGTAACCTTCATTATCATAATACCTTCCTGATGCAAAAAACTTGACAAAATCTCCTGTCCCCGGAACAGGGCCGCTTAAACTTCCCTGGAAATTATATATATCAGATGGAGAAATATGATCAATGTCTTTATATAAATGATTTCTGCTTGTTACATAATCTCCAGTATAAGCAGAAAAAGATGTTTGGTAATCATCCCCTGCTATTTTTGTTACCTGGTTAACAACACCGGAAAGAGCTTCACCGTATTCTGCATTAAATGTACCGGTTAAAATCTGTACTTCCTGTATACTGTTAACTTCTGCCTGTAAAGCCGGAGTTCCTGAAAAAACATCATTTGCCGAAACACCATCGATAAGGTATTTTACTTCACCGAGCCTGCCGCCACGGAAGTGACCGTCAACAACACCTGCCTGAAGGTTTACAACTGACTGTACATCTTCTACCGGAAGCATTGATATATCTTCACCGCTTACTTTTGATTCTGTTGAGGTTAAATCTTTTTGTATAACTGATTTTGTTGCTGAAACAACTACATTTTCAAGTTCTACTGTCCCTATTGAAAGTTCAAAGTCAAGTTTGGTTGTCTGGTCAACAGAAACTTTTACATCTTTAATTGTAACAGCATTATAACCAATAAGAGAAGCCTTAACAGTATAAGTACCGGGAGGTATATTTATGATGAAAAAATTTCCCTCAAAATCAGAAGCAGCGCCATAATTGGTTCCAACAAGAGTAATGTTAGCACCAATTAAATCTTCTTTTGTAGCAGCATCAATAATTTTACCTGCTATTTTTCCGGTTGTACCGGCATATATAGAGATAGTTGTAAATACAGTAATCAGGAATAAATAAATACATGAATTATAAAATTTTTTCATAAGCCTGCCTGGGATCTGCTGAAAATTGAAAAGAGCGGGATGCCGCTTTTAAGGCATCCCGTTGTAGAAATTACTTAAGCATTATCATTTTCTTAACTAAAGTAACATCACCTGAAATAAGTGAATAGAGGTAAACACCTGAACTTACAGCATTTCCATTGTCATCAAGCCCATTCCATACTACAGAATATTTGCCGGCTGTTTTGAAGTCGCTGACAAGTGTTCTTACTTTCTGGCCTAATACGTTATAGATTACAAGGGCAACATTGCTTTCCCTTGGTACAGCGTATGTAAGTGTAGTAGTTGGGTTGAATGGATTAGGATAGTTGTTTTCAAGTTCAAACTGTTTTGGCTGAACAGAATTATCAACTACATCTGTTGTAGATTCTTTCTTTTTAATTTCAAGATTATCAGCATAGATAGTGCCTTTGAATCTTCCAAGCGGGTGAATTCTTACAGAAACAGCTTCTGTATTTTCCCGAACCGCAAAGTCAACTGAGAACTGTGTCCAGTCAAACTCTGTCTGTGCCGGAAATACCAATGGAATATCAGATGCCCAGAAATCACCAAAGCCTGCATTGTTACCCATTGTATTATGCAGAATTGGCGTAATTGCTACGCTCCACTGGTCTCCAACTGCAGCTACTGAATCAGGATATAAGTTTTTAGCTTTAATCCATATACTTGCAGTTAATGTATCACCTACTGCAATATCCTTTATTGAAGCAACATTGTTTCTTGCCTGGCGAGCCGGTGCTCCCTGAAGTTCAACAGGGAATTTAACAGTACCAACAAAGCCATCATGTGTTCCATCAGGTTCCATCTTTAATGAGTAGTTACCATTATATGCTTCTTCATTTGTTATCATTGTTTTTTCATAACCGTTCTCAAGCACTCCATCATTACCTCCTACCGGCGGCAGCCAATAGAAGAATC